>Ga0180221_1000028_pt1 | contig 393712 bp, 350 predicted proteins | sample eDN5th37CKraftMG_FD_151339 | JGI IMG/M metagenome (GOLD analysis project Ga0180221, IMG submission 151339) | Enriched Miracle-Growth compost microbial communities from Emeryville, California, USA - eDNA 5th pass 37_C Kraft MG (version 2) (version 2) ... | reverse complement strand
GCTCCGCGGAGCATGCGCGCGCCGGACTGGAGATCGCCACGCGGCGCTACCGGGCCGGCGCGGGGCCGTATCTGGCCGTGCTGGAGAACCAGCGCAGCTACTACCAGATCAGCCAGGAGGCCACGGAAGCGGAGACCGCCTCGTACGTGAACGCGGTGGCCCTGTACAAGGCCCTGGGCTGGGGCATGGGCACGGACGGAGGAAATTCATGAGCGCATCGACCTTGCCCGAGGCTTCCTGGGGCGAACTGCTCCATGGCCGCAACGCGTTGCGGTCCATCGCGCTGGCCGGCGGCGTCGCGCTGCATGCCATCAACGTCTACGTCGTGACCACCATCCTGCCCAGCATGATCGCCGACATAGGCGGCCTGGAGTACTACGCCTGGAACACTTCGCTGTTCGTCGTCGCGTCCATAGTCGGGTCGGCGCTGTCTGCCCGCCTGCTGGAACTGCTGGGTCCTCGCGGCGCCTACCTGCTGGCGCTTTGCGCCTTCGCGGCGGGGTCGGCGTGGTGCGCGTTGTCCCCGTCCATGCCCAGCCTGTTGGCCGCGAGAACGGTGCAGGGCTTCGGCGGCGGCGTGTTGCTCGCGCTGAGCTATGCGCTGATCCGCCAGGTGTTCGAGGCGCGGCTGTGGCCACGGGCGATGGGCCTGGTGTCGGGCATGTGGGGCGTGGCGACGCTGTGCGGCCCGGCGGTGGGCGGGCTGTTCGCCGGGCAAGGGCACTGGCGCTGGGCCTTCTGGTCGCTGATCCCGGTGGCCGCCGTGCTGGCCGCGATCGTATCCGTCCAGTTGCCGGGCCGGAGCCGTTCCGCCGGCGACACTGGCATGCGGCCGCCCTACGCGACCATAGGCCTCCTGGTGGTATCGGTGCTGGCCGTGTCCCTGGGCAGTCTCAGCACCAGCGCCGCGTGGAACCTGGCCGGCGTGGCGGCGGGTTGCGTGCTGGCCGTGGGCATCGCGGCGATCGACCGGCGCGCGGCCGCGCGGCTGCTGCCGGCTGGCGCATATTCGCTGTCGGCGCGGCTGGGCCTCCTGTATGCGCTGATGAGTCTGCTGGTGGTCGGCATCACGACCGAGATATTCGTGCCGTACTTCCTGCAGGTCATCCACGGAATGACGCCGCTCGCCGCCGGTTACCTCACCGCCGTCATGGCCGGCGGCTGGACGCTGGGTTCGGTGGGCAGCGCCGGCCGGCGCGGCGCCGCGGCCGACCGGATGGTGCGGGCCGGCCCTTGGATCAGCCTGGGCGCGCTGGTGGCCATGGCGGTCCTGACGCCACGTGCCGGGTGGCTGGAGGGCGTGCCCGGACTGGCGCTGTATTGCCTGGCGCTGGCGGGCGTGGGGCTGGGCATAGGGGTGGGCTGGCCGCACCTGCTGACGCGGCTATTCGTCGCGGCGCCGCCGGGGGAAGAAAACCTGGCCTCGGCATCCATCACCACGGTGCAGTTGTACGCCATGTCGCTGGCCTCGGCGCTGGCCGGCATGGTGGCGAACGCGGCCGGATTGGCCGATCCGGGCGGCGTGGCCGGCGCCCAGCGGGCCGCCCTCTGGCTGTTCGGCACTTTCGCCATCGCGCCCGCGCTGGCCGTGCTCCTGTCGCGCCGCGTGGCCGGACGGCAGGAGACGGCGTAAGGACTACGGGGGATTCAGTTCCGAGTCCTGCCACGGGTCGTAGCTCCCGAAGTGCCAGACATAGCCTTCGGGATCGGCGAGCGTATAGCCCTTGCCGCCGTAATCTTCCTCCTGGATGGGGCGCACGATGCGGGCACCGGCCTTGATGGCGGTGGCGTAGTGCGCGTCGGGATCGGCGACGACGACGTAGGGCGTCTGGGTCTGCCGGCCGCCGATGTCGGCCGGCAGGGCGGTAAGCTGGCGCATGAGTTCGCTCGTACCCGAGCCGAGCATGATCATGCCGTCTCCCAGGGTGAGCTGGGCATGGGCGATGGTTCCGCCGTCCCCGGGCACCACCAGGTGCTGGGTGAAGCCGAAGGCCTGGCACAGCCAGTCGATGGCGGCGGGGGCATCGCGGTAGACCAGGCAAGGCATGATGGAGGTGCGTGTCATGGGCGGTCTCCTGGCAGGCAGGCGTCGGAACGTACGAAAACCGTAGCATGGCATGCGCGCGATGGACAAGGCGCCGCGCCGCCCGCATCGTTTCCGGGGATGTCCGTGCCAGCCGGCGGGCGGCGTCAGGCGCGCGCCTCCAGCTCGACCGCCTGTTTCCGCATGCTTTCGACCAGCGGTGCCAGCACGGCTTCGTTGGCCTCGCGCGGATGCGCGACCACGCCGATCTCGCGGAAGAAGGGCGGACCGGGCAGCTCGACGATGCGCACCTGCCTGTCGGCGGCCGCATCCACCAGCGTGCCCGGGATGACGGCGCAGCCCAGCCCCTCGCGGACCATGCGCAGGATGACGGCCGGTTCGTCCAGTTCCATCAGCTCGTCCACGCCGGTCGACAGGCGGCGCAGGAACTGGTCGACCAGATGGCCGCCATGCGACTTGCGGTTGTAGCGGATGAACGGCAGCGCCGCCGCCACCGCCTCCCAGTCCCCCCGCGTTCCGCGCGGCGCGATGCCGACGTAGCGCTCGCGCATCAGCGCGGTCCATTTCAGGTGGCGCGGCAGGTTCAGGTTGGGCTTGATCAGCACGGCCAGGTCGAGTTCCTGCTCGTCCACCTGCGCGAGGAGCTGCGAGGACATGCCCGGCACCACGTTGACATGGACGGCGGGCAGGGACTGCCGGAAGCGCCGCAGCGCGCCGGGCAGCAACCCCGTCTGTGCAGTGGAAATCGCGCCCACGGTGATGGCCACCGGCGCCGGCTGCCGGCTGGCGCCGCGCATGGCCTGGTAGCGCTGCACGATGTGCTCGGCCTCGGGCAGCAACTGGCGCCCGCGTTCGCTCAACCGGACCGACTTGCCCGCCCGCTCGAACAACAGGCAGCCCAGGTCTTCCTCTAGCCGCTTGATCTGGGTGCTGACGGCCGACTGGGTCAGCCCCAGGCGCGCGCCGGCGGCCGAGAAGGACGAAGCCCGCGCGGCGGCCATGAAGGTTTGCAGGTAGCGGATCACCATGGGGATGCCTGGGTGCTAATAGAAAAAATCGATGACAAGGCCGGGAAACTTTCGTTTCGCATCGGAAGTTTCGTTCAATACAATCATAGCCCGGGCCCGGATGGCGGGCCTGCACCGGAGTTTCCTCATGGCTGGCATCCCGCTCTTTCACCTGGCTTTCCCCGTCGACGATCTCGCGCAGGCGCGAGCCTTCTATGGCGGCCTGCTCGGCTGTCCCGAGGGCCGCAGCTCGGACGCGTGGGTCGATTTCAATTTCTACGGGCACCAGATCGTGGCCCACCTGTCGCCGGGCGAGGCCCGCACGCGCCATACCAGCGCGGTCGACGGGGACGACGTCCCCGTGCGCCACTTCGGCGCCATTCTTCCCATGGACGAATGGGAGGCCCTGGCCGAGAAACTGCGCCAGGCCGGCACCCGGTTCGTGATCGAGCCACACGTCCGTTTCAAGGGGGAAGTGGGCGAACAGGCTACTATGTTCTTTTTGGATCCTTCGGGCAACGCGCTCGAATTCAAGGCATTTGGCGATCTCGGCCAGGTGTTCGCGAAGTAGCCGGCCGGCGGCGCGACCCGGGCCCGACCGGTTTTTCATCGCCGGGCCGCCCCTGGCGGGGCAGCGCCGCCGCGCGGCGGCAAGCGTGGGGCCATTTTTCAAGGAAGCGCTGCATGTTGTTATCTTCTCGAGTCTTGCTGGGCTGCGCCGCACCGATGGGCGCGGCCGGCGTCATGCTGGCCGCCATGGCCACGCACCTGACGGGTGGAGGCATCCTGTCCACCGCCGCGTTGTTCCTGCTGCTGCATGCCGCCGCCATCACCGGCCTGGCCGCCGTGGTGCCCCACGTCCAGCGCGGCCGCACCGCCCTGATCGGCGCCGCGGCCCTGATCATCGCCGGCACGCTGCTGTTCTCGGTGGACCTGGCCCTGCGCCAACTGGCCGGCATGAAACTGTTCTGGGGCACCGCCCCCTTCGGCGGCGGCGCCATGATCGTAGGCTGGCTGGGCGTCGCCATCGCCGCCCTCATGCCCAACCGCTGACCCCCACCAGCCCGTTGGTTGCCAGGGCACAGCGGATCCGGCTCCGCCGGTCCGCCAGTGCCGCCCCCCGGGGGGCGCCCGTCAGGGCGTAGGGGGGGGAAACTTCTCCATCCACCCCACGTACCGATCCACGAATCCCTGGATGAACTTGGCGCTGGCCTCATTGGTGATCTTGCCGTCCGCATCCACCAGCCCGCCGGTGTACTGCACGAAGATGCTCGGCTGAGGCAGCACGGGCACGTCCAGCGCCGACAGCACCATGCGCAGGTGTTCCTGCGCCAGGGCCGTGCCGACCTGGCTGGGCGAGGCGCCCATGATGCCGGCGGGCTTGCCCGGCCACGAACTCTTGCCCCAGGGGCGCGAGCCCCAGTCCAGCGCGTTCTTGAGCACGCCGGGGTACGACCGGTTGTATTCCGGCGTGAAGAACAGCAGGCCGTCCGCGGCTTCCACCTGCCGCTTGAACGTGACGACGGGCCCGGGCAGGGCGGTATCGAGATCCTGGTTGTACAGGGGGAGATCGCCGATGGCGATTTCCTCCGTCTGGAAGTTGGATGGCAGCAGTTTCGTCACGGCCTTCGCCAGCTGGCGGTTGAACGATTCCTTGCGGAGACTGCCGATGATCACGCCGATCTTGTAGGTGCTCATGAAGATTCCCGGATCTGGATGAGAAAAGGGGATGCCGGAGCGCGGCCGCCGGCCGCACCGGAGCGGGGGAACTGCCGATTCATGATAGCGCAGCGAATCCACTAGAATGAATCCCTTGTCCCCCCTTGATGCTCACGATGTCAGTCGTTCGTATCGTCAGCTACAACATCCACAAGGGCGTGTCCGCCCTGGGCAAGCGCGAGTCCGTGCAGGAACTGCGCCTCGGCCTGCACGGGCTGCGCGCCGACCTGGCTTTTCTCCAGGAAGTCCAGGGGCGCAACGACAAGTCCGGTACCTTGCACGAGCAGCATGAGATGCTGGCCGCGGCCCTGAGGCTGGAGGCCGCCTATGGCCGCAATGCCGTCTACCGGCACAGCGATCATGGCAACGCGCTGCTGTCGCGCTTTCCCATCCTGTCGCACCAGAACCAGGACATCTCCGATCACCGCCTGGAGCAGCGCGGCCTGCTGCATGCCCGCGTGGGCATCGGCGGCCACGAGGTGCATTGCTTCGTGGTGCATCTCGGACTGTTCGCCGGCAGCCGGTCGCGCCAGGTGGGAGCGCTGGTGTCGCGCATCGAGGAAGTCGTGCCGTCGTCGGATCCCATCCTGATCGCCGGGGACTTCAACGACTGGACCAACGTGCTGTCGGACATCCTGGTCGAACGCCTGGGCTTGCACGAGGTGTTCGCGACCGCGCCTCGGGGCAACAACGTGGAACTGCCGCGCCTGCGCGATTCGGTCCGCATGCTGGGCCGGGTGCTGCGGGGCGGGGAAGCCTCGCCCTGGCGGCTGCGGCCCGGGTTCCAGGGCCCGCCCAAGCTCGGCATGGGCAACGAACTGATGGCGCCGCGTCCGCCCCGCACTTTCCCCGCCATCTTTCCGTGGCTGCGGCTGGACCGGATCTACCAGCGCGGATTCTCGGTCAGGCAGGCCAGCGTGTTGTACGGCAGGCCCTGGACACGCCTGTCGGACCACGCGCCGCTGCTGGCCGAGCTCGAACTACCTTGACATGCGGGTGCCTGGCCGCGCCGCGCTGACCGCGGACGCCGCGGCCAGGAAGACGGCGGCCAGCACGAGGCCCGTGGTCGGCCCGTGCGCCGAGGCGGCGGTGAACGCCAGTGCCACCAGCGCCGCGCCCAGTGCCATGCCGAACTGGCGCGCCGTGGCCTGCAGGCCGCCCGCTCCGCCGCTGCGATGGCGCGGGGCCGCGGTCAGCATGACCCGGTTGTTGGGAGTCTGGAACATGCCGAAGCCGGTGCCGCAAAGCACCATGCAGGCCATGATCCAGCCGTTGGGCGTGCTGGTGGGCAGCAACGAGATGACCACCAGGCCGCCGGCGACCAGTCCGGCACCTATCGAGCACAGGATCGAGGGTGCGACGGATTCCGACAGGCGTCCGGCCACGGGGGCCGCGATGGCCACGGCCAGCGGCCAGGGCACCATCAGCATGCCCATTTCCAGCTGGCTGCGGCCCAGGATCTGCTGGAAGTAGAACGGCAGCGAAATATAGGAAATGGTCTGGCCCGAGAACGCGCAGACCGAGGCGCCGACCGAGAACGCGAACTGGCGGATGCGCAGCAGGTCGAGCGGCAGCAGCGGCGTCGCCTGGGTCAGTTCGCGCCGGACCAGCGCCAGCCCGGCCACCGCGCCGCCGGCCAGCAGCGCGAGCGCCGTCATGAAATCGTGCAGCAGCCGGTCCACGCCCACCACGATCAGGCCGAAGGTCAATCCGCTGAGCGTGGCGCTGAGCGCATCGAAAGGACGCTTGGCGAGTTCGGTCTCGGGCAGCATGCGGCTGCCGATGGACAGGATGAACAGGCCGATGGGAAGGTTGACCGCGAACAGCCAGGGCCAGGAGGCGACCGACAGGATCAGCGACCCTATCATCGGCCCGGCGGCGGACGAGGTCGCCACGACCAGGGCGTTATAGCCGATGGCCCGGCCGAACTGCTTCTGGGAATAGATGAAGCGCAGCAGGGCCGGCGTGACGCTCATGACCGCCGCCGCGCCCAGGCCCTGGAACACGCGGAAGGAAATGAGCATCGTGAACGACTGCGACATCGCGCAGCCCGCCGAGGCGATGGTGAAGGCCGTCAGGCCCGCGCCGAACACGCGCCGGTAGCCCAGGATTTCTCCCAGCGACGAGAAGGGCAGCAGGGCGACGACGATCGCGAGCTGGTAGGTATTGACGATCCAGACGGCCTGGGCCGGAGAGACGCCCAGGTCCCGCGCGATGGACGGCAGCGCGACGTTGGTGATGGTGGTTTCCAGGACGGTCATCGCCATCGCCAGCATCGTGGCTGCCAATGCCCAGTACTTGCGCGGCGGGGTGAGTCCGTCCAGGGGATGCATCTTCTTGTTGTGCGTGCGCCGTGCGCGCGGCGCGCGGATCAGCGTACGGGGAAATTGAAATAGGTGTCCGGATACGGTTCTTCGTCCAGAGTGTAGTGCCACCACTCTTCGGGCAGGTTGCGAAAACCGTGCCTGGCCATCAGTTCCTTCAGGAACCGGCGATTGTGTCGGACAGCCTCGGGTAAATCAGGATTGTCTGTATGCGACTTTACATCAAAAAGATCGAAGGGGGTTCCCATGTCGACCTCGCCGCCGGCCAGCAACGGACCGCGGGTGGGCAGGGCCGAGGCGGCTCCGGGCTCCAGCGCGGCCAGGGTCAGGTCCACCGTGCTGCCCCGGCTATGGCTGGATCGCTCGGCGATGTAGCCCAGGTCGAGCAGCGCGGCCTTGTCCACGCCGGGGAAGTATTCGGCCTTGGTCTTCTGGTCGGCGGCGTCGCGCGTCCAGGCCACGAAATCGGTCACGGCGCGCTGGGGCCGGTAGCAATCGAAGACCTTCAGCGCCAGGCCCTGGGGCCGGATCTCGCGCTGCACCGCCAGCAGGCGCCGCGCGGCGGGCTCGGTCAGGATGCAGGTGGGGGCGTCGTAGCCCGCCGCCGGCCGGCCCATGAAATTGGCGCTGCCGTGATAGCGGATGTCCAGCCGCACGGTCTGGGCGACGTCGGTCAGGTGGACGAAGCCGACCGGGATGGGAAGCGGATCGTCCTGGGCGTGGGCGACCGGCGAGAGCAGCGCCGCGGCGGCGAGGCAGGCGCCGGTGACCTGGGCCAGCGGGTTGGCCGGGCTCCGGTCGTCCTGGTCGGAGGAGCGGTTCTTCATGCGGACATTCCATCTTGAAGCAGCGCATATTATGCGGCGTACGGCGGAGCAGTTGCGCTATACTTGCGCCCGTCATTGGGGAGTAGCCTCCTTGCCCTCGGGTGCAAGGGCCTGCGTCAACACACTTGCCTACGGGCATGGCGCAGGCGGTCCAGGACTTGGCAAGACCTTTGATCGTGCAGCTTCCGGTGGGCCGGGGCTGTTGCACGATCATTCGGTCAACCGTCCGGCCCGGAGCGCGTATCAAACATGGAAGCCTTCCTCGTCTCGACCGGCATCGTGGCCCTGGCCGAGATCGGCGACAAGACCCAACTGCTCGCCCTGTTCCTGGCCGCCCGCTGGCGGCGCCCCTGGCCCATCATCCTGGGCATCTTCACCGCGACCATCGTCAACCATGCCCTGGCCGGCGCCGTTGGCGCGTGGCTGACGCAGGTGATCGGTCCCGACGCGCTGCGCTGGATACTGGGCGTCTCCTTCATCGCCATGGCGGTCTGGATGCTGGTTCCCGACAAGCTCGACGCAGCCGAGACCGGCAAGCTCAGGCTGGGCGTGTTCGGCACCACGGTGGTGGCATTCTTCCTGGCGGAAATGGGCGACAAGACGCAGGTGGCGACCGTGGCGCTGGTCGCGCAATTCCATGCCTACTACGCCGTGGTGGCCGGCACCACGCTCGGCATGCTGATCGCCAATGTGCCCGCCGTGCTGCTGGGCGACAAGCTGGCCCATCGGCTGCCGGTGCGGCTGGTGCATGGCATCGCGGCACTGATCTTCGCCTGTCTGGGACTGGCCGCGCTGCTCGGCCTGTTCTGATCGCGGGGCTCGTCCCCGGGACGGCCCGGGGACGGTGCAACACGATCTTCATGCAAGCTTCACGACCGTTTCATGACAGGCCTCCATCCTTCGAGTCCTTCAGTGACAAACGGATGAAAACCATGAAAAGACTCGTGAGCGGCGGTGTGGGGCTCGCCGCGGTATTGCTGGCGGCAGGATGCCTGTCCTCGGGCGATGACGATCTCATTCCCGTCAATCCGGAGCCGCAGGGGCGGCCCCTGGCCCTGACCATCCTGCACGTCAACGACCATCATTCCCACCTGGATGCCACCTCGGCCACGCTGCAACTGAAGGTGGCCGACGGATCGCGCAAGGCCGTCGCGGTATCGGCCGGAGGCTTTCCCCGGGTGAAGGCGGCCATCGACCAGCTGGCGGCGAAGTCGACCCACGTGCTCAAGCTGCACGCGGGCGACGCGCTGACCGGCACGCTGTATTTCAACCGGGCGGGCGAGATGGGCGAGCCCGATGCCGCCCTGATGAACACGGTCTGCTTCGACGCCTTCGCGCTCGGCAACCACGAGTTCGACAAGGGCGACAGCGGCCTGAAGCATTTCATCGACCTGCTGCACGCCGGCAGTTGCAGGACGCCCGTGCTGAGCGCGAACGTCAGCTTCGCCGCGTCCTCGGCGCTGCATCCCTCGCGTGCGGCGGGCGCGGTATCGCCGTCGACGGTCGTGGTGCGCGACGGCCAGAAGATCGGCATCATCGGACTGACGATCGCGGCCAAGACCCAGGCGTCCTCGAGCCCGGACAAGGGTACGGTGTTCGAGGACGAGGCGGTGGCGGCGCAGCGCGAGATCGACGCGCTGCGCAAGCAGGGCATCGACAAGATCATCCTGCTCAGCCACACCGGCTACGGGTACGACAAGCAGATCATCGCCAGGCTCGATGGCGTGGACGTGCTGGTGGGCGGGGACTCGCATACCTTGCTCGGCCCCGACGCGATGGCGGGCACGTACGCGCTGGGTGCGACGCCCGGTGGCGCCTATCCCACGCGGATGACCGACAAGCAGGGCAAGCCCGTGTGCCTGGTCCAGGCCTGGGAATACAGCCGGGTGGTGGGCGAGCTGAAGGTGGAGTTCGACGCCAGGGGCGAGATCAGCAAGTGCGAAGGCACGCCGCATGTGCTGATCGGCGACGATTTCGCCATTGGCGGCGCGGCGGCGGGTGCGCCGGACCGGGCCGCGATCCTGGCCGACGTGCAGGCCAGCGGTTTCCTGAAAGTGGTGGCGCCGGACGCCGCGGCGGCGCAGCTGCTGCAGCCGTTCAAGCTGCAGGTGGATGCGTTCAACAAGACGGTCGTGGCACAGGCGCCCGACGAACTGTGCTCGCGCCGCGTGCCGGGCGGCTCGCCCACGCAGACGGCCGGCTGGAACGACTACGGCCGGTCGAGCGCGGCCTGCAACGCGCTGGGCGACGTGACCCGGCGCGGCGGCGACATCCAGCAGATCGTGGCGCAGGCCTTCCTGGAAATTGCGCAGAAGGCCTATGGCGGTGCCGACCTGACGCTGCAAAGCGGCGGTGGCGTGCGGGTGCCCCTGCAGGGCGACATCACCGCGGGCCGCGCCATCGAGGTCGTGCCTTTCGGCAACCAGCTGTATCGCCTGGAGGTGACCGCGACGGAGATCAAGAACCTGCTGGAGGACGGCATCGAGGCCACCTATGGCGGCACCGGCGCCACGGGGCCCTATCCCTACACCGGTGGGCTGCGCTGGGACGTGGATGCGACCCAGCTCAAGGGCAGCCGGGTCAGCAACATCGAGCTGCGCGACAGTGCCACGGGGAACTGGGGATTGCTGGACCTGGGCAACGCCACCCGCACCTACAAGCTGTTCGTGCTGAGCTTCAACGCCAACGGCGGCGATGGCTACGCCACCCTGGCGGCCGTGCCGGCCGCGCGGCGGCTCGACGTGGGCGTGCTGGATGCCGACGTGTTCCTGGAATACATCGCGGCGCAGCCCAAGGGGACGAACGGCCTGCCGCAACTGCGCAAGCTGGAACCTGGCCTCTATAGCACCAAGTCCCATAAGGACGTGTGGACCCTCTCTACGCGCTGACGCGCGCCTCCCGGGTCTAGTCCCAGGGCGCGGCCATCGGCCGCGCGGGGCGGGCTTTCCTTCCGGCCCGCCAGCGCCGCTCCCTTCAAGAGGTAGACTATGCGAGTAGGCAGTTGCTGCGATGAGGCGTGGCGGCTGCGCGTGTCTTTAGTCCCGAATCGCCCGTGCGCGGCGGCTGTCGCGCATGCCCTAGATTGGGCCGGCCGCTCCGGCCCGTTTATCGCCAGGAAGACCATGTCGAATTTCCTCGTCCGCAAAGTCGCAGTGCTGGGTGCCGGAGTCATGGGCGCCCAGATCGCCGCGCACTGCGTCAATGCCAAGGTGCCGGTGGTGCTGTTCGACCTGCCCGCCAAGGAAGGCCCCAAGAACGGCATCGTGCAGAAGGCCATCGACAACCTGCGCAAGCTCAGCCCCGCTCCGCTGGCGGTGCCGGAACTGGCATCGCTGATCGAGCCCACCAATTACGAAGACGACCTGGCCAGGCTCAAGGAATGCGATCTGGTGATCGAGGCGATCGCCGAACGCATGGACTGGAAGCATGATTTGTATGCGAAGGTCGCCTCGGCGATCGGTCCGCGGGCCATCTTCGCCACCAATACTTCGGGCCTGTCGATCACCGAGCTGTCCAAGGGCATGGCCCCCGCGCTGCTGCCGCGCTTCTGCGGCGTGCACTTCTTCAATCCGCCACGCTACATGCACCTGGTGGAACTGATTCCCACCGCGCATACCGAACCCGCCATCCTGGACCATCTGGAGGCTTTCCTGACCACGGTGCTGGGCAAGGGCGTGGTACGGGCCAAGGACACGCCCAATTTCATCGGCAACCGCGTGGGCGTGTTCGGATTGCTGTCCGCGATGATCGAGGCCGAGCGCTTCGGGCTGACCTACGACGTCGTGGACGACCTGACCGGCGCCAAGCTGGGCCGGGCCAAGTCCGGCACTTTCCGCACCGGCGACGTGGTCGGGCTGGACACGCTGGCGCACGTCATCAAGACCATGGAAGACTACCTGCCCGATGATCCGTTCGCCGCGCACTACGGCACGCCGCCGGTGCTGGCCGGGCTGATCAAGCAGGGCGCGCTGGGGCAGAAGACCGGCGCGGGGTTCTTCCGCAAGCAGGGCAAGGCCATCCTCAGGCTGGATCCGGCCAAGGGCGAGTACGTGCCGGCCGACGGCAAGGCCGACGATGCCGTCGCCCGCATCCTGAAGAACAAGGACGCCGGGCAGCGCCTGCAGGCGCTGCGCGACAGCGAGCATCCGCAGGCCCAGTTCCTGTGGGCCATCCTGCGCGATACCTTCCAGTACATCGCCGTGCACCTGGCCGACATCGCCGGCACCGCGCGCGACGTGGACTTCGCCATGCGCTGGGGATTCGGCCATGGCGTGGGCCCGTTCGAGCTGTGGCAGCAGGCCGGCTGGCTGCAGGTCGCGCAATGGGTGCAGGCCGACATCGCGGCAGGCAAGACGCTGTCCAGCGCGCCGCTGCCGGCCTGGGTGACCAGCGGCCCGGTGGCCGAGCGCGGCGGCGTCCATACGCCGGAAGGGTCGTGGAACCCGGCCGCGGGCAGGTTCGAGCCGCGCTCCAGCCTGCCGGTCTATGCGCGCCAGATCTTCCGCGCGCCGCTGGTAGGAGAGGGCATCGTGCCGCTGGCCGCCGGCAAGACCGTCTTCGAGGACGAGGCGATCCGCCTGTGGACCCTGGACCGCGCCGGCCTGGACGATGTGCTGATCGCCTCGTTCAAGACCAAGATGCACACCATCAGCCCCGCCGTGACGCTGGGGCTGCTGCGGGCCGTCGACCTGGCCGAGCAGGACTACCGCGGGCTCGTGGTCTGGAATCCGGGCGAGCCGTTCTCGGCCGGCGCCGACCTGCAGGCCATCGTGCCGCTGTTCATGAGCGGCGGCGTGCAGGCCGTCGCGCCCGAGGAGGAACGCCTGCAGCAGTTGATGCTGCGGCTGCGCTACGCCCAGGTGCCCACGGTGGCCGCGCTGGCGGGCATGGCGCTGGGCGGCGGCTGCGAGCTGTCGGTGTATTGCGCGCGCCGCGTGGCGCATTTCGAGACCTATCTCGGCCTGGTCGAGGTGGGCGTGGGCCTGATCCCGGGCGGCGGCGGCCTGACCTACCTGGCCCGGCGCGCGGCGCAGGAGCGGGCGCTGGCGCCGGACATGCCGCTGATGGCCTTCCTGAAGAAGTACGCCTTCCAGGCCGCCACCGCGCAGGTCTCCAAGTCCGCGGTCGAGGCCCGGCGCATGGGCTACCTGCTGGACGACGACCCCATCGTCTTCAACGTGCACGAGGTGCTGTACGCGGCCATCCGCGAGGCGCAGGCCCTGCACGACACGGGCTGGCGCGCGCCATGGAAGGAGCCGTTCGCGGCCGCCGGCAGCGAAGGCATCGCCATGCTGAGCGCGCAACTGGTGAACATGCGCGACGGCGGCTTCATCTCGGACTACGACTACCGCCTGGGCCATGCGATTGCCGAGATCCTGTGCGGCGGTGAGATCGAGGCGGGGTCGCTGGTGGACGAACAGTGGATCATGGCGCTGGAGCGCAAGACGTTCATGTCGCTGCTGGGCGAACCCAAGACCCAGGAGCGCCTGATGGGCATGATGCAGACCGGCAAACCTATAAGGAATTGATGTGGCCCCCCCCTACGCGCTGACGCGCGCCCCCCAGGGGGCGATGCGGGTGGACCGGCGGAGCCGGATCCACCGCATCCTGGGTGAGCAGGGCTTTGGAATATGGCGGCGCTTGCCGGCGCCACGGACGAATTGAAGGAGATGGGGATGTCACGTCAGGTTCAGGATGCGTATGTCGTTGCCGCGTCGCGCACGCCGATCGGGAAGGCGCCGCGGGGAGCGTTGCGGACGGTGCGGCCGGATGATTTGTTGATCCATGTGCTGCGCGCGGCGCTGGCGCAGGTGCCGGGGCTGGATCCGGGGCGTATCCAGGATGCCATCATCGGCTGCGCGATGCCCGAGGGCGCGCAGGGGATGAACGTGGCCAGGATTTCCACCCTGCTGGCCGGCCTGCCGCAAAGCGTGGGCGCGGTCACGGTGAACCGTTTCTGCGCGTCGGGGCTGACCGCGGTGGCGATGGCCGCCGACCGGATCCGCGTGGGCGAGGCCGACGTGATGATCGCGGGCGGCACCGAATCGATGAGCATGGTGCCGATGATGGGCATCAACCCGTCGCTGAATCCGCGGGTGTTCGAGGGCGACGAGAATATCGGCATCGCCTACGGCATGGGCCTGACCGCCGAGAAGGTGGCCGCCCAGTGGCAGGTGTCGCGGGAAGACCAGGATGCGTTCGCGCTGGCCTCGCACCAGAAGGCGCTGGCCGCCCAGCAGGCGGGCGAGTTCAAGGACGAGATCGCTCCCATCGAGGTGGTGACGCACTTCCCCGACCTGGAGGCGGAGAAGGTGGCGGTGCGCAAGCGCACGATGTCGCTGGACGAAGGGCCGCGTGCCGACACCAGCGCCGAGGCGCTGGCCAGGTTGCGGCCGGTGTTCGCGGCCAAGGGCAGCGTGACCGCCGGCAACAGTTCCCAGACCTCGGACGGCGCGGGCGCGCTGGTGCTGGTGTCCGAGAGAGCGCTCAAGGAATTCAACCTCGTGCCGCTGGCGCGTTTCGTGACCGCCACGGTGCGGGGCGTGCCGCCGGAGATCATGGGCATCGGCCCCAAGGAAGCCGTGCCCGCCGCGCTGCGGCAGGCCGGCCTGTCGCTGTCCGATATCGACTGGATCGAACTCAATGAGGCGTTCGCCGCGCAGTCGCTGGCGGTGATCCGCGACCTGGGCCTGGACCCGGCCAGGGTCAATCCGATGGGGGGCGCGATCGCGCTTGGCCACCCGCTGGGGGCGACCGGCGCGATCCGTGCCTCTACCGTGGTGCATGCGCTGCGGCGCAGGAACCTGAAGTACGGCATGGTCACGATGTGCGTGGGCACGGGCATGGGCGCCGCGGGAATCTTCGAGCGGGTCTAGTCGCGTGGTCGAGACGGGGCGTGGCGATTCCTGGCGGGACGCCGCGCGGCGACGGGAGGGGCGTGCAATGGCGGAGTTCGTCACCCTGGAAGTCCATACCAACCCTTGGGACGCCCACATCACCCGTGGGCTGCTGGAAAGCGAGGGCATCCCGGTGCTGCTGCAGAACGAGCACCAGGTATGGGCCAACTGGCCTTTCTCGCTGGCCCTGGGCGGTGTGCAGGTGCAGGTTCCCGCCTTGTCGCTGCCGCGCGCGCAGGCGGTGCTGGCGCGCCGCAACAGCGGGGAGTATCAGCAGGAAGTGTTCGACCAGCCCGTCGCCGCGCGATGCGAGGCCTGCGGCGGCACGCGGTTCGCGCGCGACGTGAACTGGCCGCAGGTGGCGCTGGCACTGGTGACGCTGTGCTGGAGCAGCGTCATCTTCCCGCCTCGCAGGGGACCGATGAAATGCGTGGACTGCGGAACGCCAGCTGGCGAGGCCTGAGCCGGGCGGCTACCGGCCCTTCGCGCGATCGGCGTTCTCCTGCATCCGGCGCAGCAGTTCCAGCAAGCGTTCCACCTCTTCCCTGTCGAATCCTTCCAGCATCCTGGCCTGCCTGTCCATGGCCCGGGCGATCAGCGCCTGGCCGGTCTGCCGGCCCCGCGGCGTCACGCTGAAGATGGTGCGGCGCGCGTCGGCGGGATCGGGGATGGAGCCCACCAGTCCCGCCTGAGCCAGCTTGGCCAGCGTGCGGCTGACCCAGGCCTTGTCGATGTGCATGATCTGGCACAGGGGCGTGACGCCCATGTCGCCGCGCGTGGCCAGGACCACCAGGCAGCGGTATTCGGGCAGCGTGAGGCCGGCCACTTCCTGCGCATCCCGTTCGGCCAGGCCGCCCAGGCTGGATGACAGCCGGAAGATGACGAAGCCCAGCAGCGAGGTCAGGTCGAAATCGACCGGCGCGGTTCCGCGCCGGCGGGACGAGGATCGGGAGGGGGCGGTCATGGGCATCGGCCGGGACGAAAGTGGAACGGACAGGCGCCATGTTGACAGAAGAGCGTGCCGGCCGCCAATTGGTTGTCAAAACATCATTGACAACACAACAAAAAGCGCGCATCGTCTCTTCCGCAGCGTTCAACGATCCGTTTCATGGCTTCCAATCTCCTGATCATCCTGTCGGACGAACACAGCCCCGGCGTCATGGGCTGCGCCGGCCATGGCGAGGTGTCGACTCCGCACCTGGATGCGCTGGCGGCGTCGGGTACGCGTTTCGCCAACGCGGTATGCGCCAGCCCCATCTGTGTGCCGACCCGTGCCGCGCTCGCCACCGGGCGGGCGGTGCACGAGGCCGGCTACTGGGACAATGTCGATGCCTACGACGGTGCCGTGCCCAGCTGGCACCACGTGCTGCGCGAGCACGGGCATGAAGTGGTGTCCATAGGCAAGCTGCACTATCGCGGCGCCCCGGGCGAGGACTACGGTTTTTCCGAAAGCCTGCTGCCCATGCACATCCATGGCGGCCGGGGCGAGGTCAAGATGCTGCTGCGCGATCCGCCCGCCTCGCTGGGCGACGGCGCGAACATGCTGGCCTCGGCGCGTGCGGGCGAGTCGGACTACAACCGCTACGACGACCGCATCTGCGACACGGCGGTCCGATGGTTGCGTCGCAAGGCGGCGACGCCCGCCCCGGACAAGCCCTGGGTACTGATGGTATCGCTGGTCGCGCCGCATTTTCCGCTGACGGTGCCGGCGCCCTTCTTCGACCGCTATGCCGCGCAGCCCCTGCGCCTGCCCAAGGCCTATCGGTTCGGCATCGACGAGGCGGCCCATCCCTTCATCCGCCAGTATGCGCGCGAGACCGGCTACAACGTCCATTTCCGCGACGAATCGGATGTCAGGCGGGCGCTGGCCGGCTACTACGGCCTGGTCAGCTTCCTGGATGCCAAGGTGGGCACGCTGGTGCGCACGCTGAAGGAGTGCGGGCTGGACGACGCGACGCGCATCATGTACCTGAGCGACCATGGCGACAACGTGGGGGCGCGGGGCCTCTGGGGCAAGAGCACCATGTATGCCGAGTCGGTGGGCATACCGATGATCCTATCCGGTGCCGGCATCGAGGCCGGACGGGTCGAGCGCACGCCCGTCGGCCAGACCGATGTCTACGATACCGTGCTGGACGCGGTGGGCGTACCCGCCGATGCCGGACGCGTGTCGCCATCGGCGCGTTCGCTGCTGCGGGAGCTGCCCGCCGACCGCGCGGTGCTGTCCGAATACCATACCGTGGGTTCGCGCGCGGCCGTCTTCATGCTGCGCGACGTCCATACCAAGTACGTCCACTATTGCGACCATCCTCCCCAGTTGTTCGACCTGGACGACGATCCGGACGAACTGCACGACATCGCCGCGAAGTCGCCGGGCCGCGTGCATGCCTGGCGCGAGCGGCTGGCCGGGTTCTGCGACCCCGACGAGGTCGATCGCCGCGCCAAGGCGCGACAGGCCGAATTGATCCGGCGCCATGGCGGCGACGCGGCGATCCGGGCCGGGACGGGCATAGGGGGATACACGCCGGTCTTGGCGTGAGGAGCGGATTCCATCGCGGCGCCCGGCGCCGCATCATCACAAAACCGGCAGGAGACAAGACATGAAGTACCCCAGGGTCCTACGCGGACTGATCGCGGCCGCGCTGGCCGCCGTGGCCGGCATGGCCCAGGCACAGCAGGCCGGCGCGCGGTTGCTGGTGGGCTATCCGGCCGGCGGGGCGCCCGATGCCGTGGCGCGCGTGTTCGCCGAGCACCTGCGGCAGGTCGCCGGCTTTCCCGTGGTGGTGGAGAACCGCGCCGGCGCGACCGGCAAGCTGGCCATCGATGCGGTGCAGGCCGCCCCCGCCGACGGCCAGACGCTGATGGTGATGCCGGCCAGTTCGCTGCTGCTGACGCCCATGGTGCTGAAGTCCGCCCACTACGACGCAGTCCGGGATTTCGCGCCGGTGTCCGCATTGGCCGAATACGGCTTCGGCGTGGCGCTGGGGCCCGCCGCGCAGGGCGCCACGCTGGCGGCGTTCATGGCCTGGGCCAAGGGCCATGCCGACCAGGCCAACTACGCGACGCCCGGCCTGGGGACGCCGCAGCACTTCCTGGGCGCGGAGCTGGCCAGGCAGGGCGGCACGCCGTTGACGCACGTGCCCTACCGCGGAGGCGCCAATGCCGTCACCGACGTGCTGGGCGGGCAGGTCGCGGCGCTGATCACCACCGAGCAACTGCTCGTTCCCTACCAGGCCCAGGGCAAGCTGCGCGCCGTGTTGATCACCTCGCCGCAGCGCAATGCCAAGCTGCCGGGCGTGCCGACCGCGCGCGAAGCCGGCCTGCCGCAGCTCGAGGCGGTGGATTGGTTCGGCCTTTTCGCCAAGGCGGGAACGCCGGCCGACCGGCTGGCGCAGTGGCAGGCGCGGGCCGATGCGGTGCTGGCCAGCCCCGCCTATCGCAAGGCGATCGCCGACCTCGGCTACGCCCTGCCGGCTCAGCCCACCGCCGGGCTCGGGTCCAGGCTGGAGCGCGAACGTGGCCAGTGGCGCGACCGGATGCGGGTTTCCGGTTTCCAGGCAACGGAATAAGATTTGTCGGGGAGCGCAGGCCGCGCGACAGCCGGGGCGCGGCTGCGGTGCGATCTCCCGGCGCAAGGAGCAGGCCATGCAGAAGTTGAGTGCGCAGGACATCGAGCAGGCGATGGCGAAGCTGCCCGAGTGGCAGCTGGACGCGCAGCGGGGCGCCATCCGGCGCCGGTTCCAGTTCCAGGATTTCAGCCAGGCCTTCGCGTTCATGACGCGCATCGCCCTGTATGCGGAAAAGAACGATCACCATCCCGAGTGGTCCAACGTCTACAACCGGGTGGACGTCACGCTGACCACCCATGACGCGAACGGCCTGACACAGCGCGACATCGACCTGGCGCGCCACGCCGACGAGGCTGCGCGCGCCCATTCCGGATAAGAGGCCAGGATGAAGCACCCATCGACCGCGCCCAAGCACGGTCTTGCCGCCGGCGACGCGGGCCGGCCGGAGCGGGCGGACTGGACCATAGACCAGGGCTGGGAGCGCTACACCCAGGAAGAGCACGCCGTCTGGAGGTTCCTGTTCGAGCGGCAGTCCAGGCTGGTGCCGGGCCGCGCCTGCCGCGAGTTCGAGGAGGGCATGCGCGACCTGCCCATAGGCGCGGACCAGATTCCCGATTTCCGCCGCCTGAGCGACGTGCTGTCGCGGCGCACCGGCTGGCAGGTGGTGGCCGTGCCCGGCCTGGTGCCCGACGACGTGTTCTTCGAGCACCTGGCCAACCGGCGTTTTCCCGCCGGGCAGTTCATCCGCCGCGCCGACCAGCTCGACTACCTGGAAGAGCCCGATGTCTTCCACGACGTCTTCGGCCACGTGCCCATGCTGATGAACCCCATCCTGGCGGATTTCGTGCAGGCCTACGGCGAAGGCGGGCTGCGTGCCCAGCGCATGGGTGTGCTGCCCAACCTGGCGCGCGTGTACTGGTACACCGTGGAGTTCGGCCTGGTGCAGCAGACCGAGGGGTTGCGCATCTACGGCTCGGGCATCATCTCGTCGTACGCGGAAAGCCTGTTCGCGCTGGCAGACCCCTCGCCCAACCGGGTCCGCTTCGAACTGGAGCGCGTGATGCGGACGCGCTATCGCATCGACGATTTCCAGGAAACCTATTTCGTGCTGCACGACCTGGAAGAACTGCTGGAGCTCGCGCGGGTCGATTTCGCGCCCGTCTACGAGCGCGTACGCCAGCAATCCGAACTGGAGCCGGGCATCCTGCTGCCGGGGGACGACATCATGACCCGGGGTACGGGCGCTTACCATGCCGCGCGGGCGGAAGGGAACTGACATGGCATCGACACATACGGGGCGGCGCACGGTCATGGTCACCGGCGCGGCTGGAACGTTGGGCGGCGCCGTTGCCGCCGCCTTTGCCGCCGAGGGCGCCAACCTGGTGCTGCTGGACCGCCGCGAGGCGCAACCGCCGGCGGGGCTGGGCGCGGCCTCGTGCCTGATCGCGCCGGTGGATCTGCTGGATGCCGGGCAGGTCGCGGATGCGGCGGACCGCGCGCGGGACCGCTTCGGCGCGATCGACGTGCTGTGCAACATCGCCGGCGGTTTCCGCATGGGCGAGGCCGTGCACGAGATCCGCGACGCCACCTGGAATTTCCTGCTGGACCTGAACGCCCGCAGCATCGTCCATACCGCGCGCGCCGTCGTGCCCGGCATGGTGGCACGGGGTGAAGGCCGGATCGTCAACGTCGCCGCCCATGCCGCCTTGCGCGGCACGGCCGGCATGGGCGCCTATTGCGCCTCGAAAAGCGCGGTCATGCGGCTGACCGAGTCCATGGCAGCGGAGCTGCGCGAGCGGGGCATCAACGTCAATTGCGTCATGCCCACCATCATCGATACGCCCGAGAACCGGCGCGACATGCCGGATGCCGATCCCGCGCGCTGGGTGGCGCCGGCCGACCTGGCCGAAGTGATCCGCTTCCTGGCTTCGCCGGCGGCCCGCGCCGTCCACGGCGCGGCATTGCCGGTGACGGGCCTGTCCTGAAGGCCGTTCAGGACAGCTCGGCGTTCAGCGGGGCCAGCTCGGCGATGACATCCGGCAGCGGCCGGGCGCCTGCGGGCAGGTTCAGGCTGACATGGTGGGTGCCGGCTTCGCGCATGCGCGCCAGGATGCCGGCCAGCGCCCGTGCGCCGGTGCGATAGCCCAGTTCGATGGCTTCGGCCGGGGCTTCGGGGCGGTCCAGCAGTTCCACGCGCATGGCGACGCCGAAGGCACGGAACTGGCCCGGCGCGGCGCGTTCCACCGCCTGGCGCCACATCCCGTGGCGGCCGCGCTGTACTTCCGGCGGACGGTGGTAGGTGGTCCAGCCCACCGCGTGGCGGGCGATCCAGTCCAGGCTCTGGCCGGCCGAACCGACGGCCAGCATGGGCACGGGCGTGGCGGGGAGCGGCCGCAGGCTGAAGGCCACGGGCGGATCGTCCTGCACGTCGGGCACGACGCGCGGCGGGGTCCCCAGCGCGGCCGACAGTTGTTCCCAGCGCGCGCGGAAATCCTCGCGCCGGGTGGCGGCATCACGGCCGAACGCCAGGTATTCGGGCGGCCGGTCGCCCGATCCCAGTCCCAGCACGAAGCGTCCCGGCGCCAGCGAGGCGATCGAGACGGCGCCCTTGGCGACGTGCAGCGGATGGCGCAGCGTCAGCACGACGGCACCCGTCACGAGGCCGATGCGCCGGGTGCGCGCGGCCAGCGCGCCCAGCCATGTCCACGGATCGAGATGGCCGATGGCTTCGGGATAACCGGGATGGTTCAGCGGCACGTCGCGCACCCACAGCGCGGCGAAACCCGCCGATTCGGCCTGGGCCGCCAGTTCCAGTTGATGGTGGAAATCGACTTCGCGCCGGCCGGCATGTTCGGCGGCGTCGACCCAGGGCAGGGCCAGTCCCAGCGTCAGCCGGTCGGCCTGGAACAGGGACGCCGCGGCGTTCATGGCGGCCCTAGGCGGGGTCCATGCCGTTCTTGCGCTTGATCTCGGCCGCGTCGGCGCTGGCCATGAAGGCCAGCAGTTCGCGCACGGTGTCCTGCCGGGTGCAGGTGGCGGCCACGCCGGCGGAGAAGGTGGTCATGACCTGCAGGCCGGGGGGCAGGGGACCCACGATGTCGATGCCCGGCACGTTCATCATTTCGCTCAGTTGCTGGAATCCGAGATCGACTTCGCCCTTGGCGATCAGGGTCCCCACCGGGATGCCGGGCTTGGCCTGGACGGTGCGGTCCTTGATCTGGTCGGCGATGCCCCAGCGTTCGAACAGTTTGGACAGGTAGACGCCGCTGGGACCGGTGGAGTAGCCGATGGTGCCAGCGTCCAGCACGGCCTGCCTGAGGGCGGTTTCGGAGCCGATGTCCGGGCGCGGCGCGCCGGCGCGCACGGCCACGTAGACGCCCGATACGACCAGGTCCACGCGGCTGCCCGCCACGATATGCCCGGCTTCGGTCATCTGGTCGATGACGTTGGCGGCCAGCACGACGGCGTCCAGGGCTTCGCCGGACTGCACGCGCCGGGCGGCATCGACGCCGCCGACGGATTCCACGAGGATGTCCTGCTGTGCGTGCGATTGCTGGAATTGGGCGACGAGATCGGCAAGCAGCTGCTTGGTTGCCATCGAGGAAAGGATGTGGATCTGGGATGCCATGGTTTGCGTCCTGTGAGTCGGCGGCCGGCACGGCCCTGCCGGCAGATTAGAACATAGGGGCGTCGCGCGTCGGGACGCCTGCTCGGCCGGGTGCCGGCCTACGAGCGATGCGTCAGGATGTTGACCAGATTGCCGAACGGGTCGCGCACGTAGAAGCGCCGCACGCCCCAGGCTTCGTCGCAGGGCCCGTAGACGATCTCGGCCCCGTGCGCGCGGGCGCGGGCCAGCACGTCGTCCACGTCGTCGACCTCGATGGACAGCGCCGGCACGGGCGTGCCCGAACCGCCTTCGCTGGCCACGCTGACCTGGGGCGTCTGGCTGCCGCCGGACGCGAAGGTCATGAGCCAGCCGTGGTCCATGACCACGTCCAGGCCCAGCAGCCTGCCGTAGAACTCCCGCGCGAGGGCGGGGTCGGGGGTGGAGAGATTGGCGACGATGCGGCGGACGGTCATGGCGGTCGTGCTCCGGAAGCGAATCTTGACCGGAGATTCTATCGCCCGCGACCCCCGCGGCTGGAAGCGCGCCGCGGCCGTGGGTAAAGTGGAGGCTTGCCCACCGAAGCACCGCCGTCTTGAATCCTTCCCCATCCGCCGATCCCCGCCTGGCCCGCCTGCGCCGCATGAAACTGGGCGCGCTGGGCCTGCTTGCCGCGTCGTTGGCGGGTTTCGGGCTCAGCCATGCGATGGGCGGGCAGGGCGCCTGGGCCTGGGTCCGGGCCTTCTGCGAGGCCGCCACGGTGGGCGCGCTGGCCGACTGGTTCGCCGTGGTGGCGCTGTTCAAGCGGCCGCTGGGCCTGCCGATTCCCCACACCGCCATCGTTCCCGCCAACCAGGCGCGCCTGGGGGACAACCTGGCCGTGTTCGTGCGCGATCATTTCCTGGCGCCCGACGCGCTGCTGGCCAGGCTCCAGGTATTCGACCCGGCCAGCCGGCTGGGCGCATGGCTGAGCGAGCCGGCCCAGGCGCGCATGGCGGCGGGCATGGCGCGCACGTGGCTGTCGCAGGCGCTGGACCTGCTGGACGAGCGGGTCGTGCGCGAGGCCATCCAGTCTTTCGTCGTCGCCCGCCTGCGGGCCTGGGATGCCGGGGCGACGGCGGGAGAGGTGCTGGGATTGCTGACGCGCGACGGCCGCCATCATCAATTGCTGGACGAGGCCCTGCGGCGCCTGGGGGGCTACCTGGACGACGAGGGCGTCAAGGAGCGGGTGTCGGATCTGATGGTGAAATACGCGCGCAAGGAATGGCCCAGGATCGTCGGGACCGTGAACCTGGTGAAACCGGTCGAAGGGATCGCCGACAATCTGGCGGACCGGCTGGCGCGCGCGCTGCTGGATGAACTGCACGAGGTGTTGTCGCGGCCCGATCATCCGCTGCGCCAGGACTACGAGGCCTGGGTGGCGGACTACGTGGCGCGGCTGCGCGACGATCCGCAATTGCGCGAGCAGATCGACGGCATCAAGTCGCGGCTGATCGATCACCCCTCGGTGCAGGCGTACGTGCAGGGGCTGTGGGCAGAGATCCACGCGGCCCTGCGCCGCAACCTGGATGCGCAGGACTCGCCGCTGGCGCGGCACCTGGAGCAGAGCCTGCTGGGACTGGGCCGCCAGCTGGCCGCCAATCCCGCCCTGCGCGAAGCGATCAACGAACATGTCATGACCGGCGCGCGCAGCCTGGCGGCCCGGCTGCGCGAAGGGGTCACCGAGCATATCGCCCAGACCGTCAGGGGCTGGGACGAAAAGCGGCTGGTGCAGGCGCTGGAGCTGAGCGTGGGCCCCGACCTGCAATACATCCGCTACAACGGCACGCTGGTGGGCGGGCTGATCGGGATCGGCCTGCACGCGCTGGTGCTCGCCTTCGGCGGCTGAGCGGCGGCCGGCCGCGCTACGCCGCGTCGTCGCGCAGTGCCTGGGCGCGGGCGGATCCGCCGCGCAGGATGCAGGCCGCGGCCACGGCCGCGCACAGTGTCAGTACGGCGCCGACCGCCGCGGAGAGTTGCAGCGCATCGACGAACGCCCCGCGCGCCACCGCCAGCATGGCGTCGGCCTGCGGCGTGGGCAGCGCATGCGCCGCCGCCACCGCGGCGCCCAGCGTCGACGAGGCGGTCTCGGCTACTTGCGCCGGGATGCCCTCCGGCATGCCCGCCGATAGGCCGGAACGGTAGATCATCGTGCCCATGCTGCCGAATACCGCGATGCCGAGCGCGCCGCTGAATTCGGCGCTGGTTTCGGAGATGGCCGAGGCCGAGCCCGCCCGCTGCGGCGGCGCCGAGGTGATGATCATCTCGTTGCCGATGGTGAACACCGGCGCCATGCCCAGACTCATCACGATCAGGCCCGCCATGATGGCTTCGAGTCCGTAGGGGCGGTCGGCCAGCAGCACCATCAGGAAACCGGCGGCGGCCGCGAGCAGTCCGCCCACGAAGATGGACAGCGGCGGCACGCGCCGGGCCAGCCTCGGGGCGAGCAGCGAGCCCGCGACGAAGCCCAGCGCCCAGGGCACGGTGACCAGGCCCGCCCGCAGCGGGTCCAGGCCCAGCACCAGTTGCAGGTACTGCGTGATGAAGATGTAGACGCCGAACATGGCGAGGCAGGACAGCGCGTAGGCGGCGATGGCGGCGCTGAAGGCCGGCCGCATGAACAGGTTCAGGTCCAGCAGCGGATAGGGCAGGCGCCGCTGGCGCCGCACGAAGGCCACGCCCACCGCGAATCCCGCCGCGATGATGGCGGCGGCGGTCCACGACGCGCCGTGCTGGGCGATCTGCTTGAGTCCGTAGATCATCGCCAGCACGGCGAACAGGGACTGCGCCACGCTGGGCGGGTCGATGCGGCCGGCGTCCGGGTCGCGGTATTCCGGCAGCAGCACCGGGCCGAGCACGAGCAGGAGCAGCATCACCGGCACCGCGACCAGGAAGACCGATCCCCACCAGAAGAATTGCAGCAGCACCCCGCCCACCAGCGGCCCGATGGCGCTGCCGAGCGAGAAGCTGGCGATCCAGACGCCGATGGCGAACTGGCGTTCGTGCTCGTCGTGGAACATGTTGCGGATCAGGGACATGGTCGACGGCGCCAGGGTGGCGCCCGCGATGCCCAGCAGGGCCCGCATGGCGATCAGCATGCCCGCGCTGTCGGAGAAGGCCGCGATGGCCGAGGCGACACCGAATGCCGCGGCGCCGATCAGCAGCAGCTTGCGCCGCCCGATGCGGTCGCCCAGGGTGCCCATGGTGATGAGCAGGCCCGCGACCAGGAAGCCGTAGATGTCGATGATCCACAAGAGCTGCGAGCTGGACGGGTTCAACTGCGCGCTGATGGCGGGCAGGGCCAGGTTGAGCACGGTCAGGTCCATCGCGTAGACCATGCAGGGCAGCGCGATGACGGCCAGTCCTATCCATTCCTTGCGGGTGGCCTTGGGAGACGGGGATGAGGTCATGGGAGGATCAGTGGGAAGGGAGGGCTTGGGCAGCACGCTCCAGGAGAAGTTCCTGTTCCCGCAGGTTGCGGGTCATGGCGGCGGCGCGCAGGAATTCCTCGCGCGCCTCGGCGCGGCGCCCGAGTTTCTGCAGCAGGTCGCCGCGCACGCTGGGCAGCCAGTGGTAGTTCGCCAGGGCCGGCTCGGAACGCAGCGCGTCCGCCAGCGCCAGGCCGGCGGCGGGGCCGAAGGCCATGCCGACCGCCACGGCGCGGTTCAGCTCGACCACGGGGGACGGGGCCACCTGCGCCAGGGCGTCGTACAAGGCCACGATGCGTTCCCAGTCGGTCTCGTCCGGCGTCCGGGCCCGGGCATGGCAGGCGGCCAGCGCGGCCTGCAAGGCATAGGGGCCGTGCGCTCCGCCCAGGGCTTCGGCCCGGGCCAGGGCCGCCAGGCCGCGTCGTATCAGCAGCGGGTCCCAGCGCGTGCGATCCTGGTCCATCAGCAGGACGGGGCGCCCGTCGGCGTCGGTGCGGACCGGCAGACGCGAGGCCTGGATCTCCAGCAGCGCGCACAGGCCATGCACCTCGCCCTCGTCCGGTGCCAGTCCCGCCAGTACGCGCGCCAGCCGCAGCGCCTCGCCGCACAGCGCCGGCCGCACCCAGTCGTCGCCGGCCGTGGCCGAATAGCCCTCGTTGAAGACCAGGTAGATCACTTCCAGCACCGAGTCCAGGCGGGTCGCGCGCTCATGCGCGTGGGGCACCTCGAACGGCACCCTGGCCGCCGACAGGGTGCGCTTGGCACGCACGATGCGCTGGGCGATGGTGGCCTCGGGCACCAGGAAGGCGCGGGCGATCTCGCCGGCCGTCAATCCGCCCAGCAGGCGCAGCGTCAGCGCCACGCGGGCGTCGGTGGACAGGACGGGATGGCAGGCGGTGAAGATCAGGCGCAGCAGGTCGTCGCCCACTTCGTCGTCGCGTGCGGCCTCGACCAGGGCCGCCGGATCCGGCGCATGGCCCGCGCCCAGCACTTCGGTCTCGTGGCCGTACTCCTCGTGCTTGCGCGCGTGCAGGGCGGCCTGGCGCAGGCGGTCCAGCGCCCGGTTCTTCGCGGTGGTCATCAGCCAGGCTCCGGGATTGTCCGGCACGCCATCCCCGGGCCATCGCTCCAGCGCGGCCACCAGCGCGTCCTGCGCCAGTTCCTCCGCCAGGCCGACGTCGCGCACCAGCCGCGCGACGCCCGCGATGATGCGGGCCGATTCGATCCGCCAGACGGCTTCGATGGCCCGGTGGGTGGCGGCCTGCGTCACAGGCTCAGCCCTGCTCGACCGTGGCCGGGTCCATGTAGAAGACCTCCCATGCATGGCCGTCCGGGTCGTCGAAGCCATGGCTGTACATGAAGCCGTGGTCCTGCGGAGGCCGCGGCGCCGTGCCGCCGGCGGCCAGGGCCTTGCGCACCATGTCGTCGACGGCCTCCCGGCTGTCGCAGGTCAGGGCCACCAGGACTTCGGTGCTTTGCCGGGCATCGCTGATCGGCTTGCTGGCGAAACCGCGGAAAAAATCCGTGGTGAGCAGCATGGCGTAGATGTTCTCGCCGATGACCATGCAGGCGGCTTTTTCGTTGGTGAACTGGGCGTTGAAGGTGAAGCCGAGCTGGCCGAAGAAGGCCTGGGTGCGCGGCAGGTCGGAGACGGGCAGGTTGACGAAGATCTGCTTGTGCATGGCGGGTTCCTTGGAAGATGGGCGCGTTATCGGCTGGTGGTTTCCAGCTTGCGGAAGCGGTCCACCGCTTCGCTCGGGCCGAGGTCGTCCAGCTCGAAGAGCTCGCGCACCTCGATCTCGCCGTCGGCATCCGCCATGGGCGAGGGAAAGCGCCGGGCCCATTCCATGGCTTCCTCGCGCGAGCGGACCTGGATCAGCGTGTAGCCGGCGATCAGTTCCTTGGTCTCGGCGAACGGGCCGTCTATGACCGTACCCTTGCCGGCCCGGTAGCGGACGCGCCAGCCCCGGGACGACGGCTTCAGGCCGTTGGCGTCCAGCAGCACGCCGGCCCTGGCCAGTTCCTCGTGGTAGGCGGTCATCGCGGCCAGCAGGGGTTCCTCGGGCATGACGCCGGCCTCGGTGTCCGCGGTGGCGCGGACGATGATCATGAATCGCATGGCGGTTTCTCCGGTGGTTGCAAGCCCGCACGTGGGCTTCTGACCCTACGACGATCGGCGCGTGCCGGAATCGACATGGCGGAGGCGACCTAGGGAAACTACCAGGTCGAGCGGCTCAGCGATAGCACGGCGCCACTTCCCGGACCTCGACCGTGCACCATTGCGCCGCCGGGCAGGTTTGCGCGATGGCCACCGCTTCCTCGCGCGTGGCGCAGTCCAGCAGGAAGAAGCCGCCTATCATTTCCTTGGCTTCGGCGAAGGGCCCGTCCACCAGGCGTGCACGTCCGTCCTGTTTCCGCACGCGCACGGCGCTGTCCTGCGAGGCCAGCGATTCGGCGGCCAGCAGCAGGCCGCGCGTCTTCAGGTCGGCGCCGAAGGCGACCATGCGGTCGTAGAGGTCGCGGCCCGCCGCCTCGCTGCGTTCGGCGCGCTGGCCGGTGGGTTCGACGATGAGCAGCATGTAGGCCATGGGGACTCGCAAGAGAGGGCCGCGGGGCGCGGCCGGCGAAGGCGGAGCGCCCGATTCTTGCAGATTTCGCGTCTTTTTTCATGACAGCGTGTAAGCGCGGCGGGAGCACGTATTTAGATGGCCAACTGATAGAACTACAAATTTTTCTCGTTTGCCTGTCCCGCCGCCCGCGGGTGAAATGCCTGCCATGTCGCCGCGGGACATCGGAAGGCGGGCCTTGCTTTCCGGGCCGTCCGGCGGGAAGGAGAAGTGATGAGGCAAGCAAGTACAGCGGCGGCGCAGGGTCGCCGCCGGTGGCTGGCGGCATGTGCCGCGGCCCTGGGCGTCGCGGCCGCGGCGCCGGCGATGGGGCAGCCGGCCTGGCCGGCGCGGCCGGTGCGCATCGTGGTGCCCTATGCGCCCGGAGGCGGCGTGGACGTGATCGCCCGCGCCCTGGCCGAGCGCCTGGGGCAGAAATGGGGCCGGCCGGTCATCGTCGAGAACAAGCTGGGAGCGGCTTCCATCATCGGCGCCGACGCCGTCGCCAAGGCGGCGCCCGATGGCCACACCCTGCTGGTCACCAGCGAATCGACCATCACCAGCAACCCCTTCCTGTACGACAAGCTGCCCTACGATGCCGTGCGCGACCTGGCGCCGATCTCGCAGCTGGTCAGCCTGCCGCAGATGGTGCTGGCGCATCCGTCCGTGAAGGCCGCCACGCTCGACGAGCTGGTCGCGCTGGCGAAGGCCAGGCCCAACGAGCTGAACTACGCCTCGATGGGATCGGGCAGCCTGCCCCATCTGCTGTTCGAGGGGCTGCGGCACAAGACGGGCATACGGATCACCCAGGTGCCCTACAAGGGCATCATGCCGGCCGTGACGGCGCTGATCGGCGGCGAGGTGCAACTGGCCATGGTGGGCGCGGCCATCGCCGAGCCTCACATCCGCGCGGGCAAGATGAAGCCGCTGGCCATCGCGCGGGCCAGCCGGCTGGCGTCCGAGCCCGACGTGCCTACCCTGGCGGAGGCCGGCTATGCCGACGTCGACCCGCGCGAATCCTGGTTCGGCCTGTTCGCCACCGGCGGCACGCCCGACGCCGTGATCCAGCGCATCCATGCCGACGTGAAGGCGATCGCCGCCGATCCGGAATTCCAGCAGCGCTTCGTGGCCGCGCGCGGCTTCGACCCGGTGTTCTCGGCGCCGGCTGAATTCGCCGCCGCGCTGCGCGACGAAATGCGCCACAAGGAACGCCTGATCCGCCTGACCGGAGCCAAGGCCGACTAATGGGCATGCAGTCAGCAAGATGGCACGAGGCGGCCGGACACGTGTCCGGCCTGCCCGCGCGCGAGGAATTCGTGATACGGGGCGGCCATGTGATGACCATGGCCGACGGCATGGACGACCTGCCCGATGCCGACGTCCATGTCCGCGACGGAACGCTGGTGGCGATCGGCCGCGGACTGCGCGCGCCGGGGGCGCGGGAGCTGGATGCGCGCGGCATGATCGTGATGCCGGGCTTCATCGACACGCACTGGCACCTGTGGAACTGTTCGCTGCGCGCGCTGATCAGCGGCGACGAAGCGGCGCGCGGCTATTTTCCGGTGACCTTGTCCATGGGGCCGCGCTTCACGCCGGACGACTCCTACCACTCGGTGAGGCTGGGGCTGGCCGAGGGCCTGGCGAGCGGCATCACCACGGTCCACAACTGGTCGCACAACACCCGCACGCCCGATCACGCCCGCGCTGAACTGGCGGCCATGCGCAGCCTGGGCATACGGGGCCGCATGGCCTATGGCTGGGGGCAGGACCTGCCGCTGGGGCGCGCGATGGACCTGGATGGCCTGGCGGAAATCGCCCGGGCCGAGGGCGGCGATCCCATGATCCACCTGGGTGCGGCGCTGCGGACGCCGGTATCCAATCCGCGCGGCACCGTGCCCATCGACATCGTGCGCGCCGAGTTCGCGGGCGTGCGGCGCCTGGGCCTGCCGATCACCATGCACGCGCGCCCGGGGGTGGTCTCGGTGCTGGACGCGCACGGCCTGCTGGGGCCCGACCTGCAACTGGTGCACCCCCAGGGCGTGTCGCAGCAAGAACAGCTGCGGCTGGCCGCCTGCGGCGTCTCGTTCTCGTGTTCACCGGTGATCGAGGTGTTGTACGCCCAGGCATCGCGCGGGGTGATCCAGTTCCACGAGCTGGAGTGCGCCTGCGTGCGGCAGAGCCTGTCGGTGGACAGTTCGTCGGCCTCGGCCAACGCCGATTTCTTTGCCTGCATGCGCGCCCTGCTGTGGTCGCATCGCCAGCGTTTCGGCGCCGAGGTCCCGCTCACGGCGCGCCGCCTGCTGCGGCTGGCCACGCTGGACGGCGCGCGCGACCTGGGCATCGCGGACCGCGTCGGTTCGCTCGAGGCGGGCAAGCGGGCCGACGTCATCCTGGTCCGCACCACGGACCTGAACATGGCGCCGGTGGCGGACCCGGCCTTCTCGCTGGTCTACTCGGCCCAGCCGGCCAACGTGGATACCGTCATCGTCGACGGGCGGGTCTTGCGCCGGCACGGGCAGTGGACCGCCTGCGATCCCGCGCAGATCGTGCGTGACGCGGCCCAGTCCGTGCGCGAACTGGCAGCGCGGTGAACGTGCGCCGGCCGGGACGGCCGGCGCGGCATCAGCCGCGTTCCTCGAATTCCTTGCAGTGCGCCGCCAGGTGGGCGCGGAAGGACGCCGCCGCCGGCGACAGCGAACGGCCGGGCTGCGTGACCAGTTCGATCTTGCGATACACCACCGGGTCGTGCAGCACGCGAAAGCGCGCGCGTTTCGATCGGGCCAGCAGCCCCGCGTAGGACGGCATGACCGCGATGCCCAGGCCGGCCTCGACCAGGCCGATGGCCGACCACAGGTAGTGCACTTCGAAGCGCGGCTGGGCCGCGATTCCCGACTGGTGCAGCACGCGGTCCATCTGCGGCAGCGATCCGCTCAACTGCGGCACCACGATCATGGGCTGGCTGGCCAGGTCGGCCCATGCCAGGTCCCGTCTCTTTCGCGCCAGCGGCCACGCGCTCGGGATCATGGCGCCCAAAGGGTGCCGCAGCAGCAGGCTGCGGTTCAGCTCCACCTCGTTGCCGGTGAACACGCCCACGCCCAGGTCGGCCTCGCCCTGCTGCACCTGCCGCAGGATGACGTCGGGCGGGGCGTCGGACATCCTGACGTCGATGGCGGGATGGGCGGCCTGGAAGGCCGCGATGGCATCCGGCAGCAGCGTGGCCGCCATGACCGGAGTGGTCGCCACCGTGACGCGCCCGCGGCGCATCTGCACCAGGTCCTGGGTGCGGCGGATGGCCTGTTCCACCTCGCCCAGGATGCGTTCCGCGTGCTGCAGGAATTCCGTGCCGGCCTCGGTGACCGCGAGCTTGCGCGTGGACCGGTCCAGCAACTGCAACCCCAGTTGGCCTTCGAGCTCCCGCACCAGCAGGCTGGTGGCGGACTGGGTCAGGTGCAGCCGGCGCGAGGCCGCGGTGAAACCGTCGCAATGCACGACTTCGACGAACGCGCGCATCTGGCGCAGGGTCACATTCATACGGCGGCGCTACCTATACTTGCCTGGTCGCGGCAAGTATAGGGGTTGCCGGCCGCCCCCGCGCCGGGCACATACCCGGGGTCAGGTAGGCTGCGCGCCCGAGGGCGTGTCGGCGCTCTCGACGTTGGACAGCGCGGCGATCAGCTTCGCGTTGAATGCCGGCAGGTCGTCGGGCTTGCGGCTGGTGATGAGGTTGCCGTCCAGCACGACTTCCTCGTCCACCCACTGTCCGCCGGCATTGCGGATGTCGTCCTGCAACGATGGCCAACTGGTCAGTTGCCGGCCGTCGACCATGCCGGCCGACACCAGCAGCCAGGGGCCGTGGCAGATGACGGCGACCGGCTTGCCCGTGTCGTGCAACGCCTGCACGAAGCGCTGTGCGCCCTTGTCGGTGCGGATGACGTCCGCGTTGAAAACGCCGCCGGGCACCACCACGCCCGCATAGCGGGTCGGGTCGGCGTCGTTCCAGCTCGCCTCCACGCGGAAGCGGTCGGCCTTCTCGTCATGCTTCATGCCCCGGATCTCGCCGGCCTGGGAGGAAAGAATGTGTACCGTGGCACCCGCGCGTTCCAGCGCTTCCTTCGGGCTCGTCAGTTCGACCTGTTCGAAATTGTCGGTTGCCACGATGGCAACGGTGAGTCCTTGCAACGGCTTGGCCATGTCGATCTCCATGTAGGGCGCCGCATCGGCGGCCGTAGGCGCCAGCAATCGACGTGCCCGAGGACGAACCGGGCTAGGGGTATACCCTGGGCGGTATATGATTATGCGCAAATGTCCGAGAACCCGCCGCACCCGCCATCTCCGCCCGGGAACGCCAGCCCCCACCCGCCTTCCGACCTCGCTTCACCGGTAGAAGACCAGCGCCAGCTGATCCTGGCGCTGATCGGCATCTGCGCGGTCGTGATGCTGGTGGCGCTGGATTCGACCATCGTCGGCACCACGCTGCCGCGCGTGGTGGCCGAACTGGGCGGCATGCCGCTTTACGCCTGGGTCGGCACCGGATATCTGCTGGCCTCGGCCATCGTCATTCCCATCTTCGGCCGCCTGGGCGACCTGTTCGGACGCAAGTACTTCATCCTCGTCTCGCTGGGCCTGGTGTCGCTGGGCTCGGTGCTGTGCGGCATCAGCCAGTCGATGCCGCAACTGATCGCGGCCCGCACCCTGCAGGGCGTGGGCGGCGGCATGATGATCGCCACCGCCTTCGCCGCGCCCGCCGACCTGTTTCCCGATGCCATGCGGCGGGTGCGCTGGCAGGCCCTGATCTCGACGTCGTTCGCGGTGGCCAGCGGCGTGGGGCCGCTGCTGGGCGGGGCGATCACCGAATCCTTCGGCTGGCGGGCGGCGTTCTTCGTCAGCCCGGTGATGGGGGTGATCGCCTTCGTGATGCTGTGGCGGTATTTCCCGCCGCTCAAGCCCCGGCACGACACGCCGCCGCGCATAGACTGGCTGGGCGGGGCGCTGCTGGCGCTGGCCGTGGGCACGCCCATGGCGGCGCTCGAGCTGGGCTTCTCCACCCACCCGCGTCCGGTGCTGGGCCTGGTGTTCCTGGCAGTGGCCGCCGTGTCGGTCTTCCTGCTCGTCTGGTACGAGCGCCGCCTGGAACAGCCCATGTTCCCGTTGCGCGTGCTCGAGCGCAGGGAGTCGCGCCTGTTGAACGTCGTCGGCGTGATGACCGGCGCGGTGATGTTCATCCTGATCTACTACGGCCCGCTGCTGCTGCAGGTGGAGGTGGGGCTGAGCCCCACCCAGGCGGGCATGATCCTCGCGCCGCTGGTGGCCTGCATACCGGTGGGCAGCGTCATCAACGGGCGCCTGTTCCCGCGCCAGAGCCAGCCTCAGCGGCTGATGGTGTTCGGCGCGCTGCTGCTGGCCGTGGGCTGCCTGGGCGTGATGTTCCTGGAGCGCGGATCGTCCATGGCCTTCGCCGTGGTCTCGTTCGGCCTGGCCGGCGTGGGCATGGGCTTCATCATCCCCAACCTGACGCTGTTCATGCAGATGATCGCCGAGCGCCGCGACGTGGGCGTGGCCTCGGCGCTGATCCAGACTATGCGCACCCTGGGCAGCGCGGTGGGCACCGCGCTGGTGGGGCTGGTCATCGCCCGCACGTCGGTCAATACCGGCATCGAGGCCGGCATGGTGATGGCCATCGTGTTCTGCGTCGCGATGATGGCCCTGTCCCAGCGCATCAAGATGAAGAACGTGCGCCGCTGAACGCCGCGGCGCGCCGTTGCCGCGCTCAGTGCAGGAAGGTGTGGTAGACCACCAGGCCCGCGATGACGGCCAGCGCGGCCAGCCACGACAGCCGGTTGACCCATTGCGAGGGCAGGTGCAGGGCATGCGCGCCGCCGGCGGCCATCGGCCTGGCCACGCGCGGCGGACGGGGCGCGGGACGTTCCAGCGCCCGGCACGCGCAGACCGAGAACAGCGCGAAGAAGTTGTCCATCATCTTGCGCGCGATCTTCTCGGCCTGGTCCGTGCGCAACTGGGCGAGCTTGCCTTCCAGGTCGGCGTGGGCGGTGTACGAGACCCGCGTGCCGTCGCCTTCCGGCGTCAGCCGGATGTCGGCGTAACCCTTGGCCGATCCGGCCACGCCGCCTTCCCCCTCGAAAGTGAGGTGGTAGGAGTCCTGGGGCCGGATGTCGGTCAGCTGCAGCCGGCCGTGGAAGCGGGCCGACAGCGGGCCGACCTCGGCCCGCAGGTTGACCCGGTATTCGTTTTCGGAGAGGCGCTCGACCTTTTCGCATCCGCTGATACAGACCTTGAGGGTCTCGGGAGCGACGAGCTTGTTCCAGGTGCGTTCCTGGGACGCTGGAATCAGGCGCGAACCGGATATGTCCATGGTGAGTCTCCTTCGCCTTGGGGGCAGGGCCTGCGTGCCTGCCGTGTTGGCTGGCCGGCCGGTCTGTGCCGGCTGGGCTGGGGCGGTGACGTCCTTGTGGTCAATGTGCCACTAATCGCCATGGGTGTCCAGACGGGTTCAGTCCGCGGGCAGGTCCGGCAGGGGGCGCGGGCGCCGCTGGTGGTCGGTCGCCACGTAGACCAGGGTGGCCTCGGTGACCTTGACGACTTCCGAGTTGAGGCGGATGCGTTCGGCGTAGACCTCGACCGCGACCGTGATCGAGGTGCGGCCGGTCTTGACGATGTGGGCGTAGAAGCTGAGCAGGTCGCCCACGAACACCGGTTCCTTGAACACGAACGAGGTCACGGCCACGGTGGCGACGCGGCCGTTGGCGCGGCCCTGGGCGGGCACCGACCCGGCAAGGTCGACCTGGGCCATGATCCAGCCCCCGAACACGTCGCCCGACGGGTTGGAGTCGGCGGGCATGGGGATGACGCGCAGCACCGGCATCTGGCCGGCGGGCAGCGAATTGGGGGCAGGGGGCGGGTAGGGGAGCGAATCGGTCACGCTGGACTCCACGAAGATGGTCGGTGCGGCGCGGGGCCATGCGGCAAGTGTATGCCCGGCCGGGCGCGGCACCGGCCCCACGGTACAATTTCCGCCGGTTCCTCCACGGTTGCAAGCATGGAAGCCAAGTGGCTCGAAGATTTCATCGCGCTGGCCGAGACCCGCTCGTTTTCGCGGGCGGCCGAGCTGCGACACATCACGCAGCCCGCCTTCTCGCGCCGTATCCAGGCCCTGGAGGCCTGGGTCGGCACCGATCTGGTCGACCGCGCCGTCTACCCCACCCGCCTGACGCCCGCCGGCGAGACCTTCCGCGCCGAAGCCATCGCCATGCTGGCCAAGCTGGACGAGACCCGCGCGATGCTGCGGGGCATGCGTCCCGCCTCGCAGGCGGTGATCGACTTCGCCGTGCCCCATACCCTGTCGCTGACCTTCTTCCCGCGCTGGCTGAGCCGTATCCGGGCCGAGGCCGGCCTGCCGGATTTCACGGCCAGGCTGATGGCGCTGAACGTCCATGACGCCGCGATCAGCCTGGTGCAGGGCGGCAGCGACCTGGTCATGGTCTATTACCATCCGCGCCAGCCGGTCCAGCTCGATCCGCGCCACTACGACATGCTGGTGCTGGGCAGCGAGGCGGTCTACCCCTATGCGCGCAGCAAGCCCGACGGCACGCCCGAGTACGTCCTGGGCGGGGGCGGCCCGGTGCCCTACCTGGCCTACGCGCCCAACGCCTACCTGGGCCGCATCGTCGACCTGATCCTGGCGGGCGCCCAGCCGCGGCCGCCGCTGGACGAGCGCTACGAAACCGACATGGCCGAGGGGCTGAAGGCCATGGCGCTCGAGGGGCACGGGGTGGCCTTCCTGCCCGAGAGCGCGGTCAGCCGCGAGGTGGCCTCGCGCCGCCTGGCCTGCGCGGGCGAGGCCTATACCGAGACCATGGAGATCCGGCTCTACCGCGAACGCGCGCCGGCCGGCGCTCCCGCCAAGCCGCTGGTCGACGCCCTTTGGGACTATCTGTCCGCCGCGCGCTGACGCGTCCCTGGCCGCCGGGCATTTTCCTGGCAATGCAAAAAAAACATTGGCCAATGCGAACACGGCATTGGCGCTATCGCGGGGCGCCTGCCTATAGTGTTTTCCATCGGGCGCCGCATGGTGCGGCGGCCTTTCCGATGGACATCGAACATGAGCAGCAATGCCGCTTCCGGCCTCTTCCGCATCGAACACGACCTGCTTGGCGAGCGCGAGATTCCCGCCGACGCCTACTGGGGCATCCATTCCCTGCGCGCCCGCGAGAACTTTCCGATTTCCGGCTCGACCATAGGCGGCCAGGCCGACCTGGTGCGGGCCCTGGCTTGCGTCAAGCTGGCGGCGGCCCGCGCCAACCAGGACCTGGGCGTGCTGCCCGCGGAACGGGCCGGGGCGATCGTCCAGGCCTGCCAGGAGATCATCGAAGGCGCGCTGCACGACCAGTTCATCGTCGACGTGATCCAGGGCGGGGCCGGCACCTCGACCAACATGAACGCCAACGAGGTCATCGCCAATCGTGCGCTGGAGCTGTTGGGGGCCAGGAAGGGCCAGTACGACGTCCTGCACCCCATCCAGGACGTGAACGCCTCGCAAAGCACCAACGACGTCTATCCGACCGCGCTGCGCATCGCGATGTGCTTTTCCTTGCAGCGCCTGCTGGTGGCTATGGCCGAACTGCGCGGCGCCTTCGAGGCCAAGGCGCTGGAGTTCGACGACGTGCTGAAGATGGGGCGCACGCAGTTGCAGGACGCGGTGCCGATGACGCTGGGCCAGGAGTTCCTGACCTATGCCGTCATGCTGGGCGAGGACGAGGCGCGGCTGGGCGAGGCCCGGACGCTGATGGTGGAAGTGAACCTGGGCGCGACCGCCATCGGTACCGGCATCAATACCGATCCCGACTACAGCCCGCTGGCGGTGCGGTACCTGGCCGAGATCACGGGGCTGCCGCTGGTGCGCGCGGCGAACATGATCGAGGCGACGCAGGACACGGGCGCGTTCGTGCAGTTGTCCGGCGTCCTGAAGCGCGTGGCCTGCAAGCTGTCCAAGACCTGCAACGACCTGCGGCTGCTGTCGTCGGGACCGCAGTCGGGGCTGAACGAGATCAACCTCCCGGAGCGCGCGGCGGGCAGCTCCATCATGCCGGGGAAGGTGAACCCCATCATTCCGGAAGTGGTCAACCAGGTGGCCTTCGAGGTCATCGGCAACGACATGACGATCACGATGGCGTCCGAAAGCGGCCAGCTGCAGCTCAATGCCTTCGAGCCCATCATCGCGTGGAGCCTGGTCAAGAGCATTTCGCACCTGGAAGCGGCATGCACCACGTTGACGCACAACTGCGTCAAGGGGATCACGGCGAATCGCGAGCGGCTGGCGCAGGCCGTGAAGCGGTCGGCGGGGCTGGCGACGGCCCTGAATCCGGTGCTCGGGTACGAGGCGGCGACGCGGATCGCGCGGGATGCGATGCGGACGGGCCGGCCGGTGGCGGATCTGGTGCTGGAAGCGGGGCTGCTGGATGCGGAGACCCTGGAGCAGGTCCTCAAGCCGGAGGTGTTGACGCGGCCCTACCGGTTCAAGAAAGTGGCGGTTTGAGATGAGGGGTGGTCCGGGAGGGTGACGGCACGTTCCCGGGCTCGGCTCGGGTAAAAATCCATGTCCGTACTGTCGGCTTGTTGCTACACTCGGCCGACATCGTTACTAGTTACGGAAGGGAGATTCCATGAAGAAACTCGTGCTGCTCTCCGCCGCGCTGACCCTGGTCGCCGTGTCGTCTGTCTCGGCGCAAGACCTGACCGGCCGGCTCAAGAAGATCAAGGACACGGGGACGCTGACGCTTGGCTATCGCGATTCCTCCATTCCTTTCTCCTACCTGGACGACAACCAGAAATCCATCGGCTACTCGATGGACATCTGCTACAAGATCGCCGACGCGATCAAGAGCCACCTGAAGCTGCCCAAGCTGAACGTCGCGCTTGCGCCGGTCACCTCGGCCACCCGCATTCCCCTCATCGCCAACGGCACGGTGGACCTCGAATGCGGGTCGACCACCAACAATGCCGAGCGCCAGCAGCAGGTGTCGTTCGCGCCGACCACGTTCGTGACGGCCACGCGTTTCGTCGCCAAGAAAAGCTCGAAACTGAACGACCTTTCAGACTTCAAGGGCAAGACCGTCGTCTCGACGGCTGGCACCAGCAACCTGAAGTGGCTGACCGAGACCAACGGCAAGGAAAACCTGGGCATGCAGATCATCCCCGCCAAGGACCATGCCGATGCCTTCCTGATGGTCGACAGCGGGCGCGCCGCAGCCTTCTTCATGGACGACATCCTGCTGTACGGGCTGGTGGCCAACTCCAAGAGCCCGGACCAGTGGATGGTCAGCAGCAAGGCCTATACCGTCGAGCCCTACGGCATGATCGAGCCCAAGGACGACCCGGCGTTCAAGAAGGTGGTGGACGACGCCGTCGTGGCGATGATGAAGTCGGGCGAGGTCGAGAAGCTCTATCAGAAGTGGTTCAACTCGCCCATTCCGCCGCGCAACGTCAACCTGAAGGTGCCCATGAGCGATTCGCTCAAGAAGGTGATCGCCAATCCCACCGATTCGGGAGACCCGGCAGCCTATCGCTGATTGCCGGGCCGGAAGGCCAGGCAGCCGGCCATGCGCTGCGCATGATCGAGCAGGATTCCAGGGGACCCGAGCGGTCCCCTGTTTCCATGGGGCCGGCCCCGTGCCGGACCGGGTAAGCACGGCGGAGCCGCGATGAACTACAACTGGAACTGGAAGATCTTCTGGGAGCTGTCGCCAGACGGCCAGGGCACCTACATGGACACGTTGCTGTCGGGCCTGCAGTGGACGCTGGCCACGGCCCTGGCGGCATGGGTGATCGCCTTCGTGCTGGGCTCCATCGTCGGCGTGGTGCGCACCACGCAGCTCAAGTGGGCGGTACGCCTGGCCGGGGCCTACGTGGAGCTGTTCCGCAACATCCCGCTGCTGGTGCAGCTTTTCCTGTGGTATTTCGTGCTGCCCGAGCTGCTGCCCGAGGCGCTGGGCAACGCGATCAAGCAGATCGCGCCGCCGTGGGGCGCGTACTGGCCGGCGGTGCTGTGCCTGGGGTTCTTCACCTCGGCGCGGGTAGCGGAACAGGTGCGGGCCGGCATCGAGTCGCTGCCGCGCGGGCAGCGCATGGCGGCCACCGCGCTGGGGCTGCGCGGCACGCAGGTCTATCGCTATGTGTTGCTGCCCATCGCCTACCGTGTGATCCTGCCGCCGCTGACGTCCGAGTTCATGAACATCATCAAGAACTCGTCGGTTGCCATGACCATCGGCCTGCTGGAACTCACGGGCCGCGCCCGGTCGATGCAGGAATTCAGCTTCCAGGTGTTCGAGGCCTTCGCCGCGGCCACGGTGCTGTACCTGATCGTCAGCCTGGTCGTCGTCACCTTCATGCGCTGGGTGGAGCGGCGCGTGGCGGTACCCGGCTTCATCGGGCCCGCGCGCGGCGGCTCGCACTGAACGGGGGCGGACATGTTCGGAAATTTCGATTTCGACGTCATCTGGCGCACGCTGCCCTACCTGTTCAAGGAGGGCATGACCTTCACGCTGACGCTGACCGCGATGGCGACGGCGGGCGGCATCGTCTTCGGCACGCTGCTGGCGATGATGCGGCTGTCGCGCTTCCGCTGGCTGTCGGCGGTGGCGGGCACCTACGTGAACCTGATGCGTTCGCTGCCCCTCCTGCTGGTGATCTTCTGGTTCTATTTCCTCGTGCCCTACATCGGCGCGTGGATCATCGGGTCGTCCACGCCGATCAAGGTCGGCGCCTATTGGTCCTCGGTCATCACCTTCACGATGTTCGAGGCGGCCTTTTTCTGCGAGATCATGCGGGCCGGCATCCAGTCGATCTCGCGCGGGCAGACCTATGCCGCCTACGCGTTGGGCCTGAACTACTGGCAGACCATGGGCAGCGTGGTTCTGCCGCAGGCCTTCCGCAACATGATTCCGGTGCTGCTGACGCAGACCATCGTGCTGTTCCAGGACACGTCGCTGGTGTATGTGCTGTCGATCACGGATTTCCTGGGGGCGGCGTCGAAGGTGGCGCAGCGCGACGGGCGGCTGGTCGAGATGTACGTGTTCGCGGCGGTGGTGTATTTCATCATCTGCTTTGCGGCGTCCAGGCTGGTGCGACGCTTGCAGCAGCGGGTGGCGATCGTCCGCTGACCCGGCCCGGGGATATTTTCAGGAGAGTCTCGAATGATCGAGATCAAGCATGTCAGCAAGTGGTACGGGTCTTTCCAGGTGTTGGCCGATTGCACGACGTCGGTGGCGACCGGCGAAGTGGTGGTGGTGTGCGGGCCATCGGGGTCGGGCAAGTCGACGTTGATCAAGACGGTCAACGCGCTGGAGCCCTTCCAGGAAGGGGAGATCGTGGTGGACGGCATCTCGGTGGGCGATGCGAAGACGAATCTGCCGAAGCTGCGCTCGAAGGTGGGGATGGTGTTCCAGCATTTCGAGCTGTTTCCCCATTTGTCGGTGATGGACAACCTGACGCTGGCGCAGGTGAAGGTGCTGGGGCGCGGGAAGGACGAGGCCGAGGAGCGGGCGCAGAAGTTGCTGGACCGGGTGGGGCTGAAGACGCATCGGGAGAAGTTCCCGGGGCAGTTGTCGGGGGGGCAGCAGCAGCGGGTGGCGATCGCGCGGGCGTTGTCGATGGACCCGGTCGCGATGCTGTTCGATGAGCCGACGTCGGCGCTGGATCCCGAGATGGTCAACGAGGTGCTGGATGTGATGGTGGATCTGGCGAAAGAGGGAATGACGATGATGGTGGTGACCCACGAGATGGGGTTCGCCAGGAAGGTGGCGCATCGGGTGGTGTTCATGGACGGGGGAAGGATCGTGGAGGACACCGACAAGGAAACGTTCTTCGATCCGTCGGCGCAGCGGTCCGAGCGTGCCCGCCATTTCCTGTCGAAGATCCTGCCGCATTGATTTAGAAAGGGGGGCGGTCTGTACGGCGGCAGGGGGCGAGGTATTCCCGTTACCACGACAACCCTTCTTCCCTGTCCCGTCGCCGATGCGCGAACCGTTCCGCCAGGAAATCCACGAAGGCGGTGGTCTTGGCGGACAGATTCTGGCGTTCGGGATAGAGCGCGAAGATGTCGGCCGAGGGGGTGTGCCATTCTTCCAGGACGGCGACCAGCCTGCCCGAGCGCAGGTAGGCGCCGACTTCCCATTCCGAACGCATGATGATGCCGTGGCCCTCCAGGGCCCAGTACAGGGCGCTTTCGCCGTCGTTGGCGCTGAGGGGGCCGCGCACCTTGACGGTTTCGGCGCGGGTACCGGAGCGCAGGTGCCAGGTGCCGTGGGCGGTATCGCTTTCACGGATGACGATGCAGGGGTGGCGGGCCAGGTCGCGCGGGGAGGCGGGGGGCGCGTGGCGCTTCAGGTAGATGGGCGAGGCGCACAGCAGGCGGCGGTTGGAGGCGATCTCGCGGGCGGTCAGGCGGGCGTCGGGGAGGTCGCCGATGCGGATGCAGACGTCGAAGGATTCGTCCAGCAGGCTGGCGGGGCGGTCGGTCAGGTGCAGCTGGGCCTGGACGGCGGGGAAGCGCTTGAGGAAATCGGACAGGGCGGGGGCGATGTGGTGGCGGCCGAAGCCCAGGGTGGCGTTGATGCGCAGCAGGCCCCGGGGTTCGTCGCGGCTGCGGCCGACGGTATGTTCCAGTTCCTCGACGTCGGCCAGGATGCGGTTGCCTTCGCGCAGGTAGAGCTCGCCCTCGTGGGTCAGCGCGATGCGGCGGGTGGTGCGGTTGAGCAGGCGCACGCCCAGGCGCCGCTCCAGCCGCTGCAGGCGCTTGCTGACGGCCGGGGTGGACAGGCCCAGTTCGCGGGCGGCGGAGGACAGGCTGCCCTGGCGCATCAGGAGCGAAAAGAAGGCGAGGTCGGAGATGGTGTCCATTATTAACCTCCATTCAACAATGGTTTTTATCTCGTTCAATTATGAAGGGCAAGCGCGAGATACACTTGATCCATTCCATCCCGCACCGGTTTTCGCGACAGGCTTGCGTGCCGGCGCCATCACGACAAGGACGTTTCATCCATGGCCCACCGCATTGCAGTGATCCCCGGCGACGGCATCGGCACCGAGGTCGTTCCAGAAGGCTTGCGTGTCCTGGAGGCGGCGGCGTCGCGCTTCGGCATCGGCCTGTCGTTCGACCGGTTCGACTTCGCCTCGTGCCAGTACTACGCGCGGCATGGCGCGATGCTGCCCGACGACTGGAAGGAGCAGATCGGCGGCCATGACGCGATCTTCTTCGGCGCGGTAGGCTGGCCGGCCACGGTGCCGGACCACGTCTCGCTGTGGGGTTCGCTGTTGAAGTTCCGCCGCGAGTTCGACCAGTACGTGAACCTGCGCCCCGTGCGGCTGATGCCCGGCGTGCCGTCGCCGCTGGCCAACCGCAAGCCGGGCGACATCGATTTCTACGTGGTGCGCGAAAACACCGAGGGCGAGTATTCCAGCGTGGGCGGCCGCATGTTCGAGGGTACCGATCGCGAGGTCGTGCTGCAGGAGACGGTCATGACGCGCACCGGGGTCGACCGGGTGCTGAAGTTCGCCTTCGACCTGGCGGCGTCGCGTCCCCGCAAGCACCTGACCTCGGCCACGAAATCCAACGGCATCGCCATCAGCATGCCGTACTGGGACGAGCGCGTGGAGGCGATGGCGGGCAAATATGGCGACGTGCGCGTGGACAAGTTCCACATCGACATCCTGACCGCCAATTTCGTGCTGCACCCCGACTGGTTCGACGTGGTGGTGGCTTCCAACCTGTTCGGCGACATCCTGTCCGACCTGGGACCCGCCTGCACCGGCACCATCGGCATCGCGCCCTCGGCCAACCTGAATCCCGACCGCCGCTTCCCGTCGCTGTTCGAGCCGGTGCACGGCTCGGCGCCCGACATCGCCGGCAAGGGCGTGGCCAATCCCATCGCGCAGATCTGGTCGGGCGCATTGATGCTGGAGTTCCTGGGCCACAAGGCGGCGCACGACGCCATCCTGTCTGCCATCGAGACCGTGTTGTCCGACGGCCCGCGCACGCCCGACATGGGCGGCAAGGCGGTCACGGCCGACGTCGGCAAGGCGGTGGCGGAAATCGTCGCGAAAAGCTAGGGGCCGCCATGTCCGAGATCTCGCTCTTCAACGACCGGCTGCAGCACTTCCACGTCAATGGCGTGGACATCGCCACGCGCGTGGGCGGCACCGGGCCGGCGCTGCTGCTGATGCACGGACATCCCCAGTCCCATGCCATGTGGCACAAGCTGTGGGCCCGGCTGACCAACCGCTATACCTGCGTCGCCATCGACCTGCGCGGCTATGGCGACAGCGGCATGCCGGCGGACGAGCCGGCCGGGCACGAGGCCTTCTCCAAGCGCACGATGGCGGTGGACGCGGTCGAGGTGATGCGCTGCATCGGCTACGAGACCTTCGGCGTGCTGGCCCACGACCGCGGGGCGCGCGTCGCGCACCGGCTGGCGCTGGACCATGCCGAGCGGGTCGAGCGCATGATGCTGCTGGACATCGCGCCCACGCTGGACATGTACGAGGGCACCACGCGCGGTTTCGCGCAGGCCTACTACCACTGGTTCTGGCTGATCCAGCCGGCGCCTTTTCCGGAAAAGCTGATCGGCGCCGATCCGGCGTTCTATCTGCGTTCCGTGATGGGCGGCCGCCACGCGGGCCTGGCTCCCTTCGCCGATCGCGCGATGGCCGAGTACGAACGCTGCGCGCGCCATCCGCATTGGGCGCACGCGATCTGCGAGGACTATCGCGCGGCCGCCACCATCGACCTGGAACACGATCGCGCCGACCGCGACCAGGGCAACCGCGTGGATTGCCCGCTGCGGGTGCTGTGGGGCGGGAAGGGCGTGGTGGGGCGCTATTTCGACGTACTGGACCTGTGGCGCAGGCAGGCCTCGCAGGTCGACGGCCGGGCGCTGGACTGCGGCCACTACATCGCCGAGGAAGCGCCCGACGCGCTGTGGGCCGAGATCGAGTCGTTCTGGCCCGCGGCCGACTGAGGTTCAGGGGTCGCCGGCGGCGCCCACGAACTTGGCCCGGGGCCGCAGCAGCATGCCGCTCAGGCGCTGCTCCTGCACGTGGGCGACCCAGCCCGCCATGCGCGCCAGCGTGAACAGCGTGCCCACCGATTGGCGCGGCACGCCCATGGCCATGGCCAGGACGATGCCGCCGAGTTCATGCCGGGGATGCAGGCCGAACTCGCCGCGCACGTCGTCGATGAAGCGATGGACCTGTTCGAGCGCCGCCTTCTTGCGCGGCCGGTTGCGGGCCAGTTCGAGCAGCAGCTCGGCGCGTTCGTCGCCCTTGGGATAGAGCGGGTGGCCGAAGCCGGGCACGCTGGCGCCGCGCTCGTGTTGCGCGCGCGCCCGCTGCATGAGGCCGGCGGCGTCGTCGGCGCTGCGCAGGAAGTCTTCGATCCGGTCGTACATCCGCCCCAGGTGCACGCCGGCCGAGCTGCAGATGGCCGATGCGACGCAGCTGTGCAGGGTCGATCCGCCCGAGGCCGCCACGCGCGCGGCGAAGGTGCTGGGCGAGAGCTCGTGGTCGGCGAACAGCACCAGGAAGGCTTCCATGGCTTGCAGGTTGGCCGGGCTGGCGGGCAGGTCCAGGGCCGCCAGCAGGCCCTCGGCCATGGACGCCTCGTCGGGTATGGCATGGAAGCGCCGCCGGCGCGACACCAGGCCCATGCAGCCGGCCAGGGTCTTGATCAGCTGCCGCGCGGCTTCGTGCATGTGGCCGCCGCGCATGCGGTCTTCCACCGATCCTCGCGACATGCCCAGGCGCAGGGTGACGATGGCCATGATCTCCAGCAGCCCGCTGTTGGACTTGGGCGGCGCCAGCGATTCCAGCAGGGTTTCCTGGAGCCGGGGCGTGATGCCCGTATCCCAGCGGCGCGGCGCATCGTGCCAGACGCCGGTCCACAGCAGCTCGCACACGGCTTCGTAGCTGGCGTGGCCGCGGGCCAGCCGCACCGCGGAATGGCCGCGGTAGTGCGGACCGTCGGAACGGATCTCGGTGATCGAGGTGGGAATGATGGGCTCGCCCCAGTTCATGGCCGAGGCGGCCACCGCCCCGTGCCCCGAGCGGGCGGTGGAGCGCGCCTTGACCCGCAGGACGTCCTCGTGCAGGTACAGGCGCTGGCGCGTGTCCGGCTGCTTGACGCTGCGTATCCATCCCTTGCTGACGTAGGCATAGAGGGTCTGCATGCGTATGCCCAGCAGCTCCACGGCTTCCTTGGCGCTGAGATAGTCCTTGTGCGGCATGGTCTTCAAGGTTGATCGATCTTCATCAATATTCTACGGCCCCGCCCCCCTGCGTGGCTGCCGTGCACGGCTGGTATAGTCGGGCGGACCGACACTTCCATCGAGCAAGGATTCCCCATGACGGATCTTTCCGCTTTCCCGATCACCCGCAAATGGCCCGCGCAGCATCCGGACCGCATCCAGCTCTATTCGCTGCCCACGCCCAATGGCGTGAAGGTCTCGATCATGCTCGAGGAAACCGGCCTGCCGTACGAGCCGCACCGGGTGGCGTTCGACACCCAGGACCAGATGTCGCCGGAGTTCCTGTCGCTCAACCCGAACAACAAGATTCCCGCCATCCTCGATCCCGACGGCCCGGGCGGCAAGCCGCTGCCGCTGTTCGAGTCCGGCGCCATCCTGATCTACCTGGCCGAGAAATCGGGCAAGTTCATCCCGCGGGATCCCGCCGGCCGCTACCAGGCCATGCAGTGGGTGATGTTCCAGATGGGAGGCATCGGCCCCATGTTCGGCCAGGTGGGGTTCTTCCATAAATTCGCCGGCAAGGACTACGAGGACAAGCGCCCCCGCGACCGCTACGTGGCCGAGTCGCGCCGCCTGCTGGGCGTGCTGGACCGCCACCTGGAAGGCAAGGCCTGGATCCTGGGCGACGACTACGGCATCGCCGACATCGCCACCTTCCCCTGGGTGCGCAACCTGGTGGGCTTCTACGGCGCGGGCGAGCTGGTCGGGTTCGCCGACTTCGCCAACGTGAAGCGGGTGCTGGATGCCTTCGTGGCGCGTCCCGCCGTGCAGCGGGGCTTGCAGATTCCGGCGGCGCCCGGCGCCTGAGGACGGCTGCGACCAGGTGCCACGCGGGGGCGTGGTGCATGTCGGCGCGATGGGTGGAATAGGGATTTCATCCAGCTAGCCAAGCGGTGGCGGGCAGCCATAATGGCTATCACCACGAAAAGAGACATCAGCCGTTCCCCGCGTATGCATCAACTCCTCCTGGAATCGTTTCAAGCGGCCGTCGCCGCCGCCGACCCCCTCCACATCACCGCCCGCCACCTTCCGGCCCCACCCAGGGGCCGCACGGTCGTCGTCGGCGCGGGCAAGGCCGCCGCCAGCATGGCCCGCGCCGTCGAGGCCGCCTGGCCCGCCGACGCCCCGCTGGAGGGCCTGGTCGTGACCCGCTACGGGCACGGCATGCCGCTCGACCGCATCGCCTGCGTCGAGGCCGGCCACCCCGTGCCCGACGCGGCCGGCGAACGGGCCGCCGGCGACATCCTGCGGCTGGCTTGCGACCTGGGCGAGGACGACCTGCTGATCGTGCTCGTGTCCGGCGGCGGTTCCAGCCTGTTGTCGCTGCCGGTGCCGGCGGTGCCCATGGCCGCGCTGCGCGAGGTCACCCAGTCGCTGCTGCGCAGCGGCGCCCCCATCGAATCGATGAACGTGGTGCGCAAGCACCTGTCGCAGTTGCAGGGCGGACGCCTGGCCGCGTCGACGCGGGCCCGGGTCCTGGGCCTGATCGTCTCCGACGTCGCCGGCGACGATCCGTCCGCCATCGCCTCCGGCCCCACGGTGGCCGATCCCAGCACCTATGCCGACGCGCTCGACATCCTGCGCCGCCACGGCGTGCAGGCGCCGCGGCCGGTGGTCGACTGGCTCGAGGGCGGGGCCGCGGGGCGCCACCCCGAGACGCCCAAGGCGGGCGATCCGGTGTTCCAGCGGGTGGAGAACCACGTCATCGCCACCGCCCAGCAAAGCCTGCAGGCCGGCGCGCGCGTGCTGCGCCGCGCGGGTATCCAGGCGGTGGTGCTGGGCGACACCGTCACGGGCGAGGCCCGCGAGGTGGCCAAGGTCTATGCCGCGCTGGCGCGCCAGATCGTGCGGCATGGCGAACCCTTCGATGCGCCGGTGGCGCTGGTATCCGGAGGAGAATGCACGGTCACGGTGCGTGGAAGCGGCCGTGGCGGGCGCTGCACCGAATTCCTGCTGTCGCTGGCCGCCGAGCTGTGCGGCGAAGCCAGGATCTCGGCCCTGGCCTGCGACACCGATGGCATCGACGGCAGCGAGGACAACGCCGGCGCCTGGTGGGACAGCGAGCGCCTGCGGCGGGCTGCGGCCCGGGACGTCGCGCCCGGCCCGTGGCTGGACGCCAACGACGCCTGGGGCTATTTCCGGGAACTCGACACCCTGATCACGACGGGGCCCACGCTGACCAACGTCAACGACTACCGGGTCATACTGATCGAGGCCGAGCGAACCAGTCGCTGACCAGCTTCACCCAGAAGCTGGCCCCCAGCGGCAGCAGTTCGTCGTTGAAGTCGTAGCTGCCGTTGTGCAGGGTGCATGGCCCCAGCCCGTGGCCCGCCTCGCGATGCGCGCCGTCGCCGTTGCCGATGAAGACGTAGCAGCCGGGTTTTTCCTGCAGCATGAAGGCGAAGTCCTCGGCGCCCATCGTCGGTTCGGTCGCGGCATCCACCTGGTTGGGCCCGACCAGCGAGCGCAGCACGTCGGTCACGAAACGGGTCTCGTCGGGATGGTTGATCAGCGGCGGGTACTTGCGCTGGAAGTCGACCTCGATGCGGGCGCCGTGGGCCAGCTCCATGCCCCGGGCGATCTCGTGCATGCGCTGCTCGATCAGGTCCAGGACCTCGATGGTGAAGGTGCGCACCGTGCCGACCATCTCGGCCTCGTCGGGCACGATGTTGGTGGTCGTGCCCGCGTGGATCTGGGTGATGCTGAGCACCGCGGTGTCGATGGGCTTCTTGTTGCGGGTCAGGATGGTCTGCAGCGACTGCGCGAGCTGCACCGCGATCATGACCGGATCGATGCCCAGGTGGGGCAGCGCGGCGTGGGTGCCCTTGCCCCGGACGACGATGCGGAAATCGTTGCTGGAGGCCATCATCGGGCCCGGCGTGACGGCAAAGCTGCCGACCGGGATGCCGGGCCAGTTGTGCATGCCGAACACGGCTTCCATGGGAAAGCGCGTGAACAGGCCGTCGTCGATCATGGCCTTGCCGCCGCCGCCGCCTTCCTCGGCCGGCTGGAAGATCAGGTAGACGGTGCCGGGGAAGTCGCGGTGCGCCGCCAGGTGGCGGGCGGCGCCCAGCAGCATGGCGCAGTGGCCGTCGTGGCCGCAGGCGTGCATCTTGCCCGGGTTCACGCTGGCGTGTTCGAAGGTGTTGAGTTCCTGCAGGGGCAGGGCGTCCATGTCGGCCCGCAGGCCGATGGCCGGTCCGTTCCTGTCCGTGCCTTCCAGGACGCCGACCAGGCCGGTGCCCCCCAGGCCGCGCACGACGGGGATGCCCCATCCCTCCAGCAGGCGGGCAATGGTGTCCGACGTGCGGTGCTCCTCGTAGCACAGCTCGGGGTGGGCGTGGAGGTCGCGTCGGATCGTCTTCAGGTCGCTGTGGAAAGCGACGATGGGTTCGAGCAGATTCATGTGGAACTCCTGAACGTTGCCCCGCCGCGGGTGCGAGCGCGCCGCGCCTTGTCCAGGCGGTCGCGAAGGCGGGAAGGGCCGATGTGCCGCGCCGTGTCCGGCGTCGCCGGCGGGGTCGTGTGCCCCGGGGCCGGCGGTTACCATAGCCATTATCTCCAATGAGCTTGTCCATGGCGAGTGTAACGACGAGGGGCCGGGCGGCCTGGGGCGCCCTGGTCCTGGCAGCGGCGCTGGCCGGGTGCGCCGACCTGCGCTACTACGCGCAGTCGATAGGCGGACATTCGTCGCTGCTGCAGGCGGCGCGGCCGGTCGACGAGGTCCTGGCCGATCCCGCCACTTCCCCCGATTTGCGCGAACGATTGCGTCATGCGCAAGGCGCGCGCCGCTATGCCAGCCAGGTGCTGGGCCTGCCCGACAATCGCAGCTACACCGAATACGCCGACGTCAAGCGCCCCTACGTGGTCTGGAACGTGTTCGCCACGCCGGAACTGTCCCTGCGGCTCAAGCAGTCCTGTTTTCCGGTGGTGGGATGCATAGACTACCGGGGCTACTACAGCGAAGCCGAGGCCCGGCGGACGGCCGCCGAACTGAAGGCACGGGGCTGGGACGTGCACGTGGGCGGCGTGCCCGCCTATTCGACGCTGGGCTGGTATCCCGATCCCTTCGTCAACACCTTCATCCGCCTGCCGCCGGCCGAGGTCGCGCGCCTGGTCTTCCACGAACTGACCCACCAGGCGGTCTACGCGAAGAACGACACGACGTTCAACGAGTCGCTGGCCACGGCGGTCGAGCAGATCGGCGTCGAGCGCTGGCTGCGGGAGCCCCGCAACCAGTCGCTGCGGCCGGCCTACGAGGCCTTCGATGCGCGCCGGCGCGATTTCGTCGCGCTGCTGCTGGAGACCCGGCGGCAACTGGCGCAGGCCTATGGCGAGACCGGCGCCCGCCAGGGTCCGGCGCCCACCACGCCCGATCCGGTGGGCCTGGGGCCGGACGAGATCGAGCGGCGGCGCGCGCGCAAGGCCGAAATCATCGCCGACCTGCGGTCCCGCTACGAACGGATGAAGCGCGAGCGCTGGAACGGCTACGCCGGCTACGACGCCTGGTTCGCGCAGGCGTTGAACAACGCGCAGTTCGCGGCCATGGGCGCGTACCACCAGTGGGTGCCGGCGCTGCGGGCCATGGCGCGCCGCTGCGAGAGTTGCCGCGACGGCAGCCTGACGCCGTTCCTGGACGAGGCGCGCGAGCTGGCGCGGCTGCCGTATGCCGAGCGCCGGCGGCGATTGCAGGCGGAAACCGACCGCGTGCAGGCCGCTGGGCTATCATCGGCCCCATAGGCCGACACCACGCGGCACAGACTAGACCAGGAGACGTGCATGCAAAGACCGTGGCTGGCGTACTACCCGCCGGGCATTCCCGCCGACATCGACCCGGGACGCTATCGGTCCCTGATCCAGTTGCTGGAGGAATCGTTCGCGCAGTACGCCGAGCGCCCGGCCTTCGTCTGCATGGGCAGGACGCTTGCCTACGCCGACATCGACGCCATGTCGCGCAAGCTGGGAGCCTGGCTGCAATCGCGCGGACTGCCGCGCGGCGCGCGCGTGGCCCTGATGATGCCCAATGTCCTGCAGTATCCCGTGGCCATCGCGGCGGTGCTGCGGGCCGGCTATACGGTGGCCAACGTCAACCCCCTCTACACCGCCCCGGAACTGGAGCACCAGCTCAAGGACAGCGGCGCCGAGGCCATCGTCATCCTGGAGAACTTCGCCCACACCCTGCAGCGGGTGCTGTCCGCCACGGCCATCCGGCACATCGTGGTGGCGTCCATGGGCGACCTGATGGGCGGCGTGAAGGGGGCCCTCGTCAACGCCGTGGTGCGCCACGTCAAGAAGCTCGTCCCGCCGTTCAGCCTGCCGGGCGCGGTAAGCTTCCGGCGCGCGCTGGCGCAAGGGGCGGCGCGGGAACTGGCGCGCCCCGAGATCGGGCCCGACGACGTCGCCTTCCTGCAGTACACCGGCGGCACGACGGGCGTGGCCAAGGGGGCCGTCCTGTTGCACCGGAACCTCGTCGCCAACGTCCTGCAATGCGATGCCTGGCTGCTGACCGACGAGCAGCCCGCCAGGCAGGGCGGACAGCGCACCCAGCACATCTTCGTCTGCGCCCTGCCGCTGTATCACATCTTCGGTCTGACGGTGTGCGCCCTGCTCGGCATGCGGGCCGGCGGCCTCAACGTGATGGTGCCCAATCCGCGCGACATTCCCGACCTGGTCAGGACGCTGTCGGGCTACCGCTTCACGCTGTTTCCCGGCGTCAACACCCTGTTCAACGCCCTGCTCAACAACGAGCAGTTCCGGTCGCTGGACTTCTCGGGCCTGCGCGTGAGCGTGGGCGGCGGCATGGCGGTGCAGAAGGCGGTGGCCGACCGCTGGCGCGAGGTGACCAAGTCGCCTCTGTGCGAGGGCTACGGCCTGTCGGAAACGTCGCCGGTGGCCTGCTGCACGCCCATCAATATCAAGGAATATTCCGGCACCATCGGCATTCCGCTGCCGTCCACCGACGCGGCGATCCTGGACGACGACGGCGCCGCGCTGCCCATCGGCGAGCGCGGCGAGATCGCGCTGCGCGGCCCGCAGGTCATGCCGGGCTACTGGAACATGCCGGAGGAGACCGCCCGCGTGATGACGGCCGACGGATTCTTCAAGACCGGCGACATCGGCATCATGGACGAACGCGGCTACATCCGCATCGTCGATCGCAAGAAGGACATGATCCTGGTGTCGGGCTTCAACGTCTATCCCAACGAGGTCGAGGCCGTGGTGTCCCAGCACCCGGGAGTGCTGGAGTGCGCCGCCATCGGCGTGCCCGACGAACATTCCGGCGAGGCCGTGAAGGTGGTCGTGGTCAAGCGCGACCCGGCGCTGACCGAGCAGGACCTGAAGGCGTTCTGCCGCGATCGCCTGACCGGCTACAAGCGGCCGCGCTATGTGGAATTCCGGTCGGAGCTGCCCAAGACCAACGTGGGCAAGATCCTGCGGCGCGAACTGCGGACCGGCACCGAGGCCGCCGCGTAACGGACTATTCCCGGCATGCCCCTACAATGGCGGCGTCTGCCCCATCGCGGGCGTTGTCCGGGAGTCCACATGCCAGGTCGGATGGCTGACCATCGTCTTCGTGCGCAGCATGGCATCGTGCGCCGCGCGCTCGCGCCCGCGGGCCTTTTCGCCCTGATGGCCGCGGCGCCCTTGCGGGCCGACGCGGGCGTGACCTTCAAGCTGGACCGCATGCAGGCCGGGCCGGGCGAGACCGTGCGCATCGAGGCCATGTTCTTCAACGACGGCAACGCCACGGCGACCTGGGACGCGCCGCGCGAACTGGTGCTGCAATGGCGGGATGCCGCCGGCCGCGTCGTGCGCGCGCCCGCGCGGCTGGACGGCGGCACCGCCGTGCTGCAGATTCCCGTGGGCCAGTTCTCGCGCGCGACCTGGTCGGCCGTGGTGCCCGAGCAGGCGCGCGGCCTGCAGGCCATCGCGATCGAAGGCGAGCCGGTGCTGCTGGCGCTGGATGCGACGCCCGCCGAGAAAGGGGCCATCGTGGGGTCGCGCGCGATCGGTCCCATCGTCGATCCGCGCGCGCCCGGCGCGGTGCCGCAGGTGCCGGACAACGGCGTGCTGGCGGCGGTCAGCGGCCTGTCGGCCGGTTCGGGGCCGGGCAGCACCGCGCTGTCGGGGCCGGCGCCGTCGGACGCCACCGCCCCGGGCAACGACGAGCATGACGTGCTGAGCCGCTTCCGCAGCGCGCTGTCGCCCTACGAGCCCGTGTATTTCAGCTTCGGCGCCCGCCCCAACCTGAACGCGCGCTTCCAGGTCAGCCTGAAGTTCCGGCTGTTCCAGCCCTACGACGGCGAGGAAACCGGTTTTCTCAACAACCTGTACCTGGGCTATAGCCAGACCTCGCTGTGGGACATAGGCGAGAACTCGGCCCCGTTCCGCGACAGCAGCTATCGCCCCGCGGTCTTCTGGCTGTCCGACCGGGTCTGGGAGTCGCAGGACCGCCGCAAGTCGCTGGGTTTCGACGGCGGCTTCGAGCACGAATCCAACGGGCGCGACGGCGATACCTCGCGCGCCATCAATTCCCTGTACGCCCGGCCCACGCTGCGCTATCGCCTGGACGACGGCAGCACGCTCAGCTTCGGCCCCAAGATCAAGTACTACATGACCCGCGAGGGCAATCCGGACATCGCCGACTATCGGGGCCACGTCGACTACCAACTGCGCTGGGCCAAGGATGACGGCCTGATGGTGTCGGCGCTGGTGCGCAAGGGCCACGAGAAGGGATCGCTGCAACTGGACATGGCCTACCCGCTGCGCAAGCTGGGCCTGGGCCGCCTGAACGGCTTCCTGCACGTGCAGTATTTCAACGGCTACGGCGAGACCCTGCTGGACTACAACGTGCGCGCCAAGTCGCAGGTGCGCATCGGCCTGATGATCGTGCGCTGAGCGGTCTTCAGCCCGCGCCGGCGGCCTTGAGGTTGGGACCGATCAGGTCGTGCAAGGCCTTGGCCACGCCGGGGCCGCCGGCGACGATGTTGCCTTGCTCGGGCCAGGGAGCCCGCCCGAACGGGTCGAAGGCCTGCCCGCCGGCTTCGCGCACCAGCAGCGTGCCGGCGGCGACGTCCCACGGCTTGAGCCGCAGCTCCCAGTAGCCGTCGAAGCGCCCGCAGGCCACCCAGGCCAGGTCGAGCGCCGCGGCGCCGTTGCGGCGCACGCCGCGCGTGCCGTGCATGGCGTCGCGCAGCATGGGCAGGTAGCTTTCGGTGAACGACATGTCGCTGTAGGGAAAGCCGGTGGCCAGCAGGGCATCGGCCAGGGTTTCCGTGCGCGAGCACTGGATGCGGTGGCTGTTGAGCCAGGCGCCCACGCCGCGTACCGAGGTGAACATCTCTTCACGACAGGGATCGTAGATCACTCCCACCACGGGCCCGGGCTCGCACCGCGTCTCTTCGAAGGCGATGCCGCAGCCTTCCTGGGCCACCAGCGCGATGGAAACGGCGTAGTGGGGAATGGCATGGACGAAATTGGTGGTGCCGTCCAGCGGGTCGATGTACCAGCTGGCGGGACCGGAAGGCGAGCCCCCCGTCTCCTCGGCCACGATGCCGTATTGCGGCGTGCGCGCGCGCAGGACCTCGATGATCGCGATTTCGGCTTCGCGGTCCGCCTGCGAAACCAGATCGTTGCGGGCCTTCAGGTCGATCACCAGTTCCGAGCGCTTGTGCGCATAGGCTTGCAAGATCGCCGCGCCGGCGTGCGCGGCTGTGACGGCGGCTTCGAGCGCCTTGAAGAGATCCAGCGGGACGGGCTTGTCCATGGTGGCGGCTGCGGGGATGCTCATACAGGGAGTGTACCCCCCCTACGCGCTTACGCGCGCCCCCCAGGGGGCGAAACCGGCGGACTGGCAAAGCCAGATCCGCGGTTTCCTGGGTCTAGTACGCGCTTCTTGGATTGGATCACCGTTGCTACCGCTGGCAGCCAGCGATAGCACCCGTGCCAAACCCAAGATAACGGTACTAGACCCAGGATGCAGTGGATCCAGCTTTGCCGGTCCACCCGCATCGCCCCCTTGAGGGGGCCCGCGTAGCGGGTAGGGGGTGGGCTTCCCTTCCGGTCCACCCGCATCGCCCCCTGGGGGGCGCCCGAAGGGCGTAGGGGGGGTTATCATCCTCGCCGTGTTTACCCCCCTGACTCCTTCCCGCCCGGCCTTCGATCAGGACGGCCTGCCTTATAGCCCGCTCTACGGCGACATCTACCATGCCGCCCAGGGGGCGTTGGAGCAGGCTCGCCATGTGTTCCTGGCGGGCAACGGTCTGCCGGAGCGATGGCGCGGACGCGAGCGCTTCACCGTGTGCGAGACGGGATTCGGGCTGGGGCTGACTTTCCTGGCGCTATGGCGCGCCTGGCGCGACGATCCCCGGCGCAGCCGGAGGCTGCATGTGGTGTCCGTCGAGGCCCATCCCTTCGCCCGCGAGGATCTGGCGGAGCTGCTGCGCGCGCGGGTGCCCGCCGGGTGGGACGACATGGCGGCGCAACTCTTGGCGCAGTGGCCGCCTCTTCTTCCCGGCCTGCACCGGCTGGACCTGGATGGCGGCGCGGTGACGCTGACCCTGGCCTTCGGGCTGGCCGAACAGATCGTGCCCCGGCTGGTCCTGCGCGCGGACGCTTTTTTCCTGGATGGATTCAAGCCGTCCGCGAATCCCGGCATGTGGTCCGAGCCGCTGATGAAGGCGCTGGCCAGGCTCGCCGCGCCGGATGCCACGGCGGCGACCTGGGCGAGCGCCGGCGCGGCGCGCCGCGCCTTGCAGGCGGCGGGTTTCGAGGTCGAGCGCAGGGAGGGCTTCGGCGGCAAGCTGCACATGACGGTGGCGCGCCATGCGCCGCGCTTCGAGCGCCGCCACGCGCCGGCCGAGCCGCCGTCCTTCGCCGAGCGCCATGCCATCGTGGTGGGAGCGGGCATCGCCGGGGCCGGTGTGGCGCATGCGCTGGCGTTGCGTGGCTGGCGCGTGTCCGTGTTCGATGCGGCCTGGACTTTTCCCCCGCAAGGTGGCGGCCATCTGGCCGCCGCATTGACGCCGTTGCTGGCCCGGGACGACAGCCCCCGCGCGCGCCTGAGCCGTGCCGGGGCCTTGCGCGCGGCCGCGCGCTGGGCGCCGTGGATGGACGGCGGGATCGTCGCCCGCTGCGGCACCGTGCAGCAGGCCAAATCCGACGACAAAGAGGCCGGCATGCGCGCCATGCTGGAGGAGCTGCGTTTTCCGGCCGACTGGGTGCGACCGGTGACGCGGGACGAAGCCAGCGCGCTGGCGGGTTGCCCGACGGCGCGCGGCGGGGTCTATTTTCCGGGCGGACTGCGGGTGCGTCCGCGCCTGCTGGGGGCGGCGCTGCTGTCCCGGCCGGGCATCGAAGTCCGGGCGGCCCGGGTAGCCCGCATCGAGGCGCTGGCGGCGGACGTGCCGTCGGGCCGCCGGTGGCGGGCCCTCGACCAGGAAGGCGCCACGCTGGCCGAGGCCGAGATCGTGGTGCTGGCCAATGCGGCCGAGGCGCCGCGGCTGCTTGCCGCCAGCGGACTGGCCGCCGACGGCGAACTGCCGGGTTTCTTCGGGCAAAAGGCCATAGCGGGACAGATCACGCTGCTTCCCGCGCAAGATGCCGCCTGGCGCCCGCCGCGCTGCGTGGTGGCGGGCGACGGCTACGTGCTGCCCGCCGTGGACGGCGCCTGCGTGGCCGGCAGCACGTACGTCCACGATGCCTCGCGCGCCGTCGTCACGGCCGAGGGCCACGCGGTCAACCTGGACCGGGCCGCGCGGCTGCTGCCGGAACTGGCCGGGGCCGGCCTGGATCCCGGCGCGTTCACGGGCTGGGCCGGGTGGCGCGCCGTGCTGCCCGGCAGGTTGCCGGTGATCGGCGAATCGCCTGTCCATGGCGGGCTCTGGGCCGCCTCGGGCTATGCCTCGCGTGGCCTGAGCTGGTCGGCGCTGGGAGGCGACATACTGGCCGCTTCCCTGGAGGGAGAACCCATGGTGCTGGAGGGGGATTTGCTGCGCATGATCGCCTGGCGCTGATCCCGGGCCGAATCGTGGGAAAATAGCGGGATTAACAGCAAAAAAGACGTGCCTGGGGGGCGCGCGGTGCCCGGCCCGCGTGTCCCGATCCGCTGCTTCCAGGGGCGCGGGATGGCCCCGGATACGGCCTTGCCGGGCCTCTCGCGGCGCCCCGCGAAGCGCGTCCGTGCGGGAGACGGCTTCTTCCACGGTTTATTTGCCTCCCCGAATCCGTCAAAATAGAGGTTTTGGCGAAAAAGTGCGGTCATTTGCCGCATTTGGGGCGGATAGCGGGGCCTCGCGAGGGTTGCGTCTTTGCTATTGCCAAATCTGTCGAAAGCGATCGAGGGAAACCTGTGCCACTTCAATTCGACTCCTCCCGCTACCAGCGTCTGGAATCCCTGTCTCTCAACACGACCAGCCCGTCCGCCGTCCGTTTCACGACGGATCAGGGCCAGCCGGTGCTGGTCGAGGCCAGCGCGCCAGGCGTGTTCAGGTTGAGCATGGGCACGCCCGCCGCCACCGGCAAGGCGGCCTCCGGCTCCGCCACGCGCGCCGCCGCCCTGCATGATCTGCTGGCCCGGGACGAGGCCATAGGCGAGGCCGTGGTTGAACAGGCGGATGTGGCCGGCCAGCCCGGCTGGCGCATCGTCCAGGGCGACAACGTACTCGAGATCGCCGCCAATCCCGTGCGGCTGGCCTTGTACCGCAAGGGGCAGCAGGTGCTGGCCTCGTCCGCGGACCAGGACCTGTGCCCGCTCGGCACCGAAGACGCCGCGGCCCCGACGTCGTGGGCCCTGTGCTTCGACCTCGCGGTTGGCGAAGCCGTCCACGGCCTGGGCGAAAGCCGCATCATGCTGGACCGCCGCGCCGAGCGCGTGGTGTCCGACGAGGCCGAGTCGCGCGCCCTGCCGCTGGCCTGGAGCCCGCGCGGCTGGGGGCTGTACGTCAATACGCTCGAATCCGTCGTGCACGACATCGGCCTGCCCGAGTTCGCGCCCGACAGCTACGTGGTGACCGTGGCCGACGCCCAGTTGGACGTGTTCCTGTTCGTGGGCGAGCCGGCCGAGATCCTGAACCAGTACACCCAGTTGACCGGCCGCGCGGGACAGCCCACGCTGTGGAGCATGGGCACGTGGCTGCACCAGGCGCCCGATACCGGCGCCGAGCAGCTCGCCGCCGTGGCCGGCCAGATGCGCAGCCGCGGCGTGCCCCTCGACGCCGTGTCGTTCCGGCCGCCCGCGGCCTGGGAGATCCGCGCCAAGCTGAACCTCGAATGGGACGCCGCCCGCTTCCCCGATCCGCGCCAGGTGCTGGGCGAGTTCAAGGGCCTGGACCTGAAGGTGTGCGCACCCGGTTTCCCGGGCGTGCCCACCCATAGCCCCATGTTCGCCGAACTCGAGGACAAGGGCTGGCTGCTGACCGACGAATCCGGCGCCGCGCAGGTGTTCGCCGGCGTGCCCGCCAGCGCGGGCGTCGCCTTCGGCCTGCTCGACCTGACCCACCGCGACGTGTGGACCTTCTGGCGCGACAAGATCCGCCAGGTCATGGACGAGGGCGTCGATGCGGTGTCCTGCGACATCCAGTTCGACATCCCCGACGGCGTCGAGGCGCGCAACGGCGATACCGGAGCGCGGCTGCGCACGGCCTATCCCATGCTGGTCAAGCGCTGCCTGTTCGAGGCGGCGGCCTGGAACAAGACCCCGCCCGAGGGCGTGGTGTGGAGCCGCGATCTCTTCCCGACCGGCCAGCGCCTGCCCATGCAGGCCCCCGTGTCCGTGCCCAACACCTGGGAAGGACTGGCCGAATCGCTGCGCGCCGCGCTGACGGCGGGGGCCAGCGGGCTGCCCGCCCATGCCCACGACATCGGTTCGCCCCAGCATCCGCGCGACGCCATGACGCCCGAGCTGTACCTGCGCTGGCTGGCGGCCGGCGTGTTCAGTTCGCACCTGCGTTTTCACGCCGTGCCGGGGCTGCTGCCCTGGGACTTCGGCGAGGAGGCCTTCCAGCACGCGCAGACGCTGATGCAGTGGCGCTATAGGCTCATTCCCTACGTGCTGGGGGTGATCGAGGACGCGGCCCGCACCGGCCTGCCGGTGCAGCGTTCCATGGCCCTGTCCTTCCCGGACGATCCCGAGGCGCATGCCCACGAGCTGCAATACCTGCTCGGCCCGGCCCTGCTGGTCGCGCCGGCCGTGCAGCCCGGCAACCAGATCCGCGTCTATTTCCCCAAGGGCGAAGCCTGGTGGGACCTGAACACGGGCTGGCGCTACGAGGGCGGCACGACCTGGACCTTCGAATGCGGCCTGGACCGCCTGCCCGTGTTCGGCCGCGAAGGCCACATGCTGTGCCTGGGCCCCGCCGCCCAGCACACCGGCGAGTTCAACTCCGCCCGCATCCTGGACGAGGTCTGGCTGTTCGGCATGCCCGTGCACAACCCCAGCGTGATGCGCAACAAGATCCGCGTCATGCAGATGCAGGGTTCGAGCTACGCCAAGGGCCTGGAAGGCCTGAAGATCCTGCCCTCCGAAGGCCTGGAAGTGAAGCGCCGCGGCGCCGAAGTCCGTATCTCTCGGGCGAGGTAGAAGCCCCCCCCTACGCGCTTACGCGCGCCCCCCAGGGGGCGAAACCGGCGGACTGGCGGAGCCAGATCCGCGGTTTCCTGGGTCTAGTACCCGTTTCTTGGGTTGTGGCGCCGGTGCTTCGCTGGCTGCCAGCGAAGCACCGGCGCCACAACCCAAGATAAAGGAACTAGACCCAGGATGCGGTGGATCCGGCTTTGCCGGTCCACCCGCATCGCCCCCTTGAGGGGGCGCCCGAAGGGCGTAGGGGGTGGGCCTATCAGTCCTCGCAGGGGCTGTCCAAGGTGCCGCGGGCCAGCTTGTCTACGACCACCGACTCTACCGGGGGTTCGCCGCTGCGGGCGATGTGGCCGTCTATCCACATCAGGACCGGGGTGCCGGGGGCCACGCGCAGTTTGGCGTAGGCGTCGGCCAGGGCCTGGGCCTGGCCGGTGGGCGACACCGGATAGCGCTTGCCGGTGCTGCAGATGGCGAAGGTGGGCTGGCCGTCCTTGGCCACCACCTTGCCGCGCATGGTGAAGGTGTCGGTGATGAAGTCCACCTCGAACTGCTGGGTCAGGGCGTAGTTCAACGTGGACTGGATGGGTTCGCCGTTTTGGTCCAGCATGCGCAGCGTGCTGCCGGAGATGAACTCGTAGAGTCCGCCCTCGTTGCGGTCGCCGATCAGTCGGATCTGGTCGGGCGAGTCGAACAGGCGTTCCCAGCGGCCGGTGCTGATGAAGCTTTGTTCCTTGTTGTCGCGCGTGCCGAAATACACCCGGCGCATGCGCCAGGTCCAGTCGGGCAGCAGCGTGAGCGTGACGCGCTGGCCGGCGCAGTCGGCGCAGGGGATCACGCCGCGGAAGGTTTGCGGCTGGGCCAGGGGCACGCCCCTATCCTGTCCGCCTCGCTCGGCCTGTTCCCGCGTCACGGCGGGCGGCGGCGGGCTCACCGCGTCGGCGGCGGCCAGGGTGCCGGAGCGCTCGCGGTCGGGCAGGGGGATCGAGCACGCGCCCAATCCGGCCGCCACGGCCAGGGCGGCGGCCAGGGTGGCAAGGCGGGAAGGGGCGGGGCGGGAGGAAAGGGGCGGGTTGGTCATGACGGCTCCGGCTCTTGAGATTTATCGCAAGTCTAACCTGTTGCGTCTGCCGGCATGCGACGGGAAGCGCGGCGGGCATCGACGGATGCCGTGCCGGGGGCAGGACATTTATTGCCGTGCCCGTCCCACGCGGGGCCCCGGGGGCGGTTAAGCTTGCGGGGGGCCGCCGTGGCGGCGTTTACATCCTTGTCTATGTCATTCGTGCAGATACTCGCGGCCACCCCGTGGCTGGCCTATGCGACCGCCGCCGTGCTGGGGCTGGTGGTGGGCAGCTTCCTCAACGTCGTGATCGCGCGCCTGCCGCAGATGATGCAGCGCGCCTGGCAGGAGCAGTGCGCGGAGCTGCACGGCGCCGCGCAACCCGGGCAGGCCCGCTTCGACCTGGCCTATCCCCCCTCGCATTGTCCGGCCTGCCGGCATCCGATCGCCTGGCGCCACAACATCCCGGTGCTGGGCTGGCTGGCGCTGCGCGGCCGCTGCGCCCATTGCGCCGCGCCCATCTCCTGGCAATACCCGCTGGTGGAACTGGCGGCGGCGGCGTTGTTCGCGGCCTGCGTCGCGGTGTTCGGCGTGACCTGGACCAGCCTGGCCGCCATGGCATTCTGCGCGGCCTGCCTGGCGCTGGCCGTGATCGATCACCAGACCTCGCTGCTGCCGGACGACCTGACGCTTCCGCTGCTGTGGGCGGGCCTGTTCGTCAACCTGTGGGGCGGTTTCGCCTTCCTGCCCGACGCGGTCATCGGCGCGATGGCCGGCTACGGGGTGCTGTGGTCCGTGTACTGGCTGTTCCGCCTGCTGACGGGCAAGGAAGGCATGGGCTACGGCGATTTCAAGCTGCTGGCTGCCATCGGCGCCTGGCTCGGATGGCAGAGCCTGCCGCTGGTCATGGTGGCGGCCTCGCTGGCCGGTGTGGCGGTGGCCGGGGTGCTGATGATCGCCGGCCGCGTGCGGCGCGACCAGCCGCTGCCATTCGGGCCGTACCTGGCGGCGGCGGGCGTGGCCGCGATGTTCGCGGGCGACGCATGGATTAAGCTGCTGGCATGGTAGGCACACTTCCTTCCTTCCCCGCCCGTCCCTTGCGCGTGGGCCTGACCGGCGGCATCGGATCCGGCAAGACCGCCGTGGCCGATATCCTGGAGGCGCAGGGCGCCGCCGTCATCGATACCGATGCCATCGCGCATGCGCTGACCGCGCCGGGCGGACTCGCCATCGAGCCGCTGCGGCGCGAATTCGGTCCGGACATGATCGGTCCCGACGGCGCGATGGACCGTCCCCGCATGCGGGCCCTGGTGTTTTCCGACGCACAGGCCAAGACGCGGCTCGAGGCGCTGATCCACCCGCTCATCGGCCAGGAGGTCGAGCGCGAGGCCGCCCGGCGCCAGGGGCTCTATCAGGTCTTCGTGGTGCCGCTGCTGGTGGAGTCGGGTCGCTGGCGGGACCGGGTGGACCGGATCTGCGTGGTCGATTGCGACGAGGCCACCCAGGTCCGGCGCGTGCAGCGCCGCAGCGGCCTGGCTCCCGACATGGTCGCCCGCATCATGGCCGCCCAGGCGACGCGCGCCCAGCGGCTGGCCGTGGCCGACGACGTCATCCTCAACGATGGCCAGACCACGCCCGGCCAGCTGTCCGAGCGTACGCTGGCCCGGCATCGCGCGTGGCTCGACCTGCTGGCGCTGCCCTAGCAGGCTGCCCGGGCTTTACTGGATGTCCAGCTTGCGGATCAACGCGTCCCAACGCGCACGCGTGTCGCGCAACCACGCCGTGGTCTGCGCCGAGTCGGCCCAGAACGGCGTCACCGCCATCTGATCCAGTTGCCGGCGCACTTCCGCGCTTTCCAGGATGTCGTGCAGCAGGCCTTCCCACTTCGTCACCACGGCCGCCGGCGTGCCGGCGGGAAACAGGACCACCTGGCTGAATCGCACGTCGAAGTCGGGTACGCCCTGTTCCTGCGCCGTGGGGACTAGCGGCAACTGGGGATTGCGGATGGCGGCGGACGTGGCCAGCGCCTGCAGCGCGCCGGACCGGACATAGGGAAGGGTGTTGGACGAGGCCACGAAGGCCAGCGGCACGTGGCCGGCCACCACGTCCGACAGGGCGGGGGCGTTGCCCTTGTAGGGCACGTGCGTGCCGCGTATGCCGGTGCGGGCCTTCAGGAGTTCGAAGGTCAGGTGGCCGGGCGAGGCCAGGCCGGCCGAGGCGTAGGTCAGGTCCTCCTTCCTGGCCCGGTCCAGGAAGTCGCGGAAATCCTTCAGCCCCAGCCTGGGGTGGGCCACCAGCACCTGCGAGGTGGTGCCGAAGATGCCGGCCGGCACGAGATCGCGGTAGGGGTCCAGTCCCATGTTCCGGTAGACCGACGGATTGATCGTCAGCAGGTGGTCGACGCTGACCAGCGCCGTATAGCCGTCCTTGGGCGAGCGCGCGACGTATTCGGCGCCGATGTTGCCGCCGGCGCCCGCCCGGTTCTCGACGATGACGGGCTGTTTCAGGCGCGATGCCGCCTGTTCGGCGATCAAGCGGGCGATCAGGTCCAGCGGCCCGCCGGCGGCGAAGTTGACGACCAGCTTGACCGGATGGTCGGGATAGTCGGCGGCCCGCACCGAGGGCGCGGCGGCAACGAGGGAAAGCACGAGGAAAAGGCGCGCAAGCGGTCGCATGGGGTGTCTCCGTGGAAGGGGGGCGGGCTGGCTGGAGCCAGTCTGGTCGGCGCCGTGCCGGCATTATGGGAACGGAGAGGTATTTGTTTCCAATGATAAAATGCCGCTCTGTCATACATAAAATTCATGGCAATGGACTGGACCCGGCGCCTGCGCATCCGGCAGCTCGAAGTGCTGAGCAGCCTGGCCGACACGTGCAATCTCAGCCACACCGCCGAACGTCTCTGCATGACGCAGCCGGCCCTGTCCAAGTGGCTGGCCGAGCTCGAGACCGAACTGGGCGTGCCCCTGTTCGAGCGCCATTCGCGCGGCCTCGTGCCCACGCGTTTCGGCGCCGCCATGGCCGAACATGCCCGCGTCATGCTGGCCGAGGTCGAGCGGGCCAGTCACGCCATGGCGCTGATGGCCGAAGGGGCGGACGGGCACCTGTCGATCGGGGTGACGGCCACGGTCTCGACCGGCCTGCTGCCGGACAGCGTGGCCTTGCTGCTGGCCCGGCGTCCCGAGACCCGGCTGTCGATCACCGAGTCGACGCTGGACCAGCTTCTGCCGCCCTTGCTCGAGCGCCGCCTGGATTTCGTGGTCACGCGCCTGGAGGGCGACGCCATCGACGATCGCCTGCGCTGCACGCCGGTCTATGGCGAAAGCATCGCGGTGGCCGCGCCTCCCTCGCACCCGCTGGCCGGCCGCCGCGGCCTGGCCTGGACGGATCTGGAAGGATGCGGCTGGGTGGTGCCGCCCCAGGGCAACCCGCTGCGCCGCGAGCTGGACGCCGAGTTCGCGCTGGCCGGCCTGCCCGCGCCGCGCTACCGGGTCGAGGCGGTCGGCATCCTGATGCTGGTGGCCATGATGCAGCGGGCCAACCTGCTGACCGCGCTGTCGCGCCGCGTGCTGGGCTACTTCCAGGCCGCCGGGCAGCTCGTGGCGCTGGACCTGCCCACGCGCCGGCAGGGCATGGTGGGCATCCTGCGCCATCGCGACGCGCCCGACACCGCCTTGCATCGCGACTTCCACGAGGCCTTGCTGGAAGCGGCCGGCGCGGCGGGCGTCACAACTCGAAACCGCATTGCCGAGCCGCCTGCTTCAAAGTAAGGGGTGATCGGGCCACGGTTGAGTGTTTTTCCGGTGGGCTCCGTACCTACAATGGAGGTGTTCCGAAGCGCCCGCGCAAGGGCCGTTCGGAAGCGGGCGCGGCAAGTGTCGCCGTGTCCATGCCGTACAGGTATATTTCTACGAAATTCCGATTCCGGACGGTCTACGTGGTTCTTTACGAATACCCATTCAACGAGCGCGTCCGTACGCTGCTGCGTCTGGAAAGCCTCTTCGACAATCTGTTCTTCTTCGTGCGGCAACCGGATGCCCGCGGGCATCACGTCGCATTGACCACGCTGTTCGAAATCCTGGATGTATCGGCGCGCGCCGATCTCAAGTCCGACCTGCTGCAGGACCTGGAGCGCTATCGCCAATCCCTGAGCTCGCTGCGCGAGCATCCCGGCGTCGATCGCCAGACCCTGGACGTCATGTTGTCCAGCATCGAGCAGGCCACGGGTTCGCTGGTGGCACAGGGCAAGACCGGCCAGCCGTTGCGGCAGAACGAATGGCTGACCAGCATACGCAGCCGCCTGGCGATCCCGGGCGGGGCGTGCGAGTTCGACGTTCCTTCCTTTCATGCCTGGAAGCACAAGCCTGTCGAGCATCGGGTCCAGGATCTCGCCCAGTGGGTCGAGCCCTTCCTGCCCATACGCGACGGCCTGGCCATCGTGCTGAAGATGCTGCGCGAATCGGGCCGCCAGGTCGCGGTGGTGGCCGAGGGCGGCGCCTTCCAGCAGATGCTGGGAGGCAAGGCCTATCAGTTGCTGCGCATCTACGTCGACGAGGCGCTGGGCGTGTTTCCCGAGGTCAGCGCCAACAAGTACATGGTGTCGGTGCGCTTCTCGTCGCAGGGGGGCGACCTCAAGCCCCAGCCGGTGGTGGCCGACGTGCCCTTCCAGCTGACGCTGTGCAACAGTTTCTAAGCGCGGCGGCCCCTTCGTCCGCTGGCTACAATGCTGCCATGGTCAAGAACGTCAAATGTCCCACTTGCGCCAAGCTGGCTCCGTGGAGCCCCGAGAACGCCTGGCGGCCCTTCTGTTCCGAGCGCTGCCGCCAGATCGACCTGGGGGCGTGGGCGGCCGAGAAATTCTCCATTCCCGGCGCGCCGCTGGAGACCGACGACCTGAGCGGCGACACCTCGGGGCGCCTGTTTCCTCCGCCGCAATCGGTGAACTGAACGGGCCCTAGGCGTTGGCCAGCAGTGCCCGGATGTCCAGCGACCGCAGCAACTGCATGGTTTCCCGCGTCAACCGGGTCAGCGGCTGCAGCCGTGCCGTGCACATGATCAGATTGTTGTGCATGGACGGCGTGTGTACGCGGGCCGTGGCCAGCGTGCCGGCGCGCCGCTGCGGCCCGATGGCGCTGGCCGACAGCAGCGCGTAGCCTTCGCCGCTTTCGGCCAGCGCCACCATGGTGTGGACCGCGTTGACCTCGGCGACGATGTTCAGGGCGATGCCGCGCCGGCGGCAGGCGGCGTCCACCACCGCGCGGATGGTGTTGGGCTCGCAGGGCAGGATCAGCGGATAGTCCGCCAGGGCATCGACCGGCAGCGATTCGGGCAGCCGCTCGCCCGGACCCGGCACGCATCCCACCAGCATCAGTTCCTCCTGGAATACCGGTTCGTAGTCCAGCGTCTCGCCGGGGGCGGGATCGTACAGCAGCGCGACGTCGACCCGGCCTTCGTGCAGCCATTCCCTCAGGCTCACGCTCAACCCCTCGGTCACGGTCAGCGCGGCGCCCGGCAGGCGTTCGCGAAAACCGCGCACCAGGCTGGGGGCCAGCAGGTGGGCGATGCGCGGCGGAAAGCCGACCACGATCTTGCCGCGGGGCACGGCCTTCAGTTCGTGGATTTCCTGGCGCGCGGTGGCCAGGCGGGCCAGGACGATCCGGGCGTGCTCCAGCAGGCACCTGCCCGCCTCGGTCGGCTCCACGCCGCGGCCGTTGCGGTACAGCAGGTGCTCGTGCAGCTCCACCTCCAGCAGGCGGATCTGCCGGCTCAGGGAAGGCTGGGTCATTTCGAGCACCATGGCGGCGCGCGTGAAGCTGCCGGCATCGACGACCTGGACGAAGTACTCGAGTTGCTTGATATCCATGCCTGTCTCGCGTTACATAGAGAAGTTCTATAGCTGCTAGAGCTGTTCTGCAATTTACTCGATATGTCCCGACTTCAATAATGGGCGCTTCCGCAAAGGCGGACCCATTGGAGGCGTTTCATGAAGAAGTCGGAGTTGCCGGTTGCGATCATCGGCGCGGGCATAGGCGGGCTGGCGGCGGCGACCGCGCTGCGCGCCCAGGGCGTGGAAGTGCAGGTCTACGAACAGGCGCGGCAGTTCGCGCGCATCGGCGCGGGCATCCAGATGACGCCCAATGCCATGCGGGTGCTCGATGGGCTGGGGCTGCGCCCGCAACTGGAATCGATCGCCTTCGCCCCCCGGTCGTCGTTGAACCGCGCGCACGACACCGGCGCCGTGACGAACGAGTTTCCGCTGGCCGGCGCGGTCCTGGAGCGCTATGGCATGCCCTTCCTGGCCATGCACCGGGGCGACCTGCACGCGGCGCTGGCGGCGCGGGTACCGGCGGCGCACATCGCGCTGGGCAAGAAGCTGGTGCACCTGGACCAGGGCGATGGCGAGATCGCGCTGCGCTTCGAGGATGGCACCCAGGCCCGCGCCCGCGCGGTGATCGGCGCCGACGGCGTGCATTCGCTGGTGCGCGAACTGCTGCTGGGCGAAGAGCAGCCCCGTTTCACCGGCCGCGTCGCCTACCGGACGACGTTCCCGGCCAGCCGGCTGGGCTCGCTCGACATCGGCCAGTCGCGCACGAAATGGTGGGGACCGGACCGCCACATCGTCATCTATTACGTCACCCGGAACCAGGACGAAATCTATTTCGTCACCAGCCAACCCGAGGACGCCGGCTGGCTGACCCCTGAATCATGGTCGGCCAAGGGCGACCTGGAGGTGCTGCGGGCGGCCTATGCCGATTTCCATCCCGACGTGCGCGCGGTGCTGGCGGCATGCCCGGACGTGCACAAATGGGCGATCTTCCAGCGCGATCCGCTGCCGAGCTGGGGACGGGGCAACATCGTGCTGATGGGCGACGCCTGCCATCCGATGACGCCCTACATGGCCCAGGGCGCGGCCATGGCATTGGAGGACTCGGTCGTCCTGGCGCGCTGCGTGGCCGCCCACCGCACCGACCTCGATGCGGCGTTCCGCCTGTTCGAGCAGGTTCGCAAGCCCCGCACGTCGGCGGTGCAGGCCGGATCGAGCGCCAACAACTGGATGCGCGAGTCCACCAATCCCGATTGGGTCTACGGTTACGACGCCTGGAACGTGTCCCTGGACGCGGGCGCGCAATAAGCCTTCGCCGGACGGAGCCGGGAGGCCGGTGCCCGTCCGGCGCATCAAAATAGGAGACAGCATGAAGACACGCATCAAGACTTTCGTCGCGGCCATGATGCTCGCGGCGGTCCCGGCCCTGGCGGCGCACGCCCAGTATCCGGACCGGCCCATCAAGCTGGTGGTGCCGCACGGGCCGGGGGGCGTCGCCGACACGGTGTCGCGCATCTTCGCCGATGCGCTGGCGCGCGAGCTTAAGCAGCCGGTCATCGTCGAGAACAAGGCCGGTGCCAGCACCATGATAGGCGCCGAGTACGTCGCCAAGGCCGCCCCGGACGGATACACGCTGTTGATGGCCTCGGTGACCACCTTGTCGATCAATCCTTCGCTGTATCCCAACATCACCTACGATCCCAAGCGCGACTTCGCGCCGGTCTCCATGGTCGCGGCGCTGCCGTTCTACCTGATGGCCAGCCCCACGCTGGGCGTCAAGAACGTGAAGGAACTGGTCGCGATGGCCAAGTCCAGGCCGGGGCAGCTCAACTATTCGTCGCCCGGGTCGGGCACGTCGCCGCACTTGGTGGGCGCGCTGTTCGCTTCCATGACCGGGGTCGACACCCTGCACGTGCCGTACAAGTCCACCGCCTCGGCCGAGGTCGATCTCAACGCCGGCCGCATCCATTTCGCCTTCACCGGTTCGGGCATGGCGCCGATCCGTTCAGGCCGGGTGGTCGGCCTGGGCGTGACCAGCGGCGAGCGCCTGGCGTCCATGCCCGAACTGCCCACGCTGAAGGAACAGGGCCTGGACCTGGAGGCGACCGTCTGGAACGGCGTGGTCGCGCCCGCCGGCACCTCGCCGGAGATCGTCCGCAAGCTTGCCGACGCATTGGCCCGCATCGCGCGGTCGCCGGACATCAAGGAGAAAGTGCAGGCCCACGGCGGCATCGCGGTGGGCAATACGCCCGCCGAGTTCAAGCGCCTGATCGACACCGAGGCCGCGCGTTGGGAGAAAGTGATCAAGGAGGCCAGCATCACCGTGCAGTGACGCGGCCGGGAGGCCGGCGGAGGGGGCCGCCGGTCCGTCGCCCGGGTCAGCCGCCCCAGAAGCCGCTGATGCCCGCGATGCCATGCGCGCCGTGCGCCAGGGCCGTCGCGCGCGTGTCCGCCGACTGCCCGCCCAGCGCGAGCACCGGCAGGCCGGCGTGCAGCGCCAGCGTGCCGAAGGTCTCCCAGCCCAGGCCGGGCTGGCCGGGATGCGAGCGCGTGGGCAGCACCGGCGCCAGCACCGCGAAGTCGGCGTCCAGCTGGCGCGCGCGTTCCAGTTCCGCGGCGTCGTGGGCCGATACGCCCAGCATCGCGCCGGGCGGCAGCTTGGGGCGCTGGGCCGGGACGTCGGCGGCGCGCAGGTGCACGCCGTCGGCATCGGCGATCCAGTCGCGCGGATGCGCGCTGTTGACCAGTACCCGCGCGCCGGCCGGCCGGGCGCGTGCCACCACCTGTTTCAGCACCTGGCGCAGCGCGTCGTCCGCCGCGCCGCCGGGCCAGTCCGGTTCACGGAACTGGACCAGCTTCAGGCCCGAGGCCAGCGCGGCATCCAGGCGCCGCAGGAAGGCATCGACGTTGCCGGGCGAGCCGATATGGGTGATGGCATAGGTATCGGGCACGTGCAGCCACCGCAGCGGCGGCAGCGTGGCCGGCAGCAGGGGGCCGATGCGCGGCTCCAGCGCCAGTCCCAGCGCGTCCTCCGGCGACTGCGCGCGCGCCTGGGCCGTTTCCAGGTCGGTCGGCTGCTCGCCCCGGGCGATGCGCGCTTCCAGCGCCTTCAGCCGTTCCCCGTGATCGCGCCGCGCCGCCTGCACCTCGGCCTCGCTCGCGTCCCGTATCCGCCCCCATTGCAAGGCCTGCGATTCCAGCCCCCGGGGCTCGCCTTCCCAGCGGGTGACCCGGCAGAAATACAGCCTGACGGTGGCGTGCGAGTAGGCGTGCACGTGCGTGACCCAGGTCGACGACTCCAGCACCGTCACCCCCAGTTCTTCCTTCAATTCCCGCGCCAGGGCCTGCAATATCGTCTCGCCCGGCTCCAGCTTGCCCCCGGGCAGCTCCCACCATCCCGCGTAAGGCTTGCCTTCGGGCCGCTGGCCCAGCAGCAACCGCCCGTCCGGCTGCAGCATCACGCCCACCGCGACATCGACGACTTTCACCCCAGAACCCAGAGACCCCATAATCCTTCCTAAAATGCAATCCACACAAGAACAATACCCAGGGCACAGCGGATCCGGCTCCGCCGGTCCGCCAGTGCCGCCCCCTGGGGGGCGCGCGCAAGCGCGTAGGGGGGAGCCCTCCTGTCAGCGCGAAGGGGGGGGGGCCTCCCTCCCGGCCCAATCCTTGGCGAACTGCCAGGCGACCCGGCCGGAACGCGAGCCGCGCTCGAGCGTCCATTGCAGCGCGGCCGTACGCGAGCGCGCGATGGATTCCTCGCTGCATCCCAGGTCGCGCAGCCAGTGCGCCACGATGTCCAGGTAGTCGTCCTGCTTGAACGGATAGAACGACAACCACAGTCCGAAGCGCTCGGACAGCGAGATCTTTTCCTCGACGGTCTCGCCGGGATGGATCTCGCCGTCGCTCTGGTGCTTGGCCTGCAGGTTCTCGTGCATGTACTCCGGCATCAGGTGGCGCCGGTTGGACGTGGCGTAGATCAGCACGTTCTGGGTCGATGCGGCGATCGAGCCGTCCAGCACCGACTTGAGCGCCTTGTAGCCGGCCTCGCCTTCCTCGAACGACAGGTCGTCGGCGAAGACCAGGAAGCGCTCGGGCCGCTCGGCCACGGTCTCCACGATCTCCTGCAGGTCGCCCAGGTCGCTCTTGTCGACTTCGATCAGGCGCAGTCCGCGATCGCCATACGTGGCCAGCATGGCCTTGACCAGGGAACTCTTGCCGGTGCCGCGGGCGCCGGTCATCAGCACGTTGTTGGCCGGTTTGCCTTCCAGGAACTGCACCGTATTCCGGTCGATCACTTCCTTCTGGCGATCGATGTGCTGCAGGTCGTCCAGGTCGATGCGCGCGATGTGCCGCACCGGCTCCAGCCAGCCTCGCGTTCCGCGCTTGCGCCAGCGGAAGGCGTGGGAATTCCAGTCCACGGGGGGCGGGGCGGGGGGGAGCCAGGCTTCGAGCTGGGCGAGGACGCCCTCGGCGCGTTTCAGGAAAGAGGCCAGATCGACAGGTGGGGAAGACTCGTTCGGCACAGCAGCGTTCCTATCTTCGGCCGGAGCCGCGCAGGCCCCGGATCGTGTTCTTGAACGACGGATTCCGGCCCGGGCAGGGGCGCCGTCCGATCGAAATCCGCCTACGGCATCGGGTATTGCACCATTTTTTTCAAGGGCGCGCCCGCAGGGCCGGATTGCCTGCCTGGCTACAGGCAAACGGCACCGCACCTGTTCTATGTCGAGAACGGGGACGCTGTCCTGGTGGACGATCAGGGTCATCACCAGGAGAGCAGATCATGCGTATGCACAACCCCGCGCCACCGGAGCGTGGAGGATCAAGATCTGTAGTCGGCGTTGATGCTCACGTACTCGTGCGAGAAATCGCAGGTGTACACCGTCTCGGTCACTTTCCCTCGGCCCAGCGAAATACGCACGGCGATCTCGGCCTGTTTCATCACGCGCTGGCCGTCTTCTTCCCGGTAGTCGGGATTGCGTCCTCCATGCTTCGCTACCCACACGTCGTCCAGCCACAGGTTGACCCGGCCCACGTCCAGGTCGTCGATGCCGGCGTAGCCGATGGCCGCCAGGATGCGTCCCAGGTTGGGGTCCGAGGCGTAGAAGGCGGTCTTGACCAGCGGCGAATGCGCCACCGAATACGCGACCTTGAGCGCCTCTTCCTGGCTGCCGGCGTCCTCGACCCGGATGGTCATGAACTTGGTCGCGCCTTCGGCGTCGCGCACGATCAGTTGGGCCAGCTCGGTTGCCGCGGCCTTCAGCGTGGCCAGCAGCTCGGGGTAGAGCGGATCCGACTCGGACTCGATGCGCAGGCCCGCGCGGCCGGTCGCGGCGATGATGAAGGAATCGTTGGTCGAGGTGTCGCCGTCCACCGTGATGCGGTTGAACGAGACGTCGGCGACCTGGCCCGCCATGCGTTTGAGCAGGGCGGGGGCGATGGCGGCGTCGGTGGCCAGGAAACCCAGCATGGTCGCCATGTTGGGCCGGATCATGCCGGCGCCCTTGCTGATGCCGGTCAGGGTGATCTGGTGGCCGCCGATGTTGGCCTTGCTGGACACGATCTTGGGCAGCGTGTCGGTGGTCATGATGCCGTGCGCGGCCTCGGTCCAGTTGCCCGGCGCCAGCGCCTTGACGGCGGCCGGCAGGCCGGCCTCGATGCGATCCACCGGCAGCGGCTCCAGGATCACGCCGGTCGAGAACGGCAGGACCTGGCGCGGGTCCAGGCCCAGCAGCTTCGCCAGCGCGTCGCAGGTGGCGCGGGCGGCGGCCAGGCCGGGCTCGCCCGTGCCCGCGTTGGCGTTGCCGGTGTTGATGACCATGGCCCGGATGGGCAGCGACTGCGCCAGGTGTTCCTCGCACACCTGGACCGGGGCGGCGCGGAAGCGGTTGCGCGTGAATACGCCGGCCACGCTGGTGCCTTCGGCCAGCCTGAACACGGTCAGGTCGCGGCGGCCGGCCTTGCGGATGCCGGCTTCGGTGACGCCGATTTCGACGCCGTCCACCGGAAAGACGAGTTCGGGAGCGGGAATGTGCAGATTGACGGCCATGGCTGTCCTCGCGGAGCGGAAGGGGCGGGGCGCGGCCTGCGCCCCGCCGGATCAGGGATTGAGTTCGGCAAAGGCCTCGCCGGCGATGGCGACGGTCCGGGCGATGACGTCGTCGTCGTGGGCGATCGAGACGAAACCGGCCTCGAACGCAGACGGCGCGAAGCTTACGCCGCGCACCAGCGCGGCGTGGAAGAATTTGTTGAACGCGGCGGTGTCCGAGGCCGAGACCTCGGCCAGCGAGGTCGGCACCGTGTCACGGAAATACAGCCCGAACATGCCGCCCACGTGGTCGGCGCTGAAGGGCACGCCCGCGCTGGCGGCGGCCGCGCGCAGGCCTTGCACCAGCTTGCCGGTCTGGGCTTCCAGCTTCTCGTAGAAGCCCGGTTCGGCCAGCAGCCGCAGGGTGGTCAGGCCCGCGGCCACCGCCACCGGGTTGCCCGACAGCGTGCCGGCCTGGTAGACGCCGCCCAGCGGGGCGATGTGGGCCATGATGTCGCGCCGGCCGCCGAAGGCGCCGATGGGCATGCCGCCGCCGATGACCTTGGCCAGGGTGGTCAGGTCGGGCACGATGCCGGTGCGGCCCTGCACGCCCTGGGGGCCGACGCGAAAGCCGGTCATGACCTCGTCGAAGATCAGCACCGCGCCGTAGCGGGTGCACTGGTCGCGCAGCGCCTGCAGGAAGCCGGGCACGGGCTGGACCAGGTTCATGTTGCCCGCCACGGGCTCCACGATCACGCAGGCGATTTCGTCGCCGTACTGCCTGAACGCGGCTTCCACGCCGGCGATGTCGTTGTAGTCCAGTACCAGGGTGTGCGAGGTGAACTCGGGCGGCACGCCGGCCGAGGTCGGGTTGCCGAAGGTCAGCAGGCCCGAGCCGGCCTTCACCAGCAGGCTGTCGGCATGGCCGTGGTAGCAGCCCTCGAACTTGATGATCTTGGCCCGGCCGGTGTAGCCGCGGGCCAGCCGGATCGCGCTCATGGTCGCCTCGGTGCCCGAGCTGACCAGGCGCACCTGCTCGATCGAGGGCAGGCGGTGCACGAGCATCTCGGCCAGCTCGACCTCGGCCTCGGTGGGGGCGCCGAACGACAGGCCGTTGACGGCGGCCTCCTGCACGGCCCGGATCACTTCCGGATGGGCGTGGCCCAGGATGGCCGGGCCCCACGAGCCCACGTAGTCGATGTACTGCTTCTTGTCGGCATCCCAGGTGTAGGGACCGGCGGCGCGTTCGATGAAGGGAGGGGTGCCGCCCACCGAGCGGAAGGCGCGCACCGGCGAATTGACGCCGCCGGGAATGGTGCGGCAGGCGCGTTCGAAGAGTTCTGCGTTGCGGATCATGGTCATGCCTTGTTGGGGTTGCCGGCGGGGTCCTCGGCCCAGGCCTGGGCGAAGTCCCGCGCGGCGGCTTCGATGTCGTCGGCGCTGAACAGCGCGGTGATGACGGCCAGCGCGTCGGCGCCCGCCGACACGGCCAGCCGCGCGTTGGCCGGCGTGATGCCGCCGATGGCGACGATGGCCGGCCGGCCGGCGCCGGGGCGCCGCAGCCCCCGTGCCTCGGTCAGGCAGGACAGCGGGGCGTGCACGGCCGCGGGCTTGGTGGGGGAGTCGAACACCGCGCCGAAGGCCACGTGGTCGGCGCCCGCGGCCAGCGCGGCACGGGCGCGCCCGATCTCGTCGTAGCAGGAGGCGCCCACCAGCAGCGCCGGTCCGCCGGCCTGGCGGGCCTGGGCGATGTCGCCGTCCTCGCGCCCCAGGTGGACGCCGTCGGCGCCGGCCTCGATGGCCAGCCGCCAGTCGTCGTTGATGACCAGGAGCACGCCCAGGCGGTCGCAGGCGGTTCGCAAGGCCCGTGCCTGTTCCAGCCGCTTGGCCGGCTCGGCCAGCTTGCGGCGCAGTTGCACGGCGCGCAGGCCGCCGCGGGCGGCCGCTTCCACCGCGGCCACCAGCCGGGCGGTGTCGTCCCATTCGGGCGTGATGCCGTACAGGCCGCGCAGCGGGTGGTTCAGGGCGGGATCGGTGCTCATGGCGCGGACTCCGTGGAATCGGGCGCTGCCTCGTCGCCGGCCGCCGCCTGCTCGCCCTGCTTGGCCCAGAAGAAACGGTCGGGCAGCAGCCGGCCCATGCCGGGCTGGAAGCCCGAGGCCAGCGCCTGCCAGGTGTATTCCTGGGCCTCCGCCGTGGCGTCGCGCACGTCCATGCCGCTGGCCAGCAGGGCGGCCAGGGCCGCCGACAGGGTCGGGCCGGCGCCCCGGAAGTTGCCGGGCAGCCGTGGCCAGCGGTATTCGCCCGCCGGTTCGGCGGCCGTGTCGCCGCCGCCGCGCAGCGTGTTGACCACGATGTCGCCGGGCTGGTGCAGGCCGGTGGCCAGCACCCAGGCCGCCCCCCGGCGCAGCAGCGCCTGGGCCGCGGTCTCGTCGGCCGAGTCCAGGTCCAGCAGGCCGTCCGCCACCAGTTGCTCCAGCCGCAGGCTGTCGGCCACGACCAGGGTCGACTGGGGCACCAGCAGTTCGATGGTGGCGGCCATGATTTCCTCGGCCGAGTCCTCGGTTTCCGCGTCGTCAGCGTCCGGGGGATCCGCCCCCAGGTGCAGCACCACCGGGACGGCCGAGTAGTCGGCCAGGATCTCGGCCACGGCCGCCACCGCCTCGGCCGAGAACAGCCCGCCGATCTTGAAGGCCCGCACCGGCATGTCCTCCAGCAGGCTGCGGGCCTGGTCGTCTATCCATTCGGGCGCGACGGCTTCGCCGTCTTCCAGCCCGGCCGAGTCCTGCACGGTATAGCCGGTCAGCACGGTCAGCGCATGGCATCCCATGCTGGCACAGGTCAGCAGGTCGGCCTGGATACCCCCGCCGGCGCTGGGGTCGGAGGGGGCGAAGGTCAGAACGAGGGGAGGCGTGGGGGCGGCTGGCAACGAAAAGTCTCGAAAGGCGGGGCCGTCCGGCGGGATCCGGGCGGGGCCCACGGTGTTTCGGTAAGATGCGAGATTCTAATGGATGCCCGATGGTTCCCGGTCCGCGGGGACAGGGCTTGGTAAGATTGAGCGACGATGCGTACCTGGATGTGTCTGATTTGCGGCTGGATCTACGACGAGGCGGCCGGCCTGCCGGAAGAGGGTATCCCTCCTGGAACGAAGTGGGAAGACGTGCCGCCCAATTGGGTTTGCCCCGAATGCGGCGCCCGCAAGGAAGATTTTGAGATGGTCGAGATCTGACCCGCCGCGGGCGTTTACAATTCAGGTATGAGCGAACGCGCCAATATCGATCTCACGAACCAGTTCCTGATCGCCATGCCGGCCATGGCCGATCCGAACTTTGCCGGCGCGGTCATCTATGTATGCGAACACACCCCCAAGGGCGCGCTGGGCCTGGTCATCAACCGGCCCACCGACCTGACCCTGGCGGGCCTGTTCGAGCGGATCGAGCTGTCGCTGGACGATTCCCCCCAGGCGGCGTCCCCGGTGTTCTTCGGCGGGCCGGTCCAGACCGACCGCGGCTTCGTGCTGCATGCCCCGGTGGGCGACTACAACTCCTCCATCAAGGTCGGCGACCTCGCCCTGACCACCTCGCGCGACGTGCTGCAGGCGGTTGCCGACGGCCAGGGGCCCGGCAAGCTGCTGGTCACCCTGGGCTACGCGGGGTGGGGCGCGGGCCAGCTCGAGGACGAAATCTCCGAGAACGCCTGGCTCAGCGTGTCGGCATCGTCCGACATCATCTTCAACGTTCCGCCGTCCGAGCGTTTCGACGCCGCGCTGGCGCTGCTGGGCATCGCCCCGATCATGCTGGCGGGCGAAGCCGGCCATGCCTGACGAAACGCTGCTCGCCTTCGACTACGGAACCCAGTTCATCGGCGTTGCCGTCGGCAATACGCTGACCGGCCACGCGCGTCCGCTGGAAGTCATCGCCAACACCACGCGCGAGGCGCGCTTCGGCCGCATCGAGCAGTTGCTGCGCGAATGGCAGCCGTCCCGCCTGGTGGTGGGCCTGGCGCTGGATGCCGACGGCGGCGAGCAGCCCATGACGGCCCTGTGCCGGCGTTTCGCCAACCAGTTGAACGGCCGCTACGGCCTGCCCGTGGAACTGGTGGACGAGCGCGGCACCAGCCTGGCCGCCCAGTCCGAGATGGGGGCGGCCGGCCACGGGCTGCGGGTGGACGCGGTGGCCGCCGCCATCATCCTGCAGAGCTACTTCGACACGCCCCGTTCTCCCTGATCCGAGACTGCCATGAACCCAACTCCTCCCAACCTCGACGCCGAGGCGCTGTATGCGCGGCTGCGCGATGCCGTGCGCAAGCTGCTGGACACGCTGCCGGCCGACCGCACCCACCTGGTCGGCATCCATTCCGGGGGATCGTGGATAGCCGAGCGGCTGCACCGCGACCTGGGCCTGCCCGAGGCGCCCGGCAAGCTGGACATCAGCTTCTATCGCGACGACTTCGCGCGCATCGGCCTGCATCCCCAGGTCAAGCCCTCCGACATCGCCTTCGACGTGGACGACAAGCACCTGGTCCTGGTGGACGACGTGCTCTACACCGGCCGCACCATACGCGCCGCCATGAACGAACTGTTCGACTACGGGCGCCCGGCCTCCATCCGGCTGGCCGTGCTGGTGGACCGGGGCGGGCGCGAGCTGCCCGTGGCGGCCGACTTCGCCGCGGCCACCGTCGATCTGGCGCCGGGACAGAGCCTCGTGCTGTCGCGCGCCGGGGATGCCTTCAAGATCGATTTCGAAACCCTGCCGCCCCAGGAGCCGCACCATGCGTAACCCGCAGCTCAACAGCAACGGCGAACTCACCCACCTGTTGACCGTGGAGGGATTGCCGCGCGCGATCCTGAACCAGATCCTCGATACCGCGGAATCCTTCGTGCCCCTGGCCGACCGCGAGATCAAGAAAGTGCCGCTGCTGCGCGGCAAGAGCGTGTTCAACCTGTTCTTCGAGAACTCCACGCGCACGCGCACGACGTTCGAGATCGCGGCCAAGCGCCTGTCGGCCGACGTCTACAACCTGAACATCAACGCCTCGTCGGCCAGCAAGGGCGAGTCGCTGCTGGACACCATCAACAACCTGTCGGCCATGCAGGCCGACCTGTTCGTGGTGCGGCACGCCTCCAGCGGCGCGCCGCACCTGATCGCCCAGCACGTGGCGCCCCACGTGCACGTGATCAACGCCGGCGACGGCCGCCACGCGCACCCGACGCAGGGGCTGCTGGACATGTACACCATCCGTCACTACAAGAAGGACTTCACCAAGCTCACGGTGGCGATCGTCGGCGACATCCTGCATTCGCGCGTGGCCCGTTCCGACATCCATGCGCTGACCACGCTGGGCGTGCCCGAGGTGCGGGCCATCGGCCCGCTGACGCTGCTGCCTTCCGGCCTCGAGCAGATGGGCGTGCGCGTGTTCACCGACATGGCCGAAGGCCTCAAGGGCGTGGACGTCATCATCATGCTGCGCCTGCAGAACGAGCGCATGCGCGGCGCCCTGCTGCCTTCCGCGCAGGAGTACTTCAAGCACTACGGCCTGACGCAGGAGAAGCTCGCGCTGGCCAGGCCCGATGCGATCGTCATGCACCCCGGACCGATGAACCGCGGCGTGGAGATCGATTCCCCGGTGGCCGACGGCAAGCAGGCCGTCATCCTGAACCAGGTCACGTTCGGCATCGCGGTCCGCATGGCCGTCATGAGCATCGTCGCAGGAGCCTGACCCATGAAAATCCATATCCAGGGCGGCCGCCTGATCGACCCGGCCAACGGCGTGGACGCCGTCAACGACATCTACATCGCCGCCGGACGCGTGGTCGGCATCGGCCACGCGCCGGCCGGTTTCGTGCCCAACCGCCTGATCGACGCGCGCGGCCTGGCGGTGCTGCCGGGCCTCGTGGACCTGTCCGCCCGGCTGCGCGAGCCCGGCTTCGAGCACCGCGCCACGCTGGAGTCCGAACTGCAGGCGGCGCTGGCGGGCGGCGTGACCAGCCTGGTGCTGCCGCCCGACACCGATCCGGTGCTGGACGAGCCCGGCCTGGTCGAGATGCTCAAGCATCGCGCCCGCCAGCTCAACCAGTCGCACGTCTATCCGCTGGGCGCGATGACGGTCGGCCTGAAGGGCGAGATCATCACCGAGATGGCCGAGCTGACCGAGGCCGGCTGCGTGGCGTTCTCGCAGGCCGACGCGCACGTCACCGACACCAACGTGCTGCTGCGGGCCATGCAGTACGCCCGCACCTTCGACTATGCGCTGTGGCTGCGCCCGGAGGATCCCTGGCTGGCCCGCGAGGGCGTGGCCGCCAGCGGCGCCATGGCCTCGCGCCTGGGCCTGGCGGGCATCCCCGAGCAGGCCGAGACCATCGCCCTGCACACGCTGTTCGAACTGCAGCGGGCCACGCGCGCGCGCCTGCACCTGTGCCGCATTTCCAGCGCCGCCGGGATCGAACTGGTGCGCCGCGCCCGCGCCGAGGGCCTGCCCGTGACCTGCGACGTCAGCGCCCACCACGTGCACCTGACCGACGTGGACATCGGCTACTTCGACGCGCATTGCCGGCTGACTCCGCCGCTGCGCGGCCAGCGCGACCGCGATGCCATCCGGGCCGCGCTGGCGGACGGGACGATCGACGCGATCTGCTCGGACCACACGCCGGTGGACGAAGACTACAAGCTGCTGCCCTTCGGCGAGGCCGAGCCCGGCGCGACGGGCCTGGAACTGCTGCTGTCGCTGGCGCTGAAATGGGCCCGCGACGCCGATCTGCCGCTTTCGCGCGCGGTGGCGCGCGTCACCAGCGAACCCGCCCGGGTCCTGGGCACCAAGGTGCTGGCCTCGTGCGGTCAACTGGGCGCCGGGGCGCTGGCCGACCTCTGCCTGGTCGACCTGGACGCGCACTGGCTGGTCAGCGAGGACAGCCTGCAAAGCCAGGGCAAGCACACGCCGTTCCTGGGCATGGAACTGCCGGGCAAAGTCCGCATGACCATCGTCGCGGGCCACGTCGCGTATGAGGCGGCTGCCTGATCGTGCGCGCCTGGTTTCGCCTGGCCGCGCACCTGCTGCGGTTCTCGCTGCGGTTCCTGCTCGTCACCCTGTGGGTGATATTCGGGCTGATCGTGCTGGCCACCGTGTTCCGGCGGTTCGACGTGGCGCGGCGCGACCGGATCAACTGCTGGTGGTCCCGCTGGCTGCTGCGCTGGTGCGGCGTCCGCGTCTACGTCAGCGGCCATCCGCCGGTCGAGGGCGCGGCCCTGCTGATCGCCAACCACGTGTCGTGGCTGGACATCTACGCGCTCAGCAGCGTGCGCTGCACCATCTTCGTCGGCAAGCGCGAGCTGCGCGACTGGCCGGTGCTGGGCTGGCTGATCGCGGGCGTGGGCACGGTGTTCATCGAACGGGGCAACCGGCGCGCCCTGCACCAGGTGGCCCAGGCCATGGGCGAGCGCTTCGCGCGCGGCCAGTTGATCGGACTCTTTCCCGAAGGCACGACCTCAGACGGCCTGGACGTGCTGCCCTTCCACGCCGGCCTGTTCGAGCCCGCTCGCCGCGCCGGCGTGCCGGTGCTGCCGGTGGCGCTGCGCTATCTCCATCATGGCGCGCGCAGCACCTTGCCTTCCTACGTGGGCGAAGAAACGCTGATGGGCAATGCCTGGCGGGTACTGGGCTCGACCGGCGTGGCGGTGCAGGTCGTCTACCTGCCGCCCGCCACGGCCGAGAACGGCGACGAGGACCATCGCCATGCGATGGCGGCGCGGGTGCGGGAAGCCATACGGGCCGAGGTGCGCCAGGCGGATTGAATACGTCCCCTGGCTTGCCGATGGCCCTGCGTTGCGTTAATGTATTGCAAATGCGATGCATTTGGGAGTTGCCATGAAAACCGCCACGCTTCCTCCCCTGCGGGTAGAGCCGGAACTGCGCGAGGCTGCTGAAAGAGTCCTCGAAGCAGGGGAGAGTTTGTCCAGCTTTGTCGAGCAGGCTGTTCGTTCGGCTGTATCGCGCCGCGAGGCGCAGGCTGCTTTCCTGGCCCGGGCCTTGGCCTCGCGTGATCAGGCGCGGGAGTCGGGGGACTACGCATCGTCGCAAGCCGTATTGGACAAGTTGCAGCAGCGCCTGGAGGCAGCGAAGGTCGACCGGCGCAAGCGGTCTTGATGTACCGCGTTCGTTTCACGCGGGAAGCCGAGCAGGACCTTCTGCGGCTCTATGATTTTGTCCTGGAGAGGGATCCCGATGATCCGGGCCTGGCCGCCCAGGCCTTGGTCGCAATCCAGGGTGGCGTCGAGATTCTCGAGCGTTCGCCCTATACCTGCAGAAAAGCGACGCCGCATTCGCCCTACCTGCGCGAACTGGTGATTCCTTTCGGCCGTACGGGTTACGTCGCCCTGTTCGAGATCGATGGGCCTGATTCCGTCACCATCCTTGCCGTGCGCCACCAGCGCGAAGACGACTATCACTGAGGCGCCGCCCGCCGCCGCGCGCGTTTGGCCGGAGCGGCGCCATCCTCGCCCGCCGCGGGCACCCGGAACAGCCTGTGCACCAGCGCCCGTACCCATTGCAGCGAGGGATCGCGCGCCGTGCTGGCGTGCCACAGCAGGCGCACGTCGTAGGCGGGCGCATAGGGCAGGGTCCATACCTTGAATCCATAGCGCGGCTGCGCGTTGCGTGCGTACGTGGTGGGTACGATCGCCAGCATGCGCGAATTCATGACCATCTCGGGCAGCGCGCCGAAATGGCGTGCCCGCACGGCGATACGGTCGTCGAGCTTCATGCGCGTGAGCATTTCGCTGACGCTGTCGTGGAAGGTCGCCGTGGGCGAGGCCACCAGCAGCGATGCGCTGGCCAGTTCGGCGGGACTCAGTGTCTTGCCCTTGTGTCCGGGCGTGGGCGTCCAGTCCGGCGAGGTGATCGCCACATAGGGCTCGTGGAACAGCACGTCGGCCTGGATGCCGCGCTGCTTGGGATGCAGGATGCCCAGGCAGAAGTCGATCTCGCGCGCTTCCAGGGCGGCGGCGACATCGTTGGCGGGCACGGAAATGTTGGTCAGCCGGGAGTGGGGGGCCTCGGTGTGCAGTGCCGCGGCCAGGGTCGGCAGGAAGGTCATTTCTCCCAGGTCGGACATGGAGACTCGCCACTCGACGTGGCTGTGCTGGGGATCGAAGGCTTCGCGTCCGGTCACCGCGGTTTCCAGGGCGCGCAATTCCGCCGCGACGGTGGGTGCGACCTGTTCGCAGATGCGGGTGGGGACCAGCCCCTGGGGGGGGCGCACGAAGAGCTCGTCGTCGAAGAAGTAGCGCAGGCGGGCCAGGGCGTTGCTGGTGGCGGGTTGGGAGAGGGAGAGGAGTTTGCCGGCGGCGGTGACGGAGCGAGTTTGGTGGATGGAGACCAGGACGCGTAGGAGGTTCAGGTCTAGTTGGCGGAAGTTCATGATGGTTTGAGTTCTTGAGACGGCCGGCGGCAGGGGCGCAGGCCATGGGGGCGCAGCGAAGCCGGTCCCGGCGTTGCCGGGACTTCCCGGTGGGTGGGCAGCCGGCGGGGCGGGCACAGAACTCGCGCGGGGACAGTCCCCCGGACTGTCCCTACTGCCGCGCTCAAACAGCTGCGCCCTTGCTTCCCCGCCGACTACCCACCCACCGGCGGCTCCGAATGCGCCCCCATGGCCTGCGCCCCTGCCACCGGCCTGCGCCATCTGCCTGTGTGATGGTGGTGAGCGTCCTGGATGAGGGGCGGGCGGGTATCCTGGGGCCTTATGGGGATTCTACGGAATATTCAGCGAGCAAATGAAGGGGGCTTACCCCCTTTCATTTGCCCTCGCGCAGTGTCGCCACGTCGCCGGCGGTGACCTGGCCTTCGCGGGTGGACCAGGTGGTGCGCAGGTAGTTGGTCAGTTGGGCGACCTCGTCGTCGGTCAGGCGGCGGGCGAAGCCGGGCATGTCGCCGATGGTGGTGCCGTCGGGCAGGCGTTGGGCGGGCAGGCCGTCCAGGATGGAGAGCAGCAGGTTGCGTGGGTTTTCCAGGCGGACGGTGCTGTTGTTGGCCAGGGGAGGCATGCCGGGCGGGTGGCCTTCGCCGTCGACGCCGTGGCAGGCGGCGCAGGTGTTCAGGTAGACGCGGCGGCCGGGGGAGGGGGCGGCGTTGTCGGGCTTGGCTGGGGGGGGGGGGGGGGGTTGGGGGGGCTGGTCGCCCAGCAGGAAGGCGGACATGGCCTTCAGGTCGTCGTCGCTCAGGTATTGGGTGCTGTGCAGGATGACGGGGTACATCTCGTCGGCGGCGATGCCCTGGGGGGCGAGTCCGGTGCGTAGGAAGCGTTGCAGGTCTTCAGGCGTCCAGCCGCGTTCGGCCAGGGCCTGCGGGGTCAGGGACGGCGCCTCGAAGCGGTTCAGGGTGTAGCCCTGCAGCCAGTCGTCGCGGTGGAGCTGGCCCAGCTTGCCGCGCGGGGTGTGGCATTCGCCGCAGTGCCCCAGGACGTTGGTCAGGTAGCGGCCGCGCACCCATTGCGCGGAGTCGCCCTGCGAGGCGGCGGGCAGCGGGTCGTGGTCGAAGAACAGCAGGTTCCAGCCCGTCATCAGGATGCGCAGGTTGAGCGGGAAGGGGATCTCCGGTTTCTTGTTGGGCTGGGCGCTGGGGCGCACGCTCATCAGGTAGGCGTAGATCAGGTCGGAATCGGCGCGCGGGATGTCGTGGTAGGCCGTGTACGGCATGGCCGGGTAGAGGTTGCGGCCGTGCGGGGCCTTGCCCCGGGTCAGCGCGCGGTGGAATTCGTCGGCGGTCCAGCGGCCGATGCCGTGGTCGGGGTCGGGCGTGATGTTGGTGCCGTACAGCGTGCCGAAGGGAGTCTGCAGCGGGAAGCCGCCGGCGTAGGCGGCGCCGTCGGCGGTCTGGTGGCAGGCCGCGCAGTCAGCGGCGCGGGCCAGGTAGCGGCCCAGCTGTAATTGTTCCGGCGTGGCCTGGACCTGCTGGGGCGGGCGGTCGGGCGGATCGTCGCGGTTGCCCAGGATCGCCGCGGCGACGGCGACCACGATCAGGACCAGGATGACGAGGGCGACGATGGGACCGCGTCGCCGGGGGGACGGGCGGGCCATCTCAGTTCTCCTTGAGGACGAGGCCGGGGGTGGCGAGGATCACCGCCTTGGCCGCCTCGAAGTAGCGTACGTAGCCGGTGCAGCGGCAGATGTGGCGGCCCAGGTGCTCGGTGATCGTGTCTTCCAGCTGGTCGGCGCGCACCGGGTGGGCCTTGAGTCGTTCCATCAGCGCGGTCGCGCCGATGACGAAGCCGGGCGTGCAGTAGCCGCACTGGAAGCTGTAGTGGTCCAGGTAGGCCTGCTGGATCGGGGTGATGGCGATGATCTTCCGCTTGTCGTCGCGCTCGGCCAGGCCTTCTATGGTCCGGATACGCTTGCCGTTGAAGTAGTGGGCACCGGTGATGCAGGTACGGATCTCCTCGGTGCCGTCCGGACCGTCCAGCAGCACCGTACAGGCATGGCAGACGCCGATGCCGCAGCCGAAGCGCGATCCGGTCAGGCCCAGGTACTCGTGCAGGAAGTCGACCATCATCAAGGTGTCGGGCACGTCCATGGGCCCGACTTGCTTGCCGTTGATGGTCAGCGTCAGGGGCGAGGTCGTGATCGTCATGATTCCAGGACCTCCCGTATTTTCTCCGGCGTGACCGGCAGGTCGGTGAAGCGGTGGCCGATGGCATGCGCGATGCCGTTCACGATGGCGGCGACGATGGGGATCATGACGACTTCCGCGATGCCCTTGGGCGGATCGGTGTCGGAGATGGGCGGCAGGATGTCGCCGGTCTGGCTCCAGACGGCCACGTCATGCGCGCGCGGGAGGTGGTAGCGGTCGAAGTTCCAGGTGCCGTTGCCGGGGCCGTCCTCGTACAGCGGCAGGTACTCGTGCAGCGCGTGGCCGATGCCCATCGCGATGCCGCCCTGCAATTGCCCCGACACCAGTTCCTCGACCACCGGCTTGCCGCATTCGAGCACCGAGTGGTGCGACAGCAGCCGCACCTTGCCGCTGGTCGGGTTGACGGCCAGCTCGGCCAGGGCGGCATTGGCGCTGTAGTAGGTGACGCCGGCGTTGTTGCGCTGGGCCGGCGGATAGAAGACGTTGGCCCGCCTGACGACGTCGTAGGGCCTGGCCGAGCGGCCGCCGTCGCCGTAGCGCACGGCCAGGCCGTCGAGCGGGCGCCGGACGGTCGTGCCGCCCACGTCGAAGTCGGCCTCGGCCCATTGCCAGCGGTTGAAGGTATGGCCCACGGCGGCGGTCACCAGGTTGGCCTCGTAGGCGGCCTTGACCAGGCGCTCGAGCGGCAGCGGTTCCAGGCCGTTCGCGGTCAGGCCGCGTTCGGTCCAGCGCGCGTCCTCGCGCCGCACGACCAGGGGCGCGGCCTGGCCGCCACCCGCGCCGCGGGTCCAGATGGCCATCGCCGCCGGCCACAGTCCGTGCTCGAACACGACACGGGCCGTTTCCTTCGTGGCGTGCCCGAAGAAGTAGACGGAGTTGCTGGCGCTGGAGGGCGAGGCGTGGACCGGCGTCCACATCGGATCGGCGGCCAGCCGGTCCTGTTCCTCCTGCTTGACCGTGTAGGTATCGACGTTGCCGACCATGGGCAGGTCGGACCAGTCGGTAACGGCGGTGCGCACTTCGTCGGCGGGGCGGCCGAACCATTCGGCGCACATCACGGCCTGCGAGGTGCTCATGCCGGTGCCGATCTCGACGCCGGTATGGTGCAGCACGATGCGGCCTTCGCTTGTCAGCTCCACGCGCACGAAGGCGGCCTCGCCGCCGGTGCCGAAGTCCTTCTGCACGCAGGCGAAGCCCACGCCATAGCGTTCGTTCGGATGGGCGGCCTCGTAGTCGAGCTTGCGCTGCGCCCGTTCGGCCCACAACGGATGGCGGCGCGCGCGCTCGAGCACCTCGTCCACCCGCAGGGCGCCGCCGGCGATGGCGCCCTGGGTGTTCTTCATGCCCGACAGCAGTGCGTTGCGGATACGGAACTCGATCGGATCGAGCCCGAGTTCCGCCGCCATCTCGTCGATCATCATCTCGGTGGCGGCCATGCTTTGCAGCGTGCCGTAGCCACGCGCCGAGCCCGCGTCGATGGCCCGCGTGGCCTCGGCCACGGCGATCAGGTCGTTCTTGGGGAAGTAGTACACCGACTGCGCGGCGGTGGCCGCCACCATGACCACCGAGGGCGAGAAGTTCGCGCGTCCGCCGCCGTTGCCGGTCAGGGTGCCCTGGAAGGACTGGAGCTTGCCGGTCTTGCGGTCTACCGCCATGGTGTACTGCATGTCGAAGGCGTGGCGCTTGAGCGAGGTCTGGAAGTGCTCGAAGCGGTCGACCGCGAAGCGCACCGGATGGCCGTCGCCGTACAGCGCGGCGACCAGGCCGTAGAACGGCACGTTGCAATGGTCCTTGGAGCCGTACCCGACCGTGTAGCAGGGGTGCACGAACAGGTGTTCCAGCGGGAAGCCGCTGTCGGCCACCATCTTGGCGGCGGCCTCGGCCACTTCCTGCGGCGATTGCGTGGCCAGCACCATGTGCAGGGAACGGGTGGCCGGGTCATACCAGCAGTTCGCGTTGTCGGGCTCGAGCGCGGCGGTGTCGATGGACTGCGTGGTGTAGCGTCGTTTCATGACCAGCCAGTCGGCGGGCGGCGAGGCCAGTTCCGCGCCGATCTGCTCGGCCGCGCGCATGCCCTGCGCGTCGATGCTGTCCTCGGCCTTGGTGGAGGGCCAGATCAGTGTCTTCTTTTCCGTGGGGAAGAGCGGGCTGTCTTTCAGGCTGGAATAAGCATCTTCGTCGTCGGGCGAGGCGCCGCCCACGCGCACGTAGCGGAACACGCCCCAGGGCTCGCGGTCGAGCGGCCCCGTGGTCGCGCCGTAGCGGATGACGTCGCGGGCGGCGCGCAGCCGGCCGCGGGCGAGCTGGTAGCGCGCGAAGTCGTGGAAGATCAGGATGGCGACCGCGTGTCCCAGGTAGGCCGGCGTCTTGCCGGCGGGCAGCAGCATGTCGTCGCCGTAGAAGCTGGGGAAGGCGAGCTTGTCGCGGGCCAGATCCTCGGCCGTGACGACGCGGTCGGGCTTGAGGTCATCGCCCAGCGGCGCGAGGTCGAAACCCTCGTAGAGCCGGTCGGCCAGCGTGGCGCGAAGGATCAGCGCGTGGGACTGCTGCTTGGGCCAGTGCGGCATGTCGGCGGCGCGGATGTCGCGGGCGAAGACCTTGCCGCCGACCACCTTCTCGTGGCCGTCGACCCGGAAGCGGGTGCGGCCGCTGGCCCGGTTCCATTCGGGACCGCGGAAGATGCGTTCCTCGAACAGGGCGCCGAAGGCGGCGCTGTACAGGGGGGCGATCCACACCGTGACGCCGCCCACCGCGATGGCCTTCAGGAAGCCACGGCGGGACATGCCGGCTCCGGTGGAGTCCGCGCGGGCCGTCGGGTTCCAGGCAGGATCTTGCTTCACAGCACGCTCCTTGCAGCAAAACCGCAGCTGTCATGCTGGCAGCAAAGGATGGATTTATCAATACCGGAAAATGTAGGGAATCAAGACAGGCCGGGCCGATATTCATGGATGATCCTTATAGGGATTATCCGGAGTATTCACAAAACAAATGTGGGATATACGAATAAACCATTAGCCCACGGCCCGCCGCTGGAGAAGAATGATGCGCTGACACCAGGCAGAGGAGAACGGGACCATGGCGGAGCGTTCGTTCACGAACGAGGTCGGCAAGCTGAAGCTGGGAGAGGGCGAGGAGTTCCGCGGCGAGGGGATCCTGGCGGTGACCAAGGCCCTGCTGCAGTCCGGCGTGTCGTACGTGGCGGGATACCAGGGAGCGCCGATCTCGCACCTGATGGATGTGCTGACCGACGCGAACGACATCCTGGAAGAGCTGGGCGTGCACTTCGAGCACAGCGCCTCCGAGGCGACGGCCACCGCCACCCTGGCGGCCTCGGTCAACTATCCGCTGCGCGGCGCCGTCACCTTCAAGTCCACCGTGGGCACCAACGTGGCCTCGGACGCGCTGGCCAACCTGGCCTCGGGCGGCGTGACCGGCGGCGCGCTGCTGATCGTGGGCGAGGACTACGGCGAAGGCTCCAGCATCATGCAGGAGCGCTCGCATGCCTTCGCGATGAAATCGCAGGTCTGGCTGCTGGACCCCCGCCCCAACCTGGAAAGCATGGTGGGCGCGGTGGAGCGGGGCTTCGAGCTGTCCGAGGCCAGCAATACGCCGGTCATGCTGCAGCTGCGCATCCGCGCCTGCCACGTGCATGGCCGCTTCACCACGCGGGCCAACAAGCGGCCGGCGTTCACGCTCAAGGACGCCATCGAGAATCCCGAGCGCGACGTCAACCGCATCGTGCTGCCGCCGGCCTCCTACCTGCACGAACAGGAAAAGGTGGCCAAGCGCTGGCCGGCGGCGGTGCGCTACATCGTCCAGCACGGCATGAACGAGTTCTTCGGCGCCGACGACCGGGACATCGGCATCGTCATGCAGGGAGGCATGTACAACGGCGTGCTGCGCGCGCTGGAGCTGCTGGGGCTGGCCGATGCCTTCGGCCAGTCGCGGATTCCCCTGTACGTGCTGAACGTGACCTATCCCCTGGTGGACGAGGAGTTCGTCCGCTTCTGCGCCGGCAAGCGCAGCATCCTGATCGTGGAAGAAGGGCAGCCCGACTACATCGAGCAGGCGGTGCACGCCATCCTGCGGCGTGCCGACCTGAACACGCGCGTCCATGGCAAGGACGTGCTGCCGATGGCGGGCGAATACACCGGCGGCGTGCTGCTCAAGGGATTGGCGGAGTATGTGCGCCGCTACGAGCCCGGCCTGCTCGAAGGGCGGACGCTGCCTCGCGCCGCGCGGCCGGCCTCGCCCGCGCGCATGCCGGACAATCCCAAGGCCTTCGCCATCCAGCGTGCTTCCGACCAGGTCCAGGGCCGGCCGCCGTCGTTCTGCACCGGCTGTCCGGAACGGCCCATCTTCACCGCCATCAAGCTGGTCGAGCGCGAACTGGGCCGGCACCACATCAGCTGCGACATCGGCTGCCATCTGTTCTCGGTGCTGCCGCCCTTCAACCTGGGCGCCACCACCATGGGCTACGGCCTGGGGTGGGCCGGCGCCTCGGCGCTGAACACGCGCGAGACTTCCCGCCGCACCATCTCCATCATGGGCGACGGCGGGTTCTGGCACAACGGCCTGACCAGCGGCGTGGGCAACGCCGTGTTCAACGAGACCGACAACGTGCTGCTGGTGGTGGACAACGGCTATTCGGCCGCCACCGGCGGACAGGACGTGCTGTCGTCCAAGGCCGAGAACCCCATACGCAGCACCAACAACCCCATCGAGAACGCCGTGCGGGGGGTGGGCGTGAAGTGGGTGCGGACGGTGACGCGCACCTACAGCGTGGCGCAGATGCGCGACACGCTGCGCGAGGCGCTGACCACGCGCGAGAAGGGGCCGAAGGTGGTGGTGGCGCAAAGCGAATGCATGCTGAACAAGCAGCGCCGCGTGCGTCCGCTCATGCGCAAGGCCATAGGCGAAGGCCGGCGGGTCGTGCGCGAGCGCTTCGGCGTGGATCCCGATACGTGCACCGGCGACCATTCCTGTATCCGCCTGTCCGGTTGCCCCTCGCTGACCATACGGGACAATCCGGATCCGCTGCGCACCGATCCGGTCGCGGCGGTGGTGGACAGTTGCGTGGGCTGCGGACTGTGCGGCGAGGTGTCGCACGCGGCGGTGCTGTGCCCATCGTTCTACCGGGCCGAGATCATCAACAACCCGGGACGCTGGGACAAATTCAAGGCGCGCGTCAGGAAGGCCGTCATCGGCGCCTTGCAGCGCCGCATCGACCGTCGGCTGGAGGGATTGGCGGCATGAGCATCGGCAACGAGACAGGCGCGCCGCGCGCGCTGACCATCGCGGTGCTGGCCATGGGCGGCGAGGGCGGCGGGGTGCTGGCCGACTGGCTGGTGGACCTGGCCGAGCACAACGGTTACCTGGCCCAGACCACCTCGGTGCCGGGCGTGGCCCAGCGCACGGGCGCGACGGTGTACTACATCGAGATGTTCCGCGAGGCGGACGTGCCGCCGGGCAAGGCGCCGGTCATGGCGCTGGGGCCGGTGCCCGGCGAGGTCGACGTGGTCATCGCCTCCGAGCTGATGGAGGCGGGCCGCGCCTTGCAGCGGGGCCTGGTGGCGGACGACCGCACCACGCTGATCGCGTCCACCCACCGGGTGTATTCCATGACGGAGCGCACGGCGATGGGCGACGACCGGGTCGATTCGGCCGCGCTGCTGGAAGGCGGACGGGTGGCGGCGCGGCGTTTCGTGGCCGCCGACTTCAGCCGGATCGCCGAGGACGCCGGCAGTCCCATCAGTCCGGCGCTGTACGGGGCGCTGGCGGCGACGGGCGCGCTGCCCTTCGGGCGCGAACGGTTCGAGGATGCCATCCGCCGCGGGGGCGTGGGGGTGAAGGCCAGCCTGGAGGCCTTCGCCGCGGGCTTCGACGCCGCCATGGCCGGCCAGGAGACGGTGCTGCACGAGACCACCGTGCGGCGCGAGGTGCCGGCGGCGGCTTCGCCGGCGGAGGCATTCGCGGCCCCCGGCCGGCTGCCCGCTGCCGTCGGCCCCCGGCTGGCGTCCCTGGAAGAGCGGATGGCGCGTGAATTCCCGGCCAAGTGCCACGCGGTGCTGCGCGCCGGCCTGGTCCGCGCGGCCGACTACCAGGACGTGGCCTATGCCGGCGAGTACCTGGACCGGCTGGTCCCGCTGCTGTCCGCGCTGCCGGATCGCGGCGCCGCCAGCATGGAGGTATTGTCCGAGACGGCGCGCCACCTGGCCTTGTGGATGACCTACGAGGACGTGGCGCGGGTGGCGGACCTGAAGACGCGCGGCGCGCGCTTCGCCCGCGTGGCCGCCGAGGTGCGGCTGACGCCGGCGCAGCAACTGGAGATCAATGAATTCATGCACCCCCGGCTCGAGGAACTGGCCGACGCCATGCCCGCCTGGCTGGGACGGTGGATGATGCGCAGCGCCTTCGCGCGGACCTGCATCGGGCCGTTCACGCGCAAGGGCCGGGTGGTGCGCACCAGTTCGCTGCGCGGTTTCCTGCTGCTGTACGCGGTGGCGGGGCTGCGCGGCATGCGCCGGGCGTCGCTGCGCTATCGGGTCGAGCGCGAGCGCATGGATCGGTGGATGGAGGCCATCGTCTCGCTGGCGGCCGGGCAGCCGGCGCTGGCCGTGGAAGTGGCGCGCGCGCAGCGGCTGATCAAGGGCTACGGCGACACCCACGTGCGCGGCTGGGGCAATTTCCAGCGCATCATGTCGGTGTTGCCGGCGCTGCGGCAGGCCGACGACGGCCCCCCGCGCCTGCGGGCGCTGGTCAAGGCGGCCCTGTCGGACGACAGCGGCCGCGCGCTGGAGGAAAAACTCGCGACCGTCTAGGATGAGGCGGCGCCATCACGCAGCACTTCGTAGGTACAAGAAAAGACAGGAGACAACGCATGAAATTTCCGCTCGTCAAGGCAGCCGCCGCTTTCCTGGCCTGCGCGGCCATGTCCGCCGGCCCCGCCCAGGCCCAGCAGGCCACGCTGCGGCTGATCTCGGCCTTTCCCGAGAACGGCATCTACGTGCAGCACCTGCAGGCATGGGTCAAGAAGTTCAACGAGGAAGGCAAGGGGGTGCTGCAGCTCAACTTCCTGGGCGGCCCCAAGACCATGCCCCCGTTCGAGGTGGGCAACGCGGTCAAGACCGGCGTGGTGGACATCGCGCTGAACACCGGCGCCTTCTACACCAACGTGCTGCCCGAGGCCGACTTCCTGAAGCTCAGCGACGTCCCGGTCGCCGAGCAGCGCAAGAACGGCGCGTTCGAGGCCATCAACAAGGTCTGGAACGAGAAGGGCAACATGCAGTACCTGGCCCGCATGGTCGAACACCAGCCCTTCCACCTGTACATCAACAAGAAGATCGACAAGCCGGACCTGACGGGGATGAAGATCCGCATCACGCCGGTCTACCGCGAGTTCTTCCAGGCCCTGAACGCCAACGTCATCACCACGCCCCCGGGCGAGGTCTACACCGCGCTCGAGCGCGGCGTCGTGGATGGCTATGGCTGGCCGATAGGCGGCATCTTCGACCTGAACTGGCAGGAGAAGACCAAGTTCCGCGTGGACCCGGGTTTCTACGACGCCGAGGTCTCGCTGATCATGAACCTGCCGGCCTACAAGAAGCTGACCCCGCCGCAGCTGGCCTACCTGAACAAGCAGTTGCTGGCCCTGGAAGGGCAGAACGGCTTCTGGGACCGCTACGCCGAGGAAGAAACCGCGCGGCAGGCCAAGGCCGGCATCCAGACCATCAAGTTCGACGATGCCACCGCCAGGCGCTATCGCGACATGGCCTACGAAGTGGGCTGGGCCACCGCGGCCAGGCAGAGCCCCGAGGTCGCGGCGCGCTTCAAGTCGCTGCTGTCCCGTCCGGCCGCCGGCAGCCGTCCATGATCGCGCGCGTGTCCGCCGCCTACGGGCGGCTGCTGACGGCGCTGGCCGCCGTGGGATGCGCGTTGCTGCTGGCCATGATGCTCATCATCGTGGCCGACGTGCTGCTGCGCAACCTCGCCATCGCCGGCCTGCCCCGCGGCCTGGCCTGGAGCAACGAGGTGTCCGAGGCCATGCTGTATCTCCTTACGCTGTGCCTGGCGCCCTGGCTGCTGCGCCAGGGCCAGCACATTCGCGTGGACATCGTGCTGCAGGCCATTCCGCGCCGCGTGGCCTGGGGGCTGGAATGGCTCGGCGACGTCCTGGGCCTGGGATGCTGCCTGGCGATCGCCTGGTATGGCGCCCAGTCGGCCTGGGCCAGCTACCAGTCGGGCGCCATGAACATCAAGACGCTGGTCACGCCGGAATGGTGGATGCTGGCGCCGCTGCCCGTGGTGTTCCTGCTGCTGGCGGTGGAAATGCTGTTCCGCATGCACCGCCTGCTGCATGCCGAGGCGGGCCCGCGCAACGAAGCGGTGAGCGCATCATGAGCTGGCAGATCGCGGCCTGGATCCTGCTGGGCGGATCCACGGTGCTGCTGTTCATCGGCATGCCCGTGGCGCTGACCTTCATCTCCATCAATATCATCGGCGCGTGGCTGTACATGGGAGGCGAGATCGGGCTGATGCAGCTCGCCCGCAATAGCGTCAGCTCGGTGGCGGCCTTCTCGCTCACGCCCATTCCGCTGTTCGTGCTGATGGGCGAGGTGCTGTTCCACACCGGCCTCGCGCTCAAGGTGATCGACGGCATCGAACGGCTGATCACGCGCGTGCCGGGCCGCCTGGCCGTGGTCGCGGTGGTGGCCGGAACGGTGTTCTCGGCCATTTCCGGATCGACCATCGCCACCACCGCCATGCTGGGATCGCTGATGCTGCCGGTCATGCTGTCGCGCGGCTACCATCCCCGCATCGCGACCGGCCCCATCATGGCCATCGGCGCCGTGGACATGCTGATCCCGCCGTCGGCGCTGACCGTGCTGCTGGGTTCGCTGTCGGGCATCTCCATCTCCAAGCTGCTGATAGGCGGCGTGATGCCGGGGATCATCCTGTCGGTGGCCTTCGTGCTGTGGATCGTGGTGCGCGTGCGCATCACGCCGTCCTGGGCGCCGGCGTCTGATACCGGCGAGCGGCGCACCGGCTGGGCGCGATGGAACCTGTTCGTGGCCTACGTGCTGCCCACGCTGTCCATCTTCGGCGTCGTGGTGGGGGCGCTGGCGGCGGGTTGGGCCACGCCCACCGAGTGCGCGGCGCTGGGTTCCTTCGCCACCATGCTGCTGGCCGCGCTCTACCGGCGCCTGACCTGGGAAGCCGTGGTCAAGTCGCTCAAGGGAACGGCCGCGATCTCGGGCATGATCCTGTTCATCATCCTGGGCGCCACGACCTTCGCCCAGATCCTGTCGTTCTCGGGGGCGAGCAACGGCCTGGTGGAGACGATCACCGGCCATGGCCTGTCCACCGGCATGATCGTGCTGGGCATGATGCTGATGCTGATCTTCCTGGGCATCTTCGTCGACCAGATCAGCATGATGATGATCACGCTGCCGATCTTCATGCCCATCGTCGGCGTGCTGGGCATCGACCCGGTGTGGTTCGGGGTCATGTTCCTGATCTGCATGCAGCTCGGCCTCCTGCTGCCGCCGCATGGGCTGCTGCTGATGACCATGCGCGGCGTGGCGCCGCCGTCGGTCTCCATGGGGACGATCTTCATCGCGGTCGTGCCCTACGTGGTCATGAGCCTGTTGTTGCTGGGCGCGGTGTTCTTCCTGCCGGGCATCGCCACCTGGCTGCCGAAGATGATCGGCTAGCCTGGGCTGAATCGCCATGCATGGGGGTGTCCTCAGTGGCGGGGATTGAGTTCTTGAACCGTCCTTGATCGGTGGGGTGGGGCGGCTCGCATTGGGGCGCAGCGAAGCCGGTCCCGCTACGCGGGACTTCCCGGTGAGGGCAGACTTGGCGGGGCGGGCGCAGAACTCGGGCGGGCACAGTCCCCCGGACTGTGCCTACTGCCGCCCTCAAACAGCTGCGCCCTTGCTTCCCCGCCAAGCCCACCCTCACCGGCGGCTCCGAATGCGCCCCAATGCGAGCCGCCCCACCCCACCGATCAAGGACTACGGCGGTGATGAGTGACGCCCATAATTGAATGGGATTTGCATCAAAAGTGGGATGATGAGTTCCAGCCATGTGGCTATGCCCCGGCCGGGCAAGTCCTTACCATCGCTCCGTCGCCCCAAGTTCGCGAGGCGTATTGGAGAAAACGATGGAGGCAGGAGAGGCGCTGGTCGACTGGCCCAGCGAAGGCATCACCCGGGTGCCGTTCCAGGTCTTTTCCGACCGGGAGGTCTACGACAGGGAACAGCAGCGGATTTTCCGCGGCCCGGTCTGGCAGTTTCTCTGCATCGAGCAGGACATTCCCGAACCGGGCGACGTGGTCACGTCCTGGATGGGCGAGACGCCGGTGATCGTCGCGCGTGACCACGATGGCCGCATTAACGCCATGGTCAACCGCTGTGCCCACAAGGGCGCGCTGGTCGCGTTGAAGAGCAAGGACAAGGTCAAGAATCTGACCTGTGTCTACCATGCGTGGTCATACCGGCTGGACGGCCGGTTGCGGTCCATCGCTTTCCAGAACGGCGTCAACGGCAAGGGCGGCATGCCCGAGGATTTCGACGTCGAGGCGCACCGGCTGCAGCCGGTGCGCGTGCAGGCCTTCTGCGGGCTGGTGTTCGGCACGCTGTCGGACGAGACGCCGCCACTGGACGAGTTCCTGGGGCCGCGCATGAGCGCCTTCATCCAGCGCAACTTCGGCCGGCCGCTGAAGGTGCTGGGCCGGCATAGCCAGATCATCCACAACAACTGGAAACTGTATGCCGAGAACGTGCGGGACTCCTATCACGCGACGCTGCTGCATACCTTCTACACCACGTTCAAGGTCAACCGGCTGGACATGGACGGGGGCATCATCCTGTCCGACCGCAAGTGGCACCACATCAGCTATTCCAAGCGCGCCACCTTCAATCTCGACAAGGAGTACCTGACGGCCGAGGTGCACTCCGCCAAGTACGGCGCCAAGCACGGCGAATCGGCGCTGGAAGGCCCCGAACTGCTGGACGCCTGGGAAGAGTTCGACGACGGCATCACCCACAGCATCCAGACCGTGTTTCCCAACGTGGTGTTCCAGTTCACGCTCAACTCCCTGGCTATCCGGTTCTTCGTGCCCCAGGGCGTGGACAGGACCGAACTGAAATGGATATTCCTGGGCTACGAGCGCGACACGCCCGAGCAGTCGAAGATGCGCATCATGCAGTCGAACCTGACGGGCGCGGCCGGCCTGGTGGCCCTGGAGGACGGCTGCATCAACGAGTTCGTGCAGCGGGGCACGGTGGGGGCGGGCCAGCGCGCGGCGTTCATCGAGATGGGCGGCCGCGTGGCCGAGTCGAACGAGTCGTCGCGCGCCACCGAGGCCTCGGTCCGGGGGTTCTGGCACGGCTATCGCGACATCATGGGATTCTGACGGAACGCTGATCATGCAGACCACACTTCGTACTGCTTCTTCCCCCGCCGTGCGCGAGGACGTCCAGGCCGCGATCGTACGGCTGATGGCCGACTATGCCCACGCGCTGGACGACGACGAACTGGAGTCCTGGCCGGACTTCTTCACCGACGATGGCACCTACCGGCTGACCACGCGCGAGAACGTGGCGGCCGGGCTGCCCGTGGGCATCATCCATTGCGAGGGGCGCGGCATGCTGCGCGATCGCATCGCGGCGCTGCGTACCGCCAACATCTTCGAGCCGCATTGCTACACGCACGTGCTGGGACCCAGCCGGGTCGCCGCGGTGGGCGACGGCATCTGGCGCGTGCGGTCGAATTTCAGCGTCTATCGCACGTTCGAGAGCGGGGAATCTCGGCTGTACGGCGTCGGCAAGTACCTGGACATCGTGCATGCCCAGGGCGACGGTCCGCGCCTGCGGGAACGCGTGGTCGTGCTGGATTCGCGCTGCGTCGACGTGCTGACCGTCATTCCACTATAACGGGCGCGCCGCGCACCGGAGGAGACACATCATGAAGAAAAGCTTGAAAGCCGCCGGCGTGGCCGCCGCGGCATGGGCCGCCTGTATCGCGCCGTCGCAAGCCGCCGACGACACCGATTGGCCGCGGCATGCCGTGCGGCTGATCGTGCCCTACGCGCCGGGCGGCATCGCCGACCAGATGGCGCGCATCACGGCCGAGGCGTTGCAGGCCGCGTTCAACCAGCCCTTCGTCGTCGAGAACAAGCCGGGCGCCAGCGGCAGCCTGGCGACGTCCTACGTGGCCAAGAGCAAGCCCGACGGCTATACGCTGCTGGTGGGCCTGGCCGCGCCCCAGACCCTGAACCAGTTCATCTACAAGGTGGACTACCACGGGCTGAACGATTTCGCGCCGGTGGCGTTGCTCAACACCAATCCGCTGATCCTGGCCGTGCATCCCTCGCTGCCGGTCAAGACGGTGGCCGATGTGATTGCGTATGCACGCAAGTATCCCGGCAAGCTGAACTTCGGCGGCGCCGGGGGACTGACGCAGTTCGCCGGCGAGGTCTTCAAGTACGACACCAAGACCGACATGGTGCACGTGCCCTACCGGGGGGGCGCGCCGGCCGTGGCGGCCGCCGTGGCCGGCGACGTGCAGATGACCTTCGCCAACTATTCCGACGTGCAGCCCTGGATCGAGTCCGGCCGGCTGCGCGCGGTCGCCATCACCAGTCCCAAGCGCTATCCCCGCAATCCCGACCTGCCCACCATCGCGGAGTCGGGCGTGCCCGGGTACGGCATGGACGGCTGGACCGGATTACTGGCGCCCGCCGGCACGCCGCCCGCCGTCGTGCGGAAGATCTCGGCGGTGGTGCGCAAGACGCTGAACGAACCCGCGATGAAGGACAAGCTCGAGGCCATGGGCAGCCCGCCCGGGAACATGTCGCCGGAGGAGTTCCGGACCTTCATGGCCGGCGAGATCAAGCGCTGGCAGGGTTTCGTGGCCGAGTCCGGCATCAAGGTGGAATAGGCATGGCCAACGAGCGTGAAGCCGGCCCGATGCCGACCGGACCACTGATCGCCGCCTCCGACCTGGCCCGCATCGCGGGCGGCGCGGGCGTGGCCATCCTGGACTGCACCAGCCACCTGCCCGCGGAGCGGCGCGACGCGCGTCGCGAATTCGAGGCGGCGCACATACCGGGCGCGCGTTTCGTGGACCTGACCGAGATCAGCGATCCGGCGTCCGGCCTGCCCACGATGCTGCCGCCGGTGGCGCAGTTCGAGGCCGTCGTGCGCGGACTGGGCATCCAGGCCGGGGATCTGGTCGTGGTCTACGACACTCACGGCATACGCACCGCGCCACGGCTGTGGTGGATGTTCCGGGGCTACGGCCACGAGCGCGTGGCGGTGCTGGACGGCGGGTTGCCCGCGTGGCGGGCCGCCGGCGGCGCGGTGGAGCAGGGCCCGGCCGCGCCCGCGCGGGAAGGGGACTGGAGCGCGATGCACGAGCACGACGCGGTGGCCGATACCGCCGCCACGCGCGCTGCCGCTGCGCACGCCTCGTCCCAGGTGGTGGACGCGCGCAGCGCCGAACGCTTCCGGGGCCTGGCGCCCGAGCCGCGGCCGGGACTGCGCGCCGGCCACATCCCGGGCAGCGTCAACCTGCCTTACGAACAACTGCTCGACCCGGTTTCGCATGCCTATCTGCCTGACGACCGGCTGGCCGAGGTCATGCGGGCGCATGGGCTCGGGCTGGGGCGGGACACCCGCTTCGTCTGCTCCTGCGGATCCGGCGTGTCGGCCTGCGTGCTGGCCCTGGCCTTGCACAAGCTGGGCGAACGCGACGTCAGGGTCTACGACGGGTCCTGGACGCAATGGGGCAGCGATGCGGCCTTGCCGGTCGAGACGGGGGACGGCCATGTCTATGCCTTGAAGACCTACGTGGCGGCTCCCGGCAAGTTCGCCGCCATGCGCGACCGCTTCCTGTCATCGGCCGCGCCCCTGCTGGCCGAGCAAGGGTTGATGCTGGAACGAAGCTGGACGCCGCCCGAGGCGCCCGACACCTTCGTCTACCTGCTGAAATGGCGGTCGTGCGTGGATTTCGACCAGGCCTGGGATGCGTTCGCGCGGGATCCGCGCTGGCTGGAGGTCAAGCGCCGCTCGGAAGCGCAGGGACCCCTGATCGCCCGCCAGGAGTCTATGATGCTGGGTACTTCAACAGGGGAGATGCGGTGATGAGCGCGCAGGGCAAGTTCGATGCGGGGTCGGGCCTTTACTACACGGTGCAGGGGCCGTCGGCGGGCGAGGCGGTGCTGCTGGTCCATTCGATCATGTCCGATGGGGAAAGCTGGGCGCGACAGGCCGCCTGGCTGGCGCGCACGTACCAGGTGGTCGCCATCGACCTGCCGGGCCATGGCCGGGCGCCTGTCGCCGGCGAGGTGACGCTGCCCGGCCTGGCCGATGCGATCACGCGGCTGGCCGACACGCTCGGCCTTGCGCGCTTCCATTTCATGGGCGTATCGCTGGGCGCCATGATCGGCTTCGACCTGGCCACGCGCCATGCCGCGCGGCTGGCCAGCCTGGTGGCATGCGATGCGCCGTCCAGCACGCCGGACAACTACGGGGCGCTGTGGGACGAGCGGATCGCGCGCGCCAGGCGCGACGGCATGGCGGCGCTGGCGGACGAGACCCTGGCGCGCTGGTTCACGCCGGCCACGCTGGCGGAGCAGCCGGCCCTCGTCGCGCGGGTCCGCGAGCAGATCCTGAAGACGCCGGTGGAAGGCTATGCGCATTGCGCGCGGGCGATCAGCCGCTTCGACTATCGCGACGGGCTGGCGCGCAGCCCGGTCAGGGCAACGCTGACGGCGGGCGAGGCCGACGGGGTCATCGTGCCGGCCATGCGCGAGCAGGCGCGGGCGATGCCGCATGCCCAATGGGTGGAGATACCCGGGGCCGGGCACCTGCCCCAGCTCGAGAATCCGGCCGCCTTCGAGGCCATGATGGCGGGGCACTTCGGCAAGGCGTAGGCGCGCCTGGGGCCTGCGCGGGGTTTCCGATGGCGTGACCAGGCCCTAAGCGTCCTGCGACTTGCGGATGGCGTCCGCCAGGTATTTGAGCATCGCCCGGGTGGCACGGGGCACGCTGGTGCGCGAGACGATGTAGGCATTGAGCGGCAGGCGGGGCTCCCACTCGGGAACGATGCGCTTGAGGCGTCCGCCGGGCACGTAGTCGCGTCCCAGGATCTCGGGGATCAGCCCCACGCCGGTTCCGCAGGCCACCATCTCGCGCAGCAGGCGGATGCTGTTCACGCGCGCCCGCACCCGCCCCAGCGCGGAGCGGCCCGCGCCCGACGGCACGGTGTTCCACAGGCTTTGTCCGGACTGCAGCTCGGTCACCACCCAGTCGAGCGCGGGCAGCGTGGCCAGGGATATGGGCTGGGGCAGGCCGGCTTCATAGGCGGGGCTGCAATAGAGCCCGTAGCGGATCTCGCCCAGCTTGCGCACCGTCAGCCGCGACGGCTTGGGCTCGCCGAAGGCGATCAGGATGTCCACGCCTTCGCCGATCAGGTCGATGGGCCGCGTGGTGGTGTCGACGACGATCTGCAGGTCGTTGTGTTCCAGGGCGAATTCCGAGATGGCCTGCCCCAGCCACGCCGTGCCGAACTCGATGGGCATCGCGACGTTCAGCGTGCCCGACATGCTGGTGGCGCTGCGTGCGATCTTGCGCGCGATGCTGTCGCGGGCGCGCGCGATGTCCGCGCACTCCTGCAGCAGGTCCAGGCCCAGGGCGGTGGGCGAGACCTTGCGCGTATTGCGTTTGAGCAGCATCGCGCCGCAGCTTTTCTCCAGCGCGATCAGGCGGCGGCTGAGCGTGGCGCGCGGCACGCCCAGCTTGTGCGCGGCCGACGTGAGCGAGCCGCTTTCCACCACGGATTGGAACAGCATCAGATCGTCGAGGTCGAGTGACAGATGCATGTCGCGGCCTTACCCCTTTAGCGCTATGTCCTATTGCGTATAGGCATGTTAGCGCACGCTACCTAGACTTCGTTCCTATATCCATGGCGGGACGCACCCGCTGCGAACGTGGAGCGCGAGAGCATGGGGCGGGCGATGCGGAAGGAGAGGATCTGGAGCGGCGCGCGCAAGGCCGTGTGCGCGCTGTCGTTCGGACTGGCCCTTTCGCCGGCATGGGCCCAGGAGCCCGTGCCGGACGCCGAGGTGGGGCAGGTCGCGCAGGAGCGGCTGGCCGATGCCGACACCCTGCTGGCGCTGACCCAGGACGGTGCGATCCTGTATGCCCAGGATCCGGTCAAGCTCAGCGGCTACCAGTATTGCAGCCAGGCGGTGGCGCTGGCCGAACAGGGCGAGTTCCGGCAGAGCGTGCGCGCCGCCAGCAAGGCGCTGCACCTGGCCCAGGCCACCAACGATCCCAACCTGGCCGCGCTGGCCAATCGCGACCTGGCGATCGCCTACAGCTATGCGGGCCGCCTGGACAAGGCGGAGTCCTTCGCGCGCGAGGCGCTGCGGCATCCTCCCAAGGAACCCGAGAAGGTGCTGGGGCCGGTGCACAAGGTGCTGGGCGACGTCGAAGTCCGGCGTGGCGACTACCCCGCGGCGATCAAGAGCTACGAGACCGCGCTGGCGAACAGCTCGGAACGCTATGCGCCGCTGGTGCGCGTGTCGCTGGTCAACGCGCTGGCCGAGAACGGCGATGCCGCGCGGGCGCGGCAGGTGCTGGACGCCACCGCCCAGCCTTCCGACCCGGTCCTGGCCACGCAGTGGCAGCGCACGCGCGCGCGGGTCTTGCTGGCCGAGAACCGGCCGCAGGAAGCGGCGGACCTGTACCGCTCGCTCACGACGCGGCGGACCGGCGCCGACAGCGGCTACTACCAGCTGTGGGCGTGGGACGGCGTGGCGCGCAGCGAGATGGCGCTGGGCAACAAGCCGGCGGCGGCCGATGCGCTGGGCAAGGCGCTCGACGGGGTAGACGCGGTGCGCGCGCGTTTCCGCAGCGACGAATTCAAGATGGGGCTGTTCTCGGACATGCAGTCGGTGTTCGAGCGCGCGATCGGTTTGTACAGCGACCTGGGCAACGCCTCGGCGGCATTCGAGTTGAGCGAGCGCAGCCGCAGCCGGGCCTTGCTGGACGCGGTGCGCGGGCGGGGCAGCGTGCCGGATGCCGCCATGGCCACGTTGTCGCTGTCGGGGCTGCAACAGTCCCTGGCGCCCGACGAACGGGTGATCCAGTTCCATGCCCTGCCCGAGCGCCTCCAGGCCTGGGTCGTCGGGCCATCCGAACTGCGGGAAGTCTCTATCCCGATCGGGCGCGACGACCTGGCCAAGCTGGTCGACGCCTTTCGCGACCTGATCGTCAACGGCAAGCGCGGCGCGGTGGACGGCGCGGCACGGGTGGGCGAACTGCTGATCGCGCCGCTGGGCATCGCGCCCGGGCAGCGGCTGGTCGTGGTGCCGCACGGCCCGCTGCACTACCTGCCGTTCCAGGCGCTGCGCCTGAACGGCGCCTACCTGATCGAAAGCCACGCGATGTCGGTGGCGCCGTCCATGAGCATCGCCGTGCAGCTCGCGCGCAGGACGCCGCGCGTCGCGCCCACGCTGACCGCGTTCGGCAATCCGCGCATCGAGGACCAGTACGACCTGCCCGGCGCCGAGCGCGAGGTGCAGGAACTGGCGCGGCTGTTCCCGCAGAAGAACGTCTACATGGGCACCGCCGCCACCAAGACCCAGTTCAAGGAAGCCGCCGCCCGCGCGCCCCTGATCCACGTGGCCGCCCACGCGCAGGCCGACACCGTGGATCCGCTCTATTCGCGCATCCTGCTGGCCAACGAGGACGGCCGGCAGAGTTTCCTGGAGGCGCGCGAAATCCTGGGGCTGGACATGAACCACACGGCCCTGGTCACGCTGTCGGCGTGCGAGTCGGGGCTGGGCCGGATCGCGCAGGGCGACGAGGTGCTGGGGTTCACGCGGTCTTTCCTGTCCGCCGGGTCATCCAGCCTGATCGCCTCGCTGTGGCCAGTGTCCGACGACGCCGCGGAGCTGTTGATGAGCACCCTGTACGCCGAACTGGCCAAGGGCAACGACATCCAGCGGGCGATGCAGGCCGGCCAGCTTGCCGTCCTCAAGCGCAACAAGATGGCGCACCCGTTCTTCTGGGCGCCGTTCAACCTGATCGGGAACTGGCGCCTGACGGTGGAGGGCTGAAGCATGCGGGGTGCCGACAAGACATGGAATCGCCGAGGTATCGCCGCCGCGGCGATGGGGCTGGCATGCTCGGCCGCGCTGGCCCAGACGCCCGGGCCGCTGGCGCAGGCGCCGTCGCAGCGCCTGCCTGAACCGCCCGCGCCAGCCGCGCAGACGGCCTTCCGCTTGCAGCAGGTGACCTTCACCGGCGCCGCGGCCATACCGGCGGACGAATTGCAGGCGCTGGCGGCCGGGTATGTGGGGCGCGATGTTTCGCTGTCCGACCTGGAAGCGCTGGCGCGGGACGTGACCGGGCTGTACCGCAGCCGCGGCTACTTCCTGGCCCAGGCGCTGGTGCCGGTGCAGACCGTGCGCGAGGGACGGGTCGAGATCAGCGTCGTCGAGGGGCGCCTGGGCAAGGTGGACATCCAGGTCGCGCCGGATGCGCCGATCTCCGAGGGACGCGTCCGCGCCTACCTCGCGCCGCTGCAGCCGGGCCAGCCGGTCAGCGCGCAAAGCTACGAACGCGCCATGCTGCTGCTGTCCGACCTGCCCGGCATCAAGGTGTCGTCCGGCCTGCAGGAGGGCGGCGAGCCCGGCACGACGGACCTGGTGGTCGAGGTGACGCAGGCGCGGCGCGTGACCTTCGCCTTCGACGCGGACAACCACGGCACGCGCGAGTCGGGCCGGGTCCGCGCGGGCGGCACCATGCGCGTGGCCAGTCCGCTGGGGCTGGGAGACAATCTGGACGCCCGGCTCATGATGTCCGAGGGCAATTCGCTGAACTTCGGACGGCTGGGCTACGAGGCGCCGCTGGGCACGGACGGCCTGCGCCTGGGCGCGGGCATCTCGCGGGTGCGCTATGAACTGGGCCAGCCCTGGTCGCAACTGGGCGCCAAGGGCCGGGCGACGGTGGCCGACCTGTCGCTGAACTACCCCGTGATCCGGCAGCGTGGCCAGAATCTGTTCCTGCGCCTGGGCGTGGACCACAAGGACCTGCGCGACGATCTTTCCATGTTCTCGTATTCGGCGCGCAAGAACATCGTCGGCGTGGGACTGGGCTGGAGCTGGGAGCGGCGCGACGAATTGCTCGGCGGCGGCTATTGGGCCAGCACCGGTACCCTTTACCACGGGCGCCTGGACATCAAGGACGACCTGACGCGCGCGATGGACCAGGGGCCGGCGGGCCACCGCACGGACGGCGGATTCACCAAGCTGACCTGGCAGGTGTCGCGCCTGCAATCGGTGCTGCCGCGCCACACCTTGTACGTGTCCCTGGGCGGGCAGCTCACCAACGGCAACCTGGACGCGTCCGAGAAGCTGGCGCTGGGCGGCGCCCGCGCCGTGCGCGCCTTCCCGTCCAGCGAACTGCTGGTGGACGAGGGGGTGCTGGGCGTGGTCGAGTGGCGCTGGTCCGCCACCGAGGACCTGACGCCCTATGTGTTCTACGACGTGGGCAAGGGCCGGATGTTCCATTCGCCCACCAGCCTGGACACCAACAATACCCGCAGCATGCAGGGCTTCGGCATCGGCGCGGTCTGGTCGCGGCCCGGCGATTTCATGGTGAACGTCTCGCTGGCGTGGCGCCGCAACACCTCGGCGCCGGTCACCGACGGCGGCGATCGCAAGCCCAGGATCTTCGTGCAATTCCAGAAAGTGTTTTAAGGAACCGGGGCGGCGGAGACCGGCGCCCAAGGCGGCGCGGACCGCGCTCCGGGACCAGGAGAATCACATGAGTGCAGCCATCCGTTCCCCGCGCAAGGTTCGCGGGCCCGTTTCCGCGGTGCCCCAGGAGCGTTGGAGTCCCCGTCCGCTGGCGCTGGCGCTCGCCCTGGTGGGCACCAGCGCGGGCGCCCAGATGCCGACCGGCTTCAATCCCGTGCAGGGCAGCGTGCTCGCGCCCGTCACGAGCGGCAACGTCATGTCCATCCAGCAACAGAGCGATCGCGCCATCATCGAGTGGAGCACGTTCTCGATCGGCGCGGGCAACGCGGTCCGCTTCCTGCAGCCCGGCGCCTCCAGCATCGCATTGAACCGGGTGCTGGGCGGGGACCTGTCGCGCATCTCGGGAGATCTGTCGGCCAATGGCCGGATCTTCCTGATCAATCCGGCGGGCGTGCTGTTCGGGCAGGGCTCCAAGGTGGAGACCGGCGGCCTGGTCGCCTCGACGCTCAACATCTCCAATGCCGACTTCATGGCGGGCCGCTTCCGGTTCGAGCGCGACGACGCCAACACCGCTTCGGTGACGAACCTGGGCACCCTGACCGCGCCGGGATCGACCATCGCGCTGATGGCCGCTACCGTGGTCAACGGCGGCGAAGGCAAGATCGTGGCCGACGGTGGCACCGTGGGGCTGGTGTCGGCCCGCCAGGTGACGCTGGACTTCCAGGGCGACGGACTGACCACGTTCCGCTTCGCGCCGGACGCCGGCGCCAGCATGGCCGCGGTCGCCAACGAAAGCGGCGCGGTGCTCCAGGCCAACGGCGGCCGGGTGGCGGTGCTGGCGGACTCGGCCCAGGTGGCGCAGCGCGTGGTCAACCAGCAGGGCACGATCCGGGCGCAATCGCTGACCGCGCGCAATGGCGAGATCATCCTGGGGGCCTCGGGCCAGGCCGACGTGACGGTGGGCGGCACGCTGGACGTGTCGGGCACCGCGGGGGCGTCGGGCGGCACCCTCCGCATCGAGGCCGGCGGCATCCGGACCGGATCGGCGCGCCTGGATGCCTCCGGCGACGGCGGCGGCGGGCACATCGAACTGGCGGGCCGGCGGGCGGTCACCATGGACGAGGGCAGCCGCCTGCACGCGGATGCGCTGGCCGCGGGCAACGGCGGCACCGTCGACGTCGGCGCCCCGGGGCTGCATGCGGTGGGCATCATGACGGCGAATGCCGCGGGCGACGGAGCGGGCGGCGTCGTCAAGACGTCGGGCAGCGTGGTCGAGGTCGGGGCGGCCCATGTCTCGGCGGCCGGCGCCGGCAGCGGCGCCAACGGCAAATGGACGATAAGCTCGCAGGGCGACGTGACCGTGGGTACCGCGCCGGCGGCACGGCCCGCCACCGAGGTGTCCGTGGCCGGTGACGACAGCCGGGTATCCGGCGGCGCCGTGGGCGAAGCGCTGGGGAACCGTACCGACGTGACCGTGGCCGCCACCGGCTTCGCGCTCGACGGCGGCCGGGGGCAGAGCGGCAACGTGGTGTTCGAGAGCGACGCGAGCGTGGTCAAGACCCAGGGCGGCACTTCCACCCTGCGCGTGGACGCCATGCGCAACATCGACATGTGGAACGGCGCGCGCATCGAGTCGCAGGCGGGCGCGCTGAACGTCGAGTTCAACGCCGATTCCTCGGGCAAGGCCGCGATGCGCCGGCCGGAAGGCGCCAGCGATTTCGTCGAGGAAAGCGGGGGCAGCATCGACGTGGAAGGCGCCACCATCGCTACCCGGGGTGGCGACCTGCGCCTGTTCGGGCAAGGCGATGCCGCCAACGGCAAGGCCACCGGCGGCACGTCCTTCGTGAATGGCCGGGCGCAGACCCGCCGCGCCGGCATCTTCGTCGGCTGGAGCGACGTGTCGCTGTGCGCCGACGATGCCTGCTCGGCGGGCGGTTCGCTGGCCGCCGCGGGGGCCGGCATCACCACCGTCGACGCGACGTCCGGCCGCGGCGTGGAAGGGGGCGAGGGCGTCACCCTCAGCGGGACCGGCGTGGCGGCGGGCGGCGACATCACGATAACCGGCCACGGCGGCGTGGCGGCGGCGGGCGTACGGATAGACGGGCGCCGCGAAGGGGGCACGCAGCACCGGTTGAACGCGGCGGGCGACATCACCATCGTCGGCACGGCGGCCAGTGCCACGCTGGCCGACAATCTTCCCGTGGAGGTCCCGGAAGCCGGCGTGGCGATCCGGAACACCACCTTGGCGGCCGGCGGCGACGTGACGATCGACGGCAAGGGCTCCAACCTGGACGCGCTGACGCAGTCGCCCGACATCTTCGGCGTGCTGGGCTACGACACCATCGAGGCCGTCGATGGCGTGCACATGCTCGACACCCGGGTGCTGGCCGGTCCGCGCCGCGACATCCTGATCACCGGGGCGGCGGGCGGCGACGGCCTGCTCATCCAGAGCGACGGCGCCTCGGGGGCGACCTTCACCACCATCGCCGCGCGCGGCGTGCGCATCGAGAAAAGCGTCGAGGCCCTGGAGGCGCCGGGCGGGACGGCGCCCGACATCGCCACCGACGGTGGCCGCATACGCATCGCCGGCCGCGACAGCGACGTCTGGCTGGCGGGCGAACCGACCAAGGTGGGCGCGACGCTGCAGGTGGACGCCGGCAGCGCGGACGGCCGGGGCGGCAGCATCGAGGTCACCGGACGCAACGTGGGCGTGCTGGGCGCCACCGCGCTGCTGGCCGACGGCGCCGGCGGCGGGGGCGACGTGACGGTGCGGGCCGAGGCCGTGGCGGCCGTGGACGATTTCGCGCGCGTGCAGGCGAACTCGACCGGCGCCGAGGGCGATGGCGGCAAGGTACTGTTGACGGGGCAGGATGGCCTGCGCGTCCACGGCTCGCTCCAGGCGCGGGGCACGGGCGCGGGCCACGGCGGACGGATCGAGACTTCCGGCGGCGGCGTCGATGCCAGCGGCGTCCGGGTCAATGCCGGGACCGGCACCGGCGCGGCGGGAAACTGGATCGTCGATCCCTATGACGTCCGCATCGTCCACGGCACCGGGCCGGGCGCGCCGCTGGCCGATCCTTTCGAGGCGGTGGCCGACACCACGATCCAGGATTCCAGCATCAACACCGCCCTGGATGCCGGCACGAGCGTACGCATAGGGACGGGGGCCGGCAGCGGCACGGGCGGCGACATCACCATAGCCAGCGGCGTGGATATCCGCCGCACGACCGGCGCGGCGCCGCTGGCGTTCGCGCTGGACGCGTACCGCGGCATACGAGGCGATTCGTTCAGCATCGTGTCCGAGGCGGGCGCGCTCGACCTGGCGTTCAACAGCAACGCAAGCGGCACCTTGTCGGGCGATCAGTCCATCGCCTTCCAGAACGCGACGCTGACCACCAACGGCGGATCGGTCAGCCTGTATGGCCAGAGCGACCCGGTGGCGGGCAGCGCCAGCTCCAATCGCGGGCCGGCCATCCGGTTGGTGGACAGCGTCATCGACACGCGTGTCGGCCAGAGCGATGCCGGCGCCGGCGGGAACGTCCTGCTGCGGGGCGCGGGCGACGGGGTGGCCAGCGTGGACATCGAAGGCGGACGCATCGACGCGGCCAGCGGCAGCGTCACGGTGCGCGGCGTCTCTTCCAGTTATGGAGAGGGCGTGCAGATGACGTCGGGCAGCAGCGACGACACCATCATTACGACCACGTCCGGCAACATCGCCATCGTCGGCATCGGCGGCGGCGATTCGTCGACGGGCGCGGAAGGCGTCAGGATGGAAGGGGCGCACGTGCAGTCCGCCAGTGGCGACGTGGACGTGCGCGGGCTGGCGCGGGGGGCGGGCACGACCGCTTCCGGCGTGATCCTGGAGGACTCTTCGCTGGTCGCGCAGGCCGGCCGGGTGCGCGTGGCGGGTCAGTCCGAAGGCAGCGGCGCCGGCATAGACCTGCAAGGCGGCTCGTCCAGCCTGTCGTCGCATGCCATCGATGGCCAGCAAGGCGTCGTCCTGCGGGCCGACAACGACGGCAGCGCCGATGCGATCGCGCTCGCGGCCTCGGTGCGGTCGGGTGCGTCGATCAACCTGCGGCCGGGCGGCGTCGATGCCGCGGGCAATGCCACCGACCACACGGCGACCCGGATTTCCGTGGGCGGGGCGGGCGGCAACGGGTTCTCGCTGTCGGACGCCGACATGGGGAACCTGGATGCGCCCAACGTCATCGTCGGCAGCAATACTCACGCCGCCGACATCTCGGTGGACGGGCCGGTGGCCACGGCCGGCAACCTGACCCTGCAGAACGAAGGAGGCGGGGCGATCGCGCTGGGCGGCGACGTGACGGCCGGCACGCTGGCGCTGCTGGCGGGCGGCAACGTGACCCAATCGCCCACCGCCGCGATCGCCGCGAACGCGCTGGCGGCCCGGTCGGCCACGGGCGACGTCGTGCTGACCAACGCGGGCAATGCCGTGGCCACGGCTTCCGGCGGCGCGGCGGGCGACTTCCGCTACGTCGATGCCGACGGCATCGCGGTCGGCAACGTGTCGGCCCTGGGCATGGACGCCGCGACCAACGGCACGCAGAATCGCGCGCTGGACGGCATCTCGGCCGACCGCGCCGTCCTGCAGGCCCGTTCCGGGAGCATCACGGCGGACGCCCCCATCACCGCCCCGACCGCCATCACGCTGCAGGCGGATGCCGGCGCCATCCAGCTCAACCGGACCCTGGACAGCGGTTCGGTGGCCCTGCTGGCGGCCGGCGCGATCGGCCAGCAGGCGGGCGCCGCCATCACCGCCGGGACGCTGGTCGCCCGTTCGACCGGCGCGAGCGTGACGCTGACGGACGCGGGCAACCGGGTCGGGATCCTGGCGGGCAGCGCGGCCACCGATTTCCGGTATGCGAACGCCGACGGCTTGACCCTGGGAAATGCCGCCGTCGTGGGCCATGACACCGCGGGCAACGTGCAGGCCGTTGCCGCGTCGGGGATCTCGGCCGATACGACGCAGATCGCGGCTCGCAAGGGCGATCTGGACGTCGCCGCCGCCGTCTCGGCCGCCGACCTGCTCAGCCTGCAGGCCGACACCGGGGCGATCGGAGTGGGTGCCGCGGTCCAGGGGCGCACGGTGGCGCTGCTGGCCGGCGGCGACATCACGCAGGCCGCCGCCGGCGCCATTTCTGGCGACGCGCTGTTGGCCCGGTCCACGGCGGGCGACGTCCAACTGACGGCGGGGAACAATAACGTGCGCACGCTGACGGCATCCGTCGCGGGCGACCTGCGCTATCGCGGCAGCGGCGACCTGGCGGTGGCAACGGTGACGGCGGGGGCGCTGGACGCCAGCGGCACGCCGCAGACCGTCGCGGCTTCGGGCCTGACGGCCACCGATGCGATCGTCCAGGCGACCACGGGCAACCTGTCGGTCCAGGCGGCTTCGAACGCAGCCAACGGGCTGACCTTGCAGGCGGACGCGGGAAGCGTGCAAGTCGGGCAATCGCTGCAGGCGCGAACCGTGGCCCTGCTGGCCCGCGGAGACATCGGCCAGCAGGCCGGCGCCGGCATCACGGCGGACACGCTGGCGGCCTGGTCGACGGCCGGGTCGGTGACGCTGACCGCCCCCGGCAACGACGCCGGCGTGTTCGCGGGCAGTGCGGCCACCGAGCTGCGCTACGCGGACGCGAATGCGCTGACCGTCGGCGAGGCCACTGTCGCCACCCAGGATGCGGGGGGTGGGCTGTCGTCATCGACCGTGGCCGGTGCGCAGGCCGGCACGGTGCGGGTCGCGGCGCGGACGGGCAGCCTGACGGTCGCCTCGGGCGTGACGGCCACCGATGCCGCCAGCCTGCAGGCCGATGCCGGCGCCGTGGCCGTGAACGCCGCGGTGCGGGCCCGGACCGTGGCATTGCTCGCCACGGGAGGGATCACCGAATCGACGTCCGGCGGCATTGCGGCGGATGCGCTGCTGGCGCGTTCGACCGGCGGCGACGTGCGGCTGGAGAACGGCGGCAACGACGTGCGCGCGCTGGCGGGCAGCGCGGCCGGCAGCTTGAGCTATCGCGGTGCCGGCGACCTGGCCGTGACGGCCGTGGCGGCCAGCATGCTCGATGCGGCGGGCGCGCCGCAGGCGGTCTCCGCCTCGGGCGTGATGGCCCAGGATGCGTTCGTGCGGGTCACTTCGGGCAATCTGTCCATTGCCGCCGCCTCGGCCGCGGCCGGGTCGATGGTGCTCCAGGCGGACGCCGGCAACGTGACGCTGGGGCAGTCCGTGCAGGCCGCCACGGTCGCGCTGCTTGCCGGCGGCGACATCGGCCAGAATGCGTCGGGCTCGATCATCGCCGACGAACTGGCGGCCCGCAGCACGGACGGCAGCGTCGTCCTGGACCAGGCATCGAACCGCGTCGGGACGGTGGCGGGCGGGGCCCGCGACGCATTCGCCTATACCGATGCGGACGCCCTGCGCATAGGCGAGGTCACGCTGCCGACCCTGGGCGCGGGGGAAGGCGTGGTGGCCGGCTCGGAACGAGGCATTTCCGCCGCCACCACGGTCGTGCGGACCCAGTCCGGCGACCTGACGCTGGATGCCGGCGTGACCGGCGGCACCGCCGACCTGGTGGCGGCGGCGCGCTTCCAGAATCCGGACGGCGCGCGCATCGATACTTCCGGGCGCTGGCGGGTATGGGCCGACACCTGGGAGGGCGAGACGCGCGGCGGCATGGCCGGCTCGGGCACGCTGCCCAACCTGTACGGCCGCGCCTATGGCGCATCCATCGCCGACGCGGACAACCACTTCATCTACCGGCAACAACCGACGGTGACCGTGACGCTGGACAGCGCCTCGCGGCCGGCCGGCATCGGCAATCCCGCCCTGGGCTACACACTGGAGGGCCTGATTCTGGGCGATACCGGAGCGGGCATCAGCGGCACGGCCGGCTCGGCCGCCACCGCGTCGAGCCCGGCCGGCGCCTATGCCGTGACCGCGGTCACACCCTTCGTCTCGGCCGAGGGATATCTGATCAACGTCGTGCCGGGCGTGCTGACCGTGAACAGCTACACCCTGCCCAGCGTGGACCTTCAGCGCGAGATACCGACCACCTATCTGTACGACCGGAACCTGGCCCCCGTGGCCATGTGTTTCGCCACCGGGCCGATCGCCGGCGACCGGGTCGAGCAGGCGGGCGACGTGCTGGCCCGGGAATGGTCCCGGGTGCGGACACGGCCGAACCTGAGCAACTGCGTGTCCACCGATCGCCGCAACGCCTGCTCGGACTTCTAAGGGGGACAGGTTCTAGAGACTGGCCGACCGGGCGCCGCGTCCGGCCGGCGTCCAGCGTCCCAGCAGCGCCCGCAGCTTGGCCGGCGCGACCGGCTTGGTCAGCAGCGTGACCGAGGCTTCCCGTACCCGCTGCAGGATGTCCGGCGTGGTCGTGCCCGAGATCATGATGGCGGTGGCGCGCGGCCGCAGCTCCCGCGCCTGCAGCAGCAGCGTGAGCCCGTCGTCGCTGTCGCCCAGTTGCAGGTCGCACAGGATCACGTCGTAGCGCCGGCTGGCGTCGCGCAGCTTGCGCAGCGCGTCGCCGGCCGTCAGGGCCTGGTCCACGCGGCAGTTCCATTGCCGCAGCAGGTGGGCCGTTCCTTCCTGGATGGCCTCGTCGTCGTCGATCAGCAGGCAGTCCAGGTCCAGCGAGGTCGTGCCGGCGGTCTCGGACGCGGCGGCCATGGGCGCCACGGGCGGTGTGTCGGTGCTAGGCAGCAGCAGCGAGAATGTGCTGCCCCGGCGCAGTGCGGATCGCACGCCGATGTCGGTCTGCAGCAGGCGGGCGATGCGGGCGCAGATGGACAGGCCCAGGCCGAAGCCGTTGCGCCGGTCGCGCTGCGGATTGGCGACCTGGTAGAACTCTTCGAAGATGCGCAATTGCTGGATGGGCGCGATCCCGATGCCGTTGTCGCGCACCTCGATCCGGGTGGCGGCGCCGTCGCGCCGGGCCGCCACCAGCACTCTGCCGCCTTCGCTGTGGCGCACGGCGTTGCGCACCAGGTTGTCCAGCACGCGCATGACCAGGCCCGCATCGGTCATGACCGCGCGGCCGCGGTCGCGCCACACCAGCTCCACGCCGGCCTCGCGCGCGACCGCGCCATGCATGGCGTCGAGCTGGTCGAACAGGTCGCGCACGCGCACCGGGGCATAGGACGGCGACAGCACGTTGGCGTCGAGCCGCGAGATGTCCAGCAACGCGTCCAGCAGCGCGCTCATGACCTGGGTGCCTTCCTGCAGGCGCTGCATGGCGGGCAACTGCGCGGGGCTGGCGGTGGGCAGCAGGCCGTCGATGAACAGTCCCATCGCATGCACCGGCTGGCGCAGGTCGTGGCTGGCCGTGGCCAGGAAGCGCGTGCGCGAACGCGTGGCCTGTTCAGCCTGCGACAGCCGCGCGAGCGCCTCCTGGGTGGCGGCCTGGATGCGCTCTTCCTGGGACGAGTAGGCGTCCTGCAGGCGTTGCGCCATGTGGTCGACGTCGCTGGCCAGGGCGGCGATCTCGTTGCGGCCGCACGGACCGCAGCGGGCGTCCAGCTTCCCTTCCTGCAAGGACGAGACGGTGGCGGAGATCCGTTTGAGCGGCCGGACGACGGCGCGTGCCATGTGGCGGGCCGACAGCCAGGCCAGCAACAGGGCCGTGCCGCCTATCAGGCCGCCGGCCAGCATCGAGGCGGCGCGCGCGCTCCGGTGCTGGGCATCGTCCAGGAACACGCGCACCGTGCCGATGTCCAGCGCCGGTCCGCCGGGGCGGGGGTAGTCGGTCAGGCCGCGCGTGGCGCGCAGGCGCACCGGTTCGGCGAAAGGGCGGGCGTGCTTGAGCTTGCCCGACTCCGGCCCCGCCGCGATGGCGATGCCCGCGCCGTTGCCGATCTCCACGCGCGACGCGATCCCCTTGGCCACCATGTTCTCGGCCAGGTCGCGCAGCGTTTCCACGTCGCCCGCATACAGGCTCAGGTCGCTGGCCACGGCAAGCTGCCGGGCGATCGCCGCGCCGTTGGCGCGGAAGGCCTGCTCCAGCGCGTCCAGCCGTTCGTGGGTGAACCACAGGGTCAGCGCCACGGCGGCGGTGGCGCACGGCAGCACCCCGAGGCGTATGAGGTCCCGTTGCAGACTGTCCGATCGAAGCGCGGCGGGGAGCATGAGAGCCATGGAGCGGAACAGGCCTAGTCCCGGCGCGCCACGGCCGCGGTCAGGGCCTCGTCCGGCGGCAAGGCCAGGCCCAGCCGCTTGGCCACGTGGGGATTGGTGCGTACCGTCAACCGCCGCGGCGCCTCGACCACCGGCGGACCGGGGGGCGCCTGCCTGAGGCGCACGGCCAGGGCATGGGCCTGCTCGGCCAACTGCGCGTTGCCGGGGACCAGCGCCGCCACGGCGCCGGCCCGCACCATGGCCTCGCTGGTGGCGAAAACGGGCAGGTTGGCCGTGGCCGCCGATTGCAGCAGCGCCAGGGCCGCGGCGGACGTCGATCCCACCGGGTCGGGCAGCACGAGCAGGGCGTCGCTGGCGGGAACGACGACCTGCAAGGCCGCGGTCAGCGCATTGGCGTCGGGGGCGTCGGCCGCGGCGATGGCCCAGGGCCGGCCGCCGCGCGAGGGATGCTGGGCGGGCCAGGCCAGGGCCGCGCTGGCCAGCTCGCGCATCAGCGGTTCGGCCTGGGGCGCGGTCACCACGCCCACGCGGCGCTTGCCGGGCAGCACGGCGTCTATCAGGCTGAGCTGCTCGGCCGCGGCCGGGTCGCGCAGCAGCACGGCGATGGCGCGTTCGGGGCGGCGCAGCGCCGGCAGGGCGCGCAGTTCCTCGTATTCCAGGCGGCCCAGCAAGGCCAGCAGGACGGGTTCGCTGCCGGCGCGCTGGACCACGGCCCGGGCAGCCCGCGGGCCCACGGCGACCAGCACGCCCGGGTCGCTGCTCTCGGCGCGCGCCGGGGGCGGGGGGGAGGCCGATGACGCCGTATCGGGCAGCATGGAGCCGCGCGCGCTGCGCGTGCGCACGCCGGCCAGGACGGAATCGCCGTCGTCCGGACCGGCCCGCGGCGCGGCCGCCTGTGGCGCGCCGAGCTGGCGCAGCGAGTCCAGCGGCAGGATGTCGACCTTGCCCTGGGTCAGCCGGTGCGAGGCGGCGTTGACGCTGCGCAACTGCGCGGCGAATTCGCCGTACTGCTGCGCCGTATCGTCCAGGATGAGCGTCATGTCGGCCGCCCAGCACGCGGCCAATGGCGCGGCCAGCCATAGGATGGCCAACCGGCGCAGGAGCGGCAACAGAGGCGGCGCGGATGTTCGGAGCACGTTGCGAAGATTCGAAGATTCGTGAAAGCGGTATCCGCAATCTACGTAGGCCCGGCGCGCGCGGCGATAGGGCAGAGGGTCTATGCCGCCGGCAGGCCGGCCGCCGGGGGGACGCCACGTCCGTAGGCGATGGAATAGGCCGCTTGGCATATCGATCCGGATCGGGGATTTGCGCACACTATGGCATCCGCCTGCCCATCTTCCTGGAGTGCGCGCCATGAAAACCTCCGTCCGGCCCCGCGCTTTTCCCCCGGGCTCTTTCGCCGCCGCGGCCCTGGCCTGCGCGGCCGCCTTTGCGATCCCGCACCCGGCACATGCCCAGTCCGGCAACTTCGGCACCGAGACCCCCTCGGTCAACCAGATCATCGACCAGCTCAAGGCCGGCGGCGGCGACGATGCCACCGCTGGCGTGCGCACGCGCGCGCTGCGTCCCGGCGCTTCGTCCCAGGCCACCGCGATGCCCGAAACCGCGCCCGCCCCCGCCGCGCCGGCCGCCATTTCCATGCAGATCCAGTTCGCGTTCGGCTCGGACCAGATCGCCGAAAGCTCGCGCCGGTCCATCGACAACCTGGCCGCCGCCCTGGCCTCCGATGAGCTGAAGGGCCGCACGTTCACGGTGGCGGGCCATACCGACGGGGTGGGTTCGGCCGACTACAACATGCGCCTGTCGCAGCGCCGTGCCGTTTCGGTCAAGACCTACCTGGTCGGCCATGGCGTCGACGCCGCGCGGCTGCGCACGGTGGGCAAGGGCCAGACCGAACTGCTGAATCCGGCCGATCCGCGTGCCGCCGAGAACCGGCGCGTGGAAATCATCGCCACCGGCTCGTAGCCGCGCGCCGGTTTCCGGCGCGCTGCGGGAGGACCGCCATGGCCATGCACGTCGTCAATGGGGCGCTGCTGCAATGCAGCTTCGGTCTGGCGCCCTCGTCCCTGGTGGTGCTGCCCGTCAATCGGATGATGTCCTCGAACCAGCCGGCGGCCAACATCATGGACCACAAGCCCATGGTCAACATCATGCCCTTCGGCATGTGCGCCAGCCTTGGCAATCCTACGGTCGCCTCGGCGACCTCCGCCGCCCTGGGCGTGCTCACCCCCATGCCCTGCGTGCCCGCGACCAGTTCGCCCTGGACACCCGGTTCGCCCACCGTCATGCTGGCCAACCAGCCGGTCCTGAACAACACGTCGACCTGCATGTGCAACTGGGGCGGGGTGATCACCATCACCATGCCGGGACAGGTGACCGAACTGGTGCCCTGACCAGGGCGGGCCGAACTGGCCGCCGCTATGCCGCCTCGGTGCCCAGTACGACCTTGCCGACCTGATCGATGTCGGGCTTCTCGGGCCGGACCGCTGCGCTGTCGCTTACCCGGATATTGCTGAAGGGGGCATCGCCGGCGGGCGGCGCATCCTCGTCGCCGCCGGCAAGCAGCGACCTGGCCTTGTCTTCGTCCGCGCCCGTGGCCTTGTCCAGGACGTCCTGCACGCCGTCCTTGCGTGCCCGGTCGACGTTGCCGACCTTGTCCTTCATGTCCTTGGCGCTGTTGGCCGGATCCAGGAAGTTGAACTTGTTGTCGCTCAGCTGGCTGACCGCGTCGTCCATCTTCTTGCCGCTTTCCTTGGCCTGTTCCGTGGCTTCGAGGAGATTGTCCTTGGTGTGCTTGACGTCCTGGACCATGCCGGTGGCCTGCTTGATCTTGTCGCGCACCGGATTCCAGACGGTCTGACCCACGGTGTCGCCCAGGCCGAAGGCATCGAGCAGCAGGTTGAACAGCGGAAACAATGTATTGCGAACCTGCAGGGCCAGCAGCATAGGCAACCGGCCCAGCCAGATCTCCATGGTCCGCGCATCCTTGCTGAGCGCCTGTCCACGCATCTTCTGCAATTCCGCGCTCAGCTCCTCGGCGATGAAATCGATGATGGCGTCCAGGTGAGCGGCGTGCCTGGTGAGGAAGTCGCGCAACAGTTCCGCGCCCTTGTTGAGCAATTGCTGCTTGCCCATGCTGACTTTGCCGAGCTGGGTCTCGCCTTCGGCTTTCTTGTTGTCTCCAGGAGGGGGAAAGCCCGCGAGCTTGAACACCAGGTCCACGATCAACTTGCTCAGCGCTTCGCGCGTGGACAGCGCGGTCAGTACGCGAAGATCGCCGTCTCCGGCTGCCAGCAGCAGGTTGGTGTAGACGCGCTCGAGAATGGCGACCGAGGCCTTGGCGATCTCCTGGACCACGGTGTCGACGAAGCCGGGCAAGGGCTGGATGCCGGTGCCCTGGGCGATCGCGCGCGAAATCAGCACCGGCGCGGGAACGATCTTGTCGAGGTTCTTGGGATCCGTACGGGGCTCGTTCCAGCGCGTGCCGCCCGCAAGCGTGGCGAAGGCCGCGGCCAGGGCGGCGGTGCCCGGCCGCGTGCGGGCGCCCGCCGTCTCCAGCCAGTCGGTCAGCGATTCCTGGGCACCCTTGGCCTTTTCCTGCGCCTCCTCGATCTTGTCCTGGGCATCGTCGACGGCCTTCTCGGCCTTGCCCAGGGGATTGTCGGCGTAGGTCTTGGGTGGCTCGGGCGGGGCCGCGCCTTGCGCGTCCGGCGCTTCCTTCTCGAAGAACCAGATGCCGAAGGTAGGTTCGCGGCCGTCCCGTATCGCCGCCACGGAGAAGGCCCGGCAGGCTTCCTCGATGCCGGCTTCGTATTCCGCGCGCGCCGCCTGGAACATGGCCTTGTACGTATCCTGGGCCTTGAACAGGTACTTGGGAATGTCGGCAATGAATCCGCCCACCCCGCCAACGGCGCCCAGCGGCCCGGGCAGGGGCAGCGACGGCAGTCCCGCGCCTCCGCCCGCCCCCGGCTTGAAGGCCGAGGCGCACAGCACGGCAAAGTCGGCGCGTACTTGGTGCAGGTCCACGCCGGCCTGGTGCAGGGTGGGGTAATCGATCGACCCGACGTTCAGCTTGTCGCCGGTGGCCTGGATCTTGACCAGCAGCGGCGTGAATTGCTCGGGGCCGACCGCCGCGGACTTCTGGCCGCTGCCCAGCAGCGAACCGACGGTTTCCATGGCGTTGCCGATCGCGCCCTGCATGTTGGTTTCCAGCACGTGCTTGGCGGCATCGACGAAGCTGAACAGCAGCATGGTCTCGCGCAGCAGGGCGTCGCGGCAGCCTACGCCGTGGCCCGGCGGCCCTTTGCCGGCGAAGGTGTCGTTCATGTCGCCGTGCACCTTGCCGAAGTGGATGAATTCGATGGGCATGGGGCGGCTGCCTCGGTTCTCGTCCGAGGATTGGCTTTCGGAGCCCTGGGCGGTCGGTTTCAGGAAGAGTTTTTGCGGTTGGCCGAGTTTGTCGTTGAGTGTTTCGCGGGCGTAGTAGTACGGGGTGCCGCTGGGGACGCCGCCGGCGCCGCCGCCGAGCTTGCCGGCGCCGTCGTCGATCAGTCCGCCTAGGGTGGAGTCTTTGCCGGCGACGCTATCGGCTTTGTCCGCTGCTGTGCCGGCCGCGCTTTCGAGTAGTCCCATTGCTTATTTCTCCTCGGTCGTCGTCGGGGCGCCGGCGTGGTGCGGGGGTGATATCCATTGCGGAGAGATTCGAGTTCTTGACCCGGCCTTGGTTGGTGTGGCGGGGCCGCCCAGCCCCCGGGGCGCAGCGAAGCCGGTCCCGCTGCGCGGGACTTCCCGGTTTGGGTGGGCCCGGCGGGGCGGGCGCAGAACTCGGGCGGGAACAGTCCCCCGGACTGTTCCTAAGGCCGCCCTCAAACAGCTGCGCCCTTGCTTCCCCGCCAACCCCATCCCCACCGGGAAGTCCCGCGTAGCGGGACCGGCTTCGCTGCGCTCGGCCCCCCCTGCCTGCCCCCTCCGCGCCAGACAAGACCGGATCAAGAACTCGATCCCATGCAATGTCCTACACATGGAGCTCTTCCAACTTGGCGCGCGTCGCATCATCCGGCTCGCCGGTCGCCTCCAATCCATACTGGCTCTGGAAGCGCTTGAGCGCATCACGCGTGGCGTCGCCGATGCTCCCGCTCTCGCCGCCGCAATCAAACCCCAGGTTCTCCAGCCTGCGCTGCACACCGGCGTTGTCGCTGACCGGCCGCAGCGCGCCGATGGCGATGTCGTAGACCTCGGCGCCCTCGGACAGCGTCAACGTGGCGCTGCGCGTCTCGCCCGGGATGGGATGCTCCAGCTTGCCGTCGCCGTCGGTCACGCCATGGATCACCTTGTCGCCGAAGACCAGGGTATAGGCTTCCTTGGCGCGCGGCTCGTCCAGCACCGTCAGCCGCAGCTTGAGCTTGGTGGGCTCGCCCTTGCGCGTGAACGTGTGGCGGGCGTCCACCGGCTTGCTGACCGACTTCGTCCCCTTGTCGGGAATGAAGATTTCGTCGCCCGGCACGAGCTGGTTGGGATCCTTGCGCTTGGCGCGCAGGCCGGCGTTGTTGCCGTGTTCCCAGATCGTCTTCCACAGGAATCCGTGGTCCTTGGCAATGCTGGCGATACTGTCGTTCTCTCCCACCGTGTAGTTGGGCATGGCTTACTCCCAGGCCGAATCGTCCAGGCCGGGGAAGCTGATCTCGCAGTTCCCCGGGTCGAGGCGCGCCACCCGGGCCACGCCTTCCTGGTCGGTGGAGCGGGTGGCGGTCTTGCCGTTGGGCAGCTTGAACTTCACGCGTTCGCCCGTCACGGGCTGGCCTTCCTCGTCCAGCAGCTGGACCTCGATGTAGTGCGTCTTGTCCTGGTTCTCTTCCGACGTCGGGTCGTGCGTCGGCTCGTCGCCGTCCCCGCCGCCCTTGAAGACCTGGCCAGGGTCGGCGCGCGTGGCCAGCGCGGCCTGCATCGCCTGCATGGGGGACACCAGCGAAGCCGCGCTGCCCGAGGCCGGGCCGCCGCCGCTGTTGATCATCACCATGGGCGCCTGGATGTAGATGCCGCCGGCCGAGATGTCGATGAAGCTGCCGCCGACCTTGAGCGACAGCTTGGCGCCGGCCTCCAGCACCACGTTCATGCCGGCCTTCAGGTAGTAGCTTTGCGAAACCGATTCGCTATGGCTCTTGAAGGACTCGCCCACGCCGCCGTCCACCTTCACCGACTGCGAGCCGGCGATGGCGACGGCCTGCATGCCGGTGATCTTCAGGTGATCGTCGCCGCCTATCTCGGCCACGCGGTCCTGCTTGATCTTTTCGTGGCGGTGGCGCTTGATCTCGTCCAGCCGGTCGCGTTCGACCACCAGATGGTCGTCGTTGCCGATGGCGGTGCGGCGGTCGTTCCCCACGCGCAGGTCCATGTCTTTCTGGGCGTTCACGAACAGTTGCTCCTCGCCCTTCTTGTCCTCGAAGCGGATCTCGTTGAAGCCCTCGCCGCCCTTGCTGGACATGGTCTTGATGGTGGACTTGGTCTGTTCCGCGGGCAGCGCGTAGGGCGGCATGTTGTCGGCGTTGTAGACGCTGCCCACCACGATGGGCCGGTCCGGGTCGCCGTCCAGGAAATCGACGATGACCTCCTGGCCGATGCGCGGGATGAACATCGCGCCCCACTGCCTGCCGGCCCAGACCTGGGCCACGCGCAGCCAGCACGAACTCTTCTCGTTGCGGTGGCTGCGGCGGTCCCAGAAGAAGTGGACCTTGATGCGGCCGTACTCGTCGGTGTAGATCTCTTCGCTCTTGGGGCCGGCGACCACGGCCGTCTGTGGTCCGTTCACGCGGGCGCGGGGCGTGCGCAGCGGCGCGCGGTACGTCACCCGGTGCGGAATCACCGATATCCGGTTGCCATAGGTGCTGGCCCGCTCGCCGCCCAGGTCGCCCAGGTTGTTGGTGCCGCTGTGCTCCACCGACACGACCAGGTATTCCTCGTTCATGGCGTCGATGGGGTGGTCTTCCAATTCGAACACGTAGCCCGGCGTCAGCGTGCGGACGTTGCTGGCGCCTTCCAGGGTCTCGTACTCGACTTCCTCGGCCTCGATCTCCACCCGGGTCAACTGGTCGCCGTCGGCCAGTTCGGCATAGCCGCCGGGATGGCGGTAGCGTTCGAACTCGGCGTTGTTACCCACGCGTATCAGGGAATTGATCGAGACCCGCATGTCGGTGCCGGGCTTGGTGAAGTCGTAGTCGTTGGACACGTAGCGGCCGGTGCGCGAGGCGAAGCGGCGCGACAGCCACGAGATGCCGTCGCGCTCTTCCAGCAGGATCTGCTGGTGGAAGGGCAGCGTGGCCATCTCCAGCCTGGGGTTGTTGTCCCGGTTGTCGGTCAGCACCATGATCTCGGCGTCTTCCTCGTGGCGGAAGAAGTAATGGATGCCCGCCCTCTCCAGCAGCCGCGAGATGAAGTTGAAGGTGGTTTCCCGGTACTGGGTGCAATAGACCAGGTCCGGATAGTCCTCGGTCAGGTGCAGTTCGTAGTCCGAGAAGCTGAATTCCTTGAACAGGGCCTCGACGATCCGGGGGATGCTCAGGTTCTGGAAGATGCGCGAATCCTCGTGCAGTTGCAGGAACCAGAACCACGGCACCACGTCGCAGACGTAGCGGGTGCTGTGGTTGTCGCCGTCGTTCTGGCGCGGCTCGCCGGCGCGCTCGAAGCTCGATACCCAGCCGGTCCAGTGGCGTTCGCCGTCCTCGGTGTAGATGCGCAAGGTCACGCGCTGGCCCAGCAGGGCGGACGGCTTGATGTCCTCCTGCTCCGAGGCCAGCGTCAGGTGGAAGCGGAAGGGCTCGGACAGCCTTTCGTGCCCCTCGAAGGATTCGACCAGCAACGCGTCCTCGCCCAGCGGCGTGGCCAGGTCGAACAGCCGTTCGGTGGTGGAGATGGCCATGGCCGTCAGCCGATGGTGTAGGCGAAGCCGCCGTCGGTCCCGATGCCGGCGCCGATGCGGGAGATCGGCTCGGCCGCGCCCATGCGGGCCAGCACGAGATCGGCCACCTCGGGCAACAGGGTGCCGGTCAGGATGTTGTCGATGTTGCGGGCGCCGGAGTCGACCTCGGTGCAGCGCTGCGCGATTGCGTCCACCAGCGCCTCGTCGTACTCGAACGCCGCCGCGTGATTGGCGCGTATGCGGCGGGCGATCTTGTCCAGCTTCAGCCGCACGATGCGCTTCATGTTCTCGTCGCGCAGCGGATAGTAGGGAACGAGCGCGCAGCGGCCCAGGAACGCGGGCTTGAAGGTTTCCTGCAGGTCGGGCCGCAGCAGCTCCAGCAGCTCGTCCACGGGCGGCCGGATGCGGCCGTTGTCGCTGGCCTGCATGATGAGGTCGGTGCCGGCGTTCGAGGTCAGGATGATCAGCGTGTTGCGGAAGTCGATCTCGCGCCCTTCGCCGTCTTCCATGTTGCCCTTGTCGAACACCTGGAAGAACAGCTCCAGCACGTCGGGGTGGGCTTTCTCGATCTCGTCCAGCAGCACGACGCTGTAGGGCCGCCGGCGGACCGCCTCGGTCAGGACGCCGCCCTCGCCGTAGCCCACGTAGCCCGGCGGCGAGCCTTTCAGGCTGGAGACGGTGTGCGCCTCCTGGTATTCGGACATGTTGATGGTGATCATGTTGCGCTCGCCGCCGTACAGGATGTCGGCGAGCGCGATGGCGGTCTCGGTCTTGCCCACGCCGCTGGTGCCCACCAGCAGGAACACGCCCTTGGGCTTGTTCGGGTCCTCCAGGTTCGCGCGCGAAGTGCGCACGCGCTGCGCGATGGCGCGCAGGGCATGGTCCTGGCCGATCACGCGTTCGGCCAGCAGCGTGTCCAGCCGGCGCACCGCGTCGATCTCGTCGGCCACCATGCGGCCCACCGGGATCCCCGTCCAGCCGGCGATCACTTCGGCCACCGCGTTGCCGTCCACCAGCGCGTGGACCATGGGCGCATCGCCTTGCGCGGCGCGCAGTTCGGCGCGCAGCCGGTCCAGTTCCTGCGCGGCGCCGGCGCGCTCGGGGGCGTCGGCCGGCAGGCCGGCCAGCGCATCCAGCCGGGTGCCGATCTCGGCCACCAGCTTGCGCTCTGCCGCCCATTTTTCCTTCAGGCGCTCCAGGGCGGACTGGACCTGTGCCGTGTCGGCCGCGATCTCCGCCAGGCGGCAGGCATGGTCCAGGCCCGTGGCGGCCTCCGACTCCAGTTGCGTGCGCTCGGTAGCCAGCGCCTCCAGCCTGCGCTGGGCGTCTTCCACCGCGGCCGGCGTGGCATGCTGGCCGACCGCGATCTTGGCGCAGGCCGTGTCCAGCACGCTGACGGCCTTGTCCGGCAACTGCCGCCCCGCCACGTAGCGCGACGACAGCTTCACGGCATCGGCCACGGCCTCGTCCAGGATGCGCACGCCGTGGTGCTTCGCCATGGCCGCCGCCACGCCGCGCAGCATGCCCACGGCCTTGGCGTCGGCGGGCTCCTCCACCTTGATCACCTGGAAGCGGCGGGTCAGCGCGGCGTCCTTCTCGAAGTATTTCTTGTATTCGCTCCACGTGGTGGCGGCGATGGTGCGCATCTCGCCCCGGGCCAGGGCCGGCTTGAGCAGGTTGGCCGCGTCGTTCTGGCCGGCCGCGCCGCCCGCGCCGATCAGCGTATGCGCCTCGTCGATGAACATGACGATGGGCTTGGGGCTGCGCTTGACCTCGTCGATCACGCCCTTGAGCCGGTTCTCGAATTCGCCCTTGACGCTGGCCCCCGCCTGCAGCAGGCCCAGGTCCAGCGACAGCAGCGTCACCCCGCGCAGCACGGGCGGCACGTCGTCGGCCACGATGCGGGCCGCCAGGCCCTCGACCACGGCGGTCTTGCCCACCCCCGGCTCGCCGGTCAGGATGGGGTTGTTCTGGCGCCGCCGCGACAGCACGTCCACCATCAGCCGTATTTCCTCGTCGCGGCCCAGCACCGGGTCCAGGTGGCCCTCGCGCGCCCGTTGCGTCAGGTCTATGCAGAAGCGGTCCAGGTTGGGCGTCGCGCTGGGCTTGCCGCCTGCGCCATCGGCCGCCGGCGCCTGGTCGGCCGGTGCGCCGGTGTCGCCCAGCGCCAGGGCGTCGCGCGCTTCCACCGACGCCGCGGCGATGGCGTGGAAGTTCTGCTGCAGCGATTCCAGGTTGATGCCCTGCAGCGACTTGATGGCGGGCGCCAGCAGGCGCCTGAGGTCGGCATCCGCCAGCAGCGCGATCAGCAGATGGCCGCTGCGTATCCTGGCCTCGCCGTATTCCACCGACGCGAACACCCAGGCGCGTTCCAGCAGCAGCGGCAGATGGGGCGACAGCGCCGGCGTGCGCGAGTTGCCGGTCTTGAAGGTATCCAGCGCGCGGTCCAGTTCCTTGCGCGCCTGGTCGGGGGGGACGTCGAACTGGCGCAGGATGCGCGTGACGTCCGTGTTCTCGGTCTCGAGCAGCTTGGACAGCAGATGCTCGATCTCGACGTCGTAGTGGGTACGCGACAGGCACAAGCCGGCCGCTCCCTCCATGGCGCCCTTGCATACGCCGTTCAGGCGTCCCACCAAAGCCCGCAGGTTCACCGCCATGACTGGCCTCCCGTTGCGCTGAATTGAAATTCACAGTCGTCCGCCGGCCGCGCGCTGCGCCGCCCGCCCAGCCAGGTGTTCCAGCCCAGGCGGGCGGCATCCGTGGCGGCGCCGCCCAGCCGCAGCGGCCTGACTTCGTCGGCGCGGACCGCCAGCCGGATGCGCAGGTCCAGCGCCAGCCCGGTCATGAACCGCGCCAGCTCCACCGTGCCGTCCAGCCAGCCCGCGCGCTTGTCCGGCGGTGGCAGCAACTGCTCGAAATGGCGGCGCCGCAGCGGTCCCACCCGCAGCCGCAGCGTGCTCTGCCGGTCCCAGAAGCGGCTGCCCAGCACGCATTGCCGCCCCAGCGTCGCGGCCTGCCGGCCCAGGCGCGTGCGGTCGCCGGCCGGCACCTCCTGCCAGGTGCCGACGCAGCTTTCCACCGCGACCGGCGCGCGCAGGTAGTCGCTCATGACCTGGGCCAGCGACCCGGCGCCGTGCGGCCGCTGCGACAGCAGGCCGGCGTAGTAGCCCAGCGCCGAGCCGGGCAGCGGGCGCCGCCGCGCCTGGGACCCTGCCGCGCGGCGCGGAAACAGGCTGCCGTAAAGATGGGGCGTGCCCATGCCGATCAGGTCGTAGACGTGCCGGTGCACGCCCGACTCGGCATCCGATTCCAGCGCGACCTCGGGGCGATGGCGGGCCCAGGCGCGCCAGAACAGTTCGATCAGCCGGTGGTTGAACAGGTCCAGGAAATCCTGCGCGGCCGGATCCCGCGCCTGGCGCAGGGCCATCAGCCACTCGGTGTAGTGGCGGGGCAGGACGCCCGATGGGCCGGCCAGGCCCATGAAGTTCACCCGCATCAGCTGCGGTCCGTCGGCGCCGGCCCACACCGGCCGGTCGATGGAGGCGATCTCGTTCGGCGGGAAAAACAGGCCCAGCGTGGCGCCGAAGCGCAGGGCGTCCGGAGGGATCGCGCGCGTCCCCGCCGGTATGCCGGCGCCGCGCAGCAGCAGCCGCACGGCCTGGAAGAAGCCATATCGCTCCGGATGCGCTTGCAGCAGGGCCAGGTGGCTGTGGACGGGAGCGGCCATGGCGCTACACCAGGTGCTGGTCGCCCGAGCGCGGGGCGAAGGTGGCCATGGCGGCTTCGCGCTGCAAGGTGCGCACGGTCAGCCGGGTCCAGGAATTCGCCGTGCAGTACAGCCCGAAGAAACGGTCGAGCACGCAGGCCAGGAGGTAGACGCCCGAGCCCACGTACTGGTTTTCGTCGAAGGTCAGGGTGATGTCCGTGCCGCGCACGAAGGCCTGGCGCGGCGCCGCGCCCACGCGCGCGACCGAGGGCGCGCCGGCCACGTCCACGATGCCGGCGATCTGCTTGCGCAGGCTGGCCGAGTCGGTGAAGTTGTACAGGCTCAGTATCTCCAGCAGCGCTTCGCGTCCGCCCTCGACGAGGGACAGATGGTTCAGCGCCAGGTGGGAGATCAGCCGCCACTGGTTGGCCAGGCGCATGGGCGCGCGCCAGGTGGCGGTGGGCTTCTTCAGCAGCCGCGCGCCGGAAACGGCGCCGGCGTCCTCGAGTTGCAGATTGCTGTCCTCACCGCCGAAGGGCAGGAGCGCCGGCAGGTCGCGGTTGGTGCAGGTCAGCATGATGGACAGCGTGTCCACCGACGGCACGCTGGGATCCATGTCCTTGTCGACCAGCGCGATGCGCATGTCCGTGCCCTCGTCCGACGGCTGCGACGAAGGGACCCGGCGGGCGATCCAGTAGGTGCCGGGCTCCTGCTCCAGGCCGTGCGCCACCGAGAAGAAGGGCAGGAACTCCCGCACGTGCTCCTGCGACACGCCGCGGGTGTGCCGGCGCACGCCGTCCACCGAATAGACCTCGAGTCCCAGCGGACGCCGCACGTCGGGGATCACGGGATATTCGTGCAGCTCGTGCGTCAGCCGCACCGGTTCGGCCGGTTGCGAGAAAAGATTGACGATGGGCGTGCAATGCAGCCTGAAGGTATCGCGGCCCACCGTCTGCTCCAGCCGGCCCAGGCGCTCCTGGCGGCCAAAGGGCGCGAGCAGGAAGCGTATCTCGACGCCGCGGGCGAAGCGGCGCAGGTCCAGGCCGGCCAGGTCCACGAACAGGAACTTCTCCGGCAGGACGAAGTATTCCTGGATCAGCCGGTAGCCCAGGAACGAGCGGGGATCGTAGTCCAGCAGCCCTTCGCCCTCGCCGAAGCCCACCGGACGCAGGCAGGAGGCGGGCAGCTCCAGCGGCTCGGCCGCGGGCTGTCCCTCGGCCGCCGCGATCTGCACCCGGCTGGTACTGTTGAGCAGCAGTTCGTGCAGCGCATGCACCAGCGGGCTTTCGCCATCCAGGTAGAAGCGCAGCGTGTCGACGCCCAGCTTGGCGAAGCTGGCCTGGCCGCGGGTCTCCACGCGCACGCTGATGGTGGCGGCCGTCTCCGCGCCGCGCAGCGCGAAGGCCGAGCGTTCGATGGATTCACAGCGGGCGGCCGTGACCTCCAGCGGCCAGACCTCCACCGGCCAGGCATTGCGGTAGCGCACGGGCTCGCCCTGCACGGGGCGCGTCAACAGCGTGGTGCCGCGCTCGACGCGCTGCGCGCCGCTCAGCTCCGCGCCCGGCGCCAGCAGCAGCTGGGCGATGGACATCGAAGGCACGGGCCGCAGGAAGTGCGGATACAGCACCGACAGGAAAGCCTCGGTGATCTGCGGGAAATCGTCGTCCAGCTTCTTGTGGATGCGCGAGGCGATGAAGGCGAAGGACTCGATCAGGCGTTCGACGTGAGGGTCTTCGTAGACATCGCCGTCCAGCAGCAGCCGCGCCGCGATCTTGGGATAGCGCGCGGCGAACTCCTTCGAGAGCTTGCGCAGATGCGTGAGCTCGTCTTCGTAGTAGGGAAGGAGTTCCTCGAGCATGGGCGGACGATCCGGCGCGTTGGAGCATGCAGTCTAGGAGGGGACGGCGGCCCCGGCCATTCGCCGAATGGCCTATTACTCGTGGCATCCGGCGGGTGCCGGGATGTCCTACTGCTCCACGCAGTTGTCCGGATCGGGGACCACGCATTCGGCCAGCACCGCCGGGCCGCCCAGCGAGCGCGTGCGCACCGCGGCCGTCATGGCCGCGGTCTGGAGATCGCGCGGCAGCAGCAGCCACATCCGGCCGGTTTCCTTCATGCGCGCGGCCCGGTCGCCGGCCGTGGGGCCGAAGCCCCAGAAGTAGTCGGCGCGCACCGTGCCGCGTATGGCGCCGCCGGTGTCCTGCGCGAACATCAGCCGGTTGACGGTGCCGGCCGCGGGAGAAGGGTCGCCGGTGGATACGAAGACCGGGTAGCCCAGGGGCGTGGTGCGCGGATCCACCGCGATGGAGCGGCCCGCCGTCAGCGGCACGCCCAGCGCGCCCAGCGGACCTTGCGGGCCATCGGGGATCAGCCGGAAGAAAACGTAGCTGGGGTCGGGGATGCCGGTTGCCTGCCCGGCCCCGCCCATGGCGGCGGGCGCGGCGGGGGACGCATCCGGGGGCGTGGCGGGCGCGGGGCTGGCGACGGGCCGCGCCGGCGCCTTTCCGCCCAGCGCCGCGATGATGGCCGCCACGTCCGGATCGGGGGCCGCGGGCCGGCTGGCCGGCGAGGCGGTGGCAGAAGGCGTGGCCACGGGCATCGCGGCGGCAGGCGAGGGCGCGGCGGGACGCGCCGGCGTCCCGTTGCCGCGCCCCTGCAAGGCGGCGATGATGCGCGCCACGTCGGGATCGCGCTGGATGGCCGGGGCGGCACGCGGGCTTGCCACCGGCTGCAAGGCCGACGAGGTGGCGGCGGCGCTGCCGCCTCCCAGCGCCAGGCCGCGAGTCTTGATCGCCGCGCCGACGGTGGCGGTGTCGGCGCTCGATGCCTGCGGCAGGAAAGGATGGCCGTTCTGCTCGCCATAGGCCACGCGCAGGGTTTCGCCGCTTGCCAGCCGGATCTTGCCGGAGCCCTGGATCTGCAGCGAATACAGCGCATAGGCATCGTTCACCCAGGCCAGCACCTGCGCGTCCAGCGCGCGCCGCTCGATGTCCTGGCGCGACCAGTACGGCACGATGCGGCTGCCCTCGACCCGCACGCGATAGCGCTTGTCGCGGATACCCGGCGTCAGTCCGCCCATGTCCACGTCGTACTGGCGCGCCCCGGGCGAGCCGGGGGCGGCGGGCGTCAGCCGGCGGTCGTCCAGCCGCAGCCACTGCCGCTTGCCCGCGGCCGCCACCTGCGCGTCCAGGAATAGCAGGTCGGCCGGCACGCCGTGGACGGGGTAGGGGTAGCGGGAACTGCGCGTGCGGCTGCCTTCCAGCAGCGGTTCGTAGTAGCCGGTGATGACGCCTTCGTCGCTCTGGTCCGGGTTCTGCATGGAATAGGCGTGGAAGCGCTGTTCGAAGAAGGCGCGGATGCCGCCATCGTCCGTGGCCGCGATGCGGCCGGCCGCCGCGCACAGCTCATCCCAGACCGGCTTCTTGCCCAGCGCCAGGCAGCTCTGGCGGAAGGCGCTCAGGCTCTCGCGCGCCGAGTCGGCCGACCAGCCGGGCAGGGCCGAGAACGGCACCGGCTCGAAGCGCGCGTACCGGGTGGAGAAAGGCGTGCCCAGGCCTTCTGGCTGCGGCTGGGGCTGCGCGGGCGCACCGCCGTCCGTGGCGGGAGGCGCGGCGGCTGCCGCGGGACGGGCGGCGCCCGCGGGCGACGGCGCCGGTGGCATCGGTGGCGCGGGCGCGGTCGCCGCGGCCGTGGGCACGGCGGGCGGCGGCTGCCGCGTGGCCGGCGCGGTGCAGGCGGCCAAGGCCAGCAGGCCGGCACCGGCGGCGGCCGTCATGGTCAGCCCCCGCGGCGGGGCCACACGAACGTGGCTGGTCTCGGGCGTCATGGCGCTTCTCCCGACAGGATCCTGGCCATGCAGTGTGACGCCGCGCCGGCGTCCGTTCCATACCACTTAGGGCGTAGGACCCATCCCCGGCCTGTGCGAGCCTCCCTTCAGCGGGAGGCGGCCCTAGGGAGAAGAGGCCGCGAGCCGCTGCTGTTGTTCCCCATATTCGGCGGCCAGCCGCGCCAGCCGGGATTGCCGCGCCTGTTCCGAGACCCACTGGCCCTGGAGGGCCTGGCGCTGCGCGAGCTGGTATTCCAATCGCAATACCTGCACCAGCACCCGGTTGTCGGCGGGCGGGAAGCCGGCCAGTCCGTGCAGCCGGCCCAGCACCACGCGCTCGGCGTCGGCGCGCGCGCCGGCGCCATGGCCGTAGCCGCTCAGGAAGGTGCGGACCCTGTCGCGCATCGCGTCGGGGAAGCCTCGTTGCATGACGATGGCGCCATGGGGAATCAGGTCCGATTCCCAGATGATCTTCAGTTTCGCCGCTTCCTGGGGGAAGTGGGAGCGGAAGCGATCCAGGTCGGCGGTGTTGTTGGTGGCCACGTCCACATCGCCGTTGGCCACCGCCAGCGCCGTGCCCTGGTGGCCGTCCACGAGTTCGCTGGGGAAATGGCGTTCGATCGCGATGCCGCGGGGCGCGAACAACTGCAGCTGGGGAATGACGTAGCCCGACATCGATTGCGTCTCGCCCATGCCCAGGCGCCACTTGCCGGGCTGGTTCAGCACGTCGTCCAGGCTCTGGATGGGGCCGTCCTTGCGCACGATCAGGACCGAGCGGTAGCCGGGCAGTCCGTCCGGCCGCACCACCTGGTTCAGCACCGTCATCCCGTATTGCAGCACGGCTTCGAGTGCGAGCTTGCCCGACACGAAGGCCAGGTCCACGCGGTTTTCCTGCATGGCCAGGCGCAGGCCTTCGTAGGAAGTAAAGGACAGGGCGACGACGGGCCGGCCCACCGAGGCGCCCATGTCGTCCAGCAGCGGCTTCCAGTCCTGGCGCGATTCCAGCGCGCCGCCCAGCGGCAGCACGCCGAAACGCAGCGCGGCCTCCTGTGCCCACGACATGCCCGGCAGGACGGCCAGCGTGATGCTGGCGAGCAGCAGCGCGAACGACATCCGGCGGACGAGGAACTGGGCGAGCGTGGACACGGTAACGGGAGCGTGAATCGGGGCATCGGATCATCGCACCAACCCGCGCGGACAGAAAGAGACGACATATTTGGCAACAGAATCTGCAAGAATCGAATTCGCTTGTCTTGGCGAACGGGGCTATCCACAATCACGAGACCTTCACTATCCGTCTCCGCATGGCCGCGCCGTCGCGTCTCGCCGATCTTTCCCGCCGCTCCGTCGGCAGCGTGCCGCTTGCCGTGCGGCTGATGCTGCTCAGCCTGGTGCCGGCCGCGGTGGCCATCCTGTTGGCCATGTCGGTGCTGGCCCGCCATCACCTGACCGAGCTGACCGAGCTGACCGAGAACAACGCGCGGGCGGTGGCCCGGCAGGTTGCCACGCTGTCGCGCACGCCGCTGATGCGCATGGACCGCCGCGCGCTGCTCAACGCCGCGCGCGTGGGCAGCCAGCAGCCGGGCGTCAGGCAGGTGCAGATACGCACCCTGGATGGCGAGATCGTGGCCCAGTCGGGGTTCTGGACCAAGCCCACCGATCCGCCGGGACTGGAGGTGCTCGAACCCATAGATAGCGAAGAATCGGCGCGCGCCGGCGAAGTCATGGTCGAATTCGACCTGGAATCCATCGCCGCGGCGCGTCGCAACCTGTGGTCCACCCTGGCCGCCTTGCTGGGCGCCAGCCTGCTGGGCGTGGGCATCGCCGGCTGGTGGGCGGCCCGGCGCATCAGCGCGCCCATACGCAAGCTGGCCGAGGTCGTCGACCGGCTGGGCGAGGGCGAGGAGGTCGAGGTCGAGACCGGCGCCACCGCCGAGGTCGGCCGCCTGCAGCACGGGTTCAAGGTGGCGGCCCAGGCGCTGGCGGACAGCCGCAAGACCATGGAGAGCCAGATCGCCCAGGCCACCCAGGAACTGGCCCTGAAAAACGCCCAGCTGGAAGCCGCCAACCAGGGCAAGACGCGTCTGCTGGCCGCGGCCAGCCACGACCTGCGCCAGCCCCTGCATGCGCTCACGCTGTTCGCCGATGCCCTGCGCTCGGACGAGACCGACCCGCCGCGCCTGGCCTGCATCGCCTCCATCCAGGAGTGCGTGCATTCGCTGGACCGCCTGTTCTCCGAACTGCTCAACCTGTCCCAGATCGACGCGGGCGCGGTGCGCGTGCAGCGCGCCGTGTTCCCGCTCGATCGCCTGTTCGACGACATCAGCCGCAACTTCCGCCCCCAGGCCGAGGAACAGGGGCTGCGGCTGGTCGTGCGCAAGACCGACGCCTGGGTCGATTGCGACTACGTCATGCTGTCGCGCATCCTGAACAACCTGGTCAGCAACGCGCTGCGCCACACCACGCAGGGCGGCGTGCTGGTCGGCGCCCGGCGGGACGGCGCGGGAGGCCTGCGCATAGGCGTGTGGGATACGGGCGTGGGCATCGCGCCCGAGCACCAGCAAAAGGTATTCGAGGAGTTCTACCAGGTGGACGCGTCCAGTTCGCGTGGATCGCGCGGGCTGGGCCTGGGCCTGGCCACGGTGCGCCGCCTGTGCGACCTGCTGCACATGCCGCTGCGGCTGCAATCCCGCGTGGGCCGGGGCACGGTGGTGTCGGTGGTCGCGCCGCAGGCGGCTCCCGCCGAGGCACCGCTCCCCTGCCCGGCGCAGGGCGCCAAGGTGGATTTCACGGGCATGTTCATGCTCGTGATCGACGACGAGCCCAATATCCTCGAAGGGCTGTCGCTGGTGCTGCGCAACTGGGGCGCCGAGGTGGCCGTGGCCGAAAGCCGGTCGCAGGTGCTGGCGCTGGCGCAGCAGTGGACGCGGCCGCCCGACGTGGTCATTACCGACCTGTTGCTGCGCGATGGCGAGAACGGGCTCGAGGTGCTGCGCGCGCTCGACGCGCATCCCGGCATGCGCGGCCGCCGCGCGGCGCGCCTGCTGGTCACCGGCGAGACCAAGCCGGACCGGCTGCGCGAGATCGCCGAGGCCGGTGTCGCGGTGCTGCACAAACCGGTGACCAGCGAAGTGCTCAGGCAGGCGCTGGCGACCGTGCTGCGCGATGCGCGTGGCGACCGCTACTTGACGGCATAGGCCTGGGTGTTGAGCTGCAGCACCGCGTCGAACTGCACTTTCTCGCGGTCGGGACCCAGCGACAGCAGGGCATCCACCTTGAAGCGCAGCACGCGCTCGTACTGGCGGGGAGCCTCCAGCCCCACCCTGACGCGGGAGAGGCGGCTCTCGTGCTGCGTGATGGCCGCCTCCAGCGCGCGCCGTATCCGGTCGCGATCGTGCGGGCTGAGCAGGCTGTAGGACGAGAAATCGGGAATGCCGTAGGTCAGCGACGACTTGCGGCATTCGGCATAGGCTTGCGGAATCAGGCGCGCGCCTTCCGAGCGCGTGTTCAGCAGCGCTTCCAGGTCGCGCGAGACGGCTTCGCGCAGCGCATAGATATCGGCGCGGCCGCTGTCGGCCGACGCCGATTCCAGGCGTTCGATCAGGCTCTTCATTCAGGGCCGGCGGACGGTTGCCCGTCCGCCGTCCATCACACCTTCACGTTCTTTTTCAGGTCCCAGCCCGCGGACGCGTTGCCCGACGACTTCCCGTCGATGCCTATCTTGCTGTAGGTCATCTCGATCTTGCCGAAGCCCAGCGCGACGGCTTCCAGCGGTACGTCCTGCGTATTATCGGAGGCGCCGTCGCGGTTGACCGAGGTCACGATCACGTCGGTCAGCTTGTACTCCATGTACTTCTCTTTCTGGCCGCCGGCGCGGTTCAGCGTGATGGTCGCCTTGGGAATGGTGGCCCCGGTGCAGCAGTATTCGAACAGCTTGGGGCTGGCGATGTCCAGGTTGTGCAGGAAGGTGAAGTTCTTCACCTCGACCCGCGCCGATCCGAGGTTGCCCGACGACGATGCGGTGTTCGACTGGGGCTGGGACGCGCCGAAGCCGTAGTTCTGGATCTCGATCCAGTCCTTGTGCTTCTCGTCCGTGCTTTCCCCCTTGATCCCTTCAAGCTGGATGAATGCGTCGAATGCCATGATTCAGACTCCTCGTGGTGAATTAGCGGGCCGACTGCGGTAGTTCGGCCACCAGGCGCAGCGAGACGCTCAGTTCGTCCAGCTGGTAGTGCGGGCGCAGGAAGGCGGCGGCCTTGTAGGCGCCCGGCTTGCCGGGTATCTCGGCCACTTCGATACGGGCTTCGCGCAGCGGGAACTGGGCCTTGCGTTCCTGCGAGGCCATGTCGTCCAGCAGGACGTACTGCGCGACCCAGTTGTTCAGGTAGGTCTCGACGCTGGCCTTCGAGGCGAAGCTGCCGATCTTGTCGCGCATCATCGTCTTCAGGTAGTGCGCGATGCGGCTGACCGCGTAGATGTATTGCAGCTGCGACGACAGCCGGGCATTGGCATTGGCGGCGTCGGTGTTGTATTCCTTGGCCTTCTGCGCCGACTGGGTCGAGAAGAACGCCGCGTAGTCCGTGCCCTTGCAATGCACCAGCGGGATGAAGCCCAGGTCCGCCAGTTCCTTCTCGCGCCGGTCGGTGATGGCGATCTCGGTCGGGCATTTCAGCGCGACCTCGCCGTCGTCGGTGGCGAAGGTGTGCGTGGGCAGCCCCTCGACCAGTCCGCCGCCTTCCACCCCGCGGATCGCCGCGCACCAGCCGTAGCGGGCGAAGGCATCGGTGATGCGCGCACCCAGCGAGTACGCGGCGTTGCTCCACAGGTACTTGGAGTGATCCTTGCCGGTCACGTCTTCCTGGAAGTTGAAGGCCTCCACCGGCGCCGTGTCCGGGCCGTAGGGCAGGCGCCCCAGTACGTGCGGCATGGCCAGCCCGACGTAGCGCGCGTCCTCCGACGCGCGGAAGGATTTCCACTTGGCGTACTCGACCGTGTCGAAGATCTTGGCCAGGTCCCGCGGCCCCGCCAGGTCGGTGAAGCTCTCGAACCCGAACAGCTCGGGCGAGGCGGCCGACAGGAAGGGCGCATGCGCCGAGGCGGCGATGTGCGACATCTCCTCCAGCAGGTACATGTCCTCGGGATGGCGCGTGAACTCGTAGTCGCCGATCAGCGTCGCGAAGGGCGCCCCGCCGAAGGTGCCGTACTCTTCCTCGTACACCTTCTTGAACAGCGCCGACTGGTCGAAGTCCGAGGCGCTCTTCAGGTCCTTCACCAGTTCCTTCTTGCTGGCGTTGAACAGCTTGACCTTCAGCGTGGTGCTGGTCTCCGAGCTGTCGATCAGGTACTTCAGTCCGCGCCAGCTGCCTTCCAGTTGCTGGAATTCGGGCGCGTGCATGACGGCCGACAATTGGTCAGACAGCACCGCGTCCAGCTGCGCGATGCGCGCGTCGATGGAGGCGATGGCGTCGCGCGAGATCGTCACCTCGCCGTCGGCGATCTGGCCGACCAGCTCGGCAATCAGGTCCCGCGCCCGTTCCTTCTCGGAATCGGAGCGCGCGATGCGGCTTTGCGACAGGATGGAATCGAGCAGCGAAGCGGACTCGGCTTCGGCGGATGCGGCGGGCGCCGCGCCTTGTTGCTGGGTGTCGGCCATGGGCGTTCTCCGGTGGCTACGGTGCGTCAGGCTTCGGGGGTGTCGTCTTTCGCGACTTCCCGGGACAGCTGGGCGATCTTGTCAGTGTTCTGCAGCACCTCGCTCAGCAATTCCTCGAACTTGTCGTTGCCGGCCATCTTGTTGCGCAGGTCGGCCAGCTTCTGGCGGGCTTCCAGCAACTTGCGTAGCGGCTCGATCTGCTGCACGAGCTTCTCCGGCTCGAAATCGGCCAGGCTCTTGAAATTCAGCGTCACGCCTATGCGCGATCCGTCGTTGGTCAGCTTGTTGTCCACCTGGTATTGCAGGCGCGGCTTCATGCCCTTGAGCACGTCGTCGAAGTTGTCCTTGTCGATGTTGACGAACTTGCGGTCCTTCAACCGGGGCAGGGGCTCCTCGGGCTTGCCGCTGAAATCGCCCAGCACGCCGGCGACGAAAGGCAGTTCCTTCTTCTCGATGGCGTCGCCGATCTCCACGTCGTAGGTCAGCTGGACCCGGGGCGCGCGGACACGGTCGAGCTTGTGCTGGGTGCTTTCCTTCTTGGCCATGATCGCTCTCCTTGGCGTAGCCGGCGGTCGAACGGGAATGCGGTGCAGTCTAGAAAGGCGGGGCCGGCGGTGGTAGTAGCCAGACGGCCAGACGTGGAGATAGGCCGGAAGGGGTAGGGGGTGAATGCTGCCTGCGAGGCAGGACGGAATTGTCCAGCGTGGTGTGGGCGGCGACGTTATGGATTCATATGATCGAACGGATAGCGAGATCTCGTCGAATATCTATAAATAGGTATAATTAATGAGGGTGATCGAGTTGAAGCCGCTGCGATGGATCGCGTCCGCGAGAAAAGACCTTCGCGCGATGCCGGAAGCCGTGCAGAATATGTTTGGCTATGCCCTCTACCTGGTGATCAGGGCTCGGTTGAAGAGTGTGGACGAGTACGAGGCCAGAGCATGAATGACACCAAGGATTTCCCTATTGAGCAAGGCACGGAAAATGTCTACTCGGATCTGGGGTACCCGGACGCCGCCGACATGCTCGTCAAGGCCGAATTGGTCAGAGAGATCTCGCAGATCCTAATGGATCGCAAGTTGACGCAGCAGCAGGCCTCCAACATCCTGGGCATGCCGCAACCGAAGCTGTCCGAGATGCTGCGAGGGAAGTTCCGAGGCATCAGTCAGGCGAAGATGATCGAATGTCTGAACAGGCTGGGCCGCGACGTGGATATCGTCGTCCGGAAAACCAGGCGTCAGGCGGCGGGGCACACGCAAGTCGTCGTGGCCTGAAGAAGGCCCGTCACCCCCGCGGCACCCCTATCCGATCCCGTATCACCCCCAGCACCGAATCGTCGTTCACCACCTCCGCCAGCCATTGATCCAGCGGCATGTCGGCCCAGCTCACCGCGCGTTCCAGCAGGAAGGACACGGGGCTGTGCGGCTCCACGCGCTTGAAGTGGGCGGCGATCTCGCCCAGGGTGCGCAGCAGTTCCGCGCGGGCCTGGAAGTCCACCATCACGCGCGGCACGGTCATCGCAGGCGCGGCCCCCGGCATGGCCTGCAACGCGGGTGCCGGCATCGCGGCAGGCACCGTGGGAACGACGACCGCGGTTTCGCCGGCCTCCTGTCCGTGTCGGGGCGCGATCCCCAGGTTCTGCGCCGCCCGCCCCAGCACCTGGCGCGCGCGCTTGAGCCCGTCGCCCAGGTCGGCCAGGCTGGGCGCCTGGCGGCCGAAGCGCTGGTCGACCAGCGCCTGCAAACGGTCGAAGGCGGCCTGCGCCGCGTCCACGGCGGCCAGGGTGTCCGACACGAAGCCCGGGCCGCTGCCTTCGATGGCCTTGTCCACCGACTCCCCCGTGGGCTTGCCCGCGTCCAGGGCCTCCTGGTAGGCGGCGGCGTTCTGGCGCGCCAGGTTGTCCACCTCGCGCGAGTCCTGCCAGTCGATCAGCGTGACATAGGGCGCGGAAGCGGTCAGCGGCGCCTTTTTCAGGGCCAATCCGCCGTAGACGTTGAACCAGGCCAGCTTGCTGGCGCGTTCCTCCAGGTCGTCGCCATCGGGCCGTGGATGCAGGCCGTCCCAGTAAGCCTCGAGCAGGCCGTGCAGCACGCCCATCGCGTCGGCGGCGCCGGCCAGTCCGTGGCGGGCGATCAGGGCCTCGCCCAGCCAGACGGCGGCCTGCAGGTCCTTGCTCTGGCTTTGCAGCACCTCGGCGGCCAGTTCGGCGGCGGCCCGCCAGTCGGCGGTTTTGAGCTCGGTCTGCCAGTCGCCCTGCGACAGCGACGCATCGTCCGCGCGGCGCGCTTCCCGGATGCGGTCGTAGGTGTCCGAGAACGAGGCGTCCTCGCCGCAAGGGTCGCCCCCGGCGATGGGTTGCATCAGTTCGGCGATATCGATGGCCATGGGAGTCTCCGGGTCGTCATTCCAGGATGGAGGTCGGCAGTGCGGCGGCCGGTTCGGTCCGGGCGTTCAGGAAGCGCAGCATCTCGTCGGACGGGCGCACGTCCATGAAGACCCGGGCCTCGGTGAAGCCTTGCTGGGCCAGCCGGGCGGACAGCTCCTTCCATTGGATGGGCCCGTACGAAGTGCGGAAATCGGGCAGCCGGAAGGCGTGCGAGCCCGAACGGAAATCGGCGATCAGGGTGGCGAAGCCCTCGGCGCCGGGATAGATCAGCGTCAGGCGGGGCCCCAGGGCAGGCGCGGGAGCGGGAACGGCCGCGGGCACCGCGCCGGGCGCGGCGGCAACGGGCGCCTCCGGCGGCGCGGGCAGCGAGATGTGCAGGCGCGCCTCGATGCAGCTGTCGGGCGACCAGAACACCTGGGCCGTGGCGTCGGCCAGCGACTCCGCGCGGGTGGACGCGAGGTAGGTGCGCTCGCGGCAGACCACTTCCAGCACGGTGCCCTGCGGCCCCTCGCTGGCGGCGCCTAGGCGCGTGGGCTGCGAGAACTGGAAGCTGCCGGCCAGAAAGGGCTTGTTGACCTGGGCCGACAGGATGCGCCGTTCGGCCGCGACCATGCCTTGGTAGGCGGGCGAGAGCGGCAGGCCGATGCCGGCGATGCGCGTGGGCGTGCGTTCGCGTTCGGTAATGAAAGGCTGCAGCCAGTCCTTCACGAAGGCCGTCAGCCGGCCCTGTTCGCCGTACAGCGCATCCGCCTGTTCCTTGGGGGGCATGCCGCGCAGCGCGGCGACCACGCTTTCGTTCCACCGGGCCTGGACGAACTGGCCGGCGCGCTGCACGGTCAGGTACAGCAGCAGCCGCGACGGCCCCTGCACCACGGACCAGGCGGCCAGGTCGTCGCCCTTGAAAACGGCGGCGAACTGCTCTCCCGGCTTGTCCACGGAAGACAGCAGGGCGGCGTAGTCGGCGGCGGGCGGCTGGGCCGGCGCGCCCTTGGCGCGGAACAGCTCGGCCGCGATGTCGTAGGCTTCCTGGCCGCTGGCGTCGGCGCGCAGGCGCAGGTAGGCGCGCGCGTAGTCCGGCCGCTGGGGGCGCAGCACGCGTTCGGTGGTATCGATCCCGGCCAGCAGCCAGGCGGGGGGCTGGATGGGCTCGGCGCCCCACCACCGGCCGAACATCCCGGCCACGGCATCGGCCAGGAAGCCTCCCAGGGGGCGCCAGGCGCCCAGCCAATCATCCTTGGCGCGGGCCCACGCCCGGGTCCAGCGCGTGCCCAGGGGCAGCGCGAGGTCCAGCCCTTGCAGCTCGCGGTCGGTGGCGGCGGCCAGCAGCGCGTACGGATCCTCGGCCGTTCCCGCGCGCTTGCCCATGGCGTCGAGCTGGGGGCGCCACAGCGCGGTGCCTTCGAAGAACCTGGCCTGGAAACGCCCCCATGCGCGAAAGTACTCGCTGAAGTACTGGGCTCGGAACGTTTCCAGGACAGGCTTGCGCTCGGGAACGGCGTCGGCGGCGGTGCGCAGCAGCGGGGCCAGCACGTCCCGCCAGGTCTGGCGCGTGAACGCGGCCGACACCTGGGGCATGGCGGCCGCCTCCACGCCCACCACGCGGTCGGGCGGCAGCCAGAAGGCGGTCAGGACGATCGGGTCGCGCCGCTGGTCGGCCCAGGCGCGCACGTCGTCCGGACGAGGCGTATGGGCCGCCAGCAGGCGGGCCAGGAGCGCGCGCAGGCGCTGGGCTTCCGCGTCCAGCGTGGCCGATTGCTGCCAGCGCAGGTAGCCCATGTAGGTGGTGAGCAGGGCGGCGGCATGTTCGCGATCGGCCCGCGCGTCCTGCTCACCCGATACAAAAGGGCTGAACAGCCTCGCATTCTGGTCGAAGGCCAGGTTGTTCGCCGCCTCCTGCTGGCATGCGTCACTCTGCCGGCGGCAATGGTCCAGCATGCGCAGCCGCTGGGACACCGCCAGCAGGTGTTCCAGGCCGGCCTGGTTGCGCGCCAGGTCGGTCTCGATGATCTGGTCGTAGGGCGCCAGGATCAGGTTGGAGAAATCGCGCAGCACCTGTTCCTTCATCCGCTCGATGTCGGAGTCGGCCCGCCGCAGGCCGAATCCCAGGCCGGTTTCGGCGCGCGCCACCTCCAGCTGCTCGATGGTCCGGCCGCAGCGGGCCAGCCAGCCTATGCGCGCGGCCGCCACCGCGTCGCTGGGTTCGCGGCAGGCCGTCTGCGTCTGCGCCAGCAGCTTGCCGTCGTCCTGCCGGGCGTTGGCGAAGCCGTAGCTCAGCATGGCCGACAAGCCCAGCATCGCGCCCACGCCCACCGCCGCGATCGCCATCTTGCCGGCGTTGCCGCGCAAGCTGGGCGAGGCCAGCGGCTGGTCGGCGGGCAGGAAGCGGGTGAAGAGATCGTCCAGAAACCCGCCCGCCACCCCGCTCTTGCCCGCGGCGGTATCCGGCGGCGACCCGGTCAGGAACAGGCCGCGCCAGCGGGGCGTGCGCTGGAAGGGATTGTCTTCCAGCATCAGGCCGACCAGGGTCGCCAGGCCGGGCTCCAGCGCGCGCACGTGCTCGACGAATTCATAGATGGCCCGGCGTCCGGCCGGCGTGGCCTGGCCGCGCAGCGCGGTGATCCGCAGCGCGTGCAGGCGCTGCACGATGGGCGTGTAGAGCTCTTCCAGCTTGCCGCCGGTGGCCGCGCTGATTTCCTCGGTATCCGACAGCCGGTGCCCCACCGCCTGCGCCAGCGCCTGTTCCGGCACGGCGGCGGCGAAGGCGCCGTAGCCGGGCAGCCGGTCCAGCCCGGTCACCACCAAATAGACGGGCAGCTGCACCTGCAGATGTTCCAGCGCCTCGTCCACCAGCCGCCGCAGCCGCATCGCCACCGGCCGCACGGCATCCGGCCCGCCCAGCAGCGTGCGCGCCGCCATGCACACGACGATGCCGTTCAGCGGCAGCTTGTCCCGTTCGGTGGACAGCAGCATCAGCGCCTGGTACCACAGCCCCCGCTCCACGCGGGCCGAGGCGTCGCAGACCGCCGAGGGCGGCGTCTCGATCGCGATCATGGACTTGAAGAACCACCATCGCCAATAACCGTCGGGCTGGGGATCGGGAGGCGGGAAGGGCGAGACCCGGTTGGCCGCGCGCAGCAGGCCGTCCACGCCCGCCTGCTCGTCGCCCACGAACAGCATCCAGGGGATGCGGTAGAGCGGATCGCGGCCCTTGCCGATCTCGGGCGAACGCTGGATGGCCTGGCGCGCCTGGGCGATGGCGGCGCGCATGCGCTCCAGCGCCACCTTCTCGTCCTCCGGGTTGCCCGGGCCCAGGTCGCCGATGCGCTTGCGCGCGAAGCCCCGGCGCGAGAACCGCTTGGCGCCCGAGGCGAACCACCACAGCACGGCGAAGGCGACCAGGCACAGGGCCAGTACCTGCCAGAACCGGGCGGGCAGCAGCGGCAGCACCAGCGTGGCCGCGAGCACGACCAGCGCGGCGATCGCCAGCAGCAGGACGACGGCGGTGGCCACGCGGACGGGCCGCTTCTTCATGCCGGGCAGGCGTTCCAGCGGCTGGGCGATACGGTCGAGGAAGCTCATGGCGTCACCGCTTCGGTTCGGTTTGCAGGAACAGGAAATTCGCGGCCAGTTTGTCGTTGCCCCGGTGCGCGTCCAGGAACTCGCGCAGCTTGGGCAGGTAGGCCGAGGCCGGCTCGTACTCGGGCCGCTCCGCCGCGTACAGCGGCGTGGGCGAACTGACCACCGTGATCAGCTCCTGGCCGAAGGGCGGCCCCACGATCCAGCCCTCGGGGATCTTCTCGCCCACGTTGAACTGCTCGCCCGCGCGTATCAGCCGGCCGTTCTCCGGCTCGCGCTTGTTGGGGTACAGGTGGATGACCGAGCCGTCCACCGTGTAGTAGTCCACGTACAGGTAGCCGTCGTAGTCGGCCTGGCCCAGCTTGACCGTGACGCGTTCGCCTTCGGTGAAGCGGTCCGAGTGGCCGGTGGTGGGGGTGACCTGCAGGCCGTGCCGGCGATCGAGGTTGCGGGCACGGTAGGGCTTGAGCAGCGACACCACCTCGCAGTGCGGCCAGATGCGCACCTTGACGTCGAAGGTGGGCGATTTCACGCCCTTGATGCCGGCGATGTCGGCCTGCACCCGCGCGATGTCCTCGGGCCGCGAGACGAAACCGCTTACCGCGGTCGCGCCGTTCTCGGCCACCTGGGCGCCCAGTTCCGAACACGCGTAGGTCTGCAATTGCCCCTGCACCAGGTCCGCCACCGAAGGACCGGTCTCGCGCGGGCCCGCCACCAGCAGCCACAGCAGATAGCCGATCGGGATCAGCAGCGCCACCGCCGCGCCGGCCTTCAGCAGCAGCTTGTCCCACTGCTTGGGATAGCGCGGCCCCGACGGATCCTTCATCAGGTAGGGCTGCGGCGTGATGGGTTCCTCGCGCAGCGTGTGCAGGGCCGCGGGCGGCACGGGAAGCTGGCGGCTGTGCAGTTCCTTGAGCTTGCCCAGTTCGCCGGTGTCGCCGGTCTCGAAGTAATACTGGCCGACGAATCCCAGCAGCAGCGCGTGGTAGTAGACCTCGCGCACCTCGTCCTCGTCCGACTTCAGGATGGACAGATGGTGGAAGAACTCGTTGCCGGCGTTGTTGGTGTTGAACAGCGCGACCTGCAGCGGCGTGACGCTGTTCCAGTAGGCCGGGTTGCGCGTGATGATCTCGTCGAACCAGGACACCACCGCGAAGCAGGCCGACTCCACGTGCTCGGGCCGCTTGCCGGCCGCCAGCGCGGCCGCCTTCGCGGCCGCGATCAGCTTGCGCGCGTGTTCCTGCACCTCGGCGGCCCCGTTGCCGGCCGTGCCGGCGGCGATCCGCTCGTCCAGCTCCAGCCCGAACGAGAAGACCGGTGAAAAGAAATCCAGCAGGCGTGCCATGGATGACTCCTGGTTGGGCGCTTGTTGCTATTCTTCTGCGCCGACGGGGAACAGCTTGATGACCGTCTCGTCTGCGGGGAGATCGGAAAAGATCGAGATGTTTCGCCGATCCTTGATGAACTGCCAGAACTGGTGCCGGGTATCGATCAGGAAATACGTCGTGTTCGGCGTCTTCTGCGGCAGTTCCTCGGGCGGCACCGGCAGCAGGTCGATCTTCAGGCCGAACAGCGCCGCCTGCAGCAGGCGCGGCATTTCCTCGCTCGAGGCGATCTTGCCGGTGCGCTGCAGGCGCTGGGCCAGCTCCATGCCCTGCACCGGCGATTCGAAGGCCAGGTAGAAACGGGTCTTGTCCGACGCGAACAGGCTGGCCGGCAGGTCGGCCTTGTGGAAGCGGCCGTCGTAGGCCAGCGTGATGCCCACTTCCGCGCCCACCGTCAGCGCCTTGATCAGCGTTTCCGCGCGCGCGAAGGCCAGCTTGAAGCAGCGCCGCAGGTCGTCGTGGTCGTACACCGGCAGCTCGGTTTCGGCGGGATTCGATTGCATGCCGCCGGCATAGCCGATCTCCTCCGAGAACACCGAGAACTCGGCCACCAGCCGCCGCAGGTCCTGGTACAGCTGCCAGGGCGGCACCATGCCCAGCCGCACGTGCTCCTGCAACAGCGGGATGTAGCGCGCGAAGGTCTGCATCATCAGCACCCGCATCACTTCCTGCGCGCTGGTCGAGGCCGCGCGTATGCCGCGCTGGCGCTTGGCCGAGGCGAAATCCTGGCCGCGCGACACCACCAGGTCGCGCAGCGCGCGCGTCCAGCGCGCCAGGTTGGACGAGGCGTCCAGCGATACCAGCGGCGGCACGTAGTCCTGCGAAAGCTTGAAGCGGCCCGGGCCGTTGGGCAGGATCTCGGCGAACTTGCACGACTCCGCGCTGCCCAGCACCGCCTCGGCATGCTCGTCCAGGCTGCACACGATGCGCGGCTGGCAGTCCACGAAATCCACGTCCACCGCGGGCGCCTGCGGATCGAAGGGATCGGCCACGTGTTCCGTGCGCAACGCATGCCGCGCCGGCAACAGCGACTTCTGCTCCGGCGCCAGCCCCTGCACCGTGGGGTCGCGGGCCAGCACCAGGTAGAGCGAGATCGGGTCGTTGCCCGCCACCGTCATCTCCAGCAGGCTGCGCTCGGGAACCTGGGCATTGCCCGGCTGCGGCGCGCCGGCCGAGCCGCCGCCCACCCAGCGGCCCTCGGCCGTCAGCAGCGCATAGCGCGCGATCCGCACCACCCCGCCCGCCAGCGCCTGCTCGTCCAGTTCCAGCGCCTCGAAGCCGCGCGGATAAGGCGCGTGCAGGCCGTGCAAGGCCCACCCGTAGGCCCGCGCCCATTCCTCGTGACATTGCAGATGCTGCGGGGCCAGGAACGCGCCCTGGCCCCAGAAAACCTGCTGTCGGTTCAACATTCCGGTGTCCTCCCCATGGCTTGCCGCCGTCCGTTCACAGCGGCTCCGCCACGATCAGGAAGCCGCGCTGGCGCAGGCGCTCCAGCAGGCCGGCGGCTCCCGTCAGATGAATGGCGCCCACGGCCACGAACATGCCGCCCTGTCTCAGCAGCTCGTCCAGCCTGGGCAGCCAGCGTTCGTTGCGCGCCTCGATCAGGCAGCGCCGCGCCCTCTCCTCGATGGGGCGGGCACGCGCGTCCAGCCCCACCATCGCGTCGATCTCGTCCAGCCAGGCCGCCAGGTTGCGGCTGCGGTAGTACTCCAGCACCCGGGCCGATTGTTCGCCGAACAGCCAGGGGGTCTGCAAACGCTGCTTCAGCACCAGCGCCTGCTCGGCCGACGGCACGCAGTCCAGCGCCGCCAGCTGCTCGTCCAGCGTTTCCAGGTGCTCGGTGCGCAACTGCATGTCGGTCGCCCAGCGCTCCAGCCGCCGGTCCAGCGTCTGCTCGCCCGCCACCTCGCCGCGCGCCTCCAGCAGCGCCAGCGCGGCCCACGGCTTCAAGCGGTGCAACAGGGCCGGCGGCACCCCCGGCAGCAGGCGCTGCAGCTCGGCATACGCCTGCGGCCCGATCAGGCCGGGCAGGCCGGCCTGGTCGGCCAGCAGCCGGTAGCGCTCCTTCGAGGCATCCCAGTGGGCGTCGTTGTCCACCTCGTTGACCAGCATCCGCGTATGGCGCATGGCCTCCCGCATCACGCCGGTGTCCAACGCCAGCTCCTCGGGGTCGCCGAAATGGATGGTGCCGAAAATGAAATTGACCGGCTCCGCCGCCGCGCCATCCGGCACGGCCGAGGGCAGGGAGGGCGCCTGCACCCGGAACAGGACGCTGCGCCACTGGCGCCAGGCCTCGGCCGGCGGATCGTCCTCGCGCGGCGCCGTGCCCGGCTGCGCGGACGCGAACGCCGGCACTCCCGCGGCGCATGCCAGCGCCAGCCACAACGACCGCAGCGCCGACCATAACCCTGGCATGGACCGGCACGGGGGGCGGGTGTGCAGTCCCATGGTCCGCGTCCTCGTAGAAAGTGAAGGCGATTCTTTCAGACGGGGTATGTCCGGGCCATATTCCGAGCGGCCTATATCGTTGGTGCAAGCCGCCGGTCCTTGCCTAGCGCGGGCGGGCCGACTATCTTTACGGTGTCAGGGAATATGGGGGAAACATGAAGATCCTGATCGCCGATGACCACAGGCTGGTCATCGAGGCCGTCAAGGTAAAACTGGCCGAACTCGGGCCCGACGTCGAATTCAGGATGGCGCTCAAGGTCGAAGACCTCAGGCGGGAAGCCACCGACGATCTCGATCTGGCCCTGATCGACCTCACCATGCCCGGCGCCGAGGGCTACAGCCACATCGCCGAGCTGCGCGAACGCCTGCCCGCGCTGCCCATCATCGTGCTGTCCGGCGTCGAGGATCCAGACGTCATGCGCGCCGCCATCGACCTGGGCGCCCTGGGCTTCATTCCCAAGGCTTATTCGCCCGACGTCATGCTCTCGGCCGTGCGGCTGGTGCTGGCCGGCGGCGTCTTCGTGCCGCAGATGATGCTGTCCGGCATGTCCCACCAACCCGCCGGCGCGCCCCCGGCCGCGGCGGACGCCGCCGGCGGCGCCCGCTCCACCTCGCTGGACCAGTTGCGGGGCCTGCTGACCGAGCGGCAGATCGACGTGCTGCGCCTGCTATCCCAGGGCAAGCCCAACAAACTCATCGCCCGCGACCTGGGCATCAGCGAAGGCACCGTCAAGATCCACCTGGCCGCCATCTTCCGCGCGCTGGACGTGCGCAACCGCACCGAGGCGGTGGTCGCGGCGCGCGGGCTGGCCGGGCTGTAGCGTTCAAGCCAAGCGCTCAGCCATTTCCTTGATCACGTTGTAAACGATGGCGCGCAGGCAGCGAGCCTCGCCGGCGATTGTTGTTTGAAGCGCTGGCTGAGCGCGCGTTCGATCGTTCGCATCGGCCAGGAATGCCTCATACAGCAAGGAGGCCGAGTTCACCACGCTGCGCTGTTGAACATCCAGCAGTCTTGTTGACGTGTTTCGGCGAATGCCCAGCGCCGTGCCTGCCTCAATCATCAACGGCCGGTCGATTTCCGCGAATCTTCGAGCATTCAGCAGCGGCCAGGCCAACGGCGTCGCATCGGGCCAGTCTCGCCCGTCAAAGGCTGGCGTATCGTAGACCGAGGTACAGAGCCCGCGGATTCCGCACCGTAATAGCCTAGCAACCCGAACGCATCCGCTGCATCGATGTGGGCGTCGGCGGCCAACAAGACGCGCTGGCCTTCTTCCGGCAATAGATTGTCGAAATACCATTGCACCGGACGCTTGCTCGCGCCGTCGATCAACGGGGCACGCTGCAATGGAAGGTGGGGGCTCAATGGATAGCCATTGCTGTCGGCGTACCAGGCCGCGTCGTACTGGAAAGCCCACAGGCCATCCTGCTCCCAAAGTTCACCGATACGGCGACTGTTGATGCTGGCAATGAGCGTGCGTCTGCTCATGGTTTTTGGGCATCACTTGCGAACGAAGCCGAAAGGCGATCTGCGGTATCTTCTGGTAGATCGAGGATGATTCGGATCCCCAGTCCGTCGAGGACCTGAAAGAGCTTTCCCCACTGCGCGGTTTCGCCGCCGCGCTCGATCTTGCTCAGAAAATTCTCGCTTACACCCACACTTCCAGCGGCATCGTCCTGGCGGATGCCCTGAGCTTTGCGGACGGCACGTACTATCGGGCCAAGGCTAGTTGCGTCGGCGAGCGTAATTTTCATGAAATCCTCACGGTCAAAAGGATTCTTGATCAGTATGCCCAATTTGACAAGAAAATCCTCATGAACTTAAGGATTTTCTATGATGAACTCGGAATTACGGAAGAATCCTTAGGACCGTGAGGATTTTCTACTCCTCCATCCACCTGACGACGTCATCCACCGCCGCCCGCGACGTGCGGAAGCCGTTGGCGGGGTGGCCCGGATCCGCGAAGCCGAACGAAATCCCGCAGACCACCTGGCGATCCTGCCCGATGCCGAAATGATCGCGGATGAAGCCCGAATACTCCGCCAGCGCGGCCTGCGCGATCGTCGCCACGCCCAGGCTGCGTGCCGCCAGCATGAAATTGCCCACATAGGCGCCGCAATCCACGGCCCCGTACACGCCCAGCGCCTCGGGCGTGGTGATGATGGCCACATGCGGCGCGCCGAAGAAGCGGAAATTCTCCGCCCCCTGCCGGGCCGAGGCCTCGCGGTCGCCGCGCTGCACGCCCACGCTATCATACAGCTGGAAGCCGCACTCCCGTCGCCGTTCCCGGTAGACGCCTGGGTACTCGCGCGGGAAAGGGAAATCGGAATGCGCCTGCGGCTGCGACATCACGTGGTCGAGCAGGGCCCGCCGGAACCGCTCCGTGCCCGCGCCCGCCGTCACGATCACGTCCCAGGGCTGCGTGTTGCACCAGGAGGCCGTGCGCTGCGCCAGCGCCAGGATGCGCTGGATGGTATCGCGGGGCAGTTGCTCGGGCAGGAAGCCGCGGCAGCTCCAGCGGTCGTTCAACAGGCGGGAGAGCGAGGCGTAGTCGTCGGCGTCGTGGGTCATGAAGCGTTTTCCGAACTGGTGTTACCCGTGTCCCGCGGCATGCGGGCGAGGCTGTTCATCATACGATGGGCCCGGCGAGGGAGTTGTCATGACGTTCGAGGAGCCATCGTTCCATCAATGCCTCGATCTCCGTGTCCTGCGCGGGCCGGGGCGCGGACGACGTGCGCGAGAACCGTGGCGCGGGCGCCGGTTGCCGTATCCCGCCCACGTCGACGAAGGCCCGCCGCGCGAGGTGATGAGGGTGCGCCGCCGCTTCCGTCAGGCTGAGCACCGGCGTGACGCAGGCATCGCTGCCTGCGAAGACCCGGGCCCACTCGTCGCGGGTCTTGCGGGCGAAGCAGGCGGCCAGTTCGGCCCGCAACGCCGGCCACCGCGAGGGATCGTCCCGGGCATCGCGCAGCGCCGGGTCGACGCCCAGCCGCTCGCACAGTTGTGCGAAGAACGGCGCCTCGAGCGGCCCCACGCCCATGTAGCCGCCGTCGGCCGTGGCATAGACGCCGTAATGGGGGGCGCCACCGTCCAGCAGGTTGACGCCGCGCCGTTCGATATATGTACCCTTGAGCGCGCCGGACAGGCACTGGCTCATCAGCGACAGTACGCCGTCGGTGATGGCGGCGTCGACCACCTGGCCGCGGCCAGAGCGGCGTACCTCGTGCAGCGCGGCCAGTATGCCCGTCACGAGGTACAGGCTTCCACCGCCATAGTCGCCCACCAGATTCAGCGGCACGACCGGCGGGCCGCCCGCCGGTCCGATGGCGTGCAGGGCGCCGCTGAGGGCGATGTAGTTAATATCGTGTCCCGCCGCCTGTGCCAACGGACCGTGCTGGCCCCACCCGGTCATCCGTCCGTAGACCAGGCGCGGATTACGCGCGGCGACGGCATCGGGGCCGAGTCCCAGGCGTTCCATGACACCAGGCCGGAAGCCCTCGACCAGCACGTCGGCCGTGTCGAGCAAGGCCAGCACCCGGTCGCGCGCGTCGGGCAATTTCAAGTCGGCACGTACCACGAGGCGGCCGCGGCCGGCGATCTGACGCGGGTCGGTCGCGGGCGTATCGGGCCGGGTGATGGTGGCGACCTCGGCGCCCATGTCCGCCAACAGCATGCAGGCGAATGGCGCCGGGCCCAGGCCGGCAAACTCGACTACACGCAGGCCGGCCAGAGGGCCGCGGGGGGCAGCGTCGGGTGGATCAGGCAGGCGCATGGCGTTCCTCGTGTGCGGGCGAGACGGTCCGGGCGGCATGCCTGCCCACCCGGTAGGCGAAGACGATGGCGGGCCCCAGCGTCGTGCCGGGGCCGGGATACGTGCCGCGCATGACCGAAGCCATGTCGTTGCCGCAGGCATATAGGCCGGCGATGCCCTGTCCGGCTTCGTCCAGGACGACGCCGTCCGCGTCGGTGGCCAGTCCCGCGCTCGACGCGGCATCGGCTGGCCAGACCGGCAAGGCATGGAATGGCGGCCGGGCAATGATGCCCAGGCAGGGGTTCGGCTGGTGCGACGGATCGCCGTTGAAGCGGTTCAAGATCGTGCTCCCCTTGCCGAAATCCGGGTCGACGCCTTCGCGGGCGTGGCGGTTGTTGGCCGCGACAGTCTCGCTCAGCGCCTCGGCCTCGATGCCCAGGCGGCCGGCCAGCTCCGTCAGCGTGGCGGCGCGCAGGCCGTAGCCGCGCCGTTCCCAAGGCCCGGTGCGCCGGGTGCCGGGCGGGATCACGCCCAGACCGTAGCGGCGCACGAAGTCCGCATCGCAGATCAGATAGCACGGCATGGCCGTGTCCGGATGCGCCAGCATCGCCTCGGAAAAATGGTGATACGACGACGCTTCATTGACGAAGCGCCGGCCGTGCGCATCGACGGCAATCAGCCCTGGCTTGGGGCGGTCCAGGTACAAGTGGGGAAACAGCCGATAGCCGCCGGCTCCATCGGGTACGCGCGACACGGGTTGCCAGAACAGCGCGGGCAGATGGCATGTCAGTGCCGCACCGCCGGCCAGGGCTGCGTCTATGCCGTCGCCTCGCACGCCCGCAAACGCCAAGGATTCGATCCGGGGGTCGATGCCCAGTCGCCGCCGCAGCGCGCTGCCATGGCCGATACCGCCCGTTGCCAGCACGACCCCGCGCCGGGCTTGCAGGCGGTCTATCCGGCCGCCGGAGACCACCGTGGCGCCAACGACGCGGCCTTCCTGTCGCACCAGCGATGCCAGGGCGCACCCGAACCGCACGGGCACGCCCGTGCGCAGCAGGCTGTCGTACAGGCGCGCCACCAGCGCGTTGCCCAGCACCAGCCGTGTGCCGCGTGGATAGCGCAGGCGGTCGACCGCATGACGCGCCAGCAGGCGCGCCGAACGGACGAAGGCACGCGGCGACCGATACCGCCGTATCAGCGCCTGTACGTCGGCTTTGCCCAGCATCATGCCGCCCAGCACCATGAAGTCGGGCATGGGCGGCCGCACCCGGGCGAAGTGGCTGCCCAGAAGGCGCCCGTCGAACTCCACCGGTGACAACGCCCGCCCGCTTTCCGCCGCGCCGGGCAGCGGCATGTAGTCCGGATGCCTGCCGGCGCTCTGGAAGTGCACGCTGGAATGCCGCTCCAGGAAGTCGATGGCCTCGGCTGCGGTGTCCAGGAAGGCCCGTCGCAGCCCGTGCGTGTCGTCGGGGCCTTGCAGGGCCTCCAGGTAGCGCGCGGCGGCTTCGCGCGTGTCGTCATGGCCTGCTTCGATGCCGTGGCGATTGCCGGGCACCCACAAGGTGCCGGCCGACGTGGCGGTCGTGCCGCCCAATTGATCCGATGCCTCGCACAGCACCACGCGCAATCCGTGCAGGGCGGCCGTGAGCGCCGCGGTCATGCCCGCGGCGCCGGCGCCGATCACGACCAGGTCGTACGTTTCGTCGTCGGAGGGCGCGTCGTCATGCATGGTACGCCACGCGCCAGTGGAGAAGGGAATAGGACGGACGGGCTTCGCGATGGTGCTCGAATACACCCGCGACCGGCGCGCCAATCTCGACCTCCTGCATGGCGTCGCCCAGCAGGTTGCCCACCATGCGTACCCCGCCCGCCTGCGGCAGCTCTACCAGCACGGCCAGGTAGGGGCCATGCTGCCTGAGCGCCGGATGGGCTGGATGCCAGACCCGTTCCCAACTGTAGATGTGGCCGAGAGGCTCGACCTCGCGCCAGTCCGGATCGAAGCGCTGGCAGCGGTGGCACAGCCATTCCGGGCCGAATTGCCACGTGCCGCAGTGAGCGCAATGCTGGACCAGCAGCCGGCCTTCGCGTAGGCCCTGCCAATACCGCGCGGAGAGTCCGTCCGGCTCTGCCGTGGGGATGGGCAGGCCGCCAGGCAGGTAATGCGGTCCGGGCGTGAAAACGGTCATAGCGTAGCCTCCGATCCCAGCAGCAGGTTGCTGGCGGGGGTGACCATGGGGCCGCCGGTCACCAGTGCGACGTCATTGCGCTGGACCGTGAGCGTCGCCGTGCCGCGCACCTGCCGCACCGCTTCGATGACCAGCTCGAAACCGTGCATATAGCATTCGGCCAGATTGCCGCCGCTGGTGTTGAGGGGCAGGCGCCCCGAGGGCGCGGACAGATTGTCCAGCGTCAGGAACGTATTGGCTTCTTCCGCGCGGAAGAAGCCATGCTCGACCAGTGCCATGACGACGCCGCCGGTGAAGTTCTCGTAGCTTTGCACCACGCCGACGTCGTTCGGCCCCAGGCCTGCCATCCGGTAAAGGTCCGGCGCCAGCGTGCCGAAGTTGGCGCTGGCGTAGTTGGGCGAGTTGTGTGGATCGGCACCGGCCCGGTAGCCGGACCCGGCCGCCGCGCCCAACAGATAGACGGGCTTGTGGGGGAAGTCACGGGCGCGTGCGCCATCCACGAGGACGATGGCGGCGGCGCCATCGTTCTCCATGCAGCAGTCGTACAGACGAAAGGGTTCGACGATCCAGCGCGAAGCGTCGTAGCGGGCTTCGTCCAGGGGCTTGCCGTGCATGACGGCGCGGGGGTTCGACTGCGCATGCCGGTAGGAAGCCAGCGCGATGGCGCGCATGGCTTCCTGGCGCACGCCGTGGTCGTGCATGAAGCGCCGCACGCGCATCGCGAAGCGCTGCGGCGGTGCCAGGACGCCGTAGGGCATGAGGTAGGCGCGTTCGCCGGACACCGTGGCCAGGTCGGCGGCCTGGCCATAGCGGCCCTGTTCCCCCTGCGCCAGCGAACGGAACACCACCACGCACTCCGCCATGCCCGCGCGGATCGCCGCGGCACCATTGGCCACGGCCGCGCAGCATCCGCCGCCGCCTCCGCCCCATTGCAGGGTGGCCGACCGCAGTTGCCGCATGCCGAGCGCGGCGGCCAGGCGTGAGGCGTCGCTGCGTTCATTGCCGTACGAGGCGAAGCCGTCGATGTCGGCGGGAGCGATGCCGGCATCGCGGCAGGCGGCCAGGATCGCTTGCAGGGCCAGCTTGAACTCGGCGTCGGGAGACTGCCCGTGCTTGTAATACCGGGACTCGCCTATGCCAGCCACCGCGACCCGGCCTTTCAGGCTGCGGTCGCTCATGACGGCGCATCCGCCGTCTCGGCCCGTCGGGGCCGCGATCCGAAGGCGCCGGCCGCTTCGCAGGCGGCCAGCCGGGCGGCGTCGTAGCCCAGCACGTCACGCAGGACCTCGTGGGTATGTTGCCCCACCGTCGGCGCCGGTACCGGATCTGCCAGCGGCGTAGCCGAATAACGTATGGGCAGCGCCAGGTTCGGGACCCAGCCCAGTCGTTCGTGGGGAACGCGCGTCAGCAGCTTGCGCTCGCGCGCCTCGGGCGAACGCACGGCCTCACCTACGGTCCGCACCAGCCCACAAGGAACGCCGGCATCGCGCATGCGCGCCTGCCAGTGCGTCCAAGGCTGCCGCGAAAACGCCTCGTCCAGGATGGCGAACAGCTCGGTTCGCCGCTGGCTGCGAGCCGCGCCGCTGGCATAGTCAGGATGTTCAGCCAGGTCGGGGCGCTCCAGCACCTGGGCCATCAGGCGCTGGAAGATCTTGTTGCTGCCGCAGTTGATGTAGAAGGTGCGGTCCTGCGCCTGAAACGCGCCCGACGGGCAAGTGTCGGGGCTGGTATTGCCATGGCGGCGCGGCTCCTCGCCGCTGAACACATGCTGCAGCGTGGCGTAGCCGGTCATCAGCACCGCGCTGTCGAACAGCGCGACCTCCACGGCTTGCCCCTGGCCGGTCTTCCCGCGGGCGACCAGCGCACCCAGGATGGCATTGGCGGCCATCATCGCGGTGCTGATGTCCATGACCGGAGACAGCGCACGCACGCCCTCGCGGTCGGGATAGCCGTTCATCGAGATGAAGCCGCTCTCGGCCTGGGCAATGGGGTCGAAGCCCAGGCGGTCGGCGAACGCGCCTTCGCGTCCGTAGGCCGATACCGAGCAATACACCAGGCCGGGATTTCCCGCGCGGCATGTCGCATAGTCCAGGCCCAGCCGCGCCATGACGCCGGTGGAAAAATTCTCCACCACCACGTCGGCGCCTGCGATCAGTTCGCGGGCGATCCGCAGTCCGTCGGCGGACTTCAGGTCCAGGGCCACGCTGCGCTTGTTGCGGTTGCTCCACAGGAAGGGCGCGCCTTGGCCAATGTCGGGGTGGACCGGCGGATACTGCCGGAAATCGTCGCCGCGTACCGGGGCTTCGATCTTGATGACTTCCGCGCCCATGTCGGCCAGGATCATCGTGGCGAACGGCCCCGCGATGAAATGAGAAAAATCGACCACCCGTACATCCGCGAGCGCAAGGGGCGCCTGCGCCGGGCGGGCTTCGTATTCGGGAAAATCGCTTACCAGGTCGTGCAGCATGCTTGGGTTCCTAATGCATGGAAAGCGTCAGTTCTGGATATTCGCCTTCTGGACCACAGGCTTCCATTGCGCAACTTCGCTCTTGATGATGTCGGTCAGTTCCTGCGGAGTGCTGCTGTGAGGTTCGATCCAACGCTCGCGGAACAGCTTGTTCACCTCGGGATTGGCAACCGCGGTGGCCACGGCTCGATTGAGCTTGGCGACGATGGCGTCGGGCGTGCCCTTGGGGGCCAGCACGCCGAACCAGGCCACGCTGCGAAAACCCGGTACGTCGGCGGCGATGGCGGGCAAGCCGGGCGCCACGTCAGTCGGACGCTCGGTACCCACCGCCAGGTAGCGCACCTTGCCCGAGGCCAGCATGGTCGCGCCGTCCAGGCCGGTCACGAACGCGGCCTGGATCTCGCCGCCGATGAAGGCCGGCAGCATGGGTGCGCCCCCGGTATAAGGTACGTGCTGCATATGCAAGCCGGCCATGTCGTTGAAATATTCGCCCGTCAAATGCGATAGCGAACCCGCGCCCACCGAGCCGAAGTTCATCTTGCCGTCCTGTTTCTTCGCATAGGCGATGAAATCCTTCACCGTCTTGGCGGGACTGTCGGTCGGGACGGCCAGGATCATCGGCGTCAAGGCCACGGTCGATACGGGCTTGAGATCCTTGAACAGGTCGTACGGAATCTTCCGTGTCAGCGCGACAATGGCATTGGGTCCGCTATTGCCGAAGACCAGCGTATAGCCGTCGGGTTCGGCACGCACGACCTGGTCGGTGCCTATGGTGCCGCCCGCGCCAGGTTTGTTGATCACCACCACCTGCTGACCGAGTGCGTCGCTCATCGGCTTTTGCAGCGCGCGCGCCAACTGGTCGGTCGAACCGCCTGGCGCGTACGGCACGATGATCTGGATGGGTTTGCTGGGATAGTCCGAAGCGCCCGCGGCGGCGGACAGCGAGACACAGGCCGCGCCCAATGCCAGGCGCCACTCGATGCGATGCAAGATCATGATGTCGTCTCCTTGGCGCGGATTAAAGGGTGCGCGCCTGTTGTGTTTCCCCCCTATGCGCTTGCACGCGTCCCCTGGGGGGCTCTACCTGGGGACCGGCAAAGCCGGATCCGTCGCGGGTCAAGGGGTGTAGCCGAAGTCCTCGCCCAGCCGGGCCCGCATCAGGTCCCGGCCGGCCGCCATCCAGTCGCTTCCCTCAGGGATCGTGACGGAGATGGCGCGCAGCATGAACAGCTCCGGCTGGCGGACCGAAACCGGCTCGGCTTGTTCCGTCGCCAGCCGCTTCAAGGCTTCCAGCAGGAAGCGCCGCGTGCGCGCGATGCCGGTGTCGGTGGTGCCCAGGTGCTCGCGCGTGCGGTCGTAGATCGGCGCCACGCCCGACTGGCATGCGGCATCCTGCACCCACAACCCCGGTAAGCCTGCCTTGTACTTCTCCACCTGCGAGCGGTAGTCGAACTGATAGGCATTGCCGCGATTGAATTTGCTCCAGTACGTGTGATAAGGGTCCGTGGGCGGGCGCTGTTCGAACGAGTGGTCCGAGGCGTGGCCCGTTTCGCGGCCGTTGTAGCCCTCCTTGAATACCTTGCGGCTCTTCTCGTAGAAAGTCTTCGAAGGGTGGTACGAGAACATCATGCACAGCGTGTGCTCGTCGTCGATCGGCACCCAGGCGTGGCCGCTCAGTTCAGGAAATTGCGACTGCGGCGGCACCAGCGTCCAGAAGGGCATCAGGAACTGATTGACCCGGACGTAGTTCTGCTCGTCGCCCACCTTGCGCCGCGCCGCGATGCTGATGCCGGCGTCGTGCTGCTGGCACTCGAAGCTGGGCATCAGGTCCTGGGCCTGGCGCCACTGATTCACGGTGCCGCCGTCCACCCGGCCATGCAGGATCGCCGCGTGGGCGGAATCGATCTCGCCCTCCAGCGCCTGCAGCCAATTGCACTCCTGCACCCGCAGCGTCACCACGACCTGGTCTTCCGGCACCAGGTTCCATTCCATATCGGGCAGCGGTGGAGGATTTCCCGCCTCCGGTCCCATGTAAGTCCAGAGCACGCCATGACGCTCGCGCACCGGATAGGACTTAATGCGCATGCGCCCCGGCATCGCCGATCCGGCGGGTTCCGCCGGCATGTCCAGGCAGCGGCCATCCACGCCGAATTTCCAGCCGTGGTAGATGCAGCGTAGCCCGTCTTCTTCATTGCGCCCGAACGCCATCTGCGCGCCCCGATGGGGACAGGCATGGTCTACCAGTCCCACGCGGCCGCTGCTGTCCCGGAACGCCACCAGGTCCTCGCCCAGCAGGCGCACCCGGTACGGCTGCCCGTCGGCTTCCACGTCCCTGGCGGCCAGGAAGGGCAGCCAGTACAGCCGCATCAGCCTGCCCATCTCCGTATCGGGTCCGACCCTGACCAAGCGCTCGTTATCTTCGTACGACAACATCTTCTGTCTCCGTGCCCATATTGGTTGAACCATTCAAGCAATCTACCAGTTCAGCAAAAGAGTTGTCCAGGGTTTTTTGCAATAGTCATCCCCCAAACGAAAACGCCGCCCGGAAGGGCGGCGTTTTCGCATTGCGAGAGCGGGGATCAGGGTTCCGGCGGCCGGCGCTCGGCCCACTGGTCCAGGTAGCGCGTCTGCAGGCGCTTGAGGTATGAGGTCATCTCTTTGACCGCCGCCTCCGCGTCGCGCTTGCGCAAATGCTTCATCAGCCGGTCGCGGGCCGGCTCCGTAAAGGCGTTCTCGCTCGGGCCGATGCGTTCGATGAACAGGCCCATCACCTCCATCACGCCGGCCATCGTGGCCTCGATAATGGGATTGCGGGTCATACGCGCCAGGATCAGGTGGAATTCCCGATGCAGCCGCTGGCGGATGTCGAAACGATCATCCGCAATCGCCTGCCGGCCCGCCTGAATGTTTTCGTCCAGTGCCCGAAGGTCTTCCTCCGTCGCTCGTTCGCACGCCACCCGGACCACGATCTCGCTCAGCCAGATGCGGGCTTCGGTCAGTTGCTCGGGCGAGATCGCTCCCAGGTGATAGAGATTACTGAGACCGTCGATGATGGAGTCGGAGTTGCCGTGCAGGATGTAGGCCCCGCCGTGCGTTCCCTTGCGCATCTCCAGGATGCCGGCCCGTTCCAGCGTGCGCATCGCCTCGCGCAGCGTATTGCGGCTCACGTTCAGCTTGGCCGCCAGGTCCCGCTCGGACGGCAGCCGGTCACCGGGCTTGAGCAACCCTTGCGCCACCATGGCGCGGATCTGGGATTCGATTTCATCCACGGCGCGAGGCGCAGCGATGGCGGAGAATTCGACCGTGGCGGGAGGGAGCTTCATGGCAGCCGATAGGGACTTTGGTCCAATCATTCTACCTGTTGCGGGAGGCCAGATACCAATCCACGGTCTTCTTTATCGCGGCATCAAAGTTTTCTTTCGGCACCCACCCCAGCTCCTCCCGCATCTTCCCCGCGTCGATCGCATACCGCCAATCATGCCCCGGCCGGTCCGCCACGAAGCTGATCAGTCGGCGATGCGGCGCGCCCTCGGGATGATGCTCATCCATCAGCGCACACAGCTTTTCGGCCACCTCGATATTGTTCAGCTCGCACCCGCCGCCGATGTTGTAGGTCTCGCCCGTGCGTCCGTCGCGCAGCACGCGATCGATGCCCCGGCAATGGTCGTCCACGTACAGCCAGTCGCGCGAATTGCCGCCGGTGCCGAATACCGGTATCGGCTGGCCGGCCAGGCAGCAGCGGATGATGGTGGGAATGAACTTCTCGTCGTGCTGGTAGGGGCCGTAGTTGTTCGAGCAATGCGTCGTCACCACCGGCAGTCCATAGGTGCGGTGATAGGCGCGCACCAGGTGATCCGAAGCCGCCTTGCTGGCGGAGTAAGGCGAGTTCGGCGCGTAGGGCGAGGACTCGGTGAAGGCCGCGTCGTCCGGCCCCAGCGAGCCATAGACCTCGTCCGTGGAAATGTGGTGGAAACGCCGCCCCGGGGCGGCGCGGCCCTCGGCCAGCCAGGCCTGCCGCGCCGCCTCCAGCAGCACGAAGGTCCCGTCCACGTTGGTGCGCACGAAATCGCCCGGCCCGGTAATGGACCGGTCCACGTGTGTCTCGGCGGCGAAGTGGACGATGGTGTCGACCTCGTGCTCGCGCAGCAGCCGCGCGACCAGTTCCGCGTCGCAGATGTCGCCGTGGACGAACACATGGCGGCCGCTGGCATCGAAGCGGGGAAGAATGCCGGGGTCGGCCGCGTAGGTCATCAGGTCCAGATTGACCACCCGCACGCCGGGATCGCTGGCCAGCAGATAGGCCACGAAGTTCGATCCGATGAAACCGGCGCCGCCCGTGACCAGGACATGCCGGGGAACATGATTCATGCCGCGTCCTTCCATGCGGACAACACCTCTTGCAATCCCGCGCGCCAGTCGGCCGGTTCCAGTCCCAGGACCCCGCGGCCCCGCGTGCCGTCCAGGACCGAATAGCGCGGCCGCCGGGCCGCCGCGGGGTAGTCGCCGCTGCCGATGGCCGCCACCGGGGGCGCGGTGTCCAGCAGGCCCGTATCGCGCGCCCGGGCCATGATGTCCTGGGCGAAGCCATGCCAGGTCGTCGCCGGCCCGCCCGGGTAATGATACGTGCCCCAGGGCAGCGCCTCGCCGTCCTGGATGCGCGCCGCCAGGCACAGCAGGGCTCGCGCGATGTCGCCCGCGTGCGTGGGCGTGCCCGTCTGGTCCGCCACCACGCGCAGCGGCCGGCCTTCGCCGGCCAGCCGCAGCATCGTGCGGACGAAGTTCCCGCCATGCGCGCCGAACACCCACGACACCCGCAGCGTCAGATGGCGGGGCAGCAGAGCCGGCAGCAGCCGTTCCCCCTCCCACTTGCTGCGGCCGTAGACATTCAGCGGATGCGGGGCGTCATCCTCGGTATAGGGAGCGCCCTTGGCGCCGTCGAATACATAGCAGGTCGACAGGTGCAGCAGCGCCGCGCCCTGGGCCGCGCAGGCCCGTGCCAGGTTCCGGACGCCGTCCCGGTTCACCGCCAGGGCCCGCTCGGGCTCGCCTTCCGCCTTGTCCACCGCCGTATGGGCGGCCGCGTTGATCACCACCCGGGGACGATACTCGGCCACGATGCGGGCGGTCGCCGCGGGATCACTCACGTCCCACTGCCCATGATCCAGCCCCACGACCCCCAGCGCCGCGCCGCGCAACACCAGCTCGTGCCCCAACTGCCCGCCGGCGCCCGCGACCAGGATAGTCATGGCGTACCCCGATAGGGCGGCAAACGGTCGCGCGGCAGGTCGGCCAGCAGCGGCTGCGCCTCGTCCTTGGCCGACAGGACATACGGACCCGCGCCGGGCCAGGCGATGTCCAGCGCCGGGTCGTTCCAGCGCACGCCGGCCTCGGCGGCCGCATCGTAATAGGCCGTGCACTTGTAGACGACCTCGGCCTCGTCCGACAGTACACAGAAGCCATGGGCGAAGCCAGGGGGAATCCACACCTGCCGGTGGGCCTCGCCATCCAGTTCCGTGCCCACCCAGGCGCCGAAACGCGGCGATCCCAGCCGCACGTCCACCGCCACGTCGAAGATCCGGCCCCGCGCCACCCGCACCAGCTTGCCCTGCGCGCCCGGCCACTGGAAATGCAGCCCGCGCAGCACGCCGCGCCGCGACAGCGATTGATTCTCCTGCACGAACTCCGCCTGGATGCCGGCCTGCTCCAGCCAGCTCGCCCGGAACGTTTCCACGAAATACCCGCGCGCATCGCGCCGCACCTCGGGCGCGAACACCAGCACTTCCGGCAGGCGGGTTTCCAGCACGTCCACGGTCACACCTCTTGCTGGCGGGCGATCAGCCCGGCACCTGATACTGTTGGCAGGCCACCTGCACCAGCTTGTGGTCCTCCAGCCGCGCGGCGGTCAATTGCCCGCCCCAGACGCAGCCCGTGTCCAGCGACAACAGGCCCGGACGCTCCAGCAGCCCCAGCGTCGACCAATGCCCGAACACCACCGTGACCGACTCCGTCGCCCGGCCCGGCACGTCGAACCAGGGCATGAACCCGTCCGGCGCATGCCTGGCATTCGCCTTGGCTGCGAACTCCATCGTGCCGTCGGCCGTGCAGAAACGCATCCGCGTCAGCGCATTCACGATCACCCGCAGCCGATCCGCCCCTTGCAACCCGTCATCCCAGGCCGCCGGCAGATTGCCGTACATCTGGCCCAGGAAACCCTGCCAGTTCGGCCCGCGCAGCGTCGTTTCCACCTCGCCCGCCAAGGCCAGCGTCTGCGCCGCCGTCCAGCCGGGCAGCACACCCGCGTGCACCAGCAGGTGCCCCAACTGGAAATGCGCCAGCGGCCGATGCCGCAGCCAGGCCAGGATATCGGCGGCGTCCGGCGCATCCAGGATCTCCTGGATCGTGTCCGACTTCCCCGCCTTGCGCAGCCCCGCCGCCACCGCCAGCAGATGCAGGTCATGATTGCCCAGCACCGCCACCGCCCGCTCGCCCAGCGACATCACCTTGCGTATCGTCGCCAGCGAGGCCGGCCCCCGGTTCACCAGGTCACCCGCGAACCAGAACCGCGCATCGGCATCAACCGCGATCTCTGGCCGCGCAAGCAGCGACTCCAGCGGCGCGCAGCACCCCTGCAGGTCGCCGATCATCCAGATACTCATGTCGCCGCACCGGCCGCCTGCCGCCACCGGGCGCGCAGCAGATTGCCGTACTCCATTCCCAGCATCGCCAGCAACGCCAGCCCCAGCGCCAGCGCATTGGGCGCGACCGCCGTCACCCAGGCCGGCCAGCGATTCAACATGCCCACATTCAGCGCCAGCTGATTCAACATGAAAAAGCCCACGCCCAGCAGAATGCCCAGGAAAATCTTCACCCCGACCCCGCCGCGCCGCGTCTGCATGAACCCCACGGGCGCCGCGATCGTGATCATCGCCAGGAGCGTGAACGGATAGATCAACTTCCGCCAGATGGCCACGATCTGCCGGTCCGACGTCAGATGGTTCTTGTTCAGATAACCCACATAATCCAGCAGATCCGTGAACGACATCCGCTCCGGCGTCAGCACCCGGGCAAGCAGCAATTCCGGCGTCAGCGTCGTCGACACCGTACGCTCGGCCTCCCGGGTTACCACCACCGGCGCCTGCGTCGCCCGCGTCCCCGCGTGCAACGAAGACTCCAGCGTGGGGGAAACCGTCGTGATCGCCACGTCATGCAGACGCAGCTCATTCGTACCGAAACTGGCCGTCTTCGCCTGCGTGATCGACGCCAGTTGCCGCGACGGCGTGAAATCGTACAGCGTCACATCCGAGGCGCCGCCGCCGGCCTGCATCGCTCCCACATTGATGATCCGCTCGCCGGTCGCGGCGTCCTCCTTGAACCAGTAGCCGCTGCGCAGCACCCCCGAAGACCGACCACCCGCGCTGCCCGTGATCGTCAGGCGCGTCTCGTTCAGCTTGATCTCGGCCGCCGGCGTCAACCACTCCGCCAGCACGATCGCCAGCATCATCACCGGCACCGACACCAGCCACAGCATCCCCAGCAGCCGCATCCCGCTTACCCCCGACACCCGCAGGATCACCAGCTCGTGCCGCTGCGCCAGCCCCGCCAGCGCCAGGATCGCCCCGATCAGCAGACCGATGGGCAGGATGTCGTAGATCCGCGTCGGCAGCGCCAGCAACTCCAAGAACAGCAGGTGATACAGCTTGAAGCCGCCGCGGCCCACCTGGTCCAGATCATCCACCAGCGCGAAGAACGAGAACAACCCCACCAGCGCCATGAGGACGACGGACGAGGAACGATAGATTTCGGTGGCCAGGTAGCGGCGGGCGGTCTTCACGGCGTATAGAGAAACGGGCGGCCCGTTAGTGTAAAGGATGGCCGGCGCCCAAAGGCCGGCCCCGCCGCAGCTTACTTCACTTCGAAACCGTGATACTTCCTGCCCAGCGCGACCGTGGCCTCGAACAGCCCCGTCTTGCTGCCGCAGTCGTAACGCTTGCCGTCATAGCGATGCGCGAACACCTTCCGCTTGGCCTGCATCAGCGCCGCGATCCCGTCCGTCAACTGGATCTCGCCGCCGGCGCCCTTGCCCAACGTACGCAAGTGATCGAATATCTCGCCTTCAAGCACATAGCGGCCCACCACCGCCAGCGTGGACGGGGCGTCCTCCGGAGCCGGCTTCTCCACCATGTTGAACACCTGGGCGGTCTGCCCCGAAGCGTCCCGCGTGTCGACGATTCCGTACTTCGACGTATCCTGCCGGTCCACGTCCTGCACCCCCAGCACGCTGCCGCCGTTCGCCAGCGCGGCATCGACCAACTGCTTTGTAACAGGCACGTCGGCATCGATCAGATCGTCGGCCAGCAGGACCGCGAACGGCTCCCGGCCCACCACCGGTTCGGCGCACAATACCGCGTGGCCCAGACCCAGGGGAGCAGGCTGCCTAATATAGATACAGTTCACCGATGGCGGGATGATGTTCTTCACCGTGCGCAGCAGCTCGATCTTGTGCTTGGCCACCAGCTCGGCTTCCAACTCGGGGATCGTATCGAAATGATCCTCGATCGCCCGCTTGTTGCGGCCGGTGATGAAGACCATCGTAGAGATCCCCGCCGCCACCGCTTCCTCGACGGCGTACTGGATCAGGGGCTTGTCGATGACGGGCAGCATCTCCTTCGGCATGGCTTTTGTTGCAGGAAGGAAACGCGTGCCCAGGCCCGCAACGGGGAAGACGGCGGTACGGATCGGTTTCATAGAAGAGACTCAAGAAGAGGTAAGAATGTGAGGTTGCTAGGCATGTTACTCGACTTGCTTCTCGTTCCGGGGGAGCGGAAGGGTGGAAATTGAGCTCAAGGAAAAAGGAAAAAGCGCCTGTTACCGTTGATCAAAGTCTCGTAACGGGAGCTATCATGTCAACACTAGGAGACGCAAACCTGCCGATCATGAAACTTGGCGTAGCTCGATGATCGCAAATTTGTTATAGAAATTAAGTGCGATATGGAGGCCTGAGGTTTCATGGTATGTTTGCTCGCCTTTCCCTCTTCCATGATGACTAGGGTTAACCCTACATCCACTTCGGGCTAAATCCTCTAATTGATGTCTATCGTGCACAAAAGTGGCCTGATTCGCTTGTGTGAGCCAGCCGGCAAGCGCTTCCTTCACGCTATCGTTGTCGGTCTTTTAGGAGCCGTATGGGCCTTAGCGGCAGTAGAGGCCTCGGCACAGACCGCAGCAATGATTGAAGCAGGTAACCAAGAGCTGCGAGACGATATTCAATGGTTGGTCGATAGGGGGATCATCGGTTATGTGTCTACATCTACCTGGCCTGTTCCCGTCTCTGTGCTAGAAACAGCGTTGGAGTCTCGTAAGAAAAAAAACCTGACGCGAGCAGACGTGCATGCGATTCTCGCAGTACGACGTTATCTTGATGATCAGAAGAACACGCGTTTTGGCATTACTGCACAGATTAATACTGATTCTCTCCCGCAGCTAGGATTTGCAAGTCAGAGTCGGTCTGCCGCAATGGGGGGCATATATCTGCAAGGAGGCGGGGATACCATTGCGGGGAAACTACAGATTAATGGGCTACTCGATCCCCTCACTAGCAAACAATCCAAGTTAAACCTGGAAGGTAGCTATGTATCTGCTAGCTTTTTGGGCCAAGCGCTATACGTCGGCCAGCTTGCCCACTATTGGGGGCCAGGCGTAGATGGAAGCTTGAATTGGGGGAATTCAGGTACGGCTATCCCCGGGATCGGGTTACAACGAGGGAAACAGCTAGCACCTGAGAGCAAATGGCTGTCGTGGATTGGGCCATGGGGTTATAACTTTTTCCTCGGACAATTACAGCACGATAACGCTGTTCCTCGCGCGAGAGTAATGAATATGCGTTTGTTTGTGCAGCCAGTAAAGGGGTTGGAATTAGGGGCTTCGCGTTTTATCGAATGGGGAGGGCAAGGGCGGAATAATGGCTTAGACGCCTTTTGGGATGCTTTCAGAGGGAACTCTAATGATCAAGCTAAAGGCCAAGACCCCAGCAACGAACTATCCGGGTTCGATATTCGCTATACCCTTAATCTCTGGGGGAATCCTTTAACTTTGTATGGCCAACTAGCGGGGGAAGATGAGGCAGGGGGGTTCCCTTCACATTATCTTTCGCAATTTGGTCTACAGTTCAAGCATACAATAGGCGCGGCTCGTGTCCAATGGCATGCGGAAGCGGCGGATACGACTGCGAGCCGAATTTTTGGCCTTGGCTCGGGATTGGCTGGTACGGCATATAGCCATGGAACATATAGAGATGGCCTGTATCATGATGGTTTGCCCATTGGACATCCAATTGGTGGAACTGGCAGGGCGTTGTCCGCAGGGGTAGATTTTGTGCCGGACGATTTTCGATATTTCTCTCGCTATAGCGCTCGATTTATTCAGGCGCAGGTTAACGAAAGGAATCAAGCTATAAATCAAGCCTTTCCCCATCAAGCGCGCTGGTATGGGGCCGAGTTGGCGTACAGTTGGCGTATCCGACCTGCTACCTTTCGTGCAGGTGTAACGGTATTAAGGCGCAGTTCCGGAAATATAGAGAATGGCTTCAGCCTAATGCTATCGATGAATGTACCGCTCGGAAGTGCACGCTAGTAGTCAGGAATAGCGCGTGAGCGGTTGATAACCAAAATCGCAGTTTATTTTTACATCATGTCTTTAGTAAACGACGCACCTGTAATACTGGTCATCTGCACGGGAAACGTTTGCCGTAGCCCAATGGCGGAAGCCGTCTTTGTGCATTATCTTGCGCAACAAGATCTTCACGCGACAGTGATTTCGAGGGGCCTCGCTGCACCGGTAGGTAGATCTCCTCATTCCTATGCAATTGATGTGTCTCGAGAAAACGGAATTCCGATAAGTTCTGAGAAAAGAGCTGCGTCTGTTTCTGGCCCAGAAATGGCTATGGCCAAAGCCATTTTTGTAATGGACGTGGGGCATCGTCATGAGATTCAACTTAGATTTCCAACTTCTACCGGAAAGACGTTTCTCCTCGGACAGTGGCAATCGGAAGAAATTGAAGATCCAATTAATAAATCTCTTGCTGATTTTCGGTCGGTGTGGCAGCAGATAAATCAAGGGTGTAGTAGCTGGGTGGAAAAATTGAAGGAAGCAGGTGTAATACGATCGAATTGTACCGCTTAGCCCATGTGAATGTTTTATGGATTATTAGTGGATCAAGTAGCCATCGTCTCGAGAGTGCCCCCTTATGCCTTTGAATAAACACATTTTCTACATGCGCTCCACGCTCTTATTCGGAGCGATCGCAACATTGGCCGCTTGTTCAATAGTGCCTGGCACGTATCTCGGGGTTGCGCCAACAGTTTCAGAGACTGATAAAGACTATGTCTACGATGCGGCCGATGTCGGCGATATCAGAGATAGAGCCGAAATTCATGCAATTACTCCCAGTGCTATTGAGAAGCTAACGGCAATTAAGGAAAATGCTGGGAAAGAATTAGTGCGTGCTCAAGAGATGAGCGCGACACAAAATCGACGTCCATATCAATACCTCGTTGGCCCGCAGGATATCCTACGTGTAACTGTTTGGAATCATCCTGAACTGAATAATCCCAATGGAACGCTGAATCAGTTGGCTGGACGCGTCGTCAATGAAGACGGAACCTTCTTTTATCCATACGCTGGCAAGGTGGTGGCTGAAGGTAAAACAGTGCAGCAAATTCGGGATGATTTGGCCGCGAAGTTGGTCAAATATCTTGTGGAGCCTCAGGTAGATGTATCTGTTTTAACTTATAGAAGCAAGCGTGCTTTTGTTTTGGGGCAGGTGGAAAAACCTGGAATTGTTCCTATAACAGACGTTCCACTTGCTGTTACTGATTTAATTTCAGAGGCTGGCGGCCTCAAGCCCGAGGCTAATTTGCGAGGCGCCACATTGATGTCTCGTGGCAAGACTATCCCTATAGATTTGTACGCTTTATATTACCGAGGTGACGTATCGCAGAACGTTGCTTTGGCACCGGGCGATATTCTAACTGTCCCGGAGAATAGATATAACAAAATATTTGTGCTTGGAGAAGTTAGTAAGCCGCAATCGTTATTAATGCCGCGAGGGCGGCTAAGTTTGGCGGAAGCAATATCGGATGCCGGCGGGTTTAATCCACTTACGGCAAATGCAGGTCAACTATATGTTATTAGGGCAGGTGAAAAGGATAAGCCTCAAATTTGGCACCTGAACGCAGCTAGCCCAGACGCGCTGGTTCTGGCTGATCGGTTTGACCTCGAGCCTCGCGATATCGTCTATGTTGATCCCGCAGGTGTGGCGAGATTTGGTAGGGTGATTAGCAATATTCTGCCTACTGCATCTGTTCTGCGGGCGACCGTCCAAAATTAACTCGATTATTGCTATGAATGCCTCGATAAATGACCATCCTCCAATAGCCACCGTGGAAGAGAGCGAGTTTGGACTTGCTGATCTCGTAGATACTGTTTTGCAGCACATATGGTTGGTGATAGCGGTTTTTCTGTTCGTGGTCGCGTGCGGTATCGGTTACGCTCTTCTCTCAACGCCCGTGTATCGGGCAGACGCTTTGATTCAAGTCGAGGATAACAAACCCTCGATGCTCAGCAGCGTTCAAACGATAGCCGATGCGTTGGGTACGGGAACCAGCCCGGTTAACGGGGAAATTGAAATTCTCCGTTCCCGAGAAGTAATTATGAAGGCAGTGAATGAAACACAAGCCGATATAGTTATAGAAGTGACTAACAGATTTCCTCTCATAGGAACTTGGTTGGCCCGCCGCTACGAATCTGGATCAACGGAGCTTGCAGACCCCCTCTTCGGACTTAGCACCTACGCATGGGGAGGAGAGTCGCTAAAAATTTCTGAGCTCACATTACCGCCGGAAGCGTATGGGAAAGAATTTCGAGTGATCGTTTCGGACGGAGGGTATTACTTAACCGATGAAAACGATAACCAGCTAGCAAAAGGAGAAGTGGGAACCGCGGTTAGTTTTACAACTAGTGGTGGCGAGGGGCGAATTGGTGTCTCTCGTTTACAGGCTCGAGACAGAACGGTCTTTAGTATTATTCGCCAGTCTCCCATACGCGCATATCAGTCCGTTCTCGCTAACTTAAATGTGACAGAAACGAGCCGTCAGAGTAGCATCATTCGAGTTAGTTATGAGAATCAAGACGTTTCTCGCGCTCAAAGTTTGGTGAACGCCATCGCCAGGGCCTACTTAACGCAAAACGTTGAGCGTAGAAGTGCAGAGGCAAATAAAAGCTTAGACTTTTTAGAAAACCAGCTTCCTCAAATTAAAAGAAATGTGGAGGCGTCTGAAGACGCGCTGAATACATTTCGAACAAAAACAAATACGGTAAGTGTTGACAAAGAAGCAGAGAATCTTCTTGGGCAATTTGTAAGCTTCGAAAAAAGTCGGGTTGAACTTGAATTAAAACGTGAAGAGCTTCTTCAGCGCTTTCAGCCCACGCACTCTGCAGTTAAAGCTGTTGACGAGCAAATTGCTCAGATGGGGGCTGAGAACAAACGATTGAACGAACAGGTAAATCGCTTGCCGAGTGCGCAACGTGATTTGCTGCGATTGCAACGGGACGCCGAAGTAAATAGCCAGCTATATATCGCCCTGCTAAACAATGCCCAGCAATTACGGATTGCCAAAGCTGGAACTATCGGCAACGTTCGAGTAATCGATTTTGCAGTTCGAGATGATATACCGGTTGCGCCCAAAAAGTCATTAGTCGTCGCACTAGCTGCTCTCTTGGGGGGAGTTTTAGGTATCGGGGCGGCGTTTGCGAGCCGCATGTTACGGCCTACCGTTCGTGAAGCCTCTGAAGTAGAGCGTGGCACCGGGTTAGTAGCGTATGCAACTGTTCCTGAAAGCGACCTGCAAGAGAAGTTTGACCTCAAGCGAGGAAAAAAAGACTCGTTTACTGGAGTGGAAGGACGCCCGCAGTTGCTTGCGGCAACCTATCCTGACGACCCCGCGGTAGAGAGTTTGAGATCACTACGAACTGGCATAACTTTTGCGCTGATGGGGGCATTGAACAAGAATATTGTAATCACTGGCCCCACAGCCGAAATTGGGAAGAGCTTCATATCGGCGAATTTGGCAGTTCTTTTAGCATCTGCAGGAAAACGGGTTTTATTGATCGAGACGGATCTTCGTAGACCACAGCTCGGCCGTTATTTTGGCTACTCAAGGGTGACGGGACTTTCCGATGTTCTTGCGGGTCATCAGAAGTTGGAAAGTGTCGTTAAACGAGCTGTGCAGTCGGAAATTGAATTGGATATCTTGCCTTCAGGAAATATTCCCCCTAACCCTGGGGAACTGCTTCTTAGCGAACAGTTTGGGCAATTATTGGCGAGCCTGCAAAGTTCTTACGATCATATTCTTATAGACTCTGCTCCTGTCTTGCCTGTTGCGGATACTTTGGCAGTTGCTCGTCACGCCGCCACTACTTTTTTAGTCGTTCGGTCGGAATACAGTACTGTTCGCGAAGTGCGCGATGCAACCCGAAAGCTGGAGTCGGCTGGGACAAATGTTAAGGGATTTATTTTTAACGGAGTGAAGCGTAGGCGAGTAGGCTACGGATCAGCGTACAAATATTACTATGGTTATGGTAATAAATAGTCAGTGGGTGATAACATCGTAAGCAACACATGACTATGCACTCTAATCAAAGTTTGGGAGGTGGCCGCACATTTGCGGCCCCTACACCTGCCGGTGTGAAAGGGCTGCCGCTAGTAACCGGGGCCTTTTTTTTTACTATCGCCCTTATTGGCCTCTGCTCCTTCCTGTCCGTCGAAAGTTTGCGTTATTGGTTGCCGCTAGTTTACGCGGTTGACTATATATTGCTTAGCTGGCTATTTGTTCTTCGTTTTGGAACAATATATGCCTTGCTTCGTCCGACTGGCATTGCGATAAGCTACTTCAATATATCCTTTGTTCTTGGCGCCTGGACCTTCGGTCAGGATAAAATCCTGAATGGTGCGATGGTATGGGGTTACGAGTCATGGAGCTATCTGCATGCAATTGTAGGATTCTTCTTGTTGTCTAACTGGGTTCTATACATTGCCGCGGTTGCTGGGGGCGAGGTAAGAAGAAACCTAAAAATTGATGAGAGAAGGCGGCCCTTTTCTCATTCGATTTTGTTCATCATCTGCAATAGCGTTGTATTGCTTGTTTTGCTTGCAATTGAAGTCCCATATGTAGGAGTGATTAGGCCTATTGTGGCATTATCGATCGGTTATGCGCTTATAGTACGAGGTGGAAAATTTAGATGGGCCGCTCTGGCTTTGCTAATAGTCGTTCTTGCAGCATTTTCAGAAAACGATAAACGAAATGCAATTTTTCTTGTATTGCCTTTCTTTTGGTTGGATTACGCTCTCGTCCAAAAACGGGGAATCACCGCAAAAGTATTCTTAGGAGGGCTGCTAGCCGCTGCGGGGTTATTCTATCTTATCGTCGCCATGTCTATTATGCGAGGGTATGGTCAATATAATCCGGCAAATTTCTTTGAAGCACTCAGCTATGTGCCGGATTATATGCTCAACTCGTATGCGCTCAGTTATTTTGCTTCAAATTTCGAGTACGGGACTGTCTTTTTTCACTCCCACAATGCTCTCAACCTAATTTTCCAAGATAGCTCACTGTTGGCGTATGGAGAGTCATTGCTAAAAGCTCTCTTTGTGGGGGTTCCGCAATCACTGTTCGGTTATAAGCCTGCTTCGATATTAGACCTTTATACTGGTACCTGGGATCCCGGTTTTAGATCTGTTGGTGGATCGTTCCCTATTATTGTCTCTGCTGAAATGTTTTGGAATTTTAGCTGGTTGGGATTAATTCCCCTCTTTTTATTCATGGTTCTCGCCGATAGGTTTTACGCCTATGTGACATATCACGTAAGAGGGTGGAGAACAGCCCGAGTTGTATTAATTATGGCTGCTTTACTTTTTTATTTGATGTATGTCCGGGGGTCCGGGCTTGATATTTTTGTTGCGTATATGTTGATTGCGGTTGTTGTGACCAATTGCGTTGTTAGGCCCATGGATTGGTTGCGAAGAAATATTGTTAGTTAGGTCTAACGTAAAATGAAAAAAATATTATATACGCTTGTTAGGACTCTCTCCGTTTTTGGCCTTCCGGGGTTAAGGGTATTCAGAAATTATATTTATCAAGTTTTTTTTTCTGCTGAAGGAATCCGCGTCTCCGATCGCGTGCTCATCACAACAGCGCACATGAATGAAGGAGCATTCATTAATATAGGCAAGGGGGTGGAGTTTGGCCGAGACGCCTATATTGACTACTCTGGCGGAGTGACTATCGGATCGTTTGTAGCGATTTCTGAAGGAGCAAAAATCTTCACTCACAATCATGTAGTAAAAACCGGCCATTCTAATTGGCATAGAAATCCGATTGAATTTTCAAATCTTCACATTTCAGATGACGTTTGGATCGGCGCGGCCGCTATCGTGTTGCCTAGAGTTAAAACTATCGGAAGAGGTGCGGTCATCGGGGCGGGTGCGGTACTTGGTCGGGATGCTGATGAATATGGGATATATGTTGGAAACCCAGCAAAGTTAGTGGGCTATCGAAATATAATTGACGCCAATCTAATGACTTGAAGTGTAGATGGTTGGCTCTAATTCTAATTTTTGCTAAGTGGTAGGCCTACGTTGAGAAAGACGATTTCAGCTCTAGCTTTATTAAAAGCTGGTCACATGGGGTTCACCACGTTATCTGTAGCCCTCCTGACGAGATTTCTGGGGCTGGAGCAAGCCGGCCTTTACTTCTTTTTCGTTTCCCTATCTTTGGTGTTTGGCAATGTTACTTGCGGTGCGCTGCAAAGTTTAAATATTCGCTTTGGTTCTATTTATCGCAACGAAGAACGCTTCGAAGCTAGAGCCGCTCTTACAATCTTCAGCTTGCGCTGGCTACTTCTGGCTACGGTAGTTATATGCGTTGTAATTGTCAGCGCCAGGTCTATATTTTCGGCACACGGCTTTTGGTCGCGCGATGACCTAGTTTGGCTCCTCGCTGTGTCAGCCTGCCTCACTGGCGCTAGTATTTTTGCTATGGGATTCGCAAGAGCCAGTGGCTTAATCGTCGCAGCACAAACCGTGGAATATATAGTTCGTCCGATTGGGATAAGCGCTGGGATCGCGGCCCTGGGGTGGATAGGGGGGTGGGGTGGACAAAACGCTCGCCTCGCTGCGCTAACGTATATTGGGATTCAGGTCTTGAGTATTGCTTGGTTAATATTTTCGTCCAATAAAAAGACCAACCAATTTAAGCGCAGCGCTGCAATGGTAGATGCATCCGAACGGAAGTTGTGGTGGTCAACAATGCCATCTCTAACGTTGACTGTAATTTTGGGCCTTGTTCATAATCAGGCCGATGTTGTGATACTTGGGTCGTTCGTTAATCCAGCGGATGTGGCTATATATAAGATCGCGGCGCAATGTGCTGCACTAATTACCACTGGAGTTGCTTTGGTGAATTTTATATATGGTCCACAAATAGCTATTTTTTATAATCAAAATAAAATCGAAGCGTTAAGGTACGTAATAAAGACTAGCGCTAGAATATCATTTTTTCTTGGCTTGCTAATAGCAGGGGTCTTTGTGTTATTTGGCCAGTGGGCTCTGGAAACATTTTTTGGAAAAAATTTTAGCGCATCTTTTATCCCATTTATTATCTTGGGTGTGGGTCGTTTGCTAGACGCCTATTTTGGGCCGAGTACTAATATAGCTACGATGACTGGTCATCAGAAGTATGCAGTTTTTGGAATGGCGACGGCTGCGGGCTTTAATCTAACCGTCGGAATTTGGTTGTCATATCAATATGGCATTTACGGCACGGCCTTTGCCACCGCGATTTCATGCGTGATCTGGAACATACTGCTTGCCTGGGGTATCCACCGAGGAACAGGGTTGAGGTGTGGACCTTTCTAGTTTGAGAAAAAATGGAATCGTTAACTGATAAGTACGATAGCTTTGATCGTGTAGAGCATTTGGTTGTTGTGCTAAGGGGAATTGCGCCTTATCGGGTTGAATTTTTTAATCAACTGTATGAACGATATTGTCATCGTTTAACTATAGTAGGCGCAGCTTCACAATTACCTGAAGGAGTAAATAAAGGCATAGGACTAGTATCTGTTGCTTTTAAAGAGCGTAGAGGGTTTCGCTTGATCAGGAATCTTCACTCCGTAGTTGAATCACTGAAACCTTCAATTGTCGTTGTGGAGTTTAATCCCAAAGTAATCACTCATTGGCTTCTCGTCCCATGGTGTCGGATAAAGCTTCACGTCCCGGTCATTTTCTGGGGGATTGGCGCTAGAGAAGGCGGAGCTAAAGCGTTCGCTTTAGCTGGATATGCACATTTAGCGAATGGTCTTGCACTATATGAAGATAAAGCACGACAGAAAATAGGGAAATGGCTCGGAAAGGGCTATCCAGTGGCTGTTCTTCATAATACAGTGCACTCAGAAAAGCCTATCATTGAGGAGATTCGCCGAAATAGTGTGTTATATGTGGGCGCACTAACTAAGCGTAAACGACTCGACGAGCTTTTTCGAGCTGCAGCGCTACTCCGGAAGCAAAAGGTGCCTATCGAACTGCTTATCGTTGGTGACGGAGCAGAGCGAGTAAGTTTAGAGAACCTGGCGGAAGATATAGGAATAGCTAAAAACGTAAAATTCTTCGGTGAAATTCGAGATAAGAATGAACTGAGGGAAATCTATTCTCAAGCGCTCATGGCGTGTTGCCCGGGGCAGGCCGGCCTGTTCGTTTTGCAGGCGTTTGCCAATGGTGTCCCTTTTGTGACTAAGGTAAATGCCGTTACCGGCGGCGAGATAGAGAATATCGTAGACGGCCAGAACGGAGTACTCTATCAGGGAGGTGTAGATCAGCTAGTAGAGGTGCTCCGCCTTGCATATGCTCGGCCGGGACTCATGGAAAAGTACGGAAAAAACGCGTATGAGTTTTATTGGGCCCATAGACAAGTGATACATATGGTAGATCGCTTTGTCGAGCTTTGTAAACGGGTTTCTGCTACGTAGTAATGGTGAGTGCACTATTCGCTTGGTTTTTATTTTGAGGGAATGCCATGTTACGTCGATCATTCTTTCATGGACTGGTAGGTGGAGTTCTTGGCTCAGGTGCCGTTGCTGAGGCAGTTTCAGCAGCGACGGAAAATGTAAGACAAGATAAAAGAACTATACCAGCGCCATTTGTACCAATCGTCGACTATATGGCTGCGGAGCAGATTGCAGATTTGGAAAAAGGGGGGGGGGCTATTGATGTCTCCGATGCATGGCAACGGGCTTTTGATAGCATTACGAATGGACAAATTCTATTAGTCACACCGGGGCGACACCTTTTACGGCAGCCCGTTAAGATGCAGGGCAAGCGTAACGTTACACTGCTAGCTCATGGGGCGGTTGTCTGTGAAGGTCAGAACCAGAAAGGTAGTCTCATAAGTTTTTTTCAGTGTAATAACCTGCGTATTGATAACTTAGTCTACGAAGGTGTTGAAAGTTATGAGACGTTTAGCTCGGACCAACCAGGTGATCGGCGATTTGTTCTATGGGCGGAAGAGTGCAATAACTTAAGAATTGCGGATTCTCTTTTCTCAAAGAAAAGGGGGTTTATTCGATTAGAACGATGCAGAAGGGCTAGCATAAGTGGGTGTGACTTTGTGGGTTTTTTTCAGGATATTGAAAAAGGCATACAGAAATCTGGGAATGAGTGTCCCGCTATAGAGATTCGGGGTGGAACTTTTCATCGGATCATATCTTGTTCGGCCACTAATCACGGCTCATGTGTTTTGATTGGTGGGGATTCTGCAGGGAATTTGGTATTCGGATGTAGTGCCCAAAATATGCACGATAACGCGATTTATATCTCGTCGGGAAGTCGTAATCGAGTATTCGGGGTCGACGGGATAGATATCGGGGCGCAGCTAGTGAAAATGCGCGGCACCCAGAATTTAGTATTTGGTTCCAGTGCGCAAAATTCCAAAGGAATGGCTGTTACGGGAAACGGGAGTCGACAGGACTCCAGCGGTGCGAACGGGTCCGGAAACATCGTTTTTGGAAATACACTTCAGAAGACAAGAGGAGCTGACGCAATCAACTTTGGCGGGCATGATGGCTACCAGCAAAGAGATCTAATTGTTGCCTTCAATGTCGCCGACGGTGTATCAGCAAATGGTGGAAATGCGGGGATTCGTGGAGGTGTGGTGAAGAACGCAATAATTGCGGGAAACATCCTAACCGATATGTCCACTGACTATGGTGTGCTTTATTCAGGAAACGCCAATAATCCAACCAGTGGAATGGCTGTTGTTATGAATGTAGTAAGTGAGTCACCACAGTCCACTTCCGTCCAGATACAGAACGCAGATAGTCCGATGTTAGCCCTTAACCTTAATTCAAAAACTAAGAAAGGGTTCACGACAAAAAATACCAAAGAACCTTTCTTGTTGGGTAACCGTTTAGATGGTAAGCCAGATGGGTTAGGGGGCGAATCTTCATCTCTAAATGATGTCAGCCAGCCTCGTCTTCAGGTACCCTCTGTCGCGAACAGTATCAGGCAAAAGCCAAGTGCCATAGGGCAGCTAGCGGTAGTCGGTGGTACAGCATATGTTGCTACGGGATTGGATGCATCCGCATGGAAGAAAATCACGGAGTAAGACGGGACGATACTTAAATCCACGAATTGGTTTGCGGGGATTTGTAATTATAGAGGAGCTTTGGCAAATAGGGCTTCTAATTGTTCTTCGAAATATCCTTGAGTCTGAGCAAGATGGTGAGCCTTTTTCTTCAAAAGTGCTTGTTGTTCAGGATCGGAAGTCAAGACGAGCATCGCCTTTTTGAGTGCTTCGTGATCGGTATATGGTACCGATATTGCAATACCAGCTTTACGAAGATAGTCCGCAGTTTCTACTTCAGAATTAACGATAACTCCTATTCCTACCTTAATAGCATCCCCCCATTTGTTAGACTCAGCCAATCTGTTAATTCGGCTTGTTGGAGAATAGTATGTCAGAACTAGGTCGGATGCATAATATGAGGCAAGGGCTTCGGCGTTAGATACTTGGCCGAGATAGTAAGTGTTTGGAAGTGCTACCAATTCTTCTGCGGCGGGACAGTCTAGTTTGCCTGCCACAATAATCGCTAGGTTAGTTGGAAATTCTTTCGCGAGCATTAATGCGGCATCCATCCCTCGTCCGGCCCCTAGCCAGCCGTTAACATTAATTACAAGTGACGCTGCGGGCCAGGTCTTTTCTTTATAAATTTTTGAGGCCTGGTCGAGTTCGGTCTCACTAGGCATATTTTTCAGAAGATGAAACTTGGCTGACTCGAAATCATACCTTTCTGCCCCGGGTATGATATGTATAAAGGCGTTACGTGAGGTATAGCGTTCTAGTATTTCTATGATCTTCTTAAGAGGCTTTGGAAAAGAAAATATCATAGAAAAACGGTCGGCATCGTCAAAATAAACTTTGAAGCGCCTAATCTTAGACGCAAGAAGAGCAGGGAAAGCGCTTTCGAATCCTAGAGCCCAGACAGAGTCATTCTTTTTTATTGATAAACATCTAAGAAAGACTAAGAGCATCCAGAGAAAATATATTAAACGGGTCTTGATGCCTCCATATGCTCCACCTTGGATGAGAATCTCCTTCACAATTTCAATATCTTGAAGCTGAGTTTCAACACGTTCTCCCCGTGCCCTTTCCCATCCAATGTGCGTAATCTTTACATAAGGGAATTTTCGCGCGACAAATTTCGCAAGTTTGAACAGCCGGGTTCGTCGAGAAAGGGCAGATAAAGGGGCAATTACAAAAAAATTGCTCATGCTATTGGATGGGCTTAAATCGAACGTTCTATGGTCAAACGCCTGTTAGACAACGAGCGGTGAATGGATCGAAATCTTCACCAAGAGTATGTGGTAGTTATCCGGCAGGGTTCGATTATTTTCACTTCTATAACCGGAATCTTCGATTTGAGGAAATAGTATCTCGATTCCCAACCCTCAGATATTAAAACACTGGCTGGCTCCGTGGTGGTGGTAATGCTGATCCTATGGCTTCCATCAGTAAATTGACTACCATCCTGTATCCATCGACGATCCGGTGGAAGTCGCCAACGAAGTATTGCATTTCTTTTAAAATTTCGCACATCATCTTCCACAACTAGGGTGTTCTTTCCGAGCCGAACACTCCTTGAGTGCCGCACCCCCCAGGGGTCTTGATACTCAGCAGAGAAAACTACCGTACCGCAGGACGTTTGCTCATGGAAGATTTTGCTATTTCGTATCCATCTGGCAAACAAAAACCGTCCGAGGCGGGGCATCTGGTCGCGATCGTCAAATTGGATGGTATTGTGACTTCGATTGCTAGGAAAGTAGTTCTCAAAAAACGATGTGCAGTTATAACTATAACTTCCGCCATCTCGAAAAATGTTTTCACCTTGTAGCCAAAAATCAACATGCAGGCAATCTGCGTGACTTGGCCTGAAGCGGAAGCGGGGGAATCTAATTATTGCGCTCGCGTTTTTATTGCGTAAAACGGCATAGCCGCCATTCTCGTAAATCGTGATGGGTTCAGTTTGCTCGTTATATAAAACAGAGGTATGGGTAACGATTTTGAACCACTGCAATGGGTTTGTTGTGGGGCGGTAAGACGAAGGGAGCGGTGTGTCGCTATATAATTGGCTGGCCAAAAAAACAGAGGGTCTGTAGTCTCGGTAGTCGGTTTCAGAAATTGGAAGAAGACGAGCTCCATCGTTTGCTCCTATATTGGGAACGTCTCCGTTGTCCGAAACAATCATTTGGTTTAGCCAGTGAATGGCGGCCCTTATTTTTGTATAAAGTGCTCGCGAGAAAAGGGGTAAACCAAGTTTCCGACGCCATATTTCGACCATGCTATAGGTATCAAGCATGACCCTATGGTAATTCGTTGAGTATTGACTGAAAGAGCCGTCGTTTTCTATTAGTTGTTTGGCCCTATTTTCGAGCCATCTTCTCCCCAATTTTTCCCAGCAATGTCCTGCGTGGATGCCACATAATTTAAGCCAACTGCCGCCTATAAATAAAGCGGCAGCCTCAGAGGTTCCATGGTTGTTGTCCTGGGCTATTGCATATGTAATAGTCGGGGCAATTCTTTTCAAATGTTGAAGTATTAAGTTTTGAAGTTGTGGTAGAGGTTCCCTAAACTGATTAAGAATAATCGCAGCCATTGCTAGGTGCATGACGCGGATAGAGGCTTCCTGTCCACATTTCCAGTTAGGCCCAAGATAAGGAGGGTTTTTCCTGCTCCAATCTTCTAGCCAGTTATTTAGTCGATTATACGCAGCTATATTTCCCGACGCAGCTTGTTGAGCATATGCGATAGCCCAGTCGAACCGAGACAATTCCCAAATTCCCTTGATATCTCCAACCTGGGAGTCGAAGTCTGGAATTTGCCACCATGGTCGCTCTGGTCTCTCGACGGACTTTCCGGTCAGTACGTTTATATGCCAATTAGGAGGGACGTCTGAAATTGGGATCGGAAGGTAGCCAAAAACCCGTGCTTCGTTATGCCACAGATTTGGCGGGTCGAGATCAGGATCTGTGTCGCTTGGTGCTCCAAAATAGGGGCCTGTGGTTACTGTTTCCCTAAGTTTCTTGGCGGGATTTAGGCCGAGTCGCAGACCAATGCGATAGCGAATGGCCCTGGCTACGCTCGGCAGCCCAAGTAAAAACGCGGTGTGTATGTACGTGTAGATTTTCATTGACGGCGAAGGAGAAGTGCCGCCTCTATCGTCGCACGAGCAACTTCAAAGATTTGTTCAGGAGGGATCGCGGGCTTTCCATCTCTGATGCCTTTGAGAAATGCCGCCGCGCATGCGGCTTGCCCCTTATCTTGTTTCCAAAGAGCCATCTTCTTAAATCCGGGCCAGCCGTATCCGATAAGTCTTCTGAAGTTGTCAAGTTGTAAAACTCGGCCAGCGGCGAAGACCTCGATGCGTTCTTTGGGAAAACTGGAGGCCCCATTGGCAAGATACAAAATTGTCCCAAAGGAACCGTCCTCAAAACCAAGTGTTATGGTGGCTTTGTCTTCAGTTATATCAACGGCATCGGAATCACCCATACGTCTGGCTTGAATCGATGTGATCGGACTATCTGCTAGAAAGCGCATCAAATCAATAAAATGACATGCTTCGCCTATGATCCGACCGCCGCCGATGGAGTTATCTTGGGTCCAGTGATCTGCAGGAATAGCTCCAGCATTCATCGTTAAAATAAAAGATTTCGGCTCTTTAATGGAGTTCAGTAGAGCCTTCATCTTTTGAATATGAGGGGAAAATCTCCTGTTAAACCCCACCATAAGTTGAACACCTTTTTCGCGGCTATTTTGGTACGCGGCCTCCACTTCGTCGAGTTCGTCGCAGTTTATGGCTAAAGGCTTTTCAACAAATACATGTTTGCCAGCCAGCAGGGCGCGCTTGACCAGCGAGGCATGAGAGTCATGTCTGGTGACTATGGCAACGGTGTTAATTGTGCTGGACGCCAACATTTGTTCGATGTCAGTTGACGCTTCAACAAAACCTGCCTTTTGACCATGGATAACGCCGTTAATTCCACCAGAAGTTACAATGGTATGGAACTGAGCTCCGGCTGCCTTAAAGGCGGGTATTAGAATACGAGATGCATAATTGCCTGCGCCGATGCAACCAATCGTTGGCTCTGCGGCATTAAAAGTGCGTGCGACGTCTAGGACGACATTCTTTGAGACGCGTGATTCGGGAGGCGACGTGTATTCTAGCAGTATGCCCAATCCGGTCGTATCTGTTGTTAACGTCTCATATGCATCTTGCGCATTTTCAAATAAGAACCGGTGAGAGATGAGGGCTTTAACCTCTAGGCGTCCAGTCGCAAGCATGTCGAGAACGGCTTCAAAGTTTCGCTTTTCCGTCCATCTAACAAGACCATACGGATAGTCTTGGCCTTTCTCCTCGTAAGCGGGATCGTATCGCCCAGGGCCATAAGAACACGAAACTTGAAATGTTAATTCCTTCTCATAAAAATCGGCACGATTGAGCTCTAAACCGGTAACCCCCACCATAATAATACGGCCTCGTTTGCGGCTCATGCGGGCTGCTTGGCTGACCGGATCCGAAGTTTTTGCTGACGCCGTGATTATTACTCCGTCGACACCATTCCCCCGGCTAAAGGCAAGACCTGCGGCAACGGGATCTTCTCCCTTTCCAAGATTGCAGGTTTCCGCGCCAAATTGACGTGCAAGCTCGAGTTTGTGTTCATCAAAATCAAGAGCTAATACCCGGCAACCATGTGCTCGTAATAGCTGAATCGTTAGAAGGCCAATTAACCCTGCGCCTGTTACGACGAAAGCTTCTCCTAACGTTGGTTGAGCTAGGCGGATGCCCTGCAAGCCAATGCTGGCAACTACAACGAAAGCTGCAGATTCGTCATCCACGGTATCTGGGATGTGGGCGCATAGATTCTTAGAAACTCTAACTATATCGGCATGTGGTCCATTAGAAACGACTCTATCGCCCGCTTTAAACCCTTCGACTCCGTCGCCGATTTCTGCCACGACTCCGACGTTGCAGTATCCTAGCGGAAGCGGTTGAGCAAGTTTTGAGCGAACTGCTTGGATAGTTGTCATCAACCCGTCAGTTTTAACTTTCTCTAGGACCATTCTTACTTTGTCAGGCTGTTGTTTAGCCTTTTCAAAGTAGGAAGCCTTTCCGAAGCCAACAAGCATGCGTTCAGTGCCTGCTGAGATTAACGACAGTCGGGTCGAAATTAAAAGGCTCTCACGGGAGACTGTTGGTGCAGGGGCGGTTGTGACGGTGGTGCCCCCGTTTGCCATGTCCTGGAGAACTTGTTTCATTAACCATCCTTGATCGGAAAAGCGAATAATTCGATGAATTTGTTTTATAAAAATCTACTCCGGTGGGCTTGCCACCGGAGTCCAAGAAAAATTAGAGCATGGGGAAATTGCCTGTCCAAACCCCACGCGTATCCACAAATTTAACGCCGTTCAAGCGCTCTTTGGGGATGGCCTTAAATTGCTTATGGTCGACCAGCAGGACGATCACGTCAGCAGTTTGAAGAGCGGTATTGACATCAGTCAATTGCAGTGATTGATTGAGCTTTGGAGGTAACTCATGTACATTCGGCTCGACCGCGAGAACGGTACCTTGATGTTCGGCGGCTAAGGTACGACAAATCTCGACTGATGGGCTCTCCCGAAGATCATCGATATCGGGTTTGAAGGCCAAGCCAAGGCACGCGATCGTTACGTCCTTGATTGTTTTTGCGGGATTGTCCTGTAGGTGTTCGGAGATCGCGATCTTAACTTGATCTAAGACCCATTGAGGCTTATTGTCGTTGACTTCTCTTGCGGTTCGAATCAGGCGTGCTTGGTCCGGAGTAGAACTCACAATGAACCACGGGTCGACCGCAATGCAATGCCCTCCTACGCCAGGGCCCGGTTGGAGGATATTTACCCGGGGGTGGCGGTTGGCTAACCGAATTAGTTCCCAAACATTAATTTTCAGTTTGTCGCAAATAATAGATAGTTCATTTGCAAATGCAATGTTTACATCGCGGAAGCTGTTTTCGGTCAACTTGCACATTTCCGCGGTGCGAGCATCGGTAATGATGCAATCTCCTTCAACGAAAACCTTATAGAGTTCGCTTGCTGCGGTCGAGCATTTTGGTGTCATTCCACCAATGACCCGGTCATTAGATACCAGTTCGCGCAGGACATGCCCGGGGAGTACTCGTTCAGGGCAGTGTGCAACACGGATATCAGAGTCTTCTCCGTGGGTTTGCGGAAATGATAGATCTGGGCGTGCGTCCGCAAGCCACTGAGCCATCTGCTCGGTTGCTCCAACTGGCGAGGTGGACTCCAGAACAACCAGATTGCCTTTCTGAAGGACTGGAGCGATGGCTTTGCTTGCGGCCTCAATGTACGCTAAATCGGGCTGATATCCGTCCTTAAATGGAGTGGGGACTGCAATTAAAAATGCATCGGCCGGTTGTGGAGTTGTAGTCGCAGTAAGGTATCCATCTTTCACGGCTGCTCGGACGACGATATCTAGTTCAGGTTCGACAATATGAATTTCGCCGCGGTTAATGGTATTCACTGCTTTTTCGTTTACATCGACGCCGATAACCGTCTTTTTGCGCGAAGCAAAAACTGCTGCAGTGGGGAGGCCGATATATCCAAGGCCAATAACTGAGATTGTGTTGAAATGCATGAAGTTTTCCTTTGCTGATAAACGTTCAACTTCTTAGGCTTGACCTAGCAGCGCCTTAACAATGCGAGCGCATGCTTGGCCATCTCCATACGGATTATGCGCGAAAGCCATGCGATCGTAGGCCCGAGCGTCTGTTAGTAGCTGGCGGACGTGTAGTACGATATTTTCTGTGCTGGTTCCCACCAAGCGAACAGTCCCTGCATCAACTGCTTCCGGGCGTTCCGTTGTGTCTCGCATTACAAGCACGGGCTTCCCGAGGGAGGGGGCTTCTTCCTGAATGCCACCGGAGTCCGTTAATATAAGTGTTGACCGATGCATCAGATAAACAAACGGTAAGTATTCCAACGGCTCTATCAAATGAACATTGGAGATGCTAGTAAGTAGTCTGTTTACAGGCTCACGAACATTAGGGTTTAAATGGACGGGGTAGAGAATTCCTACATCAGGAAATTCTTCGGCAATTTCCGCTAGTGCTCTACATATCCTCTCGAAGCCGCCCCCAAAACTCTCTCGCCGGTGCCCCGTGACAAGAATAAGACGCGGGTACGAATCGAGGAACGAAAACTGCGCACTAAATTTTTTCTGTAATTTATCATCGTGTTGCAGTTTTTGAACAACTTCTAGTAGGGCGTCGATGACTGTATTGCCCGTGATGTGGATAGTAGACTCGTCAACGCCCTCACGGAGCAAATTTTGTTGTGACGTACTTGTCGGTGCGAAGTGAAACCGGGCAAGGGCGCCAGTTAGTTTTCTATTGCCCTCCTCCGGCCAAGGGGAGTAGAGATTCCCCGTTCGAAGTCCAGCCTCAACATGTCCCACCGGGATTTGCTGGTAATACGAGGCTAAACTCACCGCCAGAGTTGTTGCTGTGTCCCCATGCACGAGAACTACGTCGGGCTTAAAGCTTGAAAGCACGCCCTTCATTCCTTGGAGTATAGCCGTGCTTACATCTGTTAAGTCTTGGCCAGCTTTCATGATGTTGAGATCATAGTCTGGGCGAATTGCAAATAAGTCTAAAACTTGATCGAGCATTTCTCTATGTTGGCCAGTAACGCAGACTTTTGCATCAAATCGACTATCTTTAGCGAGAGTTTGAACGAGAGGGGCCATTTTTATGGCCTCTGGGCGCGTGCCAAAGACGCAAAGTGTTTTCATTTCAAGAATTCCCTGTAAATGTTGGCGTCGCAAATTTCCCGTTTTCGAGCCAGTCTACGAATTGATTGCTTAAAATTTGTCTATCGAATTGTTGCCTAGCGAGAGCATGAGCTCTTTTCCCTTTGGCCGCCAGATCGTGTCGATTGTCTGCGGCGTGCTCGAGCGCATCTGCGAATGCCTTGGGGGAATCCGGAGGCACGGCATAACCACAATCATGTGAAGTAATAATGTCCGCCAGCCATCCAGGGTAGTTATTCAGGACCGGCAAACCTGCCGCTAGATAATCAAAGAACTTATTTGGTGACGTTCCGTAGTAAAACGCAGGTACATTGGCCAAGGTTTGTAGTCCAATGTCGGTCGCTGCCATAAGCCCTGCTAGACGGGATTTGTTTACCGGGTCGTGAAAGATCACGTTATTGAGTTGTGAAACCGCAGCCTTTCGCATTAGGCTGGCCTTCATAGCGCCCCGCCCTATCAATAAGATCTTGATGTCGTGTCTTTGACGTTTCTTTAGCTCGGCGGCGGCGTCGAGAATTGCATCTAAGCCGTTAGCTTGTCCGTGTGTTCCGGCAAACAAGGCGAGAAGGTCGGACTGAGCAACGCCATCTGGGCGCCAAGGTGTAGGAGTATTGGAAAAAATACTGATGTCGCATCCATTCGGGATAAGGGTTATATTCGAACGGGCGACCCCTCGACGGGCGATGCCATCCACGATGCCCGGAGATAGGCCGATCAGACGATGGGCGGAATGATAGCTAGCCCATTCGAGTATGGACATTCCAAGAAGAATGGCAGGGTTTTTGATAACACCCATTGCTTTGGGTAATTCAGGCCACAGGTCGCGAACTTCAAAAATGAAGGGCTTGTTTCTCAGCCAGCGGGCGAGAATGCCCGGGATGCTGGCAGTTAGTGGCGTCGTAGTCGCGAAGACTAAGTCATAGGGCTCCCTCAATGCAATTGCAGCACTTCGCATTGCAAAGCGGAAAAATGTGCTAGAACGTTTGATAAAGCCGTCAGAGTTTCCGTACGATAGATCGAATTCGATCACTTCTAAGCCTGGTTGAATTAAACCTCGACGTTGTCCACGAATGAACGGGCCTTGCAAATCGGTCGTGCCACCCTTGTAGCTGCCACAAATCATGCAAACCTGATGGCCTCGCTCAATTAGACGTTTAGCCATTTCATACGAGCGTATGCCGGCTGCTCCCCTAGGGGTGGAGAAATGCTGATGGAAATAAAGGACTTTCATTTGGTACGGATCTGCAGATCAAATACGGGTAGCCTGCCGCAGCGCTTCGGATAGCGCGGCGCAGGTCCGTTCGATTTCCGCAGGCGTAAGCGTCGGATGAACCAGGAACATTAGGCTGGTTTCGCCCAGTTCCACGGCATGAGGCAGGCGGCGCGATGGGCGATAGTTCGTCCCGTCGAAGGCTTTTTCCAGATAGACCTCCGAGCAGGAACCCTGGTAGCAAGGGATTCCCTTTTCGGTCAGCGCCTGGACGATACGGTCGCGCGTCCATCCTTCCGCCAACTGTTCCGGTTTGACGAACAGGTAGTGTTTGTAGGCTGCGTGGGCGACGTAGTCCGGCACCGGAGGGATACGCACGCACGCGTAGGGGGCGGCGGCCTGGCTGATTTGCGCGGCGTAGGCCTGGCGCTGCCTGGTCCAGTCGGCCATCCGGCGCAGTTGGATCCGGCCGATGGCGCCCTGCATTTCGATCATTCGCCAATTAGTGCCAAATGAGTCATGCAACCACCGAAAACCCGCCGGATGTTGGCGTTCATAGACGGCCTCCCATGATTTTCCATGGTCCTTGTATGACCACATCCTGGACCACAACTCGCGGTCATTGGTTGTGACCATTCCGCCTTCGCCGCCCGTGGTCATGATTTTGTCCTGGCAGAAGGACCAGGCGCCGATGTGCCCGATGCCGCCGACCGGGCGGCCTTTGTACTTGGCGCCATGGGCCTGCGCGCAATCCTCGATCACGAAGAAGCCCTTTTCCTCGGCCAGGGCCATGATCGGATCCATGTCGCACGGCCAGCCTGCCAAATGCACGCAGATCACGGCGCGGGTATTGGGGGTCAGGACGTCGCGGATGCTTTCCGCGGTGATGTTCTGGCTGTCCAGGTCCACGTCCGCGAATATCGGGCGGGCGCCGGCGTTGACGATGCTCGATGCCGACGCCAGGAAGGTACGGGGCGTGACGATCACGTCGTCCCCGGGGCCGATATTCAGCGCCTTCAGGGCAAGATCCAGCGCAACCGTTCCGTTGGCTAGCGCGATCGCATGTTCCGTATGGCACCACGCCGCGAATTCCTTTTCGAATTCCCGGCATTCCTGTCCGGTCCAGTAATTGACCTTGTTGGACAGTAGCACCCGCTTGACGGCTTCCGCTTCCTCTTCGGTGAAGGAGGGCCAAGGGGAGAAGGGGGTATTCAGCATGTTGGCGTGGTCCTGTTCAAATCTTTGGCCGGGTTGCCCGCGGCGGTGATTCCGTCCGGTTGGGGGCTGACGACGACGGCGCCCACGCCTATCACGGCATGGGCACCTATGGATATTTGCTGGCGGATGCCGGCGTTGGCGCCTATCCAGCTGCAGGTGCCTACGGTGACGCCGCCCGCCAGGTTGGCGCCGGGGCTGATGTGGACGCCGTCGGCCACTTGGCAGTCGTGGTCCACGGTAGCGGCGGTGTTGATGATGCAGGCTTGCCCAATGCGGGCGCCTATGTTGACCACGGCACCGGCGAACACGACGCTGCCCGCGCCCACGCCAGCATGGCGGCTGATTGTGGCGCGCGGATGAATAATGGTGGCCAGGCGGGCGCCCGCGGCGGCCAGTGCTTCCGTATTGGACAGCCGCACGCGATTGGCGCCTATGCCGACCACGACGCCGTCGAACTCCTGGCACTGCTGGAGCAGGGCCGCCAGGTTGCCGACGATGGGCCAGGGGCCGCTGGCCTTCCGCTGCGGCCAGGCGTCGTCGAAGAAGACGATTTCCTGCCATGCCCCGCTGGCTTCGGCCGCGTCGGCCACCACGCGGCCGTGGCCGCCCGCGCCCAGTATGGCTAGCCGTTTCATGGGTTGTTGCCGCGGAAGCGTTCCATGGTGGCCTGGCCGTCGGCGCTGATGCCTTCGCGCACCAGTACCTTGCGCACGGTTATCCACAGGATCTTCAGGTCCAGCCACAGCGAGCGGTTGTCCACGTACCAGACGTCCAGTTCGAATTTCTGTGGCCACGACAGGGCGTTGCGGCCGTTTACCTGGGCCCAGCCGGTTACCCCGGGGCGGACCTCGTGGCGGCGCAACTGGCGCTGGTCATACAAAGGCAGGTATTCCATCAGCAGCGGACGGGGGCCGACCAGGCTCATGTCCCCGCGCAGTACATTCCACAACTCGGGTAACTCGTCCAGGCTGGTGCTGCGCAGGCGTTTGCCGAACGGGGTCAGGCGTTGGTCGTCCGGCAGCGGCTGGCCATCGGGACCGGTGGCGTCGCGCATGGAGCGGAACTTGATCATCTGGAAGGGCTTGCCGTTCAGCCCGGGCCGGACCTGGCGAAAGAGGATGGGCGAGCCCAGCTTCAGGCGGATCGCGACGCACAGCGCCAGGATGACTGGGCTGAGTAGCAGAAGGGCGATTGCCGCCAGGACGATGTCGAATGCGCGTTTTGCCATGAAAAAGGGCCTTCCGGGCGAAGGCTTTGGGTACGGTTACGGTCCAGTATAGAGAGGCCTAGGCCGGATGGCCTACGGCGACGTCTCGTTGGCTGTCGTACGAGGCCAGCGAGGTCCGTGCGGCCTTGCTTTCCCGGGCGCTGGCCGGGCTGGCTGCCAGCTCGTCCTGTCCGGCTGGCCTGTCGCTCAGTAGCGAGTAGGGCGTGTACTCCGGCACCAGCTTCTGCAGGGCCATGCGGATGTCCAGGGTGGAACCGCTGTCGCAGGCTGTATACAGGGCCTCCAGCAGGGATTCCAGCTGGCCCAGGGTCAGGTAGTGTTCGCGCGAGCACAGGATGCGCGGATGGTCGCTGGGGATGGTGTCGCCGCCGATCAGCAGTTCCTCGAACAGCTTTTCCCCCGGCCGTAGGCCGACGACCTTGATTTCGATGTGGCCGTTGGGGCTGTCCGCGTTCTTCTCGGTCAGGCCCGACATCTGGATCATGGTGCGGGCCAGGTCGATGATCTTGACCGGTTCGCCCATGTCCAGCACGAAGACTTCGCCGCCGCGCGCCATGGCGCCTGCCTGGATGACGAGCTGCGCCGCTTCGGGAATCAGCATGAAGTAGCGGGTGACGTCGGCGTGGGTGACGGTGATGGGGCCGCCGCGCTGGATCTGGCTGCGGAACAGCGGCACCACCGACCCGGACGAGCCCAGCACGTTGCCGAAGCGCACCATGCTGAATACGGTACGGTTGTTGGGCCGCAGGGCGAAGGCCTGGAAGATGAGTTCGGCGCAGCGCTTGCTGGCGCCCATGACGTTGGGCGGGCGCACGGCCTTGTCGGTGGAGACCAGCACGCAGGTCTCGATGTTGTTCTGGGCGGCGGCCATGGCTACGGACCAGGTGCCCAGCACGTTGTTGCGTATGCCGGCCGCCATGTTGTTTTCCACCAGCGGCACGTGCTTGTAGGCGGCGGCATGGTAGATGGTGTCGACGCGGTGCTCGCGCACGATGCGGCTGACCAGTTCGGTGTCGCACACGCTGCCCATGTAGGCCGACAGCTGGGTGGCGGGGAAGCGCTCGCGCAGTTCGTGCTCGATGGCGTACAGCGCGTATTCGGAATGGTCCAGCAGGACGAGATGCGTGGGTTTCTGCGACTCGATCTGGCGGCACAGTTCGCTGCCTATGGAGCCGCCGGCGCCCGTGACCAGCACCGACTTGCCGGTGACGCATTTGGAAAACAGGTCGCGCCGCGGCGGGACGGGCTTGCGGCCCAGCAGGTCTTCGACCTGGATTTCGCGGATGGCGCTTTCCAGCACCTTGCCTTCCACCATTTCCGCCATGGTGGGCAGGGTGCGCACCGGGATGCCCAGGCTGGACAAACGGTTGACGATGGTGCGCCGGCGCTCGGGCGATGCCGAGGGGATGGCCAGGATGATTTGCTGGATCTCGTGCTTGCGCACGATGTCGTTGAGCCGGCTGAGCGCATAGACGCGCAGGCCGCCCACGTGCCGGTTGGCCAGGCGCTTGTCGTCGTCGAAGAAGCAGATGGGCGTGTAGGCGTGGCTGGTGCGCATGGCCACAGCCAGCTGGAAGCCGGCTTCCCCGGCGCCGTAGATGGCGACACGGGGAGCGATGATGTGCTGGCGCAGCGGCGTGCGCAGCAGATGGCGCGCGCCGAAGCGGGAAATGACGACGTACGAGAAGGCGATGAACCAGTAGATCAGCAGCGTGCCGCGCGGCGGCGCCGGCATGTTGAACAGCAGGCATCCGATATAGGTGCCGATGGCCAGCGCGGCCAGGCCGATACCCGTGGAGCGCAGCATGGAAATATCCATGTAGCGCACCACGTTGCGATACAGGCCGCACAGGTAGAAAACGGGAATCGCGGCCAGCGCCATGATGATGGGCGCGCTGATGCCGTAGCGCTGCAGGATGACCGCGTCGCCCAGCCGCAGGTAGAACGCCGCGATCAGGCTGGCGGGCAGGGCGATCGCGTCAGCGATGACCATGACCGCGATTTTTTGCGGCCTGGAAAGGGAAAGAAGAAAGTCGCGTAATTTCGTCTGCATGATTACCTTGTACCAATCCGATCGCGGATCGCGAGTTCGGCCCCCGGGGGATACCCACCCCTTTGCGGCTCGTTCCCCATCGACTGCCCGGCAGGAAGACAGTTGGCACTCGGTAGTGCGGCGGCGGTATTTTGGTTGGCGCGTCCAGTTGCATCAATCCCCGGTTTGGGGGATTGCGGAAAGCCGGCATGCGGTCTTACTGGCGGATTCTGGACGGTCTGAAAGATTAGCATGTCGCGATGCGCCTATCGTGGAAAACCGGAAAAAGATTGCATCAGTTTGTGCATGCGCGAAATGGTCAATCTCATTTTTGAGAAATACGAAACGTAGCGATCATGTGCCGGTTGCCTGATTGCTTCGTCGATTTCCTGCTCCTCTTTTTATTTGCCGCGCTGTCCCGGTCTTGCCGCACTGGACTCGTAATATATATATGGATATTACGAGTCCGGCGCGGTCGAATGACGGATCAGGCCAGGCTGGTGGCCAGCCGGTCCACGCACCGGACCGCCAGCATTTCCTCGTCGGCTTCCACCATCAGGCGGAGCTTGGGCTCGGTGCCCGAGGGACGGATCAGGACCCGGCCGCGGCCCTGCAGCGTGGCGGAGACTTCCCGGTAGGCCGCGGCCAGGCCGGGGTGGGATTCCCATTCCAGGTCGGGTTGCAGCTTCACGTTCACCAGCTTCTGCGGCAGCAGGTGCAGTTCCGAGGTCAGGGCCGGCAGGCCCTTGCCGCTGCGGCGCATGGCGGCCATGACCTGGAGCGCGGCGATGACGCCGTCGCCGGTGGAGTGGCGGTCCAGGCACAGGATGTGGCCGGAGCTTTCGCCGCCGAACAGCCAGCCCTTGTCCTGCAGGGCTTGCATCACGTTCTTGTCGCCAACGGGGGTGCGCACGAACGGGACGTCCAGTTCGGCCATGCGGCGCTCGAAGGCGTAGTTGGTCATGACGGTGCCCGCCACGCCGGCCACCGGGCCCTGGGTCATGCGGTCGCGCACGATCACGTACAGCAGCTCGTCGCCGTTGTACATGCGGCCGCTGGCATCGACCATTTGCAGCCGGTCGGCGTCGCCGTCCAGGGCCACGCCCAGGTCGGCGCGGTGTTCCTTGACCTTTTCCGCCAGGGTTTCCGGATGGGTGGCGCCCACTTTTTCATTGATGTTGAAGCCGTTGGGCTCGCAACCAATGGGGATGACGGTGGCGCCCAGTTCCCGGAAGACGTTGGGTGCGATGTGGTAGGCGGCGCCGTGGGCGGCGTCGACCACGATCCGCAGGCCGTTCAGGTCCATTTCCGGGGGGAAGCTGGCCTTGCAGAATTCGATGTAGCGGCCGGCGGCGTCGTCCAGGCGCTTGACCCGGCCCAGCCCTTCGGAGGGCGTGCAGCCCATGGGCTGGTTCAGCGCCGCTTCGATGGCTTCTTCGGTCCGGTCGGGGAATTTGCTGCCCTGGGCCGAGAAGAACTTGATGCCGTTGTCGTCGAAGGGATTGTGCGAGGCGCTGATGACGATGCCGGCGGACAGGCGCAGGGCGCGGGTCAGGTAGGCGACCGCCGGGGTGGGGATGGGGCCGGCCAGGACGACGTCCACGCCGGCGGCGGAAAGCCCGGCTTCCAGCGCGGATTCGAGCATGTATCCGGAAATGCGGGTGTCCTTGCCGATCAGGACGGACGGGCGGTGCCCGCGCGGGGCTTGGGCCAGGAGGACCTGGCCGGCGGCATGGCCCAGGCGCAGGGCGAAGGCGGGGTTGATGACCGCTCCGCCCACTTTGCCCCGGATGCCGTCGGTGCCGAAATATTTAACCTGTGTTGCAGCCATGATTTCTTCCGTGCGTTCTTATTGCCTCATGCTTCTTTGCTTGTCTGACGAGGAAAGCGACGCCTGGCGTTCCGTTTTATCGGAGCACCGGTAGAGACAGGCCGCCATGATTCCCCACTACGGCTTTTATGGAAATCTGCCGTTTAGCCAACGCAAGCCACACGGACGACAGCATAGGCGGGGAAGTATGACACTCCACTTCCGCTATGTAACAAAATACGGGAAATGGTCCCTAGAATGGGGTAATGCCCGGGGGCCGCGCACCGGGCCCCCTGGGATGACAGCGTTTACAATTTGTTACGCTGTTTAACTAATGTTCGGAGATTTGCGGTCTTTGCCCATCTGGGAAAGTCCCCGCGCTGGCGTCATTCCCTGGACCGGTGCAGGACGAGCCACCTGGGCGTGCGAAAGCGCACGATGGCTGTATACAGCCAAGTATAGACAGCAATGAACACAACGAGAAATAGCATTAACGCTAGTCCCCGGTCCCAGAACACGGTGGCCGGGACGATGGCGACCAGGCTGAGCGCCCACAAATAAGGGGACGTGACGGCGTTGCGCTGGGTCAGCAACTGCGCGTTGCGGGTGCCGATGGCCCAGCGGATGACCCGTTTGTAGATCAGCATGTGCAGGTGCACCCCGTCCGGCAGGCTGGGCGACATGCCGCGCAGATATTTCTTTCGATATATGGAAAATAGCGTCTCGAAGATGGGGTAGATGAACAACAGCGCGGGATACCAGGCCGAGACCGCGGGATTGCGGACCACCAGCAGGATGCCCAGTTCAGCCAGCATGAAACCCAGGAAATAGGCGCCGCCGTCGCCCAGGAAAATCAGGCCGTAGGGATAATTCCAGACCAGGAACCCCAGGATGGCGCCGATCATGAGCAGCGAGCCGGCCAGGATGAGGGGATCGTTGACCTTGAAGGCCACGTATCCCAGCGAGGCGAGCATGGCGAGCGCCGCGGCGGCGGCCAGTCCGTTGAAGCCGTCGATGATGTTGACGGCATTCACCATCGCGCCCACGCAGACGATGGCGGCCAGGCCACCCACCGCCGGGATGGCCAGCCAAGCGTCGGCCAGGGGGATGTCGATGCGGGTGATGGTGGCCTGCAGCAAGACGGCCGCCAGCGCGGCCCCGGCGAACGCGCACAGCAGGCGGAGCGTCGGGCTGATGCGCTTGGTGAAGTCTTCCGCCAGCCCGATCCCGAAGACCACGGCCGAGCACAGCAACAGCAGGGCGAGGTCGATGGCCAGGGGGAAATCACGCGAGGTCAGGGCGGCGACCGCCACCGTACAGCCGGTCACGATGCCCAGGCCGCCTATCCGCGGCACCGGCCGGACGTGGAATTTCTGGACGCCGTCCAGGTCATGGTCCGCCGCGGCGCTGTCGCGGTTGGCGAAGCGCACGATGAACATGGTCACGAGTAGGGAAACAATGAAACTGATCGTCAGATTGAGCATGCACGCTTGCCGCAGGTAGGCGCCGGTCCGTTGCCGGCGCAAAGGATTGTTTAGCCTGTTATTTGTATATCCGGCGACCGGGTCGTGTCACGCAATTCCAGGTGTCATGCGGTATCGCATAATTGTCGCGCCGTTACGCAGGGTTACGTCATACAAGAAAACAGGGTTTTCGTACCTTAACTTCATCTATAGTCCCGGTGAACTTTCCGGGGTTTGCACCGGACTATATCGCCTGGAAAGGCGGTGCATGGACACCTAAATTGGTTAGTGAGTGCTGATTGCGCGTTTTGCCCATGGCTGGCGGGCGCATCGCACCGCTGCGACTCATCGAACGAATCTGAACCAGGAGCATCCCGTGGGGACCAACGTCTCATCTTCACCCGCAGACATCGCCGCTTCCGCCTTCAAGGCCTATGACATCCGCGGCGTGGTCCCGTCCCCGCTCAGTCCGGAGTTCGCGCGTCGCCTGGGCGCGGCGCTGGCGCTGGAAGCGCAGCGGGCCGGCGTGCGGCAGGTGGTGGTCGGCCGCGACGGGCGCCTGAGCGGACCGGATCTGTCGCGGGCCTTGCAGGCCGGGCTGATGGCCGGCGGCATCGACGTGCTGGACGTGGGCATGGTGCCGACGCCGCTGGTCTATTACGCGGCCAACGTCAGCGGCACCGGGTCGGGCGTGGCGATTACCGGCAGCCACAACCCGCCGCAGTACAACGGGTTCAAGATGATGCTGGGCGGCACGACGCTGTACGGCGATGCCATTACCGCGCTGCGCGAGCCCATGGTGCAGAATGCCGGCGGCGACGCCGCCACGCCGGGTTCCCGCAAGGAATGGGACGCGGTGCCGGAATACCTGCAGCGCATCGTGGGCGACGTGAAGCTGGCCCGCAAGATGAAGATCGCGGTGGACGCTGGCAACGGCGTGGCCGGTCCGGTGGCGGTGCAGTTGTTCAAGGCGCTGGGCTGCGACGTGGTGGAGCTGTACTGCGACGTGGACGGTACCTTCCCCAATCACCACCCGGATCCGGCCGATCCGCACAACCTGGAAGACCTGGTCCGCTGCCTGGCCGAGACCGATTGCGAGATCGGCCTGGCCTTCGACGGCGATGGCGACCGCCTGGGCGTGGTGACGAAGTCGGGGCAGATCATCTGGCCCGACCGGCAGTTGATCCTGTTCGCGCGCGACGTGCTGTCGCGCAATCCGGGCGCCGAGATCATCTATGACGTGAAGTGCAGCCGCTACGTGGCGCAGGAAGTGAAGGCCGCGGGCGGCAAGCCGCTGATGTGGAAGACCGGGCATTCGCTGGTCAAGGCCAAGCTCAAGGAAACCGGCGCGCCGCTGGCGGGCGAGATGAGCGGGCATATCTTCTTCAAGGAGCGCTGGTACGGTTTCGATGACGGCCTGTATACCGGCGCGCGGTTGTTGGAGATCGTGTCCCGCTCGGACAATCCGTCGGCCGTGCTGGAAGCCTTGCCGCAGGCCAAGTCCACGCCCGAACTGAAGATGGAGACCGCCGAGGGCGAGCAGTTCGAGGTGGTCAAGCGCCTGCAGCAGCAGGGGCAGTTCACCGGCGCGCGCGAGGTCATCACCATCGACGGCGTGCGGGTGGAATACGCGGATGGCTTCGGGCTGGCCCGTCCTTCGAACACGACGCCCGTGGTGGTGCTGCGTTTCGAGGCGGATGACGAAGCCGCGCTGGCCCGTATCCAGCAGGATTTCCGTACGCAGTTGCTGCGCGTCGCCCCCGACGCCAAGCTGCCGTTCTAAGGAGGGAGGCCATGCAGGAAGGGGCTCCCGCCGATCTGGCGTCCGTTGCGCCGTTGGCCGAGACGGCCGAATGGCGCGCCTTCGTCGAGGCCGCCCATCGGGCGGATCGCCGGGCGGGCACGCTGCGGGTGGTGGAGGCGGCCGGTCTGTCGGTGGACCTGAGCACCCAGGCGCAGTCCGACGAACTGGCGGCGGCCGGCGCAGCGCTGCTGGCCGCCCGCGACTTCGAGGCTGCGCGCGCGCGGCTGCTGGAAGGCGGCATCGCCAATTGCACGGAAAATCGCGCGGCCTGGCACACCGCGCTGCGGGCGGAAGAGCCGCCCGGGCGCGTGGCGGGCCGGGTGCTGGCCGAGCGCGACCGCGTGCGCGCCTTCGTGCGCCACGTGGACGCGGAAGGGCGCTTTGACAGCGTGGTGCACATCGGCATCGGCGGCAGCGACTGGGGGCCCAAGCTGGTGGTGGCCGCGCTGGGCTACGCGGGTACCCGCCGGCAGATGCGCTTCGTGTCCAATATCGACGGCCACGCCATCGAGGCCGGCCTGATCGGGCTCGACCCCCGGCGCACGCTGGTGGTGGTGTCGTCCAAATCGTTCAATACGACCGAGACGCTGCGCAACGCCGATTGCGCGCTGCGCTGGCTACGCGAGTCCGGCATCGCCGATCCGTGGTCGCAGGTGGTGGCCGTGACGGCCAATCCCGACACGGCCCGGGACATGGGCGTGGCGCCCGAGCGCATCTTCACTTTCTGGGACTGGGCGGGCGGCCGCTATTCGGTCTGGTCGGCCATCGGGCTGCCGATCGCGCTGGCCCTGGGCGCCGAGGCGCTCGATGGGCTGTTGCAGGGCGCGGCGGCCATGGACGCGCATTTCCTGAACGCGCCGCTGGCCGCCAATGCGCCGGTGCAGCTGGCGCTGGCGGGAGTGGCCAATCGCAACGTGTTCGGCTATGCCTCGCTGAACATCGCGCCCTACGATGCGCGGCTGGTTCATCTCGTGCCCTATCTGCAACAACTGGAAATGGAGTCGCTGGGCAAGTCGGTCGACCTCGAGGGCAGGCCCGTTACCGTGTCGACCGGGCCGGTGGTCTGGGGCATGCCGGGCACCGACGGCCAGCATACGTTCTTCCAATGGCTGCACCAGGGGCCGGAAGGCGCGCCGGTGGATTTCATCATCTGCCGCGAGGCGGATCACCCCTATCCGGAACACCACCGGCTGCTGGTGGCCAATTGCCTGGCCCAGCGCGAGGCGCTGCTGCGCGGCAAGTCCGCATCCGTGCTCGAGGCCGAGCTGGCGTCCAAGGAAAGCGATCCCGCGCGCGCGGCCTGGCTGGCGCGCCACAAGGCGCATCCCGGTGGCCGGCCCTCCACCCTGATCGTGCTGCCGCGCCTGAGCGGGCATGCGCTGGGCGCGCTGCTGGCGCTGTACGAGCACAAGGTGTTCGTGCAGGGGCTGGTGTGGGGCATCAACCCCTACGACCAGTGGGGCGTCGAGTACGGCAAGGTCCTGGCCACGGGTATTGCCCGGGAACTGGCCGGCAAGGGAACGGCGGACGGGCATGACGCGTCGACGGCGTATTGGGTGGCGCAGTGGGGCAATGGGGGGATGTAGGCAAGGTGCTCGCTTTTCGGCTATCGTGAAACCATTGTGTTGCGGGAGAGCGTATGAAACCCTCCGAAGCCCTGGCCTTGAACCGCGTCGCGATACGGCGTGTGGTCGAGTCTCATCGCGCCCGCAATGCTCGTGTATTCGGCTCCGTACTGCGCGGTAAGGATACGGATAGCAGCGACCTGGACATCCTCATCGATCCGACGCCGGAGACGACCCTATTTGACATCGGTGCGATCCGACACGAGTTGGGCAAGCTGTTGGGGGTGCCTGTGGATGTTCTTACTCCCAATGCGCTGCCAGATCGGTTCCGGGCCAAGGTGCTCGCGGAGGCTCGCCCGGTATGACTCGTGACCAGCAACGCTTGGTCGACTATCTCACGCATATCGTAGAAGCCATCGAACGCATCAACTACTACACCGGCGGCATGGACGAGGGCACGTTTCTGCGCGACCAACTCGTGCAGGATGCGGTGATTCGCAATTTCGAGATCATCGGCGAAGCCAGCAATAACATCGAGAAGCGCTATCCCGAATTTGCGGCGGCGCATCCGGAATTGCCTCTGTCGTTCGCCTACCAGATGCGCAACGCGCTTGCCCATGGCTATTTCAAGGTCGATTTTGAGATCGTCTGGAAGACGATCCAGCGCAGTCTTCCTGGGTTACTCGCTCAAGTTCGGGAGGCCTTGACCAGTATCCCTGGCCGGGGCATTGAAGGGATGGGGCCATGACCGCCCAGGTGGATCGGGTCCTTCCCTCCGGTTAAAATCCGCCCTTTCCACGCAGCCGGTTCCCGCCGGCTTTCGTCCGTGCCCCGTATTCTCCTCGTCAAGACCTCGTCCATGGGCGACATCGTCCATGCGCTGCCCGCCGTCTCCGATATCGTCCGCCACATGCCGGATGCGCAGGTCGATTGGGTGGCCGAAGAGGCATTCGCCGCCATCCCCGCCCTGCATCCGCGGCTGAACGCCGTCATTCCGGTGGCGCTGCGCCGTTGGCGCAAGACCTGGTGGTCGGCATCGGTAAGGGCCGAGCGGGCGGCCTTTCGCAAGCGGCTGCTCGAGCATCGGTATGACGCCGTGATCGACATGCAGGGGCTCTGGAAATCGGCGATGGTGGCGCGCATGGCGAACGGGCCGCTGCATGGCTGTGACCTGCGTTCGGCGCGCGATCCCTTCGCATCCTTTTTCTATCAGCATCGCTACCGGGTGGTGTTCGAGCAGTCGGCAGTGGTGCGCATGCGGGAACTGGCCGCCTTTGCGCTGGGATACGACTTGGCGGGACCGCCGGATTTCGGCATCCGCGCCGAGCCGCCCGCGGGCTTGCCCGCGCGCTATGCCGCGATCATGCCGTCGGCCAGCCGGCCGACCAAGCTGTGGGCCGAGACGTCGTGGCGCATGGTGCTGGAGCGGCTGGCGGTGGCGGGGCATGCGCCGCTGGTGTTTGCGGGCACCGAAGACGAGGCGGCGCGGGCGCAGCGCCTGATCGCCGGCATTCCCGGAGCCCGGGCGCTGCCGCGCATGGGGCTGGCCGAGGTGGCCGGCGTGCTGGCGGGCGCATCGGTGGTGGTGGGGCTGGACAGCGGGCTGACACACCTGGCCGGGGCGCTGGGGCGGCCCACCATCGGCATCTACGCGGACTACGATCCGGCGCTGGCACCGGTGACGGGTTCGGCCTTCACGGCCAGCCTGGGTGGGCGGGGAACGCCGCCTTCGTGCGAGCAGGTGCTGGCGGCCATCGGCCAGGCCCTGCCGGCCGAAGCGGCCGTACCGGGAGCGGCGCGTTGATGCGGGGCGCCGTGCTGCAGGCCCTGTATTCGTCGTTGTGGCGGCTGGCCACGCCCTTCCTGTTGTGGCGTATCTGGCGCCGTGCGCGGCGCGAGCCGGTGTACGGCGTCCATCCGGCCCAGCGCTTCGGCTTCTACGGCAGTGGCCGGCATGCGCCGGCGCGCGGCGGTTTCCGCGCCGCGCCGGTCTGGGTGCATGCGGTCAGCCTGGGCGAGACGCGCGCGGCGCAGCCGCTGGTCCGGGCACTGCTGGACCGGGGCCTGCCGGTGCTGCTGACCCACATGACGGCCACCGGCCGCACCGAAGGCGCGCGCCTGTTCGAGCAGGACATCGTGCAGGGCAGGTTGCGCCAGGCCTGGCTGCCCTACGACATGCCGGGCGCCGTGCACCGCTTCTACCGGTATTTCGCGCCGCGCTGCGGCCTGCTGGTCGAGACCGAGGTCTGGCCCAACCTGGTGGCGGGCGCGCGGCGCTACGCGGTGCCGATCGCCCTGGTCAGCGCGCGGTTGTCGGCTTCCTCCGCGCGCAAGACCATGCGGGTGGCCAGCCTGGCGCGCCGCACCTATGGACGCCTGGACGCCGTGCTGGCCCAGACCCGGGCCGACGCCGAGCGGCTGCGGCAGGTGGGCGCGCGCGATCCGCAGGTGGTGGGCAACTTGAAGTTCGACCTGCAACTGCCCTACGACCTGATGCAGGCCGGCGCCGCCTGGCGCCAGCGCCTGGGCCGGCCGGTCATCGCCTGGGCCAGCACGCGCGAGGGCGAGGAAGAGGCCATCCTGGCGGCCATGCGCGACATGCCCCGCACGAAGGGAGGACAGGCGCCGCTGGCCGTGCTGATTCCCCGGCATCCCCAGCGGTTCGACGAGGTGGCGGCCATGGTGCTGGCTGCGGGCCTGTCGATGCGGCGCCGTTCGACCATGTCCGGCATGCCGTTCGGTTCGGTCGACCAGGACACTGCCGTGCTGCTGGGCGATAGCCTGGGCGAGATGCCTTTCTACTACACCGGCGCCGACGTGGCCATCGTGGGGGGCAGCTTCGCGCCGCTGGGCGGGCAGAACCTGATCGAAGCCGCTGCCTGCGGTGTGCCGGTCATCGTCGGTCCGCATACCTTCAATTTCGCGCAAGCCTCGGAAGATGCGATCGAAGCGGGCGCCGCATTGCGCGCGGACAGCGCCCAGGCGGCCTGGCGTCTCGCGCTGGAACTGATCGACGACGGCGACCGCCGCGCCGGCATGCGCGCCGCCGCGGGCCGGTTCAGCGCCACGCATACCGGCGCGACGCAGCGGGTGATGCGGGCGGTGGGGCCCTGGCTGGGGTGACGCCCATGGAGCTTCGCGTCGTGGCTTGTGTCAGGCCGCTACGGTGATTCCAGCCTGTTGGGCACGTCGAGCCGGACGAACGACGATTTCGACGTGTTGGTCCAGGGCTACCAACGCCTGCATCAGGCGCTCCAGAGAGATGTTCCGTAGCTTGTAGTTGCGGACCTGCGAGATCTTGGGCTGCGTCATGCCGGTGAGCTCGGCCGTTCGCGCCTGGGTGATATGAAGGTCATCGATCAGTCGATTGAGCTTCATTGCCAAAGACGCCTTGGCCGAAAGTTCCCCGGCGTCAGCGAAGCCAAGATCGAACAAGACATTGTCGGTGCCGCCTGATGGGGTTCCTGCATCCATGATCATTTCCTCGCATGTCAATGGCTCGCCTGTTCGCGTGCCAGCACGATTTTCCAGCGCTGGACGATCACGGCCACATCGGGTCTAGGCGTTGCAATGCCAGACACCGATTTTTTCTGAAACGCATGCAGCACATGAACGGCGTGTCGAAGGCGGATGGAGTAGACGACGCGGAAGGTGTCGGCACGATGATTTTCCTTCAGTTCGTATATCCCCGGGCCCAGCCCTTTCCACGGCCGGCATGACGCGGGCGTCAACCCTGATTGGACAACAAACAGCGCGATACCCATGTCTTTCTGTATGGGCAGCGGAAACTGCTTGAAGTCCTTTCTGGACGATCCTTCCCAATACAAGACTTTGCGTTTCTCTGTCATGAATTATATCTGTTCAGATATAAACAGGAAAATCCTGAAGAGGTGCCGTCGTACAAACACGGTCTTCAGGGCGCAAAGGTTATAGACAGGCCATCAGGGCAGGGGCTGGAAAACGTCTTCTTGTCCGATAGTGGAAGTGCCTATGAGCGGAGCTTAGGGCTCGCCTCTATGCTGCATCCCCGCCGCCGCCTCTTCCAGGCAAGCGATCATCAACTCCGCTCCGGGCGTCAGCCCCCGGTTCCGATTCCACAGCACACCGCGCGGCCGCATCAGGTGCGGGAAGCTGAGCGGCAGCACCGCCAGCGGTTCCGACGCGTCGGCCGCGACGGCGCCGGCCATGACGGCGATCGCGTCGGTGACGTGCAGGTAGGCGCGCGCCAGGTGCGTGGACAGGGTCTCGACGTAGTTGTTGGGCAGTGTCATGCCGTGTTCCTCCAGCGTGCGCTCCAGCGGCGCGCGCAGGATGCTGCCCGCCGGCGGCAGGATCCACGGGTAGGGTTGCAGGTCGGACCATTTCAGGCGCTTGCGGCGGGCCAGCGGGTGCTGGTGCCGCGTCATGAGCTGCACGGGGTCGTCCAGCAACTCCTTTTCCTCGAAGCCGTCGGCGGCGCTGCGCAGGGGAAGTCTGCCCACCACGAGGTCGACACGGCCCTGCCAGAGTTCGGGCAGCAGCGTCTGGGCGGTGCCTTCGGTGACCAGCACGTTGGTGTGGGGCGAGCGCTGCTTGAGGATGGCGATGGCCTGCGGAAGCAGCATGGAGGTGGCGGCGGGGAAGGCGCCGATGTGGATCTTGCCCACCGCGCCCGAGCTGAGCGAGTTGAGTTCGTCGCGCGCCTGGTGCAGTTCGGTCAGCAGGGTGCGGGCATGGCGCACCAGGCATTCGCCGTAGGCGGTGGGGCGCAGGCCCTGGGCGGTGCGGGTGAACAGCTCCAGGCCCAGGCCTTTTTCCAGTTCGGCCAGGGCCTTGGAGACCGCGGGCACGGTGACGTGCGAGCTTTCGGCCACCTGCTTCAGATTGCCGTGGTCGTACAACGCGGTGATGAGTCGGAGGTGGCGTGCCTTCAAGTTGATCTGGAGATACCAGTCGATCTGCGTCATGCCGCCCCCCGGGGTAAGGTCCGTTGCCGGTTGTTCAAGCGGGGGGATTTTACTCAACCGGCTCCGGTGTGCCGCATCAACCCAGCGCGCCGGTGACGTCGTCGAACAATTCGTCCACCGCGAACCGGCGGGGGATGATCTTCTGTTCGTACGACCACTCGATGGCCATCTCCAGGCCCTTGCGGTTGGCCTCCAGGCCCAGCGGCGGCAGGGTCTCGAGCGCGGCGGCGGGGGCCAGCGCGCGGCTTTCCTCGATCATGCGGTAGATCTCGCGCACGGCTTCGGGGTGCTGGCGCGTGACGTCCTGGTGGACGGCGAAGATGTGGTTGATGGGCACGACGCCTTCGCGCTGGTACCAGGCCTTGGCGGCCGCGATGGGTTCCGGGACCAGGGTCTGCACCCGCGGGTCCTTGGGCATGTCGTTGCCGAGGATGGCGGCGGCCAGTTCGCCGTTCAGCATCATCTCGGGAATCGACGACCCCTTGGGCAGCATGTGGCAATTGGGCGGGTCGCGGTATTCGGCCAGGTGGGATTCGTCCACGGTGTACCACTCGACCTTGTTGGGATCGACGCCGTATTCGTGCTGCAGGATGCCGCGCACCCACAGGCCGGTGGTTTGCGCATAGGTGCGCACGCCCACCTTCTTGCCTTCGATGTCCTTGGGGTCGAGGTGGCCGAGTTCCTTGTTGAAGCCGACGCAATGGTGCTGGAAGCGGCCGACCATGGGCGCGGGCAGGATCACGAACGGCTTGCCGTAGGCCTTGGCCTGGAGGTAGGTGACGATGGCCAGTTCGCCCGCGTCGAAGGCGTTGTCGCGGATCATCGGCTTGAAGCCGTCGTGCGCGGTCTTGGGACCGCAGAAGTCGAGCCGGACGATGTCCGAGGCGACGCGGCCGTCCTTCATCGCCGCGGCCACGGGAGAGTCGGCCAGGTTGGTTTTCAGCGTGACGTGCGTGGCGTGTGCGGTGGTCATGGGGTCAGTCCTTCAGCACGGGGTAGAGCTTCTGCGCGGTGCCGGCCATGATCCAGTGCTGGTCGGCGGCGGGCAGGAAGGCGATGTAGTCCTTGAGCGCCTTGACGATGTCGGCCAGGCTGTCCTCGGCGGCGGGGAAGTTGGAGCCCCAGGCGATGCGGTCGGCGCCGAATTCCCGGACCACGCGGCCGAAGAAGGTCTCGGGGGTGGCCTTGCCGGAATACGCGGACTCGGTGTTGCGGCTGCTGAGCTTGAGGTAGAGGTTCTTGAAGCGGGCCAGGTCGAACAGGTGCTGGGCGCCGGCATAGGGCGGGCCGCTGCTGATGTCCGGCTTCATCATGTGGTCGACGATGGCAAGGGTCTGGGGGAAGGCGGTCAGGAGTTTCTCCAGGGCGGGGATGGCGGCCTTGGTGATCTGCACGCACACGGGAATGCCCAGTTCGCCCGCCAGGCTCCAGGCGGGGTGCAGGGCGGGATCTTCCAGCGTGGGCGCCTGGCCCGGCATGGTGCTGCCCGTGGTGAAAATGCGCAGGCCGGCCAGGCCGCGTTCGGTCCAGTAGCGGATCTTCCGGGTGGCGTCGGGGGCCAGCATGTCGACCGAGTAGACGCCGGCGAATCGCTTGGGCTGCGTGGCGATGGAGTCGGCCACGTAAGAGTTGTCGAAGCCGTAGGTGGTCGAGGAATGGACGATGGCGGCCTTGTCGATGCCGACGGCATCCATGGCGGCGACGTATTGTTCGAAGGTGACCGGCCGGGTGGCGGACCAGCCCGAGCGTTCGCCGCCCAGCGGGTTGAGCGGGTAGCGGGCGGTGTCGGGCGAGATGATGTGCGGGTGGATGTCGATCAGGCGTGTGGTCATGGCGGTGTCGCGGAAATGATGGGTATCGGAGGGGGCGGGTCAGGCGCCGACGTCGATGAACATGTCGTCGACGGCGTAGCGCTTCTTGAGCAGGCCTTGCTGGTGGCAGTAATGCATCATGGCTTCGATGGACGGCCGGTTGGCCTCGATGCCGTAGGGCAGGGGGTCGCCCACGATGCGGCCCATGGCGCGGTAGTGCTCGTCCTTGTCCGACACCGATTCGCCGGCGGCGAGCTGGCGCAGGTAGATGTTCTTCGAGGCCAGGAAGGCGTCGTACAGGGCCTTGCCCACCCACGGGTGCCGGGCCAGCACCTCGTCCTTGACGGTGATCAGGCCGTGCACGGGGTAGATGCCGGTCTTGCGGTACCACTCGGCTTCGAGCCGCTCGGCGTCGGGGAACATTTCGAGGTATTCGGGCGGCTTGATGCGGCCGCCCGCTTGCCAGCCGTCGGCCGGCGCGCCGGCGCGGCCGATGCCTGCGTTGTCGGTGAAGGCCGCGGACAGGTAGCCGCTGGCCATCAGGTCCACCAGCGACTTGCCGTCCTTGGCCTGTTCGACGTTGGGCGGCAACTGCAGCGAGGAGACGTGTTCCTCGTCGTCCACCACCCAGGTGATGCGATCGTTGTCGACGCCGTAGTCGTTGGTCAGGATGCCGCGCGTCCAGATGCCGGTGGTGACCGAGTAGGCGCGCACGCCCGCGCGCTTGCCTTCGAGGTCGCGCGGTTCGCGGATACCGGCGTCGTCGCGGTAGACCAGGCCGGCATGGTGGAAGCGACGGAAGATGAAGACGGGCAGCGCCTTGAATGGGGCGCCGGCCTCGCGGGCGATCATGTAAGTGGCGGGAGCCATTTCGCAGACGTCGAACTCGACGTCGCGCACCATGCGCCGGAAGGCCGCGATGATGGGCTTGATCTCGACGAAGTCCGGCTGGACGCCTTCGATGGGCACGTCGCCGCGCTTGAGCGCCGCGGTGTGGCCGTAGGTGGCGATGGCGATCTTCAGGGGCAGGGGTTGCTTGGATGTCATGGCTGCTTGGTCGGAGGGAAGGCGGGAATGGTGTAGAGGGTCAGGCGTCAAGCTTGTCCAGGTCCTCTGCGCTGTAGACGTAAAGGAGACCGGCGGCTTCCAGGCCCTGGCGCATGTTGGCCACGTCCAGCGACAGCTCGCCCGCCAGGTAGCGCTTGCGTGACTTTTCTTCCTTGGCGGTACGCTGGCGCGCCAGCTCCAGCGTGCGGGCGATCTCCAGGCGCGGCACGACCACCACGCCGTCGTCGTCCGCCACGATGGCGTCGCCCGGGTTCACGTTCATGCCGGCGCACACCACCGGCAGGTTGACGTGGCCCAGCGTGGCCTTGACCGTGCCGCGCGCCGAGATGGCGCGCGACCAGACGGGAAAGCGCATCTCGGTCAGCGTGCGCACGTCGCGGCAGCCGGCGTCGATGACCACGCCCTGGACGCCGCGCGTCTTGAGCGAGGTGCAGATCAGGTCGCCGATCATGCCGTCGGTGTTCTCGCACATGACGCCGACCACCAGGATGTCGCCGGGCCGGCATTGTTCGATGGCCACGTGCAGCATCCAGTTGTCGCCCGGCGCGGTCAGCGCGGTCACGGCGGTTCCGGCGATGCTGGCGCCGGCGTAGATGGGACGCAGGTACGGCGCCATCAGGCCGGCGCGCCCCATGGCCTCGTGCACGGTGGCCACGCCGTGCGTGGCCAGTTCGGCGATGAGGTCCTGCGGGCCGCGCGGGATGTTGCGTACGACGACGTTCTTCATGTTGCCCTCGGTCAGTTGATGGGGATGTTCGCCTTCTCGATCACCGCCTTCCATTTGGCGATGTCGGCCTTCATCAGGGCGCGCGACTCGTCCACGCCCAGGGCGTAGGGTTCGGAGTTCATCTCGCGCAGCTTCTGCGCGACCTCGGGCGAGTTGACGGCGGCCACGAAGGCCCGGTTCAGCTTGTCGATGATGGCGCGCGGCGTGCCCTGGCGGATCGACACGCCGTTCCACGACGCCACCACGTAGCCGTCCAGGCCGCTTTCGGCGGTGGTGGGCACGTCGGGCAGGTTGGGGTTGCGGCCGTCGGCCGCGATGGCCAGCGCGCGCACCGCGCCGCTCTTGATCGAAGACAGCATGGGTGGCACGAAGTCGAAGCCCACGTCGATGTCGCCGGAGCGCACGCCGGTCAGCAGCGCGGCACTGGTCTTGTAGGGAATGGTCTCGGCCTGGATGCCCGCCACCGACTTGAACAGCTCGGCGCCCAGGTGCTGGCTGGAGCCGACGTTGGTGGTGCCCAGGCTCAGCTTGCCGGGATTGGCCTTGGCATAGGCGATGAGCTCCGTAAGATTGCGAAAACGTGAATCGGGCTTGACCGTCAGGATCAGGTTGAACCTGGACAGGGTGGCGACCTGGGTGAAGTCGTCCACGATGCTGTAGGGCAGGTCCTTGACCAGCGTCTGGGTGATGGCCGTGCCGTTGCCGCCCTGCACGAGCGTGTAGCCGTCGGCAGGGGCCTGCAGGCCGGCCTGGAACGACTGCACGCCGCCCGCGCTGGGCTTGTTGTCGATCACGATCTGCTGGCCCAGGATCTCGCTGACCTTTTGCGTGACCACGCGCGCCGTCAGGTCGCCGATGCCGCCGGGGCCGTAGGGCAGGTACATCCGGATCGGCCGATCCGGATAGTCGGCCGCGGCGGCGGGAGGGATGGCGCCGGCCGACAACGCGGCGGCGAAGAGGACTGCGGCGTACTTCGGAATTCGCAATGCGGGGAGTGTCACGGCTTGTCTCCTTGTCCCGGCGTTCAGGGGGCGCCGATGTGGATGTCGTACTGGCGAGGATGGTTGCATGCGAGGCCCCGCCGGGTCTATTGAGTAAAACTTCCGCGGGGTTGAGCGGATGGTTAAGACGGTCTGGCGAAACGGCCTGGGTTGAGCGTTTCCTCAAGTCACCGGAAGCATTACTCAATGGATGCGCGCGCCTTGCTGTCGGCAGAATGCGGGAATGCCTGCGCGGGCCGATGCCGGCCCGGCCACGACTCACGACGACAGGAGCAAGGAGTCCGCATGATCATCGATTGCCATGGGCACTACACGACTGCGCCCGAAGCCTTGAACGAGTACCGGCGCCTGCAGGTGTCGGCCTGCGAATGCGGCAAGTGCGAGATCTTCCCGCGCCCCGTCATCTCGGACGACCAACTGCGCGAAAGCCTGGAGACCAAGCAATTGCGCATCCAGCGCGAGCGCGGCACCGACCTGACGATCTTCTCGCCGCGCGCGGTCGGCATGGGTCACCACATCGGCGACCAGCAGACCAGCAGCGAGTGGGCCATCGTCTGCAACGACCTCATTCATCGCATCTGCCAGCTGTACCCGGACAATTTCGCCGGTGTCTGCCAGTTGCCGCAGAGCCCGGGCGTGGAGCCGGCCAGGTGCATACCGGAGCTGGAGCGCTGCGTGAAGGAACTGGGCTTCATCGGCTGCAACCTGAACCCCGATCCGACGGGCGGGTACTGGAAGGATCCGCCGCTGCACGACAAGTGGTGGTATCCGCTGTACGAGAAGATGGTCGAGCTGGACGTGCCGGCCATGATCCACGTCAGCGGTTCCTGCAACCCGCATTTCCACGCGACGGGCGCGCACTACATCAATGGCGATACGACGGCCTTCATGCAGTTCCTGACGTCCTCGCTGTTCAAGGATTTCCCGACGCTCAAGTTCATCATCCCGCATGGCGGCGGCGCGGTGCCGTATCACTGGGGGCGCTATCGCGGGCTGGCGCAGGACATGGGCCTGCCGCCGCTCAAGGAACTGCTGCTGCAGAACGTGTTCTTCGATACTTGCGTCTACCATCAGCCGGGCATAGACCTGTTGCTGAAGGTGATCCCGCCCGAGAACATCCTGTTCGCGTCCGAGACCGTGGGCGCGGTGCGCGGCGTGGACCCCGAGACCGGCCATCATTTCGACGACACGCGCCGCTACATCGATGCCGCCGGCCTGGGCGAGGCCGACAAGGCCAGGATTTATTCGGGCAATGCCTACCGGGTGTACGGAAGGCTGAAGAAACGCGGGTAGTGCCTTGGCTGCCGCGCGGCCCTAGCGCAGCAGCGCGTTGACCTGCCGCACGTCGTCTTCCGACAGGATGCCGGAGGCGGCCTTCAGCCGCAGGCCCGACAGCAGGGCGTCGTAGCGTGCCTTGGCCAGGTCGCGCTCGGTGGAATAGAGCTGCTGCTGGGCGTTCAGCACGTCGATGTTGATGCGCACGCCCACTTCGTAGCCGGTCTTGTTGGCATCCAGCGCGCTGCGGCTGGAGACCTGCGCGGCCTCCAGTGCGCGGACCTGGGCCAGCCCCGCGTTCACGCCCTGGAAGGCGACGCGGGTGTTCTGGATGGCGGCCCGGCGGGCGACCTCCAGGTCGTTGCGGGCCTTCTCGGACAGCGCGACGGCCTCGTCCACCCTGGAGGTGGTGCCGAAGCCGGCGAAGATGGGCACCGAGACCTGCACGCCCACCGAGCGCGTGGTGTAGAAGTCGTTGACCACCGTCTGCCCGACCAGCCCGCGCGTGCGTGCCACGTTGGCGGCCAGGTCGACCGAGGGGTAGTGGCCGCTCTTGGCGATTTCTATGCCGCGCTGGGCGATCTCGCTGTTCAGCGTGGCCTGGGCGACGGCCAGGTTGTTGGCGGCCGCCTGTTCGGTCCAGGCCTCGATCCGGGGCGGCTGCGGCGCCGGCACGTTGACCGCGGGCGGCAGCTTGGCGAGGTCGCCCGCTGGCGTGCCGATGATCTGCTGCAGCGCACCGATGCGGACCGCCAGGTCGGATTCGGCCTGGATTTCCTGGGCCTGGGCCAGGTCGTAGCGCGCCTGGGCCTCGTAGGTGTCGGTGATGGTGGCCGTGCCGATCTCGAAATTGCGCTTGGCCGATTCCAGCTGTTCCGAGATGGCGATTTTCTGAGCGCCGATGAAGGCCAGGTTGTCCTGCGCCGCCAGCACGTCGAAATAGGCTTGCGCCACTCGCAGGATCAGGTCCTGGCGCCCCTGGGCGAGCTGGGCTTCGCCGACGGCCAGTTGCAGCTTGGACTGCTCGTAGGTCTGCCAGCCCGACCAGCGGAACAGCGGCTGGATCAGTTGCAGCGTATAGCTCTCGTTCGTGTAGGTCACGCCCGGCAGGCGCGTCGTGGAGGCCTCGGCCCGGCTGCCGGCCAGCGAGATGGCGGGCAGCAGCGAGGCGCGCGCCTGGGGCAGTTTTTCAAGCGTGGCGGTATAGGCCGAGCGCACCGACGCGAAGGTCGCGTCGTTGGCCAGCGCCGCCTGGTAGGCCTGCTCCAGGTCCAGCGCCGCGACCGCGGGAACGAAAGCGCAGGCGCCCAACAGCGCGCACAGCGTCTGGACGTAGTACGGCCTGGCGCGCATGGGCACGAAACTCCGCTTAGAACTTGAACTTGGAAACGGTGACGCCGCGCAGGGGCTTGACCAGGGTTTCGAACAGCGAGGTGGTCTCGAAGCTGGCGGCCGTGGTCCGGGTGATGAGCAGGGTGGTCATGACCGGCGCCTGGCCGACGATGATGGCCAGCCGGCCGCCCACGCGCAACTGGTACTTCAGGCTGTCGGGCACTTCGGGCACCGAGCCGGTGACCAGGATGGCGTCGTATTCGGTCGAGCCCCAGCCCTTGCTGCCGTCGCCGACCTGGACCGTGGCGTTGGCGATGCCGGCGCGCTTGAGGTTGGCCTGGGCGAAGGCGGCCAGCTTGGGCAGGATCTCGACCGACGTCACCGTCTGGGCCTGGCTGGCCAGCAGCGCCGTCTGGTAGCCCGAGCCGGTGCCGATTTCCAGCACGCTGTCGGTGGGCTTGAGCGCGAGTTCCTGCAGCAGGCGCGCTTCGACCTTGGGGGCGAGCATGCATTCGCCGCTGTCGTAGTCGTCGATCCGCAGCGGGATCTCGGTGTCGGCGAAGGCAAGGGTGCGCAGCGCGGGCGGCACGAAGTCCTCCCGCTTCACCTTGAACAACAGTTCCAGCACCTTGGGGTCGAGGACGTCCCAGGGGCGGATCTGCTGTTCCACCATATTGAAGCGGGCGTGTTCGACGTCGGGAAGGGAAGCAGCGTTCATGGCAGGACTTGGCAGGAAAACGTAACAAAACAAACCATTCTAACCGGCTCAGAACGGCTTGGCGACCGTCGTTGCGTGGCGGACCTCGGGCGGCTTGGCGAAGTAGCTGCCCACCAGCGCGCGCCAGGCCTTGAAGTCTTCCGAGCCCCGGAAGTGCACGGTGTGGTCTTCCAGCGTTTCCCACTGGACCACGAGCAGGTAGGCGTTGGGGTCTTCCAGCGTCTGGTGCAGTTCCATGCCGTGGCAGCCCTTCGCCCGCTGGAACAGCGGAGCGGCTTCCTGGACGCCGGCCTCGAATTTTTCCTGGGTGCCGGGCTGGATTTCGATGTGCGCGAGTTCGTAGATCATGGTTGGCCTTCCACAGAATGGTCTGCCATGTTACCCGCGTTCGCGCGGGTCGGACATGCCGGCGCGGGGCGGGCCGGCGGGCGGACTATACTGGCGGCGTGCGTCGCCCGGGGGGCGGCGCGTTTCGTTTCCAGAGGATCGCCATGTCTGCCGTTCGTCCCATTCCCAAGGCCCTGACCATCGCGGGCGTGGACCCCTCGGGCGGCGCCGGGGTGCTGGCCGACGTCAAGGCCATGAGCGCCCTGGGCGCGTACGCCTGCGGCGTCATCGCGGCGCTGACCGCGCAGAACACCCAGGGCGTGACGGGCGTGCAGCCCGTCGATCCCGCCTTCGTCGCGCAGCAGATCGACACGCTGTTCGCCGACGTGCCCGCCGACGCGGTCAAGATCGGCATGCTGGGCAGCCGGCCCGTCACCGAGGTCGTGGGCGAGCGGCTTGCCCACTGGAAGCCGCCGCACGTGGTGCTCGATCCCGTCATGATCGCCAAGAGCGGCGACGCCCTGCTGGCGCGCGACGCCATCGGCGCGCTGCGCGAAGCGTTGATGCCGCAGGTGACGATGATCACGCCCAACCTGCCGGAGGCCGGCGTGCTGCTGGAGCAGCGGCCGGTGGAGACGGTCAAGGAAATGCGGCGCGTGGCCGAGCGGCTGCGCGAACAATTGGCCCACACCGGCCAGCGCTGGGTGTTCCTGAAGGGAGGGCACCTGCCGGGCGACATGGCGATCGACCTGCTGCACGACGGCGACCGCATGATCGAGCTGGCGGCGCCGCGCATCGACACCCGCAATACCCACGGCACGGGCTGCACCCTGTCGGCCGCGCTGGCGGCGCTGCTGCCGCAGGCGCAGGACGTGCCCGAGGCGGCGCGCCGGGCCAAGCACTACCTGACCGAGGCCATCCGCCACGCCGACCGGCTGGGCGTCGGGTCGGGCAACGGGCCGGTGCATCACTTTCACGGGTGGTGGTAGCGGCTACGCTCCCGGCACGGGAGCGGCCGGCGCGTCCGCCCCGGGGGGCTGTTCCTGCGCCCGCAGCCGGATCGGCCGGGTAAGTAAGCTTATGACTGGATTAGCCCGGTCATCGGCGAGCTGGGCGAGCCGCTGTACAGCTTCTTCGGCATGCGGCCCGCCAGGAAGGCTTCGCGTCCGGCTTCCACGCCTTTCTTCATTGCGCTGGCCATCAGCACCGGATCCTTGGCCGCGGCGATGGCGGTGTTCATCAGCACGCCGTCGCAGCCCAGCTCCATGGCGATCGCCGCATCCGAGGCCGTGCCCACGCCCGCGTCCACGATGATGGGCACGTTGGCCTGGTCGATGATCAGCCGCAGGTTCCACGGGTTCAGGATGCCCATGCCCGAGCCGATCAGCGAGGCCAGCGGCATCACCGCGACGCAGCCGATTTCTTCCAGCATGCGGGCCTGGATGGGGTCGTCGGTGCAATACACCATGACCTTGAAGCCGTCCTTGACCAGCGTTTCCGCGGCCTTCAGGGTTTCGGGCATGTTCGGGAACAGGGTGTGCGAGTCGCCCAGCACTTCCAGCTTCACGAGATCGTGTCCATCCAGCAGTTCGCGCGCAAGCCGCAGCGTGCGCACGGCGTCGTCGGCGGTATAGCAGCCGGCGGTATTGGGCAGGATGGTGTATTCGCTGGGCGGCAGGTAGTCCAGCAGGCTGGGCTCGCCGGCGTTCTGGCCGATGTTGGTGCGGCGGATGGCCACGGTGACGATGTTGGCGCCGCTGGCGTCGATGGCGGCCTTGGTCTCGTCGAAGTCCTTGTACTTGCCGGTGCCCACCAACAGGCGGGAGGAGTAGGTCTTGCCGGCAAGGGTGAATGTGTCTGTCATGATGAAATCCTGAAAGCTTGCGTGTTCATAGCGGCATCCGGGGCGCATGCGGCGGGCATAGGCCGCGGCGGCGCCGGGGCGGGCCGGCTGGCGCGGCGACGGTCCAGGTCCCGGCTGCGCCGGGACTTCCCGGGTCCGGAGACGAAATCGGGGCGGGCGAAAAACTCGCGCGGGGACAGTCCCCCGGACTGTCCCTACTGCCGCGCTCAAACAGTTTCGCCCTTGCTTCCCCGATTTCGTCTCCGGACCCGGCTGGCCCAACGCCGCGCCAGCCGGCCCGCCCCGGCGCCGCCGCGGCCTATGCCCGCCGGAGCGTCTACCTGTGTAGCGGGCCGGCGCACATGCCATCCGGCCAGTGTATCAAGCGGCCCTGGACCGCTCAGGAGCGGTGATAGATCTCCGCCCCCTTCTTCACGAACTCCACCGCCTTCTCCTGCATTCCCTTGTTCAGGGCCTCGGCCTCGCTGACGCCGATCTGCTCCGCGTATTCGCGCACGTCCTGCGTGATCTTCATGCTGCAGAAGTGCGGTCCGCACATCGAGCAGAAGTGGGCGACCTTCATCGAGTCCTTGGGCAGGGTTTCGTCGTGGAAGTCCTTGGCGGTGTCCGGGTCCAGGCCGAGGTTGAACTGGTCTTCCCAGCGGAATTCGAAGCGCGCCTTGGACAGCGCGTTGTCGCGGATCTGCGCGCCGGGGTGGCCCTTGGCGAGGTCGGCGGCGTGGGCGGCGATCTTGTAGGTGATGATGCCGTCCTTGACATCCTTCTTGTTGGGCAGGCCCAGGTGTTCCTTGGGCGTGACGTAACAGAGCATGGCCGTGCCGTACCAGCCGATCTGCGCCGCGCCGATGCCGGAGGTGATGTGGTCGTAGCCGGGCGCGATGTCGGTGGTCAGGGGGCCGAGCGTGTAGAAGGGCGCTTCGTGGCAATGCTCGAGCTGCAGGTCCATGTTTTCCTTGATCATGTGCATGGGCACATGGCCGGGGCCTTCGATCATGACCTGCACGTCGTGCTTCCAGGCGACCTGGGTCAGTTCGCCCAGGGTGCGCAGTTCGGACAGCTGCGCGTCGTCGTTGGCGTCGTAGATCGAGCCCGGACGCAGGCCGTCGCCCAGCGAGAAGCTGACGTCGTAGGCCTTCATGATGTCGCAGATTTCCTCGAAGCGTTCGTACAGGAAGCTTTCCTTGTGGTGCGCCAGGCACCACTTGGCCATGATGGAGCCGCCGCGCGAGACGATGCCCGTCATGCGCTTGGCGGTCAGCGGCACGAAGGGCAGGCGCACGCCGGCGTGGATGGTGAAGTAGTCCACGCCTTGTTCGGCTTGTTCGATCAGCGTGTCGCGGAAGATTTCCCAGGTCAGTTCCTCGGCCTTGCCGTCGACTTTCTCCAGCGCCTGGTAGATGGGCACGGTGCCGATGGGCACGGGCGAGTTGCGGATGATCCACTCGCGCGTTTCGTGGATGTGCTTGCCGGTGGACAGGTCCATGACGGTGTCGCCGCCCCAGCGGATGGACCACGTCATCTTCTCGACTTCCTCGGCGATGGAGGAGGTGACGGCCGAGTTGCCGATGTTGGCGTTGATCTTCACCAGGAAATTGCGGCCGATGGCCATCGGCTCGATTTCCGGGTGATTGATGTTGGCCGGGATGATGGCGCGGCCGCGCGCGACTTCGTCGCGCACGAACTCGGGCGTGATGCGCGCGGGGATCGAGGCGCCGAAGGACTGGCCCGGGTGCTGGCGGCCGAGCAGCTCGGCCAGGCGCTGGCCTTGCGGGCCGCTGGCGCGCAGGGATTCGATGTATTGCTCGCGCCGCAGGTTTTCGCGGATGGCGACGAATTCCATTTCCGGCGTGACGATGCCGCGGCGCGCGTAGTGCATCTGCGTCACGTTGGCGCCGGCCTTGGCGCGGCGCGGGGCGCGGTGCAGGTTGAAGCGCAGCTCGGCCAGCTTGGGATCGGCCAGGCGCTCGCGGCCGTAGGCGCTGCTGGGGCCGTCGAGCTGTTCCGTGTCGCCGCGTTCGGCGATCCAGTTCTCGCGCAGCGGCGCCAGGCCCGAGCGGATGTCGATCTTGACCTCGGGGTCGGTGTAGGGGCCGCTGGTGTCGTAGACGGTGATGGGCGGGTTCTTTTCGCCGCCGAACATGGTGGGCGTGTCGGCCTGCTCGATCTCGCGGAAGGGCACGCGGATGTCGGGGCGCGAGCCCTGTTCGTAGACCTTGCGCGACTTCGGCAGCGGCTGGATGGCGGCCTGGTCGACCTGGGCCGTGGCGGCGATGAACTTGGGATTGGCGTTCATGGAAGCTCCAAGAAAAAGGTTTCCGGAGCCGAACGAAGGAAGGGATTTTCCGGGTGGCCCCCGGGGACGTCCGTGCACGGACTGGGGGGGCGGCCTGGGGCCGCATGCCGGGAACGCGAGGTTCCGCCGGAAAACGCTCCCTGCATCGGCATTATCCGTACAGGTGCTGAGGGTGTCATCTCAACCCACGCCGAACCGGCGATGAGTACCCCTGCGTCACGGGCGTAAGTATAGGCCGGCGGCGGTCAATGTCCAGCGCGCGTTTCTTGCGCGTTGCACCATGAAGCGTGTCAGGACCGCAGGCCTGGCCTGGCCGACTCGGCCAGCAAGCGCTCCTGCACGCGCTGGGCGGTTTCCATCACGTGCTTGCGCATGAGGCGCGCCGCTTCGTCGGCCTGCAGGGACACCGCCGCCTGGAACAGTTTTTCGTGTTCGTTCTCGCGGCCCTTGCGGTACTCGGCCGTGATGCGGGAGTAGCGGCGGTAGTAGGTGGAGGCTTCGAACATCTGGTTGCAGTAGTCGATCATCCAGCGCGAGCGGCAGCCGGCGATCAGGGCGGTATGGAAGTCCCGGTGCGCGGCTTCCCACTCGGGATTCTCGCGGGGGCCGTCCTTGCCCTTCAGATAGCGGTCCAGCCGCGCCAGGCGGTGGTAGGCCTGGACCAGTCCCTGGACCCAGGTCTGGTCCGCGTAGTCGATGGACGCTCGCAGGGCGATGTCGTTGAGCCAGGACCGCGTGCGCGAGAGCTCTTCCAGGTGCGCGCCGCCGAAGTTGGGCACGGCGAAGCCGCGCCGGTCGTGCTGTACGACCAGGCCCTCGCGCGACAGCCGCGTCAGCGCCTCTCGCAGCGGGGCGAGGCCGACCTCGTAGCGTTCGCTCAACTGGCGGGTGCCCAGCTTCTGGCCGGGTGCGTAATGGGCGTCCACGATGTCGCGCCGCAGACGCTCGTAGGTCTGCGAGGCGAGGGTGGCGGGCACGATGCGGCCGGCGTGGCCAAGGCCGCGCCCGACGGCTACACCCTGCTGCACGTGACGACCTCGTTCGTCATCAATCCCCATGTCTACAAGAAGCTGCCCTACGACATCGGCAAGGACTTCGTGCCGGTGGTGAACGTGGCGACCGGCACGGGCTACCTGCTGATGGTCAATCCCGCGCTGCCCGTGCGCACGGTGGCCGAGCTGGTGGACTATGGCCGCAAGGCCGCCAAGCCGATCACGTATTCGTCGCCCGGCATAGGCAACACCCTGCACCTGGCGGGCGAGCTGTTCGCCGCGCGCGCCGGCATGAGCATGCTGCACGTGCCGTACAAGAGCGCCTCGCAGGCGCTGAACGCGGTGGCGGCGGGCGACGTGGACATCATGTTCATTCCGCCCACGATCGCGCTGCCCTATGTCCAGTCGGGCAAGGTGCGCACGCTGGGCTTCACCGGCGAGCAGCGCACGCCCGAGTATCCGGATGCGCCGACCATGGCGCAGGCGGGCGTTGCCGACTTCGTGCTGCCGGCGGCCTGGCAGGGCCTGTTCGCGCCGGCCGGAACGCCGCAGGCGGCGATCGACACGATCGCGGCCACCGTGCGCGACATCGTCGCCCAGCCGGCGTTCGCCAAGATGCTGCGCGATGGCGGCTATGAACCCGACCCGCGCGCCGGCCAGGCGTTCGCGGAACTGGTGCGCGCCGATTCCGCCCGCTACGCGGAAGCCGTCAAGCGCGCCGGTATCGAAGCCCAATGATCCGATGACCATGACCGAACGAGGAAACGACATGGATGTATTGAACCTGCACGCCGGCGCGACCGAGATCCATCCGCCCGCCGGCTTCCTGCTGCCCGGCGGCAAGCGCATAGGCGTGGTGTTCCGCATGGCCTACGAATGGTGGTCGGACGGCGCGTGGCCGGGCATCGGCCCCATGGGCAATCCGCTCAAGGGCGGCATTCCCGACCTGAACGCGGTCGGCTGGGCCGAGTACGGACATCGCCGCGGCGTGCACCGCGTGCTCGAGGCGCTGGCGCGCAACGGCGTCCGGGCCTCGATCCTGGTGAGCGGGATCATGGCCGAGCGCTATCCGGAAGAGGTGAAGGACATCGCCCAGGCCGGCCACGACGTCGTCGCGCATTCGTACGCGATGGACGTGATCCCCGCCTATCTGGACGAGGCGCAGGAGCGCGACAACATCCGCCGCACGACCGACCTGATCGCGGCGGCGACGGGCACGGCGCCGCTGGGGTGGATCAGTCCGCGCGGCACGCCCAGCCACCGCACGGCGCGCCTGCTGGCCCAGGCCGGCTATCTCTGGCATGGCGACACGCTGAACGACGACATGCCCTACCTGGTGGATTTCGGCGACCACGCGATCGTGGCCGTGCCCGGCACCATGGAAGTGAACGACCTGCCGCTGGTGATGCGCCATGGCCAGCCGCCCAGCGCCATGGTGGACATCTTCGAGGACTGGCTCGACTACGTCCGCAAGTGGGAACGCACGCCGCAGAAGATCGATCCCACGGTGCATGCCCACGTATGCGGGCGCCCGGCCGGGATGGCGGCGTTCCAGCGGCTGCTGGAGATCGCCACGGCGGCGGACGACATCTGGATAGGCACGCGCGCCGAGCTTGCCCGGCACCTGATGCAGGCCATCGGCCGCCCCGTGCCGGCCCACCAACAGCCATAGGCGGAAGACTCATGGATCTGCAGATTCGCGGCCGCAAGGCCATCGTGTGCGCGTCCACGCGCGGGCTGGGGCGGGCTTGCGCCGCCTCGCTGGCGCGCGAGGGCGTGCATGTCGTGATCAACGGCCGCTCGCCGGATTCGGCGGCCGCCGCCGCCCGGGAGCTGGCCGCCGAAACCGGCGGCGCCGTGCGCGCGATCGCGGCGGACATCAATACCGACGCGGGCCGCGCGGCGCTGGTGTCGGCCTGCCCGGACGCCGACATCCTGGTGACGAACAACGAGGGGCCGGCGCCCGGGCGCTTCGTCGACTGGGAGCGCGAAGACTATCTGCGGGCGATCGAGGCCAACATGCTGGCGCCCGCCCTGCTGATCCGCGCGCTGTTGCCCGGCATGCGAGCCCGGAGATTCGGCCGCATCGTCAACATCACGTCGGCCATGGTGAAGTCGCCCAGCCCGGCCATGGGTTTGTCGACGTCCGCGCGCACCGGCCTGACGGCGCTGTGCAAGGCCATCTCGCGCGAGGTGGTGGCCGACAACGTCACCATCAACAACCTGCTGCCCGAGCGTTTCGACACCGACCGCCAGCGCTTCATGGCCGAGCGCATGGTGCGCGAGCAAGGCCTGAGCTATGAAGAAGCGAGGCAGCGCATCGTCGATACCATCGCAGCCGGCCGGCTGGGGCAGCCGCGGGAATTCGGCGACGCCTGCGCCTTCCTGTGCAGCGCGCAGGCAGGTTATCTGTCGGGGCAGAACCTGCAACTGGATGGAGGGTCGTATCGCGGCGTGTTCTGAACAGGACCGCCAGCCGGGCCCGCTCGGTTTTCTTCACTGGATCCTGTGATGCGCCGGGCGGCGCGATTTTCGAGAATGCCGACATTGCCTATTCATTCAGTAAGGAGTCGAGCATGTCGAAATCGTTGACCGCACTTTGCGCCGCCTTGATGGCGGCATCGCTGGCCGCCTGCGGGGGCGGCGGCGGTGATGATTCGGGCGGTGGCGGAGGCGGCGGTGGGGGCGGCGGCGACGGCAAGACGCTCAGCGAGAAACAGATCTGGTACGGCCACGAGACGGCGTTCTCGGCCGTGTCCCTGCACCAGGCGTTCGAACCCATGCTCGAGAACGGAATCGTCATTGGCCGGGACGGCACGCCCGAGTGCCTGGACGGCGGGACGGTCTCGGGCGTCTGGACCGATGCGGATGACAGCGGCACCCTGTCGGCCGGGGACTCGGTGGCATTGACCATGAACGACTGTCGCGTGTCCGACAACGGCATTCCGTTCACGGGCAAGGCGACGGTCGATTTCGACGAGGTGGAGGGCGACCTGCTGGAAGAGGAGTCGGACTGGACGCTGGGCGCCAGGGTCTCGCTGGGTGAGGGCGCGTCCTTCGACGGGACGTCCGCGGCGGGAACGGCATCGGTGAAGGCGTCCAACGACGTGAGTTCGGCCGAACCCAAGGGGCAGCGCGCCGAGTTCGATATTCCCGCGATCGTCCTGACCGAGGATGGCGGTGCCGTGACGATGAAGTTCAAGGACTACGCCGTGGCCGTGGCCTACGATCCCACGACGGATGCCGATACCTATTCGCGCATTTCGTTCTCGGTCAGCGGCTCGGATCCGGTGCTCGGCCCCGACTACGCCTACGACGCCAGCATGACCGAGACGGTCCGCTTTTCGCATGAGGCGGGCGGTTTCCTGGCGGGTGCGTTCGCCACGAAGACCGCGGCCGAAACGATCACCACCCGCTTCCAGGCGAATGGCAACGCGCCGGGCACCGTCACCTTCTCGTCCAGCCTGGGCGGCAGCAAGACGATGACCTACGGGGAATTCGACGACCTGTAATCACGATCAGTCCCCCGGCGTCAGCAGGCCCAGGTGTCCCATCAGCCGCACCAGGTCTGCCTGCCGCCGGGTCTGGGTCTTGTCGAAGATCGATCGCAGCTGCGTACGCAGTGTGTTGAGCGAAACGCCCAGGGTTTCGGCAACGGTGGGCAGCGGATCGTCGTGCCGGGCCAGGTGGTGGGCCAGGCGGATTTCCGCCGGCGTCAGCCGGAACAGGGTACGCAGCAGCGTGCCCCTCGGGGTGGGACGCCATTGCGGCCCCTGCGCGGCAAGCAGCGCCAGGGCGTCGCCGCCGCGCAGGTCTTGGGTGAGCGGACATGGCAGGACGATGAGCCGGCCGCCGTCTGGTAGCGCGAGCGAGCCGGCCGAGGGGGCCTCGGCGCCGTGGCCGCAGGCCCTGTCCAGCAGCCGGCGGATGGGCTGGGGCAGGCTGGAGGCGCGGGCGCCCAGGGGGCAGTCGGGCTGTTGCCGCCAGATGTCGCCCAGGTGGTTGGACTGCACGATGCGGCCGCGCGCGGAACAGACCAGCAGCGGGAAGCCGAGCCGGTCCAGCATGTGCCGCAGAAGCAGCGATTCGGCTTGTTGCTGGCGGAATCGAAGTTGCAGGTGCAAGGCGGTGCGCAGATGGGGCAACACGGCATGCATCAGCCGGGTCTCATCGTCGTCCAGCGGCGGACGGCCGTTTTCCCTTTGCACGGAAAAGGTGTACATGCGCTCTTCGTCCTGTCCCAGCGGGAGCAGGGCATAGGTGCCCAGGCCGTTCGGCTTCAGGAACTCCTGGTAGAAGGGTTCGCGCTGCAGGCGCGCCTGGCCATGGAATTCGTAGTCCAGGTAGATGCGGCCCGATGCGAGCAGCGACGATGCCGCGCGGCCAGGGTCCAGGTCCTGCATTTCGTTGAAATGCGCGATGACCTTGGGCGGCAGGCCGATGAGCTCGTCCAGTTCCAGCGAGTCCGTCGGCACGTGCAGGGCCACCTGACCGGCGCTGGCCGCGCCGAGCGACAGGCTGATGTCCCGCAGCGACTGCCGCCATTGGTCCTCCGAAAGGACGCCGTCATAGAGCCGCTCCAGCAAGTGGAGTGCAGTCCCTTTCGTATCCATCGGTATATCTATTCTGTGTCCGGAGCGGGCCGCCGCGGCCGCAGATGCCTGGCGGAACTCCCGGGATGTGTCGAAGGGTAACGGTCACCATAGCCGCAAACGAGAGGCAAGCGCAACTCATGCGGTTCTACACCGGGCTGCCCAGTTCCCCCAGCCGCCCCGCGATCATGTCCACGCATGCCCGGACGATGGGCTCGGTCTGGCCGACATACTGGCGGCTGGCCTCGTCCGCCGCGTGCCGGCGAACGATGAACAGCGTGATGTGCATGCCAGGATCGACGATGGGGCGCGCGATGACTTCGCCCCGCTCCAGCTCGCGCGCGATGGCGCCCAGGGGCATGACGGCCGCCGCCGCGCCGCGCAGCACCAGGTCGCGCTGGCTGGTGATGGAGTGCGTCTCGCACTGGATGCGGGGCTGCGTGCCTTTCTCGAAGGCGCTGGCCTCGACCAGCCGGCGCGCGACGTCGCGTTCGTTGCCCAGCACCAGCTCGTGCGCCAATACTTCGTCCATGGTGACGGGGCCGCAGGAAGGCGCCAGGTCGGCCCGGACCGTCAGCAGCAGCCGTTCCTTCAGCACCGGGGTCGTGGACAAGCCGGGGTGGGGCGATACGGAATAGGCCAGCGCGGCATCGATGTCCTTGCGCTCGAGCGCGTCCACCAGCAGGAAGCTCGGGTTCTCGTACAGCTGCAGGTCGATGTGGGGGTACCGGCGCTTCAGGGTCAGCAGCAGGTCCGAGCCGATCAGCAGCATGGTGCTGGAGGTCAGCCCCAGGTTGAAGCGGACCGGCGCGGCCTGGTCGGCGCGCCGTACGTCATCCTGAGTCCGTGCGACCAGCTCGAAGATCTGGCGCGACCGTTCCAGCAGCAGGCTGCCGGCCGGCGTCGGATCCACGCCGCGCGAATGCCGCGACAACAGCGGAACGCCCAGGGCCGCCTCGAGCTCGCGCATATGGGTGCCCAGGGCCGGCTGGGCGATGTGCAGCTGTTCCGCGGCGCGGGTGATGTTTCTCGTCTCCACGACCTTGGCGAAGTATTCGAGTCGCTTCAGCGTGATCATAGGCGGCAGGCATGGGGGATTCCGCCCTATAGTAGGCCGATTCCGCCGCGGCCGGCACCGCGGCGGAAGGTGGCGAGCTATTGGGTGCCGGCCAGCCCCGCCCGCTGGACCATGCCGCCGAACCGGTCGATCTCTCGCCGCATGTAGTCCCCGTACTCGGCCAGGACGCGGCCGTCGGGGACGATGCCCAGGTCGGCCAGTTTGCGCCGCACGTCGGGCTGGGCCACGGCGTGGCGGGCGGCTTCGGCCAGTTTGCGCAGGTGTTCGGGCGGCGTCCCGCGCGGTGCCAGCAGGCCGATGTCGGCGGTGAATACGTAGCCGGGCAGGCCGCTTTCCTCCAGCGTCGGCACGTCGGGCAACTGCGCGACGCGCGCCTTGCTGGTCACGCCCAGCAGCCGCAGGCGGCCCGCCCGCACCAGCCCTTCTATCGAGGGCAGGCCGGCCAGCAGCATGTCGGCCGTCCCCGCCGCGACGGGGGCGGAAGGCTGTTCGCGGAACGGGACATGCATGATGTCGATGCCGGCCGAGCGGCGGATCTCCTCGAACATGACGTGGTGCAGCGAACCGATGCCTATGGTGCCGTAGGTGAGCTTGCCCGGGGCGGCCTTGGCCTGGGCCACCATTTCCTGGAAGGAGTTGGCCTTCAGCGAGGGGCCGGCCGTCAGGAAGAGCTGGGCCGCGCCCAGGAAGGCGATGGGCTCGAAACTGTCCATGCCCTGGTAGGGCAGCTTCTTGTACAGCGTGGGGTTGATGGTAAGCGGGCTGGAGTCGGCCACCAGCAGGGTGTAGCCATCGGGATTGGCCTTGGCCACCGATTCCAGGGCGATGATGCTGCCCGCGCCGGTCTTGTTCTCGACGGCGATGGGCTGCCCCAGCGAGGCGGACATGTGCTGGCCCACCAGGCGCGCGATGACGTCGGGCACGCCGCCGGTGGGCGCGGCCACCACCATCTTGATCGGACGGCTGGGAAACCCGGCGTCGGCATGGCCAGCGGCGGGAGCCATCGCCAGCAGCAGGGCGGCGAATAGAGCTGGCTTTTTCATGTCAGGCCTCCACCGGTTGCGCGATGCGGGAAAGATGGGCGATGACCTCGTCTAGCGGGACGACGTCGCCGTACTTCGCGTCCATGTCGAGCAGACTCTGGCGATGGGCCGCGCCGGAGCGGTCGCCCACGGCTTCGGGCGCGACGATGGGGCGGAAGCCGCTCTGCACCGCGTCCACCACCGTCGCCCGCACGCAGCCGCTGGTGGTGCAGCCCGTCACGATGACGGTATCCACGCCTTGCGAGACCAGGCGCGCGGCCAGGTCCGTGCCGGCGAAGCAGCTCGCGTATTTCTTGGACATGATGGAGTCGCCATCCACCGTGTCCAGGCGCGGATCGAGCCGGACGTTGTCGCTGCCTTCCAGCAGGCTGGCCATGCCGCCCATCTTGCGCTGCCAGACGCCGGCGTCGGACAGGTCGGCCCGGTAGCCCACCGTGAAGAAATGAATGGGCGCGCCGATCCGGCGGCATGCGGCGACGAGGCGGTTGGTGGCGAGCACCGCCTGCTTCAGGTCGGCGCCCAGGGGCTGCGCCGGGTCCGTGAAGCCGCGGATCATGTCGACGACGATCAGCGCGCAGTGGCGCCCGAAACCGATGCGGCGCCCGAAGCCCTTTTCCTTGAACAAGGGGTCGTCGATCTGCAAGTCCTGGTCCATTTCTCCTCCATGGAATGTGAACGGCCACTCGGTGGCTCTGGAGGAGAATTGGACCGCGCGGGAGGCGGCCCTGTCCAAGACGGGTTTCGGCTGGAAGCCATACGTGCGGGGTATGGCTGGCGCCGGCGGCTAGAACTTGTAGGTCGCGCTGGCGATGATGCTGCGGCGCGCGCCGTACCAGCAATCCCCGCGCGACAGGCACGTCGCCACGTAGGTCTTGTCGGTCAGGTTGTTCAGGTTGAGCGCGTAGCGCCAGTGGTCGGTCTCGTACGAGACCATGGCGTCGAACAGCGTGACCGATGGCGTGGTGGGGGCCACGCCATCGCGGAACGAGCTCATCCAGCGCACTCCGGCTCCCAGCGCGAAGCCGTTGACGCCACCCAGCGCGAAGCGCCACTTGCCCCAGGCCGCGGCCTGGTGGCGCGGCATGCCTTCGAGCGACTTGTCCAGGTCGATGTAGTTGTAGTGTGCGATCAGATCGAAGCCGCGGGTGATCGCGCCGCGATACTCGAGCTCCAGGCCTTTGGTCTTGGTCGCGCCCACCTGGATGGAATAGAGCGGATTGGCCGGATCGCCCGCCAACTGGTTCTTTTCCTTGAGCTGGTAGACCGAGGCGGTGGCCATCCGCCGGCCGTCGGCCGACTGATGCTTGACGCCCAGCTCCCACTGTTCGCCGCGCAGGGGCTTGAAGCGCGCGCCGTCCTTGTCGGTGCCCGGCACGGGCGTGAAGGATTCGCTGTAGTTGATGTAGGGCGCCAGGCCGTTGTCGGCCACGTACATCACCCCCAGGCGCTTGGTCGTGGCGTTGTCTTTTTCGTCGGCGCTGCCCGCCAGTCCGGCGGTTGTTCGATCGTGGCGCACGCCCGCGGCGACGATCCAGTGCTTGCCTATCTTCATCTGGTCCTGCAGGTACAGGCCCGCCTGGCGCAGCGTATAGCGCGGCTCGTCGGTCAGCACGGGCGGCGTGTAGTTGCCGTAGACCGGATCGTAGGCGTCGATGGTGCCGCCGTCTGCGGCGCCGCTGCGGCGATCGCGGCGGTAGCGGGTCCAGTCGAAGCCCAGCAGTACCTGGTGCTGCACGATGCCGGTCTGCAGCTTGCCGGTCAGGTGCTGGTCCAGGGTGTCGATGCGCACCTTGGTAAGCGCGTCGTCCGCGTAGCGGCCGATGCGGCGCTGGTTGATCGGGTCGGCGGCCCAGCCCCCGGGTTCGGTGAACGAGTCCGCATAATGCGTCAGGTAATCCACCTTGTTGTTGGCATGGCGGAAACCCTGGCTGAAGGACCACTGGTCGTTGAAGCGGTGCTCGAACAGCCAGCCGAACGAGGTGCGGCGCGAATCGTAGCGATCATGGCCGGGTTCGCCGATGAAGCGGCTGGTGGGGATCCTGCCGTTGGGATTGTCGGTGCGCATGCCCGACCACGGCATGAACTGCGCGGTCGAGCCGCTTTCATCCTTCTGCCACAGGCCTTGCAGCGTGAGCGAGGTGGACGCGCCGGGGCGCCACGTCAGCGAGGGCATGACCAGGCTGCGGTTGTCCTTCACGTAGTCGACCTGCGTGTCGGCATCGCGCTTGAGCGCGACGAGCCGGTACAGCCACTGCCCGTCAGCCGTCAGCGGCCCGGTCAGGTCTACCTGGGCCTGCTTGCGGCCGCGGTTGCCCAGTTGTATGCCCGCTTCGCCCTGGAACTCGGCCTGCGGGCGCTTGCTGACCATGTTGATGATGCCGCCGGTGCTGCCCTGGCCGTACAGCATGGCGGCCGGCCCGCGCAGCACCTCCAGGCGCTCCAGCGTATAGGGCTCGGTGCGGGTGGTGCTGGTGTAGTAGTCGTAGTGCTGGCGCAGGCCGTCCAGGTACAGGGTGGGCTCGGTGCCGCGTATGCGTACCGAGTCGGCGCGCGAGTCGATGCCGTAGGCGTCCGATCGCACGCCGGCCGCGTAGCCCAGCGCGTCCTGCAGGTTGGTGGCTCCCTGGTCCGTCAACTGGTCGCGCGTGACCACCGTGACCGACTGCGGCGTCTCGTGCAGCGGCGTGTCTGTCTTGGTGGCGGTGGCCGAACGCTTGGCGGCGTAGCCGTAGACGGGCCCGCTGGCGGTCTCGCGCTCGGGAGTGGCTTCGACGCGGATTTCCTGCAAGGTGGCCGGTTCGGTGGTCTGCCCGAGCAGGGCGCCGGGAAGCGTGCCCAGCGCGGCGGCCAGGCCCGCGCGGCGCAGTGGGGTGGAGAAGGGTGGCATGGGGTGCGATTTCCGGTGGCTATGGGGAATAAATTTTTTAATGATAATTATTATCAATTCTATTTCAATAGTGAATTTGTAAACGCCGGAGTGGTCGGCACAAGGTGCCCAGACGAAAAAAAAGCGGCCTGGAAAGGCCGCCCGGGTCAGGCGTGGCAAGTGCCCGGCGCGAGGCCGGGCCGGCCGTCACGGTTTGGCGTTGGGGAAGAACAACTGCTGGCCGTCGATCTTGTAGCTGGCGATGGTTTGCTGGCCGGCGGGGGAAATGACCCAATCCACGAACTTCTGCGCGGCCGCGACCTTGACGTGCGGATGCTTGGCCGGGTTGACGACCATCACGCCATACTGGTTGAAGAGGCGTTCGTCCCCTTCCACGAGGATGGCCAGGTTGCCCCGGTTCTTGAAGCTGAGCCAGGTGCCGCGGTCCGACAGCACGTAGGCGCCGGTGGACGAGGCCATGTTCAGCGCGGGCCCCATGCCGCAGCCGCAAGCCTTGTAACCGCCGCCCTTTTTGTCGTCCAGGCCGGCCTCCTTCCAGTAGCGCAGCTCGGCCGAGTGCGTGCCGCTCTTGTCGCCGCGGGAGATGAATTCGGCGTTCGCCGCCGACAGCTTCTTCAGCGCCTGGACGATGTCCTTGCCCTTGACGCCGGCGGGGTCGGCGGCGGGGCCGATCAGCACGAAGTCGTTGTACATGACCGGATAGCGCTTCACGCCATAGCCCTCGGCGATGAATTTCTCCTCGGCGGCCTGGTCGTGCACGAACAGGACGTCGGCATCCCCGCGCCGACCGGTGTCCAGCGCCTGCCCCGTGCCTTGCGCGACGACCTTGATGTCGATGCCGCTGGCCTTCTTGAAGGCGGGCAGCAGGTGGGCGAACAGGCCGGACTGCTCGGTCGAGGTGGTCGAAGCCATGACGATGGTTTCGGCGGCCGCGGGCAGGCTGGCCAGGGCGGCGGCAGCGGGCAGCAGGCAGCCCAGGACCAGCGGACGCAGGCGGTGGAAGAGCTTCATATTTTTTCTCCTTTGACGAAAAGACCGGCTTCCTCGGGCAGCGGCCCGTTGAAGAAAGCATGGACGGGAAGGTCCGCCAGGACGCGGCCCCGCTCCAGATAGACCACCCGGCTTGCCAGGCGCTTGACCTGGCCCAGGTTGTGGCTGCTGAACACCATGGTCATGGTGCGTCCCGAACGCGGCTGCGCGAATTCCTGCATCAAGGCTTCCACTTCGCGCTTGGCGTGCGGATCGAGATTGGCGGTGGGCTCGTCCAGCAGCAGGGCGTCCGCGTCCATGGCCCACGCCTGGGCCAGGGCCACCCGCTGTTGCTGTCCGCCGGACAGCGCCTTGGCGTTGCGGCCGGCCAGTTCGGCCATGTCGACGCGCGCCAGCGCGCCCATGGCGGCCTGCCGCGCCCGGCGCCAGCCCATGCCCCGCAGCCACAGCCCCAGCGCGACGTTGTTGCGCACCGAGGTGCGCATCATGTGCGGCCGCTGGAACACCAGGGCCTGTCGGTTGCGCGGCAGACAGGAAACGGTGCCCGAGGAGGGAGCGAGCAGGCCATGCAGCACGCGCAGCAGCGTGCTCTTGCCGCTGCCGTTGGTGCCGACCAGCGCGACGCGTTCCCCCGCATGAATGGACAGGTCGACGCCGTGCAGCGCGCGCACCGGCCCGTAGTGCAGATCGACGCCGCGCAGCGAGAACAGGACCGGGGCAGGGGCCGGCGCCCGCAGGTCCGGCACGGCCGGGAGCGCGGCATCCGTGTCGACGCCCAGGGGCATGATCGAGGCCGCGCGCTTCATGCGGCCGGGTCCGGCATGCGCAGCCAGGCGGACAGGCCCGCGTCGCGCCGTTCGCGCCAGCGGCGCACCAGCGAGATCAGCGTGTTCAGCAGCAGGACCACGGCCAGCAGCACCATGCCCAGCGCCACGGCCAGCGGCAGGTCGCCCTTGCTGGTCTCGAGCGCGATGGCCGTCGTCATGACCCGCGTATAGCCTTCGATGTTGCCGCCGACGACCATCACGGCGCCCACTTCCGAGACGGCGCGGCCGAATGCCGCGATGAGGATGGTCAGCAGCGCGAAGCGCTCGTCCCAGGTCAGCAGCAGCCCGCGCATGAAAGTGCCCGCGCCCAGCGAACGCAACTGTTCGCCATGGCTGCGGTCGGCATCCTCGACCGCCTGCCGCGTCAACGCCATGACCACCGGCAGCACCAGGATGGATTGCGCCACCACCATGGCCTGGAACGAGAACATCCAGCCCAGAAAGCCCAGGGGGCCCGAACGCGACAGCAGCAGATAGACCAGCAGCCCCACCACGACGGACGGCAGCGCCAGCATGGTATTGAGCAGCGTCAGCACGGCCCCCCGCCCGGGGAACCGCGCCACCCCCAGCCATGCCCCCAGCACCAGCCCGGCGGCACAGGCCAGCAGACAGGCGCAGGCGCTGACCGCCAGCGACAGCCGGACGATGTCGAGCAGGACGGGATCGAGAGAAGTGATAAGGCGCAGCGCTGTGCCCGCGCTTTCCGCAAGAGTGTTCATGCCGTCTTCAAATGTGCCGCCCCAGCGTAACGGAGTGCGACAGCCGAAGCGATATGAAGCAGCGTGCATAGGTGTCCCACCCCCAAGCGGCCTTTGGCCGCTCCCCCTCAAGGGGGCGGCGCTGGCGGACCGGCAGGAGAGCCCACCCCACGCGGCCTATGGCCGCGCCCCTCAAGGGGCGGCACTAGCGGACCGGCAAAGCCGGATCCGCGGCGCCCTGGGTCTAGTACCCGTTTCTTGGTACGCCACACCGTTGCTACCGCTGGCAGCCAGCGAAGCACCGGCGCCACAACTCAAGACAGCGGTACTAGACCCAGGATGCGGTGGATCCGGCTCCGCCGGTCCACCCGCATCGCCCCCTGGGGGGCGCGCGAAGCGCGTAGGGGGGGGTCATATATACTCCTTCAGTGCATCAAATAGAAATCTCCTACACCTTCGGCGTACCGCGCGCCAACGCCGCCTCCATCCGCAATCCGCTGATGGACCTGCTGCATGCCATACGCGAGCAGGGTTCGATCTCGGCCGCCGCCAAGGCCCTGGACCTGTCCTATCGTCACGTCTGGGGCGAGCTCAAGCGCTGGGAAAAGAGTCTCGGGCACGCGCTGGTGGTCTGGGACAAGGGCCAGCCGGCCCGGCTGTCCGAGTTCGGCAACAAGCTGCTATGGGCCGAGCGTCAGGCGCAGGCGCGGCTGGCGCCGCAGATCGGCGCCTTGTACGCCGACCTGGAGCGCGCCTTCGCGGTGGCGTTCGACGATGCCGCCCACGTGGTGGCCCTGCATGCCAGCCATGACGACGCACTGGCATCGCTGCGCGAGCACGCCGTGGCCAGCGACAAGCTGCACCTGGACATACGTTTCACCGGTAGCGTCGATGCGATCAAGGCGTTGAACGAGGGCCGGTGCGTGATGGCGGGGTTCCATGTGCCCGCCGACTCTCCGCCGGGGTCGTTGGCCGAGCGCACGTACAAGCCGCTGCTGCGGCCCGGGCAGCACAAGATCATCGGCTTCGCGCGCCGCAGCCAGGGGCTGATGGTGGCGCGGGGCAACCCGCTGGGCATCGTGTCGCTGGCCGATCTCGCGCGGCCCGCTGTGCGCTTCGTGAATCGTCCGCTGGGCACCGGCACGCGGGTGCTGCTGGATGAACTGCTGGCCAGGCAGGACTTGCCTGCGTCGGCCATCCAGGGCTATGCCCACACCGAGCCGTCGCACGCGGCGGTGGCGCACGCGGTGGCCTCGGGAGCCGCGGACGCGGGCCTGGGCATCGAGGTCGCGGCGCGGGCCAGCCGGCTGGATTTCATCCCGCTGGTGTCCGAGAACTATTTGCTGGTGTGCCTGAAATCCACGCTGGAGCTGCCTTCGACCCAGGCCTTGCTGGGCATCCTGCGCAGCGAGTCCTGGCAGCGCAAGCTGGCGGCGATGCCGGGCTACCAGCCGCAGCAAAGCGGCGAGGTGTTGTCGATGCGGCGCGTGCTGCCCTGGTGGAGTTTCCGCACGCCCAAGGCCGGCAAGCGCGCTTGAGCCCGCGCGGTCAGGCGCCCTGCGGCGCGGTGCGTGCGGGGCGCGGCGCCGCCGCCAGTTCCGGCTGCAGCGTCAGGCGCCAGGGCGCCGTATAGCAAAGGAAATGCTTGTTGGTGGCCCGGCCGATCGCGCACAGGCCCAGCCGCTCGGCCAGCTCGTAGCCCATCTGCGTGATGCCGCTGCGCGAGACGACGATGGGGATCCCCATCTGCGCCGCCTTGATGATCATTTCGCTGGTGAGCCGCCCCGTGGTGTAGAACACCTTGTCGTCGCCCGCCATCCGGGCCGGGTCCTGCAGCCACATCCATCCGGCGATGGTGTCGATGGCGTTGTGGCGTCCCACGTCCTCGACGAACATCAGCATGCGCTCGCCCTGGAACAACGCGCACCCGTGCACGGAGCCGGCGGACTTGTAGGTGGTTTCCTGCAGCCGTATGGCATCCAGCAGGCCGTAGAGCTGGCCCTGGGTGAGACGCGCGTCGCCGGGCAGGCGGATGTCGTCGATCTCGTCCATCAGCCCGCCGAAGACGCTGCCCTGGCCGCAGCCGGTGGTGACCACGCGCTGGGAGGTGCGGGCTTCCAGGTCCTGGATGCCGTCGCGTGTCTGCACGGCCGCCGCCTGGACTTCCCAATCGACCGTGACCGCCTCGACCTCGTCTATCGAACGCACCAGGCGCTGGTTGCGCAGATAACCCAGCACCAGCAGTTCGGGCATGGCGCCCAGGGTCATCAGCGTGACCAGTTCACGCTTGTCGACGTAGACGGTCAGCGAGCGCTCGGCCGGGATGGAAACCGTATCGCGTATGCCGTGTTCGTTGACGACGGCGATCTCGCGCGTCAGCGGGGCACGGGCATCGGTCAGGAAAGGACGGTGGCGGGGCGATGCGGTCACTGTTTGGGCGTGGCGGCGTCGGGCGCGGCGGAATTGTGCGGCGCCTTGGCCGTTTCCGACGGCGAGTGCGCACCCGCGGCTTCCAGCGGCTTGGCTTCGGGCGGCGTGTAGACGAACGGGCCCGGATCGGCGCAGGGCGGCGTGGACGCTGATGCGTGGACGGGCTTGCCGGCGGCGCGCGCGCTGGCGAAATAGGCGGCCGCGGCCTTGTCCTGCGCCTGGCAGAGCTTGTAGCCGTCGACCTTGGCGGCCCAGGCCGTGCGGGCGGCCGCCTCGGCCGCCTTGGCCTGGGCCTCGGGGCTGGGTGGGGGCAGCTTGGCCAGGGAGGCGGTGGAGAAGACGGCCAGCAGCAGCGCGAGGGCGGTTTTCATGCAGGATCTCCTGGTCGGGGCCGGCGGTTCAGGCGTTCGCCGGCCGGGTGTCCGGCTTCTTCTGGGCGGGCTGGGTGCGCTGGGCGGGGATCTTGCCCGCCTGGATGTCGTTGTACCAGAGTTCGTGGTGCTCGCGGGCCCAGGCCTCGTCCACGTAGCCGGTCTTCATGGCCTTGTAGGCGCCCTTCATGCCTATGGTGCCCAGGTAGATGTGGCCCATGAACATGCACATCATCAGGATGGTCGCCACGGCGTGGACCATGTGCGCGACCTGCATGGTGCCGCGGGTGTAGACCAGGCCGGGGATGACCCGGTCCAGCACCAGCCCGGATCCGATGACGATGAAGCCCAGGAACAGCACGCCGCCCCAGAACACGAGCTTTTCCCCGGCGTTGAAGCGGCCGGTGGGGATGTGCTGGCCGTTGAACAGTCCGCCGCCCTTGCGCAGCCAGACCATGTCGTCGCGCGTGGGCAGGTTGTCGCGGATGAAGGTGAGGAAGACCACCACCAGCGAGACCGCGAACAGCGGGCCCACGAAGTTGTGGGCGGTCTTGAGCAGCCAGGTCATCCAGCCGAACAGGGCACTGCCCATGATGGGCAGCAGGAAGAACTTGCCGAAGGCCATGATCAGGCCCGAGATCGCCAGGATCACGAAGGCGATGGCGTTGACCCAGTGGGCCGCCCGCTCGAAGTACGTGAAGCGCTCGATCTTGCGGCCGGTCTCGGCGCCGTGGACGGTAAGCGGGCCCTTGGTGAAATAGAACAGCGCGATGGCCACCAGCACGATCAACAGCAGCGAGCCGCCGTAGGGGATCAGCCAGTTGTTGCGCACCTGGCGCCAGGCTTCGCCGGCCGAGGTGTATTTCGAGCCCGGGTACTGCACGAAACGCTGGATCAGCACGCCGGCCTCCGGAGCTTCGCTGCGCGGCAGGCTGCTATAGCCGGGCTGCCCGGAGTTGACCAGGCGCCAGTTCGGCGCGTTGTTGCCCGGCTGGACCTTGGCGCGTTCGGCGTTGGTCTGGTCGGCATAGCCCGGGTCCTGGCTGGCGTCGGGCTTGACCTCGAAGATGTTGGCGCTCTGGATGGCACCCATCGAGGTGCCGGCGGGGGGCTGCGCGGCATCCGCCGCCTGGGCGGCGGGGGATCCCAGCATGGCGCCGAACAGCGCCAGCGCGGCAAGTAGCGACCGTAACATGGCGACCTCCGGTCAGTTCACCCGGGTGTATTCGTTCTGGCCTCGCTGGGCCCGGGTCTTGAGTTCCTGCTCCCAGCTGTTCCGGTCGCCCGGCGACCAGCCCGGCGCGGTGAAGGCCGAGACGCCCGTGCCCTTGTACGCGGGCTCGCCGTTCTGGACCTTGCCCTGGTAGAGCGACTGGTCACGTTCGGTACAGGCGGCCGTGCCGAAAACGAGCAGGACGGCGAGAAAGATGCTGGCTTTCATCACTTGCCTCCGGTGTTCGTGCCGCCCGGCTGCGGGTTCTGCGGCGGCTGGCCGGCCTGCTTGGAGCCGTAGGCGGTGCCCCAGCCCCAGACTTCGGCGCCCTTGCCGCGCGTGACCACGCGGGTGCGGAAGATGTCGGCGATCACGTCGCCGTCGCCGCCCAGCAGCGCCTTGGTCGAGCACATCTCGGCGCAGGCGGGCAGCTTGCCCTCGGCCAGCCGGTTGCGGCCGTATTTCTTGAATTCTTCCTCGCTGCCGTGGGCCTCGGGGCCGCCGGCGCAGAACGTGCATTTGTCCATCTTGCCGCGCACGCCGAAGGTGCCCTGCGAGGGAAATTGCGGGGCACCGAACGGACAGGCGTACGAGCAGTAGCCGCAGCCTATGCAGGTGTCCTTGTTGTGCAGCACCACGCCTTCGTCGGTGTGATAGAAGCAGTTGACGGGGCAGACCGCCATGCAGGGCGCGTCGCTGCAGTGCATGCACGCCACCGAAATGGATTTCTCGCCCGGCACGCCGTCGTTCAGCGTGACCACGCGGCGGCGGTTCACGCCCCACGGCACCTCGTGCTCGTTCTTGCACGCGGTGACGCAGGCGTTGCATTCGATGCAGCGCTCCGCATCGCAGATGAACTTCATTCTGGCCATGGCGCGCTCCTTATGCCTTCTCGATGTTGCAGATGGTGGTCTTGGTTTCCTGCATCATGGTGACGCTGTCGTAGCCATAGGTGGTTGCGGTGTTGACCGCCTCGCCGCGCACGATGGGGGCCGCGCCCTCGGGGTAGTAGGCCAGGAGGTCCTTGCCCTGCCAGCGGCCGGCGAAGTGGAAGGGCATGAACGCGGTGTCCGGTCCGACCCGTTCGGTGACCAGGGCCTGCACGTTGAGCCGTGCGCCGGTGGGCGTGACCACCCAGCAGCGTGAGCCGTTGGTGATGCCGCGCTCGGCGGCCGCCTTGGGGTTGATCTCGACGAAGCTTTCTTGTTGCAGCTCGGCCAGCCAGGGGTTGGACCGGGTTTCGTCGCCGCCGCCCTCGTATTCGGTCAGGCGGCCGGAGGTCAGGATGATGGGGAATTTCTCGTACAGCTTGTCGTCCACGTTCTTCTGCTGCAGCGATTTGTACAGCGTCGGCAGGCGCCAGAAGGTCTTCATGTCGTCGTGGGTGGGGTACTTGGCGACGAGGTCCGGACGCGTGCCGTAGATGGGCTCGCGATGCTGCGGGATGGGGTCGGGGAAGTTCCATACCACCGCGCGTGCCTTGGCGTTGCCGAAGGGGTGGCAGCCGTGGTTCTTCATCACCACGCGGATGATGCCGCCCGACAGGTCGGTCTTCCAGTTCTTGCCTTCGGCCGCCGCCTTCTCGGCGTCGGTCAGTTCGTCCCACCAGCCGAGCTTCTTCATCAGCACGTGGTCGAATTCCGGATAGCCGGTGGGGATGTCGGCACCCTTGGAATGGGAGCCGTCCTCGGCCAGCAGGTTGACGCCGTTGCGTTCCACGCCGAAGTTGGCGCGGAAGTTGCCGCCGCCGTCCATGACGTGGCGGGAGGTGTCGTACAGGTTGGGCGAGCCGGGGTGCTTGAGCTCGGGCGTGCCGAAGCAGGGCCAGGGCAGGCCGAAGTAGTCGCCCTGGATGTCGTAGCCGGTTTCCTTGTCGACCACGCTGCCCTTGGCGCGCAGGGTCTTGACGTCGAAGGCGTGCATCAGCCGCATGTGGGCCTTGAGCCGTTCCGGGCTCTGGCCGGTGTAGCCGATGGTCCAGTTGCTGCGGTTGATCTCGCGCAGGATGTCCTCGATCACGGGCTCGTCCATGCCCTTGACCTTCTGCATCTTGTAGTTCTTGCACAGCTCGGCGCCGAAGCCGAGTTTCTGCGCAAGCTGGTACATGATCATGTGGTCGGTGCGGCTCTCCCACAGCGGCTCGATGACCTTCTCGCGCCATTGCAGCGAGCGGTTCGAGGCGGTACAGGAGCCGCTGGTCTCGAACTGTGTGGCCGCGGGCAGCAGGTAGACGGCGCGGTTGGGGTTCAGGTCCTCGCTCTTGCCGGGCATGGCCGCCATGGCGGCGGTGGCCGAAGGGTAGGGATCGATCACGACCAGCAGGTCGAGCTTGTCCATGGCCCGCTTCATTTCCAGGCCGCGCGTCTGCGAGTTGGGCGCGTGGCCCCAGTAGAAGACGGCCCGCAGGTTGGAGTCCTGGTCGATGACGTCGTTCTTTTCCAGCACGCCGTCTATCCAGCGCGAGACGGTGATGCCCGACTTGGTCATCATCGCCGGCGAGGCGTAGCGGCTCTTGATCCAGTCGTAGTCGACGTCCCAGACCTTGGCGTAGTGGCGCCACGAGCCCTCGGCCAGGCCGTAGTAGCCCGGCAGCGAATCGGGGTTGGGGCCGACGTCGGTGGCGCCCTGCACGTTGTCATGGCCGCGGAAGATGTTGGCGCCGCCGCCGGAGACGCCGATGTTGCCCAGCGCCAGTTGCACGATGCACGAGGCGCGCACCATGGCGTTGCCGATGGAGTGCTGGGTCTGGCCCATGCACCACACCAGCGTGCTGGGACGGTTCTCGGCCATGGTCCTGGCCACTTCGTACACCGTGGCCTCGTCCACGCCGCAGACGTCCTGCACCTTGTCCGGCGTCCACTTGGCCATGACGTCGGCCTTGACCTGGTCCATGCCGTAGACGCGGGCGTCGATGTACTTCTTGTCTTCCCAGCCGTTCTTGAAGATGTGGTAAAGCACGCCGAACAGGAAGGCGACGTCGGTGCCCGAACGGATGCGGATGTACTTGTCGGCCTTGGCGGCGGTGCGGGTGAAGCGTGGATCGACCACCATGACCTTGCAGCCGGTTTCCTTGGCGTGCAGCAGGTGCAGCATGGACACCGGATGGGCCTCGGCGGCGTTCGAGCCGATGTAGAGCGCCGCCTTGGCGTTCTGCATGTCGTTGTACGAGTTGGTCATCGCGCCGTAGCCCCAGGTGTTGGCGACGCCGGCGACCGTGGTCGAGTGGCAGATCCGAGCCTGGTGGTCGCAGTTGTTGCTGCCCCAGAAGCTCATGAACTTGCGCAGCAGGTAGGACTGCTCGTTGTTGTGCTTGGACGAGCCGATGACGTAGACCGAATCCGGGCCGCTTTCCTTGCGCAGCTGCAGCATGCGGGCCGAGATTTCCTCGAGCGCGGTGTCCCAGCTGATGCGCTGGTACTTGCCGTCGACCAGCTTCATCGGATAGCGCAGGCGGTGCTCGCCGTGCCCGTGCTCGCGCACCGAGGCGCCCTTGGCGCAATGCGCGCCCAGGTTGATGGGCGAATCGAACACGGGTTCCTGGCGGACCCAGACGCCGTTCTCGACCACGGCGTCGATCGCGCAGCCCACCGAACAGTGGGTACAGACGGTGCGCCGGACCTCGACCTTGCCCTTGCCGGTGCCGGCCTTCTGGTCGCCGTCGGCGGCGCCGGCCTTCCTGACCAGGCCGAGCTGCGTGGCCGCGAGCCCCGCGCCCACGCCCAGGCCCGAGCGGCGCAGGAAGGTGCGGCGGTCCATGGTGGGCAGCGCGTGGGCCATGCCGCGGCGCAGGCTGTGGACGAACGAGGAAGAGGATGCGCCGGAGTCGCCGGCGCCCGTTTTCTTGGTCAGCAACATGCCGTGCTCCGGTGGTTAGACCAGCGTGGACTTGTAGTAGCGCTTGACGTGGTCGGTCACGCTGTAGCCGCCGCCTCGTTCGGGGGCGGGCTTGGCGTCTGCCTGCGGGGCCGGATCGGGGCGCAGCGAGGGCGCGACGGCCGCCCCGACGGCGGCGGCGCCGGCGGTGGCGGCACCCACGAAGAAACCCCGGCGGGATAGGTTGGCGGTCTTGGGCATCTCTGTCTCCGTTGGAGCTGGCAGATATGAAGTGCTGTGCATACTGTACCCCCGGTAACCAGTTACAGGCAATGCCGCCAGCCGCGCCACGCCTCGGGTATACCCTCGACCGTAGCCGGTCAGGGCAGCATGTCGAAGCCCTGCGCCTCCACGCTGGCGAAGGCCCGCGTGAATTCGCCCAGCGCCGCGTAGAAGCGGGCGCGCGGGTGGGCCGACAGGGCGTCGCACATGGCGGGCACCCACGGCAGCAGGTGGTCGCCGAAGAATTTCCGCTGATTGGCGAGATGGCACTGTCCGGCGTCGTCTCCGGCGATCAGGTAGCGCATGACCTCGCACAGGTAGGCGATGTGATCCTCGGTCTCGGGCATGGCCGGATCCCGGGCCAGGCCCAGGGCGGCCAGGTCGTTCCTCAGCGCGATCAGCGATTTTTCGTTCAGGAAACCGTTCAGGTAGTGCGACCCGTACAGGTAGACCTCGGGCTTGCCCAGGCCGCCGAACAGCGTTTCGTACTCGTCGCGCAGCGACGGATCGTCGGCGGCCCGGGCCGCGGCCACGAGGTCGCGCCACGGAGCTTCCAGGAAGGCGCCCGCCATCGGCGCCTCGGTGGCCGCCGCGCGCAGGCCGGCCGCGAAGTCCGGATCGGGCGGGGCGTAGAACAGGCGCGCCAGCACGCCGTACAGCTCGGCGCGGGCGATTTCCTCGTCGAGCGAGGCCGAGCCGATGTCGGCGGGGGAAATGGAAGCGTTCATAGATCGGTGATGCGCGTTTCGTTGGCGCCGGAGTACAGGTCGATCACGCGGCAATCGCCGCACATCTTCAGCCGTTCCAGGCCGGCGCCCTGGAACATCGGGTGGCCGCTCAGCCGGGCCAGCATGGCTTCGATCGCCTTTTGCGTGCCGAAGGGCTTGCTGCAACGCACGCAGTGGTAGGGGGCCGTCTCGTTCAGCACGCGCGGCCGGGTGCGTTCGGGCGTGGAAAGCAGGCGCGGCACGAGGGCGAGCGCGTCCTCGGGGCACGTCTCGACGCACAGTCCGCACTGCACGCAATTCTTTTCCAGGAAACGCAGCTGGGGCGCGTCCGGGTTGTCGAGCAGGGCGCTGGACGGACACGCGCCCACGCAGCTCATGCACAGCGTACAGGCGTCCTTGTCGATGGCCAGGCCGCCGAGGGGCGAGCCGGTGCCCGGCGGGCCGCCGGGCAGGGCAATCTCGTCGCGTGCGGCCGGGGCGTGGGCGATCAGGTGGTCCAGCGCGAGGTCCAGCGTGCTGCGTTTCTCGCGCACCATGGCGAAGCGCGCCGGCGCGGCCGGCACCCCGGGACGCCGCGCCGCCAGCTCCCGCAGCGCCGCGTCCAGCGCCTGCGGCGTATCGGGGCGCAGCAGGTGCAGGTGCGGTCCCGCATAGCCCAGGCCGTCGAGGATGGCCTGGCCCACCGCGAGCTGCGCGGCCAGGTTGTCCAGGTACTGCGGCGCTTCCTCGGCCGTGGCCAGGATGGCGACCTGCGAGGCGCCCAGCGCGACGGCGCCCAGCCACGCTTCCAGGCCGAGGCTGGCGGTGTGCCAGACTCCCAGCGGGATGACGTTGGCGGGCAGGCCGTGGAGCCTGCCCAGGCTGGCGTCGCGGCCCAGGCGTTCGACCATCGCGCGGCCGGCCTCCTGGCTGTGCACCAGCAGGACCGGGGCCTGGCCGCCGGCCCGCGCATAGGTGGACAGCAGCGTGCGCAGCACCGCGCCCTGGTCTGTCATGCGCGGATAGGCGTAGGTGATCGCGCCGGTCGGGCAGGCGGTGGTACAGGCGCCGCAGCCCACGCACAGGTTGGGATTGACCTTGATCTGCTGGCGCGCCTTGTCGCTTTCGATGGCGAGGGCCGAGCAGATGTCGACGCAGGCGCGGCAGCCTATCGTGTCGTTGCGGCTGTGCGCGCACAGCGATTGCTTGTAGTCGAAGAACTTGGGCTTCTCGAATTCGCCCACGAGCTCGCGCAGGCGCAAGAGCGGGGCCGGGTCCGCGCCGTTCCAGGCGAAGTAGCCCTGCGGCGGCGCATGCTGCGCGAACAGCGTGCCGCCACCCAGCTCCAGGACCAGGTCGAAGCGCGCTTCCTGCCGTTCGGGGGCGCGGGCGAAGTCGATGGCGCCCGCGGTCGTACAGGCCGCCACGCAGGCGCGATGGTCGCGGCACCGGGCGCGGTCGATCTGGTAGTCGAGCCCTATGGCGCCTTCGGGACACGCGGCAAGGCAGGCATTGCAGCGCGTGCACAGGTCGAGATCGATGGGGTTGTCCTGCACCCATGCCAGGTCGAACGCGCCCAGCCAGCCTTGCAGCGATTCCAGGCGGCCCGCCAGCACGGGATGGCGCCGTTCCTGGCTCGCGTCCGCCGTGCCCGGGCCGCGCGCGAAGATGGTGACGTCAAGCGTGTCCGCCAGCATCGCCGCGGCGCGTTCGGCCTCGTCCAGCGGGCCGACGATGAGCAGGCGCCCCGCGCTGCGATAGCTGACGGTGGGGACCGGTTCGGGGTCCGGCAGCCGGGCGGCCGCCAGCAGCGCCGCCAGCTTGGGCGTGGCTTTCGGAGCCTCGCGGCTCCAGCCTCCGGTCTCGCGGATGTTGACGAAGCGCACGGGGGCGACGGCGGCCTCGGTGTGCTCGCCTATCTGCGCGAACAGGCGCTTCTCTTGCGTACAGGCGACGATGACGGAAGCGGTGCCCGTGACGGCCTGCTGGAACGCGCCGGCCTCGTGGCGGCAGAGCGTGGAGTGCAGAACCAGCTTTTCGTCCAATGCCGCGCCGAGTGCATCGGCGTCCAGGGGCATGGTGTTGTTGCAGTCGCAGATCAGTGTGGGCATGGGCGCTCGAGGGAGCCCGGCTACCTGGGAGGATCGGGCTCGGGAAAGTCGAAATGCGTCTGGCCGTCGCTGGGCGCTTGGCCTGTGGATGCGCCAGACTCTAGCACGGAACCCCGCGCGCCATCATCGGCCGGCTCCTTGCTTGCGGGGGCGTGGCCGGGCGCCGCATCGCCCGCAGGCGGGGCGGGATCGTCCTGGACCAGGGCCAGCACGCGCGCGCTCACCATCTGCCTGAGCGTGGATGCGGGCAGCTTCTCGGGCGAGGAATAGTCGTCGATGTAGACGTCCAGCCCGTCCATGACGTTGTAGTGCGGGTCGGAGAAAAGTTTCTTGAGCGCGGCCAGCTTGACGTCGGGCTCGACCGCCGGCCGCATGAAGGGCGAGAAATCGGAGTCATGCGTCAGCGCGGCCAGGTCTTCCCGCGTCGGGGCGGGCGCTGCCTTGGCGGCGGTGTCCGGCGCCTGCGCCGCGCCGGCGTCGTGGGCCTCGCCCTGCGGGTGGTCCTGCGGATGCGTGGACGGCGCGGCGGGCACGCCCGGCGAGGCCTCGACCGGTCCCGGCTCGGCCTCGGGAGCGGAAGCGGCGTCGACCGGCCGTTCGTCCCCCACGCCTGCCCGCGACCGGGCCTTGCGCCGCGACCAGCGGCCGAGGAAGCCTTCGCCGTCGCCGCTCATGGTTCTTCGCCGTGCTTGCGCCGGCCGGTGCTGACCGACGCCGGGTTGCCGAAGCGGTCCTGCAACGGCACGAAGCTGACCGGGCGCCGCTTGCGCTTGGGCTCGGCCACGTAGTGTTCCGCCACGAAGGCCCGCAGCCAGCCCACGACGTCGGCGGGGGCGGGCACCTGTTCGACCGTTTCCTGGGCGTCCAGCAGCCGGCCGGCGTGGTAGTAGCTGAGCGTGACCAGCTCCGGCCGCGCCAGCGGTTCATCGTCCGGGCCCGCCGCTTCCTGCATGCGCCACATCACGAACCAGCAGGGCGCCTCGGTCGTGGCGTTCAGGTAGTAGCCCTCGGCGTCGTCCTTGAACAGCTCGACCGCGAAGCCGGGATGCAGCCACAGTTCGCCGTGCGCGTCCTGGCGCAGCCGGTGGGGCGCGCCGCCGAACGCCGGCTCGTCGGCCACCACGTCCGCCAGGGTCCACCGCCAGGACTGCCACCGGCTCATCGGGCCGTGGACGCGCTCCTTGCGCATGATCACGGCGACGTCGATGCGGGGAGCCTGGCTGGTCATGGCGGCCTCGGGTCAGGAATCGGCGCTGATGGAGATGGTGGGGAACTTGGACGAGAAGTCCTTGTTCCGGGCGGCGATGGCCACGGCCACCTGGCGCGCGACGGTCTTGTACAGGCCGGCGATCTCGCCATCGGGGTCGGCCACCACCGAGGGCCTGCCGCTGTCGGCCTGCAGCCGGATGTTGATGTCCAGCGGCAGCGCGCCCAGGTAGGGCGTGTCGTATTCGGCCGCCATCTTCTTGCCGCCCTCGGCGCCGAAGATGTGTTCGACGTGTCCGCACTGGCTGCACACGTGCACGGCCATGTTCTCGACCACGCCCAGGATGGGCACGCCCACTTTCTCGAACATCTTGATGCCCTTGCGCGCGTCCAGCAGGGCGATGTCCTGCGGCGTGGTGACGATGACGGCGCCGGTCATGGGCACGCGCTGGCTGAGCGTGAGCTGGATGTCGCCGGTGCCGGGAGGCATGTCGACGATCAGGTAGTCGAGGTCTTTCCAGTTGGTTTGCCGCAGCAGTTGCTCGAGCGCCTGCACCGCCATGGGGCCGCGCCAGATCATGGCTTCGTCGTGGGCGACGAGGAAGCCGATGGACATGACCTGCACGCCATAGTTCTCGAGCGGCTCCATGGTTTTGCCGTCGTCGCTGACGGGGCGTGCGTCGATGCCCATCATGAGCGGCTGGCTGGGGCCGTAGATGTCGGCGTCGAGCAGGCCGACGCGCGCGCCTTCGGCCGCCAGGGCCAGGGCCAGGTTGACGGCCGTGGTGCTCTTGCCCACGCCGCCCTTGCCCGAGGCGACGGCGACGATGTTCTTGACGCCCTGCAGCAGCGGCACGCCGCGCTGGACCGCGTGGGCGATGATCTCGCTGCGCACGTTGGCGCTGACGTTGGAGATGCCGGGCACGGTGCGGGCCGCCGCGATCAGCGCGCTGCGCAGGGCGGGGATCTGGCTCTTGGCGGGATAGCCGAGCAGGACGTCGAAGGAGACGTCGCCGCCGTTGATCTCGATGTTCTTGATGGCTCGCGTCGAGACGAAATCCTTGCCGGTATTGGGATCGACGACGGTTTGCAGGGCCTGGAGCAGGGAATCGGATGTGGCCATGGGAAGGGGGCGGACTCGTGAGTGGGAGGCTGCGTATCGCAGGCCGATGAGGGATATTAGACCACCAGCCCGCGGGCGGCGAAATCCGCGGGCGCCTCGTCTATACTCAGCCGCATGATCGACAAGGACTCCATTACCGGCCTGATCCTGGCGGGCGGGCGCGGCAGCCGCATGGGCGGTGTCGACAAGGGCCTGCAGAACTACCAGGGCATTCCGATGGCCATGCATGCGCTGCTCAGGCTGGGGCCCCAGGTGGGGCAGGTCCTGGTCAACGCCAACCGCAACCTGGCTGCCTACGAATCCATGGGCGTGCCGGTGTGGCCCGACGCGCTGCCCGACTACGCGGGGCCGCTGGCCGGATTCCTGACCGGGCTCGAGCACTGCGAGACCGCCTACCTGGTCACGGTGCCTTGCGATACGCCGAAGTTTCCCGAAGATCTCGTCGCCCGCCTGGCCGGCGAACTGGAGGCGGCCGGCGCCGAGATCGCCATGGTGGCCACCCGCCAGGACGGCGCCGTGCGGACCCAGCCGGTGTTCTGCCTGCTGCGGGCGGAGCTGCTGGACAGTCTCGTGGCCTTCACCGCCGCGGGGGGACGCAAGATCGACAAGTGGACCGCCACCCATCGCTGTGTCGAGGTCCTCTTCGACGACCCCGCGGCTTTCGCGGGCGCCAACACGATCGCCGAATTGCAGCAGCTCTGATGCCATGAACGACAAGCCCGCCCCCTCGCTAGAAGAAATCTCGTCCTGTGTCAGCGGCTACGACCCGAATGCGCTGCCGGTCGAGCAGGCCCGCGAATTCATCGCCCGGCTGGTGCCGCGCGTGGAGGGCGTGGAGATGCTGGCGTTGCGCTCGGCGATGGGGCGCGTGCTGGCGCGCGACATCGTGTCCGACATCGACGTGCCGGCCCACGACAACTCGGCCATGGATGGCTACGCGTTCTACGGTTCCGACCTGGCCGCCGGCGGCGATACGGCCTTGCAGGTCGTGGGCAGCGGCCTGGCCGGCAATGCCTACACGGGCAGCGTGGCGTCCGGGCAGTGCGTGCGGATCATGACCGGCGCCACCATGCCCGACGGGCTCGATACCGTGATCCCGCAGGAATTCGTCCGCCAGGATGGCGACCGTATCGTCGTGCCCGCGGGCGCGGTCAAGGCCGGCGAGAACCGCCGGCTGGCGGGAGAGGACCTGGCCCGCGGCGACGTGGCCCTGTCCGCCGGCCGCGTGCTGCGCCCGGCGGACCTCGGCATGCTGGCCTCGCTCGGCCGGGCCGAGGTGCCGGTCTGGCGCCGCCTGCGCGTGGCGTTCTTCTCCACCGGCAACGAACTGCGCTCGATCGGCGAGCCGCTCGATCCGGGCTGCGTGTACGACAGCAATCGCTACACGCTGTGGGGCATGCTCCAGCGGCTGGGCGTCGACGTGCTCGACATGGGCGTGGTGCGCGACGATCCGCAGGCGCTCGAGTCCGCGTTCCGCGACGCGGCCGCGCAGGCCGACGTGGTCATCACGTCGGGCGGCGTGAGCGTGGGCGAGGCCGACTACACCAAGGCCATCATGGCCAGGCTGGGCGACGTGCTGTTCTGGCGCATCGCCATGCGGCCGGGGCGCCCCATGGCCATCGGCCGCATCGACACCGGCGGGCGTAGCGCCATCCTGTTCGGCCTGCCGGGCAACCCCGTGGCGGTGATGGTGACTTTCTACGCGCTGGTGCGCGATGCCCTCCTGGCCATGGCAGGCGCGCCGGCCCAGCCGCTGCCCATGCTGCGCGCGGCCAGCGCGGGGGCCATCCGCAAGAAGCCGGGGCGTACCGAATACCAGCGAGGCATCGTCACGCCCGCCGCGAACGGCGGCTGGGAAGTGCGCATCACCGGTTCGCAGGGGTCGGGCATCCTGCGCAGCATGAGCCAGGCCAACGGCCTGGTCGTGCTGGGGCACGAGCAAGGCAACGTGGCGGCCGGCGAGCTGGTCGACGTCCTGCCTTTCGACGGACTGATCTGATGACGCGCGTCCTGGGACTGGCCGGGTGGAGCGGAGCCGGCAAAACCACATTGCTGACGAGGCTGATTCCCGCGCTGCGGGAGAAGGGCTACAGCGTGTCGACGCTCAAGCACGCGCACCATTCGTTCGACATCGACAAGCCGGGCAAGGACTCCCATCGGCACCGCGAGGCCGGTGCCGGGGAAGTGCTGGTCGCATCGGGCAGCCGCTGGGCGCTGATGCACGAACTGCGCGGCCAGGCCGAGCCCCGCCTGGGCGAGCTGCTGAACAAGTTTTCGCCCGTCGATTTCATCCTGGTCGAGGGCTTCAAGCGCGATCCGCACGTCAAGATCGAGATCCACCGCGCCGCCAACGGCAAGCCGTGGCTGTATCCCGACGACGCCAGCATAGGCGCCGTCGTCAGCGACGTGCCTCCCGCAGGCCAGGCATCGCTGCCCTTCGTCGACCTGGACGACCTGCCCGGCATCGCCAACCTGGTCGTGGACCTGGCCTGGCCCATGGAACGAACCTTGGCCGCTCTGCGCGCGTAAACAGACGACCGTTCACCATGCCGGCGCGCGTGAGCGCGTAGGGGGGGCTACCCCAGCCGTTTAATCAGGGATGACGTGTCCCAGCGGCTGCCGCCCATCTGCTGCACGTCGGCATAGAACTGGTCGACCAGGGCCGTCACGGGCAGCCGTGCGCCATTGCTGCGGCTCTCGTCCAGCACCAGGCCCAGATCCTTGCGCATCCAGTCCACCGCGAAGCCGAAGTCGAACTGGCCGTCCACCATGGTCGCGCCGCGGTTTTCCATCTGCCAGCTTTGCGCCGCCCCCTTGGATATGACGTCCAGCACGAGTTTCATGTCCAGGCCGGCCTTCTGTCCGAATGCAATGCCCTCGGACAGGCCCTGCACCAATCCGGCGATGCAGATCTGGTTGACCATCTTGGCCAGCTGGCCGGCACCGGGCTCGCCGACCAGCGTGACGGCCCGCGAGTAGGCCTGCGCCACGGGCTTCATGCGCTCGAACGCGTCGGCATCGCCGCCGCACATCACCGTGAGCACGCCGTTGACCGCGCCGGCCTGGCCGCCCGAGACGGGAGCGTCGATGAAAGCGACTTCCTGGTCCTGGGCCGTGGCGTACAGTTCGCGCGCGACCTTGGCCGAGGCCGTGGTGTGGTCCACCAGCAGCGAGCCGGGCTTCATGCCCGCCAGGGCGCCATCGGCGCCCAGCACGACGCTGCGCAGGTCGTCGTCGTTGCCGACGCACAGGAAGACCATGTCCGCGTCCTGGGCGGCCTCGCGCGGCGTCGGCGCGTGGCTGCCGCCGAACTCCTGTACCCAGTCGCGGGCCTTGGACGGGGTGCGGTTGTAGACCCGGACCGCATGCCCGGCCTGGGCCAGGTGGCCGGCCATGGGAAAGCCCATGACGCCCAGGCCGATGAAGCTGACGTTGAGCGGGGAGGTGCTGTCGTAGGTCTTGGTGCCAATCGATGCCATGCTGATTCTCCATTGCCAGAGGCAAGTGTATAGCGTCCGGGGTGCCTTTTTCCGGCGGATGGCGAAGGTGGGCGGTGCTGCCCTCCAGGGGGGCGCTTTTTCATCCTGGGGCGGCCCGGCAATGAAAAATGGCCCCCACGCTTGCCGCTTCGCGGCGGCGCTGCCCCCCAAGGGGGCGTTTTTCATCTTGGGGCGGCCCGGCAATGAAAAAAGGCGCCCGGAGGCGCCTTTTTTCTTGCAGCCGCCGGAGCGGCTGGTGTGTCGTCAGTCTTCGACGAAGGTTTCTTCGCGCTTCTTGCGGATCGTGGGCGAGGCCACGATCAGCACCAGGATGACGGCGATGACCAGCAGGGTCGCCGACAGCGGGCGGGTCACGAAGGTCGTGAAGTCACCACGCGACAGGAGCAGGGCGCGGCGGAAGTTCTCTTCCATCATGGGACCCAGCACCAGGCCCAGCAGCAGGGGGGCGCCTTCGCACTTCAGCTTGGACCAGATGTAGCCGATCAGGCCGAAGGCTGCCGTCATCCAGATGTCGAACACGTTGTAGTTCAGCGTGTAGACACCGATCGAGCAGATCAGCAGGATGGCCGGGAACAGGATGGGATAGGGCACCTTCAGCAGCTTGACCCAGATACCGATCAGCGGCAGGTTCAGGATCACCAGCATCAGGTTGCCGATCCACATCGACACGATCAGGCCCCAGAACAGGTCCGGGTTGCTGGTCATGACCTGGGGACCAGGCTGGATGTTGTGGATGGTCATGGCGCCGACCATCAGGGCCATGATCGCGTTACCCGGGATACCCAGCGTCAGCAGCGGGATGAAGGAGGTCTGCGAGCCGGCGTTGTTGGCCGATTCCGGACCCGCCACGCCGCGGATGTTGCCCTTGCCGAAGCTGGAGGGATCCTTGGCGAGCTTCTTTTCCACCGTGTACGAGGCGAACGAGGACATCACCGCGCCGCCGCCGGGCAGGATGCCCAGGGCCGAGCCGATGGCCGTGCCGCGGATGATGGCGGGCGCGGCTTCCTTGAGGTCGGGCCAGGTGGGGTACAGGTGGCCGATCTTGTCCAGGAAGACTTCGCGCTCTTCCTTCTGCTCGACGTTGTTGATGATTTCCGAGAAGCCGAACACACCCATGGCGACCGCGGCGAAGTCGATGCCGTCGGTCAGTTCCGGGATGCCGAACGAGAAGCGGGCCACGCCCGAGTTCACGTCCGTGCCGACCATGCCGATCAGCAGGCCCAGCAAGATCATGCAGATGGCCTTGATCAGCGAACCCGACGCCAGCACGACCGCACCGACCAGGCCCAGGCACATCAGCGAGAAGTATTCCGCGGGACCGAACTGGAAGGCCACTTCGGCCAGCGGGGGCGCGAAGGCGGCGATCAGCAGCGTACCCACGCAGCCGGCGAAGAACGACCCGATGGCCGCAATGGCCAGCGCTTGTCCGGCGCGGCCGTTCCGCGCCATCTGGTAGCCATCCAGGCAGGTCACCACCGCGGAGGTTTCACCCGGCAGGTTCACCAGGATGGCGGTGGTCGAACCGCCGTACTGGGCGCCGTAGTAGATGCCGGCCAGCATGATCAGGCCGGCCACCGGGGGCAGCGCGTAGGTGATGGGCAGCAGCATCGCGATGGTCGGAACGGGACCCAAGCCGGGCAGCACGCCCACCAAGGTGCCGATCAGGCAACCGAGAAATGCGTAGATGATGTTCTGAAACGAGAGCGCCGTTTCAAAACCTAGGGCCAAGTGCTCTAACACTTCCATGGAGGGCTTTCCTTAGTTCAAACCGAGAAACGAAGGCCACAGCGGGAAGATCAGACCCAGGCCCATAATGAAGATGAGGTGGACGGCGATCACCAGGCAGATGCCGTTGATGATGGCGACCTTCCACTTGAATTCGTGGCTGGCCATGCTGGACAGCAGCACGAGCAGGAACGCCGACACGTACACGCCCAGCGGACGGAGCAGGATGCCGAACAGGACCACGTTGCCCAGGATGATGCCCGTGGTCTTGAGATTGAGTTTCGGGATTTCCGTGGGCTCGGCCTTGGGCGACAGGCCGGAGATGCCGATGATCGCACCGAGGATCGCCAGGATCACGCCCAGCCAGAACGGGAAGTAGCCCGGCCCCATCTTGGCTGCCGTGCCCATCTGGTAATCAACGGCGAACCCGGCAAAAAATAGCCCGAGGAAGACGAACATCACCCCGGACCAGAAATTTTGTTTTGACTGAATGCGCATTGGAAGTGGGCTCCTATCTGACTTCACTTGCAAGGCCGGCATGTTAGCTCACGCGAAGCTGGCGTGAATAACGAAATTGCTCGCAATGAGTCGGGGTTTTCCCGAAAAATGATGGATCGGCACAACTTTGTGCCAAATTGATCCATAGGATGTTCAGACTCCTGTCAGCCTTGACAGCTTTTTCGCATCCGACGTGTCGTGCAGACTTCCCCTGGGGGGCGCGAAGCCCTTCCCACGGCAAGGTTATCCAATGAAGGGGAAGCACGATGAAGGCGATGCACGGGTGGGACGATGGCCAGGAACGCGGCAAGTCTCTGACGCCGCGGGAACGCGAAGTCATGGACCTGCTGGTCGAGGGACGTGCCAACAAGGTGATCGCCGACCGGCTGGGCATATCCATCCGGACGGTCGAGGTCCACCGCGCGCGGGTGCTGGCCAAGCTGGGCGTGCGCAACGCCGTCGAGCTGGTCTGGCGCATGCACACGGACAGGATGGCCGTGGTGGCCGAGATGCAGGGGCTGCGGGTGGCCGAGGGCGGAACCGACCGCTGGGACCACCGCGCTGATTGAGCAGAGGGGCCGGACCTGCATCCGGCCCCCTGCTCAGTTCAGCTTGGCGCCCGAGATCCTGACGATCTCGGCGTACTTGCGCAGGTCGGACTGCACCAGCGCGGCCAGCGACGCCGGCGTGCCGGGTTCAGCGTCCGAGCCCATGTCGGCCAGGCGCCGGCGCATGTCGGCGCCGCCGAGCGCCCGCGCGTATTCATTATGGAGTTTTTGCACCACGGCCTCCGGCGTGTGCGCCGGCGCGAAGATCCCGAACCACGTTCCCAGGTCGAAGTCCGGCACGCCGGCCTGCATCATGGTCGGCACCTCGGGCAGCAGGCGCGACCGGGCCGCCGTGGTGACCGCCAGGGCCTTGAGCTTGCCGGCGGCGATGAGCGGCGAGGCGGCCGCGAGATTGTCGAACATGAAGTCCGTCTGTCCGCTCATCAGCGCCACCTGCGCCGGCGTGGCGCCGGCATAGGGGATGTGCGCGGCGAATACGCCGGCACGGGTCTTCAGCAATTCCCCCGCCAGGTGCCCCGCGCTGCCGTTGCCGCCCGAGCCCATGTTGAGCCTGCCCGGGTTGCGCCGGGCGTAGCCGATCAGGTCCTGCACGGTCTGGATGCCCAGCCTGGCGGCCGTGGCGGGGTTCATCACCAGCACGTTGGGCACCGAGGCCACGAGCACGATGGGGGCGAAGTCCTTGACCGGATCGTAGGGAATCGAGGGGAAGAGCGCCGGGTTGATCGCATGCGTGGCGACCGCCCCCATCACCAGCGTGTAGCCGTCGGGCGCCGACTTGGCGACGAGATCGGCGCCGATGTTGCCGCCGGCGCCCGGCCTGTTCTCGACGACCACGGGCTGTCCCAGCGTGGGGCGGATCTTTTCCGCCAGCGCGCGCGCCATGATGTCCAGCGGGCCGCCGGGCGGATACGGGACCACGAAGCGGATGGGGCGCGTGGGATAGGCGGCGTCCTGCGCGGCGGCCGGCGCGGACAGGCAGGCCGCCGCGACCATGGCGCCGCCGGCGAGCAAGGCCCGGCGTCGGTTCATGAGGGGTTCCTTCAGGATTGCTTGAGCTTGTGGGCGAAATTCTTGCGCATCTTGGCCACCTTGGGCGCCACCACGAAGGCGCAATAGCCCTGGCCGGGATTGCGCAGGAAGTAGTCGCGGTGATAGTCCTCCGCCGGCCAGACCGTGGCCGGGGGCAGCAGCCGGGTCACGATGGGCGAGCCGAATACCTGCCGCGCCTCGAGGTCGGCGATCACCTCGCGCGCCGCCGCTTCCTGCGCCGGGGTCTGCCAGAAGATGGCCGAGCGATACTGCGGCCCGACGTCGTTGCCCTGGCGGTCCACGGTGGTCGGGTCGTGCGAGGCGAAGAAGATTTCCAGCAGTTCGTGATAGGTGATGGCCGCCGGGTCGTAGGTGACGGTGACCACCTCGATGTGGCCGGTATCGCCGTCGCAGACCTGCTCGTACGTGGGGTTGTCCACGTGCCCCCCGGCATAGCCGGAATCGGCGCGCAGCACGCCCTCGATCTGCTGGAACACCGCTTCGATACACCAGAAGCAGCCACCGCCGAATACGGCTTTGTCGACTTGTGCGGGCATGATCGTCCTCTTCGAGAGAGCCGGCGCCAGGGGCGCCCATGACGATAGTGTATGCGTTCCCTGTGGGCCGACAGGGTGCCATGGATGTCGATTCCGGCGTTCAGGACGCGGCGCGAGGTTGCCGGAACAGCTCTGCGAACAGCTGTCTCAGCCAGACGTTGGCGGCGTCGTGATGCGCGCGTTCGTGCCAGAACATCCGGATCTCGTACGAGGGCAGCGGCACGGGAGGCGGCAGGATGCGCAGCGGCATGGCGCCGGCCAACTGGTCGGCCAGGCCGCTGGGCATCGTGACGACCAGGTCGGACGACGGGATGATGAAGGGAAGGGCGATGAATTCGGGGGCCTCCAGCCCGATGCGGCGCACGATGCCGTGCCGGCGCAGCGCCTCCTCGACGACACGATGGGCCATCGCGCCGGTGCCTGTCACTGCGTGGCGGGCTTCGCGGAAGCCGGCTTCCGTCATGCCGGCGGCGAAGCGCGGATGGTCGGGGGAAACGGCGCACACATAGTGTTCATGGAACAGCAACCGCTGGTGGAAGCCCGCGCTCAGGGCCGTGATATGGCCGACGGCCAGGTCGACCTCGCCGCTCTCAAGCAGGGCCCCGGGCTGGTGGTCGGGCAGCGTGCCGATCTTCAGCGCGATGCCTGGGGCGTGCCGGCGCAAGTGGTCGAGCAGCCTGGGCAGCATGACCATCTGCCCCACTTCATTCATATAGACGCGGAATATCCGCTCGGCCGTGGCCGGGTCGAAGCTGCCGGTATCGCGCAGGGCCTCGCCAAGCGTGGCCAGCGCGGAGCGGGCGGCGTCCGCGATGCGGGCACCCCGCGGCGTGGGCACCATGCCGCCCGGCGTCCGTACGAACAGCGGATCGCCCAGGGTCCTGCGTAGCCGCGCCAGAGAGTGGCTGGCCGCCGATTGGGTCAGGCCCAGCGCATCGGCGGCTTTCGAGACGCTGCCACCCGTGCGCAGCGCATCAAGCAGTTGCAACTGCGTCAATTCCAGTTGGTGGATATGCACAAAGTTCATGAAGAGAATGATCGGCGTGACATCGACAGCATGAGCGCCATTCTAGATCATGGCGTGGCGAATTTTTCCGGAGTCTCGTCCCATGCTCGCCCCCCATCTCCAGGCCCGCTGTCCTTCCGGGGACGTCCAACTGGCATACCGTCTTTTCGGCCCCGGGCCGCGACCCGCCCAGGCCACGCCCGTCGTGTTCATCCACGGCCTGTCGTACTTCTCGTACGACTGGGTCGATTTCGGCGCGCGGCTGTGCGGCAGCGATCGCGCCGGCTGCGCCATGGACATGCGCGGCTTCGGCGACTCGTCCTTCAGTCCGCAGAAGGACTATTCCATCCCGGCCATGGCTCAGGACGTCGAGAACCTGCTCGATCACCTCGGCTGGCCGCGGGCCGTTCTGGTCGCCCACTCGATGGGCGGACGCAGCGCGACCTGCCTGGCGGCCCGTCGGCCCGAGCGCGTGGCCGCGCTGGTTCTGGTCGACTGGTCGCCCGAGAACGCGCCCGCGGGAAGCCGGCGCGTAGCAATGACCGTGGCCGGCACGCCGGACAGCTTCCCGTCGGTGGATGCCGCCATGCGCCACTTCGGCACCGATCCCGACACGCCCGCCGCCAGCCGGTTGCGCCCGCGTTTCGAAGCCTATCTGCGCGAGGTGCCGGGGGGTTATGCGCTCAAGCGCGATCCCCATTTCCGGGATCAGTTCCGCCGTCAGTTGGAAACCGGCGAGAAGCCGCGGCACGGTGTGGACCTGTGGCGCGCGCTGGGCGACGTCTCCGTGCCGACGCTGGTCTTGCGGGGAACCCGGTCGGACCTGTTCGCGGCCGAGACCCTGCCGGCGGTCCAGGCCTGCAATCCGCGCATACGCACTCGCGAAATCGAGGGCGGGCACCACATCGCCGGCGAGAACCCCGACGGGGTGCTCGAGGCCATCCAGACCTTTCTGTCCCAGGAGTCCCTATGAATTCCTCCGCTCGCAGCTCCGCGCCCATGCGCGGAATCGACCACCTGGCCTTCGTCACCGACGACCTGCCCACCACCATGGATTTCTATACCCGCGTGCTGCAGATGCGCCTCGTGCACGTACGGCGCGTGCCCTTCGAACAGGATCGGGGCCAGCCTCCGTACGACAACCTGCGCCACTACTTCTTCGACATGGGGCACGACCAGTTGCTGGCGTTCTTCGAGTATCCGACCGGGCTGGCGCGCCAGAACCGCGACCTGCCCGGCGGGATGCAGCACGTCGCCTTCCACGTCGAACCCGAGCGGTTCGATGCGCTGCTGGCCCATGTGCGCGGCGCGGGAGTCGACGTCATCGGACCGGTGGCCCTCGGGGGACGTTTCTGGTCCGCTTATTTCTACGACCCCAACGGCATTCGCCTGGAGTTCGCGACCAGCCGCGGGCCGCGGCAGGACGGCGTGGTCGATTCGGTCCTGCAGTCCGAGGACGAGGCCCGCGCCGAACTGGGCACCTTGTTCGCGGATCCGGCCCGGGTCGAATTCTGGCTCGGCCAGATGCCCCTGCGGGAACACGCGGACGCATCCTAGCGCCCGACGACCAGTAAGGAGGAGACCATGCACCGCTATTCCAACAACGCAAGGCGGCGGCTGCTTGCTGCCGCGACGGTCGCCGCGGCTGCCGCGGGCACGCCCTGGCGGACATCCCTGGCCCAGCATGTCGTCCGTCTGCTGGTGGGCTTCCCGCCCGGTGGAGCGATAGACGTGACCGCCCGGGTCTACGCCGAGGCCATGCGCGGCGTGGGGACCTTCGTCGTCGAGAACCGCGCGGGGGCCGCCGGCAACATCGCGGCGACGGCGCTGGCGCAGAGCCGGCCGGATGCTTCGACCGTCATGCTGGCCCCGCTGAATGTGTATTGCATATCGACCGCCCTGTATCGCAGCCTGTCGTTCGAGCCCGCCAGGGATTTCGCGCCGGTCGGCATCGTCGCCACGTTTCCGTGGGTGCTGGCGGTGCATCCCGACGTCCCGGTCAGATCGGTGCAGGAGTTCATCGCCTGGGCCCGGGCGCGGCCCGAGCAGTCCTTGTGCGGTATGGCGGCCGTCGGCAGCGAGGGCCACCTGATGGCATTCGGGTTCAGCCGGAGCGAGAGGTGCCCGGTGACCTTCGTGCCTTACAAGGGCGGCGCGCCCATGGCACAGGATCTCATGGCCGGCCACATTCCGGCGGTGTTCGATCCCATCGTCAACCTGGCGCCGGCACACAAGGCCGGCAAGGTGCGGATACTGGCGGTGACGAGCGCGGAAAGGTCGGCACTCCTGCCCGAGGTGCCGACCTTCGCGGAACTGGGTTATTCGTCGGCGGTGGGCGAGACCTGGATAGGCGCGAGCGTCAGACAGGGTGTTCCGGCCTCGGCGGTGCGGGATCTGTCGACGGCCCTGCTGGCGGCGGGCCGGATCGCCGCGGTGCACGACAAGCTGGCCGCCATCGGCCTGGCGGCCAGGACCCAGGGGCTCGAGGCCATGACCGCGGTCTCGGCCTCGGACACACGGCGCTATGCCGGGCTGGTGCGCGAGTTGGGATTGAAGCTGGACTGACGCGCGCCAGTCCGGGGGGGCGTCAGTTCTTCAGCGTCAGGATCCACTGAGCCAGCTTGCGCGCCTCGTCGTCATTGACGGCGTTCTGCGCGGGCATGGGAATGGCGCCCCACTTGCGGAAGCTGCCCTTGCGGATGGAGGCGACCAGCTTGTCGGCCGCTTCGGAGTCCGTGGCATAGCGTTGCGCCACGCTTTGATAGGAGGGGCCGACGAGCTTGGCGTCGACGCTGTGACAGGCCATGCAGTTCTTGGCCTTGGCGAGATCGAGTCCGGTGGTCTGCGCTCCGGCGGTCGTGTGCAGGGCGGCCAAGGCCACCAGTGCGCCCAGGCTGAGGGAACGAATGGACATGAAGATTCTCCGTTGGATGCTGCGCGATGCGCGTATTTCTCGACGGGGCAGAGTATATACAAGCGAAGCGGGTGTACACCGGCTCGGATGCCGCCTGCGTCGATCTGTCACAGGGCCTCGGGACAAGGGGCGTTATGATCGCCACTGTTCGACAGACATCGTGGCCGGGCAGACGTCCGGCCTTTCCTTGAAAGGCGCGCGCAAACATGTTGGTTCACCCGCAGTTTTCTCCCATCGCGTTCGAGATCGGACCCCTGGCGGTGCGTTGGTATGGCCTCATGTACCTGGTCGCGTTCCTCCTGGCCTGGACGCTGGGCCGCTGGCGCATCCGCCACGGCAAGACGGCGCTTACGACGCGCGATCTGGACGATCTCCTGTTCTACAGCGTGCTGGGTGTCGTGCTGGGCGGGCGCCTGGGCTATGTCCTGTTCTACAAGCCGGGCTACTACCTGGCGCATCCGCTGGAGATTCTCGCGGTCTGGCATGGCGGCATGTCATTCCACGGCGGCTTGCTGGGCGTGCTGCTGGTCATGGCGCTGTTCGCGCGCCGGCGCGGTTTCCGTTTCCTGCAGGTAGGCGATTTCGTCGCGACGCTGGTGCCGCTGGGGCTGGCGGCCGGGCGCCTGGGCAATTTCATCAACGGCGAGTTGTGGGGCCGGCCCACGACGGTGCCCTGGGGCATGGTGTTTCCGCAGGCCGGCGACGGCGTGGCCCGCCATCCTTCGCAACTGTATGAGGTCGGCCTGGAAGGCCTGGCCCTGTTCGCGCTGGTCTGGCTGTTCGCCAGCAAGCCCCGGCCGGTGGGCCAGGTCAGCGGCGTGTTCCTGATGGGCTACGGGTTCTTCCGCTTCATGGTGGAGTACACCCGGGAGCCGGACAGCTTCCTGGGCATCCTGGCGGGGGGGTTGAGCATGGGGCAGTGGCTGTCGCTGCCCATGGTGCTGGTGGGACTGGCCCTGTTCGTCTGGGCGCGCCGGCCGGCGACGGCCTGAGCCGCCGGCCGGCAGGCACGGCCTATTGCAGGTAGACCGTGCCCCGCACCGAGACCGACACCGACGACTTGCCGCCTTCCAGGGGCAGGTCGGCCGCCTTGGCTTCCATGGCGGGAGCCGCCATCGCATAGGCGCGCGGCATGGGCGTGACCGTGCCGCTGCCGCTCAGGTCGAGTTGCTTGACCGCATAGCCGGAGAAGCCGAATGCCTTGGCGGCCTGGGTTGCTCGCGTGGTGAAGGCCTTGGCCGCTTCGGCCAGCAGGCGCTGCTCTTCGGCCTCGCGCGCCTCGCGCGACAGCGAGAACGACACGTTCGACACCGCCATCTGGCGGCTCAGTTCACCGGCCAGCTTGGAGGCGGCGCCGAAGTCCTTGGATTCCAGGATCAGTTCCGCGCGTCCGCGCCAGGTGGTGATGCGCCCGTTGCGATCGGTGTTGGCCCAGACGTTGTAGTTGCCGCTGCGCGCGGTGACCGCGGTGTTGCGCTTGGCTTCGGCCAGCGTGGTCTCGAGCAACTGGTTGAGTTGCTGCGACAGCTTGGCCTGGTCGTTGCCCTCGATCTCGTTGGCGAGCGTGATGGTCACCTTGTCCTGCGCCACTTCCGAGGTGGCGGCGGCCGACAGCGACAGCGTCGGCCGATCGGGCTTGGCGGTGTCCGGCGCGGCCTGGGCGACGGCGATGGACGACATCGCGGCCGAGGCGGCCAGTGCCGCGCCGCACAGGGCGCGGCGCATGGTGGGAGCGAGGGTGGGGCGGTAAGCCATGGTGTGAGTCCTTGTTCTGATTGATGGAAGGGCTGACCACGCGCACCGCGACCCGGACCGCGGCGCCTGTCAGGCCCCCGTCAGCGCGGTGACAGCCTTGTATAGCATATAGGCCGCCAGCAGCATCAGGAGGTAGGCGAAGATGCGCTTGAGCGAACGCACCGGCAGCTTGTGCGCGGTATGGGCACCCACCGGTGCCAGCAGCACGCTCGAAACGATCAACACGATCAGCCCCGGCCAATAGACATACCCGAGCATGCCGGGTTGCCCGCTGGGATGCTGCATGCCTGACCAGATGTAACCCGCGGTATTGGCCAGCGCGATGGGAAAACCCAGCGCCGCCGAGGTGGCGACGGCGTTGTGCAACGGGACGTTGCACCAGGTCATGAAAGGGACGGACACAAAGCCGCCGCCGGCGCCGACCAGTCCGGACAGGAAACCGATGCCGGTTCCCGCGGCGGACGTGCCCAGCGTGCCCGGCATCTGGCGGGTCGGCTTGGGCTTCTTGTCCAGCAGCATCTGGATGGCCGAGTATCCGACGAACAGCGCGAACACCAGCGCCAGCCATCCGGTCTTGAGCGCCGAGAACACCGCCCCGCCCGCGAGCAGCCCGCCGATCACCAGCCCAGGCGCGAACCGCGCCACGATGTCCCACCGCACTGCGCTCCGCTTGTGGTGCGCGCGCACGCTGGAAACCGACGTGAAAAGGATGGACGCCATCGACGTCGCGATCGCCGCATGCACCACCAGTTCGGGCGGCAGGCGCTGCCAGGTGAACAGCATGGTCAGGAAAGGCACCATGATCATGCCCCCGCCTATGCCGAGCAGCCCCGCGGCAAAGCCGGTGCAGGCCCCGAGTACGAGCAAGGCAACGATAAACAATGGATCCATGTTGAAGTCTTGACGATAGTTGGTAAATCGGTGGACGCGTCTCTTCTCCCCAAGACGCACCCTTCGTTCTAGTTCTAGCACCGAAAAAAAACTACCTCGGCAATGCTTGGTCGAAACCAATCAAGTCGGCATTGACGAACGCCGCCCCCCGCCAGCCTGTTGGTACCCCAGGATGCGGTGGATCCGGCTCCGCCGGTCCACCCGCATCGCCCCCTGGGGGGCGCGCGTAAGCGCGTAGGGGGGGGCAAAAAAAACCCGGAGCATAACGTATATGCTCCGGGTCGGATAGGATCCCCGCCTGTGTCGCTAGGCCGGCATCTTGAACCGGGGTTCAAGGTGGTCGCGGTCAGCCGCGCTTCGGGTTCGTCTGACGGAGAGACGATCACACCCGCGGGCAATTTCCACAACCTCATGCCATAAGCATGGGTCCAAGAAATATAAGGCCAAACACGAGCACGGCAGGGAAGACTGATCATACGCGTTTGTGCCGCACCGAAAAGTACCGCACAAACATCAAAACTTAAAACAACTTCTCTTGGGCCCCCAGGGCTGCATCGACCATGCGATGCATGTCCTCGATTTTACGCTTGTAGTCGCCGACTGCAAGTCGCGAGTCGGGAGAATTCGCATTCATCAGCTCGGCGGCCAGTTGCAGTGCCGCCATCACCGCGATGCGCTCGGTACCCGCGACCTTGCCTCCGGCCTTGATGCGCTGCATGGCGCGATCGACCATGGTGGCCGCGGTCAGCAGCGCTTCCTTTTCGGAAGGTTCGCAAGCCAGCGGGTAGTCCTTGCCGAGGATGGTGACGTCAAGACGTTCCATATAGACTCCGAGCGCCCGGGTCGGCGCTTTCTGATCCAGGAGAGGAAGCGTTGTCCGGCGCATCGGCCTCGCCCTCGACTTCCTCGGCGGGTTCCTCGCCGCCGGGCAGGCGCGCCAATACGCCCTCGACCCGCGACTGCGCGGCGGCCAGCGTATCGCGCAGCACGCGGATGTGCGAATCGCGCTGGGCGAGGCTCTTGCCCAGCGCCGCGTTTTCGTCGCGCAGGCTTTGCGTCAGCTCGGTGAGCTGGCGTATGCGGCTGGCGAGAAGGTCGAGATCTTCGATCATGGGCGTATCGTAAACCATCCAGTGCCGGGAATTGTAGCGAACGGCGCGCAGCCGGGGACCCGGCCGCGCAGCGCTGTATCAATTGCTTGCAAGCCTCGCAACCGAGGCCGGATGGCGCGCCCGCCTACAGCTCCAGGTTGTCGATCAGCCGGGTCGTGCCGAGCTTGGCCGCGGCCAGCGCGACCAGCGGCTCGCCGCCTTCGACCTCTTCGCGGCTGGGCGGCAGCAGGTCGCGCTGGCGCCGCACCGAAATGTAGTCCACCTTCCAGCCGCGCCCGCCCAGCGTGGCGGCTGCGTCGCGCTCGAGCGCGGCGACGTCGTGGTTGCCGCCGCGCAGGCCGGCCTGCACGCGGCGCAGCGTCGCGTACAGCTGCGGTGCTTCGGCGCGCTGGTCCGCGCTCAGGTAGCCGTTGCGCGAGGACAGGGCCAGGCCGTCGTCCGCGCGTATCGTTTCCTGCGGCACGATCTCGATCGGCAACTGGAACTGCCGGCACATGGCCCGCACCACCATCAGCTGCTGGTAGTCCTTCTTGCCGAACACGGCCACGCGCGGCTGCACACAGGACAGCAGCTTGAGCACGACGGTGGATACGCCGGCGAAGAAGCCGGGGCGGAACTCGCCTTCCAGGATGCCGCCCAGGTCGTCGGGCGGCTGGACGCGGAAGTTCTGCGGCTCGGGGTACATCTCGCGCTCGTCGGGCGCGAACAGCACGTAGACGTTGCGGTCGCGCTCGAGCTTCTCGATGTCGGCGGGCAGCGTGCGCGGGTAGCGGTCGAAGTCCTCGTTGGGCCCGAATTGCAGGCGATTGACGAAGATGCTGGCGACGACCGGGTCGCCATGCTGGCGGGCCGTCTTCATCAAGGCCAGATGGCCCTCGTGCAGGTTGCCCATCGTGGGAACGAACGAGACCCGGAGCTGGCCGCGCAGTTGATCGCGCAATTCTTCGATGGTGTGGACGACCTTCATGGCGTTGGATTCGGTAAGGTGGGCTTGGAGGCCGGGGAGGCGGGCGGCCGGGCCGCGCGCCGGGGCCTCAGTGGGTATGGACGGAAGTGAAGGCGAGGCGCACGTAGATCGGCGCGTACGGCTCGGCCTGGGTGATCTCGAGCAGCGACTCGCGTGCCAGTTCCAGCATGGCGATGAAGTGCACGACGATCACCGGCACGCCGGCGCCGTCCTGCACGCGTTCCATGAAGAGTTCGGTGAACTCCATGTAGCGCACGTTCTGCAACCTGCGCAGGATCTGGCTCATGTGATCGCGCACGGACAGTTCCTCGCGCGAGATGTGGTGGTGCGCATTGAGCTTGGCGCGCTTGACGATGTCGGCCCACGCGTCGCGCAGTTCCTCGACGTTGACGTCGGGCAGGCGGCGCACGGTGGTCTGTTCCAGCAGCACCTGGGCTCGCACGAAGTCGCGTCCCAGCTGCGGCAACTGGTCCAGCTTCTGCGCGGCCAGCTTCATCTGTTCGTACTCGAGCAGGCGCCGGACGAGTTCGGCGCGCGGATCCTCGACTTCCTCGTCGGTGTCGGCCTTGCGCACGGGCAACAGCATGCGCGACTTGATCTCGATCAGCAGCGCCGCCATGAGCAGATACTCGGCGGCCAGTTCCAGGTTGTGCTTGCGGATCTGGTCGACGTACGACAGGTACTGGCGCGTGACTTCCGCCATGGGGATGTCCAGTACGTTGAAGTTCTGTTTGCGGATCAGGTAGAGCAGCAGGTCGAGGGGGCCCTCGAAGGTCTCGAGGAAGACCTCGAGCGCATCGGGAGGGATGTACAGGTCTTGCGGCAGCGCGAACAGCGGCTCGCCGTAGAGCCGGGCGATGGCAACGCCGTCGACGACGTCGGGCGTGCTGTCGACCGCGGGTTCAGCCAATGCTGCCAGCCCGTCGTTGGGGGGCGGGGAAGAGCCCATGCGGGAGGTGATCAGTCTTCAGTCTGATAGACATAGGGCTTCTGCGGCACCGTGCCGGCCTTGAAACCTTCGACGAGTTCCGGATCGATGGTCTTGTCCCACAGGCGGGCGCGGCCCTGCTTCTGCTCGCTTTCGAGGTTGGGGCGCTGCTGCTTCAGGTCCTGCAGGAATCGGGTGATGTCGGATTCGTAACTCTTGGCCATGACTAACCTTTGTTCTGGCATGCCGTGCCGCCGGCGCGTGGGCCGTCGGTCGGGACGTCTGCTGTGCACCCGGGAGTTTACTGCACGCCGGGCCGTGGCGCCGGCCGGCGGGCGTCCGGGGCGGTTTGTCCGGGGTGGCGGGGTGATTTTTCTTCATTTTCCCGGATTTGGGGAATGATTTTTATCTTTCGGCCTGGCTTGGACGTAAATTTGCAGTAATTTTGCGGGGCTCCATTGATAAAGTATCCCCCGGTTTCCCTACTTTCCGACATTCCCATGAGCAAATGGTCGTTCACTTCGCATCCCGCTTCCGTGGGTGAGACGTACTTCGAACATCTCGCCGCGTCGTGGGGGTTCGCGTTCCGCATGTTGATGGGCGGCCTGGCGGCCCTGATCCACGGCCTGTTCCCGTTCCTGTGCGTGCGCACCGGTTCGTCCATCATCAAGAACCTGAACGACAAGATGGTGGTGAACCGCGCCAAGGCCGGCCACGTGCCGGCCGGGCAGACGCCGCAAGCCCGGGCGCGCTAGGCCCGGCGGGCGCCGCCCCCCGGCCGAAGGCACGGCCCGCCGCGCCGCCTACCGTACGCGCATGCCGGGCTGGGCGCCCGCCACGGGCTCCAGCACATAGATGCCGGGCTGCGTCTTTTCATCGGCGTGGCTCGCGGCCAGCACCATGCCCTCGGATACCCCGAACTTCATCTTGCGCGGCGCGAGGTTGGCCACCAGCACGGTGAGCTTGCCGACCAGGTCTTCCGGCTTGTAGGACGACTTGATGCCGGAGAATACGTTGCGGGTGCGGCCTTCGCCGGCATCCAGCGTCAGCCGCAGCAGCTTGTCCGAGCCTTCCACGTATTCGCAATTGACGATCCTGGCGATGCGCAGGTCGATCTTGGCGAAGTCGTCGATGGTGATGGCCGGCGCAATCTCTTCGCCGCCGGGCGTGGGCGCCGCGGGCGCCGGCGCGGCGGGCGCTTCCAGCAGCGCGTCGAGCAGCTTCGGGTCGACCCGCTGCGCAAGGTGCTTGTAGGGCGCGATGCGCTGCGGCGGCACGACCACGTCGCGCCATTCGAAATCGCGCCCCAGGCCGAACAGCTCGTGCGCCACCCGCCGCGTCAGCTCGGGCAGGACCGGCGCCAGCATGACCGACAGCGCCTTGAAGCCGATCATGGTGCGCGAGCAGATCTCGTGCAGTTCGCGCTTCTTGTCCGCGTCATCCAGCTGCTTGGCCAGCACCCAGGGCTGGGCCGCGTCGAAGGCCTGGTTGATGCGGTCGGCGGTGGCCATGATCTCGCGGATGGCCTTGCCGAACTCGCGCGCCTCGAATGCGTTGCGCACGAGCGTCGCCGCGGCGTTGAGCTCGTTCTCGAGTTCGATGGGCGTCCCGCCTTCATAGCAGAGCTGGCCGTCGAAATGCTTGATCAGGAAGTTCGAGGCGCGGCTGGCGATGTTGACGTACTTGCCGACCAGGTCGCTGTTGACGCGCGCGACGAAGTCCTCGGGGTTGAAGTCCATGTCCTCGACGTGGGCGTTGAGCTTGGCGGCGATGTAGTAGCGCAGCCACTCGGGGTTCATGCCCAGGTCGAGGTAGCGCAGCGGCGAGATGCCGGTGCCGCGGCTCTTGGACATCTTCTCGCCGCTGACGGTGATGAAGCCGTGGACGTGCAGGCCGTCGGGCGTCTTGCGCTGGGCGAAATGCAGCATCGCGGGCCAGAACAGGGCGTGGAAATAGACGATGTCCTTGCCGATGAAGTGGTACTGCTCGGTATCGGACTGCGGATCGAGCAGGGCGTCGAAGTCCAGGCCGGTCTTCTTGCAATAGGCTTTCAGCGAGGCCAGGTAGCCCACCGGCGCGTCGAGCCAGACATAGAAATACTTGCCCGGCGCATCGGGGATCTCGATGCCGAAGTAGGGCGCGTCGCGCGAGATGTCCCAGTCCGCCAGCTTGCCTTCCTCGCCCAGCCATTCGCGGGTCTTGGCGTAGACCTCGGGCTGCAGGCGCGGCGTGCCGTTGCCGTTGACGCTGCCGGTCCATTCCTGCAGGAAGGCGTAGCAGCGCGGGTCGGACAGCTTGAAGAAGAAGTGGTCCGACGTCTTGAGGACGGGCGTGGCGCCGGTCAGGGTGGAATACGGATTGCGCAGGTCGGTGGGGGCGTAGACGGCCCCGCAGACCTCGCAGGAATCGCCGTACTGGTCCTTGGCGCCGCACTTGGGGCATTCGCCCTTGATGTACCGGTCGGCCAGGAACATGCCCTTGACGGGGTCGTAGAACTGCTCGATGGTGCGGGTCTCGATCAGGCCGGCATCGCGCAGTTTCAGATAGATCTGGCGCGACAGCTCGGTGTTCTCGTCGGTGTCGGTGGAGTGCCAGTGGTCGAATGCGATGTGGAAGCCCTGGAGGTACCTGGGGCGTTCGGCGGCGATGCGGGCGACGAGTTCGCGCGGCGTGATGCCTTCGCTCTCCGCCTTCAGCATGATGGGTGCGCCATGGGCGTCGTCGGCGCACACGAAGTGGACCGTATGGCCTTGCATGCGCATGTTGCGGACCCAGATGTCGGCCTGGATGTATTCCATGATGTGGCCGATGTGGAAGGATCCGTTGGCGTAGGGCAGGGCGGTGGTGACGAAGAGTGTGCGCGACATGGGGCGGAAACGAGGGGGCGATGAAAGTATCGAATAAGGGATTTTAGCCGCTGGGGCGGCCGATGGCCGGGCACGGCGCTTGCGCGCGCCGCTTGGCCGCCGTTTTTGCCATACTGGGCGTACAGGAGGCATCCATGTCCATGAACACCGTTTATGCGGCCCGGGAACCCGCCCGGGACGAGATCGACGCCCTGGGCGAGCCCACGGTGCTGGAGTTCGGCGCGCCCTGGTGCGGGCATTGCCTGGCGGCCCAGCCGCTGATCGAGGCCGCTTTCGAGGGACACGCCAAGGTGCGGCACCTGAAGATCGAGGACGGCAAGGGCCGGCCGCTGGGGCGCTCGTTCGGGGTGAAGCTATGGCCCACGCTCGTGTTCCTGGATCGCGGGCGCGAAGTGGCGCGCCTGGTACGCCCCGGCCAGGCGGGGCAGATACGCGAGGCGCTGGCCCTGATCGATCCGCCGGCCTGAGGCGGGCGCGGTCAGGCGCGCGCCGCGCGGCCGGCGTTGCGAAGCATGTCGTAGAGCAGGTTGGCGGCCGGGGAAAGCGGCCGCCCGTGCTTGGAGATCAGCCCCAGCGTGCGGCTGACGCGCGGCTGCGACAGCGGAATGCCGACCAGGGTCGCGTGCGTGGTCAGGGGCAGGGCCAGTTGCGGGACGGCCGCGACACCCAGGCCGGCTTCCACCATGCCCAGCAGGGTCAGGATATGGCTGACCTCGATGGCGGTTTGCGACCGCTTGCCGCTCTTGGCCAGCGCGGCTTCGATCAGCAGCCGGTTGCCGCTGCCCTTGTCCACGGTCATGACGCGTTCCCGGGTCAGGTCCTCCCAGGTGACCGACTTGCGCCGGGCCAGGGGATGGTCCTTGCGCGCCGCCAAGACGAAGTTTTCCTTGAAGATGGCCTTGAAATCGACCTCGGCCTCCTGGGTGCCGATGAAGTTCACGCCGAAGTCGGCCCGGCCCGAGATGACGGCGTTCAGGACGGTGTTGGCGCCTTCGTCGATGACGCGGACCCGGATGCGCGGGTGCTTGGCGGTGAAGTCGCGCAGCACCGAGGGCAGGAAGTAGTAGGCCACCGACGGCACGCAGGCCACCGTGACCAGGCCGCTGAGCTGCGCCGCGAGGTCGCTCACGCCCAGCATGGCGCTTTCCAGTTCGTCCAGCGCGGCGCGCGAGCGTTCCAGGAACACGCGCCCCACATTGGTGAGCGAAACGTGCCGTGTGGTGCGGTCGAGCAGGCGCGCGCCCAGGATGGCCTCGAGCTTCTCGATGCGCCGGCTGAGCGCGGGCTGCGACAGATGGAGGTCGTCCGCGGCCGCGCGGAAGCTGGAGCGTTCCGCGACCGCGACGAAAGCCTGCAATTCCTGGAGGTCAAAACTGATGCGTGCCATGCATCAAATTATATAAAAAATGCAATTTACTAATGCACAAGCCAGGTGCATTATTTCGTCATGCAAAAAGCCATACCTTGTGTACTGATGCGGGGCGGTACGTCCCGCGGTCCCTATTTTCGCGCCGAATGGCTGCCGCAGGACGTCGCCAAGCGCGACCAGGTGCTGCTGGCGGCCATGGGCTCGCCGCACGAACTGCAGGTCGACGGGCTGGGCGGGGCCAATACGCTGACCAGCAAGGTCGCCATCGTTTCGCCCTCGACGCGTCCCGGTTGCGACGTCGACTACCTGTTCGCCCAGGTGTCGGTCGACCGCGCCCTGGTGGACACCCGCCCCAACTGCGGCAACATGCTGTCCGGCGTCGCGCCCTTCGCGATCGACCAGGGCATGGTCGCCGCCAGCGACGGCGAGACCCGCGTGCGGATCTACAATGTCAACACGAATTCGACCATCGATGCCGTGGTGCAGACGCCGGGCGGCAAGACCGAATACGAGGGCGATGCCCGCATCGACGGCGTGCCGGGCACCGGCGCGCCGATCCGGCTGAACTTCCTCGATGCCTGGGGCTCGGTCACGGGCAAGGTGTTTCCCACGGGCAACACGCAGGACGTCATCGACGGCGTGCCCGTCACCTGCATCGATGCGGCCATGCCGCTGATGATCGTGCGCGCATCGCAACTGGGCGTGAAGGGCGACGAGACGGCGGCCGAGCTGGATGCCAACACGGCCATGCTGGCACGGCTGGAGTCCCTGCGCCTGGAGGCCGGCCGGCGCATGGGCCTGGGCGACGTCACCGACAGCGTCATTCCCAAGCCCGTACTGGTCAGCGCGTCGGCGGATGCGGATACGGTGGTGTCGCGGTATTTCACGCCGCACAAGTGCCACCGCTCGCATGCGGTGACCGGCGCCATCGGTGTGGCAACCGCCTTCGTGACGCCGGGCACGGTGGCGTTCGAGCTGGGCGCGCCGCGCGCGGCCGGCATGCATCGCATCGCCGTGGCGCACCCCTCGGGGCGCATCGAGGTCGATGTCGAATTGCGCGGCACCGCGCCTTCGATCGAAGTGTGCGGTGCAGGCCTGATTCGCACCGCCCGGAAAATCATGGAAGGGCAGCTTTACATTCCTGCACGCTTTTTTTAGGACCGCGTCATCCGCCTCCGGGCGCCATCGTCGAGCGCCTGGCGGAAGCCGCTTACGCTTCGGTAGTTCCGAAGAATCACACGGAGACTCATTCATGCAAGCCTCGTTCCGAGTGCCGGCGATCGCCGCCTTTGCCACTGCCTTCACCCTGTCCCTGGGCGCCGCCAGCGTCCAGGCCGCCTGGCCCGAGCGCCCGATCACCATCGTCGTTCCCACCGCTCCCGGCGGCGGCAACGACGCGTTCGCGCGCGTCATCGCCCAGAAGATGGGCGACAGCCTCAAGCAAAGCGTCGTGGTCGTCAACAAGGCCGGCGCGCAGGGCGCCATCGGCAGCGAGTACGTGGCGCGCGCCCCGGCGGATGGCTACACCATCCTGTTCGGCTACATCGCCACGCACGGCATCAACCCCGCGCTGCAGAAGCTGCGCTACGACCCGGTCAAGGACTTCAAGCCCATCGGCCTGCTGGCCAGCTCGCCCACGCTGCTGGTCGTGTCCTCGTCCTCCGGCATCACCTCGGTCAAGGACCTGATCGAGAAATCCAAGAAGGATCCCAAGGGCCTGAGCTACGCCTCGGCGGGCGCCGGCACCGCGCCGCACGTCACGGCCGAGCTGTTCAAGATGGTGACGGGCGCCAACATGCTGCACGTGCCGTACAAGGGCTCGGCGCCGGCGATGACCGACACGCTGGCCGGCACGACGCAGGTCATGTTCCCCAGCCTGTTCAGCGCCTATCCTCACCTGGCCTCGGGCCGGATCAAGGCCCTGGCCCTGGCCGGCGACAAGCGTTCCGACGTCCTGAAGGACGTGCCGACGCTGGAAGAGCTGGGCGTCAAGGGCGTCAGCGTGCCCCAGTGGTATGCGCTGTTCGCGCCGGCCGGCACCGACGACGCCATCGTCGAGCGCCTGAACAAGGAGCTCAACGCCGCGCTGCATGACCCCGAAGTCATCGCCAAGTTCAAGGAGCAGGGCGCCGACACGAAGAGCAGCACGCCGCAGGAGCTGGGTGAATTCGTGAAGTCCGAAGTGGCTCGCTGGAAGAAGGTGGTGGAAGCGGCGAAGATCACCACTGAGTAAGGGTCCCCCCCTACGCGCTTCGCGCGCCCAGGATGGTGGGCCCCCAGCCGCTACGCGGCAGCCCCCCCAAGGGGGCCGGGACCCGCCTTGGGGCGGCCCGGCGCCGGGTCCCCAGGGGGCGGCACTGGCGGACCGGCGGAGCCGGATCCGCTGTGCCCTGGAGGGGGCAGAGTGGTTTGGAGGGCGGTGCTTGCACCGCCTTTTTCTTTATCAGGAGGAGATATGAAGAGGACAGTTGCGGCGGTCGCGGTGGCGGCGTCGGCTTGGGCGGGGGCTGCGGTGGCGCAGCCTATCGTGTTGCGCGACATGGGGTCGTTCCATATCGGCGGCGAGCCTTTCGTGGTGTCGGGCGAGCCGGTGAAGGAGGTGAAGTTCACCGCCAACGGCGTGCCGCTGAAGATCGATCCCAACGGCACCTACATGGTCGGGCAGATGTACGTGCAGTACTTCATCCCCGAGCCCCGCAAGGGCGCGGTGCCGCTCTTGATGTGGCATGGCGGCGGTTTGACGGGGGTGACGTACGAGACGACGCCCGATGGCCGGCCCGGGTGGCTGAACGATTTCCTGCGCAAGGGATGGGCGGTCTACAACTCGGACGCGGTCGAGCGTGGCCGTTCGGGATGGCCGGCCACGGCCAAGCCGGTGTGGCAGGGCGATCCGGTGCTGGTCACCGCGGCCAATGCCTACGAGCGCTTCCGCATCGGCGGGGCGGGGTCGTGGAGCGATGATCCGGCGAAGCGCAAGCTGCTGCCCGGGAACCAGTTTCCCGCCGACCAGATCTGGCAGTTTTCACGGCAGTTCGTGCCCCGGTGGATCACCACGGACGAGCCCACGCTGAAGGCCTATCTGCAACTGGTGGACAAGGTATGCCCGTGCGTGCTGCTGGTGCACAGCCAGGCCGGCAAGTTCGGTTTCCAGGCCGCGCAGGCACGCCCGGACAAGATCCGCGCCGTGGTGGCGGTCGAGCCGGCCGAGGTTGGCGACGAGGACAAGGAAAAGATCGCGGCGTTGAAGTCGGTGCCCGCCCTGATGGTGTACGGCGACTACATCGAACAGGACTCGCGCTGGCCGGCGATCCGCGCCAAGGGCGCGCGCTTCGCCCAGGCCGTCAGGGAGGCCGGCGGCCAGGTGGACGAGGTCGATCTGCCCAAGGTGGGTATCAAGGGCAATTCCCACATGGTGATGATGGACAAGAACAACCTGGAAGTGTCCGCGCTGATCAACGAGTGGCTGGCCAAACGCGGGTTGTATCGGTAGGTTGGCGAGGGAGCGGCCGAAGGCCGCATGGGGGAGGGCTTGCCTTTCAGGACAGCTCTCTTACCTCGACGTCGACGATGTCGCTGCGCTTCATGCGGTTGGCGTAGCCGCTCGTGGAGCGGGCGGGGGCCGCCGCCGCGGTGGCGCCCTCGGCGTTGCCGCCGCCGAAGCCCCAGCGGGTCTGGGAGCGCTTCCAGTAGGTATTGGCGACGAACGGCTTGCCGCGCAGCTTGGCCACGACATAGACGATGGCCAGGGCGACGGCGGTCGAGGCGAGGAGGATGGCCGCCATGATCATGCCGACCAGGGCGATGCCCGCCACGAAGGCGGTGCGTAGCAATTTGGCGATGGTGTCAGTCATAGGTGGTGCGTCGGGCGGGAGCGCCCGGAACGGGCGGTGAAAGCGTTTGGGCGGCGGCGGGCTTGGAAAAGTTCCCGGTTTTTCGGGCTCACCTTGCAGGTGGGTACGTCCGCGGCCAGGTTCAATAGGGTTCTTCCGGGGTTTCGACCGGTTCGATGCGGGTGGCGATGACCTTGTCGATGCGTTTGCCATCCATATCGACCACTTCGAAGTTCCAGCCCGCCCAGTCGACCTGCTCGCCGGTGTGCGGGATGCGGCCCAGCAGCAGCATCAGCATGCCGGACAGCGTATGGTAAGTGCCCGAATCGCCTTCGGGTAGATGCTGTAAACCCAGCATATCCTCCATCTCGTGCACGTCGAGCAGGCCGTCGAGCAGCCACGAGCCGTCCTCGCGCTGCACGGCCGAGGATTCCTCGGGCGCGGTGGAGGTATGGAATTCGCCGACGATGGCTTCGAGCACGTCGCGCAAGGTCACCAGGCCTTGTACGTCGCCATATTCATCCACGACCAGCGCCGTCTGGGTGTGCGAGTCGCGGAAGTTCTGGACGAGCTCGGTGCCGGTCAACGTTTCGGGTACGTACAGCACCGGGCTCAGCCGGCTGGCAAGATCGAGCGGCTCGCCGGCCATGAGCTGGGCCAGCAGGTCCTTGGCGCGCACGAAGCCGATCACGTCCGACAGGTCTTCGCGCACGACGGGGAAGCGGGAGTAGTGCGAGCTTTCGATCTTCGCCCGCGAGACCTCGAGCGGTGCGTTGACGTCCAGGTAGACGATGTCCGAGCGTGGCACCATGAGCGAGGACAGGCGCCGTTCGTCCAGCCGGAAGACGTTGCGCACCATTTGTTGCTCGGCCTGTTCGAAGATGCCCGCCGTGGCGCCCTGGGCCATCAGTACCTGGATTTCTTCTTCGGTGACGAGCTGGTCGTTGTTTTCCCTGACGCCCATGAGCTTGAGCACCGTGTCCGTGGCCAGCGACAGCAGCTTGACGAAGGGCGTGGCGACCCACGACAGCAGGCGCATGGGCGCGGCGATCAGGCCCGCGATGGTTTCCGCGTGCATCTGGCCCAGCCGCTTGGGGACCAGCTCGCCGATGATGATGGACATCAGGGTGATGACGATGACCACCAGGGTCAGCGCGATCGCGCTGGCCGCGTCCGCCAGTGCCGGGAAGTGGTCGCGGATGGCCTCGGCCAGCGGCTTGGCCAGGGCGCCCTCGCCCACGATGCCGGTCAGGATGCCGATCGAGGTGATGCCGATCTGGACAGTGGAAAGGAAGCGCGTGGGGTGTTCGGCCAGTTCGAGCGCGGCGCGGGCCTTGGCGTCGCCTTCGTCGGCGCGCTGTTGCAGGCGGGATTTGCGGGCGGTGACAACGGCGATCTCGCTCATGGCGAAAATGCCGTTGGCGATGAACAAAATCAGAAGTAAGCCAATTTCCATTTTTTCAGGCGGGTCGGTCAGGCGGGCATTCCCCTTTTGTTTGGAAAACGCTTGTAACGCCAGCGAAACCGGTCTTATTTGACCGAATTTCCCCCACCTACTGTTATGAAGACCCCGTAGTCTAGCCGAGGATGGCCGTATTCCAAATGGGCAATGCTACTTACGGGCCCCGGAGCGGCCGTAAACAGATGGAAACAATACTCCGCGCGCGATCACGGAACACGCGCATGATCCGCTATGCTTGCGGTTGAAAATCAATACAGCGGAAGCGTCATGAGTTTGTCAGTCGAACGGGCCTGCGCGGCCGTACCCGGCATGATCGATCCTCTCCTGGGCGCCGACGGGGCTGGCGCCGCAGTCGCGAACGGAAACGTATTGCCTGCTCCGCGGACGTGATGCGCCTGCCTTTCGCGCCCGCCGTCCTGTGCGCCTTGCTGGCCCAGCCCGCGTTCGCGGCGCGGCCCGAGATCACCATCGATCCGGGCGGGCTGCCTGCCAGCGCCCTGCAAGCCGTCACGCACGCCGTGGACAGCATGGCGGACATGGCCGACGACCAGGACGGCGGCGAGGGCATACGCCTGCGCCGCCGCGCCCGCGAGGCCACGCTGGACGCCCTGGCCACCGAAGGCTATTTCTCGCCCGAGGTCCAGCTCGAGGCCGGCACCGACGTGGCGGGTCCCACCTGGGACATCACCATCGTCCCGGGCGAGCGCACCCTCATCGAGACCGTGGACATCTCTTTCCTGGGCGCCATATCCGGTCCGGAGTTCGAGGAGCGCGTCGCCAAGCTGCGCCAGGACTGGGAACTGAAGGAAGGCAGCCCGTTCCGCAACGACGAATGGGAAACCGCCAAGCGCAACCTGCTGGACGCGGCGTCCGAGCGCGATTTCCCGGTGGCCCGCCTGGTCGATACGGCGGCGGACGTGGACGCCGACCGTGCCCGGGCGGCGCTGCACGTCAAGCTCGACAGCGGCCCTGCGGTGCGCCTGTCGGGCGTCGAGGTCCGGGGCCTGAAACGCGTGCCCCAGGGCACGGTCGAGCGCTATGTCCGCATCCGCCCGGGCGAGCCCTACGACCGCGACCGCATGGTGGACTGGCAGCAGACGCTCCAGTCTTCGCCGTTCTTCTCGGGCGCCAAGCTCGACATCGACCGCCAGGGCATCGCGCCCAACCATGAAGAGGATCCGGCCCTGATGCCCAAGGGGCTGGAGCCGGACCAGACACGCACCGAGCGGGCCTACCAGGGGCCCAGCCACCTGACGCTGCCGGTGCTGGTGGACGTGGTCGAATCGCGTCCCCGCCGCATGAGTGTCGCGCTGGGCGTGGACGACGAGGCGGGACCGCGCATCGAGACCATCTACCGGCAGAACGTGGTCCTGGGCCAGCCGGTGGAGCTCGAGACCGGGCTGCGGCTGGACCGCCTGCGCAAGCTCGGCTATGCCGACATCCATCTCGCGCCCAACGAGAACGGGTTCCGCGACAGCTTCGGCGTGCTGGCGCAGGACTCGGACGTGCAGGGCCTGCACGTGCGGCGGCTGGCGGTGGGCGCCATCCGCGCCAAGACCTATCCCGCCGGTTTCCAGAGCCGCGTCGAGTACGAGACCCGCTACGGCGCGCGGGTCGCGCACGAAATGACCGACATCGACGGCTACAACTCCTTCACCACCAACACGGCCACGGCCACCGCCGAGATCATCCGCCGCGACGTCAACGACAAGTACGACCCGCGCGAAGGCACGCTGTTCGCGCTGGGCGCCGGCGCGGGCACCGCGCTCGACGCCAGCAATCATTTCAACCGGCTGACCGCGCGCGGCCAGTTCTGGTGGTCGCCCACCAAGCGCGACGTCATCACGGTGCGCGGCGAGGTCGGGCGCCTGTGGGCGCAGGATCTCAATCGCGTGCCGGACGATTTCTCGTTCCGCACCGGCGGCGCGCGTTCGGTGCGCGGGTATCGCTACCTGGGCCTGGGGCGCCAGGTCGGCAACGCGGTGCTGGGCGATGCCGTGCTGTTCGTCGCCAGCGTGGAAGCCACGCGCTACTTCGACGACCGGCTGGGCGGGGCGGTGTTCGTCGATACCGGCAATGTCGCCTCGCGCTTCTCGGACATGAAGCTGGCCACCGGCGTGGGCGCGGGGCTGCGGGTCCGCACGCCGGCCGGTCCGCTGAGCGTGGACCTGGCCTACGCGCTGCGCGACAAGAATATCCGCCTGCACTTTTCCCTGGGGATCGCATTTTGAACGGGCCCGTCACTTCGCCTCCCAAGCCGGCTCCGCGCCGCCGCCGCTGGCCCTGGGCCGTGGCGGGCGTGTTCGTGCTGGGCGTGGCCGCGGTGGCCGGCGCGGGCGCCTGGATCGCGTCCTCGGCCAGCGGCGCGGCCTGGGCCGTGCGCACAGGCGTGCAACTGGCGGGCGGATCCGTGCGCCTGGAGGGTGTGCGCGGGTCCCTGCTGGGCGGACTGGACATCGATGCGCTGGAGCTGCGGCTGCCGACGTTGGATGCCGACCTGGAGAGGCTGCGCCTGGATGTCCGCTGGCGCGCGCTGCGCGGGGCGCGGCTGCACGTTTCCGAATTGTCGGCGCGGCGGGCCAGGCTGAACCTGCGGCCGTCCGACGAGCCCGCCACGCCGCTGACCTCGCTGCGGCTGCCGCTTGCCATCGACGTGGACAAGCTGGGGCTCGGCACGCTGGACATCGAGATGGATGGCGAACGGCTGCCCGCCAGTTTCGACGGCATCGACCTGCGCGCGACGTCGTCGGGCGCCGAGCACCGGGTGCTGCTGGCCAACCTGCACGTGGCGGCGCCGCAGGCCGAGGCGACGCTGCGGGGCGAGGCCAGCGTGGGCGCGGATGCGCCGTTCCCGGTGAAGCTGGCGCTGCACGCCGGCGGCCATCAGGCGGCGCACGCGTTCGACCTGGGCGCCTCGGCCACCGGATCGCTGGAACGCCTGGCCTTCGCCGTCAGGGGCGACGGCGCGGGCGTGGACGTGAATGCCGAGGGGCAGGCGGCGCTGCTGGAAGGATTCCCGCTGCGCGGCCTCAAGCTGCAATTGCACGGCATCGATCCCGCCGCCTGGATGCCCGGCGCGCCATCCGCCAACCTCGGCCTGACCGCCGACCTGGCGGTGGCCGACGGCAGCGGCCCGCCGCTGCTGCAAGGCCCGTTCGCGCTGACCAATTCCACCCCGCGCCCGCTGAACAAGGACGGCGTGCCGGTGGCCGCGATATCGGGACAACTGAGCGCGCCGGTCGAGACCTTCGACGCGCTGGACGTTGCCTCGCTCGTGATCGAGTTCGCGGGGGGCGGGCGCCTGTCGGGCCAGATGGACTGGCGCCGCGACGCCGCGGCCGGCGACGCCGGACGCGTGCAGGGCCGGCTGCAGGCCAGCGGCATCGATGCGTCGCGGCTGCACGGCGCGGCGCTGCCGACCAGGCTGGCGGGCACGCTGACGTTCTCCGCCGACGCGGCGGTCCAGTCGCTGACCGCGGACCTGTCGGACCGGTCGCGCAAGGTGCCGCTGGCGCTCAAGCTCGAGGCCGGCGTGCGCGACGAGGTCGTGCGCATTCCGCAGTTCGCGCTGACCGCCGGCGAGGCGCGCGCGAACGGCAAGGGCGAACTGCAACTGGCCGAGCCCCGGCGCTTCGCCGCCGAGCTGCGGCTGGACCGTTTCGACCCCAGCCACTGGGTGCGCAGCGAGGCCCTGCCGCCGGCCCAGGTCTCGGCGCGAGCCGAGGTGAAAGGGGCCTTGCTGCCCGAACTGGGCGGGACGGCACAACTGCGCATCGAGGAGGGCAGCCGCTGGAACGGGCAGCCCCTGGGCGGGCACGGCGAACTGGCTTTTGCCGGCATGCGCGTCACGCGTGCCGACGCGGCGCTGAACGCCGGCAGCAACCGGCTGACGGCCAAGGGCGCGTTCGGGCGTCCGGGCGACAAGCTGGATTTCGACCTGGACGCGCCACGCCTGCAGACCTTGTCATCGCTGCTGAACGGCCGCTTGTCCGCGCGCGGCTCGCTGGGTGAAACGCTGGATGCGCCGGTGCTGGACATGACGCTGGACGCGGGCGACCTGCAGTTGCCCGGCGGCGTGCGCGTGGGCAAGGTGCAGGGGCGCACGAGCCTGGGCGGATCGCCGGTCAACGGCAAGCGTCCGCAGGGCGGGTTCGCGGCCGCGCCGGCCGACATCGACCTGCGCATCGACAACGTGGCCGTGTCCAGCGCGCCGCAGGCCACCATGAGCCAGGCCACCCTGCGTCTGCAAGGCACGATGGCGCGCCATGAAGGGACGGTGGATGCCGAGTTCGTGCCGGCCGACCGGTCGGCGCCGGCCACGCTGGCGATCCGTTTCGACGGCGGCTGGGGCGCGGGTCCGGGCCGGGGCGCGCCGCCCGGCTGGCGCGGCAAGGTAGGGCAGTTCGACCTGTCCCGCGCGCCGCTGGGCATGTCGCTCGAGGCGCCGGTGGAACTGAGTTACGTGCCGTCCGCAGCGGCACCGCAATGGCAATGGGAAGTGGGGGCCGCGGGCATCGCCTTGCGCCTGCCGGGCGGGCAGACCGGCAAGCTGGTCAACGAGGGGGCACGCGGCGGTGGCGGCCGCTGGGAGTCGCGCGGCCGCGCCGAGGGACTGGCCTGGGCGCCGGAGATCCTGCTCGAGGCACTGGGCGGCAAGCCCATTCCGCGCGAGCGCGTCATCGTGCTGGATGCCGACTGGGACATGCGTTTCGCCGGTTCGCTGCAAGGGACGGCGAACATCCGCCGCCGCAGCGGTGACCTGTGGGTGCCCGGCACGCCGCCCATGGCGCTGGGCCTGCGCACGCTGGATGCCAGCCTCAGGGCGACGCCGGATGGCAACGCGGGCCACAGCCGCATCGTCCTGCAAGCCCTGGTCGAGGGCGACCGCGTGGGCAGCGTGCGGGTGGACGGCGAGGCCGGCGTCATCGCCCGTGGCGGCGCGATCGGCCTGGACCGTGACCGTCCGGCCCAGCTCGATGCCCAGGTGGACCTGAAGGACCTGAGCTGGGTCAGCCTGTTCATCGGCGACAGCGTCGAGGTGGGCGGCAAGGTGGCCGGTTCGGCGCGCGTCGCCCAGTCGGGCGGCCAATGGCATGCCTCCGGCGGTCTCCAGGGGGAAGGCATCCGGATCGTACGGCTGGACGACGGGCTCAGGCTGCTGGACGGCACGCTGAAGGCCACGCTGGAGGATGACCGCATCGTGCTGGAATCCTTGCGTTTTCCCAGCGTGATCCGGGTCAACCCGCGCGATTCGCGGGTGCAGCAGTGGATCAAGAACGAGAGCCAGGGCGGCTGGATGGAAATCAGCGCCGATTGGCGGATGTCTCAGGCCTCGGGCCACGCGACTCTCAAGGCCGAACGCTTCCCCGCGATCCAGCGCGCCGATCGCTTCGTGGCCGGCTCGGGGCGGGTGGACATGGACATCATCCCGGACCGCATGCGTATCGCGGGCCTGTTCGAAGCCGACACCGGCTGGGTCGACATGGGCACCCAGGCTCCGGCCAAGCTGTCGGACGACGTGTACGTGCGCCGTACCGGCGAGGAGCGGCAGAAGAAGACGCTGGGCATCGCCATCGACGTCGGCGCCAAGCTGGGCGACCGCTTCTACCTGCGAGGCTACGGGCTGGATACCGGCATCACCGGCGACCTGCGCATCGTCGGCATGGTCGGCGCCTTGTCGTCCAGCGGCACGGTCCGCACGCGCGGCGGCCGCTTCGATGCCTATGGCCAGACGCTGACGGTGCGCCGCGGCGTGCTGACTTTCCAGGGGCCGCTGGACGATCCTCTGCTGGATGTCGTGGCGGTGCGTGTCGGCCCGCGCGTGGAGGCGGGCGTGCGGATCAGCGGCACGGCGCGCCGCCCCCGCATCGCGCTGGTCTCCACGCCCGAGGTGAGCGACGTGGAAAAACTCTCGTGGCTGCTGCTGGGCCGGGGCCCCGACGAAGGCGGAGGCGGCGCCGATGCCACGTTGTTGCTGAGCGCGGCGACGTCGCTGCTGGGGCCGCAGGGCAGCGAACCGATCTCGCGCCAGCTCGGGCTGGACGAGATCGGCGTGCGGTCGGGCAACGTGGGCAGCAGCCGCGGCCTGCTGCCGGACCGCACGGTGGCGGGGGACAGTACCTCGTCGGCCTATGCGCTGTCGAACAACCAGTTCCTGGTGGTGGGCAAGCGCCTGTCCGACCGGCTCTACGCCAGTTTCGAACAGGCGCTGTCGGGCCGCGACGGTGTGGTCAAGCTCAGCTACCGCCTGAGCAATCGCCTGTCGGCGGTGGCCAAGGGCGGCACCTTGAACGGCCTGGACCTGCTGTATTTCGTGCTGTTCGACGACTGACGCAGACGCGGGGGGCCGTTGCCGGCCCCCCGCGCGTTCAGGGAATGGCCGGCAGCACCCGCCCCCGTACGCTGCCGAAACCCACGCGCAGCGCGCCTCGGCGGGCATGGCCGCGAATGACGACTTCGTCGCCGTCCTGCAGGAAGCCGCGCGTGCTGCCGTCCGCAAGGGCCAGCGGTTGCCTGCCGTTCTCGGTCAGCTCCAGCAGGCAGCCTCGCGCCTCGGGGCTCGGCCCGCTGATGGTGCCCGAGCCCATCAGGTCGCCGGTGCGCAGGTTGCAGCCGCTGCTGGTGTGGTGCGCGAGTTGCTGCGCCATGGTCCAGTACAGGTGCCGGAAGTTGCTGCGGGTGATGGTCGCGGATGCGCCGTCCGGCGTGCCGAGTTCCACCGACAGTTCGATGTCGTAGGCGTGGCGATCGGTTTCTCGCAGATAGGGCAGCGGCACCGGATCCTGTTGCGGGGCGTCCACCCGGAAGGGCTGCAGGGCGTCCAGCGTGACCACCCACGGCGAGATCGACGTGGCGAACGCCTTGGCCTGGAAGGGGCCGAGGGGAACGTATTCCCAGCGCTGGACGTCGCGGGCGCTCCAGTCGTTCATCAGCACCATCCCGAAGATGCGCGCGATCGCGGCATCGGGATCCAGCCGGCTGCCCAGGGCCGTGCCCGGCCCCACGAAGAAGGCCGTTTCCAGTTCGAAGTCCAACTGGCGGCAGGGCCCCCACTCGGGCGCGCCGCCGGCGACGGGCAGTTGCCCCATGGGGCGGTGCACGTCTTGGCCGGACAGCACCACCGAACTGGCGCGGCCGTTGTAGCCGATGGGCAGGTGCTTCCAGTTGGGAGTGAGCGCATTGGCCGGATCCCGGAACAGCTTGCCCACGTTGGTGGCGTGGTCCTCCGACGAATAGAAGTCGGTGTAGGACGCGATCTCGAACGGCAGGTGCAGCGTGCACGCCTGCATGGGCAGCAGCGCGCGGGAGCGCAATCCGGCGTCGTCGCGCAGGCGCGCGTCGGTGCCGGACAGCAGCGCCGCCAGGCGTGCCCGGACCGCGTTCCACACGGGCCGGCCGGCGGCGGCGAAGGCATTCAGGCTGCCCTGGCCGAACAGCGCCGGTCCCGAGGGCGTGGGCAGCAGTCCCGCGCGCTCGAGCGCGTGCAGGTCCACCACCCAGGAGCCCAGCGCGGTACCGGCCCGGAGCCCGCCGTCCGGCGTGGAGAAGATGCCGTAGGGCAGGTTCTGGATGGGGAAGTCGCTGTCGGGCTCGACGTCGATGAAGGCGCGCAGCGACGCATCGATGATCTCGTACATGGCCGTGCTCAGTTGCCGGTGTTCAGCAGGCCGAGCGACTGGATCAGCGCACGGTTGGTGTCGTTGTCGCTGGCCAGCCGGCTGGCGAAGGTGGCGCTGTCCAGGTAGTTGACCTGCTGGTAGAGCTGGCCGGCCGCCTTCTGGAATTCGCTCTTCTGCGTGGCGGCGTGGCAGGCTTGCTGGAGCTTGTCGCGCGCGGCCTGCGGCACGCCGCGGCTGACGTACAGGCCGTTGCGGGCGATGACCGCGTGCTTGATGCCGAACTCCGTGATGGCGGGTACCTCGGGCAGGCCGGCCAGGCGCTTGTCGCCGTACACCGCCAGGATGCGCAGGTCCTTGCCCACCACCGACGAGACGCCCAGGGCGCCGAAGTCGATGTGGCCGCCCAGCAGTTGCGGGATGACCTGGGCATCGCCGCGGAAGGCGATCTCGTTGAAGTTCACGCCCGAGGACTTGGCCAGGTTGGCCGTGGCCAGGTGCGGTACCGATCCGGGACCGGCGTGGCCGTAGGACAGCTTGCCCGGCTGCTGGCGCGCCTGGTCCAGCAGTTCCTTGACGCTGTGGATGGGCGAGTCCTTGCGCACGGCGATGACGAACGGGTTCTCGAAGATCTGGCAGATCGGCGTGATGCTGTCGGGCTGGTAGGGCAGGCGGCCCATCAGGAAGGGGGCCTGGGTCAGCGGCGACGAGGGCGAGAACAGCACCGTGTAGCCGTCGGGACGCGCGGAGGCCACGGCGGCCACGCCTATGGTGCCGCCCGCGCCGTCGCGGTTGTTGACGACGATCTGCGTCGACAGGATCTCGGACAGTTCGCGGCCGAAGGCGCGCGCCATGACGTCCACGCTGCCGCCCGCCGAGTACGGAACGATCAGCTCGACCGGGCGCGACGGGTAGGTCTGGGCGGTGGCCGTGGCGCACATGGCGGCCAGGAGCGGAACGAACAGGATCTTCTTGAAAGACATGCTTGGTCTCCTCTTGGAGTGGGGGTTACTGCTGCACGGGCAGGGCCGGATCGAACTTGCCGTCGACCAGGACGAACAGCACGCGGGCCGGCTCGTTCGTGCGGTTGGTCCAGGCATGATTGGTGCCGCGCTGGATCAGGACTTCGCCGGCGCCGAGCGTGACCTCGGATTCATCCAGCAGCATGGTGATCTCGCCCGACAGCACGATGGCGTAATCGATGGTTTCGGTGCGATGCATGAAGGGGTGGCGCTGCTTGCCGCCGCCCTGGGCGGTCAGCGCATGCTGGCCGCCGAACATCGAGAACGCCTGTTTGGCGGCATCGGCATCCACGTCGCGCAGTTCCAGGCCGGCGGGCGGGAATTCGATGATGCGCACGACCGTGCCCAGTGTCGGCGGGGCCAGCGACACCGGCCCCAGGGTGGGATCGGCGCCATTGTCGATGGGCGCGGGGGCCGTGGGCGTCAGCCACAGCTGGGTCAGGTAGTAGCCGGGGCGGCTGGCATCGTGGCGGACGTTGGGCGCATAGCCGTCCTCCAGCACGACGGCGCGGCCCTGCTCGTCATGGCCGGTCACGACACGGCGGATCTTTCCGTTCATGGGGTTCCTCATGCGGGCGCCGGATGGCGCGTCAGGGTCCATCATAGGAATTCCCAGTCATTCGGTCAAACGAATGATTCAATCAATCGACTGAAACAAAAATCCAGGCTTTGCGGGTAACATAGGCTCCCTATCGCTTTCCGGACGACTCCATGCCCAGCCCCGCCGCCGATCCCGCCGAATCCGCCTCTACCCGCGACCGCATCGTCGACGTGGCCGAGCGGCTGTTCGCCGAGCACGGCTACAACGGCGTATCGCTGCGCACGATCACCGCCACCGCCGGCGTCAACATGGCCGCCGTGCACTATTACTTCCGGACCAAGGAAGGATTGCTGCGGGCGATCTTCGAGGCGCGCGTGGGCCGGATGAACGACGAGCGGCACGCGCTGCTGCAGGCCTGCGTGCCCGCCGACCCGCAGGCGCGGCCCGAGGTGCGCGCCGTGCTCGAGGCCTTCATCGGACCGGGCATGCGCGTGGGGCAGACCGAGGAGGGCGCCCGCTTCAACCGGCTGTCGGCCATCTGCTCGGTCGAGCCCGATCCGGCGGTCAAGAACATCGTGTTCGGCGTCCACGACGACGTCGGCCGGCTGTTCGTCGACATCCTGGCCCGCGCCTGTCCCCACTTGACGCGGGATGAGCTCTACCTGCGGCTGCAATGCGTGTTCGGCAGCATGATGTACATCCGCGCCGACAACGGCCGCGTCGCCCGGCTGATGCCGGACGTGCGCGCCACGCCGGTGTCCGCCGCCAGCGTCGACCTGACCCTGTCGCGCCTGCTGGATTTCCTGGCAGCGGGGCTGGCGGCGCCCGCCGCCGGCTAGCGCCTTACATCACAACTCCCGGCAGACCTCGACGATCAATTCCGGCAGCCAGCGCTGGAACTGCCTGAGCCAGGGCGATGCGGCGGGGGTATTGGGGGTATCCCCAGTCCAGCTACAATTCCCCCTTTCACGTAGACGTCCCCTGACGAGACCCCGTCCATGAGTATCAAAAGCGACCGCTGGATCCGCCGCGTGGCGGCCGAAGGCATGATCGAGCCATTCGAGCCCGGCCAGGTCCGGGCGCACGAGGGCAAGCGCATCGTCAGCTACGGCACGAGCAGCTACGGCTACGACGTGCGCTGCGCCGACGAATTCAAGATCTTCACCAACATCAATTCGACCATCGTCGATCCCAAGGCCTTCGACGAGAAATCCTTCGTGGATTTCAAGGGCGACGTCTGCATCATCCCGCCCAACTCCTTCGCCCTGGCCCGCACGGTCGAGTACTTCCGCATCCCGCGCAGCGTGCTGACCATCTGCCTGGGCAAGAGCACCTACGCGCGCTGCGGGATCATCGTCAACGTCACGCCCCTGGAACCCGAGTGGGAAGGCCACGTGACGCTGGAGTTCTCGAACACCACGCCCCTGCCCGCCAAGATCTACGCCGGCGAGGGCTGCGCGCAGATGCTGTTCCTGGAAAGCGACGAAGTCTGCGAGACGTCCTACAAGGACCGCGGCGGCAAGTACCAGGGCCAGCAGGGTGTGACGTTGCCGCGGACGTAGCCCCCCCCTACGCGCTGACGCGCGCCCCCCAGGGGGCGATGCGGGTGGACCGGCGGAGCCGGATCCACCGCATCCTGGGTCTGGGGGCAGTGGGGTGCGTGGGGTGGTCCTCAAACCGACACTGAATTGTTTTACGCTAGTCGTTGTTTATTTTTACGCCCGGAGGCGCTGTGCGAGGTAACTTGCTTGCGGCCGGCCGTTTTTCAACCGATTTCCCTGCCGCCACGTGCCCATCCAGGGCACAGCGGATCTGGTTTTGCCAGTCCGCCAGTGCCGCCCCCTGGGGGGCGCGCGTCAGCGCGTAGGGGGGGGACCTCAATGAAATTCCGTTTCCCCATCGTCATCATCGACGAAGATTTCCGTTCCGAGAACGCTTCCGGGCTGGGCATACGCGCGCTGGCCGCGGCCATCGAGGCCGAGGGCATGGAGGTGCTGGGCGTGACCAGCTACGGCGACCTGTCGTCGTTCGCGCAGCAGCAGAGCCGCGCCAGCGCATTCATCCTGTCGATCGACGATGAGGAGTTCGGCGAAGGGATGCCCGACGATGTGGCCAACGCGGTCAGCAAGCTGCGGGCCTTCATCGGCGAGCTGCGCTTCCGCAATGCCGAGATCCCCATCTACCTGTACGGCGAGACCCGTACCTCGCGGCACATCCCGAACGACATCCTGCGCGAGCTGCATGGGTTCATCCACATGTTCGAGGACACGCCGGAGTTCGTGGCGCGCCACATCATCCGCGAGGCCAAGAGCTACCTCGAATCGCTGCCGCCGCCGTTTTTCCGTGAACTGGTCAAGTACGCCCAGGACGGTTCGTATTCCTGGCACTGTCCGGGGCACTCGGGCGGGGTGGCGTTCCTGAAGAGCCCGGTGGGCCAGATGTTCCACCAGTTCTTCGGCGAGAACATGCTGCGCGCCGACGTCTGCAACGCGGTGGACGAACTGGGGCAGCTGCTGGACCACACCGGCCCCGTGGCGGCATCCGAGCGCAATGCGGCGCGCATCTTCAACGCTGACCACTGCTTCTTCGTGACCAACGGCACGTCCACGTCCAACAAGATCGTCTGGCACGCCAACGTGGCGCCGGGCGACGTGGTGGTGGTGGACCGCAACTGCCACAAGTCCATCCTGCACGCCATCATCATGACGGGCGCGGTGCCGGTGTTCCTGCGGCCCACGCGCAACCACCTGGGCATCATCGGGCCGATTCCGCTGGAGGAGTTCCGTCCCGAGAACATCCAGAAGAAGATCGACGCCAACCCCTTCGCCAAGGACAACGCGGGCCGCAAGCCCCGCATCCTGACCATCACGCAGAGCACCTACGACGGCGTGGTCTACAACGTCGAGATGATCAAGGAGCTGCTGGGCAGTTCCATCGATACGCTGCACTTCGACGAGGCCTGGCTGCCGCATGCGGCGTTCCACGACTTCTACAAGGACATGCATGCCATCGGCAAGGACCGTCCGCGCAGCGCCGAGGCCGTGGTGTATGCCACGCACTCGACGCACAAGCTGCTGGCGGGCATCTCGCAGGCCTCGCAGATCATCGTGCAGGAGTCGGAGAGCCGCAAGCTGGACCGGCACATCTTCAACGAAGCCTACCTGATGCATACGTCGACCTCGCCGCAGTATGCGATCATCGCCTCGTGCGACGTGGCCGCCGCGATGATGGAGCCGCCCGGCGGCACGGCGCTGGTCGAGGAGAGCATTCTCGAGGCGCTGGACTTCCGCCGCGCCATGCGCAAGGTAGAGGCCGAATTCGGCTCCAGCGACTGGTGGTTCAAGGTCTGGGGGCCGGACGACCTGGTGTCCGACGGCATAGGCGAGCGCGACGACTGGCTGCTCGACACCAACGCCGAGTGGCATGGTTTCGGCGAGCTGGCGCCGGGCTTCAACATGCTCGACCCCATCAAGGCGACCATCGTCACGCCGGGGCTGGACGTGTCGGGCACGTTCGGCCAGACCGGCATTCCGGCGTCCATCGTGACCAAGTTCCTGGCCGAGCACGGCGTCATCGTCGAGAAGACCGGCCTGTATTCGTTCTTCATCATGTTCACCATCGGCATCACCAAGGGCCGCTGGAACACCCTGCTGACCGCGCTGCAGCAGTTCAAGGACGACTACGACAAGAACCAGCCGATGTGGCGCATCCTGCCGGAGTTCTGCCATGACTATCCGCAATACGAGCGGGTGGGGCTGCGCGACCTGTGCACGCGCATCCACGACATGTACCGGGCCCATGACGTCGCGCGCCTGACCACCGAGATGTACCTGAGCGACATGGTGCCGGCGATGAAGCCGTCGGACGCCTTCGCCAAGATGGCGCATCGCGAGATCGAACGTGTCGACGTCGACCAGCTCGAAGGCCGCATCACCAGCGTGCTGCTGACGCCGTATCCGCCGGGCATCCCGCTGCTGATCCCGGGCGAGCGTTTCAATCAGACCATCGTCAAGTACCTGCAGTTCGCGCGCAAGTTCAACGCCCAGTTCCCCGGGTTCGGTACCGACATCCACGGCCTGGTCGAGGAAGTGCTGCCCGGCGGCGAAGTCCGCCACTATGTGGACTGCGTGAAGGACGACTGATGTCCGCATCACGGCCGGCCGCGGCGTTCGATGTCGCGGTCATCGGCGCGGGCGCGGCCGGCATGATGTGCGCGGCGGTGGCCGGCCAGCGCGGCCGGCGCGTGGTGCTGATCGACCACGCCCGGCGGCTGGCCGAGAAGATCCGCATCTCGGGCGGCGGGCGGTGCAACTTCACCAACCGCGACGCCGGACCCGCCAACTTCATTTCCGCCAACCCGCACTTCTGCCGCTCGGCGCTGTCGCGCTACACGCCGCGCGATTTCCTGGCGCTGGTGGCGCGCCACCGCATCGCCTGGCACGAAAAGCACCGGGGCCAGTTGTTCTGCGACGAGTCCAGCGAGGACATCATCCGCATGCTGCGCGCCGAATGCGACGCGGGCGGCGTCGCATGGCGCATGCCGTGCAAGGTCGAATCGGTGGACCAGGGCGAGGCGGGCTTCGCGCTGGGCACCTCGTCCGGCGCCATCCACGCCCGACGCGTGGTCATCGCGACCGGCGGGCTGCCCGTCGCGCAGATCGGCGCCTCGGATTTCGGCCTGAAGATCGCGCGGCAGTTCGGCCTGAAGATCGTCGAACCCCGCCCGGCGCTGGTGCCGCTGACCTTCGATGCCGCGTCATGGAAGCCCTTCGTTCCCCTGGCCGGCGTCGCGCTGGAGGTCGACATCCGCACCGGCGCCGGCCGGCACGCGGCCGCGTTCCGCGAGGACCTGTTGTTCACCCATCGCGGCCTGTCCGGTCCGGCGGTGTTGCAGATTTCGAGCTATTGGCAGCCGGGCGAGGCCATCGTCATCGACCTCGCGCCCGACGTGGACCTGGTGGCCGACCTGCTGGCCGCCAAGGCCGGCGGCCGCCAGCACCTGGGCAACGTGCTGGCCGGCATGGTGCCGCGCCGGCTGGCCGAGCAGTGGCTGGCCGCCGCCCATCCCGGGCTGGGGGAACAGCGCATCGCCGACCTGCCCGACAAGGCGTTGCGGCAGGTGGCCGAGGGCATGAAGCGCTGGACCGTGATCCCGTCGGGCACCGAGGGATACCGGAAGGCCGAGGTCATGCGCGGCGGCATCGACACGCGCGGCCTGGACCAGCAGACCATGGAAGCCAAGGCCGTTCCCGGCCTGCACTTCATCGGCGAAGTGGTGGACGTGACCGGCTGGCTGGGAGGCTACAACTTCCAGTGGGCCTGGGCCTCCGGCGTGGCTTGCGGCCAGGCGGTCTGATCATGCGCGCGGCGCCTCGACCGGCAGGCGCATGTCGGGATGGGTATCCAGCCACGCGGCCAGCGTGCCGCGAGTGCCGCCGCGCCGGACCACGTCCGCCAGCAGCGGGGACAGGGGCGGGACGTCGACGCGTTGCCCCGTGTCCAGGTTGACGACCGCGCCCGTGCGGAAATCGACGTCCAGCCGATGGCCGGTGCGCGCGAACGCGCCGCCGGCGGGCAGGCCGGCCAGGACCGGGACACCTTTCGAGATCGCGCCGCGCAGCGTCTTGTATGGCATCGATACGCACAGCACCGACAGGCCCAGGGCCGCCATCGCGATGAAACCCTGGAAGTGGGGCTTGCCGCAGCCGAAGTTCGTGCCGGCCACGATGATGTCCCCTGGTCGCACCCTGTCGGGGAAGGCTGGATCCACCATCCTGAGCAACTCGGGCAGCAGTCGCTGCGGATCGTCGATGCGGCGTATCGCCATCTCGAAGGGGATGAGGCCGTCGTCCAGGGGAATGTCGTCGCCGAACACGTGGCAGCGCCCGACGCGTCGCATGGTGTCGGTCATGGCGCAAGCTCCCGCGGATCGGCGATGCAGCCGGCCAGGGCCGATGCCGCGACCGTCAGCGGACTGCCCAGGTAGGCCTGGGCGGACTTCGCGCCGAAGCGGCCGGCATGATTGGTCGCAGCCGTGGAAATGGAGGTCTCGCCATCGGCCAGGGGGCCCATCACTCCGCCCGCGCACGGTCCGCATCCGGGGGGAAGCAGCATCGCCCCGGCTTCCTGGAACACCGCCGCGAGCCCGTCGCGGGCCATGCGCAGCGAGGTCTCGACGGTGCCCGGGACGATGAACATGCGCACGTGGCCGGCGATGCGGCGGCCGCGCAGCAGGGCCGCGGCCGCGGCGAAATCCTCGTACATGCCGGATCCGCACGACCCGATGTAGGCGTGGTCCACGTGCCGTCCGGCCACTTCGCCGACATCCGTGCCCAGGTGCGGGCCGCCGGGCAGGGCGACCTGCGGCGCCAGGCCCGCCAGGTCGATGTCGACCTCGGCCTCGACCGGCGCGTCGGCATCGCCGGCGTGGACAGCGCCATCGCCGGCCGGGGTGAACCAGACATTGGCGACGCCGATCTCGGTCAGCGAGTTGCAGAGGGCGACGCGTTCCGACAGCGGCAGCCTGGCCGCATGGTCGCCCGCGAACTCGATCACGCGGTTGTCGTGCGCGGGCAGCCGGCCGCTGGCGAAGAGGCGCGTGACATGGAAACCGACGTCGCGGGCGGTCAGCGCCGGCCCGGTGGTGCCTTGCAGGCGCACGCGCACGGTCGCGGGCACTTGTTCCCAGACCGAGCCGGTGGCCAGTACCGAGACGATTTCCGGGCCGGGCGCGCAAGCGACCGCGCCGACCGCGCCGAAGTTCGTGGCGTGCATGTCGTAGCAGGACAGGAACATGCCCGCGCGCACCAGGCCCGTCTCGATGGGGAAAAGGTGCCCGTGGCCGCCGCGGCCGGCGTCGTAGAAGCGGCCCACGTTCCAGTCGCGGGCGATCTGGCGGATGCGGCGGGCGCGCAGGGCCGAGGCCGGGCTGGCGTAGGCCACCTCATGATCGGTCACGAACATCACGCGCTCGGGGCGGGCGATGCGGCGGTACCCCAGGCTCGACAGTTCGTTGTAGGCTGACTCCACGTAGCCGTCGTGGATGATGACCAGTTCGGGTTCGGGCGAAACGATGTCGCCGGGCCGGACGTAGGGCTTGCCGCTGGCGCGCGCGAGGATTTTCTCGGCGCCCGTCTGCGGAATCCTGGTTGCGATGCGGTTCATGACGGTACCGTATGGGCGGCCTTGCGGGCCATGACATCGGCGTAGCGGCCACCTGCGTCCACGATGCGGGCGGCCTCGCGTTCGAAGTCCAGGCGCGCCTGCAGCCGTTCCAGGAAGCGGGCGGCACCGGCGCGCGGAATGACGACGATGCCGTCGTCATCGGCGCAGAGGATGTCGCCGGCATGGACCAGCCGTCCACCCACCGACACCGGCACGCCCGTCTCGCCCCGGCGCCCGCTCGACCAGCCGGTGGCCACGGCGCCGTGGGCGAATACGGGGAAGCGCGCGCGGCGTATCTCGGCAAGATCGCGGACCCGCCCGTTGCTGACGACGCCGGAGACGCCGCGGCGCTGGGCGACGGCCGTTCCCGTGCCGCCCCAGGTGCAGGCGTCCGGCGCGGGGCCGACGTCGATCACGATGACCGAGCCCGGCGGCGCTTCGTCCGCCGCGCGCACGATTTCGTCGCCGTAGCCGGCGGGCGCGCGCACGGTGTGCGCCGGTCCCACGCACAGCACGCCGGGCACGAGGGCGGACAGCGAGGGCGACAGGTGGCCCGCGCGCTCCATGGCTTCGTGGGCGGCCGCGGCCGAGGCTTGCCGCAGCAGCGCGCACAGCGCGGCGATATCGGCGGTGTCCTGGGCCATGGTCATTCCTGGGGGATGCGGGCGGCGGCCACGATGTCCTTCCAGCGCTGGGCGTCCTTGCGCAGGAACTGCGAGAACTCTTCCGGCGTATTGGCCGGGGCGGCGGCGATGTTGGCCTTGGCCAGCCGCTCGCGTATGTCGGGCGAGGTCAGGACCGCCACGATCTCGCGGTTCAGGCGCCGGGTGATCGCGGCCGGCGTTCCCCGGGGGGCCAGCAGGCCCACCCAGCCTTCGATTTCGAAGTCCTTGAGCTCCGGAACGGCGGACTGCGCGGCCGCCGGCACGCCCGGCATCTGCGCGATGGGCGCCAGGCTGGCCACGGCCAGCGGCTTGAGCCGTCCCGAGTCCACGTGCGGCTTGCCCGACAGCACGGCATCGAACATGAACTGCACCTGGCCGCCGATGAGGTCGGTCAGCGCCTGGGGGCTGCCCTTGTAGGGGACGCCCAGCACGTCCGTTTTCAGCCGGGACAGGAACGCGGCGATGGCCAGGTGCTGGATCGTCCCGCTGCCCGCGGTGGCGTAGGTATAGCGGTCGGGGTGGCTGCGCAGCTGCGCCACGAAGTCCTCCAGGCTGGCGTACGGCGCGTCGGCGCGGACCAGCAGGACCATGGGGGCGACGGCGACCCGGACGACGGGCGAGAAGTCGCCCAGGATGTCGAACGGGATCGACTTGTAGATGGCCGGGCTGATGGTGGCCGAGGTGGAGGTCATCAGCAGCGTGTAGCCGTCGGGGTCGGACTTGGCCACATAGGCCGCGCCCACCTGTCCGGACGCGCCGACCTTGTTCTCGACCACCACCGGCTGCCCGAGCCGCGCAGCCAGCTGTTCGCCCAGGAAGCGCGCGGCGACGTCGGACGAATTCCCGGGCGGGAAGGGCGCGATGATGCGGATGGGCTTGGTGGGGTAGTCGCCCTGGCCGGCGGCCGGGGCGGCCGCGAGCAGGGCGGCGGCCAGCGTGGACAGCAGGAGTCCGACGGATCGTGAACGGTTCATGGCTTGTCTCCAGGGGGCGCGGACCTGGGCGGTCCGGCCGCATCGTGCCCGCCGGTCGGGGGCATCGTGCGGTTTCCATGCCGTGCAGTGTAGGAATCGTCCGGTGGAACGACAATCGCGATTATTGTTAGGATTAGGAAGATTTTCCGTACAATCCCTCGTCCGCGAAACCAGCGAGCTTCCATGGCCAGACCCGGTGATCCGATCTCCTCGGTCAATCTGAAACTGCTGCATACCTTCATGCTGGTCGGCGAGAGCCGGAGTTTCCGTACGGCCGCCGGACGCGCCCACCGCTCGGGTTCGGCGGTCAGCGGCCAGATCCGCCGCCTGGAAGAGCAATTGGGCGTGCCGCTGTTCCATCGCACCACGCGCCAGGTCACCCTGACGCGCGAAGGCGAGCAGTTGCTCCAGTGCGTTCGCCGCGCCCTGCAAGAAGTGGAGGGCGGATTGCAGGCGATCCAGGAGGCCGCCGACGTCCAGCGCGGGCGCATCGCGCTGGCCTGCGCGCCCACCATCGCCGGCGCCTACCTGGGCGACGTGCTGGCGGCCTTCCAGGGCAGGTATCCCGGCATCCAGGTCTTCGTGCGCGAGATCACCGCGGCGGCACTGTTCGAAAGCGTCAGGAAGCGGGAAGTGGACTTCGGCATCAGCGTGATGACCGGTTCACCCGAGTTCCGCTTCGAGCCCCTGCTGACCGACGAACTGGTCGCGCTGGTGCCCCGCGCGCTGCTGGACGGCGATCGCAAGACCATCTCGCTCAAGGCCCTGGCGGCCATGCCCCTGCTGGTGCTCGAACAGGGCACCGCGCTGCGTGCCATCGTCGAGGAAGCGATGGCCGCGCAGGGCCTGCACCTGGCCACGCGTTTTCAGTTCATGCATTCGCAGACGCTGATATCCATGGCGACGGCCGGCCTGGGCGCCGCCATCCTGCCGGCGACCGCGCTGCCGCGCACGCTGGGCCCGAGCGTGCAGAAGCTGCGTATCGTCCGCCCCACCCTGGTGCGCAGCATGGCGATCGTCACGCTGCCCGGCCACGCGTTGTCGCCGGCGGCGCTCAGACTGGTGGACATGCTGCGCAGCATCCTGGCCCAGGCCCGGTCCTAATCCAGGGAAATGTTCAAGCGCTTGATGATCTGCCCGTATCTGCGCGAATCGGCATCGAGCTGGGCCTGGAACTGCTCGGGCGTCATCGCCAGCGGCTCGTAGGCCAGCTGCATGTAGCGTTCCCGCAGTTCCGGGTCCTGCAGTGCCGTGGCGATGTCGCGGCGGATCCTGGCCGCGACGGCGTCCGGAACGCCCCGAGGCGCCAGGATGCCCACCCAGGCGTTGAGCTCGAAACCTTGCGGCCCGCCGGCCTCGCCCATGGTCGGGACCGACTCGAACCCTTGCACCCGCGAAGGCGCCGCGGCCGCCAGCAACCTGAGCTTGCCCCCCTTGTAGAGCGCGTTCATGCTTCCTATGGTGCCGAATGCCCAGGGAACCTGGCTGCTGGCCACGGCCGTGTAGAGCTGGGACATTTCCTTGTACGCGATGTGCGTCATGGACGTGCCCGCCGCCTGGTCGAGCATGGCGCCGCCCAGGTGTCCGGGGCTGCCCACGAACCAGGATCCGTAGTTGATGGCCCCCGGGGCCGCCTTGGCGTCGGCGATCAGGTCGCCCACGCTCCGGTAGCGGCTGTCCGTGGGCACCGCCACGAAGAAATAGTTGCGGAACAAGGTCGTGACCGGCGTGAAGTCACGCTTCAGGTCGTAGGGAAGCTTGCTGAACAGATAGGGCTGCGCGGCCATCTGCGCACTATCCAGTTGCAGCAGGGTGTAGCCGTCGGCGGGCGCGCGCCTGACCGCTTCGATGGCGATGAAACCCGCGGCGCCAGGCTTGTTCTCGACCAGCACGGGCTTGCCCCAGGCCCTGGACAGGCGTTCGGTCACCATGCGCAGGTTCACGTCGACCCCGCTGCCGACCGGAAAGGGCGTGACGATGCGCACGGGGCGATCGGGATATTGCGCCGCCGCCTGCGGCAAACCGCAGACCGCCAGCAGGGCGATCTGACAGAGGACGGCCAGAGGCCGCCAGGCAGGGGGGAAAGGGAATGCGGCCATGACTGTCTCCTCGCATTTCTCATGTGGGAATCGTGCCGCGTCCGGCACGAGCGGCGCAGGCGGCTGCGCAAGCAGCGACGCCTTGACGCCGGCGACTATGTCACCCGCTTCGAAGACGGGTCAAACACCTGTCTCGGTGATTGAGAATCCCCTGGAGGCCCGGCCCGCTTTCGCGGCGACATCGAGTCAGGCACAATCGAATCCGACGCACCCACGTCCCGCCTCACTCGTTCACCAGAAAAGGGGAAACCCCATGATGCTCGCGTTGTTGGGTAGTTCGTCGCAGTCGAAGTTGTTGCGCCGGTGCGCGCGGGGGATGGCCGTCCTGGCCGCCTGCGCGCTGCCTGCCCTGGCCAGTGTCCAGGCGGCGGAAAAGCCGGGGTCGTCGTATGTTCCCGACGTCGGCCAGGAAGGCAAGGACGTGGTGTGGGTGCCGACCCCCCAGAGCCTGGTCGACAAGATGATAGACATGGCCAAGGCAGCGCCCGGCGACACGCTGATCGACCTGGGATCGGGCGACGGGCGCCTGGTGATCACCGCGGCCCAGCGGGGCATCAAGGCCCACGGCATCGAATACAACCCCGACATGGTGGAGCTGGCCCGCCGCAATGCGCAGGCCGCGGGCGTGTCCCGCGTCGCCACGTTCGAGAAGGCCGACCTGTTCGAGACCGATCTTTCCCGCGCCACGGTCATCACGCTGTTCCTGCTGCCCACCATCAACGAGAAGCTGCGGCCCCGGCTGCTGGAGCTCAAGCCCGGCACCCGCGTGGTATCCAATACCTTCCCCATGGGCGACTGGCGGCCCGACGAACAGGCCACGGTCACCGAGCAATGCCAGACGTGGTGCTCGGCGCTGCTGTGGATCGTGCCGGCCAGGGTCGAGGGCACCTGGAAGCTCGACGGCCGCGAACTGAAGCTGGCCCAGCAATACCAGCGGCTGAGCGGCACCCTGGATGCCCGGCCCATCGACGACGCCACCCTGCGCGGCGACGAGATCTCGTTCTCGGTGAACGGCGTGCGCTATCGCGGCAAGGTGAACGGCGGCACCATGCAGGGCACGCGTGCCGGCGCCTCGCCCGCTTCGTGGTCCGCGGTGCGCGGCTGACGTCCGTCCATCCCGTTGCGCAGGAATCCGCATGACCGCGTCTCTCCCCCTGAAACAGACTCCGCTCTTCGCCGAGCACCTGGCCTTGTCCGGCAAGATGATCGACTTCGGCGGCTGGTCCATGCCCGTCTCGTACGGCTCGCAGATCGACGAGCACCATGCCGTCCGGCGCGGCGCGGGCATGTTCGACGTCTCGCACATGCTCAACGTGGACGTGGCGGGAAGCCAGGCGCGCGCCTACCTGCGCCATCTGCTGGCCAACGACGTGGATCGCCTGGCCGAACCGGGCAGGGCGCTGTATTCCTGCATGCTCAATCCGCAGGCCGGGGTGGTGGACGACCTGATCGTCTACCTGCTGACGCCGGAGCACTACCGGCTCGTGGTCAACGCCGCCTCGGCCGACAAGGACCTGGTGTGGATGGCGCGGGTCGCCCAGGCCGGCGGCTACGACGTGACGATCGAACCGCGCCGCGAACTGGCGATGATCGCGGTCCAGGGGCCCGAGGCCCGGGAACGGCTGGCGCAGGCGAGGCCGGCGCTGGGCCGCCTGGCGCGCGGCCTGGCGCCGTTCACGGCCGAGGGGGCCGAGGGCGTGCTGGTCGCGCGCACCGGCTACACCGGCGAGGATGGCGTGGAAGTGGTGCTGCCCGGCGCCGAGGCGCCCGCCCTGTGGCGCGACCTGCTGGCGGCGGGCGTCGCGCCCTGCGGCCTGGGGGCGCGCGACACGCTGCGCGTCGAGGCCGGCCTGAACCTGTACGGGCAGGACATGGACGAACTGACCCAGCCGGCCGAGGCCGGACTGGCCTGGACCGTGTCCGACCATGACCCGCAGCGCGACTTCGTCGGGCGCGCGGCGCTGGCCTACGGCCTGAAGTGGCAGTTGCTGGGGCTCAGGCTGCTGGACCGGGGTGTGATGCGCGCCCAGATGGCGGTCCACACGGCCGAGGGCGCCGGCATGGTCACCAGCGGCACCATGTCGCCCACGCTGGGCACGTCCATCGGTTTCGCCCGCTTGCCGGACAGCGTATCGCCCGGCGACGCGGCCGAGGTGGAGATCCGCGGCCGGCGCGTCCCGGCGGTGGTCTGCCGGCTGCCCTTCGTGCGGCGCGGCAAGGTGCTCGACAGCGGCGAGCCCTGACCCGCGTCGCCCGCCCCAAGGTTCACTACAATTCCCCCATCTCTTCGACTCACTACCTGGATCCGCCTCCATGAATCTTCCTTCCGAACTCAAGTACGCCAAGACCCACGAATGGATCCGCGCCGACGGCGACCTGCTGGTGGTGGGCATCACGGACCATGCGCAGGACCAGCTGGGCGACCTGGTCTACGTCGGCGACGTCAAGGTGGGGGCCCGGCTCCAGGCCGGCGAGACGGCGGGCGTGGTCGAGTCGGTGAAGGCGGCTTCCGACATCTATGCCCCGGTGGCGGGCGAGATCGTGGCCTTCAACGAAGCGCTCTCGGCCAGCCCCGAGCAACTGAACCAGGAACCCTATGCCGCCTGGATCTTCAAGCTCCGGCCGGACAACATGGCCGATACCGCCGGCCTGCTGGACGCGGCGGGCTACCAGGCCTCGGTCGACGCCGGCTGACGCCACGGCAGGTATCCGGCCGCCGCCGCTGAGCGGCCATGCCCGGCGGCGGTCAGTCCATGGCCACGTGCGGCGCGTCCTCGCCCGCCGCGCGCCGGCGTGACCGCACGACGGCAAGCAGCGGCACCACGCACAGGGTGGCGATGAACATCAGCTTGAACGCGTCGACGTAGGCGATCATCGACGCCTGCTGCGTGACCATCCGGTTCAGCGACTCGAGCGTCGAGGGCGAACTCAGGTCATAGTTCTGCACGAGCGCGGCGTTGGCCGGATTCATGTGCTCGACCAGCGAGGCATGCACGACCTGCGTGTTGCGCGTGACCTGGGCCTGGATCACCGAGATGCCTATGCTGCTGCCGATGTTGCGCACCAGGCTGAAGATGGCCGTGCCGTCGGCCCGGAGCTCGGGAGCCAGCGTGGCGAAAGTGACCGCGCTCAGCGGGACGAAAACGAAGCCCAGCCCCACGCCCTGGATGACGCCCGGCCAGACGATGTCGCTTTGCGAAAGGACCAGCGTGTAGCCCATCATCTGGTAGAGGGCGACCGCCGACACCAGGAATCCGGCCAGCAGCATCATGCGCACGTCCATGCGCCCGACCAGCCGTCCCGCGATCAGCATGGCCACCATGGTGCCCACCCCGCTGGGCGCGGTGACCAGGCCCGTGGTCGCCACCGGGTAGCCCATCAATGCCTCCAGCATGGGCGGAAGCAGCGCCCGCGTCGCGTACATCACCGCGCCGATCACGAAGATGAAACAGGTGCCGGTGACGAAGTTGCCGTCCTTGAGCAGTTCGTAACGAAAGAAGGACCCCTTGCCGGCCGTGGCCGTATGCAGCGCGAAGAAGACGAAGCTGACCAGCGCGATGGCGGCCTCGATGCGTATCTCCAGCGAGCCGAACCAGTCCAGCTGCTGGCCGCGGTCCAGCATGGCCTGCAGCGCCCCGATGGCCAGCGACAGGGTGATGAACCCGAAGAAGTCCAGGGCCTGCCGCGCCGAGGGCTTGGAGCGGGGCAGGTAGGTCAGCACGCCGAACAGCGCGAAGGCGCCGATCGGCAGGTTGATCAGGAACACCCATCGCCAGTTGTAGCTGTCCGTCAGCCAGCCGCCCAGCGTGGGACCCAGTATCGGCCCCACCATCACGCCCACGCCCCAGATCGCCATGGCCTGCGGCTGCTTGTCGCGCGGATTGATGTCCAGCAGGATGGACTGGGACAGCGGCACCAGCGCGGCGCCGAACAGGCCTTGCAGCAGCCGGGCGCCGACGATCTGGGCCAGGCTTTCGGACATGCCGCACAGCAGCGAGGCCACGGTAAAGCCGCTGACCGCGACCGCCAGCAGGCGCTTGACGCCCAGCCGCGCGGCCAGCCAGCCGGTCAGCGGCGTGGCGATGGCGGCGGCCACGATGTAGGAGGTCAATACCCAGCTGATCTCGTCCTGCGAGGCGGAAAGCGTGCCTTGCATGTGGGGCAGCGCGACGTTGGCGATGGTGCTGTCCAGCGTCTGCATCAGCGTGGCCAGCATGATGGACAGCGTGATCATGCGCCGGTTGAGCGGCGCGGCGGAGGTTTGCACGGCGGATGCCCGGCTGGTCTGGAATGATATGCACGTATATCATATGCTTGCTTACATATTCCCGAACGCACGGCGATGGGCGACAATATCGCGCGTTCTTCTTCCGGTCCTCCCATGGCGACTCCCTACGACAAGCGCTTCGGTTTCCTGGTGTCCGACATCGGCCGGCTGATGAGCACCGAATTCGACCGCCGCGCGCGCGGGCGGCTCGAGCTCAGCCGCGCGCAGTGCCGCCTGGCGCTGTACCTGTCCTTCCTGGGCCCGATGACGCAGGCGCAACTGGCCGAGACGCTGGACGTCACGCCCATGACCGTCGCCCGCATGCTGGACCGGATGCAGGAGGGCGGCTGGGTCACGCGCATGCCGGTGCCCGGCGACAGGCGGGCGTTCCGTGTCGAGGCCACGGCCAAGGCTGAGGCCATGCTGGCCGAGGCGCTGAACGTGGGCGACGAGCTGGCCGATTTCGCGCTGCGTGGCCTGACCGAGGCCGAACAAGGGCAGTTGATAGGATTGCTGCAACGCGTCCGCCGCAACATGACCACCCCGGACGGGCGGTGAGCCCCGCGGGGGCCGCGCCGCCGCGCATTCGGGGCGAAATGAGAGTGAATTGCAAAAACTCTCGCAGCGCTTAAAATGCTGCACATGCGACATTGGTACGTGTTCCTCGTATTGCTGTGCCTGCCCCTGCAATGGGTGTGGGCGGAGTCCGCCGCGTGCCAGCTCAAGGCCCACGTGGTGGCCAGCTACCAGCACGCCCGTGTCGCGTCCCACCTGCCCATGGCGGCCGGCCACGAAATGCGCGAGGCGCCCCAGGCCGGCGCCGCCGTCCGGATCAACATGCCGCGCTGGGAATTCGAGCTGGACGAGGAATTCGACATCGTCGAGCAGATCTCCGAGCCCGACTGGGGCGACGTGGCGGTGGACGACCTGGTCTGCCGGCCGCCGGCCAACGACAATTCCTACGCGGGGGCGCCGCTCGATCCCCACGAGTTCGATCTTCCCCTGTGCGTCGCGATCGCCGAGCCCGTCCTGGGCGACTCGCTGTTCATCGCGTCGCAGCATCCGCCCGCGCCGGCTCCGGTGTTCCGGGCCTACCGCCCGCCGTCACTGACGGCCTGATCCGCGTCACCCTCGTCTGCGGCGGCAGGTAGCCGCCGCACGCGCCTTGCCGGCGGCCTTGTGCCGCCGCGCGTGTCCGTTCCTACGATCATCATGAAGCCCATCACACTCGTTCTGTCAGTGTGGCTGGCGGGCATGTGTACCCACGCGGCTGCGGCGCAGCCCTACACGCTCGACCAGCTATTGTCCCTTGCCCTCCAGGGCAACAAGGGTATCGAGGCCGCCGCGGCCGGCGTCGATGCCGCCCAGGCCGGCCTGACCACCGCGCGCGCCTATCCCAACCCCGAGGTGGAATTCACCACTGGCCGCGTATCGGCGCGCCAGCCGGGCGCCGCCACCGGCATCGGCCAGACGCTGTCCCTCACGCAGCGCATCGATCTGCCCAACCAGCGCCGGCTGCGGTACGAATTGGCCACGGGCACGCTGCGGGCCGTGACTGCGGGGCAGGAGTTCTTCGTGGCGGGGCTGGTGGCCCAGGTCAAGCGCGGGTTCTACGAAACGCTCCGGCGCGAGGCCGAATTCGCCGCGGCGCAGGAGGACCTGGCGCTGACCCAGCAGTTGTACAACCGTGCCCAGGTCCGGGTGGACGTGGGCGATGCGCCCAAGTACGAGGCGATCCGCGTCGCGGCCGAACTGCTGAACGCGCAGAAGAACAGCCAGAGCGCCCTGCTGCGCGTGAACCAGGCCAAGTCATTCCTGCGCCAGCAGGTCGGCGGCATCCTGCCGGCGGGTTTCGCGGTGGAAGGCCAGTTGAGCGGGAAGCCGTCCCTCGAGAACCTGGAGCGGCTGCGCGAGGTGATGCTGGCGGGCAATCCTGAGCTCACCCAGTTCCGGGCCGAATTGCAGCGGGCCCGCACCGCCGTGGACTACGAGCGTTCGCTGCGCATGCCTTCGGTGGCGCTCAAGGCGACGTCCAGCCGCGATCCCGACACGCGCGACACGCAGTTCGGCGTGGTGGTCAGCGTGCCCCTGTGGGACCGCCGGCAGGGGCCGATCGACGAGGCCGCCGCCATCGCCATGCGCGCGCGCAGCCTGCTCGAGGCCCGCGAATTCGAGCTGACCCAGCAACTGGATTCCGCCTACCAGCAGTACCAGATCGCCGCTTCGCAGGTCGAGGCGCTGGAGTCGGGCATCGTGCGCCAGGCCGAGGCCGCGCTGAACGTGGCCGAGGCCGCGTACCGCTACGGCGAGCGCGGGATCATCGACTACATCGATGCGCAGCGCGTGCTGCGCACCGCGCGCAACGACCTCATCGCCGCCCAATTCGATCTGCAAATGGCCGCCGTGGAAATCGAGCGGCTGCTGGCCAACTCTTCCGCAGGTGACCCCTCATGATTCCGCGCCCTTTCCGCACGACCTCCCACGGCGCACGCCGGACCCTGCCCGCCGCCGCGCGGTGGAGCCTCCTGGCCGCTGTCTGCCTCGTCCTGGCAGCCTGCGGCGACAAGCCCGCGAACGAGGCCGAGCCGGCCGAAGTCCTCGACCCCAGCATCGTGGTCGCGAGCGAGGCCATGCTGGCCCGCATCAAGATCGCCCCGGTTTCGACCGAGCCGTTCAGCGACGTGCTGCGCGTGGCGGGCCGCATCGATTTCGACCGCCAGCGCATGGCCCGGATCGGCGCTCCGGTGACGGGGCGGGTCACCGACATCAACACCACGCTGGGCGCGGCGGTCAAGCCCGGCGACGTGCTGGCGCGCCTGCACAGCACCGAACTGGGCAGCGCCCAGCTGGCCTACCTGAAGGCCAAGGCCCAGTCCGAGCTGCAGCAGAACGCCCGCGAGCGCGCGCGGCTGCTGTTCGCCGCCGACGTGATCGGCAAGGCCGAACTGCAACGGCGCGAGAACGAATACGCGGTGGCCGCGGCCGAGCTGCGCGCCGCCTCCGACCAGTTGAGCGTCCTGGGCATGTCGCCGTCGGCGATCGCGCGCATGGGGCAGTCGGGCGAGATCAGTTCCTTCTCGCCGGTGGTGTCCACCTTGCGCGGGTCCGTGGTCGAGTTCAAGGTGTCGCCGGGGCAGGTGGTCCAGCCCGCCGATTCGTTGTTCACGGTGGCCGACCTGTCGCGCGTGTGGGCGGTGGCCGAGGTGCCCGAACAGCAGGCCGACCTGGTGGCGGCGGGCCAGACGGTCGACATCGAGGTGCCGGCGCTGGGCAACCGCAAGATCTCCGGCGAGCTGATCTTCGTCGGCCAGGTGGTCGATCCCGCCACGCGCACCGTGCCGGTCAGGACCTCCATCGACAACGCCGACGGCCGGCTCAAGCCGGCGATGCTGGCGACCATGCTGATCGCCAGCCGGCCCACCGAGCAATTGGTGATTCCCGCGTCGGCCGTGGTGCGTTTCGAGAACGAGGACCTGGTCTACGTCGAGATCGAGCCGGGCCGCTTTCGCGCGACCCACGTGCAGATGGGCGCCTCGTCCAACGGCAAGCGCGTGGTGGCCTCGGGCCTGAAGGCCGGTGAGCGCATCGTCGTCGAAGGAGCCTTCCACCTCAACAACCAGCGCGCTGGCGTCGATCCGGAGTAACGATCATGCTCGAGAAAATCGTCCGCGCTGCCCTGCAGCAGCGGCTGATCATCGCCGTGCTGGCGGTGGTGGCCCTCGTGGTCGGCCTGGACGCCATGCGCAAGCTGTCGGTGGATGCCTTCCCGGACGTCACCAACGTCCAGGTCCAGATCGCCACCGACGCCACCGGCCGCTCGCCGGAGGAAGTCGAACGCTTCGTGACCGTGCCCATCGAGATCGCGATGACCGGCCTGCCCGGGCTGGAGGAAATGCGCTCGCTGAACAAGCCGGGGCTGTCGCTGATCACCCTGGTGTTCACCGACGCGACCGATGTCTATTTCGCGCGCCAGCTGGTGATGGAGCGGCTGATCGAGATCGGCTCGCGCATGCCCACTGGCGTGACGCCCGTGCTGGGGCCCGTGTCCACGGGCCTGGGCGAGGTCTACCAGTACACGCTGGATAGGCCCGACGACGGCGATCGGGAGCTGACGCAGAAGGAGCTGACGGAACGGCGCATCGTCCAGGACTGGGTGGTGCGTCCGCTGCTGCGTTCGATTCCGCAGGTGGCCGAGATCAATTCGCAGGGTGGCTACGTGAAGCAGTACCAGGTCCGGGTCAACCCGGACCGCATGAGCCACTACGGCATCACGCTGCACCAGGTGTACGAAGGGCTGGCGCGCAACAACGCCAACTCGGGCGGGGGCATCCTGCCTCACTACGCCGAGCAGTACCTGATACGGGGCGTGGGCCTGATCGAGAACCTGCAGGACATCGCCAACATCGTGCTGGCCGAATCCAACGGCACGCCCGTGTACGTGCGGGACGTGGCCGAAGTCGGGATGGGGCACGAGGTCCGCTACGGCGCCGTGGTCAAGAACGGCGTGACCGAGTCCGTGGGCGGCATCGTCATGATGATGCGCGGCGGCAACGCCAAGGAAGTGGTGGCGCGCATCAAGCAGCGTGTGGCCGAGATCAACGGCCAGGGCATGCTGCCCGACGGCCTGCAGATCGTGCCCTACTACGATCGCAGCGAGCTGGTCGACGCGGCCTTGTGGACGGTGGCCAAGGTGCTGCTGGAGGGCGTCGTGCTGGTCGTCGTGATCCTGTTCCTGTTCCTGGGCGACGTGAGGTCCTCGCTGATCGTCGTGGCGACCCTGGTGCTGACGCCGCTGCTCACCTTCTTCGCGATGAACCGGCTGGGCATATCGGCCAACCTGATGTCGCTGGGAGGGCTGGCGGTCGCGATCGGACTGATGGTGGACGGCTCCGTGGTCGTGGTCGAGAACGCCTTCGCCCACCTGGGCCATGCCAAGGAAAGCGGCGAGAGCAAGGTCCGCATCATCCTCAAGGCGGTGGCCGAGGTGGCGACACCGGTGGTGTTCGGCATCGGCATCATCATCCTGGTGTTCCTGCCGCTGATGACGCTGCAGGGCATGGAAGGCAAGATGTTCTCGCCGCTGGCCTACACCATCGCCATCGCGCTGGCGATCTCGCTGGTGCTGTCGCTGACCCTGTCGCCGGTGCTGTCCTCCTATCTGCTCAAGGGCGGGGCCGAGCACGACACGCGCATGATCGCCTTCATGAAACGGCGCTACCTGCGCATGCTGGACTGGGTGCTGCGCAACACGAAGAAGACGGTCGTGATGGCCGTGCTTGCCTTCGGCGCATCGGTGGCCGTGCTGCCTTTCCTGGGCACCTCCTTCATCCCGGAGATGAAGGAGGGATCGATCGTGCCGGGCATCAACCGCGTGCCCAACATCTCGCTCGAGGAATCGATCGAACTGGAGCGCCAGGCCATGAAGATCGTCATGGGCGTGCCCGGCGTGAAATCGGCGATCTCCGGGGTGGGCCGCGGCGAGAGTCCCGCCGACCCGCAGGCGCAGAACGAGTCCACGCCCATCGTCAGCCTCAAGCCGCAGGACGAGTGGCCGGAGGGTTGGACCCAGGACACCATCGCCGAGGAGATCCGCAAGCGCCTGGAGGTGATTCCCAGCGCGCAGATCATCATGGCGCAGCCCATTTCCGACCGGGTCGACGAAATGGTCACCGGCGTGCGCTCGGACGTGGCGGTCAAGGTGTTCGGCGAGGACCTGGACCGGCTGCTGCAAAAGGCTCAGGAGATCGCGCGGGTGGCCGAGACGGTGCCGGGTGCGCGCGACGTGCGGGTGGACCGGGTCAGCGGCCAGCAGTACCTGTCCATCAACATCGATCGCCAGGCCATTGCCCGCTACGGCCTGAACGTGTCGGACGTGCACGACGTGATCGAGGTGGCCATCGCCGGCAAGACGGCCACCGAGATCTACGAGGGCGAGCGCAGGTTCTCGGCGGCCGTGCGCCTGCCCGAGGAATTCCGCGGCAGCGTGCAGGCCATCCGCCAGATCCTGCTTACCACGCCGCATGGTGTGCGCGTGCCGCTGGAGAGCCTGGCCGCCATCGAGGTACGCGACGGGCCGGCGCAGATCAGCCGCGAGGGCGGCAAGCGGCGCGTGGTGGTTGCCATCAACGTGCAGGACCGCGACCTGGGCGGATTCGTGGCGGAGTTGCAGCAGACGGTGCAGGGCAAGGTGCAACTGCCCACGGGCTACTACCTGGAATGGGGCGGGCAGTTCCAGAACATGGAACGAGCGCTGGGCCACCTGTCCATCATCGTGCCCGCCACCGTGGCCGCCATCTTCTTCCTGCTGTTCCTGCTGTTCAACTCGGTGCGCTACGCGACGCTGATCATCACCGTGCTGCCGTTCGCCTCCATCGGCGGCATCATCGCCCTGTTCGTGACGGGCGAGTACCTGTCGGTGCCGGCGTCGGTGGGCTTCATCGCGCTGTGGGGCATCGCCGTGCTGAACGGGGTGGTGATGGTGTCCTACATACGCAAGCTGCGGATGGAGGGCATGCCGCTGGCCGAGGCGGTGGTGGAAGGGGCGACCATGCGGTTCCGGCCGGTCATGATGACGGCGACCGTGGCCATGCTGGGCCTCGTCCCTTTCCTGTTCGCCACGGGACCGGGCTCGGAAGTGCAGCGGCCGCTGGCGGTGGTCGTGATCGGTGGATTGATCACCTGCACGCTGCTCACGCTGCTGGTGCTGCCCACGCTGTACCGCTGGTTCGACGAGGAATCGCCCGAGGCATAGGCGAACGCAAGGAGAAATCGAATGAAGGAAATCAAGGCGATCATACGGCCGGTGCGCCTGGACGACGTACGCGAGGCGCTGATGCGCACGCCGGGTTTTCCGGGCATGACCGTCAGTCACGTGGAAGGGTGCAGCGCGCCGGGGCGGCACCAGCCGCAGAACCTCAAGGAAGAGCTGCTGGATTTCTCGCCCAAGGTGCGCATCGAGATGGTGGCGGCGGACGACCACGCCGATGTCCTGTACCAGGCCCTGAAGCAGGCGGCCACGACCGGGCATGTCGGCGACGGGCTGGTCTGGATGAGCGAGGTGGCGCGTTGCGACTATCTGTGGCAGCCGGGACAGCGGGGCGGCTGATCCGGGCGACGGGCGCTACGAATGGGGGGCTACCTGTCCGGCTCGCTGCTGCCGCGCATCCTGAACCCCCGCGAGGGCTTCTTCGCCACGGCCAACCAGGGCAACGTGCCCGACGACTGCGCCTACCGCGACCTGACCAACACCATGGGCTGGGCCGAACCCTATCGCTACGACCGCATCGTCGAGGTGCTCAAGACCTCCACGCGGCACACCGTGCGGGACTCGGCCCAGCTGCAGATCGACGAGTTGTCGGGCGTTCGGTGTTCGGTACGCTGTCCAAGCCTGTGGTGTTCGCCCGGCTCGCGTCGCCGGACGCGGTGTTCGGGCCCGATCCCGTGGCGCGCTGAGGGAGGCGGCGATGCGCAAACCGATCGTGATCGCTTCGGTGCTGGTGGTGCTGGCGGCGGGCCAGGAAACGCGTGGGGAGCGCGTCCTGCTGACCCTGCCGTTCATGGCCTGGCTGCACGGCCTGGCCGGGCGCACGCTGGCCTAGTCTAAGCCCGTATCCGGTCGTAGGTGACGAAGTCGTAGCCCAGCCCGTCCTCGGGCGGCTGGGCCTCGCGCGAGGATTCGCGCCATTGGCCGGCGGGCAGCAAGGGAAACCAGGCGTCGCCCGGCACGTCCGCGTGCACTTCCGTCGCGATGATGGTGTCTGCCCGATCCAGCGTCGCGGCATAGATCTGCGCGCCGCCGATCACGAACACCCGGGCGGCGTCCCCGGCCGCGGCCAGGGCATCCTCCAGCGTGTGCACCACCGTCGCGCCCTCGGCCGCATAGGCCGGATCGCGGGTGATGACGATGTTCCGGCGGCCCGGCAGCGGCCGGCCCAGCGATTCCCAGGTCTTGCGTCCCATGACGATGGGATGGCCGAGCGTGGTGCGCTTGAAATGCGCCAGGTCGCCGCGCAGGCGCCAGGGCAGGGCGTTGTCGCGTCCGATGACGCGGTTGCGGGCGTAGGCGACGACAAGGATGAGCTGGGCGGGCATGGCGGGGAAAAGTCTGGCGTATCCAGACCGCAATCTAGCACGAACCTCCCGGGCCTCCGGTGGCTCGCCCGTTGAGACGGGAGGCTGCCAGCCCGCGGGATTTCTGATACAACGCAAGGCTGTGAGCCCGGTTCGCGCCGCGCGCCGGACCGCAACGACAATTATTCATCACCAATTGACAAGGGAATCATGGGAACGCAGATCGAATTGACCGCCTCCGACGGTGTCACCATTTCCGCCTATCGCGCCGACCCCGCGGGCAAGCCGCGCGGCGGCCTGATCGTGTGCCAGGAGATCTTCGGCGTCAACGTCCACATCCGCAGCGTGTGCGATCGCTATGCCCAGGAAGGCTACCTGGCCATCGCCCCCGCGTTCTTCGACCGCGTCCAGCCGGGCGTCGAACTGGGCTATGAGCCCGACGACATCGCCAAGGGGCGCGAACTGATGCAGAAGGTCTCCATCGACAACGCCCTGAAGGACGTCGCCGCCGCCCTGGCCATCGCCAGCGAGGCGGGCAAGGTCGGCATCGTCGGCTATTGCTGGGGCGGCACGGTGGCGTGGGCCGCCGCGGGACGCCTGGATGGCCTGTCGGCCGCCATTCCGTACTACGGCGGCGGCATCGCCGGCATGGCCGACAAGAAGCCCCGCATCCCGACCATGGCGCATTTCGGCGAGAAGGACCACGCCATTCCGATGACCGACGTCGAGAAGGTCCGCGCCGCGCAGCCCGAGGTGATCGTCCACACCTATGCGGCCGGCCACGGTTTCAACTGCGACATGCGCGGTTCGTACGACAAGCCCAGCGCCGACCTGGCGCTGTCGCGCTCGCTGGAGTTCCTGCGCCAGCACGTGGGCTGACGCGGGTACGCCGGTCCGGCCGCGGGTCCCAGGGGAACAGGCCCCCTAGGCCGGCGCGCCGGACGCGGCGGCCTCCTCCAGGCATTCGATCAGCAGCGTGGTGCTGGGGGACATGGTCCGGTCGCGGTTCCATGTGATGCCCAAGGGGCGCATCAGTTTCGGGAAATTGAAAGGCAGCACCGACACCAGGCCCTGGCGACGGTAGTGGTGGGCGATGTCGCGCGTCATGGTGGCGATGGCGTCGGTCTGCTGGAGGTACGCCAGCACGAACTGTACTGACAGCGCCTCGACGAAATCGGCCGGCATCGGGAAGCCGTGCTGCTCGAAGGTGCGCTCGCACGTGGGGCCGATCACCATCAGCCCGGCGCTGCAGCCGGAACTGCCCACCATCGCCGAGCGCTTTCCCGACTACGAGATCAATTCGTGGTATGGCGTGATGGCGCCGGCCGGGACGCCGCAGGCGATCATCGACAAGCTGCAGGGCGAGATCGCGGCCATCGTGAAATTGCCGGACGTCGCGCGGCAACTGGAGGCGTTGGGCCTGGCGCCCGAGTGAACCGGCCCTAGACGGCCATGGGCGCCGTCAGCGGCGCGTGGTGCTGGTAACCGACCAGCGAGAAATCGCCCGGCTCCACGCGTTCCAGCCACTCCGGCTCGTACTTGCCGGTGACGGCATAGTCGGGAATGCGGTCCGACAGGGCCAGCTGCGGCGCGGGGAAGGGCGTGCGGGTCAGTTGTTCCCGCAGCATGGGCAGGTGGTTCTCGTAGATATGGGCATCGCCCATGAAATAGCTGAACCAGCGCGGCTGGTAGCCGGTCAGCCGGCCCACCAGGTGCAGCAGCGCGGCGCCCTCGGTCAGGTTGAACGGCGTGCCCAGGCCGATGTCGTTGGACCGGATGTACAGGCACAGCGAGATCTCGCGCGTGGTGGCGTTGGGCAGGAACTGATAGAGCAGATGGCAGGGCGGCAGCGCCATTTCCTCGATCTGCGCCCAGTTCCAGCCATGGAAGAGGATGCGGCGATCGCCGGGATTGTTGTGGATGGTGTCCAGGCACTGGCGCAACTGGTCGACGGCCTTGTAGAGCAGCACCTTGCGCGCGCCGTCCTCGTCGAACTCGGCCACGCGGGCATAGCCGCGGCCCAGCGCGTCCTGCAACTGGGCGGTGCGCGATGCGTCTAGTACCTTGTAGGCCGGCCATTGGCGCCACTGGACGCCGTAGACCGGACCCAGGTCATCCTCGCCTTCGCGATAGGGATTGGCCAGCCATTGCGCGTTCTCGTTGGCGTTCTGGTCCCAGACCTTGCAGCCCAGCGCGCGGAACTCCGCGGCATTGCGCGAGGCGCGCAGGAAGCCCACGAGTTCGCCGATGGCGGACTTGAACGCCAGCTTCTTGGTGGTGACGGCGGGAAAGCCCTGCCGCAGGTCGAACCGCAGCGAGGCGCCGGGCAGGCTGAGGGTGCGGATGCCCGTTCGGTTCACTTGCCACGAGCCGTTGTCGAGGACGGATTGGACGAGGTCGAGGTATTGTTTCATGGGCCTGGGCTGCACAGATGCGACGGGCGGGCCGAAGACGCCCGCCGGTCCCGATTATCGCATGCCGCCGGGTCCGGCCAGGTGGCGTGAAGTCCGCGCAACCCGGGCGGCCGTCGTATGCCCCGGGGGCCCTGGCACGAGTCCTGCGTGCGATAGTTACGTCTGCTCGTTCCTTGCTGCGTCCATGCGTCCCGCCTCCATTCCCGATACCCTGCGCCGCCTCTGGGCGCACGACACCTTCGTCTACAGTCTGCGCGTGTTCATCGCCCTGGCCAGCGTCATGGCGCTGTGCTGGTGGCACGACCGGATGGACCTGGTCATTCCGGCTTTCCTGGGGGTCATCGCCTGCGCGCTGGCCGAGACCGACGACAACTGGCGCGGCCGCCTGCTGGCCCAGGTCGTCACGCTGGCCTGCTTCGCCGTGGCGGCCGTCGCCGTCAAGGCCCTGTTTCCCCACCCATGGCTGTTCCTGGCCGGAATGGTGTTGTCCACGTTCTGCCTGACCATGCTGGGGGCCATCGGCGAACGCTACCGCGCGATCGGATACGCGACCCTGATCCTGGCCATCTACACCACCATCGGCGTGGAGCAGGGCAGGGGCCAGGGCGGCTTCTGGCACGAGCCGGCGCTGCTGATGGCGGGGGCGGCGTGGTACGGCCTGTTGTCGGTGATGTGGGCGGCGCTGTTCGTGCACCAGCCCGTGCAGCAGCGGCTGGCGCGGCTGTATGCCGTGCTGGGCGACTACCTGGTGCTGAAGGGCTCGCTGTTCGAGCCCGTGCGCGGCATCGACCTGGAGGCCCGCCGGCTGGAGCTGGCGCAGCTCAACGGCAAGGTGGTGGGGGCGCTGAACGCGGCCAAGGAAAGCATCTTCAGCCGCCTGGGCCAGAGCCGGCCGGGCCGCAAGACGGCGCGCTATCTGCGCCTGTATTTCATTGCGCAGGACGTGCACGAACGCGCCAGTTCCTCGCACTACCCCTATGACGAACTGGCCGACGCCTTCTTCCACAGCGACATCATGTTCCGCTGCCAGCGGCTGCTGGGCCTGCAAGGGCAGGCCTGCCGCCGCCTGGCGCGGGCGATACGGATGCGCCTGCCCTTCGATGCCGGGGACGAGGCGCGGCAGGCCCGGGCCGACCTGGACGCCTCGCTGGACCATCTGCGGCGGCAGGGGCGCCCGGAATGGGCGCGGTTGCTGCGGTCGGTGGGCGCGCTGTCGGCCAACCTGGCGGAACTGGACCGGCGGCTGGGGAGCGCGAGCAACCCCGACAAGCTGGACGAGCAGCAGCAGGACAACAGCCTGCTGGACCGCTCGCCCCAGTCGGTGGGCGAGGCCTTCGACCGCGTGCGGCTGCAGTTGACGCCGGGGGCGCCGGTGTTCCGCTACGCCGTGCGGCTGACGCTGGCGATGGCGGCCGGCTACGGGATGCTGCATCTGGTCCATCCGCAGCAGGGATACTGGATCGTGCTGACGACGTTGTTCGTCTGCGCGCCGAGCTATGGCGCCACGCGCACCCGGCTGGTGCAGCGGGTGCTGGGTACGGTGCTGGGGCTGCTGGTGGGATGGGTGCTGTTCAAGCTGTTCTCGAGCCTGCTGGTGCAGGCGCTGTTCGCGGTGGTGGCGGGCGTGGCGTTCTTCGCGACGCGTTCCACGCGTTACATGATCGGGACGGCGGCGATCACGGTGCTGGTGCTGCTGTGTTTCAACCAGATCGGCAACGGCTACGATCTGTTCGTGCCGCGCCTGGTGGATACGCTGATCGGCGCGGGCATCGCGGGCCTGGCGGTGCTGGTGGTGATGCCCGACTGGCAGGGGCGCCGGCTGACGCAGGTGGCGGCCAATGCACTGGCCGCGAACAGCCGTTACCTGCGCGAGATCATGATCCAGTACGAGACGGGCAAGCGCGACGACCTGGCCTATCGGCTGGCGCGGCGCAATGCGCACAATGCGGACGCGGCCCTGTCGATGGCGATGTCGAACATGCTGGCCGAGCCGGGGCATTTCCGGCGGGACGCGGACGCGGGACTGCGGTTCCTGACGTTGTCGCACACCTTGCTGAATTATCTGTCGGGGCTGGGGGCGCATCGGGAAAGCCTGTCGGACCATGCGAGCGATGCGCAGATCGCGCGGATGACGATGGCAGTGATCGAGGCGTTGGACGGGATTGCGGCGGGGTTGGCGGGGAAGGGGGGGCTGGATGCCGGCGGGGGCGAGGAAGGGGCGTTGGCGCGGGCGCTGGAGCAGTTGCCCGAGGACGACGCCGATGATGGGCACCGGTTGGTGTTGACGCAGTTGGGGTTGATGGCGGGGTTGCTGGAGCCCTTGCGGAGGGTGGGGAGACGGTTGGTCCGGTTGGAGACTCGGGAAGTGGAGGAGGAGTCGGCGGACCAGCCCGCACCGGTGTAGGCCGGGCCGCCGACTCGATGGGCCGGGCGCTAATAGCCGACGGCCTGGCCGTCGCGGCGGGAGTCGGAGGCGGCGATGTAGCCTTCGTCGCTGCGGTAGATCAGCTGGGCGGTGCCGAAGTCCAGGCTGTGGCGTTCCGAGACTTCGACGGTGTGGCCCAGCTTGCGCAGGCCGTCGACCACGGCGGCGGGGGTGTGGGCTTCCAGGCGGACCTCGCCGGGTTCCACGCGGAAGCGCGGGGCGTCGCTCATGGCCTGGGGGTTCTGGCCGAAGGCGCCCAGGCGCACCATCATCTGCATGTGGCCCTGGGCCTGCATCGAACCGCCCATGACGCCGAAGGCCATGACGGGCTGGCCGTTGCGGGTGACGAAGCCGGGGATGATGGTGTGCATCGGTTTCTTCGAGGGGGCGACGCAGTTGACGTGGCCGGGACGCAGGTTGAAGCCGATGCCGCGGTTGTGCAGCGAGATGCCGGTGCCGGGCACCACGACGCCCGAGCCGAAGCCCTGGAAGTTGGACTGGATGAACGAGACCATGGTGCCGTCGGCGTCGGCGGCGGCCAGGTAGACGGTGCCGCCCAGCTTGGGGGTGCCGGCGGTGGGAGTGGTGGCGCGGGCGGGGTCGATCAGGGCGGCGCGTTGCGCGAGGTAGGCCGGGTCCAGCAGGTCGGTGGGGCCCAGGCGCATGGCGTCGGGGTCGGCGACGTGTTCGTGCAGGTCGGAGAAGGCCAGTTTCATGGCCTCGACCATGGCGTGGTACATGGCGGGGCTGTCCAGGCCCATGCCTTCGAGGTCCAGGTGCTCGAGCATGCCCAGCGCGGCCAGGGCGGCGATGCCCTGGCCGCTGGGGGGGATCTCGTGCAGGGTGTAGCCGCGGAAGTCCTGGCGCAAGGGTTCGACCCATTGCACTTCATGGGCGGCCAGGTCGGCCAGGGTCATCGTGCCGCCGGTGCGCTGCGCGAAGTCGACGATCTTCTGCGCCAGCGCGCCGCGATAGAAGCTGTCGCCGCCGGTCCGGGCGATGTCGGCCAGGGTGTCGGCCTGTTCGGGGAAGCGCCAGCGGTCGCCGGCCCGGGGCGTGCTGCCGTCGCGGAAGAAGGCCTCGGCGAAGCCGGGCTCCTTGGCCAGGTTGGGGGCCTGGCGGGCCCACAGGCGGGCGATCTGCGGGGTGACCTGGAAGCCTTCCCGGGCATAGTGCAGGGCGGGCTGGACCAATTGCTCGAAGGGCAGCTTGCCGAAGCGTTCCGACAGGGCGCGCCAGCCGGCGACCTGGCCGGGCACCGTGACGGCATCCCATCCGGTGACCGGCATGGACGCGCGGCCGCGGAAGTGGTCCAGGGTCCAGGCGGCGGGCGAGCGGCCGCTGGCGTTGATGCCGTGCAGGCGCCCCTCGTGCCAGAGGATGGCGAACAGGTCCCCGCCTATGCCGTTCATGACCGGCTCGACCACGGTCAGTACCATGGCGGCCGCCAGCGCGGCATCGACGGCGTTGCCGCCCTCGTACAGCATGCGCAGGCCGGCCTGCGAGGCCAGCGGCTGGCTGGTGCTGACGGCGTTGGCCGCCAGCAGCGGCATCTTCTGCGAGGGATAAGGGAAATTCCAGTCGAAGGGCAGCATGGCGTCGTTTACGGGAAGTCGTCCTGGGACACAGCATACCAAGGGCCGGGCCGCGGCACTCCACTACAATGGACGCCGTCCGCCGGGCCGCGCCGGCGCGCCATCCGGGGCTTTCGTCGCGGCCGCTTCCCTTGCCACCACCATGAACCGTATCCTGCTTCCCCTGTGCGCCGGCCTGCTGGCGCTGGCCGGCACCGCCGCCTCGGCCCAGACCTGGCCCGCCAGGCCCGTGCGCATCATCGTCGCCTATCCGCCCGGCGGGGTCAGCGACATCGTGTCGCGCGCCCTGGCCGACAAGCTCGGCGGCCAGCTCGGCACGACCGTCATCGTCGAGAACAAGGCCGGTGCCGGCGGCACGCTGGGCATGGACGCGGTCGCCAAGGCTGCGCCCGACGGCTACACCGTCGGATTTTCCTCGATCAGCCCGCTGTCGCTGAACCCGCTGCTGGGCCGGGTCAACTATGATCCGTTCAAGGACATCGCGCCGGTCGCCAGCGTGATGTATTCGCCGGTCGTGCTGCTGGGCACGCCGGCGTTCCAGGGCAAGAGCCTGGCCGACGTGGTCGAGCAGGCGCGCAGCCGCCCGGGCGCGCTGCGCTGGGGCACCTCGGGCCTGGCCACGGTCGGCCACATCACGCTGGAACAGTTCAAGCGCGCGGCCGGCGTGGACATCACCCACATTCCCTACAAGGGCGGCGGCCAGCAGCAGAACGATGCGCTGGGCGGCCAGTTCGAGCTGCTGTCCACCAATCTCGGCCCGGTGCTGAACGGCCACATCAAGGCCGGCAAGCTGCGGCCGCTGGCAGTGGGCGCGCCGGAACGCATCGATTTCCTGCCCGACGTGCCGACCTTCGCCGAGGCAGGCTTTCCCAAGGCCAACCTGATGTCGGTGTTCGGGGTCTTCGCGCCGGCGGGCACGCCCGAGGCGGTGCTGGCCCGGCTGAACGCCGAGATCAACAAGGCCCTGGCGCAGCCGGACCTGCGCGCGCGCCTGGTCGGCAGCGACAACGTGCCCACCGGCGGCAGCGCCGCGGCGTTCGCGCGCCTGATCCGCGCCGAGTACGACAACAACCGCGACATCATCCGGCAGGCCGGCATCAAGCTGGAGTAGCGCGGCCGCCGGTTCGCCTTTCCCGCGCGAACCGGCCTACACTGTCTGCTTCGCCACAGCGGGGCCGGCCGAGCCGGCCCCGCGCCCTTTTTCCTTTTCGTACGTCCACCCATGGCCCAATACGTTTTCACCATGAATCGCGTCGGCAAGATCGTGCCGCCCAAGCGGCAGATCCTGCGCGACATCTCGCTGTCGTTCTTCCCGGGCGCCAAGATCGGCGTGCTGGGGCTGAACGGCGCAGGCAAGTCCACGCTGCTCAAGATCATGGCCGGCGTGGACCAGGACATCGAGGGCGAAGCCCGCCCCATGCCGAACCTGAGCATCGGCTACCTGCCCCAGGAGCCCCAGCTCGATCCCGAGCACACCGTGCGCCAGGCGGTCGAGACCGGGCTGGGAGGCGTGTTCACCGCCAAGAAGCGGCTGGACGAGGTTTATGCGGCCTATGCCGAGCCCGATGCCGACTTCGACGCGCTGGCCTCCGAGCAGGCCGAGCTCGAGGCCATCATCGCGGCGGGCAGCGGCAGCGGCAACGACGACATCGAGCACCAGCTCGAAATCGCCGCCGACGCCCTGCGGCTGCCGCCGTGGGACGCGGTGGTGGGCCACCTGTCGGGCGGCGAGAAGCGCCGCGTGGCGTTGTGCCGCCTGCTCCTGTCCAAGCCCGACATGCTGCTGCTGGACGAGCCCACCAACCACCTGGACGCGGAAAGCGTGGACTGGCTGGAGCAGTTCCTGCAGAAGTTCCCGGGCACCGTGGTCGCGGTCACCCACGATCGCTACTTCCTGGACAACGCCGCCGAATGGATCCTGGAACTGGACCGTGGCCACGGCATTCCATGGAAGGGCAACTACAGCTCCTGGCTGGAGCAGAAGGAAGACCGCCTCAAGCAGGAAGAGGCCAACGAATCCGCCCGCCAGAAGACCATCAAGAAGGAACTGGAGTGGGTGCGCCAGAACCCCAAGGCGCGCCAGGCCAAGTCCAAGGCGCGCATCGCCCGCTTCGAGGAGCTCAGCTCGCACGAATACCAGAAGCGCAACGAGACCTCCGAGATCTTCATTCCCGTGGCCGAGCGCCTGGGCAACGAGGTCATCGAATTCAAGAACGTCAGCAAGGGCTATGGCGACCGCCTGCTGATCGACGATCTCAGCTTCAAGGTGCCGGCCGGCGCCATCGTCGGCATCATCGGCCCCAACGGTGCCGGCAAGTCGACGCTGTTCCGCATGATCGCCGGCAAGGAGCAGCCCGACAGCGGTGAAGTCGTGCGCGGGTCGACCGTCAAGCTGGCCTACGTCGAGCAGATGCGCGATGCGCTGGAAGACACCAAGACCGTGTTCGACGCCGTGGCCGACGGCGCCGACATCCTGACGGTGGGGCGCTTCGAGATGTCGTCGCGCGCCTACCTGGGCCGCTTCAACTTCAAGGGCGGCGACCAGAACAAGACCGTGGGCAACCTGTCGGGCGGCGAGCGCGGCCGGCTCCACCTGGCCAAGACCCTGCTGGCCGGCGGCAACCTGCTGCTGCTGGACGAGCCGTCCAACGACCTGGACGTGGAAACCCTGCGCGCGCTGGAGGATGCCCTGCTGGAGTTTGCCGGCAGCGTCATGGTGATCAGCCACGACCGCTGGTTCCTGGACCGGATCGCCACGCATATCCTGGCGTTCGAGGGCGATTCGCAGGTGGTGTTCTTCGACGGCAACTACCAGGAATACGAGGCCGACAAGAAGCGCCGCCTGGGCGAGGAAGGCGCCAAGCCCAAGCGGGTGCGGTTCAAGCCGCTGAAGTAACGGACGCTTCAGCGTGTTCCGGGGCCCGGTCCTGCCCAGGCAGGCCGGGCCCCGATGCTTTCAGCGACCGAAGACAGGGGTCCATTCCCGGCCTGTGCGAGCCTCCTTCTAGCGTGAACAGGCCTTAAAGCTCGCCGTCGTCGGACGAGCCGCTCCACCGCACGCCGGACGAAGATTCGATCAGTACGTTGCTGGCGCCCGCGGCTGGGCTGCTGAACGTGGTCGTGATCGTTTCCCCCCGGGTCTCCACGGTAAAGCGGCCGGAGATCGGGCCTGGCGCGCCGCCGTCTTCGGCATGGACGAAGACCAGCGGGTCGATCAGCTTCGTGCGCTGCTCGAAGTCGCCGACGTTGACGCTTTGCCCGCGGCTGGAGAATTGCAGCGCGGTATAGCGTTCGGTCCCGGTGGCGTACAGGTAGTGCGATTCGGCGGCATAGTCGCTGATCGCATTGCCATAGGTCTTGCCATCTTCCGTGTAGCGGACCTTGAAATCGCCACCGGACTGGCTGACGTTCAGGATCTCCTCGATGTCGTCGGGCGTGGCCGAGTCCTCGGGTATGTCGTGGGTGGTCTGTTCGAACCGGACTTGCAGCGTGCCGGCGATCGATTCGTTGGCCGAGAGCGCCAGGTCAGGGGCTTCAAGCGTGAAGACGCCCGAGGTGTTGAACCCGTCGACAAGATCGCCCTGGACTTCCCGCACCAGGATCCTGACTGCCAGCGCCGTTGGCGCGGCACATTGGACTAAAGTCCTGTTGCCAAGCGCAAAGCGGCCCGGAGGAACGCCGGGCCGCTTGCGGGAGATGCCTGGGAGCGCCGTGACGTTCAGAGATCGTCGTATTGCTCGTACGTCATGGTCGACGACAGTCCCGAGGTCGATTCGATCTTCACCTGGGGGCCGCTACTGGGGGTGGAGAAGGTTGTCGTGATGGTTTCCGCCGGGGTGACCGTCTTGAAGGCGCCGGATCCGACGATAATGTCGTCGAGGTTCTCGTATCGGACCGGAGCCGTCAAGGTGACCTTGTGGTCGTACGTGCCGAGCAGGGGATCGGTGCCCGAGACGCCGTAGCTGGCGCTGCTGAAAACGGTGAAGTCCGCCGGGTTCTCGATGTGGAGTTCCGTGCCGTAGTCCTTGATTTTCGTGGCATAGGCCTTGCCGCCTTCGCTGCGCGAGATGTCGAGCTGCGCGGTACTGACCTTCATCGTTTCCACGTCATCTTCGTGGGTCGATGTTCCCTTGCGTTCGAGGGTACGGGTGAACACCAGGGTTCCGTTCAGGGTTTCGGAGCCGTCCAGCTGCAGCTTGTCCAGCGGCATGGTGGCCGTGACGGCGAACTTCTCCCTGAGATTCCTGTAGTCGCCAATGATTCCGCTGAACGTGATCTTGACCTGGCCGTGCAGCATCATGTCGTAGGCCAGCACCTCGCAGTTCTTGAAGTCCAGCGTGACGAACTCGCCATTGGCCAGCACATGATCGGGGCCGGCATTGGGGAAGGTCGCGGTGACGGTGCCCCGGGCGTCGCCGACGCGTGCGCAGTTCTCGGTGACGGAGGTCTCTCCGACCAGGGTGAAATCGAGGGCGGCATTGCCCAGGAGCTTGGCGATTTCCGTGACACCCAGCGTCGTATAGGCGCTTTCGTGGCTGGCCCATTCCATCTGCTGCTTGGTGTATTTGGGCAGGGTGCCGCCCCCGGACCCGGAGCCGCCGCCCGTCCCCCCGCCGGAGCCGCCGCTGCCCGAACCGCTGCTGCCGCCATCGCCCCCGCCACAGGCGGCCAGGATGGCCAGGGCGAGAACGGAGCCGGCTGTCTTGATGTGCTTCTTCATGTCAGGTTCCCCCGTGAAATCGCGCGGTTCCGCCGCGCATGTTGTGGATAGGCGGAGTATGAGGTTGCGGTGCATGCCGCTGCATCCCCCAACAAGGGGATGCGCAAGCGTCCGCAATGTGCGATCCATCGGATCCATCCGCCTTGACTAGCGGCCCCCGGTTTCCCTAAAATTGAACGTGCTCAAAATTTTTCATGGCCGCCGCCCAGCGGCACCGGAGACCAAATGAAGATTTGCCGCTACGACGAAGGCCGGATCGGCCTCGTGGAAGGAGACACCGTCTACGACGTGTCGTCCGTGAAAGACCAACTGCCCGCGCTGGCCTGGCCCGTGCCGCCCGGCGATCTGTTCATCGAACGGTTGGGCGAACTGATTCCCGCCATCCAGGCCGCCAAGGCCGGCGCCGCCACGCGGCGCCTGGCCGACGTCCGGCTGCTGAGCCCGGTCGCCACGCCGTCCAAGGTCATCGCCGCGCCGCTGAACTACCATGCCCACGTGGATGAGTCGCTGGCCGATTCCCAGATCCACAACAACGTGCACATCGCCCACTACGAAGGCTTCAAGAGCCCGGTCGCCAAGTTCGGGGTGTTCCTGAAATCGGCGCAGTCGGTGGTGGGCGCGAGCCAGGGCGTGCGCATCGCCTTCCCGGGCAGGCGCAACGACCACGAGGTGGAACTCGCGGTGGTGATCGGCAAGCAGGGCAAGGACATTCCGGCCGCCGACGCCATGGGCTACGTGGCCGGCTACTGCATCGGCCTGGACATGACCGTGCGCGGTACCGAGGATCGCAGCTATCGCAAGTCGGCGGACAGCTATACCGTGCTCGGCCCCTGGCTGGTGACGGCGGACGAGATCGCCGATCCGGGCAATCTGGATTTCTCGATCGACGTCAACGGCGAGCCCCGCCAGCGCGCCAATACGCGCGACCTCATCACCGGCATCGCCGAACTGATCGAAGTGGCCTCGCACGTCTACACCCTGTATCCGGGCGACGTCATCATGACCGGCACGCCCGAGGGCGTGAACACGGTGCAGCCGGGCGACGTCATGCATGCCCGTATCGAGGGTCTGGGCGAGATGGACGTGGCGGTGCGCTGAGCGCCGCCGGCGACGCCGCAGGGCGGAGGAGACACATGAACGATTCCAGGCAAGAACCGGCAGCCGCGGCAACGCGGGCCGAACGCGAGGCGTTCTACGCCCGCATCGGCGCCGACAATCTCGCGCCGCTGTGGGAACAGCTGCACAACCTGGTCACGCGGACGCCGCGTTCCGATTGCCAGCCGGCCCACTGGTCGTACGGCAAGGTGCGGCCCTACCTGACCGAGGCGACCTCGCTCATCACCGCCGAGGAAGCCGAGCGCCGCGTGCTCATCCTCGAGAATCCGGGGCTGCGGGGCAAGGCGGCCATCACGACCTCGCTGTACGCCGGCCTGCAGGCCATCCTGCCGGGCGAAGTGGCGCGCGCCCATCGGCACAGCCAGGCCGCGATGCGCCTGATCCTGGAAGGCAGCGGCGCCTATACGTCGGTCGAGGGCGAGAAGACCATCATGCGGCGCGGCGATTTCGTCACCACGCCGTCATGGACCTGGCATGACCACGGCAACGACAGCGACGCCCCGATGATCTGGCTCGACGGACTGGACGTGCAACTGGTCGCCATGCTGGACGCCAGCTTCGCCGAGGCCTCGTCCGAGGACCGCCAGGAGCTGCGCCGTCCGGTGGGAGACAGCCTGCTGCGCTATGGCAACGGGCTCGCCCCGGTGGATTGGACGCCGCCGGCCAATCGCGCCTCGCCGCTGTTCTGCTATCCGTACGAGCGCACCCGCGAGTCGCTGCTGGGCATGCAGGCCGCGGGCGCGCCCGATCCGCACCTGGGCTACAAGCTGCGCTACGTGGATCCGCTGACCGGCGGCTCGCCCATGCCGACCATGGGCGCCTATGCGCAGTTGCTGCCCAGGGATTTCTCCACGGCATCCTATCGCTGTTCGTCGGGCACGGTGTTCACGGTGCTCGAGGGCCGGGTCGAGGTCGTCCTGGACGATCGCGTATTCATGGCCGAGCCCAACGACGTCTTCGTCATCCCCAGTTGGACCGCGCATCGGCTGGTGGCGCGGGAACCCTCGATCCTGTTCAGCTTTTCCGACCGTCCGGTGCAGGAACTGCTGGGCTTGTGGCGCGAAAGCCGGGATTGACCGGCTGTCCCGTATCCGAATCACTCCAGTCATCGTAGAACCGAATCATGCAACAGCATCCTGTCGTCATTTCCGGCGCCGGCCCCGTGGGCCTGGTGGCCGCCCTGTCGCTCGCGCAGAAAGGCGTGGACGTCGTCGTCCTGGAAAGCGAGGACCACATTCCCCAGGACCTGCGGGCCGGTACTTTCCATCCGCCCACGGTCGAGATGCTCGACACGCTCGGCATAGGCGAAACGCTGCGGTCGCGGGCGCTGCGGGTGCCCGAATGGCAGATACGCGATCGCAAGGAAGGGCTGGTGGCCCAGTTCGACCTGGGCATGATCGCCGACCTGACGCCGTATCCTTTCCGCCTGCACGTGGAACAGCACAAGCTGTCGGCCATCGTGGCCGAGGCGCTGCGCGAACACCGCAACGCGCGCCTGCTGTTCGCGCACCAGTGCGCCGGCTATGAGCAGGACGCCGACGGCGTCATCGTGCAGGTGGCCGGTCCCGATGGACGGCAGGAGATCCGCGCCAGCTACCTCATCGGCGCGGACGGCGCGCGCAGCATCGTGCGCAAGACCATGGACACCGAGTTCGAGGGCTTCACCTGGCCGGAACGTTTCCTGGTGTTCGCCACGCGCTACGACCTGCGCCAGCAAGGCTATACCGGCAACGCCTACATCGCCGATCCGGACGAATGGAGCGCGATCTTCATCCAGCCCCACGACGGGCCGCCGCCGATCTGGCGTATCGCGTTCCCCATCGCCCCCGGCATGGACGAAGCCGAGGTGCTGGCGCCGGATTTCGTGCAGGGCAAGATCAAGGGCTTCCTGTCTCCGGACCAGGACTACGACATTCCCTACAAGAGCGTCTATCGCGTCCACCAGCGGGTCGCCAAGGATTTCCGCGACCGCCGGGTGTTCCTGGCCGGCGACGCCGCCCACGTGAACAATCCGCTGGGGGGCATGGGGCTGAACAGCGGCATACACGATGCGATGAACCTGACCGGCAAGCTGGCCGAGGTCATGCTGCACGGCGCGCCCGACGACCTGCTCGACCGCTACCATCGCCAGCGCCGGACGGTGAACGTGGAATACGTGCAGGCCATCACCATACGCAACAAGCGCCTGTTGGAAGAGCGCGATGCCAAGGTTCGCCGCGAACGCCTGGACGAATTGCGCGCCACGGTGGCAAACCCCGACGCCCACCGCCAGTACCTGATCAACTCGTCCATGATCGCCAGCGTGCGACGGGCCAACGAAATCCAATAGCCGGCGGCTGCCGGCGCCACGATCCCGAACACAGAACGAGGAGACAAGCATGCAGGATTCCGCAAACCTTTCCGGACGCCGGGCGTTCATCGCCACGCTGGCGGCGGGCGCGTTCGTGCCGGGCCGCCTGGTCGCCGCCGGAGACGACCTGGGCCTGGCGGACAAGATCGTCCAGGTGGTGGTGCCCTTCACGCCGGGCACCACGCCCGACCTGTGCGCACGGTTGTTCTCGCCCCGGCTGGCCGAGCAGACCGGCCGCACCTTCGTGGTCGAGAACAAGCCGGGCGCCTCCGGCATCATCGGCCTGAGCGCCGTCGCCAAGGCCGCGCCCGACGGCCATACGATCGCGTTCAGCACGAACACGGCGCTCACGCTGCCGCTGGTCTATTCCTCGGTGCCGTTCGACGTCATCGACAGCTTCACGCCCATCGCCATGCTGGGGTCGACCAACTTCGCGCTGTGCGTGCATCCGTCGCTGGGCGTGACGACGCTGGCCCAGTTCATCGAGTATGTCCGGCGGCATCCCGGCACGGTCAACTACGGTTCGCCCGGCAAGGGAACCTTCCACCACCTGTGCATGGAGATGCTCGTCTCCCAGCTCGGGCTGAACATGGTGCACGTGCCCTACAAGGGTTCGGCCGGCGCCACGACCGACCTGCTGGCCGGCCACATCAAGGCCATGTTCCAGCCCATGCACGTCGCCGTGCCCATGCAGCAGGAGAAGCGCCTGGTCATCCTGGGCGCGTCCCGCCGCGAGCAGGATCCTGCCTACCCCGCGGTGCCTCCGCTGGCGGCCGTGGGACTGCCTCGCTACGACGCGGACGCATGGTACGCGGTATGGGGCCCCAAGGGCATGAAGGGCGAACTGGTCGCGCGCTACAACGGCGCCTTCAACCGGCTGCTCGAGAACGACGACGTGCGGGGCACCCTGCTCAAGCAAGGCATGACGCCGCGCGCGATGAGCGCACAGGCGCTGGGCGAGCTGTCGAAGGCGGAATTGGCCAAGTGGCGGGAGGTCGTGAAGGCGGCCAACATCCTCCCGGAATAGGCGCCACGCCACCCTGATACATCTTGTCGTATAAAAGCAACAGCCCCGGATCTCCGCGAGGAGCCGGGGCTGTCGTGCCTGGAAGCGGCCGGCCGAAGCCGGCCCGGGATCAGCGGCGCTTGCCGATCTGGTCGCCGACCACGCCGCCGATGGCCGCGCCGCCCACCGTGCCGAGAATGCCGCCGCCAGTCACCGCCGCACCGGCCACGCCGCCGACGCCGGCACCGACCACGGTGCTCTTCTGCCGGCTGGACATGCTGTCCCAGCTGGCACATCCCGCTGCCGAGACCACCACGGCAGCACCGATCATCAGCTTGGCAATGAGATTCTTGTTCATGAGTGACTCCCTATAGTACGTAGTCGTGTACTGGCGGCATCGACCGTCGCGCCGCAGCTTGGGTTAACAGTGACAGATTCGCCCCGGACTGTCTGTGAACGAACTCGACAAGCATTACACAAAGTAACCCCGGGCGGATGCATCCGGAAGCCTGTCGGGACTCGAATCAAGGGCGGATTCGGCTTATGCTGCAAGGATGAACTGCGAACTTCGGAGATTTTTCGGTGGACGCTGTTGCAACGGAAATGCCTTGGCGGCTCGAGGATATCGACCTGAACCGCATCGAGCGGAGCCTGGTGCAGGACGACGATACGCTGTTCTACCTGCTGTGCAGCGCTTCGTTCATAGAAAGCGGTTCCGACCTCTATACCCGCAACCTGGTGAACTACTACCGGGACGACCAGGATGTGGCGACCTGGCTCGGCCAGCACTGGGAGCAGGAAGAGCTGCAGCACGGCCGCGCGCTGCGCGCCTACATCGAACACGTCTGGCCCGATTTCGACTGGCAGGCGGCGTTCGACAGCTTCTTCGGCGAGTATTCCAAGCGTTGCACGCTGGAGGAGTTCGAACCCACGCGCGCCCTCGAGCTGGCCGCGCGCTGCGTGGTCGAAATGGGTACCGCCACGCTGTATCGCAGCCTGGCCGAGTACGCGCCCGAACCCGTGCTGCGCGAGTTGACCACCAACATCCGGACGGATGAGGTCCGCCACTACAAGTACTTCTATCTTTATTTCAACCGCTACAACACGCTGGAAGGCAATGGCCGCGTGAAGGTGCTGGGCGCGCTGGTGCGGCGGTTGCTGGAGATACGCAACGACGACGCCGAATGCGCCATCCGCCATGTGTTGAACCATCGCCATCCCGAGCATGCGAACGACAAGGCATGGATCGATCGCATCAATGCCGATGCGCGGCGCCTGGTCCAGCGCAACGTCAGCGCCGACATGAGCGTGAAGATGTTCCTCAAGCCGCTGAACCTGCCCGCTCGCGTGCTGAACGGCATCGAGCCGCCGCTGGCGCGCATGGTGCACTACGCCTTACGCTGAACGCCGCTGCGCCGGCCGTCCCAGGGTCTCGGCGTGGCGGCCGTGCAGGTAGTTCAGGATTTCGTCGGCCCGATCGGCGGGCCAGTTCCAGATGTCCGTCCACGGTAGGTACGACGGAATGGCGAAGTCGCGCTTGAGCCCCGCCACCACCGCGCCATAGGCCGCGTAGCCGAAGCATTCCTCGCGCGCCCGGCCGAGGTCGGCCAGCGCCGACTCGATCCGGCCGCGCAGGACGGCGTCGGCGCCGATGGTGCCGGGAGCATGCTGGACGTCGAACAGGCTGGCGTCGCTGCTGTCGGAGAACGCGGGCTGGTTCACGGCATTTTTCCTCGAGGCTATCGTGCGGCAGACAGAAGGGGAGGCCATCATTGGCGGCTCCTGCGGGGCAGCCAGTCCGAGGGCTTGACCACCTCGCCCGTGGCCGGATCCAGGTACAGTTTGATCTTGGCGCCGTTCTTGTCGAAGCCTTCGACTTCCCAGCAGCCGTCGTCCCGTTCGACCTCGCGCACTTCGTAGCCCAGCGATTCGGCCTTGCGTATGGCCTGGTCGATGGGAACCCAGCGGTCGTGGGGCACATAGGCGCACTTGTCGGCGGCCTGGGCGGCGGTGGCGTAGGAGGCGGTGGCGGCAAGGGCGATGGTCAGGGCGGGCAGCAGGCGCATGGTGTTCCTCGTTGGTGTTGGCGGGTTGTCCATGGCTGGCAGAATAGCCATCCCCCGCCTCGCGTTCCTGACCGCCGATGTCAGCGTTTTATCAGCCAGCGACTGTTAGTGTGCCGCCCATGTCTGCAATATCCAGCCGTTCCCCCCGCCTGTCCGCGATCCTGCTCGCGGCGGCGCTCTCCTGCGCCATGGCTCCGGCCCTGGCCCGCGACGACCGCTGCAGGCGGGACCAGGACTGCGCGCGCGAAGCGCTGGTGCATGGCGAGATCCGCCCTCTGTCCGATGTGCTAGGCGTGGTGCGCGACAAGGTGCCCGGCGATATCATTGAGATCGAGCTCGACCGCGAAGATGGAATCTGGGTCTACGAAGTCAAGGTCCTGCCACCCAGCGGCCGGCGCAAGAAGCTCGAAATCGATGCCCGCACCCTGGAAATCCTGAAGATCAAGTAGACATGCGCATACTGGTAGTCGAAGACGAGCCGCGCATCGCGGCCGATATCCGTACCGGGCTGGAGCGCGCGCACTATGCCGTGGACGAGGCGGCCGACGGCGAAACCGCGTGGTTCCGGGCCGGCACCGAAGACTACGATGCCATCGTGCTCGACCTGGGCCTGCCCAAGCTGGACGGATTGACCGTCCTGAAACGGCTGCGCGCGGCGGACATCGCCACCCCGGTACTGATCCTCACGGCGCGCGACGGCTGGCGCGACAAGGTCGAGGGCATCGACGCCGGCGCCGACGACTACCTGGCCAAGCCCTTCCAGATGGAAGAAATGCTGGCCCGGCTGCGCGCGATCACGCGGCGCGCGGCGGGCCAATCGTCGGCCATACTGCGCGCCGGGCCAGTGGAAATCGACACCCGGACCCGGCTGGTTACCGTGCATGGGTCCGCGATGACGCTGTCTTCGCTGGAATACCGGCTGCTGGCCTATTTCCTGCACCACCCGGGCCGCGTGCTGTCGCAGAGCGAGCTGATCGAGCACATCTACGAAACCGGCAGTGACCGGGACACCAATGCCATCGAGGCGCTGGTCGCCCGGCTGCGCCGCAAGCTGGGGGTCGACCTGATCGAGACGCGGCGGGGCCACGGCTATCTGATTCCCGACGACGCCCGATGAGCCGCCGTTCGCTGCTGGTCCGGCTGGGGTGCGCCGCGGCGCTGATGATCCTGCTGGCGCTGGCGGCGGGGGGCGTCGGGCTCACGCTGATCTTCGACCGCCAGATGGAGCGGCGCGCGGTCGCCGAGCTGGCCCTGTACCTGAAGGCGCTGGCCGCGCAAGTCCGCCTGGAAGGCGACGGAACGATGGGCCTGGAGGCTGCCCCGAGCGATCCGCGCTTCGAGCAGCCTTATGGCGGCCTGTACTGGCAGATCGACGGGCCCCGGCGCCAGCAGCTGCGTTCGCGTTCGCTATGGGACGAGGCGCTGCCCACCATCGATACGCCGCCAGGGCGCCCCTTGCGCGCGCGCTGGATCGACGGTCCGGAGCATTCGCGCCTGTTGTCGATCGAACGCACCATCGTCCTGGACGATACAGCCACCGATGCGCGGGTCCACTTGCTGGTGGCGCTGGACCGTGCCGACCTGCAGGCCGAGCGCCGTTCGTTCCTGAGCCTGCTGGTTCCTTCGCTGGTCGGACTGGGCCTGCTTCTCATCATCGCCATGGCGGGGTTCATCCATCTGGCGCTGCGCCCCTTCCGCGACCTGCAGGCCCACCTGCAGGCGGTGCGCAGCGGACATGGCCGCGAGCTGCCGCGCGGCGTGCCCGACGAGGTCCAGCCGGTGGTGGATGAACTGAACCGGTTGCTGGCGTTCCATGACGCTTCGCTCGAACGTGCACGCACCCAGGCAGGCGACCTGGCGCATGGGTTGAAGACGCCGCTGGCCGTCATGGCGGCGGCGGCACGCCGCGCCCGCGACGGCGGGCAGGCAGCGCTGGCGGACGAGATCGACGAGCAGGTCGGCGCCATGCGGCGCCAGGTCGACCGCACGCTGGCGCGCGCTCGCGCCGGCATGGCGGCCGCGCTCGGGTATCGTTCGACGCTGGTCGGCGACGCCGTGAACAAGACCCTGCGCGCGCTGCAGACGTTGCCCGGCGCGCAGTCGCTGGACTGGGACGCCGACGTCGCCAAGGGGCTCTGCTTCGCGGGAGACGAGGGCGACCTGATGGAGATACTCGGCAACCTGCTGGACAACGCGCGCAAGTGGGCCCACAGCCAGATCCGGCTGGTGGCCCGCCAGGCCGGCGAGCGGGACTGGACGCTGGTCATCGAGGACGACGGCCCGGGGTTGCCCGAGGACGAGGCCCTGCGCATCGAGCGGGGCCGCCGCTGGGACGAGTCCCGCCCGGGTACCGGTTTCGGGCTGGCGATCGCCCGGGATCTGGTCGAGGCCTATCGGGGCGTGATCGGTTTCTCGCGCTCCCCGGATCTGGGAGGGCTTCGTGTTTCCATCACCTTACCAGGCCAGCTCCGAAAAGAGTAAGCATTCGCTCCTGCCATTTGCGCCGGGTCGCGGATGATATGTCTATCCCCGCCAGGAGCATTTCAGCGAACGGGAATTCCTCAATTTGGAGGATTGTCGTAAGAACGTACGCCTCCTAGGATGCAGATGGCCTCAAGCCATTCCAAGAAAACACCCAGGGGGAATCCCGATGCACCATGTCCTGAAAACCACCGGCGCCGCTGTCGCGCTGGCACTGCTGGCCGCCTGTGGCGGCAGCGACGATCCCGCCAAGCCTACCTATTCCGAGAAGCAGCTCCAGGAGCTCGCCTTCGATGTGATAGGTATCAGCCTGGGCGTGCCGCAGGTTACGATATCCGCAGCCGGCCAGGCGCTCAGCTTCCTGGACGATGGTGCGCCGAGCGGTCCCCAGCCTTGTGACGACGGCGGCACCTATACGGCCACGCTTACTCGGGCCAGTAGCGGCCCCATCCCGGGCAACGGCGACAAGGTCGACATCCAGTTCGACCGGTGCGATGACGATGACGTGGTGCTGACTGGCAAGACGACCGTCACGTTCAGCGACGTCAGCGGCGACATCTTCGATAACGACGAGCCGGCCGCGGCGACGATGACGTTTCCGTTCCGCGGCATGAAAGTGGACGACGACACTACGCTGGACGGCGATTTCGTGCTGAAGGCGGCTACCACGCCCGGTGGCGCTCCGGACACCGACGACGGCACGAGCACCCTGAAGATCTCGGGCGCGGTCAAGCTGACCGAGAGCGGCGTGTCGATGGAGATCAGCGAGTATGCCTCCGAATTCAGCACCGACCATGCCACGGACACCGACACGATGACCAAGGTCGACTACCGGGCCAAGGGTTCCCGCTCGCCGCTGGGCGAGTTCGACTACCGGGTGTCGTTGACTTCGCCGGTCGTGGCCCGGATCGCTTTCGGCGAGCTGATCAGCGGCGGCCTGCGCGCCAAGACCGACGCCGAGACCGTCGATACGACCATCGCCACTTCGGACAAGGGCGTCACGACGATCTCCGTCAAGTCTTCCTCGGGCAAGAGCACGTCGATCACTGAGGGCGATCTGTAAACGCAAGGAGCGGACTGGCGGATCTACTCCGCCAGCCGCCGCATTTCCGCGTACAGGTCGCTCTTGCCCTCGAAGCCGATGCCCGGCAGCTCGGGCATGACGATGTGTCCGTCCTGGACCCGGACGCCGTCGGGGAAGCCGCCGTAGGGTTGGAACAGGTCCGGATAGCTTTCGTTGCCGCCCAGGCCCAGGCCGGCGGCGATGTTCAGCGACATCTGGTGCCCGCCGTGGGGGATGCAGCGGCGGGGCGACCAGCCGTGCGTGCGCAGCACTTGCAGCGTGCGCTCGTATTCGACCAGGCCGTAGGACAGCGCGCAATCGAACTGCAGCCAGTCGCGGTCCGGCCGCATGCCGCCGTAGCGGATCAGGTTGCGGGCGTCCTGGTGGCTGAACAGGTTCTCGCCGGTGGCCATGGGGCCCGGGTAGTATTCGGCCAGCGCGGCCTGCAAGGCGTAGTCCAGCGGATCGCCGGCCTCTTCGTACCAGAACAGGGGGTAGTCGCGCAGCATCTTCGCGTAGGCGATGGCGGTGTCCAGGTCGAAGCGCCCGTTGGCGTCCACCGCCAGTTGCCCGCGGCCCTCGATCTCGGCCAATGCCGCCTCGATGCGCCGGCGGTCCTCGTCGATGGAGGCGCCGCCTATCTTCATCTTGACCACGTTGTAGCCGCGGTCGAGGTATGAACGCATCTCGGCGCGCAGGGCCGACAAATCCTTGCCGGGGTAGTAGTAGCCGCCCGCGGCGTAGACGAACACGCGCGGATCGGCCGTCACGCCATGGCGTTCAGCCAGCAGGCGGAACAGGGGCTTGCCTTCGATCTTGGCGACGGCGTCCCAGACGGCCATGTCTATCGTGCCCACGGCCACCGAGCGTTCGCCGTGGCCGCCGGGTTTCTCGTTGGACATCGCGGCGGCCCAGACGCGGTGCGGGTCCAGGTTGGTGCCGGCATCGTTCAGCAGCGACTTCGGGTCGGCTTCGAGGATGCGGGGCGCGAAGCGTTCGCGGATCAGCCCGCCCTGGCCGTAGCGGCCGTTGGAATTGAAGCCGTAGCCGATCACGCGCTTGCCGTCGCGCACCGCGTCGGTGACCACGGCCACGAGGCTGCTGGTCATCTTCGTGAAGTCGATGTAGGCGTTGCGGATGGGCGAGGAAATGGGCTTGGTGACTTCGCGGATTTCGAGAATGCGCACGGACATGGAAACTCCAGGAGGGCCGGGCGGAAGGCCGGCTGCATGGACGTATCATGCCGTTTGCCGCATCGGGCGGCCAATGCTAGTTTTCTCTTTTTCCATGCTCTGTAAGCATCGGCCATGAACCTGATCTGGCTGGAAGATTTCCTGGTCCTGGCCGAGTGCGGCAACTTCTCGCGCGCGGCCGAGCTGCGGCACATGACGCAGCCGGCCTTCAGCCGCCGCATACGCATGCTGGAGGAATGGCTGGGCGTGACGCTGTTCGACCGGGCCACGCATCCCGTCACCCTGACGGAGACGGGGCTGTGGTTCCGGACCACGGCCCAGGACATGCTGGCGCGCGTGGAGCGCATCCCCGACGAGGCCCGCCGGGTGGCGCAGGCCAGCTCGGCCACGCTGCGCTTCGCGGCCACGCATGCCCTGTCGCTGACCTTCCTGCCCGACTGGCTGCGTGGCCTGGAGTCCGGCCTGAGCCTGGGGCCCATACAGCTGGTGTCGGACGTCGCCCAGCAATGCGAGGCGCTGATGACCCAGGGGCGGGCGCAGTTCTTCCTGTGCCACGCGCACGAGCAGGCCCCGGCCCGGCTGGACGCCTCGGCCTATCCGTCCATCAAGGTGGGCGACGACGTGCTGCTGCCGGTTTGCGCGCCGGACCGGCAAGGCCGGCCGCGTTTCGTGCTGGGCGGGACGTCGGGCAAGCGCGTGCCCATCCTGGCGTACAGCGCGGAATCGGGCCTGGGGCGCATCGTCCGGGCCGTGCATGGAGCCGCGCTGGCACGGTTGCGGGCGGATGTGGCGGTGACGGCGCACCTGGCGACGGTGCTGCAATCGATGGCGCGCAGCGGCCGTGGCGTCGCCTGGCTGCCGGCCAGTCTGGTCCGCGACGAACTGGGCGAGGGAAAACTGATGGAGGCGGGGGAACCGTCCTGGCGCATCGAGCTGGACATCCGCCTGTACCGCCGCGGCGCGGCCGAACCCGCCGCGGCCGAGGCATTCTGGCGGGCCGCCGGCGCGGGGACGCCGGGGCCGCGCGAGCCGGGCGGCATCAGGTCGCCGAAGGCATCTCGATCTTGACTTCCAGCACTTCCAGCGTGTCCTGGCGCTCCAGGTTCACCTTGATGTCGTCCGGATTGATCTTGACGTACTTCGAGATGACGGCCACCAGCTCCTTCTGCAATTGCGGCAGGTAATCGGCCGAGGCGCCGGAGCCCGATCGTTCGTGGGCAAGAATGATCTGCAACCGTTCCTTGGCGACACCGGCCGACGGCGGCTTTTTCTGTCCTAGGAAAAAGGAGAGCAGCGACATCGATTATTTCCCTCCGAACAGACGCTTGAACAGGCCGGGCTTTTCGTAATCGACGAAACGCAGCGGTTTGTCCTCGCCCAGGTAGCGGGCGACGACGTCCTGGTAGGCTTCGGCCACCGAGGTACCCTTCAGGTGGATGGCGGGCAGGCCCTGGTTCGAGGCTTGCAGCACGTCTTCGGATTCGGGAATGACGCCGATCAGCTTGATGCGCAGGATGTCCTCGACGTCCTTGAGCGACAGCATTTCGCCGTCGGCCACGCGCTTGGCGTTGTAGCGCGTCAGGAGCAGGTGTTCCTTGACCGGTTCCTCGCTGTTGACGGCGCGGCGCGACTTGGCCGACAGGATGCCCAGGATGCGGTCCGAATCGCGCACCGACGAGACTTCCGGGTTGGTCACGACCAGCGCGTCGTCGGCGAAGTAGGCCGCCATCAGCGCGCCCGATTCGATGCCCGCGGGCGAATCGCAGACGATGTAGGCGAAGTCCATTTCCTTCAGCCCTTCCATGACCTTCTCGACCCCTTCCTGCGTCAGGGCATCCTTGTCGCGCGTTTGCGAGGCCGGCAGGATGTAGAGGTTGTCGAGCTGCTTGTCGCGGATCAGGGCCTGGTTCAGGGTGGCTTCGCCCTGGATGACGTTGATCAGGTCGTAGACCACGCGGCGCTCGCAACCCATGATGAGATCGAGGTTGCGCAGGCCGACGTCGAAATCGATGACTGCCGTCTTGTGGCCGCGCAGCGCCAGCCCTGCAGCGAAACTGGCGCTGGTGGTGGTCTTGCCGACGCCGCCTTTGCCTGAAGTCACGACAACGATACGTGCCATGGGGAGTGGGTCCTTATGAGTTAGATGGGCAACGGTTCGACCAGCAATTTCTCGCCGTCGAGGCGGATCAATGCCGGTTTGTCCTGGATGTCGGGGGAAAGCGCCGTGGTCAGCGTGCGGTACACGCCGGCGACGGCGACCAGCTCGGCTTCGAGCCGGGTGGTATAGATGCGTGCCTTGGTGTCGCCGCGGGCGCCGGCCATGGCCTTGCCGCGCAGCGGGCCGTAGACATGGATGTTGCCGTCGGCGATGACCTCGGCGCCGTGGCTGACCACGCCCATGACGATCAGGTCGGCATGGCGGGCGTAGACCCGCTGGCCCGAGCGCAGGGGCTTGTCGATGACCATGGTCGGCACGGCATGCGGCGCCGCGGGCGGCTGCTCGGCCACGGTTTCGGTGGCGGGCGGCGTTTCCGGCTGGCTGGGGGCGGGAGCCGGCGCCTGGGCGGCTGGCGCGGGTTCCGGCTCGGCGGCGGCCTCGGGCTCGGGCGCGGGCGACCGGGCCGGCGCGGCGGGCAGCGACAACAGGGCCAGGCCGGCCTGGCGCGCCGATTCGGCCAGATCCGCCGGAGCCATGATGCCTATGGTCGGCAAGCCGTGCCGCTTCAGGGCCTCGGCCAATTGGTTCCAGTCGAGCGGTTCGGTCAGCCGAGAGGCGTCGATGACCACCGGTTCGTCTTCGAAGAAGCCGGCTGCCTCCTCCATCCGCTGGTCCAGCGCGGCCAGCACGGCCTGGAGGTCGGAAGAATGCAACACCACGCGGATGGCGTAGAGCGAGGTGCTCTTGATATCAAGTACGGGACTGGCTTCCATGGGCGGCGCCGGACGGCGCAAATGCGCAAAATGCAGATTCTACCGGTAGGCGCCCCGGCGTGGGCGTTAGCGGTTGTGTCGGCCCCACCGACACAACCGCTAACGCCCACGCCGGGGCTAGGGAGGTCCCCCCCTACGCCCTTCGGGCGCCCCCCCAGGGGGCGAAACCAGCGGACTGGCGGAGCCAGATCCGCGGTTTCCTGGGTCTAGTGCGGCTTTCTTGGTTTGATGCACCGCTGTTACCGCTGGCAGCCAGCGAAGCACAGGTACCCCAATCCAAGATAAAAACTCTAGACCGCAGGATGCGGTGGATCCGGCTTTGCCGGTCCACCCGCATCGCCCCCTTGAGGGGGCGCCCGGAGGGCGTAGGGGGTGGGCTTTCCTTGCGCGCGTCAGCGCGTAGGGGGGGACGACTACTTCCAGGTGTCGCGGAGCGTGGTGGTGCGGTTGAAGACCGGGGCCAGGGTGGACGAGTCTTCGCGGTCGGCGACGAAGTAGCCGAAGCGTTCGAACTGGTAGGAAGTGCCCGGCGTGCCGTCGGTGCCGGGTTCCAGGTAGCCCTGGATGGTCTCGACCGAGTTGGGGTTCAGGTACTCGATGAAATCCTTGCCGCCGGCGCTGGGATTGGGTTCGGTGAACAGGCGGTCGTACAGGCGGATCTCGGCGGGCACGGCCGTGGGGGCGTGCAGCCAGGTGATGTTGCCCTTGACCTTGACGCTGTCCGCGCCGGGCGTGCCGCTCTTGGTGTCGGGCAGGTATTCGGCCTGGACCTCGACCACCTTGCCGGCCTCGTCCTTGACGAAGCCGGTGCACTTGACCACGTAGCCGTACTTGAGCCGCACCATGTTGCCGGGGAACAGGCGGAAGAAGCCCTTGGGCGGGGTTTCCTCGAAGTCCTCCTGCTCGATCCAGAGTTCGCGCCCGAACGGGAAGGTCCGCTTGCCCATTTCCGGATGGTGGGGATGGCGGGGGGCCGAGCATTCCTCGGTCTGGCCTTCCGGATAGTTGGTGATGACCAGCTTGAGCGGGCGCAGCACCGCCACGGTACGCGGCGCCTTGGGGTCCAGGTCGTCGCGCAGCGCCTGCTCCAGCAGCGAATAGTCGATCCAGGAGTCCGACTTCGAGGCGCCGGTGCGCTCGCACAGCAGCTGGATGGCCTCGGGGGTATAGCCGCGCCGGCGCAGGCCCAGGATGGTGGGCATGCGCGGGTCGTCCCAGCCGCTGACGTGGCCGTCGTTGACCAGTTGCAGCAGCTTGCGCTTGCTGGTGATGATGTAGGTCAGGTTCAGCCGCGCGAACTCGTGCTGGTGGGGCAGGGGCGCCTCCAGCAGGCCCAGCCCGCGCAGGTTGTTCAGCAGCCAGTCGTAGAACGGCCGCTGGTCTTCGAATTCCAGCGTGCAGATGCTGTGGGTGATGCCTTCCAGCGCATCCTCGATGGGATGGGCGTAGGTGTACATCGGGTAGATGCACCACTTGTCGCCCGTGCGATGGTGCGTGGCATGGCGGATCCGGTACAGCACCGGGTCGCGCAGGTTCATGTTGGGCGAAGCCATGTCGATCTTCGCCCGCAGGGCCATTGAGCCGTCGGGATGCTTGCCGTCGCGCATCTCGCGCAGGCGGGCGACGGACTCCTCGGGCGGGCGGCTGCGCCACGGCGAATCGGTGCCGGCTTCGGTCAGCGTGCCGCGCATGGCGCGGATTTCCTCGGGGCTTTGTTCGTCCACGTAGGCGTGGCCGGCCATGATCAACGCCTCGGCCGCCTCGTACATGAAGTCGAAGTAGTCGCTGGCGTGGTAGTAGTGCTCGGTGCCGAACGCCGTCCAGTCGTAGCCCAGCCAGCGCACGGCATCGACGATGGCGTCGACGTAGCGCTGTTCTTCCTTCTCGGGATTGGTGTCGTCCAGCCGCAGGTGGCAGACGCCGCCATAGTCGCGGGCGAGGCCGAAGTTCAGGGCGATGCTCTTGGCATGGCCGATGTGCAGGTAGCCGTTCGGCTCGGGCGGAAAGCGCGTGCGGATGCGGGCCGGATCCAGCGGAGCGCCGGCCAGGTCCGACGCCGGGCCGGGGTGGCCGGCCCAGTGTTTCTCGGCATAGCGCCCGGCGGCCAGATCGGCCTCGACGATATTGCGCAGGAAATTGGTGGCTGGAGCGGGAGCGGGTTTGTTCGGTGTGGTCATTGGAAATAGGGGTGGACGAACTGGTCCTTGCTTCGATTTTGCCATAACGCTGGTCCCCCTACGCGCCGCGCGCGCCCGACATGGTGAGCCCCCGGCCGCTGCGCGGCAGCCCCCCAAGGGGGCCGGGACCCGCCTTGGGGCGGCACTGGCGGACCGGCGGAGCGGATCCGCAGTGCCTGAGGGAGGTCCGGCTGGCGGGGTGGGGTCAGGGGGGAGGGGGATGGCCGCGATGACCCGCAGGCCGCCGCCTGCCGGGGTTTCCAGGACGATCCGGCCGCCGTGGGCGCGGGCGATGGCGTCGACCAGGGCGAGGCCCAGGCCGACGTTGCCGGTGCGGCTGCGGGCGGGGTCCAGGCGGGAGAAGGGGCGCAGGGCGTCTTCGTAGCGGTCGGGGCTGATGCCCGGGCCATGGTCGCGCACGCCCAGGCGGGCCTCGCCGGAGCGGGCTTCCAGGGTGATCTCCAGGGGCGGGGCGCCGTGCTGCATGGCGTTCTGGATCAGGTTGTCGACCAGCCGCGCCAGCGCGACGGCGTCGGCGTTGACCACGATCTCGCCGGTGGGGGGGGACGGATAGTCGATCTGGCTGCCGGTGCCTTGCCAGGCGTGGATCCGTTCCCGCAGCCAGTCGCCCAGGTCGATGGGGGTGAAATGGTAGGTGGCGCGGTCGGTGCCGCGCACGAAGCCGATGAACTGGTCGACGATGTGCTGCATGTCCTCGGCGTCCTGCCGCAGGCCGTCCTTGAGCGCCGGATCGTCGACCATCTCGGTGCGCAGGCGCATCCTGGACAGCGGGCCCTTGAGGTCGTGCGGCAGGCCGGCCAGCAGCGTGCGGCGCACCTTGTCGGACTCGTTCAGCGCATCGAGCATGGCGTTGAAGCGTTCGCCCAGGACCTGGGTCTCGTGCGGGCCGGCCGGTTCCACCCGCTCCGGCTTGCCGGCCGCGAGGCGATCGGCGGCATGGGCGAGCGAGGTGATGGGGCGCGTGATGTGCCAGGAGAACCAGGCGGCCAGCAGCAGGATCGCGCCGACCCCGCCCAGCCACATGACGATCAGGGGCGTCTTGACGGGCGGGCTGATGCGTTCGAGCGAGATGACCAGCCAGGACCGCATGAGCGGTTCGTCGTCATTGCCCAGGCCGGGCGTGAGGGAGATGAACAGGGCGGGTTCGGGGCCGCGGGACAGCGCTACCCGCGAGCCGTCCGCCAACTGGGCGTTCAGGCGCTGGATCAGGCCCCGCATGGCGTGGCGGGGGTCGTCGTCGGCCCAGCGCGGGGCCTCGCGCGGGCCGCGGCGCTCGGGGCCGAAGCGGAATTCGCCGGACCGGTAGTCGGGCGGCATGCGGCCCCCAGGCAGCGGTTCGAACCGGGGGTGGGCCGGGCGGCCTTCCCGCCGTGGGGGCTCGCCCGGCCGGGGCCGGGGCGGGATGGGGCGGGAGACCAGCCGCCACTCGCCCTGGGAGGCCGCCGCGACGAAGGCGGCGCGCTCGCTCTCGTCGATCTGCGCGATGGACGCGCGCAGGGTGCGTATCGTGGTCGCCATGAGGTCCGGGGTGACGTTCTCGAGGACGTTGCGGCGGTAGTGCTCGATGGCCAGGAAGGTCGTGGCCTGCGCGACCAGCACCGCGCCCAGGATCAGCAGGACGAGGCGCGCGCGCAGCGAGCGCGGCACCAGGCGGCCCGCCCAGCCTCGGCGCGCGGGTGCGTTCATGGCAGGGACGGCGAGGCCGGCGCCGGATCGTCGTTCGGGGCCAGGGGAGAGAACCGATAGCCGATGCCCCAGACGGTCTGGATCCATTTCGGCTGCTTGGGGTCGTCCTCGATGGCGCGGCGCAGGCGCAGGATGGCGATGTCGATGGCGCGGTCGTTGCGCTCGCCGGCCTCGTCGTCGCGCGCCAGGGCCAGCAGCCTCTCGCGCGAAAGCGGCTTGCCCGCGTTGCGCAGCAGGGCCTCCAGCAAGTTGAATTCGCCGCCGGTCAGGCGTACCTGCTCGGCTCCGCGATGCAGGGTGCGGGCCTTGGCGTCGAAGATGAAGGGGCCGAACGAGACCGGGGCGTCCTTGACCAGCGCCGAGGGGCCGCTCTTGCGCCGCAGCACCGCCTCGATGCGGGCGAGCAGCTCGCGCGGATCGAAGGGCTTGCCCAGGTAGTCGTCGGCGCCGGATTCCAGGCCGATGATGCGGTCCACCGTCTCGTCGCGCGCGGTCAGCAGGATCACGGGCAGGTCCTCGCCGCGTTCGCGCAGGCGGCGGCAGGCTTCCGCGCCGTCGCCGCCCGGCAGCATGCGGTCGAGCACCAGCAGGGCGGGCGCGTAGCGGGTGATGCGCGCTTCCAGGTCGGTGGCGTCCGGCGCCAGCAGTGTGTCGTAGCCCTGCTTGTTCAGGTAGTCGGCCAGGAGCTGGCGCAGAGCCGGGTCGTCATCGACCACGAGCAGTTTGATGGCGGATTTTTCCATGGGGGAATGTTCGCGTGGCGGGGCAGGACCCGCAAGCTGCCTGAAATCGGTTGAAACAGATGGGCCCCGCCCCGCAACCGGTCCGAAACGGGTCTGGAACAAGAATGCCCTCACCGCCGCAGTCCGATGCGGTGTCGACAAGGAGTAATGCAATGACCAAGAACGCCCTTCGTACGATCGCGCTGTCGCTGGCCCTGGCTACCGGGGGCGCAGGCGTGCTGCAGGCCGCCCATGCCCAGGCCGCGGGCGACAATACCACGCAGGCCGAACAGAAGCCCGCGCCGGAACGCCATCGGGGCCCCATGGGCCACCATGGAGCCAAGGGACATCACTTCTTCCGGGGCGGCATGGAGCAGTCGCCGCTGGCCATGCTGGGACACCTGAAGTCCAGGCTGAACCTGACCGATTCGCAGCAGAAGCTGTGGGATGCGGCGCAGAGCGCCAGTCGCGAGGCCGGCCAGGCCATGCGGGCGCAGCGCGAGGAAGGCATCAAGGCCCTGCGCACGCAGGTCGCCGCCGGTCCCCTGGACCTGCGGGCGCTGAGTGCCCGGCACGACGCCGAACGCGCGGCCGTCAAGCCCAAGCTGGATGCCGCCCGGGACGCCTGGCTGGCCGCCTATGATTCGCTGGACGGCAAGCAAAAGCAGGTCGTGACCGACGCGGTCAAGCAGCGTCTGGAACGGGGCGACCGCATGCGCGAGCATCGCCGTCAGGATGCTCCGTCCAAGAGCTGATCACGGCGGACCGGAAAACCGGCGCAGCGATGCGCCGGTTTTTTTTGCGCAATGAGGTACGTTTCTTGCGAGAAGAGGGGTTTTCCGGCCGATATTGCGGACGGCCGCCACGGGAGACGGTCATGGTGGTGATCATCATGGGAGTATCGGGCAGCGGCAAGACGACCATAGGCAAGCTGCTGGCCGCCCGCCTGCGCTGCGGCTATTCGGACGCGGACGAGTTCCATCCCGAGGCCAACATCGAGAAGATGTCGCGCGGGGTGGCGCTGGGCGACGCCGATCGGGAACCATGGCTGCGAGCCATGCGCGCCGCCATCGAGACCGTCCTGGCCGGCGGCCGCACCCACGTGTTCAGTTGTTCCGCCCTGCGGCAGCGCTATCGCGACGCGCTGGCCCGGCCCGGCGAGGACGTCGTGTTCGTCCACCTGAACGTTTCCTACGAGACGGTCATGCGGCGGCTGGCTCGCCGCCGGGGGCATTTCTTCGATCCCGCCCTGGCGCGCAGCCAGTTCCAGGCGCTGGAGGTGCCCCGACGGGGCATCGTGGTCGATGCCGAGCGCACGCCCGAGGAAATCGTCGACCGGATCGCCGCGAGCCTGGCCCAGGGGGACGCACGGGCGGCCCAGTGAGGCCTTCTTGTCCGGCTTGGCGCCGCTTCGGCTTCGATATCCAGCCGACTTCGCTAAAATCCCCTGTGATCGGCGACCCGCCCGAACCTGCCAGAGATGTCCATGCCCAAGCCCGATACGCTGTTGGCGCATGCCGGACGCGCTCCCGAAGCCTATGCCGGCATGGTCAACACGCCCGTCTTCCGCACTTCCACCGTCATCCATCCCACGATCGAGTCGTACGAGGCGCCGCGCGACCTGACGAAGAAGCCGGTCAGCTACGGCCGCCACGGCACGCCCACGACCTTCGCCTTCGAAGAGGCCGTGGCCAGGCTCGAGGGCGCGCACCAGGCGGTGGCCACGCCCAACGGCCTGTCGGCCATCGTCGTGGCCCTGCTGGCGGTGCTCAAGCCGGGCCAGCACCTGCTGGTGGCCGATTCAGCGTATTCGCCGGCACGCGGCTTCTGCGACCGCAGGCTCGTGCCCCTGGGGGTCGATGTCGAATACTACGATCCGCTCATCGGCGCCGGCATCGCCGGCTTGTTGCGCGACAACACCGGCGCGGTGTTCTGCGAGTCCCCGGGTTCGCTCACCTTCGAAATGCAGGACATCCCCGCCATCGCGGCGGCGGCCCATGCGCGCGACATCCCGGTGCTGGCCGACAATACCTGGGTCACGCCGTATTTCGCCTCGCCGTTCGAACTGGGCGTGGACATCTCCATCCATGCGGGCACCAAGTACATAGGCGGCCATTCCGACCTGATGATAGGCGTGGTCGCCACCAACGAGCGCTATTGGAAGCCGGTGCGCCAGACGGTGTACGACTATGCCTACAGCGTCAGTCCCGACGATTGCTACCAGGCCCTGCGCGGCCTGCGCACGCTGGGCGTGCGCCTGCGCCAGCACGAGCGCAACGCGCTGCAGGTGGCACGCTGGCTCGAGGCCCAGCCGGAAGTGTCCCGGGTGCTGTATCCGGCGCTGGAAAGCGATCCCGGCCATGCGCTCTGGAAGCGCGACTACCGGGGCGCCTCGGGCCTGTTCTCGGTGGTGCTCAAGCCGGTCGACGACGCCGCGCTGGCGCGTTTCGTCGACGGCCTGAAACTGTTCGGCATCGGTTCGAGCTGGGGCGGCTTCGAAAGCCTGATCACGGTCGTGCATGCCGCGGCCTATCGCACGGCCACCAGGTGGCAGCCCGAGGGGCCCGCCGTGCGGCTGCACATCGGCCTGGAGGATCCGGCCGACCTGATCGCCGACCTGCGCCAGGGACTGGACCTGTTGCACGACAAGGCCGCGGCGCATGGCTGACGGCAGCGCGCTGGAGGTCCTGAACCGGGTTTTCGGCTACGACCAGTTCCGCGGACCACAGCAGGAGATCGTCGACCACGTGATCGGCGGTGGCGATGCGCTGGTGCTGATGCCGACCGGCGCGGGCAAGTCCCTGTGCTATCAGGTACCGGCACTGGTGCGCAGCGGAACCGGCGTGGTCGTCTCGCCCCTGATCGCGCTGATGCAGGACCAGGTCGATGCCTTGACCGAACTGGGCGTGCGGGCGGCCTTCCTGAACTCCACCCAGGACTTCGCGCGTGTGCGCGAGGTCGAGCGCGCGTTCGTGGCCGGCGAGCTCGACCTGCTGTACGTGGCGCCCGAGCGCCTGTTGACCGATCGCTGCCTGGCCCTGCTCGAGCGCGGCCGCATCGCCCTGTTCGCGATCGACGAAGCGCACTGCGTGTCGCAATGGGGGCATGACTTCAGGCCCGAATACCTGGGCCTGTCCGCGCTGCACGAGCGCTGGCCGGACGTGCCCCGCATCGCCCTCACGGCCACCGCCACCCAGGCGACGCGGGTCGAGATCGCCCAGCGGCTGGGGCTCGAGGACGCGCAGCATTTCGTCTCCAGTTTCGACCGTCCCAACATCCGCTACCGCATCGTCGAAAAGAACGATCCGCGCCGCCAGTTGCTCGATTTCCTGAAGCAGGAGCACGCGGGCGATTCCGGCATCGTCTATTGCCTGTCGCGCGCCAAGGTCGAGGAAACCGCCGAGGCGCTGCGGGCCCAGGGCATCGATGCCATGCCCTACCACGCCGGCCTGGACGCCGCCACGCGGGCGGCCAACCAGGCGCGCTTCCTGCGCGAGGACGGCGTGGTCATGGTGGCCACCATTGCCTTCGGCATGGGCATCGACAAGCCCGACGTGCGTTTCGTCGCCCACCTGGACCTGCCCAAGTCGGTGGAAGGCTACTACCAGGAAACCGGGCGGGCCGGACGCGACGGCCTGCCGGCCACGGCCTGGATGGCCTATGGCTTGCAGGACGTGGTGCAGCAGCGCCGCATGATCGACGAGTCGACCGGCGACGAGGCCTACAAGCGCCGCTCGGCGTCCATGCTGGAAGCGATGCTGGGGCTGTGCGAGACCGTCGAATGCCGGCGCGTGCGGCTGTTGCAGTATTTCGGCCAGGCCTCGCAGGCCTGCGGCAATTGCGATACCTGCCTGGAACCGCCCCAGGCCTGGGACGGCACCGAGGCGGCGCAGAAGATCCTGTCGGCGGTCTACCGGCTATGGAAAGAACGCGGCCAGCGTTTCGGCGCCGGCCACGTGATCGACATCCTGCGCGGCAAGCGCAACGAAAAGGTGGAACAGCACCGGCACGACGAGCTCAGTGTGTTCGGCATAGGCGCGGACCTGAGCGAGAAGGACTGGCGCAACGTGCTGCGCCAGTTGATCGCGCAAAGCCTGCTGACGGTGGACCACGAGGCCTTCGGCACGCTGGCCCTGACCGAGGGTAGCCGCAGCGTGCTCAAGGGCCAGCGCACGCTGATGCTGCGGCGCGAGCCCGCCAAGCCGGCCCGTGCGCGCGAAAGCTCGCGGGCCCGTTCCGCCGTTACCCTGCCGCCAGAGGCCGAGGCGCTGTTCACCGCGCTGCGCACCTGGCGGGGCGAAGTGGCGCGCAGCCATGGCGTGCCGGCCTACGTCATCTTCCATGATGCGACCCTGCGGGAAATCGCCCTGGCGCGGCCTGCGTCGCTGACCGAACTGGGGGCGATCAGCGGGGTGGGGGCGCGCAAGCTCGAGGCCTATGGGCAGGAAATCCTGGAGCGGGTCGAGAGGTTCTGACCCGCCGCCAACCTAGGCGGACCCGACATTCATTTTCTTTATCCGGTCTTGTCCGGGGCGCCGGGGCCGGGCGGGCGCGCAGGCGCAGCGTAGCCGGTCCCGGCTTTGCCGGGACTTCCCGGAGTTGGCGCGGTTGGCCCTTAGCCATCATGGATGCCATGAATGTCCATTCAGCCTAGCGAGCCGGCACGGTCCAGAAGTAGATCCGCTTGCTGTCTACCGTCAGGGTCTGCTCCGGTTCCCAGTCGCCCATGTCGAACGCGTGCGAGACGATGCGCGTGCCGGGCTTGAGCGCGAGCAGGGTGGGTCGCAGCTTGAGGTTGAGATTGGGCAGCAGGTAGAGCGTGATGACGGTGGCCGGGCTCAGGTCTTGTTCGAACAGGTCGCCCTGGATGAATCGGACCTTGTCGGTCACCTGCTGGCTGCGCGCGTTGGCGTTGGCCTCGCTGATGCGCTGGGGGTCCAGGTCTATGCCCACGCCGCGCGTGCCGAAGCGCTTGGCCGCGGTGATCGGGATGCGGCCGTCGCCCGATCCCAGGTCGTACAGGATGTCGTCGGGGCCGACCTTGGCTACCTGCAGCATGGCGTCCACCACCGTCTGGGGCGTGGGCACGAAGATCACGTCGGGTGTGCGGGGCAGGGGCTTGGCGGTGCCGAAGGACTGGGCCCAGGCGGGGGCGGCCGCGGCGGCGGCCAGGGTGGTCAGGCAGAACTGGCGGCGTTTCATGGCTGGAAGGCTCCCGGAGAAGTGGCGGGTCAGGATGCGGACGGCGTGCGGCCGCGGGGCTGGGCCAGCATCAGCAGGGCGCCCACGCCCAGCACGGCCACGCCCACCAGGGCGCCGACGCCGGTATGGCGCAGGCTGGCATAGAACAGGTAGCCGCTGGTGGCGATGAACAGCAGCGGCGTCAGGGGATAGAGCGGCACGCGGAAGGGGCGATGGGTGCCGGGGTCCTTGCGCCGCAGCACGAGCAGCGCCACGCCGCTCAGCACGAAGAACAGCCAGAACACCGGCGCGGTGTATTCGACCATGGTAGCGAAGCCGCTGCGGGTGAAGGCCCCCAGCGCGACCAGCGCCAGCGAGATGGCCGCCTGGACCCACAAGGCGTTGACCGGTGTGTTCCACTGCGGATGCCATTTGGCCAGCATCGAGAAGGCCGGGGTGTCCTGGCCGAAGGCGTAGGTGGTGCGCGCGGCGGTCAGGATGGTGGCGTTGGCGGAGGTCAGCGCCGAGATCGCGATCAGCAGCGCGATCAGTTGCGCGCCCGGTTCGCCCAGCGCCCGCCGCATCATGTCGGCGGCGACGGCCGACGAGGCCTCCATGCCATCCTGGCCCAGCACGTTCAGGTAGGCCAGGTTGACCAGCAGGTACAGCAGCGTGATCAGCGCCAGGCTCCAGAACAGCGCCCGCGGCAGGGTCCGCCCAGGGCCCGAGGCCTCGGCCGAGATGTAGGCGGCCTCGTTCCACCCGCCGTAGGTCAGCATCACGAAGATCAGGACCAGGCCCCAGTTGGCGACGCCCGAGGCGGGGGCAGCCGGCGCGGCCGGCGCTGTCTCGGGCGCGAACAGCAGGCCCACGGCGATGATCAGCACGACGCCGCCGACTTCCAGGGCCGTCAGCAGGTTCTGCGTCCATTTGCCGGTGCTCAGTCCCGCCACGTTCACCAGCGTCAGCACGACGATGATCGCGGCGGCGTAGATGGCGGGCGAAGCCGGTCCGAGATTGGCGATCTGCGTGGCATAGTCGCCGAAGATGTAGCCGAGCAGGGCGATCGAGCCGGTGGGGATGACGGTCAGGCGGGCCCACGCGAACAGGAAGGACAGCCGGGTACCGAAGGCGCGCCGCAGATAGTGGTAGTCGCCGCCGGCATGCGGGTAGGTGCTGGCCAGTTCCGCGTAGCACAGCGCGCCGGCGACGGAGATCATGCCGCCGACGATCCAGGCCATCATCATCGCGGCCGGGGAGCCCGCGTGCATCGCCACCAGCGACGGCGCGCTGAAGATGCCGGCCCCGATGACGATGCCCACGACCAGCGCCATGATGTCCAGCGTACCGAGGAGCGGGCGAGTGGGGGGCCTGGCGGCGGCATCCGGGTTGGACGCATGCGGGGTCGATGCGGGGAACGCGTTGCTCATGACGGGAGGGTCCTCGGTGCAGGGCAGGGATGCGTGATCGTCCGGCGCAGCAAGCGGCACGCCCGGCGGCGCGGGCGGCAAGCTTACAAGTTCCTGAAAGTAATGGCGAAAGCCGAAGACGGTCAAGCCCCCGGGGGAGGCGCGGCACGGTTGCGGTCGAGCTGGTCGCGCACCATGGTGCGGAAGTCGCTGGGCGATGCGCCTGTGTGCTTGGTGAAGAAGCGCGAGAAATAGCCAGGGTCGGAAAAGCCCAGCGTGAGGGCGATTTCCTTCACGCTCAGCGACGAATAGGCGAGGTCGCGGCGCGCCTCGGTCAGCAGGCGGTCGTTGATGACGCCCAGGGCCGACAGGCCGAGCTCGTCGCGGCAGATCCGGTTCAACTGCGTGGGGGTGATGCCCAGGCGCTCGGCGTAATAGGCGATGTCGCGCTGCTCGCGGAAGCTCCGGTTCAGCAGGGTCTTGAAGCGGTGCAGGTGCATGACGCCGCGCGAGCTGCGCCGGCCCGGCCGGGGGCCGGCCAGCGTGGCGGCCTTGCGCGCCAGCAGGACCAGCACGGTGCCCAGCAGCGATTCGAGCAGGGCCAGTCTCCAGGCGTGGGCTTCGTCGTATTCGGCCAGCAGCAGCTCGATCGATTGGGCGAAGGGCGCGTAGGCCGCTTCCCCGGGCTCGAACGGGACGTGGCGTGGTGCCTGGAAATGAGGAAGGAGCTCCGCGTGGCGAGCCAGCAGGCTTTCCATCTGCTGCGTGACGATGGTGATGACCGCGCCGTCTATGTCCTCGGAAAAGCGGAAGCCATGCGCGTGCAGGGCGGGAACGAACAGGGCGCACGGGCCGTGGACGGTGAAGCGGCGATCGTCGAACTGGATGTCGGCGGTACCTGACCGTATGTACAGAATTTGCACGAACAGGTCATGGCGGTGCAGCTTGATCTCCCAGTCGTAAAGGCGGCTGCGTTGCGGGATGGATTCGCAGTGAAGGCTTTCCGGGACGAGGTTCTTGCCGTGTTCCCCATACAGGGCATAGGTGGGGACGATGCTTTTCATGGCCATGGTTCCTGGCACGCAAGATGTTCGGATTATCCATGAAGATGTCTCCATAATCTATCGCGCGCCGCCGACCCGGCTCTTAAGATGCCTGGAAGTCAGAACACATGCAGGAGACACGCCATGAGGGTCCAAGTCGCAATCATCGGGTCCGGTCCGGCCGGGCTCTTCCTCGGGCAGATCCTTTCCCGGGCGGGCATCGAGACGCTCATCATCGAGCAGCGCAGCAAGGAATACGTACTGGGCCGCATCCGCGCGGGCGTCCTGGAGCAGGGCACGGTCGACCTGCTGGACGAGATCGGCGCCGGCCGCCGCATGCACGAGCAGGGCCTGGTGCACGACGGCATCGAGCTGTGCTTCGACGGCCAGCGCCACCGCATCGACCTGAAGACGTTGTCGGGCGGCAAGAGCGTCATGGTCTACGGGCAGACCGAGGTCACCCACGATCTCATGGACGCGCGCCAGGCGGCCGGCTACGCGTCGGTCTACGAGGCCGAGCAGGTCCGTGTGCACGACTTCGGCACCGACCGGCCCAAGGTCACGTATCGCAAGGACGGCGTCGAGCACGTGGTGGAGTGCGACTTCATCGCCGGCTGCGACGGCTTCCACGGCGTGAGCCGCGCCAGCGTGCCGGCCTCCGCCATCAAGACCTACGAGAAGATCTATCCCTTCGGCTGGCTGGGCATTCTGTCCGAGACGCCGCCGGTGTCGGACGAGCTCATCTACTCGAACCACGAGCGCGGCTTCGCGCTGTGCAGCATGCGCTCGCACACGCGCAGCCGCTACTACGTGCAGTGTTCGCTGGACGACAAGGTCGAGAACTGGTCCGACGAACGGTTCTGGGACGAACTGCGCAGCCGGCTGGATGCGAAGGCGGCCGACTCGCTGGTGACCGGCCCGTCCATCGAGAAAAGCATCGCGCCGCTGCGCAGCTTCGTGGCCGAACCCATGCGCTTCGGCCGGCTGTTCCTGGCCGGCGACGCGGCCCATATCGTTCCGCCCACCGGCGCCAAGGGGCTGAACCTGGCGGTCTCGGACGTACGCTACCTGTCCGATGCCATCATCCGCCACTACGGCGGCGACCAGCAGGGCATCGAGACCTATTCCGAACGGTGCCTGGACCGGGTCTGGAAGGCCGTCCGCTTCTCCTGGTGGATGACCTCGCTGATGCACAAGTTCCCGGAGAACGGCGACTTCGGCCAGAAGATCCAGCATGCCGAGCTGGGCTACCTGGTCGGCTCACAAGCCGCCTCGACCGCCTTGGCGGAAAACTACGTCGGCTTGCCGTATTGAGATCCCCCCTACGCGCTGACGCGCGCCCCCCGGGGGGCCGACGGCGGTGGACCGGCGGAGCCGGATCCACCGTGTCGTGGTCTGTGTCGTCGTTCTCGGTGCGGAGCACCGCATGCTGGCTTTGATCCTGGGCGCCGCGGATCCGGCTTTGCCGGTCCGCCAGCGCCGCCCCCTTGAGGGGGCGCCCGAAGGCCGTAGGGGGGCTTCTAGCGGCCGCCTAAACCTTTCCAGCGTTTGAGGCGGTCGGAGTGGATGCCGAAGAGGTCCAGGGTGCGCAGCACGGTGTGGTTGACGATGTCGTCGACGCTCTGGGCGCCTGAGTAGAAGGCGGGGACGGGGGGGAAGACGACGCCGCCCATTTCGGTGACGGCGACCATGTTGCGCAGGTGGGCGAGGTTCAGGGGGGCCTCGCGGGTCAGGAGGACCAGGCGGCGGCGTTCTTTCAGGACGACGTCGGCGGCGCGGGTGATCAGGTTGTCGGCGTAGGCGTGGGCCACGGCCGCGAGGGTCTTCATCGAGGTGGGGGCGATGACCATGCCGGCGGTCAGGAACGAGCCGCTCGCGATGGCGGCGCCGACGTCGCCGGGGTGGTAGACCACGTCGGCCAGCGAGGCCAGGTCCTTGCGGCCGAGCCCGTGTTCATGCATGGTGTTGAGCACGCCGGCTTCGGAGACGACCAGGTGGCTTTCCCAATCGGGCAGTTCGCGCAGCGCTTCGAGCAGGCGCAGGCCGTAGATGGAGCCGCTGGCTCCGGTGATGGCGATGATCAGGCGTTGGCGCTGACGGTCGGCCGGCGGTGGGGTCATGGGGTGGTGTCTCCTCGTTGTTCGGCGCCCCGCGTCACCGCTGTGTCACGCAGGGCCGGCATAATTGTACGTTGGGTGATCGCGTCGCGAGTACAAGAAAAATGATGGTCGTGTTCCGCCGGCTGCGGGCGTGTGGGTTCCTGCTGACCGTTTTCCTGGCCACGCCGGCCATGGCCCAGGAGTCGTCGCCGGTCCAGGCGGAGGCCTTCGCCATCCATGCCCAGTCGACCTATGTATGGCAGCGCAAGCCCTCGTTCGCATCCCCGTACCAGGGGGAGAACTCGCTGTCGGGATCGCGTGCAACGAGTTATTCGCTGACGGCCACCGTGGACCTGGGCGCCAGGCTGTGGGAAGGGGCCGAGGTCCATTTCAACGGCGAAGGCTCGCAAGGCATCGCGTTCTCCGGCCTGCATGGCCTGGGTGGCCTGCCCAACGGCGAGCTGGCCAAGACCGCGGGTTCCGACATGACCTTCTACCGGGCCCGCGCCTTCCTGCGGCAGACCTGGGGGCTGGGCGGCGGACGCGAGGCGGTCGACGCGGACATGAACCAGCTCGCGGGCTTCGTCGACAAGCGGCGCATCGTGCTGACGGCGGGCAATATCTCGGTGCTGGATGTGTTCGACGCGGTGTCGGTCAGTCACGACCCGCGCACGCAGTTCATGAATTGGGCCTTCATGGCGCATGGCAGCTACGACTATGCCGCGGACGCCCGGGGCTACACCTGGGGGGCGGTGCTGGAATACATCGACGAGGGCTGGGCGGTGCGCGCCGGCCGGTTCATGCAGCCCAGGGAGTCCAACGGCCTGCCGCTGGACCGGCGGCTGGGACGCCACTACGGGGACCAGGTCGAATTCGAGAAGTCGTATGCGGTGCTGGACCGGCCCGGTACGCTGCGCGTGCTGGCCTTCCGCAACAAGGCGAACATGGGAAGCTACGGCGATGCGCTGGCGGCCGCGCGGGGCGGAACGCCCGACCTGGCGGCGGTGCGCAAGGAGCGGGCCAAGCTCGGCATGGGGGTGAGCCTGGAGCAGGGCCTGTCCGATCGCGCCACCGCCTTCATCCGCCTGAACTGGGCCGACGGCAAGACCGAAACCTACGCCTTCACCGAGATCGATCGATCGGTCTCGGGCGGCGTGGTGTTCGACGGCGCGGCGTGGGGGCGGCCGGGCGACACCGCGGGCGTGGCGGCCGCGATCAACGCGCTCAGCGCCTCCCATCGCGAATACCTGCGTCGCGGCGGGGCCGGCGCCTTCCTCGGCGACGGCACGCTGAACTACGGTACCGAGCAGATCGCCGAGGCCTATTACAGCTGGCGCCCCTTGAAGCGGCTATGGATCACCGCCGATGCACAGTACATCCGGCATCCCGGCTACAACCGCGACCGCGGCCCGGCCAAGGTGTTCGGCGTGCGCCTGCACACGGAATTCTGAGGCGCCTCGCCGGAAACCGCCTCATTCGGGCTGGATGTTGGCCTTCTCGATCACGGCCTTCCACGCCTGCGCCTCCTGCTTGATGCGCGCGGCGAATTCCGCCGGCGTGCTGCCTATGGGCGTGACGCCGATGTCGGTGTACTGCTTGCGGATGGCGGGATCCTTCAATACCTCGCGCAGCGCGCGCGAGAATTTGTCGATGATCTGCGGGTCGGTGCCCACCGGCGCGGCCAGCCCCCACCAGTTGCCCGTGACCAGTCCCGGCAGGCCTTGCTCGGCCGTGGTCGGCACCGACGGCAGGATGGGCAGGCGTTCGCCATCGGCCACGGCGATGGCGCGCAGCCTGCCGCTGGTCACATGGCCGGCCACCGAGCTGAGCGCAGTCACATACAGCTGGATCTCGCCCGCCAGCAGAGCCTGGACCGCGGGCGGCGAGCCCCGGTAGGGAACGTGGGTCAATTGCACGTTGGCGAGCTGGCTATACAGCTCGGCCGCGAGGTGGGGCGGGGTGCCGTTGCCGGGTGATCCGAAGTTCAGCTTGCCGGGATTCTTCTTTGCTTCGGCGGTCAGGTCGGACAGGGTGCGGATGTCGGACGAACCGTTGACCACCAGCACGGAAGGGCCGTTGCTCAGCAGGGACACCGGCACCAGGTCCTTGGTCGGATCGAAGCGCATGCCCTTGAACAGGTACTGGTTGGTGACGAAGTTGTTGGTCGCCCCCAGCAGGAAGGTGTAGCCGTCGGGAGTGGCGCGCACCACCTCGTCGGCGCCGATGTTGCCGGAAGCGCCGCTCTTGTTGTCGATCAGGATGCGCACGCCGAACTGCTTCTCCAGTTGCAACTGGACGAAGCGCAGCGTGATGTCGCCGGTGTTGCCGGGCGCGTAGGGAACCACCACGCGGATGGGGCGCGAGGGCCAGGCATCGGCCGCGACGGCGGCGGTCGAGGCGAGGACGCAGGCCGCGGCGAGGCTGGCGACCGCCAGCCGGCGGGCCGGGAACGGGACGGATGTCATGGGAATCTCCTTCAGGGGGTGGGGGCGACGATGTGGCCGTCGACCACCGTCAACAGGGAATGCAGCGTAGGGATATCGTCCTCGGCACAGGTCAGCGGATCGGCGTTCAATACCGCCAGGTCGGCCAGCTTGCCGGGTTCGATCGAGCCTCGGACGTCTTCGTCCAATGTCAGGTAGGCGCCGCCCCGCGTGGCGACGTCCAATGCCTCTTGCCGGCCCAGCGCCTGGCCGGGGGCAACGGATGCGCCGCCGCGGCTGCGGCGCGCGACCGCGTGCCAGATGGGGCCGAACAGCGAAACCGGCAGGTTGTCGCTGCCGAACGCCACCGCGACGCCGGCATCGCGCAGCCGGCGCAGCGGCACGATGTCGTCCTGGCCGGCGGCGCCGCGGCGCTGCATCCACAGGTCGCCGTCCTTGTAGATATGGCGGTTGGTATGCGTGGTCAGCACCAGGCCCAGATCGCGTATCCGGGCCAGGGTGTCGGCGTCGACCACCGGCTGGTGGCCGAGCACCCAGCGCTGGTCGTCGATGGGGTGCTGGCGGTGGGCCTGTTCGAACAGGGGCAGCAGGTCGGGCCAGATGCCCGCCACGCGGATGCCGGCCCGCGCGGCCTCGGCCAGCAGCGGCGCCAGCGCGCCGGCATCCAGCGCCGCTCCCGCCTGGAAGCCGGCCCAGCCGGTGCAGGGATGATTGCCGGCCCGCAGCATGTTGTTCAGCGGATCCTTGTCGATCTCGGCGTACAGACCCTGCACGCGCAGCATGTCGTCGCCCCGCCCGCGGCGAGCCAGCCAGGTGCGCCATTCGCGCAGCAGCTCCAGCGCCTGCCCGCCGCCACGAGGTCCCCAATAGGGGCTCAGGACCAGGGTGGACCGCACGGTCGATGCGCCCTGGCCGCGGACCGTTTCGTAGGCGTCGATGACTTCGCCGGCCACGCCGTGGCCTTCGAATACGGCGGTGGTGCCGTAGCGGTTGTATTCGGCCATCGCGTGCCGCAGTCCGCTGGCGCGCTGCTCGGCGGTGAAGCCGGGAGCGGCGCGCATCAGGGTATGTTCGACGATGGGCACCAGCGTGCGCTCGACGAACCGGCCGGTGGGGCGCCCGGCGTCGTCGCGTTCGATGTCGACGTCGGGCGAGGGCGAGACCGTGGCGGGCGTCACGCCGGCCAGCGCCAGGGCGCGGCTGTTGGCCACCGAGACCAGGGGCGCGCGGTTGCGCCAGTACCCCCAGATGGGCCGGATGTAGACGGGATGATCGGGGCTGACCCGGTCCAGGTCGTGGCGCGTGGGGTAGGGGCCGTTCGCCAGCGCGTCGTCGGGTTCGGGATATTCGGGAGGCTGGCCGATGGGCTGGGTCACGATCCAGGTTCCCGGCGGGGCCTTGGCGGCTTCGGCGGCGATGATGTCCAGGACGTCGTCCCGCGTGCGCGCGCCGGCCAGGCTGGGCAGGTGGCGCCGCAGGCCCTCGCGGTCCATGTGAGCGTGGCCATCGGTCAACCCTGGCAGCACCGCCTTGCCGCCCAGGTCCACGACCCGGGTCTCGGGGCCGGCCAGGGCGAGCATGTCGTCATCACGGCCCACGGCGGCGATGTGCCGGCCGCGGATCGCGACGGCCGAGGCGACGTCGCCGCGGTCGTTGCAGGTGATGATCCTGCCTCGGTGAAGGACCAGGGTGGGGGACACGGCCGGCGGGCTCCTGCGGTAAGCGTTCCGGCAAATCTAGCAGAGTCGACTAATTGTAAAAATTGAAATATTCATATAGATTCATAGTGATTTCCAATACTTTGCCGGCGGGCCCGCACGATGTCGATTTCCCTGCGCCAACTCGAGGCCTTCGTCGCGGTGTGCAACGAAGGCAACTTCAGCAAGGCGGCCCAGCGCATCCATATTTCCCAGTCGGGCCTGAGCATCCTGATCCGTGAACTGGAACAGAGCCTGGAGTGCCGCCTGTTCGACCGCAGCACGCGCCAGGTCAGCCTGACCGACGCCGGGCGCGAGTTCCGCGGGCCGGCGGCGCGCCTGCTGGCCGATCTCTCCGCCGCCGTCGGCAACGTCAAGGGGCTGGCCTCGCGCCAGCACGGCCACGTGACGGTGGCCGCGCCCCCGCTATTGATGTCGCGCCTGCTGGTGGGCATCGCCGCCCGGTTCCGCAGCGCTTATCCCCACATCGCGCTGACCCTGCGCGACATTCCTTCCGAGGCCATTCCCGCGGGCATCGCCTCGGCCGACATCGACCTGGGCATAGGCATGCTGCCGGCCGATCGCGACGAATACCTGACCGAGCCCCTGCTGGAAGGGCCGCTGGTGGCGCTGCTGCCCCGCGTCCATCCGCTGGCGCGCCGCCGCCAGCTGAAATGGACGGATCTGGCGGAGACGCCGCTGGTCGCGCTGACCCCGGAGAATTCCTTCCGGCAATTCCTGGACGGCTGCTTCGCTCGCCTGGACCTGCAGCCCCGGATCGCCGTCGAGGTCGTCCAGTTGAGCACGGTCATCAGCCTGGTCGAGGCCGGGTTCGGGGCCGCCATCATGCCGCCGTACGGCGCGCTGGTCCCCGGCGACGGCAACTCGGTGGCCAAGCCGTTGCGCGACCCCGTGGTCCGCTCGGAAATCGCCTTGATCCGCGATCGCTTCCGCTCGCCCTCGGCCGCGGCGGCGGCCTTCATCGAGGTGGCGCGCGAGGCCGTCGCGGGGCGTTTCCGTCCCCCGCGCGTTACGTAACGCCCCTGCGTATGGTACGTAACGTTTTGGCTCCGCCGCCCCGCGGCGGGCCCGGGAATCGGTGTGACTATCGCACCGGAGGAACATCTTCGGTTTGCCGATATCCCGTTTGTTTTCAACGTTTTCGCCGCATCGCGCGCCCTCGTTCCGGAGTTCGCGCGGGCTTGCGCCGCGAGGCGTCCAGGCCGATGGCATAGCTTTTGCTCGAAGCTCCCGCAAACGTGTTTTCCAGCAGTGGTCGATTCGCCATCCGGTGGATCGCGGCTCTGTTGGGATACCTATCCGTGGGGGCTGAAATTGAACAAGACCTATCGCACCGTGTGGAGCCAGCGGCTCGGATGTTGGGTGGCGGTTGCCGAAACCGCGCGTGCCAGGGGTAAGGGTGGCGCCAGCAAGGCCGGCGCGCTTGCCGTGGCGCTGATGGCCGGGACATGGGCGGCGCCGGCGGCGGCCGACGGCATGCATGGCGTGCCCGGCCTGTCGAACACGCGGCTGACCGATGGCGCCGCGGTGGGCGTGATGAGCCAATTGCTTCAGGCCACGACCAATGCGGCGCCCAGCGTCGCCCCCGTGGCGTCGGCCGTGCAGCAGGGCGTCTCGCAGACGGCGGCGGCCCTGGCCGGCATCGGCGCGCCCATCCTGCCGCCTGCCTCGGCATTGCAGCAGGTACCCATCGCCGAGGCCGTGCCGTCGCTGCCCGTGGTCGGCGAGGTGCTGGCCGCCACCCCGGTTCCCGCCGCGGTCCAGGCCATCGCCGCCGCGCCGGCCGCGGTGACGAAGAAGGTCGGCTCGGCGCTGCCGGGCAAGGCCGGCAAGGCGGTCGAGTCGGTTCCCGCCAAGCTCGCCGAGGTGCTGGCTTCCGCGCCGGTGGACAAGAGCCGGAATGCCGCCGTGCCCGCCGATGACGCGGTCGCTTCGGCGGCGTCGCTGGGATCGGTCGCCACGTTATCCAACAGCGTGCCCGCCTCGCCCATGTCGCCGCTGAGCGGCAACGGCACGCTGGGTATCCTGCCCACGGGAGGGTCGCTCTTCCCCAGCAGTTCCAACCGCCAGACCATGGCGGTCGCCGCCTCGTCGGGCTCGGAGCCGCCGCCGCTCAATCCGCCCGCGCCCACCGGCCTGGTGATCGGCACGGCCGGCCTGCTGGGTGGCGTCGGGCAGGGCCTGCAGCCATTGACGATGAGCCTGTTCGGCCAGAAGGAAGCGTGGATGCGTTCCGGCGCGCTGAGCGTGAACCGCGAAAACATCAACGCGCGCTTCAGCGTGGTCAACGTGCTGGGCATCCCCATCCTGGACCTGGCACCGGTGACGGGTACGCTGCAAGGCACGCTGGGGGGCCCGCTGCCGGAGCAGAAGCTCACGCTGCTGGGCGGCGTGACCTCGGGCAACTACATCACCAACATCAATTCCGGCCTGACCTACAACAACGGTCTGCTGCTGCCGGGCACGCAGCCGCCGTCCTGGGTGGACAGGAACAACTGCCTGAACGTCCTGGGCCTGGCTGGCGCCACCTGCTGGGACATTCCCGCGGCGCAGAACAACCAGGTGCTGATCGGCGACGGCGCTTCGGCCAACGGTTCGCAGGAAGTCGTGATCGGCACCAACGCCAAGCACATCCTGCCCAACGAGGATGCCGGGACGATCTTCACCGATCCCAACATGCCGGGCGTGCCCGACACCAACTACGCGGCGCGCAAGGGCCACTCGGTCCTGATCGGCGACAGCACCTACGGCAATGCCAATGGCCAGACCATCGTCGGTGCCAGCGCATCGTCGACCGTGGCGGGCGGCGTCGCGCTGGGCTTCCAGTCCGTTTCCGACCGCGAGGGCGGCGGCAGGGAAGTGTTCTCGAACGTCGCGGTGCCGGTGCGCGGCGCGGTGTCCGTGGGCTCCGCGGGCAACGAGCGCCAGATCATCAACGTCGCGGGCGGCACGGCGGATACCGATGCCGTCAACGTGCGCCAGCTCAAGGCGGTGGCCGACCAGATCGACGGCATCGACGCCAATTCGGTCAAGTACGACGATGCCACGCGTGGCAAGGTGACGCTGGCCGGAGCGGGCGGCACGGTGGTGACCAACGTCAAGGCCGGCGAAGTCAGCGCCACCAGCACCGACGCGGTGAACGGCTCGCAGTTGAACGAGACCAACACCAACGTCACCAACGTGGACAACCGCGTCACCAACATCGATAACGGCGGCACCAAGTACTTCAAGGCCAACTCGACCCTGGCGGCGGCCTCGGCCACCGGCACGGACAGCGTGGCGGCGGGGGGCGCGTCGGTGGCCTCGGCCGCCAACGCCGTGGCGCTGGGCAACGGCGCCAATGCCAGCATGGCCAACAGCATCGCGCTGGGCGCGGGCTCGACCACCACGGTGGGCGCGCAGAGCGACTACGCGGCTTTCGCGCTGACCGCGCGCCAGTCGTCGGCGGGCGAAGTGTCGGTGGGCAGCGCCGGTGCGACGCGCCGCATCACCAACGTGTCGGCGGGCAGCGCCGACACCGATGCCACCAACGTCGCCCAGTTGAAGGCTGTCGACGGCCGCATCAGCGAGGTGGACAAGCTGGCGATGAAATACGACGACGACACCAAGACCAAGGCGACGCTGGGCGGCGCCGGCGGCACCCTGGTGACCAACGTCAAGGCCGGCGATGTCAGTGCCACCAGCACCGACGCGGTGAACGGTTCGCAACTGCACGAGACCAACACCAACGTCACCAACGTGGACAACCGCGTCACCAACATCGACAACAACGGCACCAAGTACTTCAAGGCCAATTCGACCCTGGCGGCGGCCTCGGCCACCGGCACGGACAGCGTGTCGGCGGGCGGCGCGTCGGTGGCGTCGGCCGCCAACGCCGTGGCGCTGGGCAACGGCGCCAATGCCAGCATGGCCAACAGCGTGGCCCTGGGCGCGGGTTCGACCACGACCGTGGGCGCGCAGAGCGACTACGCCGCGTATGCGCTGACCGCGCGCCAGTCGTCGGCGGGTGAAGTGTCGGTGGGCAGCGCCGGTGCGACGCGCCGCATCACCAACGTGTCGGCGGGCAGCGCCGATTCCGACGCCGCCAACGTCGCCCAGTTGAAGGCCGTGGACGGCCGCATCGGCGAAGTGGACAAGCTGGCGGTGAAGTACGACGACGACACCAAGACCAGGATCACCCTGAACGCCGGCGGCACGGGCACGGTGGTGACCAACGTCAAGGCCGGCGAGGTCAGCGCCACCAGCACCGACGCGGTGAACGGTTCGCAATTGAACGAGACCAACACCAACGTCACCAACGTGGACAACCGCGTCACCAACATCGACAACAACGGCACCAAGTACTTCAAGGCCAATTCGACCCTGGCGGCGGCCTCGGCCAGCGGCACGGACAGCGTGGCGGCGGGGGGCGCGTCGGTGGCGTCGGCCGCCAACGCCGTGGCGCTGGGCAACGGCGCCAATGCCAGCATGGCCAACAGCGTGGCCCTGGGCGCGGGTTCGACCACGACCGTGGGCGCGCAGAGCGACTACGTCGCGTATGCGCTGACCGCGCGCCAGTCGTCGGCGGGCGAAGTGTCGGTGGGCAGCGCCGGTGCGACGCGCCGCATCACCAACGTGTCGGCGGGCAGCGCCGATACCGATGCCGCCAACATCGCGCAGCTGAAGGCCGTGGACGGCCGCATCGGCGAAATGGACAAGCTGGCGGTGAAGTACGACGACGACACCAAGTCGAAGATCACCCTGAACGCCGGGGGTACGTCGACGGTGATCTCGAACGTGGGCCGGGGCGCGGTGACGTCCTCCAGCACGGACGCGATCAATGGTTCGCAGCTGTGGGGCTGGACTCAGGATGAGACCAACATCATGAGCAACCTCAGCCTGTACAAGCGCATCAACGACATCGATTCGGACACCAAGTACTTCAAGGCCAATTCCACGCTGGCCGGGGCGCAGGCCACCGGCACCAACAGTGTCGCAGCCGGTCCGGCGGCCGTGTCGGGCGGTGCCAACAGCGTCGCGATGGGCAATGGCGCCACGACTTCCGCCGACAACAGCGTGGCCGTCGGCGGGGCGTCCGCCGCTTCGGGCACGGCCTCGACGGCGGTGGGCTCCGGAGCGACCGCCACGGGCGCCCAGGCGACGGCGATGGGCTCGGGCGCGACGGCCAGCGGCGCGAACTCGACGGCCATGGGGACCGGATCCAAGGCGACGGGCGAGAGCTCGACCGCGATCGGCGCCAATGCCGATGCGTCGGCCAAGAACAGCGTGGCGCTCGGCGCCGGCTCGGTCGCCGATCGCGACAACACCGTATCGGTAGGCGCCGCCGGCAAGGAACGCCAGATCACCAATGTCGCGCGCGGCACGCAGGACACGGATGCCGTCAACTACGCCCAGTTGAAGGAGGTGTCGGGAGACATCACCAACATCCAGGAAGGCAAGGACGGCATGTTCCAGATCGAGAACTCGCTTGCCCGCGCCAAACCCAAGCCCACGGGCAAGGACTCGGTGGCGGGCGGTGCCGGCGCGATGGCCGAGGGCGCCGCGGCGACGGCGCTGGGCAACGCGTCGATCGCCAAGGGCGAGAACTCGACCGCGGTCGGCAACTCCGCCCAGGCGCTTGGGGTCAATTCGACGGTGGTGGGCAACTCCGCCCTTGCCTCGGGAGCCAATGCCTCCGCCTTCGGTACCGGCGCCAAGGCCGAGGGCAGCGGCAGCATGGCCATGGGCAATGGCGCGCAGACGGGCGCGGCGGCCACCAACTCGGTGGCGATCGGCAACCAGGCCAACGCCACGCAAAGCAATACCGTCGCGCTGGGCAACAACGCCCAGGCCACGGTGGCCAACAGCATGGCGCTGGGCACCGGCGCGCAGGCCAGCGGCGCCAACAGCGTCGCCCTGGGCACGAACTCGGTGGCGGACCGGCCCAACGTGGTGTCGGTGGGCGCGGCGGGCCAGGAGCGGCAGATCGCCAACGTGGGCGACGGCACCGCCGACACGGACGCCGTCAACCTGCGGCAGTTGCGCAGCGCCACGTCGGACTTCACGAGCAGCATCAGCAGCGTGCGCGACGACCTGCGCAGGGTCGAGCGCAACGCCAATGCCGGCGCGGCCTCGGCCATGGCGGTGGCGGGCCTGCCCCAGGCGTATACCCCGGGGCGCAGCATGGCCTCGGCGGCCGCCAGCCATTATCTCGGCCAGTCCGCCATCGCCGTGGGGCTGTCCACCATCTCGGAGAATGGCCGCTGGGTCTACAAGATCGCCGGCAACGTCAATTCCCAGGGCAAGGTGGGTGCCGTCATCGGCGCGGGTTACCAGTGGTAGCGCGCATGAACGAATCATCGGAGGCCAGGATGCAAGAAAAGAACCCCCATGCCCGCCGCGCCGGCCTGGCCGGCAGGCGCCTCGCGCTGCTGACCGCATGCGTGGCTTCGGTGGCCGTGATGAGCGGCTGCTCGATGTTCCGCAGTTCGAAGGCCCCGGCGTCGCCGTCCGCGCCGGCCGCGGCGAACGGGGCCAGCCCGCCCGCGGTGGAGTTTCCGGCCCGCGAGTCTGCCTCGCTCAAGGAAGGCACCTTCGTCAACCTGGACAATCTCAGGCAGATGATCCCGGGCATGACCAAGCCCCAGGTCTACGACCTGCTCGGCCCGCCGCACTTCAGCGAGGGCGTGTTCGGCGTGCGCACCTGGAACTACATCTTCAATTTCCGTACCGGCAACGGCAACGAGTTCATCACCTGCCAGTACCAGTTGCGCTTCAACAAGGACATGCAGACCGAGGCCGGCAATTGGAACCGGCGCGAGTGCGCGGATTTCGTGTTCCCGCGCCCGGCGGCCGCTCCGCCGCCTCCGCCGCCTCCGCCCGCGCCCGCGCCGGTCAAGCCGCCCCCCAGGCAGATCACGCTGGGCGCCGACGCGCTGTTCGCCTTCGACCGGTCCGATCTGGCCAGCATCTCGCCCGAAGGGCGCCGCCGCCTGGACGAGATCGGCAAGGAACTGCGCAGCGTGGACGTCGAACGGGTACGGGTGATCGGCCATGCCGACCGGCTGGGCAGCGCCAGCTACAACGACAGGCTGTCCCGGCAGCGGGCCGCCACGGTGGTGACCTACCTGGTCAATTCCGGCGTGCCGTCCAACCTGATCAGTTCGGACGGCCGGGGCTCGCGCGAGCCGGTGGTGCAGTGCGACCAGCGCAACCGCAGCGAGCTGATCGCCTGCCTGGCGCCGAACCGCCGGGTCGTCATCGAGATCCAGGGCAAGGCCGGCTCTTCGTGAGGCCGTCCGCGCCGCCCCGCGGGCGGCGCGGAACCTCGACGTATTCTGCGCGTTTCGTTTGTCTGGCGGACGTCTCCGAGTTAGGATTACCCCTTATCGATCCCCCGCAACGCGCGGCCCGCAAGGCGCTTCCGGAGCGCGCGCGGCGCGCGGGGGGATCCTTCCGGAGACTCGCATGTCCGCATTCACTTCCCTTACCGAAAACTTCGCCGTGGCCCCCCAACTGGCCCCGGAAGACATGGCCGCCGTCGCGGCGGCCGGTTTCAAGAGCGTCATCAACAACCGGCCCGATTTCGAAGGCGGGCCGGCCCAGCCCTCCAGCGAGCAGATGCAGGCCGCGGCGCAGGCGGCGGGGTTGAACTACGTCCACCAGCCGGTCAACGGCGCGAACATCCAGCCCGGCGACGTTTCCACCTTCGCTTCCCTGCTCAAGACCCTGCCGGGGCCGGTCCTGGCCTTCTGCCGCAGCGGAGCGCGATCGACCAAGCTGTTCATGTCGGCCAGCAATTCCCTCTGACCGGATCGCGACGTGGCTTTCACGCTGGGGGGGACGGTCGACGGCATCAGGCGGCGGCGCAAGCCGCTGGTTCGTATTCTCATTGCCCTGCTGGTCCTGTGGCTGCTGTTCCTGGCCCTGACCGCCTGGGGCATTCCCCGGCTGGTCCGCAGCGTGGCGCTGGCCCAGGTGCCGGAGGTGCTGGGGCGTACGGCACGCGTGGGCGAAGTGTCGTTCAATCCTTTCAAGCTGCGCCTGCGCGTCCATGACTTCGCCATTCTCGACCAGGCGGGCACCCATCCGGATTTCTCGGTGGAGCAGGTCGAGGTCAATGCCTCGGTTTCGTCACTGTTCCGGCTCGCGCCGGTGGTGGACGGGCTGACGATCACCGCGCCGCGCGTCTCGCTGGTCCGCGAGGGGCCGCAACGCTTCAACATCAGCGACATGCTCGACCGCCTGGCCGCCAAGCCCTCGGAAGACGGGCCGCCGCCCCGGTTTTCGCTGAACAACGTCAAGCTGGACGGCGGCGAGATCACTGTCGACGACAAGGTCACGGGCCGCCAGCACACCGTGCGCGACCTGCAGGTGGGCATTCCCTTCCTGTCCACGCTGGCCTATGCCACCGACATCGACGTGCAACCCAGGCTGTCGGCGCTGGTCAACGGCAGTCCGCTCAACCTGGAGGGCACCGCGCGGCCCTTCGATACGCCGCGTACGTCCTCGCTGCATCTCAAGATCGACGACCTGGGGCTGGATGCGCTGGCCGATGCCGTGCCGGGCGCGATGCCGGTGGTGCTCAAGCACGCCCGGCTCGACAGTGATGCCCAGCTGGTGTTCGAGGAAGGCGGCTCGGCGGCGCCCAAGGTCCGCCTGGAAGGCAATGCCACGGTGCGCGAGGTGGACGTGCGCGACCAGGGCGATGCCGCGCTGCTGGCGTTCAAGAGCCTGGCGCTCGAGAAGTTCGCATTGGAGCCGCTGGCGCGCCGGTTCCAGGCCGAGCGCATCGTCCTAGCCGGCCCCTCGATCCATGCCAGCCGCTCGGCCGACGGGCGCGTGAACCTGGCCGAGGTGGCCGGCCGTTTCCAGCAGCCCGCTGCGCCTGCGCCCGCGGCGCCGGCCGCGCCGTCGCCGTCCGCCAGCCCGGCCCCGGCGCCTTCTTCCGCGCCCGCGCCCGCACAGGCCGATGCTTGGCATGTGTCGGTGGGAACCGTGGCGCTGCAGGACGGCGAACTCGCCTGGCACGATGAGCAGGATCGCTTCGATTACCGCATCTCGGAGTTCGCGGCGGAGCTGCGCGATCTGAACCTGCCCGCGGCGCAGGACCAGGCCGTGCCCTTGACCGTGGCCGCGCGCGTGGGCGAGGCGGGCCGCCTGGACGTCAGCGGCCCGGTCCGCCTCCAGCCTTTGTCGGCGGACCTCGACCTCAAGCTGGATTCGCTGGCGCTGCCTGCGCTGGCGCCGCTGTGGAAGCCGTACCTGGCGCTGCGCATCGACGACGGCTCGCTGGGCGCGGCGGCCAGGCTGCACGTGGAGCAGGGCGAATCCCTGGCGGTGCGCTGGAGCGATGGCAGCGTCGCGCTGCGCAAGCTGGCCGCGGCACCGGTCTCGGACAAGGCATCCAGCCTGAAACTGGAGTCGCTGGAGGTGGGCGGGCTGGCTGGCGACCTGGCGGGGCGTACGGCACGGATCGAACGCATCGCCATCGACGGCCTGGCATTGGCGGCCACCCGCTCGGCCTCGTCGGCCGTGAGCTGGGCGGATATCGCCATTCCGGCCGCGCCCCGGACCCGACCCGCCGGCAAGCCGACCCCGGCCCCCGCCGGCCATGGCCAGGCCGCGTGGAAGGTGAGCGCGGGCACACTGTCGGTCGCCAAGAGCTCGCTCAGGCTGACCGACGAGTCCGTGTCGCCCCGCGTGGCGCTGAGGCTGGACGGCTTGCAGATGGAGGCGCGCAACCTCGGGTCGGACCTGCGGGCGCCCGTCGATTTCTCGCTGCGCTCGTCCGTCCAGGGTCGCGGCACCGCCGACATCAAGGGCACGGTCGTGCCCGAGCCGCTTTCGGTCAAGGCCCAGGTGCGCGCCGACCGGCTGGACCTGACCGCGCTCGCCCCCTACCTGGCGGAGCGGCTCAACGCCACCGTCAAGAGCGTCGTGGCCGGCGCCAACGGCAGGCTGGAGTTCGCGGCCGCCACCGGCAGGCAGCCGCAGCGCGCGGCCTGGACCGGCGCCGCCGAGATCACCAATCTCGACTTGATCGACAAGCTCAACTCGGCGGATTTCCTGAAATGGAAGCGGCTGGCGTTCAAGCGGCTGGACGTGGCCAGCGCGGGCGATACGCTCAAGGCCGACCTGGGCGACATCTCGCTGGAAGATTTCTTCGCACGGGTGATCCTGAGCGAGCAGGGGCGGTTGAACCTGTCGCAGCTGATCGTCCAGCCGGGCGAGCAGGCCGGTTCCATCACCGACGAGAAGCCGGCCGGGCCGGCAACGAAGGACGGCGAGCCGGCGGCATCGGAACAGCGGGTGCAGGGCGCCAAGGAAACAGGCGCGGCAGCCCCCGAGGCGGGCGGAATGCCGCGCGACATCCGGGTGGGCGCCGTGCAGCTGGCGCGAGGCCACATCAATTTCACCGACAACTTCGTCAAGCCCAATTACCGCGCCAACCTGACCGACATCGCCGGCAGCATCTCGGCCGTATCCTCGGCCGACAGCCAGCCGGCCGACGTGCAGGTGACGGCCAAGGTGGACGGCGACGCGCCGGTGGACATCACGGGCAAGCTCCACCCCTTCGGTCCGCGGCTGTACACGGACATCCATGCCAGCGCCAAGGGCGTGGAACTGCCGGCGCTGACTCCCTATGCCGCCAAGTACGCCGGCTATGCCATCGAACGCGGCAAGCTGTCGATGGACGTGCACTACCTGATCCAGGACGGCAAGCTCCAGGCCAGCAACAAGATCTTCCTCGACCAGCTCACCTTCGGCGAACGCGTCGACAGCCCCGATGCCCTGAAGCTGCCGGTGCTGCTGGCGGTCTCGCTGCTCAAGAACAGCCGGGGCGAAATCGACATCGAACTGCCCATCTCCGGATCGCTGGACGACCCGCAGTTTTCGGTGGGCGGCATCATCTTCCGCGCGCTGGTCAACCTGATCGTGCGGGCGGTGACGGCGCCGTTCTCGCTGCTGGCCTCGGCCTTCGGCTCGGGCGAGGAGCTGTCCCACATCGATTTCGCGCCGGGTCGCGCCGTGCTCGACGACGATGCGCGCAAACGCGTCGAAACGCTGGTCAAGGCCTTGAACGACCGTCCGGCGTTGAAGCTGGACGTGGCCGGCCGGGCCAACCCGTCCGTGGACACCGAGGGCCTGCGCAAGGCCGGCGTCGACGCCCTGATCCGCGTCCAGCAGCGGGAAGACCTGCGCAAGAAGGGGGACGACGCCGACGGGAAGGACCTGCCGCCGCTGGATGCCGCGCAGCGGGCCCGCTACCTGGAAAGCGCCTACAAGGCCGCCAAGATCGACAAGCCGCGCAACGTGATCGGCCTTGCCAAGTCCTTGCCCGGTCCCGATATGGAGGCGCTGCTGGCAGCCAGCGTCAACGTGGGGCCGGACCAGTTGCGCGAACTGGCCGTGCGGCGCGCGCAGGCCGTGATGGCCGTGCTGCGCGAGGCCAAGCTGGGCGAGCGGGCCTTCGTGGTCGCGCCCAGGATCGAGGCCAAGCCCGCCGAGGGCGCGAAGCAGACGGGGGTGGACTTCAGCTTGAGGTAGGTCCCCCCCCTACGCGCTTCGCGCGCCCCCCAGGGGGCGATGCGGGTGGACCGGCGGAGCCGGATCCACCGCATCCTGGGTCTAGTACCTGTTTCTTGGGTTGTGGCATCTGTGCTTCGCTGGCTGCGGTTGGGGTTTGTTTTGTTTTTAATCTGGATATAATATATCCAGAATTGAGGCATGGCCTCGCTTCTTGCCGAGTTCTTCATCATGACGCGTAGCGCTTCTTCGTCTGTCAGTGCCTTGCCGGGGCAGGGGTTGGGATCGGTTGCCATTCTTGCGCTGGGGACGTTCGCGGTGGGGACGGATGCGTTCATCGTGTCGGGGTTCCTGCCTTCGATCGCGCAGTCGTTGCAGGCATCGAATTCCATGACGGGGCTGTCGGTCACGGTGTTTGCGGGAACGTATGCGTTGTTGGCGCCGGTGCTGGCGACGGTCACGGCGCCGTGGTCGCGCAATCGGGTGCTGGTGGGGGCGCTGGCGGTGCTGGCGTTGGCCAATCTGCTTTCGGCGCTGGCACCGGACATCTGGACGCTGCTGGCAAGCCGAGCGTTGGCGGCGGTGGGGGCGGCGGCCTATACGCAGACGGCCACGGCGGCGGGTGGGGCGCTGGTGCGGCCTGAGCTGCGGGCGCGGGCGTTTTCGCTGGTCACGGGCGGGTTGACGGTGGCGACGGCACTGGGCGTGCCGCTGGGCAATCTGGTCAGCCAGTGGTTCGGCTGGCGCACGGCGCTGGGCATGGTGGCCGCGCTGGCGGCGTTGGCCTGCGTGGGCGTGGCGCTGATCATGCCCGCTCTGCCAGGGCAGGCGCGTTCGTCGCTGCGCGCGCGCCTGGCGGTGCTGCGCCGGCCGGCGGTGGCCTGGGTGCTGCCGCTCACGGTGGTGGGCATGACGGCCTGCTACATCGTGTATGCCTACAGCGTGCCCGCCTTGCAGGCCCTGGGGATCGCCGACGGACACATCGGCGCGATGCTGCTCTGCTACGGCGTCGGGGCGGTGCTGGGCAACCTGCTTGCCGGTTACGGGACCGATCGCTGGGGGCCCACGCCGGTGTCGGTCACCGCGTACGTGGCCATGGCGGCGTCATTCGCAATCATGGCGTGGCTGGCCGTGGCGGGCGCCGGCCACGAGGTGGCCGTGGGGCTGCTCGTGCTGGTCTGGGGCATGAGCAGCTGGGGCCAGACACCGCCGCAGCAACTGCGCCTGACCAACGCCGCGCCGCAGGAGGCGCCGCTGGTGGTCGCGCTGAACGCCTCCTGCATCTACCTGGGCATCGCCCTGGGGACCGCGCTGGGCGCGGGCTTGCTGGCGCACGGTGCGGTGTCCGGATTTGCCGTATCCGCGCTGGTTGCCCTGGCCGCGCTGGGTTTCGTCGCCGGCCTGGCCAGGAAGGAAAGCCCCCGTCCGCGCTAGCGCGCCGGACCGTCGCCCGCCGGGGCGCCGTCGCCTTTCAGGCGCAGCCACACCCGCCGCATGCTGAAGTCGTCGGGGTCCACGTCGACGTGGAACCCCAGCCGGCCCATCAGCGTCAGCATCGGCCGGTTGTTGCCCAGTACCAAGCCTTCGATGACGGCCAATCCTTGCCTGCGCGCCGCGTCCACCAGCGTCGTCATGAGCTGGATGCCCAGTCCGCGCCGTTGCCACGCGTCGCCGATGACCAGCGCGTATTCGGCGCTTTCGCCGTCGGCGTTCAGCAGATAGCGCGCCACGCCGATGATGGCCTCGCGCAGTTCGCCGGGGTGGTCGGGGTCGGCTTCCCAGACCGTGGCCACCAGGGCCAGTTCCCGGTGGTAGTCGACCTGGGTGTAGCGCGCCAGTGTCCGCGGCGAGAGCTCGCGCATGAACGAGATGAAGCGCATGTAGCGCGTGTGTTCGGACAGCTGGCGGGTGAAGTCCTGCAACGGTGCCGCGTCCTCGGGCCGGATGGGGCGGATGGTGTAGGGCGAGCCGTCCTTGAATTGCAGGTGCCTGACCAGGCGGGCGGGGTAGGGGTGGATGGCCATGTGGGCGTAGCCGCCCAGGCCCGCGTCGGCGTCGCCCGCGGTCTCGCGCGTGAGCGTGATGCGGGTGTCGGCCGCGACGACCCGGTCGCCGTCGATCATGACCGGGTCGATGTCTATGGTCTCGATATCGGGCAGCGCGCAGACGATCTCGGAAATGCGGACCAGCACGTCCTCCAGCGCGTCGAGTGCGCGCGGCGATAGCTGGCCCGCCAACGCGTAGCGCCAGACCGGCGAACGCTCCATCAGGCGGCGCGCCAGGAAGCCGTTGAGCGGCGGCAGTTCCAGGCTGCGGTTGGAGGGGCTTTCGCTGCGCGAGCGCGCGGATCCGAAACGGATCACCGGTCCGAACAGCGCGTCGCGGGCCACGCCCATGGAGACCTTGGCCGAGCCGGGCGGGCCGGCCATGGCCTCCACCGTGATGCCTTCGATGTAGGCCTGCGGCGCGGCGGCGTGGGCATTCGCCAGCATGCGCTGGTAGGCGGTGACGAGTTCGGTGCTGTTGCGGATGTCCAGGTGCACGCCCCGGACCGCCGATTTGCGCACCACGTCGGGCGAGTCGATCTTGATGGCCACGGGAAAACCGATCTGCTGCGCGGCGATCACCGCCTCGGCGGGGGTGCGGGCAAGCAGGACCTGGACCACCGGGATGTGGAAGGCCGCCAGCAGCGCCTTGCTCTCGGGTTCGGTCAGTGTCAGCCGGCCCTCGCGCCGCGCGCCGTCGAGCAGGATGCGCGCGCCGGCCAGATCGGGCTCCTGGCCGGGCGGCTCGGGGGGCGGGGTCTGCAGCAGCAATTGCTGGTTGTAGTGATAGGTGGCCAGGTTGCCGAAGGCGTCCACCGCCGCTTCGGGCGTGCGGAACGAGGGCGAGCCGGCGTCGTCCAGGATGCGGCGCAGCGGCCGCATGGCGGCATCGCCCATGAAGCAGGTGATGACCGGCTTCGAGGCCTTGGGCGCGGTGGCGGCCAGGGCCTGCGCCACCGCGCGCATGTCGGCCTCGGGATCGGGCGACAGCACGGCCAGCACGCCGTCCACGCCGGCGTCGGCGACGATGGCCTGCACGGCCTGCGCGCAGGCCTGGGGATCGGGGGCCGAGAACTCGACCACCGGATTGTCGGTCCAGGCATTGGCGCTGAGCGTGGCAGCCAGTTGCCTGCGCGTGTCTTCGCCCAGTTCGGCGCGCATGACCGGCCGGCCCGGCCCCAACTGGTCGAGTGCCAGCTGCGCCGGACCGCTGCCGTTGGCCAGCACGGCGATGCGCCGGCCGCTGGGCAGCTTGGCGAAGCCCAGCGCCTTCACCGCCGAGAACAGTTGCACGAAATAGCGGACGCGCACCGCGCCAGCGCGCCGCAGTGCGGCATCGAAGACCATGTCGGACGGGACCGGAGGCGGCGCGGCGGAGGCCGACTCGTCGGCGGCCAGGGGCCGCACGCTAGTGCGCTCTCGGCCGCCGTGCCCGGCCTTGAGCACCACCACCGGCTTGACGCTGGCGGCGGCGCGGATCGCACTCATGAATTCGCGGGCATCGCGCACGTCCTCCAGGTAGAGCGCGATGCTGTCGGTGCGCGCGTCGGCCACCAGGAAATCCAGCACGCGGGGCACGTCCAGCGCCGCTTCGCTGCCCAGGGAAACGACGGTCGAGAAGCCGGTCCGGTTGTCATCGGCCCAATCCATCACGACCGCCATGATGGAGCGCGATTGCGTGACCAGGGCGACGCGGCCCGAGCGCCCCAGCGAGGGGTGCACGCTGGCGTTGAGGCCGGCGTGCGGCCGTTGCAGCCCGAAGCTGTGCGGCCCCAGCAGTATGCAATCGTGGGCCGCGGCCCAGGCACGGCAGAAATCGTTGTCCTCGAGCGATGGCTCGTGGGTGAGCACCGCCACCGCTCGCGGCCGGGCCGGCGCCAGCGTCTCCAGCGTGGTCCGCAGCGCGTCGCGGGGAACGGACACCACCGCCAGGTCGGGCCGCTCGGCCGCCTGGGCCAGCCCGGCGGGCAGGACGCAGGTGCGCCGCTCGTCCAGCCGCAGCTCGGTGGTGCGGGCGCGCAGCGCGGCGGGCAGGGAGGCCATCATCGGCAGCGGCCGGTCGCTGATGGCGATCAGCGAGTGGGGATCGAACAGCGGGGACAGGGCGTGCCGGGACATGGCCCTCCTTTCTGGATGAGGACGCGCAGGCGCGTGGCGGCCCGGGGCCGCACGGATTTGCTGCAATACAATACTACCCCGGTCAGCCGACCCTGGCGCGCTTCGCGCGCCCAGTATTCACTCCTGCACGAGAGCCGTTTTCCTATGAGCACCGATTCCTCGTCGTCCGGCCGCAACCCCGCGGTCCGTACCCGCTTCGCACCGTCGCCCACGGGCTTCCTGCACCTGGGCGGCGCACGCACGGCGCTGTTCTCGTGGGCGTTCGCGCGTCACCACGGCGGCACCTTCGTGCTGCGGATCGAGGATACCGACCTGGAGCGTTCCACCCCCGAAGCGGTGCAAGCCATCCTGGACGGCATGGCGTGGCTGGCGCTCGATCACGATGAAGGCCCGTTCTACCAGATGCAGCGCATGGACCGCTATCGCGAGGTGCTGGCGGGCATGCTGGCCGCCGGGTCGGCCTATTACTGCTACTGTTCGCCCGACGAACTCGAAGCCATGCGCGAGCGCGCCCGGGCCGAAGGCCGCAAGCCGCGCTACGACGGCACGTGGCGGCCCGAGCCGGGCAAGACCCTGCCGCCGGTGCCCGAGGACCGCAAGCCCGTGGTGCGCTTCCGCAATCCGCTGGACGGCGACGTCACCTGGAACGACCTGGTCAAGGGCCCGATCACCATCGCCAACGCCGAACTGGACGACCTCATCATCGCCCGGCCCGATGGCACGCCCACCTACAACTTCTGCGTGGTGGTGGACGACTGGGACATGGGCATCACCCACGTCATCCGCGGCGACGACCACGTCAACAACACGCCGCGCCAGGTCAACATCCTGAAGGCCCTGGGCGCCACGCTGCCGGAATACGGCCACGTGCCCATGATCCTGGGACCGGACGGCGAGAAACTGTCCAAGCGCCATGGCGCGGTCAGCGTCATGCAGTACGACGACCAGGGCTATCTGCCGGAAGCCATGATCAACTACCTCGCGCGCCTGGGCTGGAGCCACGGCGACGACGAGATCTTCACGCGCGAACAACTGGTCGAGTGGTTCGATACCCGCAGCCTGTCGAAGTCCGCGGCGCAGTGGGATCCCAAGAAGCTCAACTGGGTCAACGCCCACTACATCAAGCAGAGCGCCGACGCCGACCTGGCCGCGCGCGTCGCGCCGCGCATCGCCAAGCGGGGCGGGGCGGTCGACGGCGTGGACCTGCCGGCCATCATGGCGCTGCTCAAGGAACGCGCCGAAACGCTCGAGCAACTGGCCGACGACGCCATGTTGTTCTGCGGCGAATTCGATGCCGCGGCCACGCCGCCGGACCTGGTCGCGCAGCACCTGACCGATGCCGCGCGCGCGATCCTGCGCGATTTCGCGCAAGAGGCCGGCTCGATCGAATGGACCCGGGAACAGATCGCGGCGCTGATGAAGGCCACCCTGGCCAAGCATGGCGTCAAGATGCCGGCGCTCGGGATACCGCTGCGGGTAGCCGTGACGGGACGGGCGCAGACGCCGGCCATCGATGCGGTCCTGTCATTGCTTGGCCGCGAGAAAGTGCTGGCCCGCTTGCACACGGTTTAAAAACCGTGCATAATCTCGCTTCTTCGCAGGACGGGGGTATAGCTCAGCTGGGAGAGCGCTTGCATGGCATGCAAGAGGTCAGCGGTTCGATCCCGCTTACCTCCACCAGTCCGGGAAGAAGCAGTACTGTAGTTCCGGGTCCCCTTCGTCTAGAGGCCTAGGACATCACCCTTTCACGGTGAGTACAGGGGTTCGAATCCCCTAGGGGACGCCAACCGAACAGGTTGGCAGCAGTAAAAATATGCCGCTGCGGAGCGGTAGTTCAGTTGGTTAGAATACCGGCCTGTCACGCCGGGGGTCGCGGGTTCGAGTCCCGTCCGCTCCGCCAAGAATCAGAAAGCCCTGCTAAATCCCGTGTTTAGCAGGGCTTTTGCTTTTCTGCTCCGCCTGTGTCTCAGGCGGGTCCTGCGTGGACTTGCAAGCTGAAATATGGCTATAATCCAGATCCCGCTTGAAAAACGTTTCTGCGGGCATCCACCCAGATGGATGGCGGTAACTGAATGGCAGTAACCGTGGGGGTATAGCTCAGCTGGGAGAGCGCTTGCATGGCATGCAAGAGGTCAGCGGTTCGATCCCGCTTACCTCCACCACGAAACAGCAGTTCCAGGTCCCCTTCGTCTAGAGGCCTAGGACATCACCCTTTCACGGTGAGTACAGGGGTTCGAATCCCCTAGGGGACGCCAACCGCCACAGGTTGGCAGCAGTAGAAACGCCGCTGCGGAGCGGTAGTTCAGTTGGTTAGAATACCGGCCTGTCACGCCGGGGGTCGCGGGTTCGAGCCCCGTCCGCTCCGCCAAGGAATTCCAAGGGTTAGTGCGCCAGCAGCCACTAGCCCTTTTTGTTTGGGCGTTCGACATGGCATTCGCCGCCTCGCGAAGCCGGGTACGCGTTTTGCGGCAGCCCGGGTTCATATCCAAAACCAAAGAGGTGACGCCATGAAATGCTCGAGTACCACTCGCAACACGCTGCTCGCCGTCCTGCTGGCGGCTGCCACGCCGTTCGCCATCGCGCAGACGAGTTCGCCCGACCGGACGAGCCAGGATGCCAGGACCGACATGGGGCCGTCGACCGGCTCGTCCGGCAAGCCCCTGCCCGCGGACCAGGGGAAGAACAGCCCGCAGCCCGAATCCACCAAGCGGACCGGGCCCGTCGAGCACGGAAGCCGCAGCGACATGGGGCCCTCCAGCGGGGCCTCGGGCAAGCCCTTGCCCGCCGGCCGCAGCGGCTCAGATGCGGCTCAGCCTTCGGGCGACCGCACCCGGCCGGGCGGCAACGACCGGGAATCCCGGACCGACATGGGACCGTCCTCGGGCGCGTCGGGCAAGCCGGTTCCTTCGCCTGACAACGGCGCGTCGTCGGGAGGCTCGATGCGGCGATGAGTCGCGGCAGCCGGCGCCAGCCTTCGCTGGCGCCGGCTGACAGCGGGGGCGTATGTCGATTCGTCGGCGAATAACGTCGATTGATCGTTCCTGATTGACAATTCCCACACCGACTTCCAACATCCGCGACGTCCATGCGTGCTCCGCATGACGGCTGCCGGGGTGGCGGGCCGCGCGTGAGCGGGCGTCAACCAGCGGAGTGTCCCCGACCATGCAATTCCCCATCGACCCGGCCGATCTGCAGCGCCGCAGGCTTTTCAAGTTCACCGCGTCGGCGCTGGCCGTGCAGGCCGTGGCCGCGTGCGGGGGCGATGCCCAGGCCGCCGAGGGCAATGCCAGCGACGCGGTTCTCAAGGCGGTGGCCGATTTCGGCGCGCTGGCGCCCGAAGGCACGCACTGCCTGGTGCGGGCCGACGTTCCCAATGCTTCCTGGAGCGCAAGCTACAACCCCGACCGGCAACTGTTCATCGGCAGCGCGATCAAGACCTTCATCCTGGGCCAGTTCGTGATCGATGCGGAAACGTCGTACAACGGCATTTCCGGGAACATGCCGCAGACCATCGACGACGGGGTCCGCTCGCCCGGCAGCCCTGTATTCGTCGACCTGAACGGCACGCTGCCCGCCAAGTACGCGCTGGAGGCGATGATCGCCCACAGCGACAACACCGCCACCGACATGGCCTATGCCGCTGTGGGGGCGGACCGGGTGCGGCAACTGATCGCCCGGGCGGGGCTGACGCATACGCGGATCCCGGATTCGACGCGCCGCCTGTTCTCGTACCTGGCCGGGGCGCCCGACGGCGTGGACCTGGGCTGGGAGGCCTTGATGGCGGAGCTGGCGCAGCCTTCGCTGCCGAACGCGCGGCAGGCGATCAACGACAGGCAGTCGATGCTCAGCACGGCCACCGAGCTGGTGGCGTGGTACCGGCAATCGCTGTCGGGCAAGTTCTTCACCCAGCCGGCGACCCTGACGGAATACAAGCGGATACTGGCGATGGCCGACGCGATCTCGCTGGTGGTGCCGGCGGACATCATCGCGTATGGCAAGGGAGGCAGCATCGACTGGCTGGACTTCCACACCATCAGCTTTCCCGGCCAGATGATCGTCGACCGGGTGCCGGTCACGTTCTGCTTCACCTACAACTGGCGCGGTCCGGAAACCAGCACGGGCGCGCCTTTCCAGGCGTTCGTGAAGGCCGTGCGCCCGGTGTTGCAGGCGTGCGTGGACGCCATCCGCAAATAGCGTCGCAAGAGGCCAGCCATGGACAGCATGGACAGCGACGCGCCGTTCGAGACCCTGGAGCGCGACCAGTGCGCGCCGGCTCCGGCGCTGGGGGCCTGGGTCCACCAGGTTGCCCTGGCACTGATGAGCCGGCCCCAGGACGAGGCCATCTTCCTGGCCCTGCAGGCGCTGGGAACGCTGGCGCAGGTCGATCGCGCATGGATGTTCGAATACGATGCGCGCGCCCTGCGCTTTCGCAACACCCATGAGTGGTGCCGGTCCGGCATCACCTCCCATGTGAGCGATCTCCAGGATGCGCCGGTCACGATGATCGCGTGGCTGCATCGCGCCCTGAACCAGCGGCGCGCCGTCATGATCCATGACGTGGCGCGCATGCCGCGCGCGGCAAGGTCGGTACAGGCGGAAATGCTGCGCCAGCAGGATCGCAGCGTGCTGAGCGTGCCTGTGTTCCATGAAGGCCGCCTGCGCGCCTGCATAGGCTTCGATGCGACGCGCGCGCCGGTGCGCTGGCAGCCGGCGCAGGCGCTGGGCCTGTTCCTGTGCGCGGACCTGATCGCGCAGGCCCGCTATGGCGGCACGGAAACCGAGCGCAGCCGGGCGCGCGCGCAGCTCTACGAGCCCCTGCTTTACCTGCGGCTGGGGCACGGAACCCGCGGACTGGCCCCGGCGGACATCCTGGGCGTGCGCTCGGCGCGCGATTATTCCCTGATCTGGCTGGCGGGCGGGGGCTCGGTCAAGGACATGCGGCCCTTGTCCGCCTGGGCGGAGCTGCTGCCACAGGAGAGTTTCATGCGCATCCACCGTACGGCGCTGGTCAACCTGGGGCACGTCAAGGCGCTGGAGCGGGGCGCTTCGATGCCGTGGACCGTCCAGTTGCGCGGCCTGGGCCAACCCTGGTCGGTGTCGCGGCCCTATCGCCAGGCGCTGCGCGCCAGGCTGGGGGTCTGAAGCCGAGGGCGGGCGCGCATCTTGCTGAGGAGCAGGCAGGCCTTGCCAAGGCCGCTTCCTTCGCTATCGAGGAGAACGCCATGCTCACCACAATAATTCTGATCATCCTGCTGCTGGCGCTGATTGGCGCCTTTCCCGCATGGCCCCATGCTGCCAGTTGGGGATACGGGCCCTCGGGCATCATCGGGGTGATCCTGGTCGTGCTGATCGTCCTGCTGTTGATGGGAAGGATATAGGCCCGGGGCGCGCGGGGGGCGCTCAGCGGCGGTTTTCGCCGTCCTGGCGCTCGCGCCAGTTGCGCCGCATGAGAATGAACGTGAACGAAGTGGACTAGCCGATCAGAATCAGGCCCACCAGGGGTTCCACCGAGGCCAGCAGACGCAGCGGCCCGGTGGGAAAGATGTCGCCCAGGCTCTGGGTGGTGAAGGTTTCCAGTCCGAAGTAGATGTAGGCCAGGGGGCCCGCGCTGGCCGCGCCGGTCAGGTGCCCCAGCCCCAGCCATTCCGCGCCTATCCAGTAGCCGGCCCCGAACAGCATGCCCTCCAGGCAATGGGCGGCGATGATGGCGCAGATCAGCACGCCTATGTTCGCCCGCCCGCTCCAGCGCCGCGGATGGATGGAGGAAATGAAGCGCAAGGCTTCGTAGTGCAGGGCGACGGTACCGATGGAGAAGACCACGGTCAGGCCGATGGCCATGAAATAGTGCGCCGGCATCGTTTCTTTGTCAGGACTTGTTGCGGGTATGGGGCGATTATTGCAGTTGTAGCACTCCCCGGCGGGCCGCCGCGCGCCTGGGCGCCGTGGAATGCTACGCTTGATGGCCTCAAGAAGAAGGAGAACGTCCATGAAACGGACCTGGAAAATCCTGCTCGCGGCGGTCGTGGTGCAGGGGCTGGCGGCCTGTGCCCAGCAGGGCGGCGCGGCGGGCGGCTCCGGCGCCAAGACCGATGCCTCGATCCTGACGGCCTATCACTGGCGCCTGCAACAGGCGCTGAACGCGACCGGCGCGCCCCAGCCGGATGCGGTAAACACCCACGGTGGCCAGGCGCTGCAACTGACCTTCGCCGGGGAGCGCGTTTCCGTGGCCGGGCTGTGCAACATGCTGGGCGGCGGCTACCGCGTGGATGGCGCGCGGATGACCATCACGCAGATGGCCGGCACCTTGCGCATGTGCCCGGACCAGGCCTTGATGAAGTACGAACGGGATGTGGCCGAGCGGCTGCCGACGGTGTCGGGCTGGGAGATCCTGGGTGGCGCCGCGCGGCCCGAGGCGGGGGCGCAGCCCGCCCTGAAACTCACCTTCGCCGACGGCAGCCAATGGCGGCTGGCCGGCACGCCCACCGACGAGACGCGCTACGGGTCGGCGGGCGAGACCATGTTCCTGGAGGTGGCGCCGGACCTGGTTCCCTGCAGCCATCCCCTCATCCCGAACATGAAATGCATGCGGGTGCGCACGGTCAGCTACGACGCCGCCGGCGTCAAGCAGGGCTATGGCGACTGGGAAGCCTTCTACGGCAACATCCAGGGCTATACCCATACGGCCGGCGTGCGCAACGTGCTGCGTATCAAGCGCTACACCCTCGCCAATCCGCCGGCGGACGCCTCCCGCTACGCCTACGTGCTCGACATGACCGTGGAAAGCGAGCAGGTCTCGGGGCGCTGAGCCCCGGCCGGCGTCTCACCCCAGGCGCCGCGCGGCGTCCAGGGCCAGGCCCGTTCCTATGCTGCCGAACGTGTCTCCCTGGACCGCGCGCGCCGCGGGCAGCAGCGAGGCGACCCGGTTGCGCAGCAGCGGTACGCTGCTCGATCCCCCCGTGAAGAACACCGTATCGACCGCCCGCGCGGCGATGCCGGCGGTGTCCAGCAGCTCGGCGATCGTCCTGCCTATCCGGTCCACCAGGTGTTCGATGGCGGCATCCAGGTCGGCGCGCGTCGCCACCTGGATCAACCCGGGCTCGACGCGGCCCAGGTCCATCCGGGCCTCGGGCGCGGCGGCCAGCGCGATCTTCGCTTCCTCGACCTGGAAAGCCACCCAGTGGCCCGCGCGCTCCTTGACCAGTTCCAGCAGCCGGGCGAGCTTGTCCTTCTCGGCCGATTCGTGGAACAGTTCGGCCAGCATGGTGGCCGACTTGCGGGCATAGACCTGGTTGATGGTGTGCCACGATGCCAGGTTGAAGTAGGGCGTCGAGGGCATCTCCTTGCCGCTGGTCAGGCGGCTGCCCAGGCCCAGCAGCGGCATCACGGTGCGCAGGCTCAGGTACTTGTCGAAGTCGGTGCCGCCGATGTGGACGCCGCCGTTGGCGAGGATGTCCTCGCGCCGCTCGGCGGCGGCTGCGCGCGCGGGATTCAGGCGTATCAGCGTGAAGTCCGACGTGCCGCCCCCGATGTCCACCACCAGGACCAGTTCCTCGCCGGCGATCTGCGATTCGTAGTCGAAGGCTGCCGCCATCGGCTCGTATTGGAATTCGACGTGGCGGAAGCCTACCTCGCGGGCGATCTCCGCCAGGGTCTCCTGCGCCTTGGCGTCCGCGCGCGGATCGTCGTCGACGAAGAAGACGGGGCGGCCGAACACCGCCTGGTCGAAAGTCCTGCCGGCCGCGTGCTCGGCGCGCCGCTTGAGTTCTCCGATGAAACGCGAGAGCAGCAGGCGGAAGGGCAGCGCCCGGCCCTGGACCTCGGTGTGGCCTTCCATGAGCGGCGTGCCCAGCAGGCTTTTCAGCGCCCGCATCAACCGGCCGTCATAGCCTTCCAGGTAGTCCCGGACCGCCGCGCGGCCGAAGCTGGTCTCGATGTCCTCGGCGTGGAAGAAGACCGCCGAGGGAAAGGTGGGCTGCCCGTCTTCCAGCGGCAGCAGGGAGGGAGCGGCGGGCCGGTGCCAGCCGACAGTGGAGTTGGACGTCCCGAAATCGACGCCGCATGCGTTTGAGATCATGGAGGGAAAGGAAAAAGGCGCCGCGCCCCGATGGGGTCTGCTTTCCGGCCGTGGACGGGACGCGACGGGAAACGCAGATCGATATGCGGTCTGGGCATGGCCCGCCTGGGCGGGCCGGTGTTAAAACGGGGAACGGCGTCATTGTATGCGCAGCCACGGACCGCACCGACACCGGTGCAGGGTCCTTCTCCATGGGAGCCTTTCGCATGTCATTCAAAGCCTTGGTCGCGGTCGTTGGCGTGTCGCTGCTCGGCGCGGGGTGCGCCGTCGCGCCGGTCGGCGAGGACACCGCGTTGAAGCAGGCCATCGCCAGTCCGGCGCGCACGCCGGCCTTCGTCGCCCGGGACGCCGCGCGCAAGCCTTACGAGGTCCTGCACTTCTTCGAGCTGCGGCCGGACGCCACCGTGGTCGAGATCTCGCCCGGGGCCGGCTACTGGACCGAGATCCTGGCGCCGTACCTGAAGCCGCGCGGCACCTACTACGCCGCCCAGTATCCGCAGGACGGCGGGGGGCGCGCCTACTACCAGGAGTACTACCGGAATTTCCGCGCCAAGCTGGATGCCAATCCGGCCTGGTACGACCGGGTCCGGGTGACGGCCTTCGGCAAGGGGCGCTACGACATCGCCCCGCCGGGTAGCGCCGACATCGTGCTGACCTTCCGCAACCTGCACAACTGGATGAACGACGGTTATGCCGAAGAGGTGATGGCCGCCTTCTACCGCGCCCTCAAGTCCGGCGGCATCCTGGGCATCGAGGCCCACCGCGGCCGGGCCGACAAGCCCCAGGACCCGCGCGCCGCCGATGGCTACGTACGGCAGGATTACGCGATCCAGCTCGCCCGGCAGGCCGGCTTCGTCTTCGTCGGCAGCTCGGAGGCGCTGGCCAATCCCAGGGATACCAAGGATCATCCGGCGGGGGTGTGGACGCTGCCGCCTACCTTCCGGCTGGGCGACAAGGATCGCGAACGCTACGCCGCGATCGGAGAGGCCGATGGCTTCCTGTTGAAATTCCGCAAACCCTAGGTCTTGGACGCCGGCAGCCGGGCGTAGCAGTGCTTGCAAATAGCGGCGGCGGGATGCACGTACTTGCCGCAGCTCGGGCACTGCTTGCCATGCCTTTCGCGGGCGATCTCGCGAGCCTTCGCCCGTTGGCGAGCCTTGACCACGATGACCCCTACGCAGATGGCAGCGATGATGGCAATGAAAACAATCATGCTTTTCCCGTTGTAATTGCGCGAACGAGTATAGGGGCCGTGTGTTATCGGAAGTTTGCAGGATGTCTCAATTGTTAGAAAGAGCCCACGCCGTTTTTTCTGCGAAAAGCGCGCCGCGCGGGCGGCGGAAACCGCTCCAGACGCAACACAGGCGCCTGAACAGTGGCTGAATGAGGGGGTACGCCTCCTGGGAGTCCCGGGGCGAAGGCGGCGGGGCCGGGGAAAGGCAGTCCGTCCGCTAGCGAACGGATACACATGGCTGGAAGACGGCCGGCCATGATGGCCGAGTTACATTTTCCGGAGCGCGGCCTCTGGAATCGGTAACCGTGGACCAAGTCGCCAGGCGCCGGGTCCGCTCAGGCCTGCCAGTAGCCGCCAGCCTCGATCGCGCGGCGCACGTCTTCGGGCACCTCGATGGGCCGCATGGTGTGCATGTCGATGAACACCAGGACCAGCGCCGCGCGCAGGCGCACCGGCTGGTCGTCGCCGGCGGGGCTCAGTTCGATGGCGATCTTCAGCGAGGTACGCCCCACGCCGTCGATCCGCAGTGCCGAGACGATGTCTTCTCCCAGCCGGCTGGGAGCCAGGAAATCGACCTGCAGGTTGACGATGGGAATGGCGATGTGCCGCTCGCCATGCAGGGCGGCGAAGCCGGTCCCCAGGCCGTGCCGGAGCCAGTGTTCGACGGTGTCGTTCAGGATCTCGACGTAGCGCGGATAGAACACGATGCCGGCGGGATCGCAGTGCTTGAAGCCGATCTCGACCGGCATGACATGGATGGTTCCCATGCGGTTTCCTCGATGGATGGAGCGGGCGGGCGCGGGAATGGCCGCGGCTTTCAATTAGACCTCATGCTCACGCCTGGTGCGCGATGCCCGAGAGCTGCCGGGCGAGCCGCTCGCCGCTGTCGTCGGCCAGCGCGGCCTCGCGCAGGCCGGCCACGGTGCGTGCGGCATCGCCGCGGCCACGCAGGGCGGGCAGTACGGCCATGATCTTGCGATAGCTGCCCAGGCCGCGCGCGTGGGTGTCGCCGTAGCCCTTGATCAGGCGCGGGCATTCGGCGATCTCGCAAGCCAGGTCGTAGTCCTCGGGGGCGAGCAGCACGACGAGGTCCAGCCAGTCCTGTATGCCGGCGGTTTCGCGTTCCTGCCGCAGCGAGCGTGGCCGCAGCCGCTTGAAGGATGCGATGCCGTACAGCAGCAGGAAGCCGCGCAGGCTGGACGTGCGCACGACGCGGCCCTTGCGGGTGGCGCGCGCCAGCAGCGGCCCGGCCCAGCGCGAGGCCAGCAGCCAACGGCCAAGGCCGGCCGGCAGCATGTCGGCGATTTCCTCCGGGCGGGGGTGGAAGAACTCGTTGATGTGGAGTGCCTGGCCGGCGCTGGCCCCGTGCTGCTGCCGGACGCGGTCGAAGCGGGTGGCGCGGATCTTCAGTTCGGCGACGCGCACGGTGTCCTCGTAGGTCATCCACAAGGCGAGATGGCGCGCCGTCTCGCGCAGCAGCCGGCAGGACGGGTCGGAGCCCCCGATGATATCCAGCAGGGGCCGCAGCCGGTCCAGGTACAGGGCGGCATAGGCTGGATCCTGGTAGTCGGCGGTGCGCACGATGCCTGCCCGCAGGATGTCCCCGAGCGGGGCGGGAAACTCCCGGCCGATGCGGGCGTCCAGCGTGGCGAGCCGGGGATCGACGGCCGCGTCGGCCACGGGCGAGGCGGCGCCGGGCGATGGCGTGGGGCCGTCGGCATGGGCGCGAAAGCCCGCGTCGAAGGCCCGGAGGCTGGCGGCCACGCCTATCCCGCCGCGTTCGATGGCGGCTTCGAAGGCCTGCCGGTCCCAGGGCAGTGCCCCGGTGGCGGCCAGCGCGCCGAACAGGGTCGCGCTGATGACACTGCCGCTGCGTTCGGCCAGGGCCGAATAGTCGTGGCAGATGAATTCGCGGGCGGCCGCGCGGCCCGCCTCGTACAGCGAGGCATAGTCCTTGCGCCCGTCGCCCATGGCCATCTTCTCGGGCAGGGCGTAGACACGGTTGGACGAGGCGATCAGCACGGTCCTGTCGGGAGTCACGAGTCCACGCTGTACCGCCCGGGCCGCCTCCATCAGCTCGGAGGCGATCACCACGTCCACGTCGCCGGGAACGGGCATCAGGCCGAGCACGGGCACACGCGTCCGGTGGCGGGGTCCGGGCAGGACCTCCACGTAGTAGATCGTGGCGCCGGTGCGCTGCGCGACGCCGGGTACGGACGTGGACTGGGCATGGAAGCCCGCGTGTTCGGCCGTGGCCACGATCCAGTCGGCCAGCACCCCGCCGCCTTCCCCGCCCATGGCGAGGATGGCGATCTTGATCGGGCGCGGGGTTGCCTCAAGCGGCATGGCGGTACTCCTGCTTGGCAAGGCGGCGCTGCAGGAATCGGATGATCGTTCCGGCCAGGCGCGCGCCCAGGGTTTCGAGGCGGGTGGGGTTGGTCACCACGTCGGCCCGGTAGAACGACGGGCACAGCACAGCCGCGTGCGAGACCTCGCCGCACAGGCCGCAGCCCACGCAACTGGGCAGCACGGTGGCGACCGGATCGCGGCGCAGCGGGTCGGGGTTGTCCTTGATCGACAGCGAGGGGCAGCCGGACAGGCGTATGCAGGAGTGGTCGCCGGTACAGGTGTCGTGGTCGACGCCGAATTGTTCCTTGACCACCCGCCGGCCTTCCTTGGCCATCTGGCGCTGTCGGGGCTTGATCCGCCGCTGCTTGTTCAGCATGCACTCGGACTGGGCGATGACGACCTTGGGGCCGGGTTCGTCGGTGGTGAGTGCTTCGTTCAGGACCGACTGCATCTGCTGGAGGTCGTAGGTATGGGTGACGGTGCGGACCCATTCGACCCCCACGCCCCGCACCGCGGCCTCGATGCCGTGGCGGGTCGAACGGGTGGGGGTGTCGGCCGCGGACGACAGGATGTCCTGGCCCCCCGTTGCCGCCGAATAGCCGTTGTCGACGATGACCGTGACGTTGTTGCTGCGGTTGAAGACCGCATTGCCGATGCCCGAGGTCAGCCCGTTGTGCCAGAAACCGCCGTCGCCCATGATGCTGATGGTGCGCCGGTCGGTTTCGCCGGTGTTGAGCGCCGCCGCGCCGGCCGCGCCCAGGCCGTAGCCCATCGAGGTCGCGCCGATGTTGAACGGGGCCAGCGCGGCGAACTGGTGGCAGCCGATGTCTGCGCTCACGTAGTGTTTGCCGATGCGGTTCTCCACCATTTTCATCGCGGTGAAGATGGGGCGTTCGGGGCAGCCCGTGCAGAAGGAGGGGGGGCGCGGCAGGACCTCGTCCACTTTCTCCAGCGCGACGCCGGGCATGGACGGCACGATGGGCGGAATCCTGGGTTCGAGCATCCGGGCCACGCCCTCGGGCAAGGGCCGCCGCCCGGCCAGCTCGGGCGCGTGGCGGTCGAGGAAGCGGCGCAGCCCCTTCATCACGACCCGGGGCGTGTATTCCCCGGCGCGCGGCAGGAGGTCCTTGCCGTGCAGGACGGTTCCGGCGCCGGCGCGGCGCAGGATGGTGTGCAGCGCCTGTTCGATGAACTCGGGCTGGCCCTCCTCCAGCATCAGCACCGCGTCCTTGTCCCGGCAGAAATCCAGCACCTCGCTTTCCACCACGGGATAGACCACGTTCATGACGTAGATGGGGATGTCGGTGTCGCCATAGATGTTGGCCAGCCCCATCAGCTCCAGCACCCGCATCAGGGTGTTGTACAGGCCGCCCTGGACGATGATGCCGACATGGCGGGCCTCGCCGTCGAAGCGTTCGTTCAGGCCTTGCTCGCGCACGAAGTCCTCGGCGGCCTTCCAGCGCTGCGCGATCTTCTCGTGCTCGTGCACGAAGGTGGCGGGCGCCAGGGCCATGCGCTCCACGTCGCGCCGGGGCTGCTCGATGGCGTCCTTCAGCGTGAACGCGGGACGCCTGTTGTCGGCGGCGTCGAAGCGGCCGTGCGCATGGCAGGCGCGGATGCGCAGCGTCAGCATGACCGGCGTGCTGCTGGCCTCGGACAGGTCGAAGCTCTGCTGCACGGCGCGCACCAGCGAAGGCAGGTTGGGGCGGGGGTCCAGCAGCCACATCTGCGACTTCATCGCGAAGGCGTGGGAGCGCTCCTGGATGATGCTCGAGCCTTCGCCGTAGTCCTCGCCCAGGATGATGAGCGCGCCGCCGGTCACGCCGCCCGATGCGAGGTTGGACAGGGCATCCGAGGCCACGTTGGTGCCGACCGTGGACTTGAAGGTAATGGCGCCGCGCAGCGGGTAGTGGACCGAGGCCCCCAGCATGGCGGCCGCCGTCGCCTCGCTGGCGCTGCTTTCGAAATGCACGCCCAGTTCGTCCAGGATCTCGCTGGCATCGGCCAGGACGTCCATGAGATGGGAAACGGGCGAGCCCTGGTAGCCGCCGACGTACGAGACGCCGGATTGCAGCAAGGCCTTGGTCACGGCCAGGATGCCTTCGCCTTCGAACTCCTGCCCCGCGCCCAGGCGCAGCTTCGTGACTTCCTGCTTGAATGATCGCTCTGCCATAAGCGTTCCGGAAAAAAGATGAAAGGGGTCCCTGGCGGCTGTCGGTGGACAGCCGCCGCGGAACAAGAGGGATCGGGGCGCGGCGGGCGCGCGGGAGCGGGTCTTTCCCTAGAACCTCGACGGCAGCCAGGTGGCTATCGACGGCCAGAGGAAGATCGCCGCCAGCAACAGCACGGTCATGGCCACATAGGGAGTGACCGCCTTGAATATGTCGGTCATGCCGACCTCGGCCGGGGCCACGCCGCGCATGGTCATCAGCAGCATGCCGTGCGGAGGCAGCAGGAGGCCAAGCTGCATGCAGATCAAGTACATGATGCCGAACCAGACCGTATCGATGCCCAGCTGATTGACGATGGGCATGAACACCGGCAGCGTGATCATCATCATGGAGATCTGCTCGACGAACAGGCCCAGGAAGATCAGCAGCGCCAGCATGCCCGCGACGATGGCCATGGGGGAGAGCCCCGTGCCGGTCACGGTCTGCACCAGGCCGCTGGTCGCGCCCGAGAAGCTCAGTATCTGCGAGAAGGTGGTGGCGCCCAGGATGATGAACAGGATCATGGCCGATATCACCAGCGTGCCCTTGAGCGCGGCGAACAGCCGGGCCGGCGTCAGCGCCCGGTAGCAGGCCGTGACGAGGATGGTCGCCATCGACCCCAGGGCGGCCGATTCCGTGGGCGTGGCCCAGCCGGCGATCATCGAGCCGACCACCACGCCGAAGATCGTCGCCAGCGGCAGCACGTACACCAGGAAGGGCCGCACGCGCTCCCAGCCCCGGTGTTCGTCCAGCGGGCCGTTGGGCGCGATGGCGGGCCGCAGGCTGGCGCGGACCACGATGTAGGCGATGAACGACAGGCTCAGGATGAAGCCGGGAGTGACGCCTCCCACCAGCAGCTTGGAGATCGAGATGCCGGACAGCGAACCCAGCAGCACGGTGATGGCCGAGGGCGGGATCAGCATGTCGACCGCGCCGATGGCCATGATGGGACCGCAGGCCATGGTCGGGTGGTAGCCGCGCTGGAGCATGAGCGGCAGCATCAGGCTGCCCAGCATGGCCGTGGTCGCGATGGTGGAGCCCGAGATGGCCGAGAAGATCGTGCCGGCCACGACCGCGACCACCGCCAGCCGCGCGGGCATGCGGCGGATCAGGCGCTCGATGCCGTCGATCACCTTGAGCGCGACGCCGGTGTGGAACAGGACCTCGCCCATCAGGACGAACAGCGGGATGGGCGTGAGCGAGAAGCTGGTGATGGAGGCCGAGCCGTTGCGCACCAGCTGGCCCAGGCCGGGCTCGCCGCCCAGGAACAGCAGTGCCCCGGCCAGGTTGATGACCAGGAAGGAGAAAGCCACCGGCAGGCCGAGGAACAGCAGGGCGGTGGAGCCGCCGAACAGCAGCAGCGAGGCTTGTTGCCAGGTCATGGGCGCCTCCTAGCTGGCCGACACGGCATCATGCCGGGGCCGGTGTTCGGACCTGCGCAACCGGTCCATGCGGAACAGGAACTCGATCGACAGCAGGGAAAAGCTCAGCACCCAGGGCGCGGTACCCCACCATTCCGGCGTCACGAGCGTCTTGGTGATCATGCCGCCGCCCAGGTAGCTTTCGTGGGTGACCAGCCAGCCGTAGCAGGCCAGGGCGACGCTGCAGGCGAAGCCGAGCAGGTCGGCCACCCACTCGCACACCCAGCCGGCGCGCGCCGGCAGCGCCTGCAGCAGGATGTCGACCCGGATGTGCTGGCCCTGGCGCAGCAGCCAGGGCGCGGCCAGCATGGTCATGGCGGAGAGCATCGTTTCCGATATCTCGTTGCTCCAGGACAGGTCGGCCAGGCCGGTGTTGCGGGTGAACACGTCGGCGCAGATCATGACGGTCATCGCCAGCAGGATCAGGCAGGCCAGGGAGAAACAGAGATAAAGCAGATGCCCGTAGGCGCGGGAAATCGTCTGCATGGCGGATCAGGGGCGCGAGAACAGCGACTTCAGCTTGGCCGCGTGCGCGGGGCTGACCTCGGCCATCCGCTTCCAGGCGGCGTCGCGGGCGGCATCCAGCAGCTTGCGGCTGTCTTCCGGCGACAGGGCGATGGTCTTGACGCCCGCCTCGGCCTGGCGCCTGGTCTCGGCGGCGACCTCGTCCTTGTAGGTGGCGTTCTGTTCCTCGGCCCATGCGAATTGCTTCTGCAGGAAATCGCGCTGGGCCTGGGTGAGGTTCTTCCAGGACGACAGGTTCATCAGGATGCCGTTCTCCGAGCCATAGAAGCCGGGATCCACGCGGTACCTGGTCTTTTCCTGCCAGCCCAGGTCGAAGATGCCGGCGATGGGCCAGCCGTAGCCGTCCACCACGCCGCGCTCGAGCGCGGTGTAGAGCTCGCCCGGCGCGGTCTGCACCACCGTGCTGCCCAGGCTCAGGAAGAGGTCCCGGTAGACCGGCGTGATGCGCATCTTCTGGCCCTTGAGGTCGCCGGTGAAGCCCTTGTTGGTATAGATGTGATAAGGCACGCCGTCGCTGAGCCGGGCAAGGTAGGTCAGGCCCTTGGGCGCCAGCAGCGTGTTCATGTAGTCGATGGCGCCGTTCTCGCGCAGTTCCCGGGTCGTCAGGTCGGTGTAGGACATGGCGATGGCCTCGGGCACGATGTTGGTGTAGAACACGCCGGTCACGTTGGCGAGGTCGACCACCTTGTTGCGCACGGCGTTGCCCACCTCGAACGGCGGGATGGCCTTGGGGCCGCCGATATAGTTGATCTGCACCAGGCCCTTGCCTTCCCGGTTGACCTTCTCCACGAAGCGCTCGAAGTGGCGGGAGAAAAAGGTCTTCTCGTCAAAGGAACTGACGGCGCGCAGCGTGACCTGCTGGGCCTGTCCCATGGCCGGCGCGGCCAGGCAGGCGAGCGCGGCGGCCGCGAGGACGGCGCGGCGCTTTCTTTGCAGGGAGCGGGAACCGGCGTTGACGAGGGTCCTGAGCATGTTGACTCCATTGCCGTGCTTCGTTCGCGGGACGCGAGCCCGCGAAGGCGGCGATAAGGGTGGATGGGATGGCGAGGCGGATCGAGGTTAGAGGCGGGCCGAGAGGCCCGTCAACGCGATTTCCTGCGGCATGCGATGAATTCTTTTCATGCACGGCGGTGGTGCGCCCGCGGGGGGCGATCGATGCCAAAATGCCGGTGCGCTTCATGCGCTTTCCCGGACGACTTACGCGATACCGCCATGGAATTGAAGCAACTCAGAGCGCTGCAGGCCATCGCCGACACCGGCAGTTTCGGCGAGGCGGCGGCCCAGCTAGGCTTGACCCAGTCGGCGCTCAGCCACCAGGTGCGCCACCTCGAGGCCGAGCTCGACGAAACCTTGCTGATCCGGGCCAGGCCCAAGGTCTATCCTTCCCCGGCGGGGCTGGCGGTGCTGGCCTCGGCGCAGAAGATACGCGCCGAGATCATGGCGCTGGAGGCACGTTTCGAGCGCTCCAAGACGGGGCCGGTCACGGGCACGCTGCGCATCGCGGCCACCACGTTGTCCATCGTCTACGTGCTGGGCGACCTGTGCGAGGCCTTCATCGAGAAGTACCCGGGCATAGAACTGATCTTCACCGCCACCGAAAGCGCCGAGGCCGCCGTCAGGCGGGTGCAGGTCGGGACGGCCGACGTGGCGTTCGGTCCGCTGGCCGAGGGCAGCAGCCAGATGGTGCGGGTGGCGCTGGGCAGCACCGAGCACGCGTTCATCGTCCGCAGCGGCCATCCGTTGGCCAAGCGCGGGACCGTTTCGCTGGACCAGTTGCGGGAGTTTCCGTTCGTTCTGTTCCAGCAGGGCAGCGGCACGCGGGCCATCACGGACGAACTGTTCCTGCCGGACGGCGGCTATCCGTCCGTCCTGACCGAGTCCAACGACGCCCAGTTCATCAAGCGCATCGTCTCCATCAGCTCCGGTGTCGCGCTCATGCCGGTCTATGCGCTGGCCGACGAGGTGGCCAGCCGCCGGCTGAGCCTGCTGCGCTGCGCGGGCCGGCCCATCCTGGTGGACATCGGCATCGTCCACAAGAAGAACGTGCTGATGAACTCGATCGAGTTGTTCAAGTCGTTGTGCCTGGACCTGCGGGGCCCGTCGCCCATCAGCATCACCATCGAGAACGCGCGCAGCCTGCCGTTCGCCAGGCGCTGAGCCGGCCGCGGCGCGCCTCTCAGGCCAACGGCCCCACCCGCAGGCCTTCCTCGTCCAGCCAGCGCAGGAAGGCCGGGCCGGCCAGCACCCGGTACTCGGCCACGCGCTGCCCGCCGGGAGGATCGTCGGGCACCGGCGCGACCGCCGGATGGCACATCAGCACGTCCCGGTCGCGAGCATGGCGCAACCATTTGCGGACCAGCGCGGCATAGTGCTGCTCGCCGCCCTCGAAGCCGTACACGCCCAGCAGGCGCTCGTTGGTCCGCAGCCCGTGGCCGTGTGCGAGCCGGGACAGTCCGGCGGCCCCCAGCGCGGAAATGGCGCGGGCCTTCAGGCGCGGCGGACGCGGCATGCCGGGCAACTGCGCCGCGCGGGTAGAGCGCAGCCACGGCAGGGCGTGGGCATAGCGCCGCGTCAGCAAGGCGACCAGGCGGGTGCGGATGTGGGGCAGCTGGTGCACGTGCTGGTGGCCGTCGACGTAGGCGGGCGGGCGGCCGAAGGCCTGCTCGAAGGCATCGAACTGCCGGGCCAGTCGTGCATCGATCCAGGCGTCGTCGAGCAGGCCCGCGTAGCTGCGGGCAATCAGCGCGGACAGCGACAGGCGTTCGGCGGGCGTGTCGAAGAAGGCGGTGAAGTCCACATGCAGGCCAGTCTCGATGCCGGTGTCGCCGAGCAGGCCGGCATAGGTGCCGAAACTGGGTCCCAGCGTCATGCAGCTGGCCGCGCTGACGCGCCTGCGCGCGGCCAGGGTGAGGATGGCCAGGTCGACCGATGCGTCCATGCCGAAATCGTCCGCGCACACGACGATGCGCCTGCCGGATAATGGCGGTCCGTTCATCACGTTTCCGTTGGATGGCCATCCATGCGCCTGCTTGCCGGACAGATCCTGCGTTTCGCCGCCGTCGGCTGCCTGGCGGCGGCCACCCATTGGATCGTGGCCGTGGCGTGCGTCGAAGCCCTGCACCTCGTGCCCCTGCGGGCCAACGTGGTGGGCTGGCTGGCCGCATTCTGCGTATCGTTCACGGGTCACCTGCGGTTCACGTTCCGGCACCCGCCGCGTGCGTGGCAGCGCGCCGCGGCGAGGTTTTTCCTCGTATCCGCCGGCGGCTTCGCAATCAATGAACTGGCCTATGCCTGGCTGCTCCATGTGTCCTCGGTGCGTTATGACGTCTTGCTGGCAGCGGTGTTGGTGGGGATCGCGGCGGGTACCTTCATTGCAAGCCGGCTATGGGCGTTTCGCCGCACGCCTGGCGCATGAGCCCATCGCCGGCCTCGACCAGCCATACGCGGCTGCGCCCTTCGCCCAGCACGGGCTGCCGGCTTGCCAGCAACGGCTTGCGCGTGGCGTCGTCGGCGCTGCCCCAGATCCAGTAGCGCGTTCCCGCGGGGGCCCCGCACAGGCGCTCGCGCAGCAGACGGTCCGACAGCAGCACCTGCTGGCCCTGTACCGGGTCGAAGTGCGCCGCGTCGTAGAGTTCCTTGCGCCAGTTGTCGCGCAGGGGGATCTGCGGGTCGAGCCAGTCGTCCACGACCCAGATGGGCGCGGGAGAGCGGGAGTAGAGCTGCAATTGGAAGGGATACTCGTGCAGGGCCACCAGCGTGTCGCCCGGCCGCAGGCGGGCGCCGATGTCGATGGCCAGGGCCTTGGGACCATGGTGGGAATAGGCGGCGGCCGCGGCCATGGCGGCGCCGCACAGCGTGGCGGCGCCCATGACGGACAAGGGGAACAGGCGCCGCCAGCGCAGGCTGCGGCCGCTGCGCCGGACCGACATGACGACCTCGGCCAGCAGGAAGGCGAAGGCGGGCAGCGCCGGCACGACGTAGCCGATGAGCTTGGAGCTGGGGATGGAGAAGAAGGCCAGGATCACGGCCAGCCAGACCAGCGCCAGCCGCCGCAGCTCGCCGCGGGGCGCGGTCCAGAAGCGCTTGTCGAACAGGCCGGCGGCCCAGGCCGACCAGGGCAGCGCCAACCCGGCAAGCACGGGCAGGTAGAACCAGGCCGGCTGCACGTTGTTGAAGCCGCCGGCGGAGAATCGCTCGAACTGCTGGTAGATGAAGAAGTAGTGGAAGAACTCCGGATAGCGCAGCTGCATCAGCCAGAACCAGGGCACCGCCACGAGCAGGAAGACGCCGATGGCGGGTGGCCACAGCAGGACCCGCAGCTCGGTCCAGCGGCGCGCCGATGCCACCCAGAGCATCAGGACGGCGGCCGGCAGCGCGACGCCTATCAGGCCCTTGGCCAGCACGGCCAGTCCGGCCAGCGCCGCGCAGGCCAGCATCATGCCGCGGGCGGAGCCGCCTTCCCGCGCGCGCAGCAGGGCTTCCGCGCCCGCCAGGATGCACAGCGAGATCAGGCTGGCCACCAGCATGTCGAGGTTGGCGAATTGCGCGGCACCGTAGAAGAAGGGCAGGGTGACCAGGATCAGCGCGGCGACCGCGGCGGTGCCGACGTCGCGCCGCCGGCGCAGGAACAGGTACAGGCCGACCGCCGCCAGCCAGGCCGCCAGGACCGAGGGCAGGCGGGCCGCGAACTCGTTCAGCCCGAACACCGAGAACGAGGCCTCGGCCAGCCAGTAGAACAGCGGCGGCTTGTGGAAATAGGGCATGCCGTTCAAGAGCGGCACGGCATGGGAGTGGCTGCGCAGCATTTCCCAGGCAACGCCGGCATAGCGGCCCTCGTCGGGCAGCATCAGCGGCCGCACCCAGGACAGCATGGCAAGCCACGCCGCGATGGCGGCAAAGAACAGGCTGGTTCTTTTCATCGCCGGGCCGCCCCAAGATGAAAACGCCCCCTTGGGGGGCAGCGCAGCCGCGCAGCGGCAAGCGTGGGGGTCATTTTTCATCGCCGGGCCGCCCCAAGATGAAAACGCCCCCTTGGGGGGCAGCGCAGCCGCGCAGCGGCAAGCGTGGGGGCCATTTTTCATCGCATGCCTGCGCGGCGGCTGCGCGTCCCCGTGCCGCGGCGAGAACGGACCACGTACAGCGGCCGGCCCTTGACCTCGTCGAAGATGCGGGCGACGTACTCGCCCACGATGCCCAGCGAGATCAGGTTCAGTCCGGCGAAGAACAGCAGGGCGGCGACGATGGTGGTCCAGCCGGCGACGATGTTGCCCTTGACCAGGTATTCACCCACCACGTAGCAGCCATAGGCGATGGACAGCGCCGCGAAGAGCCCACCCACGAGGCTCGCCATGCGCAGCGGCCAGGTGGTGAAGGCGGTCAGCCCGTCCAGGGCCAGGCGCCCGAGCTGCAGCGGCCGGAAGTGGCTGCTGCCGTGGGCACGGTCGGCGGGAACGTAGGGCAGCGGCTCGGCCTTGAACCCGACCCAGGCGTACAGGCCCTTCATGAAGCGGGTGCGTTCGGGCAGGGCGATCAGGGCGTCGACGACGCGGCGGTCCATCAGCCGGAAGTCGCCGGCATGCGCCGGGACGTTGACGCGGCCGTGCGAGCTGAGCAGCCGGTAGAACAGCCGCGAGCCCAGGCGCTTGAGCGCCGGCTCGTCGTCGCGATGGCTGCGCACCGCGTAGACCATGTCCGCGCCGGCGGCCCACTTGACCAGCATCCTGTCGATCAGGTCGGGCGAGTGCTGCAGGTCGGCGTCCATGCTGATGACGACGTCGCCGTCCGCCGATTCCAGCCCGGCGCTGAGCGCGGCTTCCTTGCCGAAGTTGCGCGACAGCTGCAGGTAGCGGAAGCCGGGGACCTGGCTCCAGCGGGCCATGAGTTCGGGGGTCTCGTCGGTGCTGCCGTCGTCCACCACGATGATCTCCCAGCTTCGGCACAGCGTGTCGAGGCGGGCTCGCAAGAGGGGAAGCAGTTCGCGCAGGTTGCGGGCTTCGTTCAGGCAGGGCAGGACGCAGCTGACATGGGCATCGTGGAAGGCGGAATCCCTGGGCGCGGCTGCCTCGGGCAGAGGCAGGACCACGCCGGGCAGCGCCGGGCCGAAGCCATCCAGATCGTGTTGGACATCCATGGAACACTCGGAGGGAACGACAGAACGGCGCCAGTATGGCCGGGCGTGCGTCGAATTTTCGTTGAAGGGATGTCGAGTTTCCGTTCCTCCGGCCGTTCAGCGGAACGTCAGTTTTCCGGCGTCCCGTAAGTGCGTTCCCCGCGTTCGGCGATCACCTCCAGCAGCGTGCCGGTGAACGCCTCCAGGACCGCAGGCTGTTCCCTTCCGCGCTTGGTGATGAGGTGAAAGCCCAGCGACAGCACGGGGTCGGTCAGCAGCGCGGTGACGACCGGCACGTCGGGTCCGACCGGCGCGGCGAAGGACGGAACGATGGTGGGACCGACGCCGGCCGCCGCCATGCCGATCAGCGATTCCAGGTTGTTCATCCGGATGCCGCCCTCCGGCCGCAGGCGCCTGGACGCGGCCTTGCGCTTGTCGATCAGTTGCTGGAGCTCCGAGGTGGGGTGCAGCTCCACGAAGGGCACGTCGGGCAGGTCGTCCCAACGTATGCGCCGGGGCCTGCCCTGCGCCTTCAGGCGCAGCGGGGCGTTGCGGCATTCCACGTACAGGAAGTCGAACTCGAACAGCGGGCGCCGCGAGACCTCGGGCACGTGCCGCGGGAAGATGCCCAGCCCGCAATCGAGTTCCCCGCTGCGCACGCGGCGTTCGACCTCGGGCTTGGGCAGGTCGAACACATGCAGGTCCAGCGTGGGCTGGGTGACGCGCAGCTTCATGTATACGTGCGGCATCACGCTGGCGGAGAATATGGGCGTGGCGCCCACGCGCAGCGTGCGCCGCCGCTCTTCCGAGAGCTGGCTGAGGACGGGGGCGATGGTTTCCACTTCGTCCACCACGTGCTGGGCCACGGGCACCAGCCGCTGGCCGGCCGCGGTCAGGTGGACCGAACGCGTGGTGCGCTCGAACAGCCGGCACGCCAGCTGGCCCTCCATGTCCTGCATCATCAGGCTCAGGCCGGGCTGGCTGATGTGCATCTGCTCCGCCGCGCGCGTGAAGCTGCGCGTATGCACCACGGAAAGAAAAGCCTTGAAATGCCGGATCGAGAGATTCATAAGTAACGTAAATCAATAGATATAAGAGATATATTAGACAAATTAAAAGGCTGTTCCTAGAATTTCCCGCAAGCAAGCACAAATGCACCCGCCGGCCAGGCCGGACGGGGCGACGGGAGACGGGACGATGAACGAGGCGACAGCCAAGCGGCGCCAATTCCGCGAACTACTGGCCAGGGACGAACTGCTGGTCATGCCCGGCGGCTTCAGCCCCCTGCTGGCCCGCATCGCGCAGGACGCGGGCTTCGAAAGTTATTTCATCGCCGGCTCGCAACTGTGCGCGTTCCTGTACGGATATCCCGACACCGGCGTGATGGGCATGCGCGACGTGGTCGATCATGCGCGGCACGTGGCGGCCCGGACCGACATCCCCATCTTCCTCGACTTCGACACGGGCTTCGGCAATGCGGTCAACGTCTGGTATGCGGTGCAGGAAGCGGTGCGGGCCGGCGTGGCGGGATTGCAGATCGAGGACCAGGAGGCGCCCAAGAAGTCCGGGACCAGTGCCGGCCGCCGCTGCATTCCGGTGGACGAAGCCGTGGGCAAGTACCGCGCGGCCGTCGCCGCCCGCGACGAGATCGACAGGGAATTCGTGGTGTGCGCGCGCTGCGACGCGCTCGGGGCCGCCGGCGAGACCTTCGAGTCCGCGCTGAACCGCTGCGTCGCCTATGCCGAGCAGGGCGGCGTGGATCTGGTCTGGCTCAATTCGGTGCAAAGCCGCGAGCAACTGAAGATCGCCTGCCGCGAGATTCCCGTCCCGGTGCTGACCATCTGGGGCGGGCAGGGGCCGGCGCCGACGCTGGAGGAGTACCGCGATCTCGGCCTGCGGGTGGTGCTGTACCCGACCATCGCGGCCTCGTCGGGGATGCAGGCCGCCTGGCGCGTGCTGCACGATTTCCGCCGGCGCGGCCAGGCGGCGCTGGCCGATTGGGCCGTCCAGGTCAACGCCTGCCCGGACGGGCCGGCCGACTACAAGACCCTGTCCGGCATCCCGAAAGTGATGGAGCTGGAGCGCCGGTTCCTGGCCGAGGGCAGCCGCCCCGACTACGAGAGCACCTGGGGCCACGGCGGCACGCTGGAGCAGAGCGGCAGGCAGCCTCCGAAGTGACCGGGGCCGGCGCGGCCGGCCCACCTTTCTTCTTCCTTCTTGGAAACGAACATGGATCGACGTCAATTGTTGAAGGTCGCGGGCGGAGCCTTGCTCGCGCCGGCCGTGGCGCGCGGCGATGCCTATCCCGTCCGGCCCATCCTGCTGCAGGTGCCGTTCCCGCCGGGCGGCGCGGCCGACGTGATGGCGCGGCTGGTCGCACGCAAGATGAGCGAATCGCTGGGCCAGCCGGTGGCGGTCGAGAACAAGCCCGGCGCGGGCGGCATCATCGGCGCGGCGGCGGTAGCCCGTGCGGCGCCCGATGGCTACACCCTGCTGCTGTCCACCACCAGCACCCATTCCCTGGCCGCCGCCATCAAGTCCTCGCTGCCCTACGATCCCGAGAAGAGCTTCGCGCCCATCGTCGAGATCGCCAACGGCAAGAGCGTGCTGCTGGTATCCAGCGCTTCGGGCATCCAGGACGTGGCCTCGCTGGTCAAGCTGATGAAAAGCCGTGGCGCCGACAACAATTTCGGTTCGGCCGGCGTGGGCACCCTGGCGCACCTGAACGGCGAGGCCTTCAAGCGCGCCGCCGGCGTCGAGATGACGCACATTCCCTACAAGGGCATGTCGCTGGCCGTGCAGGACCTGATAGGCGGCCAGTTGACGATGATGTTCGACAGCGCCGTGTCCGCGCTGGCGGTGCTCAAGGGCGGGCGCATCCGCGCGCTGGCCGTGGCCGGGCGCAAGCGCACGCCGGTGCTGCCGGAGGTGCCGACGCTGATCGAGGCCGGCGTGCCGGGCTTCGACATGGAAGCCTATTTCGGCCTGTGGGCGCCGGCGGGCACGCCCGCGCCCATCGTCGAGCGGCTCAACGGCGTGCTCAACGCCGCGATCGCGTCGCCCGACCTGCGCACCGAGATCACCAGCCTGGCGGCCGACCCCGCGGGCGGCACCAGCGCGGCCTTCGCCGAACGCGTCGCGCGCGACCGGCGCAAGTGGAAACAGATCATCACCGACGCGGGCATCACCCCCGAATGATGCACCGTCCCATTCTTTCTTTCAGGAGCTTCCGTTGAGCAACACCTCCTTCCATCCCATCGCACGCCGCCTCTACACGGCGCTGGTCCTGCCGCTGCGGGACGACCTCGGCATCGACGAGCCGGGCCTGCGCCGGCTGGTGCGCTATTACCTGCAACAACCGAGGTTCGCCGCCGAGGGCGGCCTCATCGCCAATCCCGAGGCGGGCGAAGCCTTCTACCTGACCAGCGAGGAAAAGCGGCGGGTGCTGGAAATCGTGATGGAGGAAGCCGCGGGCCGGATGCCGGTGCTGGCCGGCACCTTCGCCTGGACCACCGCGGAGACCGTGCAGACGGCGCTCGACGCGAAGGCGCTGGGTGCCCAGGGCATCTTCGTGGTGCCGCCGGCCGGTTCCATGGACGTGGCCATCGCCTGGGACTCGGTCCGCTATCCGGAGGTGTGGCTGGACCAGATCAAGGCGCAGGACGAGGCCGTGGACCTGCCCATCTTCACCCACCCCATCACCAACGCGTCGCAGCCCTGGGGACTGGGCCTGCCGCTGGAACCCACGCTGAAATTCTGCCGCGAGGTGCCCAACATCGTGGGCTGGAAGACGACCTACGCCTACCAGGGCCACCGCATCCTTGCGCGGGCCATGCGCGACCAGGCGCCCGGCGTCGCGCTGCTGTGCTCGAGCGCGCATTTCTTCCACGAGTACCTGGCCAGCGGCAATTTCGACGGCACCATCAGCGGCTCGTGGAACTATGCGCTGGAGCCCATGCTGGACCACATCGAGGCGATGCGCGCCAATGACCTCGTCGCCGCGCGCCGCATCTGGGACGCGGGCCTGGCGCGCCTGCACGAATACATCTACGCCGAGCCCGGCCGGCTGCACGTGCGCTACAAGATCGCGACCTGGCTGCGGGGCCTGATCGAGTCGCCGCGCATGCGTCCGCCCATGCCCGAGCCGCGCGTCGAAGAGATCCGCCGCATCGACCAGTTGCTGCGCGGGGCGGGCATCGAGGTGGTCCGGGAGCAGACCCGGATGGACGCCGCCGGGAGGCAGGCATGATGGGCGCGCGCCGCATCGCGGCGCTGGCGCTGGCCGCGTTGTTGCCGATGGCGGGTCTTCACGCCCAGGAATATCCGGCCAAGCCCGTCAAGATCGTGGTGCCCTTTCCGCCGGGTGGTTCGACCGACGTGGCGGCCCGCATTCTCGCGGCCAGGCTGGCCGAGGAGTTCCGCCAGCCGGTCTATGTCGAGAACAAGCCCGGCGCCGGCACCACGATCGGCGCCGCCTACGTCGCTTCCTCCGCGCCCGACGGCTACACCTTGTACGTGACGGGGCCGATCACCCACGCCAGTTCGCAGGCGCTCTACAGGAAGCTGCCCTACGACGCGCTGCGCGGTTTCGCGCCGGTCGGCAACATGACCGTCTCGCCGTTCATCGTGGTGGTCCATCCCGCCTCGCCGGCGAAGTCGCTGAAGGACCTGCTGGAGGCGGCGCGCAGGCAGCCGGGGCGGCTGAGCTATGCCTCCAGCGGCAACGGCGCCGCGCCCCACCTGGTAACCGAAATCATCGCGCGCTCCGCCGGCGTGTCGTTCACGCACGTGCCGTTCAAGGGCGTGGGGCCGGCGGTGGTCGCGCTGTTGGGCAACCAGGTGGACTTCATGATCGCCGACGTCGCCGTCGTGCCGCAGATCCGCGAGGGCAAGCTGCGCGCGCTGGCGCTGACGACGGCGGCCGAGTCGGCGCTGGTGCCGGGCGTGCCCTCCATGGCGGAGGCCGGCATGCCGGGCGTCGACGTGCCGAGCGGCCTGGCCCTGTTCGCCCCGGCGGGGACGCCGGAGGCGACCGTCGCGCGCATCAATGCGGCGATGAACCGCGCGTTGCGGGATGCGGACGTCAGGCAGAAATTCGCCATGCAGGGCTTCGAGATCCAGACCGGCACGCCGGCCGACCTGGCGGCCATGATGGCCCGGGAGGTCGAGCGCTACGGGCACGTCGTGCGGCAGACGGGCATCCGCATCGATTGATGCGGGCCGCGCCGGATCAGGGGCGGCGCAGGCAGGCCAGCGCCGCGGCCGACAAGAGCAGGGCGGCCCCGCCGTAGACCAGCACGGCAGGCGCGGCCGGCAGCAGCAGTCCGGCCAGCATCGGCCCCGTGCCCGCGCCGATGTCGCGCCAGACCGCGCGCGAGGCCAGTGCCTGGATGCGTTCGTTGCCGGGGTGGCGATGCGCGACGATGGGGGCCAGCAGCGGCAGTTGCAGGGCGCGCAGCACGACGATGAGGAAGGCGCAGGCCCACAGCCAGCCGGCGCCGAAACCCACCAGCGCGGCCGAGGTGGCCAGCGACAGGACCACCAGCATGCGTTCGGCGCCCAGGCGGTCGGCAATGCGCCCGCCCAGCGGGCTGAGCAGGATCTCCGACAGGTAGCGCAGCGCCATCAGCACGCCGGCCGCCAGCAGGGCCCAGTCGGGCAGTGCGTCCTGCGCGAGCAGCGACAGGCCGATGATGAACAGGCCGTCCAGCGTCAGCCCTTCCATGAAGGACCAGGCATCCAGGCTGCCTGGTGGCCGTATGCGGCGCGCGGGCTGCGGCGCGCTCCGGGGCCGGCGGTGGGCGGGCAGGCGGCGCGCCAGCGGCAGGGCCAGCAGGGCGAGGGCGGCCAGAATGAAGAAGATGAAGCGTGGTCCGGCCAGGTCCGCCAGCCATGCGCCCGCCGGCAGGGCCAGCATGGGGCCCGCGGCGATCAGGGCGCGCGAGCGGCCGGTGCGCTGCGCCGAGCCGGACAGGCTGGCGGTGGCCAGCGCCAGGGTCGATAGGTTCAGCGCCGCGTAGGACAGGCCCCACAGCAGCCGCACCGCCAGCAGCAGCCAGAAGCCCGGGAACAGCGCGTAGCCCAGCGCGCAGCAGGCCGAGGCCAGCGCCGCCAGCGTGCAGACGGCGCGATCGCCGCGCTCGGCGTACAGCCTGGCGACCCAGCCATAGCCGGCGATCCGCACCAGCCGGTTGGCGGCCAGCAGGATGCCGGCCTGGGCCAGGCTGACGCCGAACTGTTGGGCGTGGACGGGGAGCAGCAGGTAGAGGACGGTGTCGGCGGGCAGGCACAGGCCCAGGACGATGGAGGCATCGCGCGAGTGGCGATCGGCGGTGGAAGCGTCGGGATCGGACATAGGCCGACATGGTGACGCTGGCGTGACAGCGCGACAAACGATTTAAACTGGCGCCACACGTGAGAAAATTGCACGCATGATCCATCGCCCTCCGCCTCTGAATGCCGTCCGGGCCTTCGTCGCCGCCGCCCGCCACCTCAGCTTCACCCGCGCCGGGCAGGAACTGGGCGTGACCCATGGCGCGATCAGCCGCCAGGTCCGGCAACTGGAGGACTACCTGGGCGTCGAGCTGTTCGAACGCAGGACCCGGCAGATCGTCCTGACCGCGGCGGGCGCGCAGTTCCTGGCCGACACCGCGCCCGCGCTGGCCAGTATCTCGGCCGCCGCCGAAGTCTTCGTCGGGCGCGGCGCGCCGCGGGTGGTCCGGATCAACGTGCGTCCGAGCTTCGCCGTGCGCTGGCTGATTCCGCGCCTGCCGGATTTCGTGGCCCGCCATCCGCAGCTCAAGCCGGAAGTCGTGACCAGCACCCTGGCCCCCGAGAAGGCGCTCGAAAGCTTCGACGTGGCCGTCCGGCGCGGCCGCCGCGGCTGGCCGCCTTCGATCGAGGCGCGCGCCTTCATGCAGGACGAGGGACTGGTGGTGGCCGCGCCCGAACTGCTGCGGGAGCGGCCGGTGGCGCGCCCCGCGGACCTGGCGGGGCATGTCCTGCTGTATTCGCGTTCCCGCCGGTCCGACTGGGAAGCCTGGTTCACGCAGGTCGGCCGGCCGCGCGCGCGCCAGCAGCAGACGCTGCAGTTCGACCACCTGCATTTCGTGATGCAGGCGGCATTGGACGGATTGGGGCTGGCGCTGGCCCCGGTCTCGCTGCTGGGCCACGACCTGGCCAGGGGGCGCCTGGCGGCGCCCCTGCCCGACCTGCGGCTGGGGCTGGACCGCTACTACTACGGCGTGGCGCCGGACGCGGGACCGCCCGTGCAGCTGTTCGTCGAATGGCTGCGCGAGGTGGCGCAGGCCGAGACGCGGCAATCGCTGAAGCTGGCGGGCGCCGCCAACTGAGCGGACCGGTCAGGCGCGCGCGACCTCACTGTCGATCTTGATCGTGGTGGTGGTCATCAGCTTGTGCACGGGGCAGCGGTCGGCCACGGCGTGCAGCTCGGCCACCTGTTCGTCGGTCAGGTCGCCGCTCAGCAGCAGGCGGGCGGTCAGCCGGTATTCGCCGCGCCGCTCGTCCTTGTCGTCGCGCACGATTTCCACGTCCACGCCATCCAGGGGAATGTTCTTGCCCTTGGCGTAGACCATCAACGTCAGCGCCTTGCAGCCGCCCAGCGCGGCATCGAAATAGTCATGGGGGGACGGGCCCTCGCCCTTGGGGGCGGGCATGTCCAGGGGCACGTCGTGCGCACCCAGGGAGATGGTGTAGCGCATGCCGCCGGGCATGTTCGATTTGACGTGTACGCTCATGATTGCTCCGTGGCCGGGGAAGCGAGTGAGGATTCGGGCGTTTCGCGGTAGGCCCGCCAGGCATCGTGCCCGCCCAGCAGCGCCCAGGTGTTGGTATAGCCCGCCGCGCGCAGCTTGGTTGCCAGCAAGGCCGCCGAGACTTCGTTGGGGCAGGCGCAGTACACCACGATGTCGGTGTCGTAGGGGCCGAGCTGCAACTGGTCGAGGGGCGCGTGCACGTCGACGGCGATGGCGCCCGGCAGGGGATCTTCGGGCTGGGGCCGCACATCCAGCAGCACCGGCCGCCGGCCCTCGCGTTCCCAGGACGCGAGTTCGTCCACGGGCAGGCGGGGGATGGTGCGCAGGTACTTGATGACCCGCCACCGCTGGACCAGCCGATAGGCGATGTACAGCGCCAGCAGCGTGCCCAGGAACAGCAGGCCCATCTGGCCGTACTGGTCGATGGCCAGCAGGATGTCCGCCACCACGGGATGGAACAGCGCGCCCAGCAGGACCGCCGAACCGCCCCAGATCAACGTGCCGGCGATCTCGTAGCCGACGAAAGTGCGGTAGGGCGCGCGGGTCAGGCCGGCCATCACGGTGCTCAAGGCGCCGGCGCCGGGCAGGAACTTGGCCACCAGCAGCAGGCGCGGCCCCACCTGCAGGTAGCGGCTCTGGGTCTGGCGTATGCAGGAGTCCTGCGACAGGGAGATGCGGCAGATGGTGCTGAGCAGCCGTGCGCCGTGGCGCTGGCCGGCCGCGTACCAGGCGCTGTCGGCGATCAGGCTGGCCGCCACGGTGCCGGCCAGGATCAGCGGCCACGAAAGCTGGTCCTGCGCGGCCAGCGCGCCGGCCACGACCAGCAGCGGATAGGCGGGTATGGGCAGCCCCGCCTGTTCCAGCAGCACGTTGAAGAAGACCAGCCATGCCCCGTAGAGCACGAGCAGCGTCTGTAGATCGGCCAAGTGGGCCTCCCGGATGATTCTCTAGGAGAGGATAGGGGCGTTCGCGGCCGAAACAAGCCCAAGGACCGTGGGGGATTTCGGCCCGCGCCGGCCCACCATACCACAGGCCACGGGCGGCATTCCCGGCCGCCCGGCGGTTCATTCGGCGGTGATGTTCGCCGCCTTCACCACGTCCGCCCAGCGCTGGGCATCCTTGGCGACGAGCTTGCCGAATTCCGCCGGCGAGGCGGTGGCCGGCACCATGCCCTGGGACTCGAATGCCGAGGCCGTGGCGGGCGATTGCAGCGCCTGCGAGATTTCCTTGTTCATGCGGGCGATGATCTCGGGCGGCGTGCCCTTGGGCGCGAAGACGCCGTACCACATGTCCACGTTGCCGCCCTTGATGCCCGCTTCCTCCAGGGTCGGCACGCCGGGCAACTGCGCCAGGCGTTTCGCGCTGCCGGTGGCGATGGCCTTGAGCTTGCCGCCCTTGATCTGCGGCAGGGCCACGTGCACGGGCAGGAACATCGCGTCTATGCGTCCGCCCAGGATGTCGGTGACGGCGCCCGCCGTGCCCTTGTAGGGCACGTGCATCATCTGGGCGCCGGTCTGTTGCAGGAACAGCGCCATGGACAGGTGGTGGGGCGTGCCGACGCCCGGGGTGGCGTAGGTCAGCTTGCCGGGGGCCGCCTTGGCCGCGGCCACCAGTTCGGCCACCGTGCCGGGCTTGCGCGACGTGGGCGACACCAGCAGCAGCGTGCCCCACGAGGTCAGCGCCACGGGGTCGAAGTCGGCCACCGGGTCGTAGGGCAGCGACTTGTACAGGCTGCGGTTCATGACCAGGGTATTGACCTGCACCATGAAGGTGTAGCCGTCGGGGGCGGCGCGGGCGGCGCGCTCGCTGCCGATGTTGCCGCTGGCGCCGGCCACGTTCTCGACCACGATGGGCTGGCCCAGGGTCTTGCCGAGCTGGGTGGAGAGCTGGCGAGCCACCAGGTCGATGCCGGTGGCGGGGGTGTAGGGGACGATGAAGGTGATGGGGCGGTCGGGCCAGGCGTAGGCGCTGGCGCACGAACAGGCCAGGGCAAGGGCGCCCAGCGCGCGCAGGGGTCTCGGCATCTCGATGTCTCCTTGGTGTGGTCTCCTGGCAGTATGCGGAAAGCGATATGCTTTGGAAAATGAATTTTTATTCTCATCCATATCCAGCACGATATGGCTGGGGTGACGCTTTCGTTCCCGGTTTTCGCCCATGGATTGGACCCACCGCCTGCGGCTGCGCAATCTCCAGATGCTGCTCAGCCTTGCCCAGACCCGCAACATCAGCCATTCGGCCGCCGCGCTCAACACCACGCAGCCCGCGCTGTCGAAGTGGCTGCGCGAGCTGGAGGACGACATCGGGCTGCCGCTGTTCGAGCGGCATGCGCGCGGGCTGCGGCCCACGTCCTATGGCGAGGCGCTGATTGCCCATGCCCGGCGCATCGAGGCCCAGCTTGACCGTGCCCACAGTGACATGGAAGCCATGCGCGAAGGGGGGAGCGGGCAGGTGTTGATCGGCACCTCGGGCGCGGCGGCGCCGGACACGGTCCCCCTGGCGATGCTGGCCCTGCTGCGGCGCATGCCGCAGGCCCGGATACGGGTGGTGGAAAGTACGATGGACCAGTTGATGGGGCAATTGGCACAGGGGGAACTGGACATCGTCGTGGGCCGCTCCGCCCCTGAACTGCACGATCCCGCCATCCGGTCCGAGGCGCTGTACCTGGAGCCCATCCATTTCGTGGCGCGGCCGTTGCACCCGTTGTTCGAAGGCAGCGAGCCGACGTGGGACGCGGTGGTGGGCTATCGATGGATCCTGTGGCCTCGGGGCACGCCTATACGCAACGCGCTGGATGCGGCGCTGGCGGCCGCGGGGCGGGATCTGCCGGTCGATTACGTGGAGTCGAATTCGGCCACGCTGAACATGACGCTGCTGGCTCACAGCGACATGGTGGGGGTGGCGTCGCACCGGGCGGCGATGCGGCTGGTGACGATGAACGCGGTGCGGATCGTGCCGCTGCGCTTGTCGGGGTTCGGGTCGGTGGAGATGTATTGGCGCAACGACGCGTTGCGGCCGGCGGGGGTGGAGGCGGCGTTGGAATGCCTGAGGGAGGTGGTGCGGGGGCAGGGGAGTCCTTGATGGAACGCGGCCCCTCCAGGATGCGGTGGATCCGGCTCCGCCGGTCCACCCGCATCGCCCCCTGGGGGGCGCGCGTCAGCGCGTAGGGGGGGGACTCTTCTTTTCTTTTTCTTCTTTGACGCGGTAGACCAGGACGGCGACGTGGGCCAGGGACAGGACCTTGGCGGTGACGCTGCCCAGCAGCAGGCGCGAGAGGCCGCTGCGGCCGTGGCTGCCTATGAAGATCAGGTCGCAGCCGGTTTCGGCGGCGGCCTGGACGATGCCGTCGGCGACGTTGAAGTTGGAGACGGACAGGGCGGTGCTCTTGACGCCGGCGGTGTCGGCGCGGCTGGTGACGGCATCCAGGTACTTGGCGGCCTGTTCGGCCGAGGCCTTCTCGTACGCGTCGTCGGTGATCGCGTAGGCGGCGGCCATGCCGTCGAAGCCGATGGTGGCGGCGAAGGGCTGGGTGACGTGCAGGGCGACGATTTCCGCGTTCACGGAGCGGGCGAAGCTGACGCCGGCGTTGGCGGCCTGGGCGGACAGCGGCGAGCCATCGGTGGGGATCAGGATTTTCTTGAACATGACGTTTTCTCCTTGAAGATCACGAAGATGACAGCTCGAGCGCCGATGTGGCGGCGCGGGCGTTTTCGTTACGCGCAGTACACCACATCTTGAGCGGCTATGTCTTGATCGGCGTCAAGCCAGTACCTTGCGCAGGAAGGCCGAGATGTCCCCGAGCTCCGGCGCACAGACCGAGTGGGGCATCGGGTAGGCATGCCATTCGACGTCGTAGCCTTCCTGCCGCAGCAGGTCGCGCGAGGCCGTGGCACGGTCGAGCATGACGATGGGGTCGGCCGTGCCGTGGCCCATGAAGATGGGCGTGCTGGCGTTGGCGGGGCTGCGTTCCGAGGCGAAGGTGGCGGCCAGGGGCAGGTAGCCGGACAGGGCCACCAGGCCGGCCAGTTTCTCGCGCAGGCGCAGGCCGGTGTGCAGGGTCATCGCGCAGCCCTGCGAGAAGCCGGCCAGCACGATGTGCCCGGTGGCGATGCCGCGCTGGTTCTCGCGCGCGATCAGGTTCTCGACCAGGCGCTGCGAGGCGCGGATGCCGGCATCGTCCTCGCGCCGGACGAGGTCGCTGACGATGATGTCATACCAGGCGCGCATGGCCATGCCGCCGTTGATGGTCACGGGCTGCACGGTGGCGTGGGGAAAGACGAAGCGCACGGGCGGCAGGCCGCGCAGGTCCAGTTCGGGGACGATGGGCTCGAAATCGTGGCCGTCGGCGCCCAGGCCGTGCAGCCAGATCACGGCGCGGGTGGGGTTCGGGCCGGTCTCGGTCTGGACGCAGTCGAGCAGGGTATCGGTCATGGCATTCTCGATGATGAGGGGCCGGCGCTAAGAGGCGGGACGGATCGCCGTCTTGGGGCGGAACGCCTTGCACACGGTTTCGTCGGTTTCGACGTAGGGGCCCTCGAGGAGCTGGATGCAGTAGGGCACGGCGGCGAAGATGCCGGGGACCACCAGCTTGCCGTCGGCTTCGCGCAGTCCTTCCAGGGTCTCGCGTATGGCCTTGGGCTGTCCGGGCAGGTTGATGATGAGGGCGGCGCCGTCCGCCGCCGACGTGCCGCGTTCGCGGATGACGGCGACCTGGCGCGACAGGATGGCGGTGGGCACGAAGCGCAGCGAGATCTGGCGCATCTGCTCGCCGAACCCGGGCATTTCCTTGGAGGCCACGGCCAGCGTGGCTTCGGGCGTGACATCGCGCCGCGCCGGGCCGGTGCCGCCGGTGGTCAGGATCAGGTCGCAGCCGAGTTCGTCGCACAGTTCCGTCAGCGTGGCCGAGATGGCCGGCGCGTCATCGGCGATCAGCCGCTCGACGTAGCGCACCGGCGTGCGCAGGGCGCCGTCGAGCCAGGCCTTGAGCGAGGGGATGCCTTCGTCGGCGTAGACCCCGCTGGAGGCGCGGTCGCTGACGGACACCAGGCCGCACAGCAGTTCGTCGGGATGGTTGCGCACGAGGCGCTTGGCGGAAGTCGTCATGGCGGCGGTGGGATCAGTTGTCGTCTTCGTCTTCGTCGTCGTCGGGGGACGGCGACCCGGCATCGGGAGCGGCCTGCAGCCGCTTGATTTCCTGGAACAGCGCGCGGTAGTGCTTGCGCTGCGGTTCGCGCCCGGGCAGCAGGGCGGCGTTGGCGGCCTGTTCCTTGCGGGCGGCGCGTATCAGCGCCCGCAGCGGCTGGGCCTGGGCGTGGGGGTACAGGTCCATGAAGCCCGTGAAATGTTCGTCGCTGGCCAGCAGGCGGTCGCGCCACAGTTCGAGCTGGTGGAAGGCGGCGATCTGTTCCATGGATTCGCCGTCCCACTCGGCCAGCATGGCCTGGATGGGCTCGACGTGCGCCTCGCGCATCAGCTTGCCGACATACTGCAATTGCCGGCGCTTGCCTTCGTGGGAGGTGATGCGCTGCGCCTCGCGTATCGCGTCGTACAGGCGTTCGGCCAGGGGCAGTTGCCGCAGCTTGGCGTCGGGCAGCCCGACCAGGCGTTCCCCCAGGTCCTGCAGGGCGGCCATCTGCCGCTTGAGCTGCGACTTGCTGGGGGACTGGTATTCGCCGTCCGGATCGGCTTCTTGCGCCGGGACCAGGGGCGATGGACTACGTTTGGAGCGGGACATGGAAAATGACGTGCTTCGACGGTAAGAAGGCTGACACCAGCTATCATAAAGCCTTGCCTTCCCGCCCGGGCCGCCTTGCCCGCGTGCCCGGGCCGCCTCCTTCCCGAAGAAATTCCATGGCCACATCCCCGTCCCGCAAGAAAACGACCGCCGCGCCGGCCCGTCCCGCGCTCGATACCGATCCCGCCGCCTTCCGCCAGTTGATCCAACGGGTGCTGGACGAATCCAGGCGCGTCGGCGCCACCGACGCCGCGGCCGAGGTGTCCGAAAGCCAGGGGCTGGCCGTGTCGGTGCGCCGGGGCTCGCTGGAGACGGTCGAACAGACGCGCGACCGGTCCCTGGACATCACCGTGTACGTCGGGCAGCGCCGTGGCTCGGCCTCGACCTCGGATTTCTCGGACCAGGCGGTGCGCGACACCGTCCAGGCCGCCTTCCACATCGCCAGCCATACCGCCGAGGACCCGGCCGCGGGCCTGCCCGACGCCGACCTGCTGGCCACCGAATTCCCGGACCTGGATCTCTACCACCCGTGGGACCTGCCGGCCGAGGCCGCGGCCGAACTGGCGCTGCGGGCCGAGCGCGCGGCCCTGTCCACCGACCGGCGCATCACCAATTCCGACGGCGCGTCGGTGTCCTCGTACGAAGGACACTTCGTGATGGGGAACACCCGCGGTTTCCTGAACGGCTATCCGTACTCGCGCCATTCGCTGTCGGTATCGCCGATTGCGGGGCGGGGCAACAACATGCAGCGCGACGACTGGTACACCAGCGACCGCGACTGGGCCCGGCTGGCCGACCCGGCCAGCGTCGGCCGCTACGCGGCGGAACGGGCGCTGTCCCGGCTGTCCGCGCGTCGCATCCCCACCGGCAAATATCCCGTGCTGTTCGAGGCGCCCCTGGCCTGCGGCCTGCTGGGCTCGCTCACGCAGGCCCTGAGCGGCGGGGCGCTGTACCGCAAATCCAGCTTCCTGGTCGACAGCCTGGGCCGGCAGATCTTCCCGGGGCACATCGACGTGCTCGAGGATCCCGCCATCAAGGGCGCCCAGGGCAGTGCCGCGTTCGACGACGAAGGCGTGCGCACGCAGGCGCGCAAGGTCGTCGACGGCGGCGTGGTCCAGGGCTATTTCCTGTCCAGCTACACGGCCCGCAAGCTCGGCATGGTCACGACCGGCAACGCCGGCGGCTCGCACAACCTGGTGCTGGCCTCGCGCACGACGCGCCGGGGCGACGATTTCCGTGCCATGCTGCGCAAGCTGGGCACCGGCCTCCTGGTGACCGAGCTGATCGGACAAGGCATCAACTACGTGACCGGCGACTATTCCCGCGGCGCGTTCGGCTATTGGGTCGAGAACGGCGAGATCCAGCATGCCGTGCAGGAAATCACCATCGCCGGCAACCTCAAGGACATGTTCGGCAGCATTGCGGCCGTGGGGGCGGACACGCTCACGCGCGGCACCAAGACGACCGGGTCCATCCTGTTGCCGGAAATGTCGATCGCCGGACGCTAGGGCCTGCGCGGGGCTCCTTTTCGCGTGAACAGGCCCTGGTATCGGCCGGCGGGCACGCCGGGTGCTGAAAGATGTGCCGCCGGAGCGAATGGCCCGGCGTTCCATGCGTCACTCAGGAGAGCCTATGAACGCACGGCCTTTGCATCGCATCGTCATCGCCGGCGGCGGCGCGGGTGGACTCGAGCTGGCGGTACGCCTGGGGCGGCGCCATGGTCCCGAGCACGTCACGCTGATCGACGCCACGCCCTTCCACATCTGGAAGCCTTCGTTGCACGAGGTCGCCGCGGGCACGGTGGACATCCACCGCGACGGGCTTTCCTATGCGATGCTCGCGCACGACAACGGTTTCCGCTTCGTGCTGGGAGAAATCAAGGACGTCGACCGCCAGGCGCGCGACGTGCGGGTGGCGGCCCTGCGCGACGCCGACGGCACGGCCATCCTGCCCGAACGGAAGGTCCCCTACGACACGCTGGTGCTGGCCGTGGGCAGCCTGGGCAATTTCTTCAATACGCCCGGCGCCGACCAGTATGCGATCTCGCTGGACACCACTGACGCGGCCGAGCGTTTCCGGCTCGCGCTGCTCAAGGCCATGGCACGCGCCTCGGCCGGCATCGACGAGGCCACGCCGGGCGTCGTCAACGTCGTGATCGTGGGGGGCGGCGCCACCGGCGTGGAGCTGGCCGCCGAATTGCACGAGGCGGGCAATACGATCTCCGCCTACGGGCTGCCCGGCATGACGCGCCAGAACCTGCGCATCACGCTGATCGAGGGCGGTCCGCGCATACTCGGGCCGCTGCCCGAGCGCGTCGCCAAGGCGGCCGAGGAGCTGCTGGTGGAGCGGGGCGTGACGGTGGTGGCCGACTGCCGCGTCTCCGAGGTCACGCCGCATACCGTGGTGGCCCAGGACAAGGTGTTCGACGCCGACCTGTGCGTCTGGGCGGCGGGTATCAAGGCGCCGTCGCTGCTGTCCCGGCTGGGGCTGCCGCTGAACCCGATGCAGCAGGTGCAGGTGGACGAGACGCTGCGCACCCAGGACCCCGACATCTACGCCCTGGGCGATTGCGCCGCGGCGCCGTGGCGCGAGACCGGCAAGACCGTGCCCGCGCGGGCCCAGGCCGCGCACCAGCAGGCCTCGTATCTGCTGCCGCTGTTGTCCGCCCGCATACGCGGGGAGTCGGCCTTCGCGGCGCCGTTCCGCTTCCGCGACTTCGGCTCGCTGGTGTCGATCGGCCATGCCGAGGGGGTGGGCAGCCTGATGGGCAATCTTTCCGGCCGCAAGCTGCTGGTGGAAGGCTGGATCGCCCGCATGATGTATGCCGGCACGCACTGGTCGCACTACGCCGCGGTATTGGGGTGGTGGGGCGCCAGCGTGCGCTCGCTGAGCCGCTTCCTGAGCCGCCGCTCGCAGCCCCGGGTCAAGCTGCACTAGGCTGAATCGCCATGCATGGGGGTGTCCTCAGTGGCGGGGATTGAGTTCTTGAACCGTCCTTGATCGGTGGGGCGGGGCGGCCCGCTCGGGGGGCGCAGCGAAGCCGGTCCCGCTGCGCGGGACTGCCCGGCGAGGGCAGGCTTGGCGGGGCGGGCGCAGAACTCGGGCGGGCACAGTCCCCCGGACTGTG